>ERZ840096.39-NODE-39-length-209550-cov-17.863118_pt1 | contig 209550 bp, 189 predicted proteins | sample MGYA00519878_ERZ840096 | MGnify/ENA primary metagenome ERZ840096 (study PRJEB31850, sample SAMEA3708865) | human gut metagenome | biome: human gut; feature: human-associated habitat; material: faeces | place: China | collected 2014 ... | reverse complement strand
GGACATTGATTTGGAAAAAGGAGACCTTCGGGTTCAACGGCAGATCGGGCGCATCGACGGCAAAATCATTGAGATGCCGCTGAAAACGAAAAACGCCTACCGCACACTGCCCCTGTCGACAGATGCGGTAGATGTTCTGATGCAACAAAGAAGAAAAACGGGTAACAGCGAGTGGGTGTTTCCCTCGCCCACCGGAGGCCCCATGTCCCCGGACAGCGTGTTGCACATGCTGCACCGCGTCCTGAAGCGGGCAGGGCTGCCGAAGGTGCGTTTCCATGACCTGCGCCACACCTTCGCAACGCTGGCACTGCAAAACGGTGTGGACATCAAAACCGTGTCCTCGATGCTCGGTCATTTTTCAGCAGGCTTCACGCTGGACACCTATGCGCATGTAACGACCTCAGCCAAGCGTGAAGCGGCAAAGACAATGGGTAACATTCTCTCTGGTGCGGTATAGTGCTTTCCGCTATCCGCTCCCGTTGGGGTCAGCGTTTGGGTCAGAAAAAACGGCAAGCAAGTTATCTGACAAAAAAGTGCGGAAAAAGTCCTGATTTCGCAAGAAATCAGGACTTTCTGGTTGCGGAGGCAGGACTTGAACCTGCGACCTCCGGGTTATGAGCCCGACGAGCTGCCAACTGCTCTACTCCGCGATATTCAGAAGAACCGGATGGTGCCGGTGACCGGACTCGAACCGGTACGGTATCGCTACCGGGAGATTTTAAGTCTCCTGTGTCTGCCATTCCACCACACCGGCGGATATCGGCAACACTTAATATACCACATCCCCGGCCCGGTGTCAACACTTTTTCCCGAAAACATCAAAAATCGTGGAGTGCCCCGGCTAAATATGCGGTCTACCTCATTTTGCTGGATAAATAGATGTTGTATCCAACGGAGTTTGCGGAAAAAATCGTTGTATCTTATGTTAAAATGCTGTATAATATTTAGGGTTTTATGCGTTATGCACCGGAGAGGAGAAACACACGATGAACGATCGCAAGGGCTTCGGTTCAAACTTCGGTTTTCTGATGGCCGCTGTGGGCTCGGCTGTGGGGCTGGGCAATATATGGGGCTTCCCCAACAAAATGGGTGCCAACGGTGGCTTCCCCTTCCTGATCCTGTATCTGGCGCTGGCGCTGTGCTGCGGCGTTATCATCATGCTGGGTGAGCTGGCGCTGGGCCGCAAGACGGGCCATGGCGCTGTGGGCGCTTACCAGAGCATCTCCAAGCGCTTCAAGTGGCTGGGCTGGCTGGGCATTGCCGCTGCGGCGCTGATCTTCAGCTTTTACAGCGCTCTGGGCGGCTACTGTCTGCGCTATGTGGTGGTGAACTTTGGCAACCTCATCGGTGCCGAATTTGGCACTAACGGAGTGGGCGGCGCCGACGTGTTTCAGGGGCTGCTGAGCCAGCCCGACGTGTCCATCGCCTTTGCGCTGGCCTTCATGCTCATCACCATGCTGGTGGTCATGAGCGGCGTAGGCGGCGGCATCGAGCGGGTCTGCTCCGTGGGGATGCCGGCTCTGTTCTTCATCCTCATCATCTGCATCATCCGCTCCTGCACCCTGCCGGGTGCGGCGGACGGCCTGAAGTATATGTTCGTCCCCGGCTGGGCCGTGGCCAACGGCATCATCGACGAGGCCCCCGGCTTCTGGAGGGTCCTCACCGCCGCCGGCGGGCAGATGTTCTTCTCCCTGTCTCTGGGCGCCGGTGTCATGATTACCTACGGCTCCTATCTGGATAAGAAGCAGGATCTGGGCAAGAGCACCATGATCATCGTGGGCATGGACACCGTGGTGGCCCTGATGGCCGGTCTGTGTGTCATTCCCGGACGCTTTGCCCTAGACCCCAACGGAGCTTTGGGCGGCCCGGAGCTGCTGTTTATCACCATGCAGAACGTGTTCGATAAGATGGGACCCGCCGGTCCCGTGTTCGGCATCCTGTTCTACCTGCTGGTGTTCTTTGCCGCCATCTCCTCCTCCATCTCCATGCTGGAGGTCATCGTGGCCCATTTCTGCGATAAGGCACGGGAAAAGGGCAAGGGCGACCGCCGCAAGCTGTATTCCGCCATCGTGGTGGTGATCTGTGCGGCCCTGTGCGCTCTGGTCTGCGCCGACGGTATGGGCAACAATCACATCTCCCCGGCGGAGCTGCTGGGTCTGGCCGGCGCCAAGCTGCCCGGCTGGAGCACCAGCTGGCTGGGTCTGTTCGACAGCGTGGCCGAGGGCCTGCTGATGCCCTTGGGGGCGCTGCTCATGTGCCTGATGATCAGCTGGGAGCTGAAGCCGGATACCCTGCGGCAGGAGATCCTCCTCAACGGCGAGAACCGCCCTTGGGTCTATGATTTCTTCCGTCTCTGCGTGAAGTATATCACGCCGCTGTGTATGCTGATGATCCTGTACGGGCAGATCTCCGATTTCTTCATTGTCTGATAAATAAAACCAATAGGGGGACGCCATGCGTCCCCCTATTGGTTTTATGGGGCCGGGTCATCAGACCCCGGCGTGCTTTCCGACTGCGGACGCCCGTATCCTTCTTGTCATCCCCTCTGGTCAGACGCAATGTATTTTTCGTCTCCGTGGAGAAAAATTCCGGGAGTGCCGGTATCGAAACAGGCCCCGTCCATCGGACGGGCATACGGTACTGTGAGATATGCAGTATTTTCATTTGCATATCTCGCCAAATTATGATAATATTGCTTTCGTAACTTCTTTTTATCATAACGTGTTTTTGACAAGGGGAGACAGAATATGAATAAGCTGATGGGGACGAAATGGTTTACCTTCTATACAAAAGTGCGGCCTGTTCTAAGTGGCCTTTTTTTGCTTGTCGTTCTGGAAAGCTTCCGTCTAAACTTGGCTATATACACAAAAATATGGTGGTTAACACTCTTTTTCGCCGGTGCAGTGGCACAATTTGTTCTCTGCATACTCATCGCAGTTAAGTCTGGCGGCGATTATCCCCATTTTGTGCGTTTTACTCGCAAGGTTCTTCTTTTTGAAACAATCTATACCGCATACCAGCAGGGTGTTGAAACCTACGTGAGAAATTTTGATGTGATTTCCGCACTTATCGTATTTTTTGTTATCTCGATTGTATTATATTTTATATGGTATCGGCTAAATGTCAAATATTTTGAAAAGCGTCTGTTGCCACAGCGGGACGAGACTTCCGCCTCTTTGGGCGATGCCCCTTCGTCCGGCTTTCATGAAGGAGAGACTGGGACTGCTGGCGAAAGTGGACAAATTCTATTTTGCCGAAAATGCGGCGCAAAACTCATAGCCAACAGTAAATTTTGCAGCCGATGTGGCACACGAGTTTTGGAGGAGGAATCGTCATCATGATTTGCAGCAAATGCAACCACAATCTGCCTGATGATAGCGAATTTTGCCAGTACTGCGGAAGCAAAATCCAGAAAGTCACCAACATCACAGATAATATTCCCGCAGCATCTCCAGCCACCCATTCTGCCAATATGTCGGCTGATACAGAGACTGTGTCCGTGAGAAGTGAGACTGCGTCTGAAGGCGCATCCAATGAGCCCATCGAGGTGATGGCGCCCATAAATCCGACCTCCATATCTTCACAGACGCCGCATCAAACCTCCGCTAAGGAGCCTACTAAGCGGTTTGCCCTAAACAAGCACACGATCGTTTACATTGGCCTATCGCTGCTCATTGTGCTTGCTGTTGGATTTGGAATCCTCCAAACCGTAAGTGTGCAAAAGCTGAAAACCGAGGTGACTGATCTGGAGAAGCAGATAACCACGAAAGAATCTACTATGCTTCATCTGGAAAAACAGATTGTACGCCTGAATGCGGATATCCGCTCCTTGGATCGCGGCATTGCCAGCTATGAGAAACTTGCATCCTTTATAGATGACTATGTGGTTTTTATTGAAGATGACGGCACAAACCTATATCACAAGTTCAGCTGCTACAAGTTTAGAGGGGATTCCTTTTGGGTATACAATACCGAAAATGCTGTACAGCAGGGCTTCTCGCCCTGCCCCATTTGCAATTGATAAGGAAGCAGGCCCCGTCCTATGGACGGGGGCCTGCTTTCTTATTACATTTTTTCGATTATTTTTGCGTGCAGTGATGCGGTATAATGTAATAAGAAAACAAATTCAAAGGAAAGGAGGCAACGGATGTGCAAAGATATCTCTGTAATGGACAGGTTCATTTACACAGCCCCTATGAACCGGATATGACTTTTGTACTTACACATAGAGTCATCGAAGCGTGGGACGATATGGATGCCGAGGACATTTACTTGAACCATCTTGTGGAAAGCGATATCGCTGACCACATTCGGTTTATCGAAACGAAAATCACACCGTTAGCTTAATGCCGGACAGGCCCCGTCCATCGGACGGGGCCTGTTCTTGCGCTTTTGGGGAATTTGCAGCTCCTCTTACCGCAACCTGACTTACCCGTAGTACGCCATGAGCATATCCACCACGGTGCCGTAGCTCTGGACGCCACGGCTCTCGCCGTTGCTTTTGAGGAAGGAGTCGTAGACCCTGCTGGCAGCGTCGTTCACCGGCCCCTCGAAGGCCGCCCAATAGGCGCTGTTCTGCCGCAGGTCTGCCACCACCGTATCCGGCAGTGTATCCCGGATGACCTGCCACCGGTCCGGGTCCGCCCGGTACAGGGCGTTGCCCAGATGCACATACCCCATCAGCAGCCCGGAATACCGGTACACCGGGTCGCCGCTGGCCAGAGACACCGCAATGGCAATGAAGTTGCACTCCTGCTCCGAGGCGATGCCCCGCTGATGGGCCATCTCATGGACGATGGTGGAGGGCAGAAAGCTGGCGGGGCAGTCCACATTGAGGTTGGCCTCCCCGGTGAAGGGGAAGTAGAAGCCCGTGAAGTCCATGGCGCTGAGCGCTGTGGAGCAGCTGATGGCCTTGGGCGTGTGATCCTTCATCCGCAGACAGGGGAACTCCTCATAGGAGGGGGCGTACACCGACGTGGCGGCGGCGAAGATCTCCTGCCGGGACACGGCAAAGCAGCCATTCTCATCCCGCTGCACATTGTCTGCCGCCTGTGCCAGCTGGCGGGCAAAGTCCGCCGTGACGGCCTCTAACTCCTCCACGGTGCAGGAGCGGGCATAGATGCCGGACTGCTGCTGGAAGGAGTCGGCATAGTAGTTGACGCCCCACAGCAGGCAGAAGCCCGCATAGATGCTCAGCCCGCTGCACACCACCGTCAGGAAGAAGCGGTACAGAGTCCGGCCCCGGTGGGGCTGAGTCACCATCCGTCGGAGGACATTGGCCACATAGAAGATACCCACCGATAGCAGCACGATATATGCCACCTCTGCCATAGAGGTGCGGAACAGATAGCAGACGCTGGCCACCGCCCGCTCCCAAGGCATGATGACGTGGCGGCTGAGCCAGTTCATCAGCCCCGGCACCGGCCGCAGGGCGAAATACACTGCCAGCAGGGCTACCACGGCCAAAAGCCACCGGTGCAGTCCCCGGTGGCGTCTGTAAAACTCCCTCATAGCGCTCACAGCTCCAGCGGGCGGCCCGTCAGATCCATCACCGTCCGCAGCGTCGCCAGCAGGCGGCCCGTTTCGTCGGTGATGTCCGTGTGGCAGAAGCAGAGGGACTTGCCCATGCGATCCACGTGGCCCACGGCGATGAGGGTGCTGCCCAGCCCCGCCGCATCCAGAAAGTCGATGGAGGCGTTGACGGTGAGGCACACTTCCTGCCGCAGGGTCAGGACCGCCGTTCCGGCGGCGATGTCCGCTAAGGCAAACAGGATGCCGCCGTGGGCCGTCCCCCAGCGGTTCAGGCTCTCCGGCTGAAGCGTCAGCTCCACACGGGCCTCGCCGTCCTGCAGGTCCGTCACCCGGATGTGATTGTGTACGGTAAATGGCTCGGCCTTGGTGCCGTAGGCCAGTAATTTCTCTTTCAGTTGGTTGGTCATATGCTCTCACTCCGCCGCTGCTAACAGCGCCTTGGTATAGTCCTCTCTGGGGTGGTCGTAAAGCTCCTCTACCGGCCCCTGCTCCACGATGCGTCCCCGGTGCATCACAAGGCACCGGTCGCAGATCTCATACACCACGTTCAGATCGTGGGAGATAAACAGGTACGACAGCCCGTACTCTCGGCGCAGCCGGGCGATGAGCTCCAATATCTGGGCCTGAATGGTGACGTCCAGCGCCGACACCGCCTCGTCAGCGATGATGAGCCCCGGCTTCTGGATCAGCGCCGTGCCGATGCACACCCGCTGCCGCTGGCCGCCGGACAGCTCCGACGGGTACATTTTGCCGCACTCCGGCGGCAGATCTACCAGCTCCATAATTTCCGCCACTCGCCGCCGTACCTCGGCGGCGTCGTATTTCCCGTAGATCCGCAGGGGTTCGGACAATATCCACTCCACCGTGCGGCTGGGGTTCATGGCGCTGGCCGGGTCCTGAAACACCATCTGAGGGCGCTTGCTGTGATGGATGATCTCCCCCTCACAGTCCGGCAGCATCCCCAAAATGGCACGGGCCAGCGTGGATTTGCCGGAACCGGACTCCCCCACCAGCCCCAGTATCTCGCCCTGGTACAGGTCAAAGCTCACGTCGTGGAGCACCTGCTGCCGTCCCCGGCGCAGCACGCCGGAGGGCCGATACCACACGTTCAGGTGCCGTACCTCCAGAATGGGTTCGCTGTTCATAGCTTCCTCCTTGTGGGAATGGCGGCAATGAGCCGCTGGGTATAGGGAGCCTGCGGGTGGAAGAAGATCTGGTCCACCGGCCCCGTCTCCACGATGCGGCCCTTTTCCATCACCGCCACACGGGTGCAGAGCTTACGCACCACATGGAGGTTGTGGGAGATGAAGAGAATGGACATTCCCATCTCCCGGTTCAGCCGCTTCAGCAGGGCCAGTATCTGGGCCTGAATGGTGACATCCAGCGCCGTGGTGGGCTCGTCCGCCAGCAGCAGACGGGGCCGGGCCACAATGGCGGCGGCGATCATCACCCGCTGGAGCATTCCGCCGGAGAGCTCGTGGGGGTACTTGCGGTAGACCCCCTCCGGGTCCGGCAGCTCCACGTCCCGCAGAGCCTGCAGGGCCCGCTGCCGCCGCTCCTGCGCCGACAGGTCCGTGTGGACCCGCAGGCACTCCTCCACCTGCTTACCGATCCGCATGGTGGGGTCCATGGCGCTCATAGGCTCCTGAAACACCACACAGATATCCTTGCCCTGAATGGCACGGATGCGCTGGCCGCCGGCGTGGAGCAGATCCTCGCCGTCCAGCAGGATGCGGCCCCGGAAATCCGCCTGCTCCGGCCGCAGCAGGCCAGACACCATCATGGCCGTTACGGTCTTGCCGGAGCCGGATTCGCCCACCAGCCCCATAATTTCACCGTCCTGCACCGTCAGGTCGATGCCCCGTACCGCCTCGTGGTCGGAGGTATGGAACTGCACATGAAGGTCCTTGATCTCCAGCATGGCGCTACCTCCCCCATTTCTTCTGCTGCAGGCCCTCGCCGATAAGGCTGACCCCTAAGATCAGCAGCACGATGACACTGCCGCAGGTGAGCATATACCACGGCGCACGAACCATGTAGCTCTGGGACTCGGACATCATGTAGCCCAGAGACACCTCCGGCGGCTTGACACCAATGCCCAGAAAGCTCATGCTGGCCTCCGCCAGAACGGCGTTGTTAAACCCGATGGCCAGCGTCGGCAGCAGCACCTGCCGGGTGTTGGGCAGGATGTGTACCAGCATGATCCGCAGGTGGCTGGCCCCCATGAGCCGAGCGTTTTTCACATAGTTCATCTCCCGCTGCCGGGCGAACTCCCCCCGGATGACACGGGCGTAGCTGGGGATGAAGGCGATGCCCAGCGCCAGAATGACGTTGTAGGTGCCGAAGCCCAGCAGGGAGATGAACACCAGCGCCAGCAGGATACTGGGAAAGGCGGTGACAGCGTCGTTGACCCGCATCAGCAGCTCGTCCACCAGCCCGCCGAAGTAGCCGGTGAGGGCGCCCACCAGCGTTCCCACCACGGCGCCGATGGTCACGGTGCAGGCGCTGATGAAGAAGGTGGTGCGGGCGCCCACCATGACCCGGCTGAAAATATCCCGGCCGAAATTGTCCGTACCGAACAGGTGCCGCAGGGAGGGCGCAGCGAATTTCTCGCTGCCGGACATGGCCGTGGGGGCATAGGGCGTCCAGAAGCAGCCCACCAGCGCCATGGCCGTGATGACCGCCGTGATGGCAAGGCCGATGCGGAGATAGTGATTCTTTTTCTGGTGCAGCAACACGGAGCCTACCCCCTTTCCATAGAAAATTTTCTTTACAAATGTGTGCGGCTCAATCCGTCAGCCGCAGACGAGGGTCCAGCCGCTGATTCAGCAGATCCCCCAGCAGGTTCACCAGCACCACCCAGAAGGCCACCAGTACCACGATGGCCTGCACCACCGGATAGTCCCGGTTGGAAATAGAGGTCAGCAGTAGCCGCCCCAGCCCCGGAATGGCAAAGACCTGCTCGATGACCACAGAGCCCGCCACGATATCTGCCACCGTCATGGCCAGAAAGCTCACCACCGGCGGCAGGGCGTTTCGCAGCACATGGAGGTACAGGGTGGCCCGTCGGTCGTTGCCCCGGCTGTACGAGGTGCGGACGTAGTCCTTGTTCATCTCCGCCAGCAGCGCCGAGCGCAGCATCTTCACCGTCATGGCGATGCGGGGGATGGCGATGGCGGCGGCGGGGAAGACCAGATAGCCGGCGCTCTGCCAGAAGCTCTCCGCCGGTGAGACGAAGCTCCCCGGCACGAACCACCGCAGCAGCAGGCCGAACAGGTACGTCAGCAGGATACCGGTAAAGAAGGCCGGTACCGCCATCAGTACCTGATTCACCACCGTCAGGGCCTTATCCAGCGCCCCGCCGCTGTGGCGGGCGGTGAAGAGTCCCAGCGGGATGGACAGCACCACGATCAGCAGAAACGACAGCAGGGTCAAAAGTCCCGTCACGGGAATTTTCCCCTGCAGCATCTGGCTCACCGGCATACTGTAATTGTACGACGAGCCCATGTCCCCCCGGACGAAATCCCCCAGCCAGCTGACGTACCGCTCCAGAAACGGGCGGTCCAGCCCCAGCTCCTGCCGCAGGGCCTCCACCCGCTCCGGAGTGGCCTGCTCGCCCAGCAGCTTGGCGGTGGGATCGCCGGGAATGATGCGAAAGGCCAGAAAGGCCAAAAATGAGACGATGACCATGGTCAGCAGCATCCACACGATCTTCTTTGCCGCATATTTCATGGTCATCGCCTCATTTCTATGGGGACGGTCTCGCCGTCCTTATTTCACAAAATGCACCGTGGACAGATCCAGCACATAGATGGGGTAGAACTCCAGCCCCGCCAGATTCTGACGCATGGCCACCAGATCCGCCAGATCCTGAATGTACAGGTTGGCGGCGGTGTCGGAGAGCATGGTCTCCATTTGCTTGTAGATCTCCGCCTGCTGCGTGTCGTCGGAGGCGTTCATGGCCTGCGTGAACAGCGCATCGTAGTCGGGATTGTTGTAGTTGACAAAGTTCTTGGCGTGATCCGAGGTAAAGCGCTCCAGCAGCGCACGGGCCGTCATGGCACTGGCATCCAGGCCCACCAGCGTGGCCTGGAAGTCCCGGCCCTTATAGACCTGCTCATGCCACACGCCCCACTCCATGGGCTGGATGGTGACGTTGACGCCCACAGCACGCAGCTGCTCGGCCACCACCTCCGCCGTGTCCATATGGGGCTGATAGTTGGAGGGAACGGAGATGGTCATGTCAAAGCCGTTGGGATAGCCGGCCTGTGCCAGCAGCTCCTTGGCCTTGGCGGGGTCATAGGGGTACTTCTGCACCAGCTCCGGCAGGAAGTACTTGGTGAAGGCCGGATAGATGCTGCTGCCCAGCGCCGTACCGTGGCCGTCAGCGATCATGTCCATGATGCTCTGGCGGTCAATGGCGCAGCACAGGGCCTGACGCACCTGCTGGTTGTCAAAGGGTGCCACGGCGTTGTTCAGATACACCGCCTGTACCAGATTCATGGTACCCTCCAGAATCTGGAAGTCGCTGTCCAGCTGCGCCGTCTGAGACGAGGTCAGATGGGCGCACAGGTCGATGGACTTGCCCTTCAGGGCCGTCACCAATGCATCGGCGCTCTCGTAAATTTTATAGGTCACCTTATCCAGATAGGCGGGGGTCCCCCAGTAATCGTCAAAGCGCTGGATGACGAAGTTCTCCTGCGGGGAGCGGGACACGTACATGAACGGGCCGGTACCCACGGGATGGGTCGCCTGATCGTCGTAGCCCTTGGGGATGATGGCGCTGGTGAGATAGCTGATGAACTCCAGATCCCGCTGGGCAATGGTGATGGTCACGGTCTTTTCGTCAACGGCCTTGACCTCCTGGATAACAGAAAACGCCGGCACCAGAGGCGTACCCTCCGATGTATCGGCGCAGCGTTCGATGGAATATACCACATCCTCCGCCGTTACCGTTGCGCCATTATGGAACTTCACACCCTCACGCAGGGTAAAGGTATAAGTCCTTCCGTCCTCAGACAGCTGGTAGCGCTCCGCAACAGCGGGGATCAATTCACCCTTGGAATTGGGCTTTACCAAGCCCTCAAACAGGTTGAACAAGACCTCTCTGGTTCCTGCGGTCACCATCCGGTGAGGGTCAAGACTGTCATCCAGGTCCTTGGCGATGCCAACGGTGATCTCTCCGCCGCTGACTGCTTCGCCGCCGTTATTTCCTTGTCCGCCCTGGCCTTTGCTGCCGTCTCCGCAAGCGGTGAGTACGGTGCAGACCAGTCCCAGCGTCAGGAAAAGAGCCAATAGTCTCTTCTTCATGTCTTCTCCTTCCTTGCCGCCCTTTCGGCGGCAGGCCAGAAATAATGGTCGCCCCCGGCCTGTGTGATCGTGTGGCATCACCCGGCGAGGGCCTGTCGATATGCAGTTGTCGAAGTGCAATGTACCACATTTCCCCACGGTTTGCAAGAGAAAGTTTCGTTTTTGCAAAAAAATGCGGGGAAAGCGCTCACACCTCCCCGGCAAAACCCGGCGGCCCGCAAAAAAGCACCGGCATCCCCTGAGGGGATGCCGGTACGGGAGCTGCGCTGTCAGTTGGTCTCCGTTGGCGGAGCGGGAGGCTCCTCCGGCGGCATGGGCTCCTGATCCCGGTGGACGTATTCGCAGGCCTCCAGCGGCATATGACGCTTTTCCAGCCGCCGGTCGGTGAGGTACTTTACCAGCGTCTGCAGGCAGGCGAAGATGGGGACGCCCAGGAACATTCCCAGCACCCCGGCAAAGCCGCCGCCCACGGTGATGGCCACCACCACCCAGAAACTGGAGATGCCGGTGGCATCGCCCAGGATCTTGGGGCCGATGATGTTGCCGTCGATCTGCTGCAGAACGATGATGAACACGATGAAGATCAGGCACTGCTTGGGGCTCACCAGCAGGATCAGGAACGCACTGGGCGCAGCACCCAGGAACGGCCCGAAGAAGGGGATCATGTTGGTGACGCCCACCACCACGCTTACCAGCGGCGTATAGGGCAGTGAGAAGATGGAGCAGCCGATGAAGCACAGAATGCCGATGATGAGGGAGTCCAGCATCTTGCCCCGGACGAAGCCGCTGAAGATCTGATCCGTCTTGCGGGTGGCCCGCACCACCCAGCGGGCCTGCTCCTCCTGCAGGAGGGCATACAGCAGCTTGCAGCACCGGGCCAGACTCTTCTCCTTCATGGCCAGCAGGTACACGGAGATGATGATGCCCACCAGGAAGTTGGTGGTGAAGGTCACAAGACCCCAGATGCCTGTCCAGATGCCGCCGGTGATGGTGGTGAGCATCTGTTGGGCGCCAGGCAGTACCTGCTCCGTCAGCACCTTCATGAGGTCATTGTAGTAGTTCTCCAGATTCGTCTCCATCCAGCCGGCGATCTCCGGGTTCTTCTCCAGCAGATTGGTGACCCAGACATATATCTTATTATAGTAGCTTTCGGCGTTGTTGATAAGCATGGCCACGCTGTCGATGAGCTGGGGGATCAGCACGCTCATCAGCAGATACAGCAGGTACGCCACCACGGCCCACGTCAGCAGGATACTGACACCCCGCAGCAGACCGCCCCTGATCTTTGGCTCCTGACCCTTGCTCAGCCGCTTCAGCCCCTTACGGATCAAGCCCTCGATCCAGTTGACGATGGGTGCCAGCAGATAGGCCATGGCGAAGCCGTACAGCACCGGGGCCAGCACCGTCACCAGCTTGCTCAGATAGCGCTGGAGGGTGCCGTTCATATAGAATGTATCGTAAAAAGCAAGGATGGCGCAAACGGTGAGAAACACCGTCAGGCCCCATTTGAAATAGTGGCTTTTTTGCTGCTTCATGGGTGGACTCCTTCCGCCGAAGTAGGTACGCACAACGTACCATAATATCTTATATCATACCGAAAGCCCGCCGCCAATGCAAGCCCGCCGGGCAAATTTTTCTTTAAGAATGTGTGCAGAAACCGTTCAGGACTTCTCCGGCGGCACCCATTGCTTTTTCCGGCAGAGAGGAGTATAATAAAAATGCTATGCTGTCTTCTGTGGAAACACAAAACCGAGAACCGTGTGCAAAAGAGGAGAACCGGTATGGATAAAAAGCTTCTGTTTATCGTCAATCCCCGTGCGGGGCGCACCAAATCCTTTGCGCCGCTGTTTGATGCGGTGGCCTGCTTTTCCAAGGCGGGCTATCTGGTGAAGGTATTCCTCACTGAGGGCCGTGGAGACGCCACCCGTGCGGCGGCAGAGCTGGGCGGAGCATACGATCTGGTGGTCTGCGCCGGCGGCGACGGCACCTTCAACGAGATGGTGTCCGGCCTGATGCAGCTGCCTGAGTGTCCGGAGGTGGGCTATCTCCCCAACGGCAGCACCAACGACTTTGCCGCCAGCCTGCACCTCCCCGCCACGCCGCTGAAGGCGGCGGAGAGCATCGTAAACGGCCACCCCTTCTATCTGGATGTGGGCCGCCACAACGACCGATACTTTGCCTATGTGGCTTCCTTCGGGGCCTTTACCCGCAGTTCCTACTCCGTGCCACAGGCCACCAAGAACGCTCTGGGTCACTTCGCCTATATTCTGGAGGGCATGAAGGATCTGGACTCCCTGCGGCCCTACCGCTGCCGGGTGGAGACGGGAGAGGAGACCTTCGAGGGGGAGTTCATCTTCGGAGCCGTGTGCAACTCCACCTCTCTGGGCGGCATCATGAAGCTGGACCCCAGCCGGGTGCAGATGGACGACGGAGCCTTTGAGCTGCTGCTGCTGCGGATGCCCAAGACGGCCATCGACCTGCAAAGCCTCATCGCCGCCATCAGCCGCATGGACTACAACGGCCCCGGCGTCATTTTCCGCCATGTACAGCAGGTGACCGTCACCACCGATGAGGACCTGCCCTGGTCGCTGGACGGGGAGTACGCCCCCAGCGCCCCCCGTGTAGAGCTGCGGAACCTCCCCGGTGCCATCCCCCTGATGCTGTGCCGGTGAGCGGACAGAGCGAGCCTGTGAAAAAGCCGAACAGACGCCGTCTGTTCGGCTTTTGTGCGGGGCGGAGGATACTCCTCTTGTGTTTCGGCAAAGTTTCGCTACCCTTTTTCAAGCTTCTATGTTAATATATAGTCGTATTTTTTGAGCGCCGGGCGTAGAACAACAAACCGGAAGAAATACCGCCGCCGATCGGACCTCTTCAACAAAGCGAAAGCGGCAGCGTGGCTGTTACTGAGTCAATTCCCGTCACGGCTGATAACAAGCGGGGCTCTTGAGAGTACAGGAAGCTTTGAAACCATCGGTTTCAAACGGCTCTTTTGCCCACTTTTCCAGCTGCTGGGAAAAGTGGGCCGCCGGAGGCACAAAATGCAGAGTTTTTCTTTTGGGAGCCGATCTCATAGAATGATCCCGGAAAATTTTATATAATTCACACGGCAAAGGATGTGGACCTATGATCTTTCAGCGCAAGGGCAGCGGCGTCAGCTGGCTGCTGGTGGGGCTGGGCAACCCCGGCTCCAAATACGAGAGTACCCGCCACAACATGGGCTTTCTGGCGGTGGACGGGCTGGCCCGGCGGAAGGGCTTCCGCTTCAATAAGCTGCGCTTCCGGGCGTGGACGGCGGAGTGGATGGTGAACGGGGAAAAGGTGCTGGTGATGAAGCCCCAGACCTATATGAATCTCTCCGGCGAATCCGTAGGCGAGGCGGCCCGGTTCTATAAGATCCCGGCGGACCATGTGGTGGTCATCTCCGACGATATCTCCCTGCCGGTGGGTAAGCTCCGCATCCGCACCGGCGGCAGTGCCGGCGGCCACAACGGCCTGAAGAACATCATCCAGCATCTGGGAACCGATCAGTTCCCCCGCATCAAGGTGGGGGTAGGCGCTCCGGGGCAGGCGGGCTATGACGTGGTGGACTGGGTCATCGGCCGCCCTCTGGGCGAGGATCAGAAGGTGCTGATGGAGGCGCTGGACCGTGCCGGTGACGCTGCGGAGGTATTGATCTCGCAGGGGCCTGACCGGGCCATGAACCGGTTCAACTGATTCATTTGCTTTACCTTTGAAGGGAAGTTTTCCGACAGCCTTTTCTGTTTTGCCTCCGGCGGCCCATCATCCTTTTTGTCTCCGACGGCATACTTTTTGCCAACAGCAGCAAAAAGTATGCAAAAAATGCCGCCAGAAACCGATGGTTTCTGGACTTCCTTTTGTGTGCAAGAGTTGCTTCCTAAATTCCGCCGAAGCAGGGAATCGGCGTTCTTCTACTCACGCTGCCGCTACATTGGGTGGTTGAAGGGGGTAGTTCTTCTACCGGGGGAATCCATACTCCCAAGCGGCAGAACCACCAGTTTCTTCATCTGGGCGGGAGCGGCAGCGGGGCTGCTGCTGAGTCAATTCCCACGACATCTCATATCGAACGAAACTCTTGAAGGTAAAGGAAATCCAAAAACCATTGGTTTCTGCTGGCGTTCTTTGGTGCCTTTCTGCCCGGAGGCAAACACACATCATTTTTCACGCATATTTCTCTGCTTTTTCAGGTAACTTACAGCATAGGGGCGTATACTGCCGTATACGCCCCCCGAAGGCGTTCCCGTCCCATGTGCGCCGGGAACGGACATTTCATCATCGGAAGGAGGCGGCAGGATGGAAGCTCTGCTGCGGGAGCTGTGGCAGCTCCGGGAGATACAGGAGCTGGCGCAGCTGATGGAGAGCGGCGGCGGACCGGCACTGGTGACGGGCCTGAGCCCGGTACACCGGGCCATGACGGCGGCAGCGCTGCGGTTGAAGTCCGGGCGTCCCCTGCTGATGCTCTGCGCCGACGAGGGGGAGGCCCGGCGGCAGGCGGCGGACCTGCGGTCCCTCACCGGCCGGGAGCCTGTCCTGCTGACGGGCCGGGAGCTCCACTGGCGGGAGCTGGCGGCGGTGAGCCGTCAATGGGAATACCGGCGGCTGGAGGCCCTGTACCGCATCCGGCAAGAGGAGTCCCCGGTGATCGTTACCACCGCCGATGCACTGGCCCTGCGATGCATTCCCCCGCAGGTGCTGGATCGGTGCAGCTTCACCCTCCGCTCTGACGGGCGGTATCAGGTGGAGGAGCTGGCCCGGCGGCTGACGGCGGCGGGCTATACCCGCACGGAGCAGGTGGAGGGGCCGGGACAGTTCGCCCTGCGGGGCGGTATTCTGGACGTCTACTCCCCCGGCGCCGAGGCCCCGGTGCGATGCGAATTTTTTGACGACGAGGTGGACTCGCTGGGCTTCTTCGACGTCGCCACCCAGCGGCGGACGGAGAACTGTCGGGAGGCGCTGCTGCTGCCGGCCGGCGAGGTACTTCCTCTGTGGCGGGACGGTGCGGCGGAGGAGACCGCCGAACGGCTGGAGACGCTGGCGGGACGGATGAAGGATAAGCCCGTGGCCCGGCAGCTGCTGTCGGATGCTGATCTGCTGTGTCAGGGCATCATCCCCAACGGCAGCGACCGGTTTCTGGCAGCGGTATACCCGGAGATGGTGACGGCCATGGACTATCTGCCCAAGGAGTGTCTGGTGTGCGTCAGCGAGAGCGGGCGCACAGCAGAGGCCCTGAAGGGCTGGCTGAGCCAGCTGAAGGCGGACGTCACCTCCGCCATGGAGAGCGGCATCCTGTGCGGCCCCATGGCAGAAGCAGCCCTGCCGGAGACGGACTTTGCCCGGCAGCTGGAGCGCTTCCCCGTGTGCCAACTGGAGAGCCTGCCCACCAGCCGGTATCTGCTGGCGCCCAAGGCCCTGCTGCAGATCGACGCACGGCAGCTGTCCGGCTACGGTGGATCGCTGGAGACGGCGGTGACGGACCTGACCCACTATCTCACCAGCGGCTGCCGGGTGATGGTGCTGTGCGGCGGACAGGTGCGGGCCAGAAATCTGCTGGAGCTGCTGGAGGCCCGGAGGATCCCGGCGGCACTGGATCTGGAGGGGGAGCGCTCCCCAGTGCGGAATGTGGTGCTCATTACGCTGGGTACTCTGTCCGCCGGGTGCGAGTACCCGGCCCTACAGCTGGCGGTGCTGACGGAGGGTCAGCTGACTACGCCGCTGGCAGGCAAGGCCAAAAAGGCCCGCCCCAAGCGGGACAGCAATCAGCAGAGACTGCAATCCTACGCCGACCTGACCCCCGGCGATCTGGTGGTGCATCAGCACCACGGCATCGGCCGCTTCGTGGGGATGATCCGGATGCCCACCGACGGAGTGGAGAAGGACTACATCAAGATCGCCTATGCCGGCAGCGACTGCCTGTATGTGCCGGCCACGGCGCTGGATCTGGTGAGCAAGTATATCGGGGCCGGGGAGGATACCGAGCACACCCGGCTCAATAAGCTGGGCGGCACGGAGTGGGCCAAGACCACCCACCGGGCCAAGGCGGCCGCCAAGGATCTGGCGGAGGGCCTCATCAAGCTCTATGCCCAGCGACAGCGGGAGGCGGGTCACGCCTTCTCCCCGGACTCCCCGTGGCAGCAGGAGTTCGAGGATGCCTTCGACTACACGGAGACCGACGATCAATTACAGGCCATCCGGGAGATCAAGGCGGATATGGAAAAGCCCGTACCCATGGACCGGCTGCTGTGCGGCGATGTGGGCTACGGCAAGACGGAGGTGGCCCTGCGGGCGGTGATGAAGTGCATCCTGGACGGCAAGCAGGCTGCCATTCTGGTACCCACCACGGTGCTGGCCCAGCAGCACTATGCCACCGCCATGAACCGCTTCCGCTCCTTCCCGGTGACGGTGGAGGTGCTGAGCCGGTTCCGCACCCCCAAGCAGACCAAGGAAATTCTGGAGCGGGCGGCGCAGGGAAAGATCGACCTGCTCATCGGCACCCATCGTCTGCTGGCGAAGAATCTGGTGTTCAAGGATCTGGGACTGCTGATCATCGACGAGGAGCAGCGCTTCGGCGTGACCCACAAGGAGAAGCTCCGGGAGCGGGTGCGTCAGGTGGACACCCTGACCCTGTCCGCCACCCCCATTCCCCGGACGCTGAACATGGCCCTGTCGGGCATCCGGGATATGTCCACCATCGAGGAGCCCCCCAGGGACCGCCAGCCGGTGCAGACCTACGTCATGGAGCACGAGTGGCCCGCCGTGGCGGAGGCCATCCGGCGGGAGCTGAACCGGGGCGGGCAGGTCTACTACCTGCACAACCGGGTGGAGAACATCGAGTCCACCGCCGGACGGCTGCGCCAGTGGCTGGGGGAGGATGTGCGCCTCGCCATGGCCCACGGCAAGATGTCCGAGCAGGAGCTGAGCCGGGTGATGCAGCAGATGGCCGACGGCGAGGTGCAGGTGCTGGTCTGCACCACCATCATCGAGACGGGCATCGACATCCCCAACGTGAACACCCTCATCATCGAGGACGCCGACCGGCTGGGGCTGGCGCAGCTGCACCAGATCCGGGGCCGCATCGGGCGCTCCTCCCGCCGGGCCTACGCCTATCTCACCTACCGCCCCGGCAAGGTGCTGACGGAGGTGGCCAGCAAGCGGCTGTCCGCCATCCGGGAATATGTGGACTTCGGCGCAGGTTTCCGCATCGCCATGCGGGATCTGGAGATCCGTGGTGCCGGGAATCTGCTGGGGCCTGAGCAGTCCGGCTACATGATGAGCGTGGGTTATGATATGTATCTGAAGCTGCTGAACGACGCCGTGCTGGAGCAGCAGGGGAAGGGCCGGGAGATCCGGCCGGAGTGCTCTGCCGATCTGACGGTGGCGGCGTACATCCCGGAGCGGTATGTCCCCTCCGACCGGCAGCGGATGGACCTGTACCGGCGCATTGCCGCCCTACGGGATAACGATGCGGCGGCGGACCTCATCGACGAGCTGACGGACCGCTACGGCGACCCGCCCCGACCGGTGACGGCGCTGCTGGATGTGGCGCTGCTGCGGGCGGCAGCCGCCGACACCGGGGTGACGGATATTACCCAGAAGGGCCAGACGCTGCTGCTGAGCCTGGGCCAGCGGATGGACGTCCCCAGTCTCATGGCGGTATGCACTCTGCCTGCCTACCGCAGCCGCCTGCTGCTGTCGGCGGGGGAGCATCCCAAGCTGACGCTGCACCTGAAGCCCGGCGAGGAGGCGCTGGACGCCGCCGGGCATCTGGTGGAGGCACTGTCTCTCAAACGCAAGGAAATTTCGGGCGAAACGCCCGCAGAAGGAGGAACCCTATGAAACGTTTTGCTGCGATGCTGGTGGTCTCGGTGCTGATGGTGCTGTGGATCGCCTCCGGCGACCGGATGAGCGCCGGCCAACGAACGGACGGCCTTTATTACGAGGTCACCGGCATCCATCCGGACGCCGTGCTGATGCGCATCAACGGCGAGGACATCTCGGCGGAGGAGTACCTGTACTGGCTGGCCTATGACTGTGAGTACCTGACCTCCTATGTGCCGAATCTGGATTTCAGCGCCGAGGTGTCGGACGGCATGACCTACGGCTCCTATGCCAAGGCCGACGCCGTGGAGACGGTGAAGCTCTATGCCCTGCTGCGGCAGTGGGCCAAGCAGTACAATGTATCGCTGACGGAGGAGGACGAGGCCCGGCTTCAGCAGCAGCGGCAGCAGTATGTCACCTACTACGGCGGTGAGGAGGGCTATCAGCAGCAGCTGCAGCTGCTGGGCATCAGCGAGGATACCTTCGACAGCATCAACCGGATGTACCTGCTGTATGCACGGATTCACGACCTGTATACCGCCGACGGCAGCGCCATGCACCCCACGCAGGAGGCCATCGACGCCTTCGCTCAGGAAAAGGGCTATGTGACGGTGAAGCTGCTGTACTGGCCCGCCTCCGGCGGTGAGAACTCTCAGGCGCAGGCACAGGACTTCGCCGCCCGGCTGTCCACCGCCGAGGATAAGGACGCCCTGTATGCGGAGATGGCCCAGCAGTTGGGCATCGAGGCCGGGGACACCGGCCGGACCTTCAGCGCCGAGACGCTGGGGGATACCCTGTCCGCCGCCTTCTCTGCGCTGGAGCCGGGACAGGTCAGCGATGTCATTGCCACCGACGAAGGCTGGTATGTGGCCATCGGCCAGACGCTGGACGAGGGTTCCGTGCTGGACGAGATGTTCACGGAAAACGTGACTCAGGCCCGCAGCGAGCTGACGGTGGAATACAACCAGGGTCTCTATGACAAGCTGGACGCCGGGGACTTTTACAGCCGCCTCACGGCCCGGCAGTCCGAGCTCAGCAGCCAGTTCAGCTCCGGCAGCGCCGATCCCGGCACGGACAGCGGTACGGGCAGCAGTACGGACAGCGATAACTCCGGCGAAAAGGAGGGCGGCAGCACCGGCTCCGGGGACTGATTTTCTCCCGAAACAAGGGAACTCTGGAATTATTTCCTATTTTTATGAGATTCTCCCCTTGACTATTTTGCTAAAAATGGTACGATAGATAAGGTAATGGAAACCAAGGCAAATCGGAAAGCCAAAAAGGGACCCAAAACAAATTAGGAGGAAAAGATACTATGAAAGACTTGTACGTCGTCAACTGCTGCAGAACCGCTATCGGTTCCTTCGGCGGTTCCCTGAAGAACACCCCCGCCACCGAGATGGGCGCCATCGTGGTGAAGGAGGCCCTGAAGCGGGCCAATGTTGCTCCCGAGAACGTGGATGAGCTGATGTTCGGCTGCATCCTGACCGCCGGTCTGGGCCAGAACGTGGCCCGTCAGGTCTCCGTCAAGGCCGGTATCCCCTACTCCGTTCCCGCCTACACCATCGGCATGGTCTGCGGCTCCGGCATGAAGTCCGTCATCGAGGGTGCCCGTGCCATTCTGTCCGGCGATGCCAACATCGTGGTCTGCGGCGGTACCGAGAACATGAGCGCTGCTCCCTTCGCCTCCCCCGATGCCCGCTGGGGCGCCCGCATGGGTGACAAGAAGATCGTGGACACCATGATCCGTGACGGTCTGTGGGATGCTTTCAATAACTATCACATGGGTACCACTGCCGAGAACATCAATGATATCTGGGGCATCACCCGCCGTGAGCAGGACGAGTTCGCCGCTGCCTCCCAGCAGAAGACCGAGGCCGCTCAGGCCGCCGGCCGCTTCGACGACGAGATCGTTCCCGTCCCTGTGAAGGTCAAGAAGGAGATCGTGGAGTTCAAGCGTGACGAGTTCCCCAAGGCCGGCGTCACCGCCGACGGCATCGCCAAGCTGCGTGGTGCTTTCCCCGTTGGTCCTGAGTCCCCCAACCCCGAGGTCGTTCACACCTTCGAGGTCACCGGTGCCAAGGAGACCGAGGACAAGGGTACCCAGCGTGTCACCGCTGCCAATGCCTCCGGCATCAATGACGGCGCTGCTGCCATCGTGCTGGCTTCTGCCGAGGCCGTGGAGAAGTACGGCCTGAAGCCCATGGCCAAGCTGATTGGCTGGGGCCAGGGCGGTGTGGATCCCAAGATCATGGGCGTTGGCCCCGTGCCTGCCTCCCGTGCCGCTATGGCTAAGGCTGGCCTGACCATCGACGACATCGACCTGATCGAGGCCAACGAGGCCTTTGCCGCTCAGTCCATCGCCGTGGCCCGTGAGCTGCACTTCGACATGAGCAAGGTCAACGTCAACGGCGGCGCCATCTCTCTGGGCCACCCCGTGGGTGCTTCCGGCGCTCGTATCATCGTCACCCTGCTGCATGAGATGCAGAAGCGTCCCGAGGCCAAGCGTGGTCTGGCTACGCTGTGCATCGGCGGCGGCATGGGCGTTGCCACCATCTACGAGAAGTGCTGAAGCGCTGAGGCGTAACAAAAATCAAAAGAGCCGGGGACGGAGCTTCCGTCCCCGGCTCTTTCATCAGCAGACCTGCGCCGGTGCATAAAAAATCTGCCGGAAGTGCTCTCCCGGCAGATTTTTTATGCAGTGCGTTATTCCATGTCCACGGAGATGTGGTCGGTGCCGTGGGCCTCGAACTCCCCCAGATAGGCGTTCATGCGGTTCATGACCTCGTCGTAATTCTCCTCCGTGATGGGGGGATCATCCATGTCCCGCAGGGCCAGCTCCTGCGCCAGTATCTCAAAGAATGTAGTGTCCTCATAGGCCATGATGGCCTCGTGGATGCCGCCCTCGGCAAAGGCCTGCGAGGGGATCAGCTGCCCCTGATACAGCTCCGTCAGCGGCGCCATCCCATGGGCCAGACACTGGGAGAACACCAGACTCTCCACCTCATCATACTGGCGGATGCGATCGTCACCGCGGGTAGAATTGAGGATCCAGTTGCCGATATACACCAGATCCAGCAGACGCCGGAACTGCTTCTCTGTCATTTTGATCTCCATACGGATACACCTCCACGCCGCCGAAGGGGCCTTTACTGTATGCAACAGTATAACAGACCCGACGGGAAAATACCACTGAAAAAACCGGGGAAATCCGCCAAATTTTCACTTGAGAAAGGAGAGCTTCCATAGTATAATATGATTGTTTTATTATGCAGCGTGATACACTGCGGCGTCACAGGGACGCCGGAAAGGAGGCCCAGTCATGGACCAACGGCCCATCGGAGTGTTCGACTCCGGTCTGGGGGGGCTGACCGCCGTGCGGGAAATGCGGCGGCTGATGCCCTCTGAAAACATTATATACTTCGGAGACACGTCCCGTGTCCCCTATGGCGGGCGCTCGCCGGAGATCCTGCTGAAATACGCCCGGCAGGACGTCCACTTCCTGCGCTCCTTCGATATTAAGGCAGTGCTGGTGGCCTGCGGCACCGTATCCACCACGGCCCTGCCCCAGCTGCAGGCGGAGAACGACCTGCCCATTCTGGGGGTGGTGGAGCCCGCCTGCCGGAAGGCGGCGGCCATGACCCGGAACCGGCGGGTGGGGCTCATCGCCACCGCTGCCTCCGTCCGCAGCGGCGCCTATGAGCGGACGCTGCACCGGCTGGATGAAACCATCCATGTGGTGAGCCGGGCCTGCCCGCTGCTGGTGCCGCTGGTGGAAAACGGCCGCTATCAGCCCGGCGACGTGGTCATCGAGACGGTGGCCCGTGAGTATCTGGAGCCTCTGCGGCAGGAGGGGCTGGACGTGCTGATCCTGGGCTGCACCCACTATCCCCTGCTGACGGATATCATCCGGGAGATCATGGGGCCGGAGGTGTCGCTGGTGAACGCCGGTGCAGAGTCCGTCCACACCCTGCATGATGCGCTGGCCCGGCGGCAGCTGCTGGCCCCAGAGGGGACCGGACAGGCGCTGCTGTGTACCAGCGACCGGCCGGAGGGCTTCGGCCAGATGGCCCGCCGCTTCCTGCAGGAGGAGCCTACGGCTCCCGTGCGGCTGGTGGACATCGAGGGATACTGAGGAGGCCGTTATGGAAGGAAATGTGAAGGTCCATGTGGAGAGCCGCACCCGGCTCCCGGACATGGAGGATGTGCTGCACTTCCGGGGCAGCGGCACGCTGGAGCGCACCCCGTCGGGGTGGCAGCTGCGGTATCAGGCCCGCAGCGATGAGGACGGCAGTCTCATGACCTCGGAGCTGTGGCTGGAGGACTGCGGCTGCGTGACTCTCCGCAGCGGCAACAGCTACCGGATGCGGCTGGACCCCGCCGCCCCCACCGCCCTGCACCTGCCCACGGAGGAGGGCGTGCTGGCGCTGGACGTAGCCGCCCATGAGCTGCTGTGGGAGTTGGAGCAGGAGGAACAAGGACACATTACGCTGGATTATTCCCTGCACATGGGACAGACGCCGGTGTCGGCGCTGACGGTCCGGCTGGAGCTATATCAAGAATGAAGGAGGACCCCGCAATGAATATGATCCAAAGCGCAAAGGACCAGGTGCTGGCCCTGACCACCGCCGCCTATCAGAAGGCGGCCGCCGCCGGCCTGCTGCCGGAGGGCGTGACGGTGACCCCCTCGGTGGAGATCCCCAAGGATACCGCCAACGGCGACTATACCACCACCTTCTGCCTGGCTGCCGCCAAGGCCATGAAGATGAACCCCCGGCAGGTGGCCCAGATCCTGACGGAGCAGATGGACCTGACGGACACCTATTTCACCTCCGTGGAGCTGGCCGGCCCCGGCTTTCTGAACTTCCGGCTGGGCAGCCGCTGGTTCGGCGATACCGTGGCCTGTGTGGAGGCGGAGGGCGCCGACTACGGGCGCAACGACACGCTGACCGGAAAGAAGTACATGGTGGAGTTCGTCTCCGCCAACCCCACCGGCCCCATGCACATGGGCAACGCCCGTGGCGGCGTGCTGGGCGACACGCTGGCCTCCGTGCTCCAGAAGTCCGGTGCCGACGTGTGGCGGGAATTCTACGTCAACGACGCCGGCAACCAGATCGATAAGTTTGCCCGGAGTCTGGATGCCCGGTATCAGCAGCTGATCCGCGGCGAGGACGCCGTGGAGTTCCCGGAGGACGGCTATCATGGCGACGATATCCGGGAGTTGGCCCGGCTGTTTTATCAGCAGGAGGGCGAGAAGTATCTGGACTGCGACGAAAAGACCCGGCACGATGCGCTGGCCAAATTCGGTCTGGATCACAACATCCCCAAGATGAAGACCGATCTGGCCCGGTACGGCATCCAGTACGACGCATGGTTCTTCGAGTCCACCCTCCACGAGAGCGGCTATGTGGCAGACTCCGTGAAGGCGCTGACCCAGCGGGGCTATACCTATGAGAAGGACGGCGCTCTGTGGTTGGCCACCAGCCGGATCCTGGCGGAGAACCTGAAAAAGGCCGGCAAGTCCGACGAGGACATCGAGAAGCTGGGCCTGAAGGACGACGTGCTGCGCCGTGCCAACGGGTTTTACACCTACTTCGCCGCCGATATTGCCTATCACCGCAACAAATTCGCCGTCCGGGGCTTCGATAAGGTCATCAACGTCTGGGGCGCCGACCACCACGGCCATGTGGCCCGCCTGAAGGGTGCCATGGACGCTTTGGGGCTGGACGGTGAGCACCGGCTGGATATCGTGCTGATGCAGCTGGTGAAGCTGGTGCGGGACGGCGAGGTGGTGCGGATGTCCAAGCGCACCGGCAAGGCCATCAGCCTGACGGACCTGCTGGACGAGATCCCCGTGGACGCCTGCCGCTACTTCTTCAACGCCAAGCCGGAGACGCAGATGGAGTTCGATCTGGGTCTGGCCGTCCGGGAGGACAGCGAGAACCCGGTGTACTATGTGCAGTACGCCCACGCCCGCATCTGCACCCTGCTGAAGAATCTGGAGGCCGAGGGCTATACCGTCCCGGCCGCCGATGCCGTGGACTTCAGCCTCCTGACCGACGAGACGGAGCAGGCCCTCATCAAGCAGATCGCCTCCTATGGTCAGGTGGTGCTGCTGGCGGCACGGGACTACGACCCCAGCCACATCAACCGCTACCTTACCGCTCTGGCGGCGGCGTTCCACAAATTCTACGCCGCCTGCCGCATCAAGGGCGAGGAAGAGCCGGTGCTGCTGGCCCGGCTGAAGCTGGCGGATACCACCCGTGCGGTGCTGAAAAACGCCATGACCCTCATTGGCTGCAGCGCCCCGGAGAAAATGTAAGAGGACCCTGCATCAGCAATTTCTGCAGATACGGTCGATCCCTGCATAGAAAAGGGACCCCTGCGGCCTCGCCGCAGGGGTCCCTTTTTAGGCTGCGAATGGACGCAGCGCCCGTCGCCGCATCGCACCCATCCGAAAAAATTTCCCCAAACGGGAGAAGCATCTTGTGTTTGCACGGAACTGGCAGTACGATCCATATAAATAAGACAGACAGCTTATGGGAAGGCCGCTGACGGCGGCCTTTTGAAAGCACGGAAGTTGGTCTATTCTAACCGAAGGGAGTTGACCGGATATGGAGGAACAAAGCTGCGTGCTGCTGGAAAACGGCAGACGGATCAGCGCATTTGCATCGCAGCTGCCATTTATGAGAGGAACCGCCCTGACCCCTGACCCGGGCATAAAAAACCGGCAGGCCCCCTGTGGCGCCTGCCGGTTTTTGGTGCGGGCGGCGGGACTCGAACCCGCACGCCGTATGGCAATGGAACCTAAATCCATCGAGTCTACCAATTCCACCACGCCCGCATACAGTGATCAGTATAGCACACCCGCCGCCGTTACTCAAGCAAAAATCCCCGCCGCCGCAGAAAAATCTCCCCCGGCGGCGAAAAAAGTCTCGTATTTTCCCGAAACTGTGATACAATACAAGGCAAAGAATACCGGTATCCTGCGGGATGCCTGATACAGGAGGAACCACCATGCAAGTGACCGAACGTTTTTTGAAATACGTCTCCTTTGACACCACCTCCAGCGAGACGTCCGACACCGTCCCCACCACCGCCCACCAGAAGGAGCTGGGCCGGTATCTGGCCGACGAGCTGGCCCGTCTGGGGCTGGAGAACGCCCATATGGATCAGCTGGGCTACGTCTACGCCGTCCTGCCCGCTACACCGGGTCAGGAGCACGTCCCGGCGCTGGGTCTCATCTCCCATATGGATACCTCCCCCGCCGTCAGCGGTGCCGATATCCACCCCCAGATCGTCACCTATCAGGGCGGCGACCTGCCGCTGGCCAAGACCGGATGCCTGCGGGTGAAGGACTTCCCCTTCCTCAGCCGCTACGTGGGGCAGCAGCTCATCGTCACCGACGGCACCACCCTGCTGGGTGCCGACGACAAGGCTGGCGTGGCGGAGATCGTCACCGCCTGCGAGTACCTGCTGGCCCACCCGGAGATTCCCCACCGCACCGTGGCCGTCTGCTTCACCCCCGACGAGGAGGTGGGCAAGGGCGCCGACCACTTTGACCCCGCCAAATTCCCCGCCAAGGCCGCCTATACCGTGGACGGCGGAGAGCTGGGCGAGATCGAGTATGAGAACTTCAACGCCGCCGCCGTGACCCTCACCGTCCACGGCGTCAACATCCACCCCGGCTCTGCCAAGGATAAGATGAAAAACGCCGTCCTCATGGCCCACCAGTTCATCTCCCTGCTGCCGGAGGCGGAGACTCCCGCCCACACCGAGGGCTACGAGGGCTTCTACCACGTCACCGACGTCTCCGGCAACGAGACGGAGGTGGTGCTCCACGCCATCATCCGTGACCACGACCGTGAGAAGTTCGAGGCCCGCAAGACCTTCGTGGAAAACGCCGTCCGCTACCTCAACGGCGTTTGGGGCGATGGGTCCTTCCAGCTGGAGCTGAAGGACAGCTACTATAATATGAAGGAAAAGCTGCTGCCCCACATGGAGCTCATCGACAACGCCTGCGCCGCCATGCGGGCCGTGGGCGTGGAGCCGGAGATCGTCCCCATCCGGGGTGGCACCGATGGAGCCCGCCTCTCTTGGGAGCGGGATATCCCCTGCCCCAACCTCTGCACCGGCGGCGCCAACTTCCACGGCGTCCATGAGTTCGTCCCCGTGGCCTCCATGGAGAAAATGGTGCAGGTGCTGGTGGAGCTGGTCCGCTGCTGATCCTGCCCATATACCGCCTGAGCGCCCCTCTCCCTGCGAGAGGGGCGCTTTATGTGAAATCGCTGTAAAATCGCTATGTAAAAAACGGCAAAAAAATGTCAACTCCTCTTGCAATTTGCCGTAAGGAGTGCTAACATGCGTGTATAGACAGTGTGACGAACCGCCCATGGGCGGTTATCGTTTCAGGCGAGACGATAAGGAGTTATTCCCCGTGCGAGCGCTCCATCGGTCACACGCAAAAAATAGGAGGCAGATACTATGACAAACCGCAAGAGTACCAAACGGGCCTTGCTGGGCAGCGTCATGGCCATGGTTCTGTGCCTGGCCATGCTGGTAGGCGCTACTTTCGCATGGTTCACCGACACCGCAAGCACGGGTGTCAACAAAATTCAGGCCGGTAATTTGGATATCGAGATTCAGGATGAGACTGGCAAGGCGATCGACACTCTGGCATGGGCAACGAAAGACGGTACCGCTTTCGCCGAAGATGGAAAAACGCCCCTGTGGGAGCCGGGCTGCACCTACACCCTGACCCCCTTCCAGATCGTCAACAAGGGCAATCTGGCCCTGAAGTATAAGATCGTCGTCACCGGTCTGGAAGGCGACACTGGCCTGCTGAAGGTCATCAAGTTCACCTATAAGACTGGCGAGGAAACCTTTGACATGAACACCGAGGGCCATCTGACTGCCAACGGCGGTGCTTCCAAAGTGATCACCGTATCCGCCCATATGGACGAGGCCGCCGGCAACGAGTACATGAATAAGACGCTGGAGGGTGTCAAGTTCACCGTCTACGCCACGCAGGACACCGTGGAGAGCGACAGCTTCAATAACACCTATGACGCCAACGCCACTTACCCTGTGGTGAACGTTACGGAACTGAAGGAGGCTCTGACCAACGGCGGCGTTGTCAATGTTGCAACGGACATCCGCACCAACAATAGTGAGGACACCGCAGCTGCCCGCATCGTTATCTCCCAGCCCACCACGCTGAATCTGGAGAAGAAGATCATCACCCCCGATAACATGGGCAACAACAATACGAACTTCTGCGCCCTTATCGTCGATGCGGATACCACCATCAATGCGGGCGAGAACGGCGGCATTGATACCGGCGTCAACGGCGGCTATGGCATCAACGTCCGGAATGGCGCTACCCTCACCATCAACGGCGGCTACTATTACGGCGGCGGTACTGCTGTGCAGGTCCAGAAGGGTACCCTCATCATCAACGGCGGTACCTTCGCCTGCGAGCCGTACAGCAACCCGACTTACGGTTACAACTTCTTGATCAACTGCTTGGACAGCGCTTACAAGAATGGTACAGCTAAGGTCATCATCAACGGCGGTACCTTCGTGAACTTCGACCCGTCCAACTGCACGGCCGAGGGCGCACACACCAACTTCGTGGCCGATGGCTACAAGGTGGTGTCTGAGGCCCATGGTAACGACACTTGGTACACCGTGGTCAAGGGCTAAGCCTACCGCTGCAAGTTAGACTCTGATATTTTTCCATACAAAAGGGCGCTCTCCCCACCGGGGAGAGCGCCCTTTTCCAGCCTTGCCACCCCCTGTCATTCCGAGACCAGTCCGCAGACTGGTCGTGGGAATCCGTACTCCCCCAGCGGTAGACCCACACGCCCCTTCACCTGAGAGGGAGCGGAAGCGGGTTTGTTGCACAGTCGATTCCCTTTACGGCCCATAACGAACGCAACTCTTGAGAGGAAAGGAAGTCCAGAAACCATCGGTTTCTGGCGGCGTTTTTTGCATACTTTTTGTCGCTGTTGACAAAAAGTATGCCGCCGGAGACAAAAAGAAAGAACTGCTGGGAAAAGTATGCCACAGGCGGCGCTTCGGCGATTCGGAACACCGTCGTGTCAGCCGGTTTCCAGCCCCTTTGGGGCGTGAAAACCGGGACACTTCCTCGAAATCGCCTCGCTTTCTCCGCCACCGGCGGCGCTTCGGCGATTATCCTTGCATTTTCCCGCCGATGTGCTATACTAAACCCATCACACATACAAAGGCAGAGTAGGGATCTGCGTGTCGCCCCCATGGGGGCATAGTGCCGGCGGAACGGGGAGTTGTCCGCCGGACGAAATGGCATCGCCTTGCAGTGTAGGTCCCGCATCCCGCTGCCGCATAGCGGCTATCTCCGGGGCAGCACGCCCCGGCGCTCCTCTGTGCGGCTGTCCGGCCTGTCCGGTCTGCCCGAATCAGAGGAGGTTTTTTTATGCCACTTTATCCCCACCCCCTGTCCCCCGGCTATTGGCGCAGCGCCGCCGGGGAGCTGAAGGACCTGCGCCGTCTGGTGTTCATGGCCCTGATGATCGCCGCCTGCATCGTCCTGAGCCACTGCTCCATCCGTCTGGGCGAGAGCCTGTCCCTCAGCGTTACCTTCCTGGCCAGAGCCCTTTGCTCGCTGGTCTGCGGCCCGCTGGCGGTGATCGTGTTCGGCGCCGCCGAGGATACCCTCAGCTTCTTCCTGTCCTCCGGCGGCTACCCCTATTTCCCCGGCTATATGCTGACCACCATCACCGGCTGCATGATCTACGCCCTGTTTTTCTACCGGGCCAAGATCACGTGGCGGCGCATCATTCTGGCCAAGCTCCTCACCAATATCCAGAATGTGCTGCTGGGCGCCCTCTGGAGCGCCATCCTGTACAGCAAGGGCTACCTCTACTACCTGACCCAGAGCGCTGTGAAAAACGCCCTGTATCTGCCGCTGCAAATTCTGCTGCTGGGCTTTCTGTTTCAGGCGGTGCTGCCGGTGATGCAGCGGCAGCGCTGGCTCCCGGAGCAGCTGCCGGGCGGCCGCCTGCGCTGGTAAGCGACGTGTTTACAAATAATTAAAATTGCGGGTATTGACTTTACCTGCCCACGGTGGTAAACTCCATTTAGCACTCAGGAGATAGGAGTGCTAAATGGAGTTTTATCATGGAATTGACAGACCGGAAAAAGCAAATATTAAAGATCGTGGTGGACGGCTATGTGGCCACGGCGGAGCCGGTGAGCTCCAAGGCCATTGCCGAGAAGATGCCCGGCAGGATCAGCTCCGCCACCATCCGCAATGAACTGGCGGATCTGGTGGAGATGGGCTATCTGGAGCAGCCCCACACCTCCGCCGGGCGGGTCCCCTCCGCCAAGGGCTACCGGCTCTACGTCAACGAGCTTATGGAGCGCCGTGCGCTGCCGGAGGCGGAGGCCGAGAGCATCCGCCGCTCCCTCACCGGGAAAATGTCTCAGGTGGATCAGGTGATGGCTCAAGCGGGCCAGATGGTCTCCAGCATGGTGGGCTACCCCGCCTATGCCATGGCGGACCACACGCAGGCGGTGACGGTGCAGCGGTTCGACCTCATTGCCGTGGACGATGACAGCTTCATCGCCGTGGCCATGCTGTCGGACAGCCGGGTCAAGAGCCAGCTGCTTCGCTGGCAGCTGCCGGTGGAGCGGGAGGCCCTGACGGAGATAAGTCACCTGCTGAATACCCACTTTACCGGCCTTGGGCCGGAGGAGATGAACGCCCGGCTCATGAGCCTGTCGGATCAGGTGTCCGGCAAGTGGTTCCTGCTGCTGAATCAGGTGTGCGAATACGCCGGACAGCTGTTGAAGGACGCTGCCGGGCAGGAGGTCTATCTGGGCGGCACCACCCAGCTGCTGAAATTCCCGGAGTACCGGGACGCCGACAAGGCCCGTGACCTGATGACCTTCATGGTGGACAACAAGCAGAACCTTCCGGTGCCGTCAGGCAACGCCCCGGTGCAGATCCTCATCGGGCCGGAGAATGTGGATGCCGCTCTGAAGGAGAGCAGCGTGGTCATTGCCAGCTATGATATCGGTGACGGTATGCGTGGGCTGGTAGGGGTGGTAGGTCCCACCCGCATGGACTATGCATCCGTGGCGGCCCGGCTTACCTGCTTTGCCGAGAGCCTGAGTCATATGTTTGAAAAGCGGCAGCTGCCGCCTACCAAGGAGGAACAGTCATGAGCGAGAAGGAAAAGAAGAACGCCCCTCAGGAGGAGCAGCCGCAGGCCAATACCACTCCGGAAACGGAGCAGGCTGCGGAAAAGGCCGCCGAGGAGGAGACCTTTACCGTCACCCGTGAGCAGATGGAGCAGATGGAGCAGCTGGCCAAGATGGTCAGCGATGCCAGCGACAAGTATCTGCGTCTGGCGGCGGAATACGACAACTACCGCAAGCGCACCACCAAGGAAAAGGAAAATACCTACGCCGATGCCAAGGCGGACACCGTCAAGGAGTTTTTGGGGGTGCTGGATAACCTGGAGCGTGGCCTTGCCCAGTTTGACGAGGGCGACCCCCACCGTCAGGGCATGGAGCTGATCTGCCGGCAGTTTCTGGCAGTGCTGGAGAAGTTGGGCGTCACCCGCATTGAGGCGCAGGGCCAGCCCTTCGATCCTCAGAAGCACGATGCCGTGATGCACGTGGAGGACGAGAACGTCGGTGAGAACACCGTGGTGGAGGTGCTCCAGCAGGGCTACCAGCTGGGCGATAAGGTTCTCCGGTTCGCCATGGTCAAGGTAGCCAACTGAAAGGAGAAGCATCATGGAAAGAAAGAGACTGTATCGCAACGTCAACGATAAAATGCTGTGCGGCGTGTGCTCCGGCCTTGCCGACTACTTCAACATCGACCCCACGCTGGTGCGTCTGGCTTGGGTGGTGCTGGGCTTCATGGGTGGCAGCGGCCTGCTGGCCTATATCATCGCTTCCATCGTGATCCCCGTGAACCCGGACCAGCAGTAACGATCCGTAAAAAATCAATCTATATATATCTTATCAGGAGGCAATCATTATGTCTAAAGTTATCGGTATCGACCTTGGTACGACCAATTCCTGCGTCGCCGTCATGGAGGGCGGCGAGGCTGTTGTGATTCCCAACGCAGAGGGCAACCGCACCACCCCGTCCGTGGTGGCTTTCAGCAAGAGCGGTGAGCGTATGGTGGGCCAGACGGCAAAGCGTCAGGCCATCACCAATCCTGACCGCACCATCGCTTCCATCAAGCGTGAGATGGGCTCTGACCACCGTGTGAACATCGACGGCAAGAGCTACACCCCGCAGGAGATCAGCGCCATGATCCTGCAAAAGCTGAAGAGCGACGCCGAGGCCTATCTGGGCCAGCCCGTCACCGAAGCTGTCATCACCGTCCCCGCCTACTTCACCGACGCCCAGCGTCAGGCCACCAAGGACGCCGGCAAGATCGCCGGTCTCGATGTCAAGCGTATCATCAACGAGCCCACCGCCGCCGCTCTGGCCTACGGTGTGGATAAGGAGCAGACCCAGAAGATCATGGTCTACGATCTGGGCGGCGGCACCTTCGATGTCTCCATTCTGGAGATCGACGACGGCGTCATCGAGGTGCTGGCCACCGCCGGCAACAACCGTCTGGGCGGCGACGACTTCGACCAGTGCATCATGAAGTATCTGGTCAGCGAGTTCAAGCGCACCGACGGCATCGACCTGTCCGGCGACAAGGTGGCTATGCAGCGCCTGAAGGAGGCCGCTGAAAAGGCTAAGATCGAGCTGTCCGGCGTCACCAGCAGCAACATCAACCTGCCCTATATCACCGCCGACGCCACCGGCCCCAAGCATCTGGACGTGACCCTGACCCGTGCCAAGTTCAACGAGCTCACCGGCCATCTGGTGGATGCCACCATGGGCCCCGTGCGTCAGGCCATGTCCGACGCCGGTCTGAAGGCCAGCGACCTGTCTAAGGTGCTGATGGTGGGCGGCTCCAGCCGTATCCCCGCCGTGGTGGAGGCCGTGAAGAAATTCACCGGCAGCGAGCCCTTCAAGGGCATCAATCCCGATGAGTGCGTGGCCATGGGCGCCGCCCTGCAGGCCGGCGTGCTGACCGGCGACGTCAAGGGCCTGCTGCTGCTGGACGTCACCCCCCTGTCCCTGGGCATCGAGACCATGGGCGGCGTCTGCACCCGCCTCATCGAGCGCAACACCACCATCCCCGTGAAGAAGAGCCAGATCTTCTCCACCGCCGCCGATAACCAGACCTCCGTGGAGGTCAACGTCCTGCAGGGCGAGCGTGAAATGGCTGCCGCCAACAAGAGCCTGGGCCGCTTCCATCTGGACGGCATCGCTCCGGCCCGCCGTGGCGTGCCTCAGATCGAGGTGACCTTCGACATCGACGCCAACGGCATCGTCAACGTCTCCGCCAAGGATCTGGGTACCGGCAACGCCCAGCACATCACCATCACCTCCTCCTCCAACATGAGCAAGGACGATATCGAGCGTGCTGTGAAGGAAGCCGAGCAGTATGCCGCCGAGGACGCCAAGATCAAGGAGAAGGTGGAGGTCCGCAATCAGGCCGATCAGATGGTCTATCAGGCGGAAAAGACCCTCAGCGAAGTGGGCGACAAGGTGCCCGAGAGCGAGAAGGCCCCCATTCAGGCCGGCATCGAGAAGCTGAAGGAGACCCTGAAGGGCGAGGACACCGACGCCATCAAGGCCGCCACCGAGGAGCTGACGCAGGCCTTCTATAAGATGAGCGAGAAGCTGTACCAGCAGCAGGCGCCGCAGGGCGACGCTGCGGCCCAGCAGCCCGGCGGCGACACCGGCGCACAGGGCGGCCAGTATTACGACGCCGACTACAAGGTCGTGGATGATGACGACCAGAATAAGTAAGCATCCTGCGCCCCGCAGCGCAGCTTGACCACCGGAAAGGGGCAGGGCTTCCTGTCCCTTCCTGTGGCGTTTGGAACCAGATGATATCCGGCCGTCTTTCCGGCCGCCGGATATTCCCGGAGAAGGGAGAAACGCCGGTATGGCAGAAAAACGAGACTATTACGAGGTCCTTGGCGTAGACAAAAACGCCAGCGAGGACGAGATCAAACGGGCCTATAAGAAGCTGGCCCGCAAATATCACCCGGACATGAACCCCGGCGACAAGGAGGCCGAGGAGAAGTTCAAAGAGATCAACGAGGCCAACGAGGTCCTGTCCGACCCGGAGAAGAAGGCCCGCTATGACCAGTTTGGCTTTGCCGGCACCGATCCCAACTATGGCGCCGGTCAGGGCGGCGGCTTCGGCGGCTTCGACTTCGGTGATCTGGGGGACATCTTCGGCAGCTTCTTCGGCGGTGGCTTCGGCGGCCAACAGCAGCGCCGCAACGGCCCCCAACGGGGTGAGAGCATCCGGGTCAGCGTATCCCTGAGCTTTACGGAGGCCGCCTTCGGCTGCGAAAAGGAGCTGGCGGTGGAGCGCATGGAGCAGTGCACCACCTGTAAGGGCAGCGGCTGCGCCCCCGGCACCACGCCGGAGGTCTGCCCCGAGTGCCACGGCAGCGGCGTGGTGCAGACCCGCCGCCAGACGCCCATGGGGGTGTTCGCCTCCAGCAACCCCTGCCGCAAGTGCGGCGGCACGGGCCGCATCATCCACCAGCCCTGCCCCGACTGTCACGGCGGCGGCTTCACCCGCAAGCGCAAGACCATCAAGGTCTCCATTCCCGCCGGCATCGACCACGGTCAGACCATCTCCCTGCGGGGACAGGGCCATGCCGGGAAGAACGGCGGCCCCGCCGGCGACCTGCTGGTCACGGTGATGGTGCAGCCCCACGACGTGTTCCGCCGGGACGGCACCGCCGTGTTCTGCGAGGCCCCCATCACCTTCACGCAGGCGGTGCTGGGCGCCGAACTGGAGATCCCCACCATCGACGGTAAGGTGAAGTACACCATCCCGGAGGGGACGCAGACCGGCACCGTGTTCCGCCTGAAGGGCAAGGGCATCCCCGTCCTCAACGGCCGTGGCCGTGGCGACCAGTACGTCACCGTCACCATCGAGACGCCCCGGAACCTGAACCGGGAGCAGAAGGACGCCCTGCGGAAATTCAGCGAGACCTTGAGCGAGGGCAACTATGAGAAGCACCGCAGCTTCTTCAAGAAGAAGTAACGCCTATGTATCTGGCAGATTATCACGTACATTCTACCTGCTCACAGGACGGCCGGCAGACCATGGCACAGGCGGCACAGGCCGCCGTGGACGCCGGGCTGGATGAGCTGTGCCTGACGGATCACGTGGACACCGTCTACTGGGGCCCGGAGCAGAAGCCCCGCTGGGACTTCGACTGGGACGCCGTCCGCCGCCAGTTCCGTCAGGCGCAGGAGCAGTGGGGCCACCGCATTACCCTGCGGCTGGGAGCGGAGCTGGGAGAGGCCGCCATGAGCTTTCAGCGGGCGGAGCATTTGATGCAGAATGCCCCTCCGCTGGACTTTGTCATCGGCTCCGTCCACATGGCGGGAAAGAAATTTCACCACAAAGATCTCTATTATATTGAAAAAGCCGACGAAGCGTATTATGATAGTATCATCGACAGCTATCTGGAGGACGTGCTGGCGCTGGCCCGATGGGGCAAGTTTCAGGTGCTGGGCCACTTGACCCTGCCCCTGCGGTATATCAACGAAAACTACGGTGAGCACATGACCTTCGCCCACCACATGGATCAGGTGGAGGAGATCTTCCGTACCATCATCCCCAAGGGGCTGGGCATTGAGTGCAACACCAACCGTGGGAACGAGTCTCTGCCCGGCGCCGATATCCTGCGGCTCTACCGCCGTCTGGGGGGCGAGATCATCACCTTGGGCAGCGACGCCCACCGTCCGGCGGACGTGGGCTGCTTCATCCGCCAGCGGCAGGAGCTGCTGCGGGAGTGCGGCTTCCGCTACTTCACCACCTTTACCGGCGGAAAGCCGGAGTTCAAAGAATTGTAAGAGGAGAATACACCATGAAAATTGCCATCGGCTGCGATCACGGCGGCTATCTGCTGAAGCAGGACATCCTCATCTGGCTGGAGGAGCACAACATCGACTTCGAGGATGTGGGCTGCTACTCCACCGAGAGCGTAGACTATCCCATGTACGGCGAGAAGGTAGGCCGCATGGTGGCCTCCGGCCAGTGCGACAAAGGCATTGTCATCTGCACCACCGGTATCGGCATCTCCATCGCTGCCAATAAGGTGGCTGGCATCCGCTGCGCCCACTGCACCGACCCCCTGTCCGCCGAGATGACCCGCCGCCACAACGATGCCAACGTGCTGGCGCTGGGCGCCGGCATCACCGGCCCCAATCTGGCCAAGCGCATGGTGGAGGTCTTTCTGAACACCGAATTTGAGGGCGGACGCCATGCCCGCCGGGTGGCACAGCTGGATGCCATCCGACCCTGAACCTGAGAAAAAGGAGGTATCGTCATGGCAACCAGAGGTTATCAGAGCTACCGTGGCCGAAACCACGGGAAACTGGCGCTGGTCATTGTGCTGGTGCTGATCCTGCTGGCCGCCGTGGGATATCTGGTGGCGCAGGAGTATATGGTCTACGATGACGAGGGCCACCGGCATCTGGAGCTGCCCTTCCTGAAAAAGGGACAGACGGAGCAGCCCCAGCAGCCGGAGGACACCACGCCGGATGACGTGAACCTCATCATCGACGAGCCGGAGCGCCCTCTGCTGAAGGAGCTTCACGCCCGCCAGCTGCCGGACACCGTGCTGACGGAGGATCCCTCCGCCGTGCTGGCGGAGCACCCGGAGGCGGTGGTGATCCCGGTGAAGCTGCGGGACGGCACCGTCACCTATGACACGCAGACCGCCGCCAGGGACACCGTCACCACCGGCGGCCCGGAGACGCTGACAAGCCTCAAGACCCTCCTCTCCGGCGACACATGGACTGTGGCCCGCATCGCCTGCTTTGCCGATATGGACTTTGCCAACGCCAAGCCCGATGAGGCGGGACTGCTGCGGACCGGCGACGGCTGGCTGTGGTACGACGATGACGCCGCCTGCTGGCTGGACCCCGGCAAGGCAGCTGCACGGGAGTATCTGGTGCAGCTGTGTAAGGAGTGCGCCGAATTGGGCTTCGACGAAATTCTGCTGGACTACTGCACCTACCCTGTCCATGGCCGTCTGGACCGCATCGACTACGGCTCCGTCACCAACCTCACCGACACCCTCAGCGTGTTCGTGGAGGGGGTGCGGGAGGCCCTGCCCAAAACCACCGCCCTGTCGGTGCTGGTGCGGGATCAGGTGACGGCGGACGCCAACGACGGCGGCGTCACCATCGCCCTGCTGACGGAGCACTTCGACCGCATCTATGTGGATACGGACACCGTGGACGCAGCGGCCCTGCAAAAGCTGCTCCCGGCGGACTTTGACCCCGTGACCCGGCTGGTGCAGGTGGCGGCGGAGTCCGCCTCCTCCGGCAGCTATGTCACCCGTTGAATTTTCCTGTTGCCAAGCGGGAAAAGTTGTAGTAAAATAGTAGCCACGACCTCTCCTCCGCTGACAGCTGCGGAGCCGGTCTCACGCAATGGATACCCACGAATCATGTCAGGCGGGGAACCGAGCAGCATTAAGAGGGACCATCCATGTGCCGTGAGGGCGCCGGCTCCACAGCTGCCAACGGAGGAGAATTTTTGTTTTTTCGGGAGGAGGAGATCCATGTATCAGGCGCTGTACCGCAAGTGGCGGCCCAAGGTGTTTTCCGAGGTCGTGGGACAGGAGCACATCACGGATACCCTCCGCCGTCAGGTGGCCGAGGGCCATACCGCCCATGCCTATCTCTTTACCGGCACACGGGGTACCGGCAAGACCACCTGTGCCCGGATATTGGCCAAGGCGGTGAACTGCCTGTCCCCGGTGGACGGCGAGCCCTGCGGCCGGTGCGAGGCCTGCCGGGCCGTGGATGCCGGCACCACGCTGGATATCACGGAGCTGGACGCCGCCAGCAACAACGGCGTGGATCAGGTCCGTGCGCTGCGGGAGGAGGCGGTGTATACCCCTGCCGTGCTGAAAAAGCGGGTGTATATCATCGACGAGGTGCATATGCTCTCCACCCCGGCCTTCAACGCGCTGCTGAAGATCCTGGAGGAGCCGCCGGAGCATCTGATGTTCATTCTGGCCACCACGGAGCTGCACAAGGTACCGGCGACCATCCTCTCCCGGTGCCAGCGCTTCTCCTTCAAGCGCATCCTGCCTCGTGACATGGAGCGCCAGCTGCTGCACATCGCTCAGGCCGAGAAGATCGACCTCACCCCTGACGGTGCAGAGATCCTCTCCCGCATGGCGGGGGGCGCCCTGCGGGATGCCCTGAGCCTGCTGGATCAGTGCCGTGTGGCGGAGGGCCAGCTTACCAGCCGTGCCGTGCTGGACGTGCTGGGCCTTGCCGGCAGCGTCCAGACCCAGCAAATGATGCGCTGTATTCTGGACCGCCGGACGCCGGATGCCCTGCTGCTGCTGGATCAGCTGTACCGCAGCGGCAAGGACGTCTCCGCCCTGCTGGGGGAACTCAGCGATCTGGCACGGGAGATGACCATTCTCAAAGCGGCGCCGGAGGGGGGCAGCGCCCTGCTCTCCGGGCTGTATGATACCAAGACACTGACGGGCCTCTCCGAAAACATCTCCATGCAGCGGCTGCTGTACCTGACGGAGACGCTGCAAGGGACCCGTGCTGCCCTGCCGGACAGCTTCCAGCCCCGGACGGATGTGGAACTGTGCCTGCTGCGGCTGTGTGACGAGAGCCTCTGCGGCGACCTGACGGCCCTCAGCGCCCGGCTGGACCGGGTGGAGGAGCTGCTGAAAAAGGGTGTCCCCGCCCGCCGGGAGCGCCCCGCCGCCCAACCGGCGGCAGAGCGTCCCGCTGCCCCGGAGTCCCGCACCTCAGCGGATTCAGAGTCCCGCCCCGCTGCGGCGGAGAAGCGTCCTCCCGCCCCGGAGGAGGTCCCGTGGGAGGAGCCGCCTCTGCCCGACGAACCGGCGGGCCGGGAGCGTGTCTTTGACATCCCGGAGGAGCCGCAGCGCTCCTCCGCCCCAAAGCCCACTCATAGAGTTCCCCGCAGGTCTGCCCCCGCAGACCCGGCCCCCTCGGCCCCCGTCGGCGACAGCCGCCTGTGGACCCAACTGCTGGATCAGTTCAAGGGCCGCCTGCCGGTGAACCACCGGGTCTTTCTCAACATGGCCTCCGGCACCGTGGAGGGTGACTGCCTCACCGTCCACTGCCGCAACGATTTCGTCCGGGACTCCCTGAATAACCGCACGGTGCTGGCGGTGCTGGAGGAGGTCACCTCCGCCGCCGTGGGAAGCCCCGTCCGGGTGATGCTGACGGTGGGCGGCGAAACGCCATCTGCCCCCCGCCCTGCCCCGAAGCCCCCCCGCCCCGCTCCGGAACCCGCTCCCGCACCGGAGAAGGAGCGCCCTCCCCTGCCGGAGGAGCCGCCCCTGCCTGCGGAGCCATCCCGCCCCCCGGAGCCGATCGCGGAGGAGGAACGTCCCCCTCTGCCGGAGGAGCCCTCGGCGCAGGAGGAGAACGCTCCACCTTGGGAGGGCGGCAGTAAGGACCGGCTGGAGGAGCTGATCGGCCCCGGCAGCCAGCTGGAGCACTTTAAGATCAAATAGTCCATCGGGCTGGACAAAAGCTGGACAAAAGCTGGACAAATACCGGACAAAAATAGTCCCCCGGAAGATCCCGGATCGGACAAAACGGACCCTTAAAACAGATCAATAAGGAGGATACTCAGCTATGGCAAAAGGATACAGCGCACGGGGAGGCTTCTCCGGCGGCGGAAGCGCCATGCGCCAGCAGCAGATGCAGCAGAAGCTGCTGAAGATGCAGCAGGATATGGCGGCGGCACAGGAAGCGGTGGAAAACGCCAGCTTCACCGCCTCAGTGGGCGGCGGTGTGGTGCAGGCCACCGTGTCCGGCAAGAAGGAGCTGACGGCCCTGACCGTCAAGCCGGAGGCCGTGGACCCGGAGGATGTGGAGATGCTGCAGGATCTGGTGATCTCTGCGGTGAACGAGGCCCTGCGCCAGGCGGACGAGGCCATGAACAGCTCCATGCAGAGCTTCACCGGCGGTCTGAATCTTCCCGGCTTCGGCCTGTGATCCCCGGAAGGAAGCGCAAAGGCTGGAATCGGCATACGATCAAAGAAGCAGCGGGCAGACACGCCGTTCGGCGTGTCTGCCCGCTGCTTTTGTCGTTGAAAACATATCTATTGGGTGCTTTTTGTCATTGGTAACACGCTTTTTCGGCGCTGTTTGCCATCGCCAATGCACTTTCCGGTACTATTTGTCATGGCCAGTACGTCGTTCCAACGTTCTTTGTCTTTGTTAACACGCCTTTTCGGCGCTGCTTGTCATGGCCGGTACGTATTTCCGGTGCTCCTTGTCATCGTCAATATGGCTTTTCGATGTTGTTTGTGATTTCCGGAACATTATTTCGTGTGCTTTCTGCCGATCGTGTGGATTTTTAGCACTTCTTCTATCTTCATCTTGACGAGCAAAACCGCAGCGGCCAAGGGATGTCCTTTGGGTACTGCGGTTCTTTTCACACCTTTTTCCGCATAGAGATGATATCGGAAAGTCATCTGAGGAGTGGTGCGCTATCAAAGGCAACATGGAGCAGCGGGCGTGCGATCTCGCCCTTTACGTCATAGAGAGCCGTGGAACCGTCCGTTCCGCCGCCAAAAAGTTCGGCATCAGCAAATCCACCGTCCACAAGGATCTGTCGGAGCGGCTCCCGGCCTTTAATCGGGGGCTGTATCTTCAGGTGAAGCAGGTTTTGGAGGAGAATAAAGCCCAGCGGCATATCCGGGGCGGTCTCGCCACCCGCCGGAAGTATAAGGGCGAATAGAAGTCTGCCAAACATACCGAGTACAGGACAGACGGCCACCAAACGTACCAAGTGCAGGACAGACGGTCGCCGGTTGGATCAAGAGAGTCGAAAGAACCGCCGGCCCCCGGAATTTTCTTCCGGAGGGCCGGCGGTGTTCTATGTCTGTAGGCCGTTCGACGCAGCTGCCGGGACGGCAGCTTACGACTGGGTGCGGCAGCTTACCGCCGAGTGCGGCAGCTTATGGCTGGGTACGGCGGTTTACCGTTGGATGCAGCCGCTTACCGCCGAGTGCGGCGATTTACCGCTGGATGCAGCAGCTTACGGCTGGGTACGGCGGTTTACCGTTGGGTGCGGCAGCTTACGGCTGGGTGCGGCGGTTTACCGTTGGGTGCGGCAGCTTATGGCTGGGTGCGGCGGTTTACCGCTGGATGCAGCCGCTTACCGCCGAGTGCGGCGGTTTACCGCTGGATGCAGCAGCTTACGGCTGGGTGCGGCAGCTTACGGCTGGGTGCGGCAGCTTACGGCTGGGTGCGGCAGCTTATGGCTGGGTGCGGTAGCTTACCGTTGGGTGCGGCGGTTTACCGCTGGATGCAGCAGCTTACGGCTGGGTGCGGCGGTTTACCGTTGGGTGCGGCGGTTTACCGCTGGATGCAGCAGCTTACGGCTGGGTGCGGCGGTTTACCGTTGAGTGCGGCCGCTTATCGTCGGGTGATGCAGCTTACTTCTTTCCGGCGGCCTGACGCATGGAGAGGCTGATGCGGTGTTTCTTTTCATCCACCTCCAGCACCACTACCTTCACCACGTCGCCCACGGCCACGGCCTGAGAGGGGTGCTTGATGAAGCGGTCGCAGATCTGAGAGATATGCACCAGCCCGTCCTGATGGACGCCGATGTCCACGAACACGCCGAAGTCCACCACATTGCGGACCGTCCCCGTCAGCTCCATGCCGGGCCTTAAATCCTTGATGTCCAGCACGTCGGTCCGCAGGATGGGGGCCGGCAGATCGTCCCGCACGTCCCGTCCGGGCTTCACCAGCTCCTGCACCACATCCTGTAAAGTGGGAACGCCCACGCCGATCTGCCGGGCGGTGTTTTCCTCCCCTATGGCCCGCACCTTCTGGGGCAGCTGACTCATGGCGGCGGCGCCCACGTCCGCCGCCGTATAGCCGCACAGGGTCAGCAGCTGCTCCGCCGCCGGATAGCTCTCCGGGTGGACGCCGGTGTGATCCAGCACATTGCGGCTCTCCGGCACCCGCAGGAAGCCGGCGCACTGCTGGAAGGCCTTGGGGCCTACCTTGGGTACCTTCAGCAGCTGCCGCCGGGTGGTGAAGGCTCCGTTCTCCTCCCGGTATTTGACGATGTTTTTGGCGGTGGTGCCATTCAGGCCCGCCACCCGGCCCAGCAGGCTGGCGGAGGCGGTATTCACGTCCACGCCCACGGCGTTGACGCAATCCTCCACCACGCCGCCCAGCGTCTCATCCAGCCGCTTCTGGGGCATATCGTGCTGGTACTGCCCCACGCCAATGGCCTTGGGGTCGATCTTCACCAGCTCCGCCAGCGGGTCCTGCATCCGGCGGGCGATGGACACGGCACTGCGGAGGTTTACGTCATACTCCGGGAACTCCTCCGCCGCCAGCTTGCTGGCGGAGTACACGGAGGCCCCGGCCTCGCTGACCATCATATAGCTGACGCCGCCCCCTAAGGTATGGATCAGCTCCACCGCCATCTGCTCCGTCTCCCGGCTGGCGGTGCCGTTGCCGATGGCGATGTGCTCCACATGGTGCCGCTGGATCATGGCCCCCAGCCGGGCGATGGCCTCCTGCTTCTGCCGCTGGCCATAGGTGGGATACACCACCGTGGTATCCAGCACCTTGCCGGTGGCATCGATGACCGCCACCTTGCAGCCGTGGGCATAGCCGGGGTCCAGCCCCATGGTGACGTGGCCCTTCACCGGCGGCTGCATCAGCAGGGGCTTCAGGTTCAGGGCGAAGGTCTGGATGGCCCCCTCGCAGGCCCGCTCCGTCAGGTCGCTGCGGGCCTCCCGCTCCAGCGAGGGATAGATGAGCCGGTCATAGGCGTCCTCGCAGGCGCTCTTGATAAACTCCATGGCCGCAGAGCCGGGCCTGACCACCGCCCGGCGCAGGGCGGTGAGTCCTGTCTCCCGTTCCAGCAGCACGGTAACGGAGAGGAAGCCCTCCTTCTCACCCCGGTTGATAGCTAATATCTGATGTCCCGCCAGCTTGGGGAGGGGCTGCTCAAAGTCGTAGTACAGCCGGTAGACGGAGTCCTCCTCCCCGGTGGCCAGACTCCGCAGCCGCCCCTGACGGCGCAGCAGCTCCCGCAGGGTCTTGCGGATGGCGGCGTCATCCGACAGAAGCTCCGCCACGATGTCGTTGGCTCCCTGCAGGGCGTCGGCGGCCGTCTCCACCCCCTTCTCCGGGTCGATGAAGCCCTGCGCCGCCTGCATGGGGTCGGGGCAGTCCCGCCGCTGGGCCAGCAGCAGCTCCGCCAGCGGCGCCAGCCCTTTTTCACGGGCCACGGTGGCACGGGTGCGGCGCTTTTGCTTATAGGGGCGGTACAGATCCTCCACCTCCGCCAGCGTCCGGGCGTGGTCAATGGCCTCCGCCAGCTCCGGCGTCAGCTTCTCCTGTCCCTCGATGGCGGACTTTACCTCCTGCCGCCGCTGTTCCAGATTCCGAAGATAGTTCAGCCGGTCCTCCAGCTTTCGCAGGGCGGTGTCGTCCATGCTGCCGTGAAGCTCCTTCCGGTAGCGGGCGATGAAGGGAATGGTGTTGCCCTGATCCAGCAGGTCGATGACGTTCTGCACATGGACAGGAGAGGCTCCCAGCTCCTGAGCCAGAAGTTCTGCAATGGTCTGCATATATGCTCCTTTCGTAGGCGAAAACCGGGACGGAGGGCCGTCCCGGTCAGATGATTCGATTACTTGTGATACAGCTTCTTGATCTCGTACTTAGGCTCACAGCTGACGTGGATGCCCAGCCGGTTATACAGCTTCGTGTCCTCCTCCGACAGGATGATGGAGAAGTGGGCATCGCAGCCCCGCAGCTCGTCCAGCTTCTTCAGCACCAGCTCCGCCAGAGGGTTGGTGACGGCGGAGATGGACAGGGCGATGAGCACCTCGTCGGAGTGCAGCCGGGGGTTGTGGTGGCCCAGATGGGAGATCTTCATGTCGCTGATGGGGGCGATGATGGAGGCCGGCAGCAGGTCCAGATCCTTGTCGATGCCGGCAAGGGCCTTAATGGCGTTCATCAGAAGCGCCGCCGACGGCCCCAGCAGGGAGCTGTTTTTGCCGGTGACGATGCGACCGTCCGGCAGCACCATGGCCCCGGCGGGCATCCCCGTGGACTCCGCCACCTGCAAAGACGCCGCCACCGCCGGGCAGATGTCCGGCGTCACGTCCGCCTGCTGCATGACGATCTCCAGCTTCCGCACCACGCTGTCATCGGCCTTGCCCCGGACCCGGTCCACCATGCCGGCATAGTACCGGCGCAGGATCTCCATGCGGCTGGCCTCTCGGCACGCCTCGTCGTCTACGATGGCGAAGCCCGCCATGTTCACCCCCATGTCCGTGGGGGAGCGGTAGGGGGAGGAGCCCTGGATGCGCTGGAACATGGCGTTGAGCACCGGGAAGATCTCCACATCCCGGTTGTAGTTCACCGTGGTCTTGCCATAGGCCTCCAAATGGAAGGGGTCGATCATATTCACGTCGTTGAGGTCTGCCGTGGCGGCCTCGTAGGCCAGATTCACCGGGTGCTTCAGCGGCAGGTTCCAGATGGGGAAGGTCTCGTACTTGGCATAGCCCGCCCGGATGCCCCGCTTATGGTCGTGGTACAGCTGGCTCAGGCAGGTGGCCATCTTGCCGCTGCCGGGGCCGGGGGCCGTCACCACCACGATGGAGCGGCTGGTCTCGATGTAGTCGTTTTTACCCAAGCCCTCGTCGGAGACGATGTGGGCCACGTCCGAGGGATACCCGGCGATGGGATAGTGGCGGCAGCTGCGGACCCCCAGTGCCGTCAGCCGGTGGATGAAGGCATCCGCCGCAGGCTGGCCGGCGTACTGGGTGATGACCACGGAGCCCACATAGAACCCCAGCCCCCGGAACACGTCGATGAGCCGCAGCACGTCCTGATCGTAGCCGATGCCCAGATCACCACGGGTCTTGTTCTTTTCGATGTCTCCGGCACAGATGGCGATGACGATCTCCACGTCGTCCCGGATGGTCTCCAGCATCCGGATCTTACTGTCCGGCTGGAAGCCCGGCAGCACACGGGAGGCGTGGTAGTCATCAAAGAGCTTGCCGCCGAACTCCAGATACAGCTTGCCGCCGAACTGGCTCATGCGCTGGCGGATGTGCTCGGCCTGCAGGGCCAGATACTTTTCGTTGTCAAATCCGATCTTCACCATAATATCCCCCTTTTTACATAACCATATCATTATACACCGCTGCGCCCTCCGGGAAAAGCCTTTTCGGAGATTTCCCTTTTAGGATTTCTTCCGATTTTTGCGGTGGAATTTTGGTAAAACCCGCCGTTGCTTTTTTCCCGGCGGCGGGGTATACTAAACGATACACCCCATGAAGGAGGAACCCCACCATGCGTTTTCAGGTGATGTGGAAAAAGACCCACCTGCCGCCGGAGGCCTACCGGCCGTTCTTCGAGACGGACAGCATCGACGAGGCCAAGGACTTCGCCATGCGGCTGGCCTTCGACGAGACCAATCACGTCTACGTGCAGGATACCCGGCGGGATGAGATCGTCCGGGATTTCGACGCCCCGGTGTACCGGGACTGACCGCAGCCCCCTATCCGTCCGTTTGCCCCGTTCTCTCCGTGAGAACGGGGCTTTTCATCTGTGTTTAAGTTTGGTATAATAGAATGATTACAGGGACTTCTAAAAACACAAAAGGAGACTTTTTATGATGGATATACGGAGAGCAGCTGCACTGCTGCTGGCGCTGGTAATGATCGCTGCGCTGACGGTGGGCTGCGGCAAAAAGCAGAGTGACACCCCCACGGATACACCCGCTGCCGGTGCGGACGGCCGGACTCCCGCCCAGCAGCCGGCGAAGCTGGTGTGCTACAACGGGTCGGTGACGCTGCGGTTCGTGCGGGAGGAGGATACGTGGTACTGGGGTGACGACCGGGATTTCCCGCTGGAGCAGTCCATTGTGACGGAGCTGCTGGCCACGGTGCAGGGCTACGCCGCCCTGTCGCCGCTCCCCCATACCGATGATCTGTCCCAGTTCGGGCTTTCGGACACCAAGCGCTACATCAGTTTGACGGACACCGAGGGCAATACCCGCACCTACTGGCTGGGGACGCAGACCGACGAGGGACAGTACATCCAGCCGGAGGGCGAGACGGATGCCGTGTATCTCTCCCCCGCCGGAGTGGATGGGACGCTGAACATGGGCATTTATGACATGGCCCGGCTGCCCAAGCTGCCTCAGCTGACGGCGGACAATGTCAGCGCCCTGACTGTCACCGCCGCAGACGGCAAGAGCCTGAGCCTGACGGCGTCGGAGGGCGTATGGCTGCGGAGCGGGCAGGACGTGACCCAATGGAGCGGAACGCTGACGGAGGCACTGGGACAGCTGACGCTGCTGCGGTGCATCGACTATCGGCCCAGCACCGGAGTGGCGGAGCTGTGCGGACTGACGGAGCCGGCGGTGACGCTGACGGTCACTTACCGGGCTATTGCCGGAGAGACGGAGCTGACGCTGCGGGTGGGCGCCCAGCGGGACGGAGGGTATTATGCCACGGTGAATGATGACGACACCATTTATCTGCTGCCTGCGGCCCCGGCGGAGGCGCTGGCGGCACTGGCGGCCAACGGTTTGAACGGATAAGCTTATTTCAGCCCCTCCCGCCGGGAGGGGCTGCCTGACAGGAGAAACGGACGCAAGGAAAGGAAGTGATCCCATGCGGATACTGGTGGTGGAGGACGAGGCCCGGCTGGCCCAGACGCTGGCGGAGCTGCTGCACCGGCAGGGCTATACGGCGGACATCAGCGGCGACGGCCTGTCGGGGCTGGACAACGCCGCCTCGGATATTTACGATCTGGTGGTGCTGGACGCCATGCTGCCGGGGATGGACGGCTTCACCCTGCTGCAAAGGCTGCGGCAGGAGGGACATACCGTGCCGGTGCTGATGCTCACCGCCCGCAGCGGCGTGGAGGACAGGGTACGGGGACTGGACAGCGGGGCGGATTACTATCTCACCAAGCCCTTTGAGCCGCAGGAACTGCTGGCCTGCGTGCGGCTGCTGCTGCGGCGCACCGACGGTCAGCCCCGGCAGGAGGACGCCGTTAGCTGCGGCGATCTGCGGCTGGAGCCGGGGACCTTTCTGCTGCGCTGCGGCCAGCGGGAGGTGCGGCTGAGCCGGAGGGAGTACGACCTGATGGAGCTGCTGATCCGCAGCTATCCCCAGATCGTTACCAAGGAACAGCTGATCCTGAAGGTGTGGGGCTATGATTCCGATGCCGAGGACAACAACGTGGAGGTCTACATCTCCTTTCTGCGGCGGAAGCTGGAGCATTTGCATTCCGCCGTGAAGATCCGCACCCACCGGCTGGTGGGCTACTGCCTGGAGGTGGGGGCATGAGCGGCATGATCCGCAGGCTCCGGTGGAAGATCGTGGGCATCAGTATGCTGTTTGTGACGCTGGTGCTGGCGGCGGTATTCACCGGAGTGATGCTCACGGCCCGCAGCAGTCTGGAGCAGAGCAGCACCCGGCAGCTGGAGGAGGCCCTGCGGGGCGAGGGCTACGACGGCCAGAACGGCCAACCCTGCTTCGTGACGGAGGTCTATCCCAGCGGTACGGTGCGGGTCATGGGCAGCAGCTACTATCAGATCAGTGAGGAGGACCTGCTGGCGCTGGTACAGGAATGCCTGTCCCAGCAGGAGGAGAGCGGCCTGCTGACGGACTATCATCTGCGCTATCTGCGCTATGACGGCGCTCTTTCCATCCGCATCGCCTTCACCGACAGTACACTGGAGCAGTCGGCGCTGCGGGCCATGGCGGGGAATCTGCTGCTGATCGCACTGGCGGCGCTGGTGGTGCTGCTGGGGTGCAGCTATCTGCTCTCCGGTGTGGCTGCCCGGCCGGTGGAGCGGGCGTGGCAGGAGCAGCAGCGCTTCCTGTCCGACGCCAGCCATGAGCTGAAAACGCCCCTGACGGTGATCCTGTCCTCCGCCGACCTGCTGGCGGAGTCCGCCCCGGCGGAGGAGCAGACGTATGTGGAGAACATCCGGGCGGAGTCCCGGCGGATGAAGAAGCTGGTGGAGGAGATGCTGACCCTGTTCCGGGCGGAGAGTGTCCGGCGGGAGACGGCCTTCTCCGAGGTGGATCTGTCGGACGTGGTGACGGACGCCGCCCTGCGATTCGAGCCGGTGGTGTTTGAATCCGGACGGCGGCTGCTGTATACCATCGACGAGGGGCTGCAGGTCTCCGGCGACCGGGACGCTTTGGAGCGTCTGACGGGTATCCTGCTGGATAACGCCGTGAAATATGCCCCCCAAGGCACGGATATCCGCCTGACCCTGACCCATCAGGACCGCACCGCCTGTCTGGCGGTGGAAAACGGCGGCGATCCCATCCCGCCGGAGGTGGCGGCCCACCTGTTCGACCGGTTCTACCGGGCCGACAGCAGCCGTACCGGCACGGGCTTCGGACTGGGGCTGGCCATTGCACGGGCCATCGTCCAGAACCACAGGGGAAACATCATCTGCCGCAGTCAGGAGGGCGTGAACCGCTTCTCCGTGACGCTGCCTGTTTTACGCCAGAAGGAGGCGCAGTGACCATGCTGGACCTGCTGATCCGGGGCGGCACCGTCATAGACGGCACCGGAGCCCCCGGTTTTTCCGCCGACGTGGCGGTGGAGGGCGGCGTCATCGCCGCTGTGGAGCCGCTGCCGCCGGATACCCCGGCCCGACGGGTGATGGATGCCGCCGGGAAGCTGGTGACACCGGGCTTCATCGATATCCATCGCCATGCCGATGCGGCGGCCTTCCGTCCCGGCTTCGGAGAGCTGGAGCTGCGGCAGGGGCTGACCACCATTGTAAACGGAAACTGCGGTCTGTCCGCCGCCCCCTTCGGCCCGGCGCACCGGGAGGAAATATTGGCCTATCTGGCCCCCATCACCGGGGAGGCCCCGCCGGAGCTGGAGACGGAGACGCTGGCGGGGTATTTTGCCTCCCAGCCACCGGCCCCTATCCACACGGGGATGCTGGTGGGGGCCGGCGTTCTGCGGGCGGATGCGGCGGGCTACGCCCTCCAGCGATTGGAAAAGCGCCATTACGACGCCATCCACCGCAGCATGGAGCGGGCGCTTTCGGACGGCGCCGTGGGCGTGTCGCTGGGGCTGGGCTATGCCCCGGAGTGCTTCTATACCACCCGGGAGCTGATCGAGGCCCTGCGGCCCCTCAGCGGCGGCGACGTGCCGGTGACAGTGCATATGCGGCAGGAGGGGGCCGGGGTGGTGGATTCCGTCCGGGAGATGCTGACGGTGGCCCGTACCCTGCGTATCCCCCTGCAGATCTCCCACCTGAAGGCCATGGGCCGGGACAGCTGGGGAAAGAAGATCCCGCAGGTGCTGGAGCTTCTGGAGGAGGCCCGGCAGGAGGGGCTGGACGTGGGGTGCGACGTGTACCCCTATACCGCCGGCTCCACCCAGCTGCTGCACATCCTGCCGCCGGAGTTTCTGGCGGGAGGCATGGAGGCGGTGGTGCGCCGCCTGTCGGACCCGGCGGCCCGCCGGGAGCTGGCGGAGCGCATCCAGAGCGGGGCGGGCTTCGACGACATTGCCAGACTGGCGGGCTGGGACGGCATCTATCTGACCAGCCTCCACTGCCCGGAGGATCACCCCTATCTGGGGAAGAGTCTGGCGGAGATCGCCGCCATGACGGGACAGGATCCCCTGACCTGCTGCTGCGACCTGCTGGTGCGGGAGCAGGGGGAGATCACCATGATCGACTTCATGGCCTCGGAGGAGGACATCACCGCCATTCTGCAAAGCCCCCTGTCCCATCTGATCTCCGATGCCACCTATCCCACGGAGGGGATGCCTCACCCACGGGTGTACGGTACCTTCCCCCGGCTTTTGCAGCACTTTGTCCGGGAAAAGGGTGCGCTGACGTGGGAGCAGGCCATCCACAAGATGACGGGCCGTCCCGCCCAGCGGCTGCGGCTGGCCGGAAAGGGTGTGCTGGCGGCGGGGATGGACGCCGATCTCTGCGTATTTGACCCGGAGGAGTTCCGGGAAACAGGAACGTATCAGGAGCCCTGCCGCATGGCGGCGGGGATGGACACCGTCTTGGCGGCGGGCGTGCCGGTGCTGGAGCAGGGTGTGCTCACCGGCGCCCGTCCGGGACGCATCATCAGGAGGTAAGAGCTATGCTGGAGAACATCATCGATATTGTGCGCCGGGCCGGGGAGCTGGTCCGCAGCGCCCACAATGTGACGGCGGCCACCCATGAGAAGAACGGGCCCGCCGATCTGGTGACGGAGTACGATCTGGCGGTGCAGCGCTTTTTGCGGCAGGAGCTGCTGGCCCTGCTGCCGGAGGCGGATTTCTTTGGGGAGGAGGGGCAGCACGATGCCCTGACGTCGCCGTGGACCTTCATCGTGGACCCCATCGACGGCACCACCAATTTTGTCCGGGGCTTTGCCTACACCAACATCTCCGTGGCGCTGGCCAAGGATGGGCAGGTGGAGTACGCCGTGGTATATGCGCCGCTGGCCGGGGATCTGTACGCTGCCCGCCGGGGCGGCGGGGCCACCCTCAACGGCAGAGCCATCCACGTCAGTGGCCGGGATCCCGGCCACTCGCTGGTGGTGTGCGGCTCCACCATCTATGACCGCAGCTATACGGAGCGGCACTTCGCCATCATGCGGTATCTCTACGACCGGGGACTGGACTACCGTCGGTTCGGGGCGGCGGCGCTGGATCTGTGTCAGGTGGCGGCGGGCCGGGCGGAGGTGTTCTTCGAGTGTCGGCTCAGCCCGTGGGATTTCGCCGCCGGGAGCCTGCTGGTGCAGGAGGCCGGGGGCTGCGTCACCACGCTGGAGGGGACGACCATCGATCCCCTGCGCCCCGGCTCCGTGTTTGCCGCCAACGCCCTGTGCGGCGGGCTGACGGCGGAGCTGCCCCGTGGATAAGGGGATATTTTCCGCAAATATTTGAAAATTGTGTAAATTCCTGTTGAAAATCGGCCGTTTCTATGGTGGAAATGCAAAAAAGTCTTGACGTACCCGGAAAATGTGGTATGATAGGCTTTGTAACGAATTTGTAACCTTTTAGCAAGGATCGATCATATGAAACAGGAATTGGAAAATAAGCGTCCCGATTCGGAGGAGCGCCGCAGCATCTGGCAGCGGTGGAAGCAGAATCTGAAGGATTGGGTCTGGTTTTGTAAGGAGCATCCGGACTGGTTGGATCTGGATGTGCAGACGTGGGTATCGACCCATATCGGCCAGCCCCTGCGCCGCCGGTGGCAGCGTCTGCGGGAGCTGCGGCACCAGAACCGGCAGCGGCAGCTGCCGGAGACAGAGTGGAAGCTGGGCCAGCTGCTGCTGTTCCTCTGGGGCAGTTTGCCCCGTATGGGCTCCGACCTCCGGGAGCGGCTCACCCGCCGCCGCAAGGGGGCCATTCGCTCCGGCGGACGGATGCGGGCCTTCTTCGAGGGCGTGAAGCTGCACCCGGCGGTGTTTGTGGCCGGCGCCGTGGCGGTGACGGCCGTGGCGGTGTGCCTGTCCATGTATACCATCGGCGCCACCGCCCGCTATGACGGCGTGGAGCTGGGAACGGTTCGCAGCGCTCACAGCGTCTCGGCGGCAGTGGATCAGCTGGAGGAGATCACCCGGCAGACGCTGTCCGACACCGATTACAGCATCGACAGCGCCAAGCTGGAGGTCCGCACCGGCATCGTGGCCCGGAAGGAGCTGGAGAGCACCGACGCACTGGAGGAGAACCTCACCCAGCAGCTGGGGCTGGTGGATTATGCCTATGTGCTGTATGTGGAGGGGGAGCCGGTGGCGGCCACCACCTTCCCCGGCGCCATCGAGCAGCTGCTGGAGCAGCTGAAAAAGGGCTACATCACCGACAGCACCGTGGACTGCTACTTCGTGGAAAACGTGGAGGTGAAGCAGGAGTACGTGGACCGGTCCCTGATCATGAATCTGGGCTACATCGCCGAGAAGCTCAACGCCACCAAGGCGGGCGAGGTGACCTATACCGTTAAGAGCGGCGATGTGTGGTCCCTCATTGCCGAGGACAACGGCATGACCAATGAGGAACTGCTGGCCCTGAACCCCGGCTATGACATCAGCGTTCTCCACACCGGCGATGTGCTGACCATCTCCCGTGCCGTGCCGTATCTGACGGTGGTGAACGTGGAGCGGCAGAGCTATTTGCAGGATGTGGCGTACAGCGTGGAATATGTGGACGACCCGGATATGTATGAGGGCGACTACGAGGTCCTCAGCAAGGGTGTGTACGGTAAGGCGGACATCACCGCCAACGTCACCGTCATCAACGGCACGGAGACGGCCCGTGAGGTGGTGTCCTCTGTGACGCTGAAGGAGCCGGTGGCTGAGCGGCAGGCACGAGGCACCAAGGAGCGGCCCACGTGGTTCCCCACAGGGTCCTTCCGCTGGCCCTGCTACGGCGTCATCACCTCCTACTTCGGTGGGCGCAACACCGGCATCAGTGGCGCCAGCAGCTATCATGAGGCCATCGATATCGCCAACTCCTACGGTACGCCCATCTACGCCGCCGACGGCGGAACCGTCATCTACTCCGGATGGAACGGCGGTCTGGGCTACTGCGTGAAGATCGATCACGGCAACGGCTTTATCACATGGTACGGCCACAACAGCGACCTCTACGTCTCTGTGGGCGACCACGTGTACAAGGGCCAGACCATCGCCGCCATGGGCTCCACCGGTATCTCCAGCGGTTCCCACTGCGACTTCCGCATCCAGCGCAACGGCACCATGGTGGATCCCCTGAACTATCTGCCCTGATGAAAGGTTTCCATGATTTCCATGAAAAGCTCCCCGGCTTATGCCGGGGAGCTTTTTGCTGCCCGCCGGGAGCGGCGCAGGCAGTCGCTGCAACATCGTGGAAAACCGAAAGCTTGTTGGCCAAGGGCGTCAGCCCAGCGCCCACAGCACCACGCCGTACACCACGCTGGCCAGTGTGCCGTAGACGATCACCGGGCCGGCAATGACGAACATTTTGGCCGCCATGCCGGTGACAAAGCCCTCTGCCTTGAAATCCAGCGCCGGGGATACCACGGCATTGGCAAAGCCCGTGATGGGCACCAGCGTCCCGGCCCCGCCGAACCGGGCCAGCCGGTGGTAAAGTCCCAGTCCCGTCAGCAGCGCCGACAGGAATACAAGGGACACCGACGTGGCGGTCCCGGCGTCCTCCGTATTCAGGCCCGCCGCCCGGAAGCCGTCTCCGATAGCCTGTCCCGCCACACAGATGAGCCCGCCGATGACGAAGGCCAGCGCCATATCCTTTCCCAGCGGGGACTTCTTCTGCATCCGCTTCACATACGCCTGATACTCCTTGGGCGTCATGTCCACCCGTACCACATCCTTTCTTCCGTAGTATGACCCGCTGCACCGGAAAAATGCGCTTTGGCTTGCCAAACGGCGCAAAACAGGCTATACTGAAGGGACGGAAAGGCGGGTGTTATCATGTACGATCCTGCACATCCCTTCGGGAAAAAACGCTATGACCGGGCCATCATCGACCCGGTGAGCTGCACCGGCTGCGGCTACTGCACCATGTTCTGCGTCATGGACTGCATCCTTTTGCAGCCGGACGGCTTTTATACGGTGGATCTGGACCGCTGCATCGGCTGCCGGTCCTGCAAGGTGAACTGTCCCTTCGAGGCCGTCATCATCCTGCCCCCCAAGGAGGACGCATGACCATGGCCAAGCAAGCGCATCCTCTGGGGCTGTATCTGCACATCCCCTTCTGCAGGTCCAAATGCGCCTACTGCGACTTCTACTCCCTCTCCGGGCGGGAGGATCGCATGGACGCCTACACGGCGGCACTGGAGCGCCACCTGATCGAGGTGGCCCCGCAGGCGGCGCAGCATTCGGTGGACACGGTGTACTTTGGCGGCGGCACCCCCAGCTATCTGGGGGAGAAGCGGCTGGTGAAGCTGCTGAAAGCCGTAAAGAAGCACTATCACGTGGATCCCCACGCCGAGATCACACTGGAGGCCAACCCCGACAGCGCCGGGGACTGGAAGGCCCTCCGTGCGCTGCGGCGGGCGGGCTTTAACCGCATATCACTGGGGGTCCAGTCCACGGACGACGTCTGTCTCCGGGCCTTGGGCCGCATCCACACATGGCAGCAGGTGCAGGAGGCCGTGGCCGCCTGCCGGAGGGCCAAATTCCCGGACGTGAGTCTGGATCTGATTTACGGCCTGCCGGGGCAGACCATGGAGCAGTGGGAAAAGACCCTCTCCGACGCCCTGACCCTCCAGCCGGAGCATCTGTCCTGCTACGGGCTGAAGCTGGAGGAGGGAACGCCCCTCTACCGGCAGCGGGACAGTCTGACCCTGCCGGACGACGAGGCACAGGCGGATATGTATCTCTACGCCGTGGAGTATCTGCGGCAAAACGGCTATGAGCAGTATGAGATCTCCAATTTTGCACGGCCCGGCCACGCCTCCCACCACAACCTGAAATACTGGACACTGGGGGAGTATGCGGGGTTCGGCCCCGGTGCCTACTCCGACTTTGGCGGCGTCCGCTACGGCTATATCCGGGACTTGGATCGGTACATTGCCGGGGAACTGGTGCTGGCGGAGTCGGAGCATATCCCCGTCTCGGAGCGGGAGATGGAGTACATCATGCTGCGGCTGCGTACCACGGAGGGGATGAACATCCGGGAGTTTGAAAACCGCTTCCGCCGGCGCTTCGACCCCTTGGGCGCACGGCTGGAGGTTTACGCCGACCACGGCTTGGCCCAGCGGACGGAGCAGGGCTGGCGCCTGACGCCCCGTGGCTTTCTGGTGTCCAACCAGATCATCGGGGAGCTGCAGGAGCTCCTGAACCGGGAGAAGCTGGAGCGTCTGCGCCGGGCGCAGGAGGGCGACTATCGGGTGGTATGAGGGCATCAGAGAGTGCCTTGACAAAATAACGGGCAGGAGGGCCGCACCCCATGGGTGCGGCCCTCCTCAGCGTGGCGAAAAAGTCTTTTCGCCACGCTGAGGCATTTTTCAGAACTTTAAAAAGCTCTGAAAAATGGGGATCATCATCGTGCAGGACACCCTTCCCGGGTTTCCCGCACACACCCTTCCGCCCCGTTGACGAAAGGCTCCCGCTCTTTTGACAGGCTCAGGAGGGCCGCACCCCATGGGTGCGGCCCTCCTGTCCGTATATCCGGCTTCCTTTATTGGCTGCCTGTTCGGATCAGTTGTCGGTGCGGTTGCGCCACTCGACCTCCTGATCCAGCTCGAACTTCAGCTTTTTGTTCTCCTCCACCAGCTCGTCATAGTGGCGGCTCTGCACATAGTACTTCACAAAGGTGAAGGTGGCCTCGCCGAACTCCTCCTCGGAATACTCCGGCAGCAGGGAGCCGCCCTTGCGGCGCAGACCTTGCACATTGATGACCACCAGACGGCGGTGCTGCTCCGACAGCTGGAACAGCTTCAGATCCTCCGGCAGCTCCAGACCAAGATCAAAGGTCGCATTGACGATCTCCAGCAGGCGGTGCTGCTCCGGCTTGGCGGAGACGATGACGCCGTGCTCGGCAAACAGCCGCTTCAGATAGTCCACGGAGACCTCCTCACGGGTGATGGTGCCCTTGCCGATGCCGGTGAGCATGGTGTTGGAGAGATTTAGGCTGACATAGACCTCCTGGCCGGTTTTGGGATAGCTCATACAGGTACCTCCTATGTTGCATACGTCCTCGATTTTGCCGTCCGGGACGGCACTTTTTGTTCCGTCTCTACCGTACCACATTCCCACGCAAATTGCAACAAAAAGTTGTACCAAGTACATTCTATTTATACGAAAAAACCGGTGATTTGCAGAAAATCACCGGTTTCGTCATTCTAAATGTACCAAACAATTCATACGACCCGACGACACTATACCCCGGTCAGGTCGAAGGCCGGGGTATACTCCTCACGGGCGGAGGTGCGCTCCTGCACGAAGCCGTCCACGATGCCGCAGTTTTCCATGTATTCCGCCGCCGCACGGTACTCCGCCGCCGTCACATGGCGGCGCAGGGGGCCCTCTGCGCCGGGCTGGGGGGTATACTGGCTCATGAGGGAGAACAGCACCTCCCCCGGACGGAAGGTCCGGGCCACCCAGTCGATGACCCGCCGGGTGCTTTCCAGCTGTCCCGGCAGCACCAGATGCCGGATGACCACCCCCTGCCGCAGCAGGCCATCCTCCATGCGGCAGGGACCCACCTGCCGGAACATCTCCCGGATGGCCTCCGTGGCTACGGGGAAGTAGTCCGGGGCGTGGGAATAGCGCCGGGCCGGCTCCTCCAGCCCGTATTTCAGGTCCGGCAGCCAGATCTGCACTTTTCCTTCCAGCAGACGCAGCGTCTCCACCCGCTCGTAGCCGCCGCAGTTGAACACCACCGGCACCGGCAGAGGCTCCTCCAGCGCCGGCAGCAGGAAGGGGACGAAGTGGCTGGCGGTGATGAGGTCGATGTTGTGGGCGCCCTGAGCGATAAGCTCACGGAAGATCTCCCGCAGCCGCTCCGTGGTGACGGCCTTGCCCACCCCCTCGGCGGAGATGGTGTGGTTCTGGCAGTAGACGCAGCCCAGCGAGCAGCCGGAGAAGAACACCGCTCCGCTGCCCCGTGTGCCGGAGAGCACCGGCTCCTCCCACAGGTGCAGCCCGGCCCGTGCGATGACCGGCACGGCGGGCATCCGGCAGAAGCCGCCGCCGTAGGTCTCGGTGCGCTCCGCCCCGCACCGACGGGGACAGATGTTACAGATCATACCCGGTTGATGTCGAAGTCCGGCCCCAGATCCCCGGCCATCCAGTGGCGGCGGCAGAGGCCAATGTACTTGTCGTTGGCTCCCAGCACCACCTGAGCGCCCTCCTTCACCACATGGCCGTGCTGGTCGAACCGGGCGTTGAAGGCGGCCTTCTTGCCGCACCAGCAGATGGTCTTGACCTCCTCCAGCTTGTCTGCCATCACCAGCAGATGATAGCTGCCGGGGAATAGCTCCCCCTTGAAGTCCGCCCGCAGGCCGTAGCACATGACGGGGATGTTGCAGTCGTCCACCAGATGCACCAGATAGTAGATATCGGCCTTTTGCAGGAACTGGGCCTCGTCCACGATGATGCAGGCATACTGCTGCAGCTGCTCATCCGTCATCTGCTGCATCTCGTCGAAGTAGATGCAGGGGTGGGTCAGACCGATGCGGGAGGATACCATGTGGTCGCCGTCCCGTGTATCCAGCCGGGGCTTCACCAGCAGGGTGGCCTGTCCCCGCTCCTCGTAGTTGAAGCGTGCCATCAGGGCGTTGGCGGTCTTGCTGGAGCCCATCGCCCCGTATTTGAAGTATAGCTGTGCCATGTCATTCTCCCTCTTTCAGCTCTGCGGTAAATTTTTCGAAGGCGGAGGGGATGGCCAGCCGCTCCCGCTGCTGTGCCTCCGCCCAGAGCCAGTCTCCCGGTCCAAGGCCGTCCACCTCCACCACATAGCCCGTCATTTCCCAGCGAATATGGGTGAATATATGTCGGGCTGACAGCTTTTTTGTCCACTTGGTGGGGTTTACCCCCCACATTTGCAGCTGGCGGGCGGCTTCCGCCTCCGTCAGCGTACCCGGTACATGGGGGTACTCCCACAGCCCCGCCAGCAGTCCCGTATCCGGGCGCTGCCGCAGCGCCGCCGCAGCTCCCCGCCGCAGCAGGAACACAGTCAGATGCTCCGTCCGCTTCTCCCGCTTGGGGGAGCGCACCGGCAGCCGGGCCTGACAGCCCTCCTGCCGGGCCACGCAGAAATCCCCGGCGGGACAGTCCCCGCACAGAGGTACTCCCGACGGCAGGCACACCGTGGCCCCCAGATCCATCAGCGCCTGATTGTAGGCACCGGGCCGCTCCTGAGACATGGCCGCCGCCATCCAGCTGCGGAAGGTCTTGCGGTTTTTGGCATCCAGTACATCCAGACGGCTGCCGGTGATCCGTGCCGCCAGACGCAGCACGTTGCCGTCCACCGCCGGAACGGCCTGTCCGAAGGCGATGGAGAGGATAGCCCCCGCCGTATAGTCTCCGATGCCCGGAAGGGCCGTCAGCTCCCGGTATGTCTCCGGGAAGCGTCCACCGTATTGTTCCGTGAGGATGCAGGCCGCCTTTTGCAGATTTCTGGCCCGGCTGTAATAGCCCAGCCCCTCCCACAGCTTCATGAGCCGCTCCGTGTCGGCCTGGGCCAGGGCCTCCACCGTGGGGAAGGCCTCCATGAACCGCTGAAAATACGGCAGCACCGCCGCCACACGGGTCTGCTGGAGCATGATCTCCGACACCCATGTTCGGTAGGGGGATACCTCTTCCCGCCACGGCAGGATGCGCCGGTGGATATCATACCATGCCAGCAGCGGTTGGGCCAGCTGCTTTAGTATCTGTTCTTCCATATCGCTCCTATCATCCGTCCGATGCCCCTCATCGGCTGAACCGTGCAGCGTAGCCGCAGCGGCGGCACAGCTCCTCCGACGGCTGCCGCCGGGAAAAGCCCGCCGCCATGGCTGTGACCCGTGGGGAGACCAGTATCTCCGCCAGCTCCTGCCGGTGCAGGTTTCCCAGTGCCAGCCGCCCCTCGCTGTCCAGACAGCAGGGAACCACTGTGCCGTCGCACAGCACGGCGATCTGACTCCGCAGGCCGTGGCAGAACTCCGTGCCGCTGTCCGGAGCCGCCGGATCCGGCCAGTCAAACCGCTCCCCCGGCTCCAGAAACAGCCCCTCCCCCAGCCGCCGGTTGCCCAGACGGTCCGTAGGCAGGGCCGTTACGTCCCGGCCCAGCTTTTCCGAGAGAAAGGACAGGATCTCTCCGTTGCGCCGGTCCAGTCCGCCGCCGTTCCACAGCCGCAGGGCGCACAGGACGCCCCGGCTGCTGAGCCGCTGCGCCGCCTGCCAGACACCCTCCAGATATGGGGCTGCGGCATCCTGCCGTCCGTTTCCCTCGAAGCTGTGGAGGGAGACGCTGAGCTTGTGCAGGGCCGGGGAACTCTCCAGTGTGGGCAGCTGCCGGGGAAGCAGCGTGCCGTTGGTCACAAGGCACACCCGGAAGCCCAGCGCCCCGGCGATATCCAGCAGCTCCGCCAGTCGGGGATGCAGCAGCGGCTCCCCCATGACGTGGAGCATGAGATACGTCCCGTGGGGCCGCAGCCGGGCCGCCAGCTGTCGGAATTCCTCCGGCGTCATGAACCGCCGGGGCCGCTGGGTGCCGGGGCAGAAGGCGCACCGCAGATTGCACACGTTGGTGATCTCCAGATACATCCGCTTGAACATTCCAGCCCTCCCCTGCCGCCCGCAGCGGCCTGTTGCTCCCTGCATTATAGCAAAATCTCCGTTCCGGCGCAAGGGAAAACGGCCTTGTCTCCCCGGTGGGCAAAAACCGCCGGCCTTCCGCATTGACAGACCTGCCCCCGACGGGGTACAATAACGATATATCGCTCATGCCATCAAGGGGATGGACCCCTGATATTGATTTGATCGGAAAGGAGCTGCCTGCCATGCCACAGATCCTCCTGTGCTGCGTTCTGGCGCTGCTGCTGGCGGCGCTGGGGCTGCTGTTGCGCTCCCTGCGCCGCAGGTCCCGCCCCTCCGGCGGCAATGAGACCCTGAAGGTGCTGCTGGTCTGCTTTTTCACCTGCGGCATTCTGCTGCACCTGCCCATGTACGCCGCCGCCTACGCCGGAGAGCATCTGTCGTGGCTGAAGGCGCTGCTGGGAGCCGTACACCACACCCTGCGGATGTTCGTGCTGGACGGTGAGCTGGATCCTATCCACGAGTTCGCCATGAGCCGGCCGGCGGTGTGGAGCGACCTCTATTTCGGCGCCGCCATTGTGGTGTATCTGGTGAGCCCACTGCTGACCTTCAGTGTGGTGCTGTCCTTTTTCAAGAATCTGTCCGCCCTGTGGCGCTATGCTTTCCGCCGCTGCACGGAGCTGTATGTCTTTTCCGAGCTCAACGAGGACTCCCTGTATCTGGCGGGCAGCATCAAGGCGGCCCATCCCAAGGGACTCGTTGTCTTTACGGACGTCTATGAAAACGAGAGCGAGGAGTTCGGGGAGCAGATGGCCGCCGCCCACCGGCTGGGGGCCGCCTGCTTCAAGACGGACATCGCCCTGCTGCGGCTGCGGCGCTCTGACCGCTCCCGCCCGGTCTACTTCTTCCTGCTGGGCCGGGACAAGGCGGAGAACATCCATCAGGCGGTGCTGCTGACCCGCCGGTGGGGGACCCGCTCCAATATGCACCTCTATCTCTTTGCCACCGGCGCCGAGAGTGAGCTGCTGTTCCAGTCCGCCGATCCCCACGGGATGCGGATCCGCCGGGTCAACGAGGTGCGCTCACTGGTGCAGCTGCTGCTGTATCAGCAGGGGGAGAAGCTCTTCGAGACGGCGGCTCCTCTGCCGGAGGGCAGGCATCAGATCTCGGCGCTGCTGCTGGGCTTGGGCCAGTACGGCACGGAGATGCTGAAGGCGCTGGCGTGGTTTGGCCAGATGGACGGCTACGACCTGCGGCTCACCGCCGTGGACGCCCGGCCTAACGCACGGGAGCTGTTCACCTATCGCTGCCCGGAGCTGATGGACCGCCGGCACAACGGACAGCGCATCCCCGGCGAAGCCCAGTACGATATCCGCATACACGCCGGGATGCGGCTGGAGAGCCGGGAATTTCTGGAGCTGGTGCAGACGCTGCCGCAGCTGACGTATGTGTTTGTGGCGCTGGGCAGCGACACCCGGAACATCGAGGCGGCGGTGCGGCTGCGGGAGCTGTGCCAGCGCCGGGGTCTCCACCCCTATATTCTGGCGGTGGTGCAGGACCCCTTCAAGACGGTGGCTCTCACCTCCGTCACCGACTACCGGGGTACCCCATACGACCTTCATTTTCTGGGCGCACGGGATATGCTGTACTCCGAGAGCAACATCCTCCACTCCCGGCTGGAAGCGGAGGCGCTGACCCGGCACCTGAAATGGGGAGACGAGGACGTGTTCTGGCGCTATGAGTTCAACTATCGCTCCTCCATCGCCTCGGTCATCCACCATCGGCTGAAGCTGCGGCTGGGTGTACCCGGTGCAGATAAGCCTCCGGCGGAGCGGACGGAGGAGGAAAAGCAGCTGCTGCGTGTCATCGAACACCGCCGCTGGAATGCCTATATGCGGACCGAGGGCTACTGTTACAGCGGCTCCACGGACCCGGCCAGCCGCAACGATCTGGGGAAGCTCCACAACTGTCTGGTACCCTTTGACGAGCTCTCCGAAAAGGAGAAGGCCAAGGACGACGATTAAGGCTGAAAAGCACAGCGCTCCACCGTCATTTATGACGGTGGAGCACTGTTATGTTTGGGGGAAGCGATCACTCTGCCGCTCCGGCAGGGGCGGTGGCTGCAGCGACAGACTCCTGCGGTGCGGGGGTCAGCACCTTCACAAAGCAGCGGCGGCGCTTATGCTGCTCCAGTGGGAAGTCCTGCCACTGGGTCTGGACCTTCTCGTTGGTCTCCAGCATGGGGCCGGTCTCCGCCTGCTTTACGCCGATCTTGAAGCAGCCGTGCATGACCTTGCTGATGATGACGGCGTTGACGCCCTTTTTCTGGAGGTCGGGACGCACGGCGATCAGCAGCAGATCGATGGTGTCGTTGCGGTGGAAGGCCTTCAGAACGTCCGCCCAGCCGGTGGGGAACAGGCGGCCGTCGTGCTTTTTCAGGGCGGCGGCGATGCTGGGGGCCGCCACGCCGAAGGCCACCAGATCGTCATTTTCATCCATGACGAAGCAGGTGAGCTCGGGCTTGACGAGGGGGGCAAACTTCCCGGCGTACTTGCGGATCTGGTCGTCCGACAGCTCCACGGTGCCGTACAGGGGGGCATAGGCCACGTTCACCAGCTCAAAGACCTTCCGGATCAGGGGCGGGTACTCCAGACGGCTGCGCACCTGATGGATGTGCAGGCGCTGCCGCTTCAGAACATAGGCGGCGATCTTCTCCCAGCGCTGGATGACCCGCTGGTCCGTGGGGACGGAGATGAGATTCTCGGTCCAGTCCACGTCCTTGCCGTAGCCCAGAGCCGTCAGGTGGTCAATATAGTAGGGGTGGTTATAATAGGTGAAGAAGCAGCTGGTGCGGTCAAAGCCCTCCACCAGCATTCCCTCCCGGTCCATGTCGGTGAAGCCCAGAGGGCCGTGGATCTCCGTGCAGCCCAGCTGACGGGCCCAGTCCTCCACCGTCTGGAACAGGGCGGAGGATACCTCCCGGTCGTCGATGAAGTCCACCTGCGTGAAACGCAGGCGGTGGGTACCCCACTTGTCGTTGGACTTACGGCTGAGGATGGCACCGATGCGGCCCACCAGCGTGCCGTCATCCCGGCTGGCCAGCCAGCAACGGGCCTCGCAGTAGCTGAAGGCGGGGTTTTTCTCACGGTCCCAGTCTGCCAGATCGTCGCTGTATGTACCGGGGATGTACTGGGGAACGTCTCTATATAAGTCGATGGGGAAGTTCACGAACTGGCGCAGCTGTGCCTTGGTCGTGACCTCGGTGATATGGATCATGGTTCTTTCCTCCTGAGTGATACGCAGAACATACACAACCAGTTTAGACCCTTTCTCCGCAAAATGCAAGCCCTGTGTTGACTTTCTCATGAAAGGGGGCAAAATGCCCTTTGGGGAAAAGGTGACGCTGACCCTTGCCAGAAAGGGAAAAATGCGATAAAATATTCCTGTTGCCCACCGAAAAAGTTCTGTGGGCCTGTAAGGAACGATACCGGGAGCTATCCCGGCAGGAGGCATATATGACCAAGAAGAAAACCTATGACAACGACAGTATCTCCAGTCTGAAGGGGGCAGACCGGGTCCGCAAGCGGCCCGGCGTCATCTTCGGCTCCGACGGGCTGGAGGGCTGCGAGCACGCCATGTTCGAGATCCTCTCCAACGCCATCGACGAGGCCCGTGCAGGCTATGGCCGGCTCATCACCGTGACCCGCTTTGCCGATCTCTCCATTCAGGTGGAGGATCAGGGCCGTGGCTGTCCCGTGGACTGGAACGAGAAGGAAGGGCGCTACAACTGGGAGCTGGTGTTCTGCGAGCTGTACGCCGGAGGCAAGTACGACAACGAAAACAGCGACAACTACGAGTACTCGCTGGGGCTCAACGGTCTGGGCTCCTGCGCCACCCAGTACGCCAGCCGCTATATGGACGTCACCGTCTGCCGGGACGGCAAGGAGTACCGCCTGCACTTTGAACGGGGCGAGATCGCCGGGGAGATGCGGGTGACGGAGCTCAAGCGCCGCCATACCGGCTCCACCATCCGCTGGCTGCCGGATCTGGAGGTGTTCACCGACATCGACATCCCGGCGGAGTACTACCGGGAGGTGCTGCGGCGGCAGGCCGTGGTCAACGCCGGGGTCACCTTCCGCCTGCGGTGCGAGGTAGCGCCGGGGAAGTTCGAGACGGAGGATTTCCTCTATGAGCACGGCATCCGGGACTATCTGGCGGAGCTGGCAGGGGAGGATCCCCTGACGGAGCCGGTGTGCTGGGAGACGGAGCGTCGTGGCCGGGATCGGGTGGACAAGCCGGAGTACAAGGTGAAGCTGAACATCGCATGGTGCTTCTCCAACCGGGTCCACCTCATCGAGCACTACCACAACTCCAGCTTTCTGGAGTACGGCGGCAGTCCCGATAAGGCCACCCGCCTGGCCTTCGTCTACGCCATTGACAAGTACCTCAAGGAGAACAATAAATACACCAAGGGGGAGAGCAAGATCACCTTCCCCGATGTGCAGGACTGTCTGGTGCTGGTGAGCAGCAACTTCTCTACCCAGACCAGCTACGAAAACCAGACCAAGAAGGCCATCACCAACAAGTTCGTGCAGGACGCCATGTCGGAGTTCCTGCGGGAGCAGCTGCAGGTGTACTTCATCGAGAACCGGGAGGCGGCGGAGAGGATCGCCAATCAGGTGCTGGTGAATAAGCGCAGCCGGGAGACGGCGGAGCGCACCCGTCTCAACACCCGGAAGAAGCTGACGGAGAAGATCGACATCGCCAACCGGGTGCAGAAGTTTGTGGACTGCCGCACCAAGGATGTGTCCCGGCGGGAAATTTATATCGTGGAGGGCGACTCGGCTCTGGGCGCCTGCAAGCAATCCCGTGACGCAGAGTTTCAGGGGCTGATGCCTGTCCGGGGCAAGATCCTCAACTGCCTGAAGGCGGACTATCCCCGCATCTTCAAGAGCGACGTCATCACGGATCTGATGAAGGTGCTGGGCTGCGGCGTGGAGGTGCAGGGAAAGGCCGCCAAGGAGCTGAATCAGTTCGATTTGAACAACCTCCGCTGGAGCAAGGTGGTCATCTGCACCGATGGCGACGTGGATGGCTTCCAGATCCGTACCCTGATCCTCACCATGCTCTACCGGCTCTGCCCCACCCTCATCAAGGAGGGCTACGTCTACATTGCCGAGACGCCGCTGTTCGAGATCACCTGCAAGGAAAAGACGTGGTTTGCCTACTCCGAAAAGGAGAAGGCGGAGGTGGTGCGCCAGCTGGAGGGCAAGAAGTACAAGGTGGATCGCTCCAAGGGACTGGGCGAGAACGACCCGGAGATGATGTGGCTGACCACCATGAATCCGGAGACCCGGAGGCTGGTGAAGGTACTGCCGGATGACGCCGAGGAGACGGCCCGTGTCTTTGACCTGCTGCTGGGGGACAACCTCTCCGGCCGGAAGGACTATATCGCTGAAAACGGCTGCCGCTATCTGGATATGATCGACGTGAGCTGAGGGAGCGTATGGGCCGGGCGGGACGATGTGGGCATCGGCCCCTACATGCGCCTGCTGCTAGACGCTCCGTAAGGGACGATATCTGCGTCGGCCCGGCTGCGCCAGTTCCCAAGCGTTTTTTGACGGGGTCATCTTTCTCCCGCCAGTTTGAATACGAAAGGAATCATCTTTCATGGCAAAGAAGAAAACAGAAGAGAAAACCGTCCATCGTCCCGCCGATCCCAATGTCATGGGGCTGCGGGGGACGGTGGTGGAGCAGCCCATCACCCGCACACTGGACGAGAACTATATGCCCTACGCCATGAGCGTCATCGTCTCCCGGGCCATTCCGGAGATCGACGGCTTCAAGCCCTCCCACCGGAAGCTGCTGTACACCATGTACAAGATGGGGCTGCTCACCGGCGGGCGCACCAAGTCCGCCAACATCGTGGGCCAGACCATGCGCCTCAACCCCCACGGTGATCAGGCCATCTACGAGACCATGGTGCGTCTGGCCAAGGGAAACGAGTCGCTGCTGCACCCCTTTGTGGACAGCAAGGGCAACTTCGGCAAGGTCTATTCCCGTGACATGGCCTATGCCGCCAGCCGCTACACCGAGGCAAAGCTGGCCCCCATCTGTGCCGAGCTGTTCCGGGATCTGGACTGTGACGCCGTGGACTTCGTGGACAACTATGACAACACCACCAAGGAGCCTACCCTGTTGCCCACCACCTATCCCAACGTGCTGGTGTCAGCCAATCAGGGCATCGCCGTGGGTATGGCCTCGCAGATCTGCGGCTTCAATCTGGCGGAGGTGTGCGACACCACCATCGCCCTGCTGAAAAATCCCGACCATGACATCGCCTCCACCCTGCTGGCGCCGGATTTTCCCACCGGCGGACAGCTGGTGTGCGACCCGGCGGAGCTGGCGGAAATTTACCGCACCGGCCGGGGCGGCGTCAAGGTTCGGGCCCGCTGGCGCTACGACAAGAAGGAGAATCTCATCGAGATCTTCGAGATCCCCTACTCCACCTCCATCGAGGTGATCCTGGACAAGGTGGCGGAGCTGGTGAAGGCCGGCAAGGTCAAGGAGATCAGCGATATGCGGGACGAGTCGGACCTCAGCGGCCTGAAGCTCACCATCGACCTCAAGCGGGGGGTGGATCCGGAGAAGCTGATGCAGAAGCTGTATAAGCTGACGCCTTTGCAGGACACCTTCAGCTGCAACTTCAACATCCTCATCGCCGGGATGCCCCGTGTGCTGGGAGTCAAGGCCCTGCTGGAGGAGTGGATCGCATGGCGCACGGAGTGTGTGCGGCGGCGGGTGTACTTCATCCTCTCCCGCAAGAAGGAGAAGCTGCATCTGCTGCTGGGTCTGAAGCGCATCCTGCTGGACATCGACAAGGCCATCGCCATCATCCGGGAGACGGAGGAGGAGGCCGAGGTCATCCCCAACCTGATGATCGGCTTTGGCATCGACGAGAAGCAGGCGGAATACGTGGCGGAGATCAAGCTCCGCAACATCAATAAGGAGTACATCCTCAAGCGGGTACAGGAGACGGAGACACTGCAAGGGGAGATCCAGGATCTGGAGGACACCCTGCAAAAGCCCGCCCGCATCCGCAGGATCATGGTGGAGGAGCTGACGCAGGTACGCAAGAAGTACGCCCAGCCCCGGAAAACCGAGATCATTTACAGCCACGAGGTAGAGGAGTATCGGGAGGAAGAGCATGTGGAGGACTATCCTGTCACCGTGTTCCTGTCCCGTGAGGGATATTTCAAGAAAATCACGCCCCAGTCCCTGCGGATGAGCGGCGAGCAGAAGTACAAGGAGGGCGACGGCCCCGGCCAGCAGGCGGAGGCCACCAATGCCGCCGAGGTCATGTTCTTCACCGACCGGTGTCAGGTCTACAAGACCCGCCTCAGCGAGTTCGGGGACAGTAAGGCATCAGTGCTGGGAGACTATCTGCCGGCGAAGCTGGGCATGGACGAGGGCGAGAGTGTGGTCTATATGGTGCTGCCGGGGGATTACAGCGGGCATCTGCTGTTCTTCTTTGAAAACGGCAAGGCTGCCCGTGTGGAGATGAAGGCCTACGCCACCGTCTCCAACCGCCGCAAGCTCACCGGGGCCTACTCCGACAAGAGCAGGCTGGTGGCCATTCTGCCGCTGGCGGAGGATCGGGAGCTGGCGCTGCTGTCCACGGAGCCCAGGGCGCTGATCTTCCACACGTCCCTGCTGCTGCCCAAGGCCACCCGCTCCACACAGGGCGTGGCCGTCATGACCCTGAAGCCCAAATACCAGCTGCAACGAGTCTGCACGCCGGAGGAGTCCGGTATCGTGAATCTCCCCCGCTATCGGGCCCGCAGCATCCCCGGTACCGGCGCTCTCCTGCGGCCGGAGGACCGGGGCGAGGAGCAGCTGACCCTGCTGTAAGAAAAAAGGAGGAGCCTATGAAACGGAACGTCCTGACGCAGTATCTCATCATCACGGCGTCCTGCGCCCTGTATGCCGTGGGGTTCAACTGGATGTTTGACCCCAACCACATCAGCGTGGGCGGCTTCACCGGTCTGGGGCAGATCATCAACTACCTGCTGCCGGGCCTGCCCATCGGCACCATCGTCATTATCCTCAACGTGCCGCTGTTCGTGCTGGGCTGGCGGTTCATCGGCAAGGATTTCCTGTTCTCCTCCGTCTATGCCACGGCCGTCAGCTCTCTGATGATCGACGGTCTGGCGGCGGTGCATACCTTCAAGCCTATGGAGCCCATTCTGGCCTGTCTGTACGGCGGCGTCATCATCGGCGTCTCCTGCGGCATCATGCTGCGGGAAGGGGCCACCACCGGCGGCACGGAGCTGGCGGCCCGGCTGCTGAAGCTGAAGCTGGAGAGCCTCAGCATCGGTACCCTGTGTCTTGCCATCGACATTCTGGTGACGGTGACGTACGCCCTGATCTTCCGGGATCTGACCCGTGCGCTGTACGGCATGATCTCCCTGTCTCTGATCTCCGTGTCCATCGACAAGGTGGTCTACGGCCCCAATGCCGCCAAGGTGGCCTATATCATCAGCGACTGCCATGAGGAGCTGACCCACCGCCTGCTGGAGCTGGATCGTGGTGTGACACTTTTGCAGGGCAAGGGCGCTTACAGCGGCAAGGACAAGCAGGTGATCCTGTGCGCCTGCGCCCGGACACAGATCATCCCCGTGAAGCGGGCGGTGCAGGAGATCGACCCAGACGCCTTTGTCATCGTCTGCGACGCCCACGAGATACTGGGCGAGGGCTTCGGCGTATATGCGCCGGGCGGACTGTAAGGTGCGGCCATGAGAAAACGTGTATGGGCGCTGGCGGCGGCCCTGCTGATGCTGCCCCTTACCGGCTGCGGCTCCCTGCTGAACCGGGATTACAGCGTCACCGAGCCCCACAGCTCCAGCTACTACGAGAGCGAGGACCGATCCGTCCTCCGGGCGGAGAGCTATCAGGATCTGGTGAATGCCCTGCTGGTGCTGATCAGCGGCGGGGCCAAGGAGGGAACCATCTGGCTCTACCCCGACGACAGCGGGCTTCCCGCCCCGCAGGCGGCGGAGCGGGCGTGTCTGGAGGTGCAGAAGGAGACGCCGCTGGGAGCCTACGCCGTGGAGTACCTGACCTATACGGTGGACGAGACACCTCGGAACTATGACGCCATCCAGCTGACCGTCGGCTATCGCCGCACGGCGGCTCAGGTGGCGGGCATTGTGCATATCACCAGCACCTCCGCTCTGGGGGATCTGCTGCGGGAGGCCGCACGGAACCACGCTGCGGAGCTGGTGGTGCAGGTGGGCTACTTCGACCATCAGGCGGAGGAGGTCCGCACACAGGTGACGCAGATACAGGCCGAGGTGGAGCCGGAAAGCAAGGAGCCGTGGACGGTGAATTTCTACCCGGATTCGGGGAACGCCGGCATCATTGAGGTGCTGCTGAGCGGCGCAGGGAGCGCAGAGGGTGCAGAACAAAATACAAAAAATACAAATTAGCGCTTGACAAATCCGAAAAACGCAGGTATAATCAATCTTGCGTTTGCGGGCGTAGCTCATCTGGTAGAGCGCGACCTTGCCAAGGTCGAGGTAGCGAGTTCGAGCCTCGTCGCCCGCTCCAAAAAGAATACCCCATCCGACAGGACGGGGTATTCTTTTTGGAATGTGCCGCAGCACCGGAGAACTCGCTGCCTCGACCTGCGCGAAGCGCGTCAAATCAAGAGGTGAGGCAGGGCTCCTGCGAATGGCGACAGCCATTCGTGGGATGCCGGGAAGCGAGTTCGAGTCTCGTCGCCCGCTCCAAAAAGAATGTGCCGCAGCACCGGAGAACTCGCTGCCTCGACCTGCGCGAAGCGTGTCAAATCAAGAGGTGAGGCAGGGCTCCTGCGAATGGCGAGAGCCATTCGTGGGATGCCGGGAAGCGAGTTCGAGCCTCGTCGCCCGCTCCAAAAACACCACCCGAAGGGTGGTGTTTTTTTCGCTTATTCGGCCCTCACCGCCGTGTCAGGAAGACACAAAATAACCTCCCAAAACCACTCCGCCGGAGGGCCACCGCTGCATCGACAATTTCCACTCTTTTTGGAGGGTTTTTGTGTTGACATAACGAGGTGGAAAAGTCTGTGGAAACTGTGCAAAACCCAGTAGATAAGCCATTTGCGGAGGTTGCAGGCTGTTATTTTATGCGTAAACCTGGAAACTTATTTCGGGAAAAGAGACTTTTTGCCGAGGAGAGCCGAGTCCCGCACTGAGAACCTGCGGGCCATGCGGCGGCTGAAAGCAGACAGCGGGACGGTCTGCATCCGGGGTGAAATTTTCTATAAAAAGGGGATTCCATCCCGCAGGCAGATTTGCTATAATAGGGGCGACAACAGGCATTTTGCGAAAGGAGCGAACGGTATGATACGAGTTGCTGTCATCGGCTGCGGCAAGATCGCCCAGGTGCGCCATCTGCCGGAATATGCCACCAACCCCAACGCACAGCTGGTGGCCTACTATGACAAAAACAGCCAGCGGGCGCACGAGGTGGCCGCCCAATACGGCGGAAAGGTCTACGACTCCTACTTCGATCTGCTGAAGGACCCGGAGATCGACGCCGTATCCGTGTGTGTGGAGAACCGCAGCCATGCGGAGATGACCACGGCGGCTCTCTACGCCGGGAAGCACGTGCTGTGCGAGAAGCCCATGGCCGTAACGCTGGCGGAGTGCGAGTCCATGGTGGCGGCGGCGGAGTTCAACAACCGGCATCTGATGATCGGCCACAATATGCGCTTCGATCCGGTGCATCGCCGGGCCAAGGAGCTGCTGGAGCAGGGGGTCATCGGTGACGTCATCACCTTCCGCACGGGGCTTGGAACCTCCGGCCCGGAGGGCTGGTCCATGGAGGGCAACTGGTTCTTCGACAAGAAAAAGGCCGTTATGGGCGCTTTGTCGGATCTGGGCATCCACAAGATCGATCTGATGCAGTATCTGACGGGGCAGACGGTCATCGAAACCACCGCCAAGATCCTGACCCTCAACAAGCACGACCGGGAGGATCACCTCATCGGCGTGGACGACAACGCCCTGTGCATCCTGCGGATGAACGGCGGCTCTGCCGGCACCATGGCCGCCAGTTGGACGGTATACGGTCAGGAGAGCAACTCCACCTGCCTGTTCGGCACCCGTGGCGTCATGCGGATCTACAACAGCCTCACCGCCCCCATCGAGGTGCGGGACCTGAGCAACACCATCACCGCCTATCAGTTCGAGCACCAGACCCGCTCCGGCGTCATCGACGAGTTCATCGACGCACTGGAGCACGACCGGGAGCCGGAGGTTTCCGGGCGGGAGGCACTGACCACCATGCGGACCATTTTCGGCTGCATCAAGTCCTCGGAGACGGGGCGCACCGTCAGTGTCAACAACTCTTTCGTGACCCATTTGCAGGACGGCTATCGCCGGAATAAGTAAGCTGTCGAAAAAACAGACCAACGGGAGCGGCTGACCGCTCCCGTTTTCGGAGAGGAGCGTTTTCATGTATCGCATCGGTATTGATCTGGGCGGCACCAACATCGCCGTAGGCGTGGTGAACGACCGCTATGAGATCGTGGCCCGCCGCAGCGTCCCCACCGGGGCGGAGCGCCCGGCGGAGGAGGTCATCCGGGACATGGGCGACGCCGTGGAGGAGGCTCTGCGGCAGGCGGGACTCACGGCGGCGGACTGCGCCTCTATGGGCGTTGGCTCCCCCGGTGCCTGCGACCCCCAGACGGGGGTGGTGAAGCGGGCCTATAACCTCAACTGGTTCGACGTACCGGTATGCCGGATGCTGCACCAGCGGTTCGGCATCCCCGTTCGGCTGGGCAACGATGCCAACTGCGCCGCTCTGGCGGAGGTGGTGGCCGGGGCCGCCGTGGGCTGTCAGGATATGGTGCTCATTACGCTGGGAACCGGCGTGGGCAGCGGTATCATCTCCCGTGGAAAAATTCTCTCCGGCCTGCGGGGCGGCGCCGGGGAGGCGGGACATATGCTGCTGGTGCTGGACGGCGAGCCCTGCACCTGCGGCCGCCGGGGCTGCTGGGAGGCCTACGCCTCCGCTACGGCCCTGATCCGCCAGACCCGTCAGGCGGCGCTGGCGCATCCGGAGTCACTGCTGGCTCAGGTGGAGGAGATTACCGGTCGCACCGCCTTTGATGCCGCCCAGCAGGGCGATGCCGCCGCTAAGGCGGTGGTGGCGCAGTACGCCGTATATGTAGCGGCGGGACTGACGGACTTTGTGAATATTCTGGCCCCGGAGATGATTTTGCTGGGGGGTGGCATCAGCCGTCAGGGGGAGGCCCTGCTGGCCCCTATCCGGGAGTATGTGGCCACCCACTGTTTCGGTCAGCGGGAAGGGGCCATCCCCACCATTGCTGCTGCGAAGCTGGGCAACGAGGCAGGTATCATCGGCGCCGCCGCCCTGTGAGGGTTGCAGCTTCAGCACAAAGAGAGGAGGTATTTCCATCGGAAATACCTCCTCTCTTTGTATTGTGGGGAAAAGCAGGCTGTCGGCGGCAAAAGCCCGATACTCCCCCTCAGCAAAACGCACGGCCCCGGAGATCTCTCCGGGGCCGTTTACCGTATGTGATTTACTCCCCTCGCCGGAGGGTGCAGCGCTGCACCTCGTCCATAGTGGGGATAGACGGAGCGGCGCCGGGTCGTGACACGGCGATGGCCGCCGCACGGGACGCCAGATCCAGACACTCCTCCTCCGGACGCCCCGCCGCCATACAGGCCACGAAGTAACCGGTGAAGGTATCTCCGGCGGCGGTGGTGTCCACCGTCTCCGCCTGATAGATGCCCTGCCGCAGGCGGCGCTGGCCGTCGTCGTACACGCAGCCGTGGCTGCCCAGCGTCAGCAGCAGCCGGCAGCGGGGCCACCTCCGCCGCAGAGTGTTCAGGATGTCCTCCTCGTCATCGCAGCCCGCCAGAGCGGCCCCCTCGATCTCGTTGAAGATCAGCAGCCATGCCTCCCCCAGCGGCAGCCGGGAGATGGACACGTCGATGGGCGAGGGATTGAACACGATCCGCAGCCCCCGCCGGGCGGCCTGCGTCATGAGATAGTCCAGGCCGTTGATCTCATTTTGCAGGATGAGATAGTCCCCTGCCTGAAAGCGCGCCAGCACCCGGTCGATCTCCTCGTGGGTGATCTCCTGATTGCAGCCGCCGAAGAGCAGGATGCAGTTCTGCCCGGAGGGGTCCACCTGAATGACGGCGTGGCCGCTGGGGCCGTCGCCTACGGTCACAAAGTCCGTGTCCACCCCGCTCTTCCGCAGGATATCCGTCAGAACGGTGCCGTCTCCGCCGATCTTTCCGGCGTGGCTGACCGTTCCCCCGGCCCGTGCGGCGGCGATGGACTGGTTCAGCCCCTTGCCGCCGCAGTGGACGGTGCGGCTGGTGGAGCTCAGGGTCTCCCCCGCCTGAACGAAGTGGGGGACCTGATACACGAGATCCAGATTCAGCGATCCATAGCTGAGAATGTGCGCCATATGTCCCTCCTTATGCCGCCTTTTTCCGGTTGCTCAGTGCCTTCCGCAGCAGCGGCCAGCACAGGGACAGCACCGCCAGCAGCAGGAAGAAGATGCAGATGGGCCGGGTGAAGAAGGTGGAGGCGCTGCCCTGACTCAGCAGCAGGGACCGGCGCAGATTGCTCTCTGCCAGCGGCCCCAGAATCAGCGCCAGCACGATGGGCGCAATGGGGATCTCCAGCTTCAGGAAGAAATAGCCGATCACGGCAATCAGCAGCATAGCGCCCACGTCGAACATATTGTTCCGCAGGGCATAGGAGCCGAGGATGCCCTTTTTGTTGTAGGTCTGGTCGGCGTTCCAGATGGTCATGGACGCCGGACAAATACCATAGGGCTTCTTGGCGGTTTCTTTCACTTTCATGATGTTATTCCTTTCCCGTTTTGAATTGGTGACGATTTCTTCAAGCCTGCACCGCAGGCGGGTATACAAAATTTTTAATTTTTAATTTTTTATGCGGTAAGAAAAAACGATATCCCTCGGGTTAGATCATCAGGTTGTCCCAATAGCGGTTGGGTACGGCTGGCGGCCCGGCGGCCGCCCATGATGGGGAAGGGATATCGTTTTGCTTATGCGTTCATTTTCGCCAGAATTTTCTGGCAGGCGCCCTGAATGTGATTCTCGATGATGTCGTGGGCCCGGGTGAAGTTTCCGGCCTTCAGGGCTGCCAGCAGCCGCTCATGGTCATCGGAGGCTACCTGCTGCTGGGAGCGGGTGTGGCTGGTAAGAAGGTAGTTGGCCACGATGAACTGGCCCTGAATGCGGTCATAGACCTCACTGAGACAGCGGTTCCCGGCCTGCTCCACCAGTATCCGGTGGAAATCCAGATCGGTGCGCCGGGTCTGGACGATGTTGGACGTCTTGTTGGAGGCTACACACTCCCCCGCCAGACGCTCCAGCGTCTCGAAGTCCATGGGCAGGAGCTTGTTCTGGATATCCGTCAGCGCCTGATGCTCCAGCAGCAGCCGCATCTCGATGATATCGCAGACCTCCTTCTCACTGAAGGCGGGCACGGAGAAGTGTCCCTTGCTGGAAAAAACCACCATGCCCTGGGTATGCATCCGTTTCAGGGCCTGCTGGATGGGGGTCCGACTGACGCCGTAGCGCTCCGCCAGATCGTCCAGATTCAGCGCCTGCCCCGGCTTCCAGTTGCCCTGTAAGATCTCCTCCAGGAATGCTTCGTGGATGGTCACATCCAGATTCTTTTTCAGTGCCATGTGCTTCACCGTTTGTCCTTGTTGCGTTTTTCTCGCTGTTTACGTTCTTATGATAATCCGTCTTTAGATAAATTGCAATACACGAAACCTCCAATTTAATTTTTAATTTTTTATAAAAAACGTAAAATTTCCGTCAATTTTTTCAGATGCTTCCATGTTGGCAAGCCATCGCCGCCGGAAAGTCCACCGGCAGAGCGGTACTTTTCCTGTGACCCACCCTGAACCGGGGGCATAGGATAAGGGCGGAGAGACATTCTCCGATCCGGGCGCAATGCCCAATGGCAAGGGAGGACGGATATGATGATACAGCTCCTGCACGCCGCCTTCGTGTACCAGTCCCCGGACGGGGAGGTAGAGGCGCTGCGGGATGTCTCCTTCGATGTGCAGGAGGGGGAATTTTGCAGCATCGTGGGTCCCTCCGGCTGCGGAAAATCCACCCTGCTGTCGGCGTTGGCAGGACTGGAACGACTTTCAGGCGGCAGTCTGGAGTTGGATGGGGAGCCGGTGTGCGGGCCCTCCCGGAAGGTGGGGTTCATGCCCCAGCGGGACCAGCTGTTCGAGTGGCGCAGCATCTGGGGCAACGTGACGCTGGGCCTGACGGTACGGGGTGAGAATACGCCGCAGCGGCAGGCCCATGTCCGGGAGCTGCTGGAGCGCTACGGGCTGGCGGACTTCGCTCAGAAGCGGCCCTCCCAGCTCTCCGGCGGGATGCGCCAGCGGTGCGCCCTGATCCGGACGCTGGCGGCTCAGCCCAAGGTGCTGCTGCTGGATGAGCCCTTTTCGGCGCTGGACTATCAGACAAGACTGGCCGTATCGGCGGATATCTACCGCATCATACGGCAGGAGGGCAAGACGGCGCTGCTGGTGACCCATGATATCTCCGAGGCCATCAGCCTGTCGGACCGGGTGGTGGTGCTGAGTCACCGCCCGGCGGTGGTGAAGAGCATCCACCGGCTGACCCAGCTGCAGGGGGTGCCGCCCTTGCAGCGGCGGGATCACCCGGCCTTCGCCGGGTATTTCAAGTCCATCTGGAAGGAGCTGGAAGTGCATGAAGGATAGCGCTCCTTCGCCCCGGCGGCTGCAATATCTGCGGGACTACCGCCGGAGAAAGCGGTCGATCCGGCTGTGGCAGGTGTGCCTGCTGGCGGGTCTGTTCGTCCTGTGGGAGCTTACCACCCGGCTGGGCCTCAGCGACGGCTTCCTCACCAGCAGCCCCAGCCGCATGGCCGGTACCCTGCAAAGCTTGTGGCACAGCGGGGACCTGTGGCGGCACATCGGCACCTCGTGTCTGGAGACGGTGGTGGGCTTCACCGCCGGAACACTACTGGGAACCGCCATCGCCGTGGCCATGTGGTGGTGGGAGAAGCTGGCCCGTGTGCTGGACCCCTATCTGGTGGTGCTGAACGCCCTGCCGAAAACGGCGCTGGGGCCGATCTTTATCGTGTGGATGGGGGCCGGGATGGGGGCCATCATCGTCATGACGCTGGCCATCTCCCTGATCGTCACCATCCTGACCATGTATCAGGGTTTTATGACCACAGACCCGGAGAAGCTGCGGCTCATGCGCTCTCTGGGGGCCAGGCGGAGCCAGATGCTGTGGCTGCTGGTGTTTCCCGCCAATTGCCCTACCCTCTTCAACACCCTGAAGGTAAATGTGGGTCTGTCGTGGGTGGGCGTCATTATGGGCGAGTTTCTCGTTTCCCGTGCAGGGCTGGGCTATCTCATCGTCTACGGGTCGCAGGTGTTCAACATGGATCTGGTGATGACCAGCGTGCTGATCCTGGCGCTGGCGGCGGTGGTGATGTACCAGCTGGTGCTGCGGGTGGAGAAAATATTGAATCGAACTTGGGGGGTACAGTCATGAAGAAGGTATTTGCCTGCCTGCTGGCGGTGTGTATGGTGCTTCCGGCGATGGCGGGCTGTTCCCAACCGCAGGAGACCACTGTGGTGCGGCTCAGCGAAGTCACCCACTCCGTATTCTATGCGCCGCAGTATGTGGCCATCAGTCAGGGGTTCTTCGCTGATGAGGGCCTGACGGTGGAGCTGAGCAACGGCGGCGGCGCCGACAAGGTCATGACCGCCGTGGTGTCCGGTCAGGCGGACATAGGGCTGGCGGGGCCGGAGGCCAGCATCTACGTGGCCCAGCAGGGCAAGGAGGATCCTCCGGTGATCTTCGCCCAGCTGACCCGGCGGGACGGCTCGTTTCTGGTGGGCCGCAGCGATGGCCCCTTCCGCTGGGAGAACCTGCGGGGCAGCACCATCATCGGCGGCCGGGCCGGGGGCGTGCCGGAGATGACGCTGGAGTACGTCCTGCGCCAGCACGGACTGACCCCCGGTGAGGACGTGACCGTGGACACCTCCGTGCAGTTCAACATGATGGCCGGTGCCTTTACCGGTGGCGGAGGGGACTATGTGACGCTGTTCGAGCCCACCGCCACGGAGGTGGAGCAGGCGGGCAAGGGATACATCCTCTGCTCCATCGGGCAGGAGAGCGGCGAGATCCCCTATACTGCCTATTTCGCCAACCGCAGCTACCTGACGGCCAACGCCGGTACGGTGCAGCGCTTCACCAACGCCATCGCCCGTGCTCAGCGCTGGGTGGCGGAGCATACGGACCGGGAGGTGGCGGAGGCCATCTGCGGACAGTTCCCGGATACGGATTTGGCGGTTCTGGAACGGGTCTGCGCCCGGCACCGGGAGATCGATGCATGGAACCTGACGCCGGTGATGGAGCAGGCGGCGCTGGAGCGGCTGGAGACGGTGATGACCACCGCCGGACAACTGAAGCAGGAGGAATGGGTGGACTTCGACCGTCTGGTGGATAACTCCTTCGCCCAAAAGGCAAGCTAAGGGCAGCAGTTGCCCCTCGCCGGAGAAGCATGAGGGCTGCCCACCGGCGGCCCTCATGCTATCGCAGCGGGCGCTCCCGGCAGTAAAAAGAGCCGTCACGCTATGCGTGACGGCTCTTTTCAATCAATAGGGAGACCTTACTCCGCCTTGGGGGCAGCGGCCTTCTCGGCGGCAGCCTTTTCAGCGGCGGCCTTGGCGGCAGCAGCCTTCTTCTCGGCAGCGGCCTTCTGCGCAGCCTTGAACTTCTCCTTCTCCTCGGGAGTGGGGATGGGCTCAATGGCGTTGCGGGGGCAGGCCTTGGCGCACATGGTGCAGCCCTTGCACTTGGTGTAGTCGATGACGGCCACGTTGTTTACCACGTGGATAGCGTCGAACTTACAGGTGCGCTGGCACATACCGCAGCCGATGCAGGAGTTGGCGCAGACCTTGGTGACGGCGGGACCCTTATCCTTGTTGGAGCAGTTGACGAATACCTTCTTGGAATAGGGGACCTCCACAATGAGCTTCCGGGGACAGGCCTCACGGCAGGCGCCGCAGTTGGTACACTTCTCCTTATCCACCACGGCAGCGCCGTTGGGACCGATGTGGAGCGCATCGAACTTGCAGGCGGCCACGCAGGAGCCGAAGCCCAGACAGCCGTACTTGCAGGCCAGAGCGTCGCCGCCGCAGACCTTGGTGGCGGCCAGACAGTCCTGCACGCCCCGGTACTCGAAGTTCTTCACGGCGTTGGTGCCGCCGTTGCAGAGCACGTGAGCCACCATCTTCTCGCCGGAGGGAGCCTCCATGCCCATGATGGCAGCGATTTTGGCAGCGCCCTCGGCGCCTGCGGGAGCGCAGGCGGTGACGGGAGCCTTGCCGGCCAGAATGGCCTCGGCGCAGCCGGCGCAGCCGGGATAGCCGCAGCCGCCGCAGTTAGCGCCGGCCAGACAGGCCTGGATCTCCGGCAGGCGGGGGTCTACCTCCACCTCAAAGACCTTGGCGGCGACAGCCAGGATCAGGCCAAACACGATGGCCAGAGCGCCCAGAACCACGACCGCCCAGATGATCGTTGTAAAATCCATGATTTTCTACCTCCTTACCAGACCTGCAGGCCGCTGAAGCCCATGAAGGCCAGAGCCATCAGACCGGCGGTGACCAGTGCGATGGGGAAGCCCTCGAAGGCCTTGGGGCACTCGCTGGAGACATCCAGCTGCTCACGGACAGCCGCAAACAGGAAGATAGCCAGCAGGAAGCCCAGACCGCCGGTGATGCCATAGATCACGGAAGCGACGAAGTTGTAGCTGTTCTGAGTGTTCAGCAGAGCCACGCCCAGAACGGCGCAGTTGGTAGTGATCAGGGGCAGGTACACGCCCAGAGCGGCGTACAGGGTGGGAATGTTCTTCTTCAGGAACATCTCCACGAACTGCACCAGACCGGCGATGACCAGAATGAAGGCCACGGTCTGCATGAAGCCAAGCCCCAGATTGTCCAGCAGCTTATTGACGGGGTAGCACAGGGCGGAGGCCAGACCCATCACGAAGGTCACGGCTGCGCCCATACCGACAGCGGTGTCGATCTTCTTGGACACGCCCATAAAGGGGCAGATGCCCAAGAACTGGGAGAAAATAAAGTTATTGGTCAGGATAGCGCCAAGGGCGATGGCCAACAGTTCAGTCACTTTCATAGCTTACTTGGCCTCCTTTTCCTTTTTTGCGTTGCTCTTGGCCATGGCCCACTGCATCAGAGCAATGAGGGCGCCCAGCGTCAGGAAGCCGCCCACGGGCATGGTCAGGATCTTGATGCCGAACTCCTCGGGGAAGATGGTGATGCCGGGGGCGCTGCCCAGTCCGCCGCCGCCCAGCAGGCCGCCGCCGAACTTACCGCTGCCCAGCAGCTCACGCACCACGCACATACAGATCAGTACCAGCGTGTAGCCGATACCCTGGCAGATGCCGTCCACGGCGGAGGCACCCACGGGGTTCTTGGAGGCAAACGCCTCGGCACGGCCCAGGATGATGCAGTTCACCACGATCAGGGGGATGAACACACCCAGAGAGGAGGACAGCGCCGGCACAAAGGCCTTCAGCAACAGGTCCACGCAGGTCACGAAGCCGGCGATGACCACGATGAAGCAGGCGATACGCACCTCATTGGGGATGATCTTGCGCAGCATGGAAATAAAGACATTGGACAGCGTCAGGATGATGAGCACCGACACGCCCATACCCAGACCGTTGAAGAACGAGGTGGTGATGGCCATGGTGGAGCACATACCCAGCAGCTGTACCAGAACGGGGTTCTGAGTGATCAGACCCTCTTTGAATTGCTTACCGAAATTCATATCTCAGCTCCTCCTCTCTTAACCCAGAGCGGCCACAGCGGCCAGCGCTGCGTTGGCACCCTTGGTCACGCCCTTGGTGGAAACGGTGGCGCCGGAGATGGCGGTGACGGTTTTGCCCACCTTCAGAGTGCCTGCGCCGCTCATGCCAACGAACTGGTCCAGAACGGGTACACCGTCGTCATTGGGCATATTGCCGCACACCTTGGTGCCGATACCGGAGGTCTCGGAGTGACTCACCACGGAGATACCGGTGATCTTCTGCTCGGCATCCACGCCGATGACCATCTCGATGAGGCCCTGAGAGCCGCTGGCCGTCAGCTTCACAGCGTAGCCGGCAGGCTGGCCGTCGAAGGTGACCGTGTACATCTCCTCCAGCGTACCGCCCATTTCCTTGGCGGCGTCCATGACCTCCTGAGGAATGGAGGTGATCTCGTCGTATGTACTGCCGGCCTCGGTGACGGCCTCCAGAGCCGTCTGAGTAGCGGCGGCGTTCATGGCGGCGATCTTGTCGGCGGTGACGCCGTTGACCAGACCCAGCAGCAGAGCCACCACCAGAGAGATGATGGTCAGCGTACCGGCGACCTTCAGAATAAACTTACCGGAGATCTTCATTTTGCAGCCGCCTCCTTCTTGTCTTTCTTGATGGCACCGTAGATGGTGGGCCGGATGTACTTATCCAGCAGCCAGGTGGTGCAGTTCATAATGAGGATGGAGTAGCACACACCCTCGGGATAGGAGCCGAACCGGCGGATGAAGCAGGTGATAAGGCCGCAGCCCACGCCGAAGATGGCCTGCCCCAGCTTGGTCACAGGGGAGGTGGCATAGTCGGTGGCCATAAAGATGGCGCCCAGCATCAGGCCGCCGCCAAAGACGTTGTAGAGCATGAAGTCCACAGCGCTCATACCGGCGGGAGCGGAGATCAGGGTCAGCACCGCCACGGTGCCGATGTAGCACACGGGGATCTGCCAGTTGATGACCCTACGCAGCAGCAGATACACAAAGCCCGTCAGCAGGGCCAGCGCAGAGGTCTCACCCAGAGAGCCGCCGATGCGGCCGATGAACATATCGCTGATGGAGAAGGTGGAGGTCAGGTCATTGACCGCCGCCAGTGCATCCTCAGCCGTCTCGGCGGAGAAGATGCCCTTCATCACAGCCATGGGGGTGGAGCTGGTCACCACGTCGGCAGTGGAGCCCACCAGAGGCAGCTTGGAGCCGAAGCCCACCCAATGGGTCATGGCGCTGGCATAGCTGGCCAGCAGCATGGCACGGCCCACCAGAGCGGGATTGACGAAGTTGCAGCCGATGCCGCCGTAGAGCTGCTTGACCACCACGATGGAGAAGAAGCCGCCGATGATCAGCATCCACACCGGTGTGGTGGGGGGGCAGACAAAGGCCAGCAGGATACCGGTGACCACAGCGGACAGATCGCCGATGGACTGGGGCTTCTTCAGGAGCTTGCGATAGGCCCACTCCCAGAACACGCAGGCGGCCACGGACACCAGCACCATGGTGAGGGCCCGCACGCCGAACACATAGATGCTCATGACCAGAGCGGGCAGCAGGGCGATGATGACATCCAGCATGATGCTCCGGGTGTTATCCTTGGAGCGGATATGGGGAGAGGAGGATGCGATCAGCTTCAAATTTTTGTAATCCGTCATTGCTTACGCCTCCTTCTTCTCGGCAGCTGCCTTTTCGGCCTCCGCCTTGGCCTTGGCGGCCATTCTCGCATTATTGACCTTCTGCTTGCCCATGCGGAAGGCATGGATCAGCGGCAGACGGGCAGGACAGATATAGGTGCAGGCGCCGCACTCGATGCAGTCCATGCCGTGGAGGGTGTTCTGCCAAGTGTCCACATCGCCCTTCATCAGGTACTTGTACATGAACACAGGCTCCAGCCGCATGGGGCAAACGCCCACGCACTTGCCGCAGCGGATGCACTGGGGATGCTCCTCGTACTGCTCCTCCCTGCCGGCAAAGGCCAGCATGGCGCCGGTGCCCTTACCCACGGTGACGTCCACATTGTACTGGGCCAGACCCATCATGGGGCCGCCCATAATCAGCTTGTAGGTATCCTCCCGCAGGCCGCCGCAGGCGTCGAACAGCTTGGAGATGGGGGTGCCGATGGGGCACTCGATGTTCTTGGGCTCGATGACGCCGGAGCCGGACACGGTGACGATCTTGTTCACCACGGGCATACCGGTATACACCGCACGGTAGATGGCGCAGGTGGTGTTCAGGTTGAAGATGCAGCAGCCTGCGTCGGCGGGCAGCTTGCCGGAGGGGACCTGACGGCCGGAGACAGCCTGACACAGCTGCTTCTCAGCGCCCTGGGGATACCGGGTGTGCAGGACCTCCACCACCACGGGAGCGTTCAGCTCAGCGATGGTCTTGTTGAGCACGTCGGCCGCATTCTGCTTGTTGGCCTCGATGCCGATGTACACGTGCTCCACGCCGAAGCACTTGGCCAGCAGCGTAGCGCCCTTGACCACCTGCTCCGGACGCTCCAGCATGGTGCGGTGGTCGCCGGTGATGTAGGGCTCGCACTCGGCGGCGTTGATGATCACATAGTCCACCTTGCCGAGGCCGGAGCTGATCTTCACATGGGTGGGGAAGGTCGCACCGCCCTGACCCACGATACCGGCGTTCTTGACGATCTCCACCAGCTGCTCGGGAGTCAGGCTGTCGGGATCCTCCACGGGATGAATGTCCGGGCACACGGTGTTCTGAAAATCGTTCTCGATCACCACAGACATCATGGTGCCGCCCATAGAGAAGGGGCGGGGCTCCACGGCCTTTACGGTACCGGACACGCTCGCATGAATGGGAGCGGACACGAAACCGCCGGGTTCACCGATCTTCTGACCGATGGTCACCTTGTCGCCCACCGCAACGATAGGCTTGCAAGGCGCACCGATGTGCATAGACATGGGAATGACCACCTCAGCCGGGGCTTCCAGCTGTTCGATGGCCTTTTCATTGGTTGCGGCCTTCATGTCATTGGGATGAACGCCGCCAAAGAAAGCTTGTGCCATTGTCTTTCACCTCATCTTACTCCTTGGTGGCTACGCCACCACATACTGCACATTAGTCTACAACAAAATTGCCCCGTTGGCAAGACCTAAGCTCTCATTTTTGTCACTTTTTGAATACTGGAGACTGGGAACTCCGCCTTTCACGCACGTTTGTCCGTGTTTGTCCACGTTTTTCCGAAATATCCATTTTATCCCACCGGCGCAGTTGGGATGCACCTCTTGCCAAATGGGAAGGCTATATGATAAAATAAACACCTATATAGATATCCTGCGGCACAGACCGCAGGAGAGAAAGGACACAAAACACATGATGAACCGTATTGAGCTGAAGCAGGAGGCCAAGGGCGTTGTCCGCACCGCCGCCGTCTCTGCCTATTTGTTCGCTTTGCTCTATCTGGCCCTGACGGAGCTGCTGCAGGGGGCCAGCGTCTACGTCAACGGCGACGTGGCGCTCTATATGCAGACGTATTTCCCCAACGTCCCCATCCCCTCTTATCTCTACCCGGTGGCTCTGCCCACCACGGTGGTGACGCTGGTGGCGGTGGTGTGCTGGCTGCTGCGGGTACTGCTGCAGGGCGGCTGGGTGCTGTACCATCTGGGCGTGCGCCGGGGCGAGGAGATGCCTTACGCCACCCTCTTCGACGGCTTCGGCTTCATCGGCAAGCTGATCCTGCTGAATATCGTCATTACCCTCTATGTTTTCCTGTGGTCCATGCTGTTTATCATCCCCGGTATCATCGCCGGCTACCGCTACCGTTTTGCCATCTATAACCTGTGTGAGAACCCCGATATAGGCGTCATGGAGGCCATCAGCATGAGCAAGGCACAGACCGCCGGGTATAAGGGCGACCTGTTCCTGCTGGACCTGACCTTCATCGGCTGGAACCTCCTGTGCAGCCTGACGCTGGGCATCCTCTCCATCTGGATCGCTCCCTATATCATCCAGACCAACATCGGCTATTTTCAGGAGATCAAGCGCATCAAGGGCATCGGCTGGCAGGCCCGTCCTGAGCAGCCCGACGATACTTTCCGCCCCACGGACCCCTTCGGCCCGGAGCTGTAAGGCCACCTTATTGTATGAAGCTGCCGCAAACCACCCGTAGGGGCGGCCCTTGCGGCCGCCTGCAGCGATCGATAAAAGAGCCGCACCCCCACGGAAGTGACCCCCAAAAGTCAGACAAAAACAAGAATTAAGCGGCTTGAACGGCCTGAGTCCTGTGCTGCACAGGACTCAGGCCGTTTAGTTTTCATTTGATTCTGTGGCTATTGTAGTAACCGATATACGCAACAATGACCTTTTCGAGTTGGTCAATGGAATCGAGCTTTTCTAAATAGAACAATTCCGTTTTAAGCAGCCCAAAGAAATGTTCGGCGACAGCATGATCCAAGCAGGTCGCTTTACGAGACATACTTTGTGTAGTGCCTTTTTCTTTCAGCATCCGCTGGTAAGTCCTCATCTGGTACTGCCAACCTTAACAGTATCCCATACTGCCCAACAAATGGGGTGCAGTTCAGCCCAGCCTGCGCCTTCTTTATCGCATAGCTTCGCCTTTACAGCTCAATCTCCCCCCGAACCAACGTCACGGCCGGGCCGCCCACCTTGACGAAGGGCTGGCTGTCCTTCAGGATGACCTGAGCGGAGATCATGGAAGGCCGCCCCATCTTCTCGCCCTGTACCACAGTGTACACCTTGTCCAGCTCCACCAGCCCGTGCCGGTACAGATAGTAGACCAGCGCCCCGTTGGAGGTGCCGGTGGCGGCCTCCTCGTCGATGTCATACAGGGGAGCGAAGTTCCGGGCATGGATCATGCCGTCGGTGGTGTTGACGGTGAAGGCGTGGACGCCCACCACGTTATACCGGCGGGAGTGCTCCGTCAGAGCCGGGAAGTCCGGTGCGATCTTCTCCAGTTCCGCCTCATCGGCCACGGGCATCATGATGTCCGTCAAACCGGTGGACACCTTCTGGGGCAGAAGCGTCAGCTCCGGCTTCCCGGTCACGGCGCCCTGTCCGTCGGCGGAGAGACCCATGATGTGGTACAGCTCCTCCAGCTCCTCCGGCGTCTCCAGCCGCTGGAAGGTCTGGGGCTTGGCCATGTCCATGAGGATGGCGTCCTTGCCCACCACCACCTCCAGCGTACCGGAGAGCGTCTCATCGATGTAGGTGCCGCCCTCGGCTACCAGTCCCATCTCCTGCAGAGCGTGGAAGCTGCCGATGGTGGCGTGGCCGCACAGCTCCACCTCCGCAGCGGGGGTGAAGTAGCGGATATGGAAGCGGTTCCCGCCCAGGGGCTTGATGAAGGCCGTCTCGGAGTAGCGCAGCTCCGCCGCCGTTTTCCGCATAGTCTCATCTGCGGGGAACTCTGCCCCCTCCGGCAGCAGAACGACACCTGCGGGGTTGCCGCCGAAGGTCTGCCGGGTAAATGCATCTACGATCTGGAATTTCATGTGCTGATTCTCCTTCCTGACAGGCAGGCTTTCTGCGATGCCGCAGCGCTGCCTGTTTCGTGGCCTTGTCTCTGACTTCTTTATATCATAGTCTCCTCCGACTGTAAAGCTGTTTCTTCACCCACAGACTGCGCCATGCCGGGAAAACGGCTGCCTACAAGGCAGCGTCAATGGTCGCCGCCGTTTTTCCGGGAAGAACCGGTAGCGTGACACATCCGCATCCGAGATTTCGCCCGTGCAGCGCTGCCAGCCTACCTCCCGGAAGCCAACGGCGCCGGATGGACGCAAAACCTTGTACACGATGCACAAAATTTCTCACGTTCTTTGTGCGAACGACACAAAGAATGGAGGAGTGTACACAATGCAAGGACAAATGCACGCAGTTTGGAGAAAAATACGAAACCTTGCTGCTCCGGGTGGCGGATTTCATGGAATTTTGACATTGCACATTCCCGCATTTCCTCGTATCCTTATGGACATATTAAAACCGCCGAGGAAAGGGGCGAATGTCATGTTGAAAAGCATTTATTTGCAGCAGGTTTACAGTGACCTGGCAGCACGGGATCCCGAACAGAAGGAGTTCCATCAGGCCGTGCGGGAGGTGCTGGAGAGCCTGGACCTGATGATCGACAGCCACCCGGAGTACCGGGAGGCCGCCCTGCTGGAGCGGTTCGTGGAGCCGGAGCGGGTGGTGGCCTTCCGAGTCCCGTGGATGGATGATACCGGCCGCATCCGGGTGAACCGGGGCTACCGGGTGCAGTTCAACTCCGCCATCGGCCCCTACAAGGGCGGCCTGCGGTTCCATCCGTCGGTGAACCTGTCCATCCTGAAATTTCTGGGCTTCGAGCAAATTTTGAAGAACAGCCTCACCGGCCTGCCCATGGGCGGCGGCAAGGGCGGTTCCGATTTTGACCCCAAGGGCAAGAGCGACCGGGAGGTCATGCGCTTCTGCCAGAGCTTCATGACGGAGCTTCAGCGGCACATCGGCCAGTTCGTGGACGTCCCCGCCGGGGACATCGGCGTGGGTGGCCGGGAGATCGGCTACCTGTTCGGCCAGTATAAGCGCATCCGTGACAGCTTCGACGGCGGCGTCCTTACCGGCAAGGGCCTGTCCTTCGGCGGCTCCCTGACCCGCAACGAGGCCACCGGCTACGGCCTGTGCTACCTGACGGAGGAGATGCTGCACTGCATGAAGCAGGAGAGCCTGCAGGGCAAGCGAGTGGCCATTTCCGGCAGCGGCAACGTGGCCATCTTTGCCTGCCAGAAGGCGCAGGAGCTGGGGGCCAAGGTCATCACCATGAGTGACTCCAACGGCTGCATCTACGACCCGGAGGGCATCCGGCTGGACGTGGTGAAGGACATCAAGCTCCGCCGCCGTGGCCGCATCCGGGAGTATGCCCAGTTGGTCCCCGGCAGCGAGTTCCGCAGCGACTTCCGGGATCTGTGGTCCGTCCCCTGCGACGTGGCCCTGCCCTGTGCCACCCAGAATGAGATCGACGCTGAGACGGCCCGGCGCATCGTCCGCGGCGGTGCCATGGCGCTGGCGGAGGGGGCCAATATGCCCAGCACCCCTGCCGCCATCGAGGTGCTGCGGGAGGGCGGCGTCCTGTTCGCCCCCGCCAAGGCCGCCAACGCCGGCGGCGTGGCCGTCAGCGGTCTGGAGATGTGCCAGAACAGTATGCGCCTGGCATGGACCTTCGACGAGGTAGACCAGCGCCTGCATCAGATCATGCTGGACATCTTCCACAACATCTACGACGCCTCCGTGGAATACGGCGTCCCCGGCAACCTGTTGGACGGTGCCAATATCGCCGGCTTCCGCAAGGTGGCGGACGCCATGCTGGCGCAGGGTGTCTGTTAACATTGCTTTCGTTTTCTTCCTTACTCTTTTTCTCCACCATTGGCAAAGGGCCGGGTGCTTGAAGCACCCGGTCCTTTGCCGTTCTTATAAAAGAGAATTTACCCCAGCAGACCGGCGCCGAAGTCCTCCAGCGCCCCATAGATGTTGCTGGTGAGGATGTCCAGCAGCTGATCCGACAGCTCCTCGCTGTTGTCGGCACTGGAGGAGATCTTCCAGCCGTCCGACGTCTGGACACAGGGGATGGTCAGCGTCGCCGTCATGGTGGGGAAGTCGGCCCCCGTGGTCTTTTCATCAAAGACCTCCTCGAAGGCGGCAGCCAGCTTCTCATCGTCGGCACCGCTCAGAGCCAGAGACCACGCCTCAGAGATGTACTCCGTCAGGATCTCCGTCATCAGGCTCCCTGCATTGACATAGGTGAACTCCACCGGTACCGTGGCGGTATCGCCGTCCACGGTGGCCTCGCCCACCTGATACTTCAGCTGCCCGGCGCAGGACTTCATGAAGTCCATGATCTTCTGGGCCACGGCATCGTCGCTGTCCACGTCCTCCAGATCCGACAGCTCCAGATCGTCACCGTTTTCAAAGCACTGGGCAATGGCCTTCTCGTCCAGCTCCTGCAATCCCTTGCAGAACTGGCCCACTACGCCCTCCGGGCCGGCCTTGCCGCCGCAGGCGGTAAGGCTCAGCGCCAGCACCAGCGCCAGCATCAGGGAAATCACTTTTTTCATAGGTTGCTTCCTTTCTCCGTCGTTGTTCTCTTTCTCATAGGGCTTCATGCCCTCCACACACTATATCATATCTCTGTTCACTTGACAAGGGATCAGACAAGACTGCTGCGGCAAGAAATGCCTACTGCCCCAGGTGCAGCTCCTTCAGCCGCCGGAAGCTGGCCCGTGCCAGCAGAAAACCGCCCACCGCCAGCAGGGCGCAGGCCCCGCCCAGCAGGAAGGTAACAGCGTCCATCTGGGCGTTTTCGCAGAGATAGGAGAAAATGCGGTAGGCTCCCATCACCATGAGGATGCCCGCCAGCAGCAGCGCCACCAGCAGGGTATCGTTTTCACATTCCCGAAGCTTTTTCATTCCCTGCACCTCACTCCGTCACAGTGACGTCCAGCCCGAACTCCTCCGGCAGGAACCGGGGGCAGACGTTGCTGCTGGTGCAGATGACGGAGGCTGCCAACCGGCTGCCGATGGCGCAGGACTGCCCCAGCGTCTTGCCGTAGGTAAGTCCGATGGTGGCCCCGGCGAAAAAGGCGTCCCCGGCCCCGGTGGTGTCCTGCACCTCCACCCGGGTGGCGGGGCAGATGCCGCTCTCGCCGTCCATCTCGGCGTACACGGCTCCCTGCTCGCCCATGGTGACGATCATCCGGGGGATACGGGCGCTGCGGACCTTCAGCCGCAGGAGCTCCTCCATCTCCGCCGGGGTCTTTTCACTGTAATCGTCGGAGAACAGGATGCCCGCCTCCTGCAAATTGCACACGAAGCAGCTGGTCTGCTGCAAAAAGTCCCGCCGCTCCACGGCGATGCTCATGTTGGACACCACGGCGTATACCGCCTTGCCGTACTTCCGGGCGTAGGCGAACACCCGCTTGACCAGTTCCTTATCCATGTCGATCTCCAAAGCGATGCTGTCGGCGTCCCGGAAGATCTCGTCACCCTTCTCGTCCAGCAGTGCCGCCAGCGGCCGCAGATCCGGCCGCTTGGAGATGGAGGCGCACACGTCTCCGTGGTTGTCGAATACCGCCAGCCACGCCCCCATGCCGTCCGGGGTCCGGAGGATGTAGTCGGTGTTCACCTTGTGGTTCCGTAGCTGCCGCACCACATCCTCCCCCATGCCGGTGTCGTCCACCAGACTGACGAAGGTGGGCCGCAGCTCCACATTGGCGATGTCCTCCACCACGTTGCGGGATACGCCGCCGGGAACCTGCTCCACCCGTCCCACGTTGCGCCCGCCGGGGATATAGGTGCTCAGGGGATACCCTTTCACATCCACAAATACGGCGCCCAGAACCACAATGCCCATCTCAGCCGCTCCTTTCGCTGCGTTGTGACAAATTTCGACTTCTATTATACGCAAGCCCCGGCCCTTCGTCAACGAAAACGGAGAAAACCGCAGCGGGAGTTACGCTCCCGCTGCGGTTTTCCGTAAATTCTGCCCTACAGCTTGCCCGCCAGACTCTCCAGCGCCTCGCTGAGGGCCTCCTCATAGGTGGGGTGGGGCCGCATGGCGGCCAGCAGCTGCCCCGGTGTCATGCCGTTGGCAATGGCCTGCCCCAGCTGCCCGATGATGTCGCTGGCGTTGGGACACATCAGCTGCGCCCCCAAAATAGCCCCGGTCTCGGCGTGGGCCGTGACCTTCATGAAGCACCGGCCGGGGTCTGCGATCACGGTCCGGGCGTTGCCGCCCATGACGCACTTGCCGGTCTTGACGGGGATGCCCCGCTCCTTGGCCTCCGCCTCCGTCAGTCCCACGGCGGCGATCTCCGGCCGGCAGTAGATGCAGCTGGGTACGGCGTCCATGCACACCCCGGCGGACAGCCCCGCCATGTGCTCCACGCAGGCTGCCCCCTGTGCTGCCGCCACATGGGCCAGCTGCACCGGGGAGGACACATCCCCGATGGCGTATACGCCGGGGATGCTGGTTTGGTAGTGCTCATCCACCCACAGACCGTGGCCATTGGTCTCCGGCGTCAGTCCCTGGGCAAACAGTCCATCCCGGAAGGCCCTGCGGCCGATGGCGCACAGCACCGCCTCCCCCACGGCGCAGCCGGGGGTCTCCTTGGCGGTGTAGTGGACGGCGATCCCCTCCGGTGTCTGCTCCAGACGATCCACCATGGAGCGGGTACAGACTTGCACCCCTTGCTTTTTCAGGATCAGCGCCAGATTCTGGCCCAGCTCCCGATCCATATTGGGCAGCAGCCGGTCCATGCCCTCCAGCAGGGTGACGCTGCACCCCAGATCGCTGTAAAACGTGGCAAACTCCACGCCGATGACGCCCCCGCCGATGATGACGATGGAGCGGTACAGGTGATCCGTCCCCTCCAGCAGTTCATCGGAGGTCATGGCCAGCTCCAGCCCCGGAATGGGGGGCCGCACCGGCACGGAGCCGGTGGCGATGAGAATGCGCCGGGCCTCATAGTCGCCGCCGTCCTCGCCGGTGACACGGACGCTTCCCGGCGCCGTGATGACGGCCCGGCCCCGCAGCAGCGTCACGCCTGCGCCCTTCAGAAGGCTCTCCACCCCGCCGCACAGCTGGCGGGAGATGCGCTCTTTATAGGCGAAGATCTCCGGGATGTCCGCCCGCAGACCCTCTGCGTGGATGCCGATGGCGGCGCCGTCTGCGGCGCTGCGGTAGACCTCCGAAGCATGGAGCAGCGTTTTGGTGGGGACGCACCCCCGGTTCAGGCAGGTGCCGCCCCAGCTGCGCTCCTCCACGATGGCGGTGGAAAGTCCCAGCTTGGCCGCCCGTGCGGCGGCGGTATAGCCACCGGGGCCCGCCCCGATGACCAGCAGATCAAACATAGCCGTTCTCCTTTCAGATATCCTGCCGCCGCAGCAGGGCGCACAGGTCCGCCGCCACCTCCCGGCAGGCGGGGGCCTCCTCCACCCGGAGGCAGAGGTCCTCCACCCGGAAGGGGCAGCCCTCCAACCCTCTGGCAAGGGGCTGGGCGAAACTCTCGTCCATGGCGTCGGTCCACACGGCGGCGTGGCGGCACACGCCGCCCTCCACCGCCAGCTCCAGCGTCAACTCCCCCCACGGAAACCGCTCCCCGCAGGAGAAGGTGCAGGGCATCGCCTGCCCGTAGACCCAGTCATAGCTGTGAAAACACTGATAGTGCCGCTCCAGAGCGGCCTGATCCAGCTGGGACGGCTCCAGCCGCCGGGTGGGGAGGCCGTATACCTCAGAAAAGGCCGCCCACAGCGCCTCCTCCATGTGGGAGACGGTCAGCCCCGGCTGTATCTGGGAGAGATTCACCACACGGGAGCGCACCGACGCCACGCCCTTGCTCTCCAGCTTCCCCTGAGAGGGGGCCAGATACCGGCCCAGCTTCTCCATGTCCACGTCGATGAGCAGCGTCCCGTTGTGGAAGGAGCGCCCCCCGTGGTGATAGAAGGAGTTGCCGGAGAACTTCCGGCCGCCGGTGAGAATGTCGTTGCGGCCGGAGCACTCCGCCGGGATACCCAGACGGCGGCAGGCCGCCACCAGCACCTCCTGCTGACGGCGCAGATCGTAATCCGCCGTAGGCAGGGAGAAGGTGAAGTTCAGATTGCCCATGTCGTGGTACACCGCCCCGCCGCCGGAGAGCCGCCGGGCCAGCACGCCGCCCTCCTGCTCCAGCAGCGTGGTGCGGCACTCCCGCCATGCGTTCTGGTTCCGGCCGATGACCACCGTGTGGCGGTTCTGCCACAGATACAGGATGCAGGTATCCTCCGGCACCGTCTCCGTCAGATACGCCTCCGTGGCCAGATTCCGGTGGGGATCGGTGCAGCCGTCCCGATAGGTCAGCAGCTGTCGGATCATGCCTGCCACCGCAGAATGGGATTGCGGGCCGCCTGCACCTCGTCGGGCCGTCCGATCTGGGCATTGTGGGGGGCGGTACGCATGGTCTCCGGGTCAGTGTGGGCCAGCTGGTACAGCTGGCGGAACACCTCCGCCGCCTGATCCAGCGTCTCCCGGCTCTCCGTCTCCGTGGGCTCCAGCATCAGTGCCTCATGAACGATGAGAGGGAAGTACATGGTGGGGGGATGGATGCCCCGGTCGATGAGGCTCTTGGCCACATCCAGCGCCGAGACGCCGGTCTCCTTCTTGAACTCCTCCAGCCCCAGCACGAACTCGTGCATACAGATGCGGTCAAAGGCGGGCTGGAAGGTGCCCTGAATGCGCCGCATGAGATAGTTGGCGTTGAGAACGGCGTTCTCCGCCGCCTCCGGGATGCCCTCCCGGCCCAGCGTCAGCAGGTAGGCCAGCGCCTTCACCACCACCAGGAAGTTGCCGTTGAAGGCCCGCACCTGCAGGTGCTCCCCCTCCGACAGAATGGCGGACTGGGGCAGATACGGCTCCAGAAACGCCTTGCAGCCCACGGCGCCTGCACCGGGTCCGCCGCCGCCGTGGGGGGTGGCAAAGGTCTTGTGCAGGTTCATGTGGATGCAGTCAAAGCCCATGTCGCCGGGGCGCACGATGCCCATAACGGCGTTGAGGTTGGCCCCGTCGTAGTAGCACAGCCCTCCGGCCTCGTGGACCAGCCGGGTGATCTCCAGAATGTTCTCGTCGAAAATGCCCACGGTGTTGGGATTGGTCAGCATCAGCCCCGCCACATCGTCTCCCAGCACCGCCTTCAGAGCCTCCAGATCCACGCAGCCGTCGGCGGCGGAGGGAATATTCACCACCTGATAGCCGCACATGGCGGCGGTGGCGGGGTTGGTGCCGTGGGCGCTGTCGGGAACGATGATCTTGGTGCGCTGATGATCGCCCCGTGCATCGTGGTACTGCTTGATCAGCAGCACGCCGGTGAACTCGCCGTGAGCACCGGCGGCGGGCTGGAAGGTCATGCCGTCCATGCCGGTGATCTGGCAGAGATAGCGGCTGGCGGTGTCCAGCACCTCCCGGCATCCGGCCACGGCGTGCTCCGGGGCCAGGGGATGCACCCCGGCAAAGCCCGGCAGGGCCGCCATCTCCTCGTCGATGCGGGGGTTATACTTCATGGTGCAGGAGCCCAGCGGATAAAAGCCGCAGTTGACGCCGTGGACGTGCTGGCACAGCTCCGTGTAGTGGCGGCTCAGATCCACCTCGCTGAGCTCCGGCAGGGCCGGGGCCTCCTGTCGCCGCAGCTCCTGCGGCAGCTGCACCTCCTCCACGTCGCACCGGGGCAGGATGCTGCACCGGCGGCCGGGAACGCTCTTTTCAAAGATCAGCTTCATTTGCTCAGCACCTCCTTCACCACGGCGGCGGTCTCATCCAGCACGGCACGGGAGACCTTCTCCGTGGCGCACCACAGGATGCCGCCCTCTACCGGCAGGCCGCCCAGAATACCGTGCTGCTCCAGCGCCTCCAGAACCTCCGGCACCCGGGGAAGCTCCGTGACGAACTCGTGGAAATATTCCCCCGGATACCGCAGGGACACGCCGGGGATGGCGCACAGGGCCTTTGCCAGATAGTGGGCCTTGGACAGGCACTGCCGTGCGGCCTCCGCCATGCCCTCCGGCCCCATGGCTGCCATATAGACGCTGGCCGTCAGGGCGCACAGGGCCTCGTTGGAGCAGATGTTGCTGCTGGCCTTCTCCCGGCGGATGTGCTGCTCACGGGCCTGCAGAGACAGAACGAAGCAGCGCTGGCCACGGCTGTCCACTGTCTGGCCCACGATGCGGCCGGGGAGCTTACGCATATGCTTTTGCACCGTGGCCATAAAGCCCAGATACGGGCCGCCCCAGCCAAGGGGCATCCCCAGAGGCTGCCCCTCACCTACGGCCACATCAGCGCCGCAGTCTCTGGGGGTCTTGAGGATGGCGGCGGCAATGGGGTTCACCCCCAGAATATACAGAGCGCCCCCCTGATGGATGATCTCACCCAGCGCCTCAGCCTCCTCCAGCTGACCGAAGAAGTTGGGCTGCTGGATGTACACGCCGGAGACGTCGCCCCCGGCCAACATCTGACGCAGGGCTTCCGGGTCCGTGCGGCCGTCCTTCACGGGGACGACACGCAGCTCGTCGCCGGTGCCGTAGCAGTAGGTGCGGACGGTGTTGATGGTGTCCGGGTGGGCTGCAGCGGAGATCAGCGTTACCCGGCGCTTGCGGTCCCGGCACATGGCGGCGGCCTCAGCGGCGGCAGTGGCGCCGTCATAGACGGAGGCATTGGACACGTCCATGCCCGTCAGCTGGCAGATCATGGTCTGATACTCAAAGATGGACTGCAAAATGCCCTGACTCATCTCCGCCTGATAGGGGGTGTAGGCGGTGAGGAACTCCTCCTTGGCGGGGACATACTTCACCAGTGAGGGAATGTAGTGGTCATAGGCTCCGGCGCCCCGGAGAATAGCAGAGTAGGCGGTGTTCCGGGCGGCCATGGCGGTCATGGTGCGGCTGACCTCCAGCTCGCTCATGCCCTCCGGCAGGTCCAGCCCGTCCCGCAGCAGCATCTCCTCCGGCACGTCCCGGTACAGCTGGCGGAAGTCGTGAAGGCCGATGGCCTCCAGCATCTCCTGCCGCTGGGCGGGCGTGGAGGGAACATAGCTTCCCATATCAGCCCTCCTGCTGGCAGAAGGCCTCGTAGCCGTCGGCGTCCAGCAGCTCCTCCGTGGCGGTAACGCCCTCCACCTTGATGATCCATGCGTCGTAGCACTGGCTGTTCAGCAGCTCCGGAGCGTCCAGCAGCTCCTCATTGACGGCGCACACCGTGCCGGACACAGGGCTTACCAGATCGCTGACGGCCTTCACGGACTCCACGTCGCCAAAGGCCTCACCGGCGGTGACCTCATCGCCCTCGCCGGGCAGGTTCACAAACACCACGTCGCCCAGAGCGTGCTGGGCAAAGTCAGAGATGCCGATCACAGCCACACCGTCCTCGGTGTGGATCCACTCGTGGGACTTGGAATACTGCAAATGGGTGGGATAGTTCATGATGTGTTCCTCCGTTTTCGTTTCAAATATTCAAATCTGCTGATTTAGGTGTGTTTCATTAGACGTGTTCCGCCGGGATCAGAAGCCGATCTGGCCCATGAACTGCTCCAGCGCCGTCTGGAACTCCGGGCCGTCGAAGCAGTAGTGCATGGTGGTGTAGCGGCTGCGGAGACGGGAAACCTCCTGCCCTACGTCCTTTCCCCGCAGGATGCAGTCCGCCATCAGACCGGCCAGCTCCGTGAACTCCGTCTGGCCGAAGCCAAACCGGGTCATTTCGCTGACGCCCATCCGCAGAGCACCGGAGGCGGTGAAGCCCTCCTCGTCGGGGGTGGCCTGATAGTTGACGATGATGTTGTTCTCCTCCAGCCGCTCGGCTACCTCCGGGCCGGTGCCGTAGCCCACGTCCACCAGCACCTGATGGGTTTCGGTGTAGCCGATGGCGGGATCGCCCAGCACGTGGAGACCCGCCTCATGGAGGGCCTTGGCAAAGTACTTGGCGTTGTCAATGACGGCCTTCTGATAGCTGTCCTTGAAATAGTTCATCTCATAGGCCGCCATCAGCAGGCCCAGCTGGGTCCCCAGATGGTGGTTGGAGACGCTGCCGGGGAAGGCACGGGACTGGATGGTCTCCCACAGCCCCCACTTCAGATCCTCCCGGCGATAGTTGACGCCGATGACGCCCCGCTGGGGGCCGAAGAAGGTCTTGTGGGTGGAGCCGGTGACGATCTCAGCGCCCTCCTCAAAGGGCTTCTGGAAGTGGTCACCCACCAGACCCAGCACATGGGCCATGTCGTACATGATGGTGGTGGGGATATTCTGCTCCGTGACGAAGCGGCGGATCTCCGCCACCGGCTCCCGGCGCAGCACCATGCTCTTGCCGAAGATGATAAGCTCCGGACGGTAGCGGTCGATGACCTTCTTGGTCTCCTCCACGTCGATGCGGAACAGATCGTCCCGGCACACGGGGAAGTTCACCACGGCGGTGCGCTCGGTCACCGGATCCACGGCGATGTAGTCCTTCAGAGCGCCCATGGGCTGGGCCGACAGGTGGCCGCCCCGGATGATGTGGTTGTTCAGCACATAGCCCAGCCGCTGGGGGGTGTGCTTGCGGTCCAGACGGTTCTTCCAGTCCATCAGGGCGGAGAAGGTAGCCATATTGCTCATCTGCCCGCTGATGACACGGGTCTCCACCTGGGTGCAGCCCAGATACTGGCGCATCTGCTCCGCCAGCAGCTGCTCCACGGTGTCGATGAACTTGGTGCCCTGATAGTAGAATACATCCTTATCATAGAAGGAGATGATCTTCTTGTGCTCAGCGTACCGGCAGGAGGGATCGCTGGCCGCCAGCAGCTGCACCGCCCGGCTGGGGGTGTTCTCCGAAGGGATGAGGTTGATGCACTGGCGCTGGCGCCACTGGTGGTTATCCTGCGCCAGATGCAGCAGCTCCAGCGCCTTGGCGGCCCGGTCGGCGGGCTGAGACACCTCGTCCTCCGGCCGCCGGTACAACAAAGGGCGGGCATAGGGCGGAGCCCCCACGCTCATGTGACGGGCGGGGATCACGGCCTTCAGCCGGCGGCCCCGGATGTCCACCTCCACCACGTCGTCCGTCAGAACGTCGCTGTCTACATAGCACAGGCCGATGGCCCGCTTGGCGGTCTCCTGGGTGATGACCGTCTCCAGTCCCTCGCCCTCAGCAACGTAGTAGGGGACCATGGTGCCGCTGGTGACCCAGCCCACCTGCTTCTCTCCCCGGTATACCGCCATTCCGGCCCGCATGACGCCCCGGTCCAGCAGGGCGATGGGCAGAATACGGCGGGGCAGGGCGGTGCAGTCGGAGAAATCCCGGTTCATGATGCGCCGGAAGGCGTCAAACTGCTGCTCCAGTGCCTTGCGGCCGATGAACTCCCCCTTCTGAGGCGCAAAGCTCACGGCGAACTTGGCCAGCGGCACGGCGAAAATGGGTATCCTCTGCCCGTCGGGATCCACGCCCATCTCATGGCCGTACAGGGGGAAGCCCGCCTCCATGCGGAGGGTGTCCCGTGCGCCCAGACCGGCGGGCCGGGCGCCCAGCTCCACCAGCCGGTTCCACAGCCACGCAGCGTCCTCGCTGCGGCAGTAGACCTCGTAGCCCAGAGGCTCGCCGGTGTAGCCGGTCTTGGCCACCTTCACCTCATGACCCTCGAAGGTCAGAGTGTTCAGGGCGTTCTTCATCGGCTCCGTCACCTGTACCCCGCCGGAGAGGGTGGTCAGCAGATCCTTGGACTTGGGGCCTTGCACGGCGATGGAGGCCCACCGGGAGGTGATGTCCGTGATGGTGCAGTCGTAGTCCTTCACCACGGAGCGCAGATGCATCAGATCCTTCTCCGTGTTGGCGGCGTTCACCACCAGCAGGAATCGCTCCTCCTCGAAGCGATAGAGGTACGCATCGTCCACGGCTCCGCCGTCCTCGTCCGGCAGGATGCAGTACTGGGCCATGTTCAGATCCAGACCCGCCACGTTGCTGGACAGGACGTGCTGCAAAAATGCCAGCCGCTCCGGCCCCTCGATCAGCAGCCGCCCCATGTGGGACACATCGAACAGGCTGCAGAAGTGCCGGGTGTACAGATGCTCCGCCACGATTCCCGTGGGATACTGGACGGGCATTTCCCATCCGCCGAAATCCACCATGGAGGCACCGGCCGCCACATGGGTCTCGTACAGCTGGGTGCGTTTGAGTTCGCTCATGTTCCTTCCTCCTTATCATGTTTGTTCCGTTGTTTGTTCCGCTTGTTTTGCTCCGTTTGCTTCGTTTGTCCAGTCGCTGGACACATTCCGGACGCATCGCGGACAGGTCTTGGCGGTGCCTTGGACACGTTCCGGAAAGGTTTTGGACGCACAAAAAGGCGCAAAACCGCTTTCGGCAGTTTTGCGCCTCCGTTTTTGTACCTGAGAGATTCCCCGCCGGAGCGGGTTGCACCTTCGGCGTGCGGACAGGCCGCACTCTTCGGAGTATCGTCGTGGTCCGACCCTTTTGCCTGAGAGCTTCTGCATTCCCCTTCGGCGCCGCCGCAGCGGTCTCTCCCGGACCAGTCATCCGAACTCTGTTTGCTTGTCACCCATAGGCTACCATTTTGCGGCGGTGGTTGTCAAGAAAATTATGCCGCCCGGCGGGGTAAAAGCATGGGGGAATTTTTGAAAGAGACATATATGCCGCATGAACGCAAAGAACATATGAAATTAACTAGAATTTTGCACAAATCGGCAAAACCCTGTTGCAAAAAGGCGGGAAACGTGGTAGTATCTCTCATGGACCTGACAATTAGCAAGACGAAATGTCGAAGGGCAAAGGCTCTCCGGCCGCTGAGATTTGCCGAAAAACCACCATTGGTTGTGGCAAGGGCGAGCCAGAGAGTCTATATGTGCCATATGAGTTTTGGAAGGAAGCAGGAGGTGTTACAGGTGCGGCAACCCATTCGAAGCAGCACGGTGAAGCGGCTGATCGTTGTGCTGGCGATCCTGTTGGCGCTGAGCCTTGCGGCGCTGTGTGCCGTGCGGTATTACGGGCGGCAGGCAGGCCGGGCGGCAGAGGCCCCCGGCAACGGCATCCAGACGGCGGCGCAGCCCGCCGGCGCACCCGTTCCCACAGCGGCCCGGACCGGCAAGGTCACCATCCGGCTGTATGACCGCAGCCCGGAGTATAACCGGGAGTTCTCCGTGACCAATATGTTCCCCGGCGATGCCGAGACCCAGAACGACTGCGTGCAGGTAGATCACAAGGGCGACGTCACCGTCCACTTCCGGGCGGAGGTGCGCCCCGGCTATGAGAAGCTGGCGGAGGTGCTGAAGCTGCGGGTGTCCGTGGGCGGTAGTGTGGTGTATGACGGCCTGATGGCCGAGATGCCCGCCGCAGTGGATACCCCGCTGCCGGCCGGCAGCGATACGCTGGACTATCAGCTGACGGCGTATCTGGATACCAGCGTCGGCAATCCCTATATGTATCAGCAGCTGGTAGCGGACTTTTACTGGTGGGTGGCGGATAGCGAGGAGTTGGCTCCCCCTACCGGCGACACCATGCAGCCCCTGCTCTGGGGAGCGGCGGTGCTGGTGTCCGGTGCGGCACTGACGGTGCTGCTGCGTCGCCGCAGGGAGGTGTCCCATGACTGAGCGTAAGACCCGCAGCCGTCTAACCGGCGGCATCGTTGCGGTGATCGTGCTGGCGGTGTGTCTGGTGGTCACCACCGTGGCACTGGCCTATTCCATGATTTCCGTCCGGGACAACACCTTTGCCACCGGCGGCGTCCGTATCAACCTCAACGATGGCGAGCCGGTGATCCGGCCCGACGAGTTCTTGTTTGAGCCGGGCATGACGGTGAAGAAGGACTTCTTCATCGAAAACGACAGCACCGGCACGGTGTACTACCGGCTGTACTTCGCCGGTGTCTCCGGTGATCTGGCGGACGTGCTGGAGGTCACGGTGAAGGACGGGGACAAGACCCTCTACTCCGGGACCCCCACTCAGTTGGAGAACACACAGGCGGTGGACGATTTGCTGGCGGTGGGCCAGCGGCGAACGCTGACCATGTATTTCCACTTCCCGGAGGCGACCGGCAACAGCGCTCAGGCCAAGGATCTGACCTTTACCCTCTGTGCCGACGCCACCCAGACCAAGAACAACCCGCAGCGGCTGTTTGACTGATGTTGGGGAGACCGTTGCAGGAGAGAAAAGCCATGAAAAAAACCTTTGAAGTAATCAAGACCGTACTGACATGGCTGATCGTGCTGCTGGCGGTGTGCATGATGGTGTTCACCATCGTCTCCGTCACCACCTTTGACCGCAATGACCGGGCGTTGTTCGGCTACAAGATGTATATCGTGCGATCGGACTCCATGAGCGCCACGGATTTTAAGGCCGGAGACCTGATTCTGGTGCGGTCGGTGGATCCCGCTACTTTGCAGGAGGGGGATATCATCGCCTATACCTCGCAGGACACAGCCAGCTTTGGAGAGACCGTGACTCATAAGATCCGGTCCCTGACCACCGACGCAGACGGTCAGCCGGCTTTTATCACCTACGGTACCACCACCGATACCGACGACGAGATGCCGGTGACGTATCCCTATGTGCTTGGCAAGTACGAGAAGTGCCTGTCCGGCGTGGGCAATTTCTTCCAGTTCCTGAAAACCACCCCCGGCTACATTCTGTGCATCTTCCTGCCGTTCTTTTTGCTGATCCTCATGGAGGGCATCAACTGCGTCCGGCTGTTCAAGCGCTATAAGAGCGAGGAGCAGCGGGAAATACAGGCCCAGCAGGCGAATCTGGAGCGCCAGCGGGAGGAGAACCAGCGGATGATGCAGGAGCTGATGGAGATGAAGGCCCGGCTGGAGGAGAAGGAAAAGGCTCCGGAGGAGCCCCCTCGGGCGTGATTTGCCGCTCCCCGGGGAGCGTTGTCGGAGGGACGCTCCGGCCATGACATCGGGAATCATCATGGATGATCATTCTATCGAAAACCCCTCTTTACAAGCTCGATCCTCCCCGATTTGACCGCCGGGGAGGGGCGAGCCAAGGACACAAGCTTAGACTCCTTGCGTCCTTGGCTCGCCTATTGACCGGCGCCCGCCATATGGCTCTGCCGGATTGAAAGGAGCATCAAGACATGAATTGGAAGGAAACTTTCTATACAGGAAAGCGTGAGCACCCGCAGGAGAAGAAGCCTGCGTCGCTGACGGCGCTGCTGATGCCCTCCCTGCTGGGGGTGGCGATGTGTCTGGTTTGCCTGTGCAGCCTGACATGGGCGTGGTTCACGGCCACCCAGAACAGCGGTGTGCAGCCCATTCAGTCCGCCACTGCCACGGTGACGGCGTCGCTGAACAATACGGCTCTGGGTGAGCTGAAGGTCGGAGAACCGTGCAGCTTGAACGGTACCGGCCCGCTGACACTGCATATGGCGGGGGATGCCCAATATGCCTATGTGGTGATCAAAGTGGGCGACACGGAGTATCACACGGATTATCTTACTGCGACCGAGGATTATACCATTACCGTCAACGAGAGCGGCGCAGCGCTGACCCTCTGCTGGGGAAAGCAGGACAGCCTGCCGGGGACGGCGGTGGGGAACGGCGGAAGCATCGGAACGGCTCAGCAGGAACCCTCCGATACGCCTGATGAGCAGCCTGCGGTGAACGGCGACAGTCAGCAGACCACGGATGCTGCGGTTCCCGGCGCTGACGATGCCAATACCGGTGATCAGAGCGGCAGCAATGAGACACCCGGCAGCGAGAACGGCGGCAGCACCGGCAATGGCTCCGGCGAACAGGGGAGTGATTCCGGCACCGGAAGTGATACGGGCGCAGGCGGCAGTACCGGCGGTGACGCTGGGACCGGCGACACGTCTAACGGCACCGACGGAACCACCGGCGAATAAGAGAGTGCAAGTATAATAGGAAGCCCTCCGGCGATGCCGGAGGGCTTCCTCGCTGTGGTGGGGTGAAAACCAGACCCTCCGGCCCAGCCGGAGGGTCTGATTTTTGGTTTTCTGGGGTGCCATTGGGGGTATGGCAGGAAAAGCATTGCCGAATGGAGGGCGCTGCTATGGGGCGTGCGGTATGGTGCGGCTTTGCGATGTTAGAGTCTTGCGGGAAAGGCGGTTTTGCGGCAGACGAAGTATGGCGGGGTTGGTCAGAGGGTGATGGTGCCGTCGGCGGTTTGGGCCTGCGCCAGAAGGGGCTGGCAGCGCTCTAAGAACCGGGCCACCTGCTGGGGACAGCGGCCGATGTAGCGCCGGGGATCCATGAGAGCCTCCAGCTCCGGACGGGTCAGGCCGAAGGCCGGGTCGGCGGCCAGCCGGTCCAGCAGGTCGCAGGGATGTCCCTCCTTCATGCGGGCCGTGGCGGCCATAGAGTGACGGCGGATGACCTCATGGAGCTGCTGGCGGTCGCCGCCCCGCTTCACGGCCTCCATCATCAGGTTTTCGGTGGCCATGAAGGGCAGGTACTCCCGGAGAGTGCGATCCACCACCGTCTCGTTGACCCGAAGGCCCGATGCTACGTTCTGGCACAGCCGCAGGATGGCGTCGGCGCAGAGGAATCCCTCCGGCAGGGCGATGCGGCGGTTGGCGGAGTCGTCCAGCGTGCGCTCCATCCACTGGGCGGAGGCAGTCATAGGGGCGTTCATGGCATCGGCCATGAGGTAGCGGCTCAGGGAGCAGATGCGCTCGCAGCGCATGGGGTTGCGTTTGTAGGCCATGGCGGAGGAGCCGATCTGGCTGTCCTCAAAGGGCTCCTCCAGCTGGCGATCGTGCTGCAGCAGGCGGATGTCTCCGGCCATGCGATAGGCGCTCTGGGCGATGGAGCTGAGGCAGCTCAGGATACGGCTGTCCACCTTGCGGGGGTAGGTCTGGCCGCACACGGGGAAGCACTCCGAAAAGCCGAACTCGGCGGCGATGCGGCGGTTCATCTCGTCGATCTTCTCCTCGTCGCCGTCGAAGAGATCCATGAAGCTGGCCTCGGTGCCGGTGGTGCCACGGCAGCCCAGAAATTTCAGGCCGGAGAGCAGGGCGTCCAGCTCCTCCACGTCGGAGAGGAAGTCCTGCATCCACAGGGTGGCCCGCTTGCCCACCGTCACCGGCTGGGCGGGCTGATAGTGGGTGTAGCCCAAGGTGGGGACGGCGGCATAGCGCCGGGCGAAGGTGGCCAGATCCGCCAGCACCGACAGCAGCTGACCCCGGAGATAGCGCAGACCGTCCCGGTAGAGGATCAGATCGGCGTTGTCGGTGACGTAGCAGCTGGTGGCCCCCAGATGGAGGATGCCGGCGGCCGACGGGGCCGCCTTGCCGTAGGCGTAGACGTGGGCCATGACGTCATGGCGCACCTCCCGCTCCCGTGCGGCGGCCACCTCGTAGTCGATGTCGGTGACGTGGGCCTCCAGCTCCTGCACCTGCCGGGCGGTGATGGGCAGGCCCAGCTGATGCTGCGCTCGAGCCAGCGCCACCCATAGGCGGCGCCAGGTCTGGAAGCGGCTGTCCGGCGAGAACAGGTGCAGCATATAGGGGGAGGCGTAGCGAGACGCCAGCGGGGAGGTGTATACGTCGTTTGCCATAGGGATGCTCCTTTGGTGATGTTGGCGGGCAGGCTGGCCCGGTGGTTATCGAAGAATGAGGCTGTCCCGCTCAGCGCCCACGGAGACGTAGCCAATGCGGCAGCCGATGGCCTGCTCCACATAGGTCACATAGTCACGGGCGGCCTGGGGTAGTGCCTCCCAAGTGCGGACGCCGGAGATGTCGCAGTGCCAGCCGGGGAGGTACTCCGTCACGGGCTTGGCCTGATCCAGCAGAACCGGGAAGGGGAACTCGTGGGTGATCTGGCCGTCCACCTCGTAGGCAGCGCAGACGGGGATGCGCTCCATGTAGCTGAGGACATCCAGCTTGGTGAGGGCAATGTTGGTGGCGCCCTGCATCCGGACACCGTAGCGGGAGGCCACCAGATCGATAGGGCCTACCCGGCGGGGACGGCCTGTCTTGGCACCGTACTCGTCGCCGGCCTCCCGCAGTTCCTCGGCCTCCGGGCCGAACCACTCGCAGGTGAAGGGGCCTTCCCCCACGCAGGAGGAGTAGGCCTTCACCACGCCCACCACCTCGTCCAGCTTGGCACCGGGCAGCCCGGAGCCCACGGGGGCGTAGGCGGCGATGGTATTGGAGGAGGTGGTATAGGGGTAGATGCCGAAGTCCAGATCCCGCAGAGCGCCCAGCTGGCCCTCGAAGAGGATGGACTTGCCGTCTGCCTGCGCCTGCCGCAGCCAAGCGCCGGTGTCAGCGATGAAAGGACGGATGGCTCCGCCGAAGCGATCCAGCCATGCCAGCAGCTGCTCCATGGTGTAGCCCTGAGCACCGTAGACCTCCCGGAGGATCAGGTTCTTCCACTCCAACAGGTCCTGCAGATGGGCCTTCAGGTGCTCCGGGTACAGCAGTTCCCCGGCCTGAATGGTCTTTTTCTGGTATTTATCGGAATAGAAGGGGGCGATGCCCTGCTTGGTGGAGCCGTACTGCTTGTCCTTGAGACGGGCCTCCTCCAGTGCATCCAGCTCCCGGTGCCACGGCAGCAGCAGGGAGGCTCGGTCGCTGACCAGCAGGTTTTCCGGGGAAATGGGCACTCCGGCGGCCCGCAGCGTCTCGATCTCCGACAGGAGATTTTCGCAGTCCAGCGCCACGCCGTTGCCGAGGATGTTCATGACCCCTTTGTGGAAAACGCCGGAGGGCAGCAGGTGCAGGGCAAACTTGCCCATGTCGTTGATGACGGTGTGGCCGGCGTTGCCGCCACCCTGATACCGGACCACGACGTCAAACCGCTGGGATAGGTAATCCACCATGCGGCCCTTGCCCTCGTCGCCCCAGTTGATGCCTACGATTGCACAATTTGCCATAGATACTGCCTCCTGACTTGGTGTTAAAAGCGAGTTTTTTCAAACAACAGCTTATTATAGGCGCACCGGAGGCATAGGGGAAGTATAGGTTTGAAATGATTGACATAAGTGAACCTAATGATTTGGCGCATCGAAAATGCACCGGCGGGGGAAGGAAAATCAGGGACACACAGCGCCCTCCGGTGGGGTCAGGGGAGGAGCGTCAGCCCCAGAAAAAAGCAGGGCTGCGCCGCCATTGACTTCCGTCCGTCCGTTTCGCTTTTTGGCAGACAAGGCGGCGATTGCCGCCGATTTCCATTTGGGAAATGGCGCTTGCTAACATAGGAAACGGAGAATAGTAAGCACAGCAAGTGTAGCTACACTTGCAAAATCCGGCGTGGTACGACCGGGATTTCCTTGCAGAATAGCAAGCAAATCCGGTGAGTACCCACACCGGAGCTTGCCATTCCGGCAAGCAATGCACGGCGGTACCCACTTCTCATTACCTGCCAACTGCGAAACGCACTTGGCAAGCAATGCTCGTGTTTATACACCCGTGCAATCTTGTTGGGGAAATGCCCCAAACCCCTGAACGATTTCAGAGAAATCGGCTGCGCTCCATCTTGAAAAGCGAGTCAGGGATTTTTCGGCTCACGGCGTTCAGGCAAATTCGGTTTTTCCTCATATCCGTCGATTGCCACTTGACGAAGGTAAGCGCTCATATTCTCTATCCCAAGCTGTGCCATCCTCGCCTTTATCAAGCTGAGTTCTTTTTCATCTACGAAGAATTTGACCTGTATCGGTCGCTTGCGATTCCTGTTGTCTGGCATAGGTGTCTCTCTCACTCATAACTGACAAAATCCTGCTCAACCAGCGCATAATCAACCGATGATTGAAGCCGACCGAACTGGTCTTTCCAAGAATCGATATTGGTTCGTACCTTGCGGAAACCAAGTGATTCGTAAACGTGCTGCGCTCTTGTGTTTGTCAAGTTCGTATCGAGGATGATTTTGGCATAGCCGTTTCTGAACAGCCAACTGATCAGCATACTCAAAACCTTCCTGCCAACACCACGGTTCTGACAATCGGTTTCGCAGATCTTAATGCCAATTTCTGCAACTCCATCTGACGCATTGTGGTAATTGCACTCGCCAATCAGACGGTCGCTTTCTTCAACGACCAGAAGACCATTTCTAAGCCCTTTTACAACTTCTTCCTCGGTCGTTCCCAGGCCGTTGGGAAAGCCTGCGTGTGCCATCACAGCACCATCATTCCACCAAGCGGCAAGCTGCTTCGCATCGGTAACCTCGGCTTGGCGGATTGTTAGGTTTTTATGTTGTATTCTCACTTGGTTACTCCTTGCCCTGTCTCCCGACTGTTAGTGTGTACACACACTATATCACAAGGATAGCTCTGTTTTCAATACGATACCCAGAATTTATCGCCCTAAAATATAACTTTTCCACGAATATAAGCTGATTTTCAGTTTCCCCAGTGTCGAACATACTCTGCATCGAAATACCCACCTATCGACTTTACGGTTTTGAGGGGTATTTTGTACGACCGTAAATATACGCACTCCCCAGCGAACGGTATCCGCTATGCAGCGATTCGCTGTTTCACAAAAGAACCACGCAGAGGCGATAACTATTTCACCCTTTTTTTCTGTCCTTACCTTTCAGAACAGAAAATAGGCGATTTTCAGCCCTTAGCTGTACAAAAACAGGCAGCACCCAACCGAAGTTGAGTGCCGCCTGTTTTGTTGTCCAATCCTGCTTGGCAGATGCCGATTTTGTAGTTTTCTCAGATTGCTGTCTTATCGGCACACAGCATATGCCGCAAGATCTTTAGGAAGGGTATTGACCACAGCTATTATAAGGGATATACGACGTTTCAGGCAGAAACCCTGTAACACACAAGTAGAATCTATCTGCAAAGCGGACACAAAAACAAATGGGGATGTGCCGTAATGGCACATACCCACTTGTAAACGATCCAGCCCGATAACTGACCATTTGTTTCTCGAATCCTATTTTATAGAACAGCCACATGAAAATGACCTCACGTCAATTCAGCAGCTTCGATTTGAAATACGACGTTTCCCAGCATCAGCGGTTATGGCGGGACAAGGCACCTTAAGGCTGGCGAACCGAATCATATTGCTCCAAGGCCTTGAGATAGGCATCGTAGGCTGCTTCCAAGGAGGAATATTCTTTTCCTTTTTTCAGGGTTTGCGTATATTGGTTCGGCGTAAGCGATTCCGAGATGGTGACATAGTCTTTGCCATTCCGCTTGCCGGTCGTGGTTTCGGAAACATAATATTTTCCGTCACCGGTCTGGATGATTACGGGGATGCTCTTTCCGGCGCCGACTTTGTCAGTGTTCAGAGAGGTCCAGAAGAGATACCGCTTTGCCTCTTGCCCGTCTTTCCCGTTGCCAAGATAGGCCCAGGTACAGTCCGGCTGCTGTAAAAGACTGTTGTCCAGCTTTTCGATCGCTTCGGAAATAGCCGGGATATATTCCGAGTCTGGGCATCTGGAGTCAAACTCAAAATTTGTATTGTTCTTTATGCTGCCGTTTTTCCAGAAAGCTGTATCATATAGAAGTGAGAAGAAATCCGTTATGCTTGTATTAAACGGGTATTCAGGCGTAGTCGGGTCGGCCTTTCCGCTCCAGGTGAGAATGATTCCGTAATCTTCATGATATGACACAACGCAGGTTCCGTTCGGCGCAGCAACGCCTTTCCAATTATCTGTGTCCCCTTGCTTTTTGTAGTGGACGATACCGCCGATATTCACGGGGTCCAATGATTGCCAGTCGGCCTGCTTCTGCGTCAGGTCAACCGTCACGGTGATCTCCGAATTTCCGAGCAGTGCCTCTGTGGATACCTGTGCATAAGCAGAGCGTACATTTGTAAGATCCGTCGCTTCTCTGGTTTTTTCAAGCTGTGATGAAAATAACGGGATCGCAATCGCAATCAATACAGCGATGATCGCAATGACGATCAGCATTTCCATCAATGTAAATCCGGTTTTGATTCGTTTCACTATAATCCCTGCTTTATCTTGGGTATTTTTATCCGCTCATTTTACCATAATTCTGCGATGTTTGCAACGAGAAAGCTGCATAATTAAAAATCATTTCGTCGAGGATAATATCTGGACAATGGACAGCGATGGTGAGTTGCGGCTGACGATCATGGCGACCCTTGCCCAAGAGGAAAGCCGCAAAAAGCCGCTGATTTCATAGTGAAACCAGCGGCTTGATTTGCGGTGTGTTCAGCTGAAAATGGGCAAAAAACTTCATGCCTGAGCACCGCACCACGGAAATGCGCAAATGCCGGCGCATGAAGTTTTTGTGCATCATTTCCGGTTGCCCCACAGGGGCGAGGAAATGGCACATTTCTTATTTTTGCCATGCTTTTGCATGGCAAAAATAACGGTCACACAATCCAAAGGGACTGTGTGACCGTATTTATATCAGTTGTTTTGCCTACGCTGCTGTGTCAACTTTTTATTGGCGCTGTTCGCAGATGGCGGCCTGTGTAGTGGCTACTAAGTCGCGGAATAAACAGGCATCTTCAATTGCAATATTACGACTGCAAAGTAAGTTATTCAATGGGCGAAGTGTAAACAAAACCGGGGGGATGATTTATTCATCCCCTTGGTATCTCGGATCATTTTTATGAATTGCGGTCTTTTTTCTGCTGATGTGTCCGTAATGCCCTCATCAATATATTGCTTTACAAGAGTCCAGTCAGGTTGTGTCCCATGTGGCGCACACAGCCGCTACGATGCGTAAGAAGGAGCTGTATATTTATGGCAAAGGATGAAGGAATTATTTGGTCGAATTGTGCAAAAATAAAAAGGTAGTTGACATCTATGGGCATAGTGTATACAATAATGAAGACGAAATTCAAATCAAGAGTTGCATAATTATAATGCAGCACATACGCAGGAGACAACCTTAAAGGGGGAACAGCAGATGACAAAATACATCGTCAAACGTCTTTTAGTTCTGATACCAATTTTGCTGGGAGTAACGCTTATCATCTTCACAATTATGGATTTTACGCCGGGTGACCCTGCAGTACGTATCCTTGGCCCGGAATCCTCCATTGAGGCGAGGGAACAGCTGCGAGAGGAATTGGGATTAAACCAGCCGTTTTGGGTAAGATTCTTTGACTATGTGAAGGATGCGTTTCTCAAACTGGACTTCGGCAATTCCTACAGAACGGGAAAGCCGGTGTTTGATGACATTTTCATGAGGTTACCGGTCAGTATCAAAGTGGCCTTTCTGGGAATGCTGCTGGCTACTGTGATGGGTCTGCCGCTAGGGGTACTCTCGGCAGTAAAGCAGTATTCACCGGCAGACAGCTTCCTGCGCGTGGCCTCTACAGTCCTAGTGGCGATGCCAACATTCTGGCTGGCGATGCTGCTGATACTGGTGTTTGCCCTATATCTGGGGTGGCTGCCGGCGGGCGGTGCTCTAACGTGGCAGAGTTATATCCTGCCCACCATCACCGTCGGAGTTCCCTACGGTTCAAAGGTACTTCGTATGACCCGCTCCACCATGCTGGAGGAGATTCGTCAGGATTACGTTCGTACGGCTCGCTCCAAGGGTGTGCCGGAAAAGAAGGTCATTTATGGCCATGCCTTGAAAAACGCATTGCTGCCGGTTATTACCACGATCGGTTCCGCCTTCGGTGCCATTCTGGGCGGCTCGGTCATTGCGGAAAGTGTGTTTAACCTGCCGGGACTGGGCTCACTGATCGTGCTGTCCATCAAGGCGAAGGACACGCCCAGCGTACTGGCCAGTGTTCTTCTGTTGGCGGTGTTCTTTGCGCTCATCATGCTGATCGTCGATTTGGTCTATGCATTTATTGACCCGCGCATCAAGGCAAAGTATGCCAAGTAACGGTGGAGGGAGGAGACCTACATGAAATCCTTTGCTACAGAAAAAAAGAAACAGTTGGACGACATTGCCGTGTCGGGCACGCGTCGCCACAGCCGCGCTGCAGATATTTGGCTCCGTCTGGTACGAGACAAGAGCGCAGTGGTTAGTTTGGTGCTGCTGGGAATCATTATCCTGCTGGCCATTTTTGCCGATGTGCTGTTCGATAAATCTGCGATAACAACCCAGAACATCGAGCTTCGCAACTGTCCTCCTTCGTGGGAGCACTGGTTTGGAACGGATCTTTACGGCCGTGATATTTTCATCCGTATGGTGTTCGGCTCTCGTGTATCGCTGCTTATTGGTATTGTGACCATGGTGGCCAGCATGGTCATCGGCGGTCTGCTGGGCGCGGTGGCGGCCTATTTCGGAAAGGCAACTGACAGCATTATCATGCGCTTGACGGATATGTTTATGGCAATCCCCGAAACGCTGCTGGCGCTTTGCGTGGTGGCGGCTATGGGTGCCAGCGCTGTCAGTCTGATTGTTGCAATGACGGTAGCTTGCGTACCGGGCAACTGTCGACTCGTGCGCTCTACGGTGCTGAGCATCGTGGACGCGGAGTATGTAGAAGCGGCTCGCGCCTGCGGTATGAGCGATTTGCAGATCATTGTCAAGGAGATCATTCCTAACTGCCTTGGCCCGATCATCGTTGTTTCTACTCAGGGCATTGCCGGCATTATGCTGACGGCTTCCAGCCTCAGCTATCTGGGAATGGGCATTCAGCCGCCTAACCCGGAGTGGGGCGCCATGATCTCCGAAGCCCGTGAGTTTCTGCGCAGCGCACCCTATACCTGTATTATTCCCGGTATCGTTATCGTGCTGACAGCGCTTTCGTTCAATCTTCTGGGTGACGGACTGCGTGACGCGATGGATCCGAGACTGAAGGACTGATGAGGAGGACTGGATATGGCGGATAAATTGCTTGAGATCAAAGATCTGGAAGTCCTGTATAAATCCGGAAAGAATCCGGTTCATGCGGTGAACGGCATTTCTCTGACACTGAATAAAGGTGAGACACTGGGTCTGGTGGGCGAAACCGGCGCCGGCAAAACCACTACGGCGCTTGCTATCCTTCGGCTGTTGCCGGAGCGCACCGGCTGCATCAATCAGGGACAGATCCTCTTCGAGGGCCGCGATCTGCTGACGCTGTCGGAGGAGGAAATGCGTACCCAAATCCGCGGTGAGAAAATTTCCATGATCTTTCAGGATCCTATGACCTCCCTGAACCCCGTTGCCACGGTGGGCGATCAAATCGCGGAGGCCATCATATACCACAGCAACGGGCAGAAAGTGTCGCAGGAGCAGATTGACCAGCGTGTGGGCGAGGTGCTGGAAATGGTAGGCATTCCGGCTGCCCGTAAAAACGAGTATCCTCACCAGTTCTCTGGCGGCATGAAGCAGCGTGTGGTGATTGCCATGGCGCTGTCCTGCCAGCCGGACCTGCTGATTGCAGATGAACCTACTACCGCACTGGATGTGACGATTCAGGCGCAGGTGCTGTCCATGATGAGTGATCTGCGCGACAAGCTGGGAACAGCGATGATCATGATCACCCACGACCTGGGTATCGTGGCGCAGGTATGCGATAAGGTGGCGGTGATGTACGCCGGTCAAATCATCGAAAGCGGTACATTGGAGGATATTTTCACCTCTGAGGAGCACCATCCCTACACAAAGGGCCTGTTCGGCGCGATTCCTAACCTGAAGGTGGATGCCCGCCGCCTGTCACCTATCGAAGGTTTAATGCCCGACCCGTCGAATCTTCCTTCCGGCTGCCATTTCCATGACAGATGCCCCCATTGTATGGATATCTGCCGGGAACAGGAACCGGCCATCTATTCAAACGGGACCCACTGCATCGCCTGTCATCTGTATGACGGGTGGGATGGAAAAAAGGAGGAGACAACGTGAGCCATACGGAAAATACCCCGTTGCTGGAAGTGCGTAATCTGAAGAAGTACTTCGGAAAAAAGGATCGTGTGCTCCATGCGGTGGACGATATCAGCGTAACCATCCAGCAAGGAAAAACGCTGGGTGTTGTGGGTGAATCCGGCTGCGGAAAGAGTACGCTGGGCCGTACCGTGTTGCGGCTGCTGGAGCCTACTGACGGACAGATCATCTTTGACGGACAGGATATCACCCATGTCAGTGAGCGTGAGATGCGCAAATACCGCCAGTCCATGCAGATCATCTTTCAGGATCCCTACTCCAGCCTGAACCCCCGCAAATCCGTGGCGGAGATCATTGCCACGCCGCTGAAGGTCAATCACATATGCAAGGATCGTGCCTCGCTGCAAAAGCGTGTGCGTGAGCTGATGGATACCGTTGGTCTGGCTGAGCGGCTATATGATGCCTATCCCCACGAGTTGGACGGCGGCCGCCGCCAGCGTATCTGCATCGCCAGAGCGCTGGCAATCAACCCCAAGTTCATTGTGTGTGATGAGCCGGTTTCGGCACTGGATGTTTCCATTCAGGCACAGATATTGAACCTGCTGATGGATCTGCAGGATGAAATGGGCTTGACCTATATGTTTATCACCCATGATTTGTCTGTGGTGAAGCACATCTCCTCGGAAATTATGGTCATGTATCTGGGCCGCTGTGTGGAGTATGCCCCGGCAAATGAACTGTTTGAAAACCCGGTGCATCCCTACACGAAAGCTCTGCTGTCGGCCATTCCCATCCCGGATATTTCTATGCGGGGCAAGAATATCCAGACCATCCGCGGCGAGGTTAGCAGCCCCATCAATCCCAAGCCCGGCTGCCGCTTTGCTCCCCGCTGCGACTTCGCCTGCGAAAGCTGCACGGCCGCCGATATTCCCTTGCGCCAATGCGGCCCCAACCACTATGTGGCATGTTGCTGTGCCGGCGAATAAACCTGTACTCCACGCAGAACTCTGCGTAAAAAAATTAAATTAGGAGGAAAAAAATGAAAAAGAAACTCTCTTTGGTGCTGGCAACCCTGATGCTGTTGGGCCTGTTGGCAGGCTGCGGCGGCCAGCCTGCTGCAAGCGGCGACAAGGATACGGTGGTGGTGTATATCGGCGATATCTTCAACTCCATGACGCCTTATATGACCACGGCCAACTCTGATCAGGCTGTGTTTGATCAGGTGTATGAAACGCTGACTGTAACTAAGGACGATGGTACGGTCGCCCCCTGCTTGGCGAAAAGCTGGAAGATGAGCGATGATTGCCTGGAGTACACCTTCCAGCTGGAGGAGGGCGTTAAGTTCCATAATGGCGAGGTCATGACTGCCGATGACGTAGTGTATTCTTTTGAGCAGTACCTTGCTAACCCCGCCAAGAACAACTTCGTCAGCATGATCGATAAAGTAGAGATGGTGGATGCCAATACTGTGAAAGTTACCCTGAATAAGATAACGCCCCTGTTTCTGGTCTATATCAATGAGCTGCCGATCCTCAACAAGAAGTTCGTGGAAGAGCACAATGGCAACATCAGTGATGTAGCCTGCGGCACCGGCCCCTACAAGCTGACCAGCATCGATCTGGCTACCTCCGCCATGCTGGAGCGTAACGATGACTATCGTCTGGCTCCCGCTGCGATCGAAAAGGTCGAACTGCGCTACGTTGGTGACAGATCTACCGCTAGCGTGCAGCTGGAAACCGGCGACTTGGATATTATGTCCATTGATCCTTCCCAGCTGGTCAGCTTTGAAAACAATGACAAATTCACCGTGGAGAAGGTGCAGACCCTCAAGACCGCTCTGCTGGCCATCAATACCACGGTGGCCCCGCTGGATAATAAGCTGGTGCGTCAGGCTATGACCTATGCCGTGGATAAGAAGAGCGTCATTACCATTGCCTATGAGAACTGCGCAGTGCCTGCTCGCCTGCAGGCCAGCGATACCAACTGCTTTGGCGTGGATTTCTCGGATGCTACCGATTTCTCCTACAATCCTGAAAAGGCTAAGGAGCTGTTGGCCGAGGCCGGCTATCCCAATGGCCTGAACTTTGCAGATTACGGCATCCAGATGGATGTTCTGGGCGGTACCTACATGGAAAAGGCCGCACAGGTCATGCAGCAGAACTTTGCCGATGTCGGCATTACCATCGAGCTGCGCAACACCTCCACACCCGATGAAGATGCGGAGAGCGGCAACTTTGCTCTGATGACGCAGACCCTTTCCTACCGTGCCGACTTCTCCTATAACGTGTGCCATTACGGCAGCGTCGGTATCGGCGGCAATAACTTCTGCCAGATGAAGGACGCCTGGGTGGATGAGATGTTTGCCAAGGCTGAGAGCGAGCAGGACGAGGAGGTTCGCAAGGATATCTACCGTGAGCTGATTGCTTATCTGGTGGACTACTGCCCCTCCATCCCCCTGTTCCATCATGAGCTGGTATACGCTTGGAATAGCCAGCTGAATGCCACGGTTCACGATTCGGCCGTGCATCCCTACTACTGCTACGAGTGGAGCTGGAAGAACTAAACCAGAAAGATACCGGTACGACCGCACGCTTACTGCGTGCGGGCGTACGCGGTAAGAAGAGGTGAATTTCTGACATGACAATCCTGAACGGCTATCAACCCGCCCATGTTGTGCGCTATTTTGAGGAAATATGCGCGATTCCGCATCCCTCTCACCATGAGCAGGCACTGTGTGCGTATATCCGCAGCTGCGCGGAGCGGTACGGCCATCGCTATGTGGAGGATGCTGCGGGAAACCTGATGGTATACCTGAACGCAACGCCCGGGTATGAGGACAAGGCGCCCATGCTGCTGCAGGCGCATATGGACATGGTTTCTGCCAAGGAACCGGGCTCCAACCATAATTTTCTGACAGACCCCATCCGCCTGCACATCGAAGATGGGCACTACCTGTATGCCGATGACACTACACTGGGCGCCGACAATGCAGTTGGACTGGTGAATATGCTGGCGCTGATGGAGGATGACACCGTGGTGCACCCGCCTATGGAGCTGCTCTTTACCGTCTGCGAGGAGGACGGCATGGAGGGCATCCGCCAGTTGGATATGAGCACGATTCGCTCCCGCCGGATGCTGAATATGGATTGCGGCGACCCCGATGTGATGTGTGTATCCTGCGCCGGCTTCGTTCATTACGTGATGCGCCTGCCTGTTACTGCCGCCGGCGCTGCCGGACAGGCATATACGCTGCAGATAGCCGGCCTGGCCGGCGGGCATTCCGGCCTGATGATCGGTACTGGTCGGGCCAGTGCCGTGGTGCTGATGGGCCGTGTACTTTGTGAGCTTCTTCGAAAAGTTCCCTGCCGTATCGTGTCGGTAGACTGCGAAAGAACAATGGGCATCGCGCCGCATATGCAGGCAGAGATCGTTCTAAAGCCGGAGCAGGAGCCTGATGCGCGGAAGGTGCTGGAGGACCTGCTTGCGGCGCTGCGTGAGGAATATGCAAACACAGATCCGGAGCTTTCTCTGACTCTGGAGCCGTTGGGCCATGAGGCAGATCAGGCTATGGATGAGGCATCCGGCCGCCGTTGTGCAGAGTTGATGTATCTGCTTCCCTATGGCGTGATGAAATATGACAGCTGTGATCGTGATGTGATCCTGAATTCTGTCAATACGGTTCGTGTGACCTGTGAGAACGGCGTGGTGGAGTATGAGCAGATGATCCGTTCGCCTATCGATGCCTATAAGTGGGAACTGGTGGATCGGCTACGGATTCTTGCAGAACTGACGGGCGCATCGTTGGTAGTGCAGGACAGCTATGCCGGATGGCCCTTCCGGAAGGATTCACCGCTGCAGCAATTGTGCTGCCAAGTGTACAATCGCTTGACGGGGCAGGAGTTGAAAATCGAAAAGTTGAACAGCTGTGCTGAGACCGGCGAGATTGCAGGCGCAATCCCCGATATGGACATTGTGGCACTGGCACCTTGGGGACGCGGCGCACATACGCCCCGTGAGCATCTAGATCTGGATACGCTGCAGCCCTTCTGGGAGTTTTTGACAGCGCTGCTGCGCGCCATGTGCGAAGAAGCCTAACGGCGAAAAGCGCACTATTCCTATATAATATAACAAAAGCCGAAGTACTAAATTGTACCTCGGCTTTTGTTGCTTTCATAACTATCCCGGATTCTGCGTAAACACCAAAATGTGGTGCAAATAGGACGAACCCACCACGCGGGTCCTGCGGCGGATCGCCGTTACTGATAACATGGACACGGAAAACCTTGTCCTCACGGTTTTGGGAGGACTGGATCAGCGTCTCTTGTTCGGGGCGCTTCATGATCTCCCGGATGCGCTGGCGCTTGGTGATTTTCAGCTCTTCCAGAAGGTCATCCAATACCGTATTCAGCCGGTCGGCGGAGATTTCCGTCCAAAAAGCCTGAATACACATTGTCATACTTTTTCACACCCCGGTAGTTGCTTCGGGAGCGCTTTTCCCGGAGGGCCCGGGTGGTGACGAAGGTGCGGTAGCCAATGATGGGCTGGTGGTGGTTCTCAATGACCACATTGTCCCCGGCGTCCAGCCGGATGTCCGATCCGTTGATTTTCCTTCGGGTGTATTTATTCATTTTTGGAACGAAATCAGATCATCCATTGAGTTCGATTCGCCCTGCTGCTCATCATCCTTGGACAGTCTTTCATAGAGGGCTGTAACTCTATCAAAATCCCTGATTTTAGGCACTTTCTGACCTCCTTTCCGTCTTTTATTCGTAGCCGCATTTAATGAACTGCTTGCAATATATATCCTAAAACTTCTTTTCCGTTTGGGTCAAGAATCACGAAGCTGGTGTTCGCCTGCATCAGATTCGGTTTGCAGTAAAAGCGTGTCTTACCGGCACCGGAACCGCCGCAGACAAGGGTGGTCAGATTGCGGCGGTGTTTCTTGCCGTTGAGTCCGATACGGACTGCCTGCGTCATCAGCTTGTTTTCGGACGGTGGGTTCTGCCGGTATTTCTTGTCCACGGCTTTGGCATTGCCCCATTTTGCGCTGCCGTGTTCCTCCCGGCGTCGGTAGTTCCTGCGTGTAGAGAAGTAGATCCCGATGCCCATTCCATAGCCGAGAAGCAAAACGAGGACAGCTTTTACGCTGTCCTCGCAAAGCACTATATGAAACGGGTCGCTCATCACATTCATCAAGCTCGGCAGTATCTCCGGCAAGCCACCCTTCACAGACGGTGCAATGAGAAGTCCGAGCCACACGATCGGCAGGATGCCGAGTACGGCGAGAATGATGGAGGTCTGTCTGTCGTTATCTCGATTCACCACAGGAGCAGCCCTTTCTTTCCGCTACCTTGAACTTTTTCTTTGGGGCATACCCGACCTTGATGATAAGATCATCCACGGCATCGGTGGATTTACCCTCATTCATCAGTTCGGTTTTGGTATCGTTCAAAGCTCGAATCACTACGCCGTGTTCATAATCGTCCAAGGCGATGTGATAGCGTTCCTCTTTCATCGCTCACACCTCATCTTTCCTGATCTTTGCTTCGGTCTGCTCGGCGGCGGTAGATTTCTTCCGATACACGGGAGCCGATCTCGCTCATCGCAGAACGGGTCTTGGAAAGCTCAGTACGGATTTCCTTGGGGGACTTGCCCGCCAGCTCCTCCGGAATACGGTCAATGGCGAAGTTCTTCACATCCACGCCGAACTTGCGGCAGAGCATATAAGCGGGTGGTTTTGTTTATGCTGCTTTCTGGCAAGAGGACAGATGCGCTCTGTTTTGCGTGCAGCCCGTGCCGTTAGCAGAGCTGCTCCAGTTGAAAGGCCAGCTCGGTGCGGCCCACGACGGCGTGGTGGTTGTTGTAAAGGTTTTTGTCGTGGTAGCTGGGCAGAGAGCAGGCTTCCTCCGGCGTGATGACGCCGAGCTGGGTGAGAACCGAGAGGATGGCATACGGGACGATGGAGGAGGCGCCGTCCTCCATTTTGAGGGCAATGCCGATTCCCTTATCCTTGATGCCCACGGCATAGAATGCGCTGGCGCCTGATTTACAGAAGATTCGGTCGCCGAAGGCGGCCATCAGCTGGGTGCAGATGCGATCGGTTCCCGCCACCATTTCCGGATGTGCTGTCATGGCGGATGTGATGCGCCGGAGGGTAGCGGCCCGGGTGGGGGCGAAAAGCGTGGGGAGGGACATGCGGGCGTAGCCCTGTGCCAGCCGGTAAAGGGGCAGCGCATGGACCGGAACGCCGCAGCCGTCCACGGCCAACTGGACATCGGAGATCTCTACGCCGCACATTTCAGCGAACACCGAGAGGATACGCTGCTGGACGGGGTGCTCCAAAGCGGTATAGCCTTCCAAAGACTCCCCTAAATGGCGGGCGGTGATGAGCATACCGGCGTGCTTTCCGGAGCAGTCGCAGTAGATGGGCGCCCGGGGGATGCCGGCGATCTTCAAGGCGTCCTCGGCGGGGACATACATGGGGTATTCCGACCCGCAGCACAGCTGATCGGGGGAGAGACCTGCCTTGTGCAGGATGCTCTCCACGGCCTTTACATGAAAGGGCTCTCCGTTGTGGGAGGAACAGATGACGGCCAGTTCCTGCGGGGTAATGCCATAATGCTCCAGCGCACCGCTTTCTGCCACGGGGATCGCCTGAAGGGGCTTGGCGGAGGAACGGGCAAACGTAAGACGCTCCGGATCACCGAGCTTCCAAAGGATCCGGCCTGTGTGATCCGTTACCGCGATATGTCCCCGGTGGATCTGATCCACCAGATCACCACGGTATTGATAGGCAATAACAGCCATAGTATATACCTCCGTTTCTTAGATCACAAAGTAGAAAAAGCGCAGTACATCACCGTAATCATCGGCATCAAAGGCCACGGTGGTGGGAGAGATGAGGCTGGCGCCGGGATAGTGGGAGCATCCATAGGCGTCATAATGGTGTACATAGGTGACCTCCACGTGGAAGTGATCGGGAAGTACCGGAGGTGCGGCTGTTTTTGCCGCCGCCACAGCCTCGGCCATCATGCCCTCGATCTCCTCACGGACAAGCTCCGGGGTCTTTGTCAGAACGCCGTAGCCGTGGCCGGATTTGGTTGGTACGGTCAGCAGGCCGGGTACGGTGCGCACCGCAGCCGCACACATCCCCTCGTCGCCGCTGGCGAATAGGGTGGGAACGCCCCGGTAAGCGGCGGCATGGGCGTACATCTCGAATTCTCCCCACAGCGCACCATTGACCGTAAGGCGGAAAATGCGGGAGCTTACCATCGTGTGGGACGTGGGATTTCCGGGGGCGGAGGCGGCGTCGTGAAAGCCGACCATCAGCACACCGTCATAGCTCTCGTCAAAAATACCGGTAAGGCCCACAATATCGTGGGTGATCCCCCGAAGGAGACGGGCGTCTCTGGGGAGCAGGGCGCAGTCAATGTTGCAGCCGTCTCCGTGCATATCCTCTATGACGACCTCGTCGGCTCCGCCGGAGAAAAGGCCACGGGCCGCAGCGGCAGCCTCCAACGCCATTTCCCGTGCCATAGGCGCATAGCAGGCGTTGGCGGAACGTGCCTCGTCCCAGCAGGTCAAAGAAGCCACGCCTTCAATGTCACAAAGAATGTAAAATTTCATGCTTGAGTCCTCCTTTATCAGAAACGTAATGGTAATAAATGCAGAGCCATAGGGATCGGGAAGTATCAGGGATCCACCAATAGCTGCTGTTAAATGAGATGTTCCTGGCCGGCCGCTTTACGCATCGAGACGTCAGCGCATCCCGCCCGCGGGTGAAGCGCCGCAGCGGAAGATCATGTTGCTTCGCTGCGGATACGCCGCAGGTAGCGGTAGACCGTGGGGTCGGAGATGTGCAGTTCCCTGGCGACCTGTCCGATGGAGCCCTTGGTATGGAATACGCCCTGCGCTTCCAGAGAGCGGAGTATCTCCAGCTTGTCGGCGGTATGCATGGCATCGGAGGGGATACCATAGCCGAGGATGGCGGAGTGGATCAGATTGCTGGACAGCTCCGGGATGGAATCATCCAGGTTTTCGGTATAGGCGGAGCTCTCCTCCTCTTGCGGAAGAGAAAAGGAATGGAGCAGGTTGGAAAGATGCTCCGAGAGCACCAGAATATCTTCCACATCGTGGTTCACGCAGATCAGCCCCACCAGATGACCCTTTTCCTTAATGAAATAGGTGGAAGAGACGAAACGCTTACCGCCCCGGGTGCGGCCCTCGTAGTTGGCCACATAGTCGTGCTCCTGATAGACTCCGGTTCGCAGCAGTTCCTTGGCCAACTCCGTCATGGGGTCGCCTATGCGGCGGCCGCTGAGATGCTCGTTGCAGGCGGCAATCACCGAGCGCTCCGGCGTGGAAACGTCATGGAGGATGATCTCATAATTCTTTCCGCAGATCTTTCCCATAAATTCCACCAGAGGAATGTATCGCTCAAGACAGGCGTAGTTGCTCACTGTATCCCTACTTTCTCAACAATAATTCTTGCCTGATAAAAAACTGTCACATAGTGCTGCTGAAAGTCAGTATATCGAAAATGAATGGATAAATCAACCCTAATATGCTGGAAAGCGGGGGGAGGATGTAATATTTTTTTTGCAGACCAAGGCGGAAATAGCTTTCGAGGCAGCAATTTAGACAAAAAATTATCAACTTTCTTGGCACTTATTCAAGCTATTCAAGATTGACAACGGCGGTGTGATAAATTATAATCAGAAAAACCACAAAGTTATCAGAAGGGAGGCTCAATGCCATCCCCCCCCCGCACGTTATATTTTTAAGGAGGCATTTGTAATGGAAGCTGCAAACTATGCGCTGCTGGCGGCGGCAGAGTCCATCATTCCGTGGACCGTCGTTGCACTGGTAGGAGGCGCTGCATGAGATACGATTTTGATACCCCCATCAATCGCAGAAATACCTTCTCCTTTAAGTGGGACTGCGATATGGACTATTTCGGCCGGGACGACGTGATCCCCATGTGGGTGGCGGACATGGATTTCGCCTGCGCCCCCTGCGTCGTGGAGGCTGTACAGAAGCGCGCCGCCCATCCGGTTTACGGCTACGGTATGCGCCAGCAGCCCTATTATGACGCGGTGATGGGCTGGCTGAAAAAGCGCCATGGCTTTGAGGTCAAATATGAGCATCTGGCCTTTGCGCCTCCCGGCGTGATCTACGCCTTGAACGTGATGCTGCGCATCCTCACCAAGCCCGGCGACAGGGTCATGGTCCCCATGCCCAACTACGACCCGCTGTTTGACATGGTCACCCGGGGCGGCCGGAAGCTGGTAGAGACGCCGCTAGTCTGGAAGGACGGGCGCTACACCTTCGACTTCGCCGATATGGAGGCCAAGGCTGCCTCCGGCGTGAAGGTACTGGTGCTCTCCAGCCCCCACAACCCCACCGGCCGGGTATGGACCCGTCAGGAGCTGGAGGGCGTGGCGGAGATCTGTCTGCGGCACAACATCTTCATGCTGGTGGACGAGATCCACTGCGACTTCGTGCCGCCGGAGCATCCCCACACCACCTTTGGCCTGCTGGGCGAGGAGGTGCTGCGCCATTCCATGGTCTGCTACTCCTCCAACAAGGGCTTCAATCTGGGCGGACTGGGTATGGCCACCCTGGTGCTGGCGGACGACGACCTGCGGTGCAAGTTCAACGAGGAGATGTCCATTGCCCAGACGCGGCTGGACAACATTTTCGGCATGGCCGCCCTCATAGCCGCCTACAACGACGGCGAGGAGTGGCTGGATCAGGCCATCGCCTACGTCTCCGACAACAAGGCGTATCTGGATCAGTTCCTGCGGGAGCGCATTCCTCAGATCCGTATGATCCCCTCCGAGGGTACGTATCTGGTCTGGCTGGACTGCTCCCAGCTGCCCTACCGGGGCATGGCGCTGGAGCATTTCATGATCAATGAGGCCAAGGTGGCGTTCTGCGCCGGCTATGAATTCGGTAAGCAGGGAGAGGCTTTTCTGCGCATGAATGTGGCCTGTCCCCGGTGTACCCTGACAAAGGCTCTGGAGCAGATGGAAAAGGCGATCAACGGTCTGTCGCTTCAGTAATACCTGTAAACGACGCACCTTGTGAGATAAGAAATTTTTTTAAAGGAGAAACAGCTATGAAAAAAAGAACCATCGCAATGTTCCTGTCCGTAGCTCTGTGTCTCTCGGTGGCCTTGACTGGCTGTGGGGCAGACAAACCGCAGCAGAGTGACCCCGCTGATGACGGCAAAAAGAGCCTGACCATCGCAGTGCTGAATGATGTCGTCTCGCTGGACCCCGCAGTAAAGGACAGCAGCGCCGAGATGCAGATGGCGTCTCATCTGTACGACCCTCTGGTGGACTATAATGCGGACATGAGCAAGAAGCCCGGTCTGGCAGAGAGCTGGAAAGTTCTGGATGACGGCGTGACGTGGGAGTTCAAGCTTCGCCAGGGCGTGAAGTTCTCCAACGGAAACGACTTCAATGCCGACGACGTGGTCTTCAGCTTTGAGCGCATCCTCAACGATCCTACTCTGGAGATGGGCGTGTACCTCATGCGTCTTCAGGAAGTCAAGAAGGTGGATGATTACACCGTGCAGCTGGTGACCAAGATCCCCTATCCCGTGTTTGCCGGCAGCCTGGTCCATATCATGATGCTTGACAAGGAGACCTGTGAGGGCCTTACCAGCGAGGAGATCTCCGCGAACCCTGTGGGTACCGGTCGGTATCGTCTGGTGGAGCACGTGAAGGAATCCTATATCAAGCTGGTCCGCAACGACGAGTATTGGGGCGAGCTGCCTGATGCAGAGACCGTGGAGTTCCGCGTGATCGCCAATGCAGCCACCCGCACCACCGCTCTCATCAACGGCGAGGTGGACTTTATCTCCAACATCCCCGTGATGGACGTGGACCGTCTGAAGGACGCCTCCAACGTTCAGGTCATTACCAATCCCAGCCTGTCCTGCAGCTACATGGGCTTTGATCTGCTCAATGAGCATGGCTCTGCCGGCACCGACGATCCCAACCCGCTTCTCAACGTGAAGGTTCGTCAGGCTATCTACCACGCCATTGACATTCAGACGATCATCGATACCGTCATGAACGGCTACGCCACCGTGGCTAACTCCTATATGCCCAGCATCTGTGTGGGATATAATGCCGACGCAGAGCGTCCCGCCTACGATCCCGAGCTTGCCAAGCAGCTTTTGGCGGAGGCCGGCTATCCCGATGGCTTCTATCTCCGCATCGACGCCCGCAGCGACAGTGACATGAACGCCGATCAGGTGTCTCAGGCCATTGCCAGCTATCTGGAGAAGGTGGGCATCAAGGCCGAGGTAAACCTGCTGCCTCGCGCCTCCTTCTATGAGAAGATAGACGCAGAGAACCTCCAGTCCTCCTTCTTCATGTCAGGCTGGGGCGACGGCTCCGGCGAGGGCATGGTCATCTTCAACGATATGCTCTATACCTACGACGGCAAGGCCGGCATGGGCGAAGGCAACCGGGGCCATTACAGCAATGCCGAGGTGGATGCGCTGCTGGATCAGGCATCTGTTGAGGCCGATCAGGCCAAGCGCGCAGCGCTGGTGGAGCAGGTAGATCAGATCGCCCGGGACGAGGCCGCCTACATTCCCCTGTTCTTCAAGGAGAATATCTTCGGCGTGCGCGCCGGCATTCAGTACACCCCCAGTGCCGATGACCATATTCTGGCTTGGGACTTCACCTTCTAAGCGCACATAAGAACAGTCAATGGGAGGAGGCAGAAGGGGATCTTCCCTTCTGCCTCCCACCAAAAGGGTGTAAGCCCGTAAATGAGGTATTACCATGTTCAAGTATTTCCTGAAGCGGCTGGCGCAAATGGTAGTTACACTGTTCATTGTGTCCATTCTGGTATTTGTTCTGGCCAACTTCATTGGCGATCCCGTCAATATGCTGGTCTCGCCCAAGGCTCCGCCTGAGGTTCGAGAGCAGGTTCGAGAAGAACTGGGGCTCAACAGACCGATCCTGGAGCAGTACGTATCGTTTATTACCAATGCGTTCAAGGGAGATTTCGGCAAGTCCTATATCTATAAAGTGGACGCACTCTCTCTGATCGCCCAGCGGGTGCCTGCTACGCTGGAGCTGGTTTTTGTATCCGCTGTGCTGGCGCTCGGTATCTCTATCCCACTGGGCGTATATGCGGGCGCTTTCCCCAAACGAAAATCCAGCACATTGGTGATGGGAGGCTCCATTCTGGGCATTTCCCTGCCCTCCTTCTTCATCGGCATCATGCTGATCTACATCTTCTCTCTGAAGCTGCACTGGTTCCCCTCCTCGGGACGGGGCGCGACCGCACCGTTCCTGGGGATGGATTTCAGCCTGTTTGCGCCCGGTGGACTTAAGTACATTATCCTGCCTGCTCTTACGCTGTCTGTGACCAACATCGCATCTCTGGTGCGCCTTACCCGCGCCGGTGTGATGGAGAATATGCGGCAGGATTATATCAAATTTGCCCGAGCCAAAGGTGTGTCCACCCGAAAGGTCCTCTTTGGACACGCCCTGAAAAATGCCCTGATCCCGGTTATCACGGTGTTCGGTATGGAAATCGGTTCCCTTATCGCCTTTACGACGGTGACGGAGACCATCTACTCCTGGCCGGGACTCGGCAAGCTTCTTATTGACTCCATTAACTCGGTGGATCGGCCGGTCATTGTGGCCTATCTGATCCTGACTACGGTGTTGTTTGTGTTTATCAATTTTGTGGTCGACCTTCTGTATACAGTCATCGACCCGAGAATCAAGTTCAGGTGATGCGCTATGGGTGAAATGAAAAAAAAGGGCGCGGCCCCCAACAAGAGCTTTTTCCGGCGCATCGCTGAGTCTGAGTTCTTTCACAATTACAAGCGCAGTCCGTCCGCTATCGTCGGTACGGTGATCGTGGTACTGGTACTGTTCATTGCCCTTTTCGGGCCGTTGTTTGCTCCGCAGAACCCCTATGATGTAGCCTCTCTCTCCCTTACGGATTCCTACAAGCCGCCTGCATGGGAGGCGGGAGGTGACGCCCGGTTTATTTTCGGTACCGACAGTCAGGGACGGGATATTTTCAGCTCTCTTATTTACGGAAGCCGTATCTCCCTCTTTATCGGCGTTGTAGGTACGCTGCTGGCCTGTGCCGTAGGTATCACGCTGGGACTGATCTCTGGCTATTTTGGTGGAAAGGTAGACGCTGTCATCATGCGTTTGGCAGATATCCTGCTCTCTTTTCCCGATATCCTCGTGGCACTCTTCATCATGACCATGTTTGGACGGGGTGTAAGCAAGCTGCTGGTCGTATTTACGATCATCGGATGTGTCACATACATCCGTACCGTCCGCGCCGAGGTGCTGACGGTGAAGCAGATGGAATATGTAGATGCGGCCAGAGTCATTGGCCTCCCCAATATCCTGATTATCGCCAAGCATGTGCTGCCCAACGTAATGACCACCGTCATCGTTCTTTCCACGATGAAGGTGGGCGGCCTTATTCTGGCGGAAGCCACGCTGAGCTTTCTGGGCGTAGGTGTTCCGGTCACGGAACCCTCTCTGGGCATGCTGGTCAAGAACGGCTTCGACGTGCTGTTCAGCGGATACTGGTGGATCGCGGTGATGCCGGGTCTCTACATCATGCTGATCGTGTTCGGAATCAACCTTCTGGGAGATTTCCTGCGCGATGAGTTCAATCCTAAGCTGAAGTAAGGGGGGAGCGAGATGAGCGAAACACTGCTGCAGGTGGAAAACCTGCGGACCTATTTCCACACCTTCCGCGGTGTAGTCAAGGCGGTGGACGGCATTAGCTTTTCCCTGGATGAGGGACAGGTGCTGGGCATCGTGGGCGAGTCGGGCAGCGGTAAATCCGTTAGCAGCTTTTCCATTCTGAAATTGATCGAGCCGCCCGGTGTGGTGGAATCGGACGGGATTCTTTTCCAGGGCGAGGACATCAGCAAAAAGAGCGAGCGGGAAATGATGAAGATCCGAGGCAAGGCGATCTCCATGGTGTTCCAGGATCCGATGACCTCCCTGAACCCGCTCTATACCATTGAGAAACAGATCACCGAGATGCTGGACCTCCACCAGAAGCAGATGACCAAACAGGAAAAGCACGCGCGCTGTGTGGAATTGCTGCATATGGTAGGTATCCCCAATCCTGAGGATCGGCTGAAATCCTACCCCCATCAGTTTTCTGGCGGTATGCGGCAGCGGGTCATCATTGCGATCGCCTTGGCTGCCAATCCGAAGCTCATCATCGCCGATGAGCCTACCACTGCCCTGGATGTGACCATACAGGCGCAGATCCTCAAGCTCATGGATAAGCTGGTGAAGGAGCAGGACGCTTCTCTCATCCTGATCACCCATGACTTGGCGGTGGTTTCCCAGATGGCGGATCGCATCATTGTGATGTACTGCGGCAAAATCGTGGAAAGCGGCTCCCGGGATGACGTGATCCGCCGCCCCAGCCATCCGTATACCGAGGGACTTCTTAACTCCATCCCCAGAATGGGAGAGGAGCAAAAACGCCTGGAATCCATTCCGGGTATGGTTCCCAGTATGCTGGATCTGCCCCAAGGATGTTATTTTGCTCCCAGATGCAAATACTGCCAGGATATTTGCCGTACCGTGGCGCCTGAAAGCCATGAGGTTGGCCCGGGGCATTGTGCGGCTTGCCACTTTCCGCTGACAGGAGGCGAGAGCCATGAGTAAGATTCTTCAGGTGGAGAATTTGGTGCAGGAGTTCAATCTCACCAAGGATTTTCTGGATAAGGTAAAATTCAAAAACGGTCATTTTTCACTGGAAAATCGAGTGGTTCATGCGGTTAACAACGTCAGCTTTGATGTGGAGGAGGGCGAGGTGTTCAGCCTGGTGGGAGAGTCCGGATGCGGAAAGTCTACCACGGCCCGCACCATCATCAAGCTGATCGAGCCAAAGTCCGGCAAGATCATATTCGACGGACGCAATATCACCCGGCTCAAGCCGCAGGAGATGCGCCCCATCCGTCGAGAGATGCAGATGATCTTTCAGGATCCCTATGCCTCTCTGAATCCCCGGCAGAAGATCATGGAGATCCTCACCGAGCCGATGCTGTTCCACAAGCTGTGCAGCAGCAAGACGGAGGCGGAGGAGAAGGCGATTCATCTGTTGGAGCGTGTTGGACTCAGCTCTGAGCAGGCCAACCGGTATCCGCATCAGTTTTCCGGCGGTCAGCGTCAGCGCATCGGCATAGCCCGAGCGTTGGCGGTCGAGCCTAAATTTATCATAGCGGATGAGCCGGTATCTGCTTTGGATGTGTCCATTCAGGCTCAGATCTTGAACATTCTTATGGATCTGAAGGATGAATTTCATTTCTCCTATCTGTTCATCGCACACGATCTGAGCGTGGTCAAGCACATCAGCGACAGCTTGGGTGTCATGTATCTGGGAACTATTGTGGAGCGGGCTCCGAAGAAGCTGCTGTTCTCCAACCCGGTTCACCCCTATACCAAGGCGCTTTTTTCCGCTGCGCCGACGATTGATGAGGGCAGTATTGCCGAATCTCAGGAGCTGCGTGGAGAGATTCCCAGCCCGATCCATCTGCCCTCCGGCTGTCCCTTCCATGACCGCTGTCCTGTGGCTTGCCCGGACTGCGCACGGGAGATCCCGGAGCTCAAAGAGGTGGAGCCCGGACACTTCGCAGCCTGCCATCTGCTGTAAAAAAGGGGATTTAGCGCGGGTGGATCACCTCGCATACCCCTGCGGGGGCGGCATAGCCGCCCCCGCTTTTTAATTCTCTATCATTGAATGGACCAGAAGGAGGAAGAAAAAATGGAACTGCAACTTGTGAAAAAGTATGACGCCAGAGCATGGGACGGTGTGGTGGTCCCGCTGGGAGAAGGCAACCTGAACAGCTATCAGGGACCTTGGGAGCAGGAACTTGCCGCAGTTCGTGCCTCGGGGCGCTTTGAAGGGAAAACGGGTGAGATTTTCCGCTTTTCTGTTCTTTCAGAGGGCGTGCTGACCCAAATTTTCCTGCTGGGTCTGGGGAAAGACTGGAGCCTGGAGCAGGTGCTGGAGAGCTGTGCCAAGGTGTATCGTCAGTGCCAGGAGCTGGATCTGCGTACGGTGTGTACCGATCTGCGGGGCGTGTGCCCACAGTTCACGCCGGCGCTCTTCCAAAAGGCGGCAGAGGCTGCCGCTCTTACCGGCTACCGGTTTGACAAGTACAAGACGACCCCTACGGCGCCGGGGATCGAAACGGCTGCGTTTCTCTGCGAGATGCCGGAGCGCTACGAGGCCGCCTTGGTAGAGGCGGAGGTGTCTGCTGAGGCCACCTGCATCGCACGGGATCTGATCAATGAGCCCCCCACGGTGCTTACCCCCGCCAAGCTGGCGCAGGCGGCGCAGGAGCTTTTTAAGGAGACACCCGTGAAGGTGACCGTTTACGGCAGAGATGAGGTGGAGCGCATCGGGCTCACCGCTTTTCTGGAGGTCGGGAAGGGCTCGATTTACGAGCCTAAGCTCATTGTCATGGAGTATACCGGCGCACAGGACGTGGAGAGCCGCCTGGGGCTGATCGGCAAGGGCCTTACCTACGACAGCGGCGGATACTCCCTCCAGTCGTCTGAGTTTATGGAAACCATGCAGCATGATATGAGCGGCGCGGCCGCCGTGATGGGCGCCCTGTGGGCGGCGCAGAAGCGGGGCCTTCGGATCAATATTACCGGTGTGGTGGCGGCTTGTGAGAATAAGCTCTCCGCCACGGCCTATGTGCCGGGCGATGTGATCCGCTCCATGTCCGGGCGGTATATCGAGGTGAACAACACCGATGCCGAGGGCCGTATCACGCTGGCCGACGCCGTGACGTATGCCAAGCAGTGCTGCGGCGTGGATCGCATCGTGGATATTGCCACACTCACCGACGGAATCCAGACGGCGTTGGGAAATCGCCGCTGCGGAGCCTTTAGCAATAACCGGGCCCTGACCGCACAGGTGGAGAAGGGCGCCGCCGCCGCCTGTGAGCGGATGTGGGAGCTGCCCTGTGACGAGAATCTCCGCCGGGTGCTGGACTCCCGTGTAGCCCATCTGAAAAACAGTGCGATGGGCTCCAGCGTGGGTGGATATGCCACGGTGGGCGCCATGTTCGTTAAGGAGTTTGTCGAGGAGACGCCTTGGATCCACTTGGATATCGGCGGTACCGCTTGGACCACCGAATGTGAGGGGATCTATACAAAGGGCGGCATCGGATTTGGCACACGGATGCTTTATGAGACGTTCAAGGTGATGGAAAAGGAGGGGACGCAGGTATGAAGAAGCTGGCATTGACGGATTTTGCCAAGTATCGGTATCCTTCTGCACTGGAGCTGTCTCCGGACGGCAGATATCTGACCTTTGCACTCAAGGAGGTCGACAGGGAAGGGGACGGCTACCGGTGGAATCTGTGGCTGTATGATCTGGAGAGCAGAGAGAGCCGGCAGATCACCAGAGGAGACGACCAGCGGCAGGCGGTTTGGGAGGATAACACCCATATTCTCTATAAAACCACGGAGCCGGACGAAGCTATGCGGGCACGGGGCTTTGAGGAAGAGTGGACGGTGTATCACCGCCTGAATGTATGTACAGGCGAAGAGCGCGAGGCATTCCGTCTCCCCATGTCCGTATCCGGGCTCTGGAAAATGGACGAGGGCCGTTATGTTTTCACGGGCGAGACCCATTTGGACCGGCCGAATCTTCTGGAGCTGACGGGAGAGGCGCTGGAGAAGGAGCTCGTTCGCCGTCAGCAGACCAAGGGCTATAAGGTTTTGACGGAATTACCCCTGTGTGAGAACGGGGTTGGGATGTTTAATCAGACCAGAATTACGCTGTTTCTTTATCTGGAGGCTACCGGAGAATATCGCCGGATCACGCCGGAGGACTATGATGTGAATCATGTGAATGTCCGGCCCGGTCAGGTGCTCTTCACTGCGTTCCCCTTCCGGGATGTAAAGCCGGTCACCGAGGGAATGTATCGCTGGGATGCGGAGCGGAACGAGACGGAGACGCTGATCACGCCCGACAAATACAGCATCGACTATGTGGGGCATTTGGGCCGGAAGGCGCTCTGTCTGGGACTGGTCATGCGGGACTATGGCGTGTACGAGCACCCCACATTCTTTGTGGTGGACGAAAATGGCGAGGAAAATCTGGGCCGCTATGACCGCCGGGTCAACTCCGAGGTGGTCACCGACTGCTTCTCCGGCTCCGTCACGGGACAGAGAATGGTGGGCGAGACGCTGTATTTCCTCAACACGGACGGCGTGGGCTCCGGCTTGTGTGTATGGACGCGGGAAACCGGTGTACAGACGCTCTTCGGCGGCGACGACTACCTCATTGATTTCGATACTAAGGACGGAAAGAGGTTCCTCTTTTCCGCGGCTGTGGGTCTGAAGCTTCCTGAGGTGTACCTTTGGGATGGCGGCCAGCTGGAGCAGCTGACGGATTTCAACGGAGCTGTACTGGAGGGCGTGACCATTTCCACGCCGGAGCGGCTTACCTTTACCAACACGGACGGCGTGGATATCGACGGCTTCGTGATGAAGCCGGTGGGCTACGAGCCGGGCAAGCGGTATCCGGGCATCCTTCATATTCACGGTGGGCCGAAGATGGTATTTGGCCCGGGCTTCCACCATGAGATGCAGCTTTGGGCGGCCTCCGGCTTTTTCGTATGCTACTGCAACCCAAGAGGAAGCTGCGGCAAGGGAAATGCCTTTGCCGATCTTCAGGGCAAGTACGGAGAGGTAGACTTCCAGGATCTGATGGAGTTCACGGATGAGGTTCTGCGGAGGTATCCCGAAATCGACGCAGATCGAATGGGCGTTGCCGGCGGTTCCTATGGCGGCTTTATGACCAACTGGGTCATCGGTCACACGGATCGTTTCCGCTGTGCCGTGTCCCAGCGAAGCATTGCCAACTATGTGGGGGATTATCTCCTCTCGGATATCGGCTACTATTATGTGCCTGACCAGCAGCTTGGCACCATTTGGGAGCATCCGGAGCGTTTGTGGAAGGCGTCGCCCCTCACCTATGCCGACCGTGTTAAGACGCCCACACTCTTTATTCACGCAGATAAGGATTACCGCTGCACGCTGGCCAACGGTCTGGAAATGTTTGCAGCACTCAAGCTCCATGGCGTGGAGAGCAAGCTGTGCATGTTCTACGGCGAGAACCACGGCCTGAGCCGAGAGGGAAAGCCCTCCAACCGCATCAGCCGACTCAGCGAGATCCTGCACTGGATGGAGGAGCACCTGAAGGAAGAATAAGGGGGAGCCAACCGGCGGCTTCTGGCAGAGTGTGTGCCGGAGCATTTGCCGCACTTAAACCTATATCCCTTGGAAGCTGTCTTTTTTACATGGCGATTTCAGCGGACAGCGGCCACAGCGCCGCGTCATACAGGTATCGCGGAAGCATTACGCCGAGAGCCCACCTTCTTGAGAAGGTGGGCTCTCGCTGTAAGCACACAAAATGAGACGCTTTATTTCTTGTCAAACAGGATGAACAGCAGGCTGGACAGGCACAGCAGGAAGGGATAGAACAGCAGGGGGATGATGTCAAAGGCGCTGATGGCGTAGCCGAGGGTTGCACAGGTGGAAATGGCCACCAGCATCTGGGCACCGTAGGGGATGATGCCCTGAAAGATGCAGGAGAAGGTGTCCAACAGGGAGGCGGAGCGCTTGGGGCTGATGCCGTATCGTGCCAACATTCAGCAGGAAATCAGGTTTATCCTCTCAACTCCTCTCTTGTTTTTTCTTATCCTACCACACGCGCCGCAAAAAAGCAGCCCTGTCCTCTCCACCCGCGGCCCTATCGGCTTTCTGGCGGACAGCGAAGAAGAACAGCACAATTACCAAAATGCGGGAGAAGGTGCAATTACCTTCTCCCGCAATGTTTGCGGTTTAAAAAGAATCTGATACAAGGCTTTCCATGAGCCTCTTTTTCGCTGCGGCAGACGGACTTTTTGTGCTTACAGCGTGAATTTCCAAAAAAACGGTTGAAAAGTTGATAAGAATATGTCATACTAAAACTATACACTTGCGGGGGAAGGAGTTTTGTACCGTTTGTGCCGCAAAATAATTGCAGAAGGAGAACTTGATAACGGCAATGGACAAGCGGATGTTCATGCAAAAGTTAGACGATTGCCCAATTATGATTTTCGATTCATCGGACGATTGCAATTACAACGGAACACAAAACAAGGAATAGAAAGGGGAATGTTTTATGCGAAAATTGTTGTTAAGTGTCTTACTCTGCGCTGCGTTGGTGATGGGGTTACTGCCTACTGCCGCTTTTCCGATGGAGTTGGGCAATACCCCTGAGGCGGTGGAAGAGGCTCCGACTTCCGCATTGGAGGAACAAAACGTCAACGAGGAGCTGTTGTCCGAATATGGAGAACAGAAAAATGCGCCGAAGGCAGCGGATCCGACAGCACAGAATGGTGCTGCGGAGATCTATGTCAGCAGCACCGGTAACGACGAACAGAATACCGGCACAAAAGATCTCCCCTTCGCCACGCTGGCTAAGGCGGTCGATGCTGCGGCTGATGGTACAACGATCTATGTCATGAGCGATCTGACCATGGATCAGTGTGCTCGTTTTTACGATAAGAGTCTTAAAATCACCAGTGGAGAAGGCGGTCCTTACACTATTACACGCAGCGCTGATTTTAAGCAGCAAAGTGACACAGCCCGCAGCTGGTATAATCCCGCCATGATCGAGGTTCAGTCTTCATCGGCGAGTTCTGTCGGCCTGACTCTTTCCGACATCGTTCTGAACGATGCAGGGATGCACGAGGGTACTGTATTCGCACAGGCTGTCAGCGGTGACGGCAACGGGGATAATACGGTTTATGTGCAGGACGCTATCATTGCCTCCAACGCCACTGCGCCCTGCACCGTGACGCTGGGTAAGGATGCTGTGCTGCGCAACTTTGGCGGCATGTCCGCTGTGCGCGCCACCGACCAGGCAAAAATCGTCATGGAAAGCGGCAGTGTGATAGAGGATACCCTGACTGGTTATACGAGAACAAAAGGCTCTGGGGCAGACTCAGTCGGTCCGGCAGGTGCGATCTGGCTTCAGGGCGGTACACTCGTGATGGAGGAAGGCTCGAAGATCCGGAATATGGACGGTCGTGGAGTTTATGCAGACGGCGGGAAGGTTGAGATCGGCGGCGCCATCAGCAGCATTGCCGCAAACAAGAGCGCAATGTGGCAGGCGAATAACGGCATCGTAATTCATCTGCGCAATAACGCAGAGGGAACGCTGACCTCCACCGCACTGATTGAGAAAATCTCCAGCGGCAGCATAATCTACTGTGCGGGTGATGCCAAATCCTTCAAAATGGAAAACGGCTCCAAAATCACGGATTGCCCCAAGCTGAACGGCAATGTCATCTATGCAAAAAACTGCACCGTCGTGATTGACGGTGAAATCAGCAATGTGTATGCCACAGGTAACCATATCCTGCAAACCGACGGCGGCACAGCGGTGATAATTGGAGAAAACGGAAGGATCCTCAACAATCACGCATACTATGGCGCAGTTTATATCAATGGAACGGATGAGCACTTAGACATTTACGGGAAAATCAACGGTAATATTTGTGCGAATCGTGGCGGCGGTGTGGTGCTGTCCAATAATGGCGGAAACCACAATGCAACCATGTATGAAGGCGCTGAGATCTGCAACAACAAAGCCGAGCAAACAGGCGGCGGAGCCATGATATCCAAAGGCGTCTTCACAATGAACGGCGGTACGATCTCCGGCAACATTTCCGGTACAAACAGTGCAAAAGGCGAAGCTGACCGGATCGGCGGCGGCGTATTTGTCCGCAGAGGCGGCCAGTTCATTATGAATGGCGGCGCAATCGAGAACAACGCCACAACAGCCTTTGGCGGCGGTGTCTGCTTTGATGCCAGTGATTATGGCGGCACGGTGCCGAAGATCGAGCTGAATGCCGGTACCATCAGAAACAATCTCATGCAGGTCACCGTCGGTGACGAATATCAGGTCACAGGCGGCATATCAAATGATTTGGCTGTCACCGGTAAAGACTATGGAAAGTGCGATCGTTACCTCTATATCTCCCGTGAGGCAGCTGTTGGAGATAAGGCAGTTTATTTCTAGACTGGCAGTAAGACCGTAACCCCGGATGACAGCAGCCTTGACATCAGGCTGGGGAACACCAGTGCTGCAAATGTGACCGCTCTAACCGATGCTTCAAAGAGCATGGGCTGGAATGATCCGTTGACGACCCTCTGGGTTCAGCGTGATGGCGCAGCTGAACTGACGATAGGCGGCCTGACACTGAACGATCTGCCGGTTTATGTGCTGTCCTTGCCGGTGGATGAAACCGGAAAGGTTCTCGATGCTTCGGAAGTGCAGGTTTATGAAGCTCAGAAGACGGACACAGGAGATATAGACATCACGCTTCCGGATGTGTCTGGAAACGGCCATGCTGTAGCCATCGTTCAACCCTCGCAGAACCACGGCACACTGGTCATAAATGGACCTGAAACCATCGAGAGAAATAAAACCGGTGCAGACTATCCCGTGACATATACTGTAACATATGATATGTCTGAAAGCATGGAAAGCATTATTGAACAATCGGGCGGTGAAGCTGAATATGTCCTTACTATTGATCAGGATGTCCGCCTTACAGGAAATCCCGGCAGTTTCAATGGGGAAAGCATCCAGGTGACATATAGTCTGCCCCACTCCGAGTTCAAGGCAGGAGACTTCCTGCTTGCCTCTGCAAAGCTGAGAATCACTGTTGGACAGCACGACTATATCATTCCCTCTAATGTGGCGAAAACGCAGAAGATCGAGACGACCTATAACCTGACAACACAGGTGAATGGTGGGAATGGAACGATTTCTGCAAGTAAAGCAGGGCTGGCGGCCGGATCGCATGAAACGGTTGTTTTTACTCCCGATAGCGGCTATGAAATTGACACTGTTACGGTGAATGGTGTTAAAGTAGAGGTTCTCTCCAATACGCTGGAAGTTATCATGGACGCCGACAAGACCGTTATTGTAACATACAAGAGTATTCCGCATATCCATAACCATGGAGCGGATTGGAAGTCAGACGCAGATAACCATTGGCATGAATGCCCCTGCGGTGACAGGAAGGACACGGCGGCGCACACCTTCAAGTGGGTGATCGATAAGGAAGCCACCGCAACCACGAGAGGCTCCAAGCACGAGGAATGCACCGTCTGTGGCTATAAGAAGGCCGCCGTTGAAATTCCCGCAACGGGTTCTGCGGCGAAGCCGAGCGACCAGACCGACAATTTGGGAAATACTACCTCGCCAAAAACCGGTGACAGCAGCAATCTCGTTTTGTGGAGCGCACTTCTGTTCATCAGCGGCGGCGCTGCTATCGGCACAACGGTTGTAAGCCGAAAGAAAAAGCACAACAGATAATAAAGCAATACAGTACCATCGATTGGCAAGGGCGTGTTTTTTCTGCCGCGGCGGCCCAGAAAGGAAAACCGTTCTCCACTTCTACCGCACCGCAGCATGTTTTGTCCATAATGATAACTAAGCGATAAACACAGAAAAAGACCGCCCCGAGGCACCCTCCGTAAGGAAGGTACCCCGGGGCGGCTCTTGTATCTCGGGTTAATAAGTTTTCGGAAACGGTGTAACCCTTGTGGTTACGCCGTTTTCCCTTTGTTGCGCTGGGTGAGGTGCTGCTGGAAGGCTTCTTCCATCTCCTCCGGGTTCAGCTCGTGGAGAATGCCCACGCCGCCTTTTTGGTTGCATATCGCTATGGTTTTACAGTTTGGCATTTCGCTTTTCCTCCTTCTTATGAGATTTGGATCGCTTGATCCACCAAAACACAGGAAGCGGAGTCCTGTGTTTTGGTGGTCGCATTTAACTCGATCTCATCCCCCAAATGCGTAAAAGGAAATCAACAGGCGTTCGGCTGCTGACCGAACTCATAGGAATCTCACCTCTGCCGGGTACTCCGCCAGCCCCATAGGGAAGTATCATTGTCCCTGAATCGTTTCATCGCCTTATCCGTAGCAAGCGGATATTTCAGAATGGTTCGGAATCGCTACCAACCTTGCTTTCCGTGATAACCCTTGTGGGCAGGAAGTTCGTGGCGCACCTTCATCCGGCTGGGGCTTTTGCCCCCGATCAGGAATGTACCTGTTGAATGTGTATTCGGTTTTCAAGGCTCGTGAGGGCGTTTGTTTTGTCCCTCAATAGGTAGGCAGCGAGAAGGCTCATTTATAGACCCCCTAAACGAAAAAATTTCAAAAAATTTTTTGGGAACGAAAAAAGCCGCTGATTTCGTAGTGAAACCAACGGCTTGATTTGCGGTGTATTCAGCTGAAAATGGGCAAAAAACTTCATGCCTGAGCACCGCACCACGGAAATGCGCAAATGCCGGCGCATGAAGTTTTTGTGCATCATTTCCGGTTGCCCCACAGGGGCGAGGAAATGGCACATTTCTTATTTTTGCCATGCTTTTGCATGGCAAAAATAACGGTCACACAATCCAAAGGGACTGTGTGACCGTATTTATATCAGTTGTTTTGCCTACGCTACAAGCGTCAACTTCTTATTGGCGCTGTTCGCGGATGGCAGCCTGCGCGGCGGCCAGACGGGCGATAGGCACACGGAAGGGGGAGCAGGACACATAGTCCAGACCCACACGGTGGCAGAACTCCACAGAGCTGGGATCGCCGCCGTGTTCGCCGCAGATGCCCAGATGCAGGTCGGGGCGGGTGGCACGGCCCAGCTTGGCGGCCATTTCCACCAGCTTGCCCACGCCCACCTGATCCAGCTTGGCGAAGGGATCGTTCTCGTAGATCTTCTTGTCGTAGTAGGCGCCCAGGAACTTGCCGGCGTCATCACGGCTGAAGCCGAAGGTCATCTGAGTCAGGTCGTTGGTGCCGAAGGAGAAGAACTCGGCCTCCTTGGCGATATCGTCGGCGGTGAGGGCGGCACGGGGGATCTCGATCATGGTACCTACCAGATACTTCATCTTCATACCGGCGGCGGCCAGCTCCTCGTCGGCGGTCTTGACCACCACGCTCTTGACGTACTTCAGCTCCTTCACCTCACCCACCAGCGGGATCATGATCTCAGGCACCATGTTCCAGTCGGGGTGACGCTTCTGGACATGGATGGCGGCACGGATGACGGCACGGGTCTGCATGACGGCGATCTCCGGGAAGGTGACGGCCAGACGGCAGCCGCGGTGACCCATCATGGGGTTGAACTCGTGCAGGGAGGCGATGATGGCCTTGATCTCGGCCACGCTCTTGCCCATATCCTTGGCCAGCAGCTCGATGTCGGCCTCCTCGGTGGGGACGAACTCGTGCAGGGGGGGATCCAGGAAACGGATGGTGACGGGATTGCCCTCCATGGCCTCGTAGATACCCTCGAAGTCGCCCTGCTGCATGGGCAGCAGCTTGGCCAGAGCCTTCTCACGCTGCTCCACGGTGTCGGAGCAGATCATCTCACGGATGGCGGCGATGCGGTCGCCCTCGAAGAACATATGCTCGGTGCGGCACAGGCCGATGCCCTGAGCACCCAGCTCACGGGCCTTGGCGGCGTCGTGGGGGGTGTCGGCATTGGTGCGGACCTTCAGGCGGCGGAACTTATCGGCCCAGCCCATGATGCGGCCGAAGTCGCCGCTGACGCTGGCGTCCACGGTGGGCATAGCGCCGTCGTAGATGTTGCCGGTGGAGCCGTCCAGGCTCAGCCAGTCGCCTTCGTGATAGGTCTTGCCGGCCAGCGTGAACTGCTTGTTCTCCTCGTCCATGACGATGGCGCCGCAGCCGGAGACGCAGCACTTGCCCATACCACGGGCCACTACGGCGGCGTGGCTGGTCATACCACCACGGACCGTCAGGATGCCCTGTGCGGCCTTCATGCCCTCGATGTCCTCGGGAGAGGTCTCCAGACGGACCAGAACCACCTTCTCACCACGGGCGGCCCACTCCTTGGCATCCTCGGCGGTGTAGACGATCTTGCCGCAGGCAGCGCCGGGAGAGGCGGGCAGAGCCTTGCCCACGGGGGTGGCGGCCTTCAGAGCGGCGGCGTCGAACTGGGGATGCAGCAGGGTATCCAGATTGCGGGGATCGATCATGGCCACGGCCTGCTGCTCGGAGATCATGCCCTCGTCCACCAGATCGCAGGCGATCTTCAGAGCGGCGGGAGCGGTGCGCTTGCCGTTACGGGTCTGGAGCATATACAGCTTGCCGTGTTCTACGGTAAACTCCATATCCTGCATATCCCGGTAGTGATCCTCCAGCGTGTGGCAGACCTCCACGAACTGGGCATAGGCCTCCGGGAACTTCTCGGCCATCTGGTCGATGGGCATGGGGGTACGGACACCGGCCACCACGTCCTCGCCCTGGGCGTTGGTCAGGAACTCGCCCATGAGCTTCTTCTCGCCGGTGGCGGGGTTGCGGGTAAAGGCCACGCCGGTGCCGCAGTCATCGCCCATGTTGCCGAAGGCCATGGACTGGACGTTGACGGCGGTACCCCAGGAGTAGGGGATGTCATTGTCACGGCGATAGACGTTGGCACGGGGATTGTCCCAGCTGCGGAACACGGCCTTAATGGCACCCAGCAGCTGCTCCTTGGGATCGGTGGGGAAGTCCTGACCGATCTTGGACTTGTACTCGGCCTTGAACTGGCCGGCCAGCTCCTTCAGGTCCTCGGCGGTGAGCTCCACGTCCTGAGTGACGCCCTTCTTGGACTTCATCTCGTCAATGAGCTGCTCGAAATACTTCTTGCCCACCTCCATGACCACGTCAGAGTACATCTGGATGAAACGGCGATAGCAGTCCCAGGCCCAGCGGGGGTTATTGGACTTCTCTGCAATGACCGCCACCACGTCCTCGTTGAGACCCAGATTCAGGATGGTGTCCATCATACCGGGCATGGAGGCCCGTGCGCCGGAACGGACGGAGACCAGCAGGGGATTCTCGTGATCGCCGAACTTCTTGCCGGTGATCTTCTCCATCTTCTCAATATATTCCATGATCTCGGCCATGATCTCGTCGTTGATCTGGCGGCCGTCCTCATAGTACTGGGTGCAGGCCTCGGTGGTGATGGTGAAGCCCTGCGGCACAGGCAGACCAATATTGGTCATTTCCGCCAGATTGGCGCCCTTACCGCCCAGCAGCTCACGCATCTGTGCGTTGCCCTCTGTGAACAGGTAACAATACTTCTTACTCATGCAGATTCCTCCATCTATCATTATAGTTGTACCGAATGTTGAGAACAACCTTATTATAGCAAAAAAAGCTTCAAAAGCAAGCATGGATTCCAGAATTTTTCCGGTTTTTTTTCGTTTTTCTTCGGGCGGCCCTCCGCTGCCGGATATTTCCGCAAAAAACAGAAACTCACACCTTGCGGCATTTGCCGCCTTTGTGCTATACTAAGATATTATATTGGGTGCATAGGCCATCCGGTATGGCAGGGGAGGGCAGAGACGGCATGGAAGAACTGATCCCGGAAAACAGCACACTGGCCCGGCGCATCCGTGCGGCGGCCTCCAAGGGGACGCTGAGCCACGCCGCCATTCTCTCCGGCAGCGGAGATCGCATGGCCGCCGCCCGCTACTTCGCCGCCGCACTGGAGTGCGAGGGAGAGGGGGAGCGTCCCTGCCTGCGGTGCCGCCAGTGCCGCAAGGTACTGGAGGACATCCACCCCGACGTGGTAACGGTGCGGGACGACGGACACAAGGAGCTGCCGGTGGAGCTGGTGCGCCAGCTGCGGCAGGATGTGTATATCCGCCCCAACGACGGCGCCCGGAAGGTGTATATCTTTGCCGACTGCGGCCAGCTGAACCAGCGGGATCAGAACGTGCTGCTGAAGATCGTGGAGGAGGGACCGGCCTACGCCGCCTTCCTGTTCTGCGCCGAGAAGGCGGCGGCTCTGCTGCCCACCATCCGCTCCCGCTGCGTGGAGTGGAAGGTGGCCGGACAGCCGGAGACACCGGAGATGGAGCAGGCCAGAGGGCTGTGCCGGGTGCTGGCGCAGGGAAAGACCCTCCCGGCGGCCCAGTGGCTGGTATCGCTGGAGAACCGCCGCATCAAGCGGGAGCAGCTGCAGGAGCTTTTGCAGGATGCGTGGCTCCTGACGGCGCAGGCCCTGCTGCTTCAGGCGGGGAAGCCGGAGGACGGCACCCTGCCGGAGGAGGCAGCGCTGTTGAGCCGGAGCCTCTCCTCCCGGCGGCTGGAGGGCCTGTCGGCCCTGTTGCGGCAGTACAGCGCCGACTGCGCCTATAATGTGGGGGCGGGCCATGTGCTGGGGGCGCTGTGCGCCCAGTGGGAGCGGCTGCTCCACGCCACCCGCTGACCTCGGGCGCAGAATGGCACCTATATGGAAAAACGATCCCGATACGAAAGGATGAAGGATATGACAGAAGTCATCAGTGTCCGCTTTCGAGGCGGCTGTAAGACCTATTATTTTGACCCTCGTGGCGTTCAGGTGACGGCGGGGGAGCACGTGATCGTGGAGACGGCGCAGGGGCTGGAGTATGCCCAGTGTGCCGAGGGAAACCACGAGGTGCCGGACGAGCAGGTGGTGGAGCCCTTCCGCCCCATGGTCCGCATTGCCACCGACCATGACCGCCGGGTGCTGGAGCGCAACCGGGCCAGAGAGAAGGAAGCCTTCGACGTGTGCCAGAAGAAAATCCTCCAGCACAAGCTGGAGATGAAGCTGGTGCGGGTGGAGTGCAGTTTTGACGGCAACAAGATCCTGTTCTTCTTCACCGCTGATGGCCGGGTGGACTTCCGGGAGCTGGTGAAGGATCTGGCCTCTGCCTTCCGGGCCCGCATCGAACTGCGGCAGATCGGCGTCCGGGACGAGGCAAAGATGCTGGGCGGCCTGGGGATCTGCGGCCGGCCCTTCTGCTGCGCCCAGTTTCTGGACGATTTCATGCCCGTCTCCATCAAGATGGCCAAGACCCAGAGTCTGTCTCTGAACCCCACGAAAATTTCCGGCACCTGCGGGCGGCTCATGTGCTGCCTGAAATATGAGCAGGAGGCCTATGAGGACGCACTGAAGCGTCTGCCCAAGAACGATTCCTTTGTCCAGACCCCCGACGGCCCCGGTAATGTCAGCGACGTCAACGTCCTGAAGGAGACGGTGAAGGTGCGGCTGGATGAGAAGCCGGAGGCTCCCCGGTGCTACCACAACTGCGAGGTGTGCGTCCTCCGCAACGGCAAGGGCAGCCGGGAGGGCATCGAGATCCCCAAGGAGCGGCCCGCCCGCTACGCAGAGGAGCGGCAGGAGGAATTCCCTGTCCCCGCCATCATTGCAGACTTTGCCGCCGATCGGGAGGAGCCGGAGGAGGGCCGCCGCCGCAGCCGCCGCCGCAGAGGCGGCAAGGGCAGCGAGCGTCCTGCGGAGCGTCCGGCGGAAAAGCTGGCGGAAAAGCCGGAGGAGAAGCGGCGGGAGGGCAATCGCCGCCGCCGTACCCGCAGCGGCAAGCCCGGCGCCAGCGCCATCAAGCCCTTTCCCCCCCAGCCGGATGCCAAGCCCGTGTCCCGTCAGGAGAGCCAGCGGCCCATCGAGGACGAAGGACCGAGCAACAAGCGCCCCCGGCACCGTGGAGGTCGCCGCAGAGGCGGTCAGGGTGGCGGTACGCCCAAGACGGAGGCGTGAGCCGTGGGAAAGTTTTCAGGCGTTCTGATCGCCAGCGATTATGACAATACCATGGTGTATACCGAGGGGGCGCTGAAGAGCGGCGGCCCTCTGCCCTCGGTATCGCAGGAGAACCGGGAGGCGGTGGAGTACTTCATGGCGGAGGGCGGCACCTTCTCCGTGGCCACGGGCCGGGCGCTGCCGTCCTTTTCACGGGTTCGGGAGGGCGTTCCCATGAACGGCCCCACGGTGCTCTTCAACGGCGCTGCCATCTACGACTTCGCTCAGCAGCGCTACCTGTACACGGCCTTTCTGCCGGAGTCCGTCCGGGGGCATATCTGCCGCCTGCTGGAGGACCTGCCGGAGACGGCGCTGGAGATCTATCACGACGATGACTCCATCCACGCCATCAACCCCAACGAGATCACCTATCATCACCTGCATCTGACCCACTCCCCTACAGTGGCGCTGGCCAGCATGGAGGAGGTGCCGTCTCCTATCTCCAAGCTACTGTTTGAGGAGGCGGAGCCCCGGATGACGGCCCTGCGGGAGTACATCGCCCGCCAGAGCTGGAGCACCGAGTATGAGGTGGTGCCGTCCAACCCCTATCTGCTGGAGCTGACGGCCAGGGGGGCCAACAAGGGCGGCATGGTGCGCCGTCTGGCTCAAATGCTGGAGATCCGGCAGGAGAACGTCTACTGCGTGGGCGACCACGCCAACGACATCCCCATGCTGACCTTTGCCCGCACCGCCTTTGCCCCGGCCAATGCCATTCAGCCGGTGCATGAGGTGCCGGGCATCCACATTCTGCCCAACTGCTGGGAGAACGCCATTGCGGCCATGATCGCAGAGCTGGACAAGCGGTATTGAGGAGGGAAACGGTCATGCGTGAGAGCGAACCCCTGACCCTATATGTGGTCTATACGGCCAAGCCTGGCTGCCGGGAGGCCTTCGTCCGTCAGATCGTGATGGAGGGCATTGCCGATACCATCCGTCGGGAGGAGGGCTGCATCCGCTACGACTACTATTTCTCCGCCCAGCAGGAGGATAAAATTCTGCTGGTGGAGCAGTGGCAGACGCAGGCCCATCAGCGCATCCATTTGCAGCAGCCCCACATGGCCCGCCTGCGGGAACTGAAGGAGCAATATGTGGCGGACACCCGGCTGGGCCGGGTGACGCTGGAGGAAGCGTAATATGACCCCACAGGCCGCCGCAGGCTGCGGCGGCCTGTGCTGTTTTGTGCGAAAGGAGAACACCCATGCTGTTTGATACCCATGCCCACTATGACGATGAGGCCTTTGACCCGGACCGGCGGGAGGTACTGGCGGGACTGCCCCAAAAGGGTGTCGGGCTGGTGGTAAACCCCGGCTGCACGCTGACCTCCTCGGAGAAGGCCGTCGCATTGGCAGCGGAGTTTCCCCATGTATACGCCGCCGTGGGTCTGCACCCGGAGAACTGCCACGACTTTCAGCCAGAGCAGATAGAGCGTCTGCGGCAGCTGGCGCAGCGGGAGAAGGTGGTGGCCATCGGGGAGGTCGGACTGGACTACTACTGGGAGGAGAACCCGCCCCGTGCCTTGCAGCAGGAGGTGCTGCGGCGGCAGCTGGCGCTGGCGGAGGAGCTAAAGCTGCCGGTCATTTTCCACGACCGGGAGGCCCACGGCGACAGCCTTGCCATCGTCAGGGAGTTTCCGGCGGTGCGGGGGGTGTTCCACTGCTTTTCCGGCTCCGTGGAGATGGCGGAGGAGCTGCTGAAGCTGGGGTGGATGCTGTCCTTCAACGGGGCCATCACCTTCAAGAACGCCCGGAAGGCGCCGGAGGTCATCGCCGCCGTACCGCTGGAGCGGATGATGGTGGAGACCGACGCTCCCTATCTGACGCCGGTACCCTTCCGGGGAAAGCGCAACGACTCCGGGTATGTGCATCTGGTGGCGGAGAAGATCGCCCAGCTGAAGGGATTGCCGGCGGAACAGGTGGAGCGCCAGACGTGGGAGAACGGCGTCCGGTTCTTCGGTATCCCGCAGGAGTGAAAACGAATCAGCCCGCACGGCTTCGCCGTGCGGGCTGATTTTGCGTCTTGTCCAGAGACGAGCCTTACTGGAGGTTCAGGCGCTTTTGCAGATTGTACCACGTCAGCGTGTAGAACACGCCGCAGGCCACCAGCGTCTCGATGGAATCGATGACCAGGAACCGAGTGCCGTCCAGAAGGAGGTCGGCGCTGCCGCCGCTCTCGATGACGGTCTCGCCGATGGTCAGCTGATAGGAGAAGAAGGTCAACCCCGCCGCCTGCATGGCCAGCGAGAAGGCGATGAAAAACACCACCGACAGCAGGATCTTGTGATTGGAGAAGCTGTGGCCCAGAGCGATGGCGGCATAGACCATGAGGAATCCGGAGAACACCGTCAGGATGGCCAGCACGGCGATCCACAGGAGCAGCAGCGGACCGGGAACGCCGAAATGAAGGGACTCCGTGATGGAGGAGAGAAGTTCTCCCAGATCGCCCCAGAAGCCGGACCAGTCTGCAATGGGCAGCAGTACCAGCAGAATGGACAGCGTTACGGCCACGGCACTGGCGGCGGTGTAAATCAGGGCGGACAGCAGCTTGGCCCAGATGAGCTGGTGCCGGTTTACCGGCAGGGTGAACATCAGGTAGCCCTCGTCGGTCATGTAGTTCTTATAGAACCGATAGATCATCAGCAGCGCCGTGATGGCGCCGGTGGCCACTACGAAGATCCAGAACGCCACATTCAGCAGCCCCATCAGGACGGAGGCGGCGCCGGTACGGTAAGGATGGTCTGCCGCCAGCTTGTAAAACAGGCTGCAGCAGCCGGCGGAGGCCAGCAGCAGGGCATAAACCGGCAGCAGGATGCGGCCGGAGGCCCGAAGCTCATATTTCAGCAATTTACTCAGCATAACGGAACACCTCCCGAAACAGATCGTCTACGCTGCAGCCACGCTCCTGCCGGATCTGGTCCACGGACTGGTGCAGCACCAGTTGACCCCGGCTGATGAACACCACGTCGTCCAGGATGCGCTCCACGTCGGCAATGAGGTGGGTGGAGATGAGCAGGGTGGAGTCCGGGTGGAAGTTGGTGAGAATGGTGTGGATGATGTAGTCTCTGGTGGCGGGATCCACGCCGCCGATGGGCTCGTCCAGCAGATACAGCCGTGTGCGGCGGCTCATGACTAGAATCAGCTGCACCTTTTCCCGTGTACCCTTGGACATCTGCTTGATGCGCTGGGTGGGACTGATCTCCAGAGCCGTCAGCATATGCTCCGCCGCCTCCCGGTCGAAGTCCGGGTAGAAGTCACAGAAAAAGTCCAGCAGCTGCACCACCGTCATCCAGTCGGAGAGGTAGGTGCGCTCCGGCAGATAGGATACCAGCCTCCGGGTGTCCGGGCCGGGGGCCTTGCCGTCGATGAGCAGCTGCCCCGACGAGGGGGTCAGAAGCCCATTGGCGATCTTCAGCAGCGTGGTCTTACCGCTGCCGTTGGGGCCAAGCAGACCCACGATCCGCCCCGGCTCCAGCTGGAGGGACAGGTGGTCCAGACCCAGAGTCCGGTCGTAATATTTGGTCAGGTCCTTACATTCTAAAATAGCCATCTCTTATGCTTCCTCCTTCCAAGACCGCACCAGCTGGGCGGCCTGCTCCCGGTCGTAGCCCATGCGCTCCATACGGCGCAGAAAGGCCCCGACCTGCTGGTGGGCCAGCTCCTGTTTGGCGCTGTCGACGACAGCGGCGTCCTCGGTAACAAAGCGCCCGGCAGTGCGCTGGGTGTAGACCAGCCCCGTGCGCTCCAGCTCCGCCAGCGCCCGCTGCATGGTGTTGGGGTTGACCCCGGCCTCCGCCGCCATCTCCCGCACCGGCGGTAGCCGTCCGCCGCAGGGGAAGGTGCCGGACAGAATGGCCAGCGTCACCTGTTGGATCAGCTGGGTGTAAATGGGCTGGTCATTGCGGATATCCCATTCCATAGGCGTCCTCCTTTGCCTGTGCTGCCGATGGATCGGAGCAGTCACATCTCGACGTTCTCGCTGCCCCACCTATCAGTTCGCTTGTACTACGACAATAGTACATTAAGACAAAGGAATTGTCAAGGGGGAACATGAAAAATTCTGCGGATGGATCAAAAATCCCCCTTTCCCGGTGCTCTGTGCCGGGAAGGGGGATTTGTTGGTGGGATAGGGGGATCCGAAGGGAAGAGGCGCTCGTGAGGGCGGATCGCTCGTCCTGCGGCTGGTTTAACCGATAGTGTCCATTGCCGTCCACAAAAGAGATGATGTTCTTTTTTGATGGTCGTCATTCCTAACGGCAGAAATCGAATATGCGGATAAAAAATGTCTGGAGGATGTAAAATTCCTCCGGACGTAAATAGCAGTAGGAATTATCTTTGATAAAAATGAAAAATCCGAACGCATTCCCGATAGGGAAGAAGTTCGGATTTTTCATATGTGGTGGAGACTGCTGGACTCGAACCAGTGACCTCCTGCGTGTGAAGATACGATGAGCGCCGGAAAGCGTTGTGCCGCAACGCTTTCCGGCGCTTTTGCGTGCTTTCGGCTCGGTGGGCGATCCGCTGTGTCCGCCTAATACTCTCCAGTCGTTTCCGCGTTTGGGTCACGGTTTGGGTCAAGCCCCGCGACGGCGCAGAAATGACCACGCTGTAATTAAAGAATAGGCGTCAGACCTTCGGGCGGTCATCGCAGGACAGCAGCTTTTGCTTTGCTTCGCGGAACCAGCGGTTTTCCGGCTCGATCTGCAGCACATACTGGACTCGTCCCAATAGCTGCTGCCGATAGCGCTCCGTATCGGGAAGGTCGTCTGTGAGAAGCGTTGCGTGGCCGCCCCGCAGGATGCTGTCCGCCAGACCAAAGCGCAGGGCGTAATAGACCTCCTGCCGAAGTGATCGCTTATAGCCGGCCGGCACGGATACCTTCTCATTGACGGTCAGACCGGTCACGCTCTGCCGTCCGGCGTTGGTGATAAAATGGGTCTTGGCCTCATTCAGGTCAAAGCCCATCTCCGCCAGCATATTTTTCGCCTTCGAATAGACGGCGAACAGCGGACGATCGGCGGAAAAGGTCAGGTCATCACAGTACCGCGTGTATACGATGCCGCGCCGCTGGCACCAGCGCGCCATGCTCGTATCAAAATTCCGCATGACCAGATTGGAAAGCGCGGGAGAGGTGGGCGCACCCTGCGGCAAGGCACCGTCTTTGCAGCAAAGAGAGGTCAGCAGAAAGCCCACCTGCCGGGAGAAGTACCGGGTGTGAAAGGCGGCGGAGTGGACCTGCTCAAAGCAAATGCTGCCGAAAAAGTCGGAGATATCCAGCTTCAGGAGATACCGCTTGCCCACATGGGGCGCAGCGTTGCCGCTGATAGCGCCGCCCTTCCGATAGGCGGTGGCCTGCGGTGCGACAGGCAGATAGGCGAGGAGCTCCCGGCAGATCTTCCGCTGCCAGCGACGCAGCGTGTCGTCCGGCACGGACAGTATGCGCACATCGCCGTTACGCTTGGGGATGGTGACGGGGTGATACGCTGCCGCCGTGTGCCGCACATAGTAAAGGAGCTTTTGCCTGCTGGTAGAGAGAAACGCCGCCAGCTGCCGGGCGTCGTACAGGAACGGCAGCTGCGGGTGAAAGCAGTGAAAATCCAGCACCATATCCGCCGCAGCCTGTATGCCGAATTTGGTCACGAAGTCTGCGTCCGGCGCTTCAAATGTGACCGTATCCTTCTCGATTTTCATAGAGACCCCCCTAACATAAAATCAGCCCCGTGCAGTAAAAAGTGACCTGATATAAGCGGAGTCGAATTTCTAATCACGGCGTGATTCGCGATTCGATGGAGCGGTATCAGGCGGTCGCTTCGCTTGCGAAGCGTGCGTCCTCTTGGTAAACAGAGCGGCGACTCGCCACCCTCCTCAAAGTACGAAACTTTAAGCTGTACACTACTGCGCGGGGCTGATCTTCGGTTGTGCTTATATGGTAAAGCGCTTTGACGAGAAAGTCAAGCGGATGGCTGCGCCTCCTGCCCGTACCGGGTCAGTGCATCCATGATTTTGTGATACACCACCTGATTGGGGTAATAGCGGTAGTCGGCAAAGACGGAGGTGCCGGTGCCGTTGAAATACTCCAAAATCGCGGCGGCGCAGGCGGCGCTGCGGCTCTGCCCGTACTCGCACTGGCAGAGGATATCCAGCCCGTCCGACCTTGCCTGACAGATAAACGCCGCCAGTGCGTCCGCCTCCGGCATATAGGTGTCGTAGTCCAGCCCCACATCCGGCAGAGCTGTCAGATCCAGATCGTGAACGACCACGGTAAACACCTGCGCCGCTTTGCCGGCGTAGTCCAGCGGGGCGTCGGGGCAGGCTTGCCGACGGAGGGTGGGTCGCAGAAAGAGATCACCGCCGTGCGGGAGAGCGTGTCGGTACGCAGCAGTTCCTCGGCGGCTTTGCGGGAACAGATGGTCACATTCATAGATATACCTCCAGTTTTGTATAGTTCGCGGTACGCCCGCAGGGACATACCGTTGCAGGGAGACTCCTCATCCTCCGTCTGCAGCTCGATGTCATACTCCCAGCCGCAATGCTCACAGATCCAGTACATATCCAGCGTGGGATAGCCGCAGACGGGGCAGGTGACGATGCGGAACATACCGGAGCGGTACTCCGGCGTGTTCTTCAAATCCTGTTCATTATGCATGAGGTCCCTCCCAACTGATGCAGTTCAGACAGCCGCCCTGTTGGGCGATCTCCCGGATGTTGACAGGCACGATCTCTTTGCTGAAAAGCTGCTGCGCAGAAGTTTCAGCCTCGGCATCCTGCTCAATGCCAAACACCGGCAGGGAAACCACCCGTTCCGTCTCCAAATAGTTCAGGTAGCAGCCGACGGCGCTGACCCCACCGGTCGGGACAAAGGGGAAGTCCACTGCGTCCAGGCCGCAGTCCTGCACCGCTCGCTTCACCTGCTGCTCAAAGCCGCAGGATGACAGCGGCCGATTGCACAGCACGGTGCGGTCGTCGAGAAATCGCGCCATGCCGTCGGCGTGGCCGGTCATGTCGCTTTTCAGAGAGGGAATGATCAAAACCTCCGTTTCCAGCAGCTCCGAAAGCTCATGCACCAGTGCGGCAGACGGATACTCCGGGTTTTCGGAAAAGACGCGGTCGCTGATCAGGACGTGCGCCCCGGACGGCGAGAACACCACGTTTCCGCCGTCGAGGTTGATATTGCTGTATGTAACCGGCAGGCCAAGCTGCGGAGCAAGATCCTTACGAAAATCGGTCCTCAGAACAGGATCGTTTTTCAGATAGCACGGCTCATAACGGAAGGATACCAGCTTTCCGGAGCCTGTCCGCACCGGCATGAAGTCCCGCAGCCAAACATCCCGTGTGCCCTCCAGCAGCGCATAGGGGACATCGTGCGCCGCCAGCGTCGTGAACAGCGTCTCTGCGTCGGTTGGATAAAGCGTGGGGAGGAGTGCGGAGAAACAGAAAGCCATATTACTCCAGTTTGAAAACCATATCATATTGTTCTCTGCGAACTTCCTTTGAGACGCTCCTCAACGCATAGGGAGATGGGGAATAGAGCCGAATGACTTTATATGTTTTTTTGTCGATGACAACTGAAGCATGGGTTTTGCTTTTATCCCATCCCTCATGATACTGCTTGTCTGATGATTTGTTGACCCACTTCAGAATATTGGCACTCCTGTTTGTGTAAATCAAGGTGTCGATTTTCGGATATTTATGCAAGATGGTCTTTAAATCATCACGCTCTACTATGTCATGCAGTGACTTGTCATCTGCCTTTCCGTCTTTATGCACACAGCTTACAACCATGTCCACCATACCCATATGAAGGTCGGCCAAAAGCCTTTTGCGCTCATTGATGGCTTCCTGTGTATTTGCATAAGTTAGTCTTTTCCCTGATGCGTCAGATACCAGCTCCCAAAAGTAATTATCTCTTGAACCGTAATAGAAATTAACATCATCGTCGTACAGCATTTCATCCGTGTTACAAAATCTGTAGGGAGGCATGGTTCCTATAATCAGTTTTGTGGCTCCCTCTGGGATTTCAGGTGCAAACGGATGAGTAGATTTTTTGTTCATGCTAATACCCTTTCTCTCCATTGATGTTCTCTTGTCTTTAGGTTGATCATTCCGTCTTTTCCAAAGGTTTCTCACTCATCATAACAGAGCGTGCCGAAAAACGCAAGTTCACCCGTTTTTGAAACTTTTTCACCAATTCAGCCGCTGGTTGCGCCAGCGGATGCGCTCCGCCGCGTAGCGGCGATACCACCTTGCCGCCTCCTTGTAGTGCTTATCCGCCTCGTAGATCTGTGCCAGCCGCGACATGGCGGCGTCGCTGCCCGCCTCGGCGGCCCGGTGATACCAGCGGATGCCCTCTGCCTGGTCACACACCACATCCTGCCCGTAATAGTATCGATGCCCCAGATGCAGCATCCCGATGGCATCGCCGCCCACCGCCGCCTCGTAATCGGCCATAAAGCTATCCTCCCGCTCCTGTGCGTCCAGAAGCGCGTCCACCGCCGCCGCGTAGGACTCGCACTCGAAGTATAGCCGAAGCCGGGCATTCTCCGCCTCACCCACAGGGTCAAAAGCGCTCATTACATCGGAAGTCACATTGTTCTCTGCCCGCTTATACCAGCGGATAGCCTGCGGGTAGTTGCGCTTTGTACCGCAGCCGTGCTCACAGCACCATCCGGCGGCGAACTGCGCCTCGGTAAAGTTGTGGGCTCCTGAGCGCTTGAATAGATCGAATGCCTTTGCCATAGCGTCGGGCGTGCCGCTGCGGATATGTGCCAACGCCTGTGCGAACTGTGCGTCCGCCGCCCGTCGCCGTCCGGCGATCTCCCACATCTCCGCGTACACACGGAGGGCGGGTGAAAAAGTAACATCCATGGTCATTTCCTCCTGCAATGTGATTTGCGGTCAGTGTAGCACCTTTTTTAATAAGACCTAAATATTTATATTATTTTCGGCGGTTTGGGGGTAGAAATCGGCCTCCACCGCCCGTTTTTTCGTGTGCAGGCAGCAAAAAACGCTGCATTTCGTGGGCATAACGCTGCAAATATGTAGATTACGGATGTGCTGTATTGTGCATCTATACGAAATTTTGCAGAAAACCGCCTTTTAGCCTATATATGCTTATATAAATTAGGTCTTAATTATATGGGTGCTATACTGGCGGTAAAATTCGAAAAGGAGATTTTACCATGAACGCATTTGACAAGGTCATCGGATACAAGGCCATCAAGCGCGAGCTGCTGCAGCTGTGCGATATGCTCCGCAACCGGGAGATCTACGAGGAGATGGGCGCCCGCTTGCCCCATGGACTGCTGCTGTATGGCGACCCGGGCTTGGGCAAGACGCTTTTGGCGAGGTGCTTTGTGGAGGAGAGCGGGCTGCACACCATCACGGTACGCCGCGACAAGAGCGGCGACGCCTTTATCGATGGAATTACACAGGCCTTTGCCAGCGCAAAGACAAAAGCGCCGTCCATTGTCCTTTTGGACGACATGGACAAATTTGCCAACGAGGATAATACCCACTGCGATGCGCCGGAATATGCCGCTGTGCAAGCGGGGATCGACGATGTGAAGGACGCCGGTGTGTTTGTGATCGCCACGGCAAACGATATCCGCAAGCTGCCGAGCTCCCTGCGCCGTTCCGGACGGTTTGACCGAAAAATCGGACTTCGAGCGCCCACGGCGTCCGATGCGGAGGAGATCATCACCCACTATCTGAAAACGAAACGGGTTTCGGACAGTGTCAACATGGAAGACCTGACGAGGATGATGTGCTATAATTCCTGCGCCGAGCTGGAGACTATTTTGAATGAAGCGGCGGTTCGTGCGGCCTTTGCCCGCAAGACCGGCATCGACATGGAGGACATGGTGAGTGTGGTGCTGAAGCAGCAATATGGCGCACAAGAGGATATGCCTCGCGTTTCGGATGAAGTTATCGAAAAGGTGGCGCTTCACGAGGCGGGGCATCTGGTGGTATGCGAAGCGCTGTGCCCCGGCAGCGTCGGCTTTGCCTCCCTGCTTCCCTCCGACGAAAACCGGTGCGGCGGCTTTATCCACTGCTGCAAAGGTGTCTCCGATTCACAAAGCGCCATCATCGCCCTGGGCGGCAAGGCCGCCGTGGAGATGCGGTATGCGGGGCAGGTCGCAGAGGGATGCAGCGACGATATCGCCTGTGCGGTCAACTGTATCCGTGAGGCGGCAGCCAAGGAGGGGGCGCTGGGATTCTCCCTGCTGAATGTCGAAAGCGATTCCTCTAGCAACATGTCCGAAAGCCTGAATGCCCGCAGCGAGGCGGCGGTACAGGCGGAGCTGGAGCGGTACTACGGCAAGGCAAGGGCGCTCCTTGCTCAAAACGAGGCGTTTCTGAAAGAGATCACAGAGGCGCTGGTCATGAAGAAGACCCTGCTCTATTCCGAGATCCAAGCCATTCGTAGCGCCACTGTAAAGAGAAACCCTGCGGTGACCTGCGAGGCGGCTTCAAGGTATGACGCAGCGGAGATCGAGAATTTCCCGCCGGAGGATCCAGAGGAGGCGATGCGCCAGAAGATCTTGCGCAAGCTGGAGGAAGCGGAGCGACGGCGATGTTCCTGATGCTTCAGGAGCGCGGCGGGGAGGGCGAGCCCGCTGCGTAGAATGAAGCGGTATAATGGGGCGATTTTTGCTCCGCGAGATGTATAACGGGAAAAGAAACGATACGATGAACGAGAAAGGAGAACAGCATGCCATTTGAGATGGACAGCACCATTTCAATCCACGCCCCCCGCGAGGGGGGCGACACCGAGGCGGAGGAGGTGGCCATGTGAGCGCTGAGATTTCAATCCACGCCCCCCGCGAGGGGGGCGACTGCCCGAATCGGGCACGGAAAGGAGAAATTATGATTTCAATCCACGCCCCCCGCGAGGGGGGCGACGTTGGTAACAATTGAGAAACGCAAAATCTCCGATTATTTCAATCCACGCCCCCCGCGAGGGGGGCGACTAGCACGCTATCGCCAGTCATTCCATGGTAACACAGATTTCAATCCACGCCCCCTGCGAGGGGGGCGACACCGAGGCGGAGGAGGTGGCCATGTGAGCGCTGAGATTTCAATCCACGCCCCCCGCGAGGGGGGCGACTTAAATGCACCCTTCATTCCGTCCCAAACGCTGGTATTTCAATCCACGCCCCCCGCGAGGGGGGCGACTACCACCACCAATATTTTTCCCACGGAAAGGCATAATTTCAATCCACGCCCCCCGCAAGGGGGGCGACGTTAGCATAGCAAAAGCAGATGGAATCATCAAAAATTTCAATCCACGCCCCCCGCGAGGGGGGCGACATTTTTATACATAGAATTTTCACGCAACAGCTGAATTTCAATCCACGCCCCCGCGAGGGGGGCGACCACCTCCAAAATGCACATATTATAGATCAGAAAGATTTCAATCCACGCCCCCCGCGAGGGGGGCGACATATCGGTGTGGCACGCTCCTTCCTAACCGGGCAAATTTCAATCCACGCCCCCCGCGAGGGGGGCGACTCTATGATCTCCTTAAAAATGCGCTTGCTGATATTTCAATCCACGCCCCCCGCGAGGGGGGCGACTACATCATACTGATGTTTTTCAGGGTTATCAGCATATTTCAATCCACGCCCCCCGCGAGGGGGGCGACCGTGTCGGAGAAATCCAAAATACAATTACAAGGAATTTCAATCCACGCCCCCCGCGAGGGGGGCGACGGCGTAGCCGATGCGGGAGAGCCGCCCGGCGTGATATTTCAATCCACGCCCCCCGCGAGGGGGGCGACAGGGGCAACACAAAAGGGGTTGACAAGTGCCGCAATTTCAATCCACGCCCCCCGCGAGGGGGGCGACTGCTTATTCGTGTCACTGTCACGCACGTTAAACCATTTCAATCCACGCCCCCCGCGAGGGGGGCGACGCTGTGAGATTGTCTCACGGCTTGCTGTGTCGGAATTTCAATCCACGCCCCCCGCGAGGGGGGCGACTACTAAAGGCGTAGCCGATATGGCGTGTAACTTATTTCAATCCACGCCCCCCGCGAGGGGGGCGACAACAGGTTTTTTGCAAACTTGCTTTTGTTGGAGACATTTCAATCCACGCCCCCCGCGAGGGGGGCGACGGTGCGTTTTCCCAGTACCGGGAGAGCCACCGATATTTCAATCCACGCCCCCCGCGAGGGGGGCGACTCAAAGGCATTACAGCCGGTCGCCATCCACTTTTATTTCAATCCACGCCCCCCGCGAGGGGGGCGACGCCAAGCCGTTTTGCCAACTGCTCCACCATATATGCATTTCAATCCACGCCCCCCGCGAGGGGGGCGACTCCGGGGCCCCGGAGCCAGAGTAGTCTTTGTAGATTTCAATCCACGCCCCCCCGCGAGGGGGGCGACTGTCTTATATGATTGGTTGTCCTTCACATCGAAATTTCAATCCACGCCCCCCGCGAGGGGGGCGACTTCGATTCCTTCCCCCGCAACCATGATTTTCAGATTTCAATCCACGCCCCCCGCGAGGGGGGCGACTATCGCTCCCTACCTGCAAAATTCTGGCCACGGAATTTCAATCCACGCCCCCCGCGAGGGGGGCGACTGACAGACGTAGTCCATATCCGGGGCAATGCGGTATTTCAATCCACGCCCCCCGCGAGGGGGGCGACTCATGCCGTCCCTCCTTTTTTAACATCTTAGCACAAATTTCAATCCACGCCCCCCGCGAGGGGGGCGACGGCAAAAGCGGTCATGGCAAGACGGCCGGGCCGAAATTTCAATCCACGCCCCCCGCGAGGGGGGCGACGCTGACGCGCTCCGGATTGTCACCAGGCTTGCGATTTCAATCCACGCCCCCCGCGAGGGGGGCGACTTTGATAGACGCAGACATTTCCAATTTAAGTGCATTTCAATCCACGCCCCCCGCGAGGGGGGCGACGGAGAGATCGGCCACGCTCACTTGATCCACGATGATTTCAATCCACGCCCCCCGCGAGGGGGGCGACTGTGATCTGGTCAAAGTTGGTCCCCTTGGGGAAATTTCAATCCACGCCCCCCGCGAGGGGGGCGACCACTTCCCTTTTTACCAAAAACAAAAATCAAACATTTCAATCCACGCCCCCCGCGAGGGGGGCGACGCCAAGTGGGCTTTGATGGGCAATCGGTACATTATTTCAATCCACGCCCCCCGCGAGGGGGGCGACACCTTTGGAATGTCAATGTCCTTAGTTACTACCGATTTCAATCCACGCCCCCCGCGAGGGGGGCGACCTTATGCAGTAAACGGATACCAAAAGGAACTTGACATTTCAATCCACGCCCCCCGCGAGGGGGGCGACTGCATTGCACCAAATCAGAATTATTACGACCAGTCAATTTCAATCCACGCCCCCCGCGAGGGGGGCGACTCCTCTTGTCTATGATGACAGTCTTAGCTATTATATTTCAATCCACGCCCCCCGCGAGGGGGGCGACTTCCTGTGACACTGCCATTAAAGGCATTAGTGTATTTCAATCCACGCCCCCCGCGAGGGGGGCGACGTCAGGGTATTGGACTACATCGGAGTGAGGTATTATTTCAATCCACGCCCCCCGCGAGGGGGGCGCCTGTCGCCATAGGCAACAGGCGCCACCTTCATCTTGGTATTTCAATCCACGCCCCCCGCGAGGGGGGCGACTTTGCCCGTGAACTAAAGGGCCAGCGTTACATTTTTATTTCAATCCACGCCCCCCGCGAGGGGGGCGACCTGGGCGTTTTAGGATATGCGGCCAACAGTGATTTATTTCAATCCACGCCCCCCGCGAGGGGGGCGACCAAGTCTATACAGGGCTGTCGCTGTTTTCTCTCGGATTTCAATCCACGCCCCCCGCGAGGGGGGCGACGTGATGATCCAGCGGGCCGTCTCGGGGACGTCGTATTTCAATCCACGCCCCCCGCGAGGGGGGCGACGTATCGGGCCATCACTGCGGAGTACGACCCTATCATTTCAATCCACGCCCCCTGCGAGGGGGGCGACATTCGGATGCTGGATGATGACGCATGGAAGCCATGATTTCAATCCACGCCCCCCGCGAGGGGGGCGACCTCCGTCAAATACATTGGTGATGTGGACTGGGCGAAATAATTTCAATCCACGCCCCCCGCGAGGGGGGCGACGGCAAAATGGCGGTTGCAATGGGTGTCCCCACCCCGATTTCAATCCACGCCCCCCGCGAGGGGGGCGACGCAGGCCCAAGACAAGGATTTCCCCCGCCTTGTATTTCAATCCACGCCCCCCGCGAGGGGGGCGACATACTGGGGGGTAAAAAAGAAAGGAGACGGCAGTATTTCAATCCACGCCCCCCGCGAGGGGGGCGACGCATATCTACTGATGTCAATTCCGCCAAATAAGCATTTCAATCCACGCCCCCCGCGAGGGGGGCGACTCCTTTATTTGGATGACTGTGTGGAGGGCAGAGAGATTTCAATCCACGCCCCCCGCGAGGGGGGCGACTACGGTTATTGTATCACACAGTAAACGTAAATGTATTTCAATCCACGCCCCCCGCGAGGGGGGCGACTGCTGTTTTGGCCGTTGCGTTTACTGATGCGGAATTTCAATCCACGCCCCCCGCGAGGGGGGCGACTTTGGCTGCTCCGTAAAGTTGTCCGCTTGTTTGATATTTCAATCCACGCCCCCCGCGAGGGGGGCGACCACACGGTAACAATAACCAGTTGTATAATCAGCATTTCAATCCACGCCCCCCGCGAGGGGGGCGACTTCTAGAATTACCTCAATCGGAGATTACACATTTAGATTTCAATCCACGCCCCCCGCGAGGGGGGCGACGGGATATCCTCCAGCGCACAGATATCATCCGGACAATTTCAATCCACGCCCCCCGCGAGGGGGGCGACTGACAGATATCCACTGGTTCAGGCGCAGCCAACGATTTCAATCCACGCCCCCCGCGAGGGGGGCGACCAAATTCCGCCTCGATCTTGCGCAAATCGGACAATTTCAATCCACGCCCCCCGCGAGGGGGGCGACTCTGTCGCTGCTTATGACGGTTTGTGCTCTGCTATTTCAATCCACGCCCCCCGCGAGGGGGGCGACGCTGACTGCGCCATGTGTGGTATAGATACAGGAATTTCAATCCACGCCCCCCGCGAGGGGGGCGACCGTTTCGCTGCAACAGGTGGTCCTCTGCGCTGAGAAATTTCAATCCACGCCCCCCGCGAGGGGGGCGACCAAAAGGGGGGCGTTTTGTGGATGGTGAAAAGCAATTTCAATCCACGCCCCCCGCGAGGGGGGCGACTCAGGGTCACGGAGGACGGCTGGTGGAGATCGGAATTTCAATCCACGCCCCCCGCGAGGGGGGCGACAGGTGCCGCCGGGGACTGTCTCCAGCTGGGACTATTTCAATCCACGCCCCCCGCGAGGGGGGCGACTTGTTGGTGTCATGCTCGCCCCACGGGTCATGCGATTTCAATCCACGCCCCCCGCGAGGGGGGCGACGCCGCATCACGCAGGAGGCTGGTCGGCCTAAGCTATTTCAATCCACGCCCCCCGCGAGGGGGGCGACATCCAGTTTGTCAAAGGGGTATTTACCGGCGACTGGATTTCAATCCACGCCCCCCGCGAGGGGGGCGACTTCGGTAGATGCGATACTACCAATCTACTACCAATATTTCAATCCACGCCCCCCGCGAGGGGGGCGACTGGAGCCGGTCCAGATAGGGGTGGTCAGGCTGGAATTTCAATCCACGCCCCCCGCGAGGGGGGCGACCTCCAGACACATCATGGTCTGATCCACTGCATCCGGGATTTCAATCCACGCCCCCCGCGAGGGGGGCGACCGCCCCACTATCGAAAACGGAGGACGCTATGAGCATTTCAATCCACGCCCCCCGCGAGGGGGGCGACATTGCTCCTAACAACTCCTCGCTCAAACCTAACGGTAATTTCAATCCACGCCCCCCGCGAGGGGGGCGACCGAGCAATGCCACCATCATTTACGATTACACCGAATTTCAATCCACGCCCCCCGCGAGGGGGGCGACTGCATCTTTGGATAACAAGTCTAAGGATACTGCCATTTCAATCCACGCCCCCCGCGAGGGGGGCGACCCAAAGATGCAGACTCGTCAGCAAGAGCATTTTTTAATTTCAATCCACGCCCCCCGCGAGGGGGGCGACGACCACGTCCACGGCCATGGTGCAGGAGGAGGTATTTCAATCCACGCCCCCCGCGAGGGGGGCGACCACACGGCGCTGCATATATGCCTCCCACAACCACATTTCAATCCACGCCCCCCGCGAGGGGGGCGACCCAAAGATGCATCGCCGTGATCGTCCAACGCCCGGAATTTCAATCCACGCCCCCCGCGAGGGGGGCGACTAAAGCCCGCCAGCTTATAAACATTATTTATCCCGATTTCAATCCACGCCCCCCGCGAGGGGGGCGACTTAACGACATATTGCTATGCAGCATGGCACAACATTTCAATCCACGCCCCCCGCGAGGGGGGCGACGTCTGACAACATCAGCGCAGACGCCAGCCTGTACATTTCAATCCACGCCCCCCGCGAGGGGGGCGACGACCACGTCCACGGCCATGGTGCAGGAGGAGGTATTTCAATCCACGCCCCCCGCGAGGGGGGCGACCATGGTCAGCGCCGCTCTGGCCGGGGTGTAATAATATTTCAATCCACGCCCCCCGCGAGGGGGGCGACGTAAAGTGCGCACTATGTGCGCCCCCCGTCCTCGTATTTCAATCCACGCCCCCCGCGAGGGGGGCGACCATGTTCATTTGATGCCGGGCCGGTGCGTACAGATTTCAATCCACGCCCCCCGCGAGGGGGGCGACCAATACTCACCAGATGCAACGTACTTCTCGGTATTTCAATCCACGCCCCCCGCGAGGGGGGCGACATTGTCATCCCCGGAGATGTTGAGCAGCCCGCCGAATTTCAATCCACGCCCCCCGCGAGGGGGGCGACAGCAAAGATGCACAGTTTTACCTGCGGATCTTTGACAAACAAGTAGAACTTTTGCGTTTTTTGGGAAAAATACGGGGTGGTTGCCTGAGAAACCCGGAGAAAGACCGGCGTTTTCTCGGGAAAAGCCTTGCGAACCTCCCGGAAATATCTGGTCACTTGGACTTCGCAGGGGGCGGGAAGGCGCGTCCCGGATACCCGTGCGCCGTACCACTGCCGCGCCGGGCGGCGTGTGTCAGAGGATCAGGGGATCCTCCGGCAGATAGGTGCTCTTCGTACCGAAATGCTCCACTTTTTTCTCATATTGCTTCCCTAGATAGTAAAAGCGCAGACTGTCTTTCTCAGAATCCATGATGGACAGGAGCTGCGCCTGCAGGCGGCGGCACTGCCCTGCGTCCAGCAGGCACTCAAACACGGAATTTTGCACCCGCTGTCCGTAGTCCACGCACTTTTTAGCGATCTGCCGCAGGCGCTTGCGCCCGGCGGCGTCCTCGGTGTTTACATCGTATGTGATCAGCACCAGCATAGCATCACTTCCATAAAAACGGCGGATAGCCGTCCAAGTCGCCGCGGAGGCAGCGAGCCAACAGTAGCGCCTGCGCATAGGGGATCATACCCCAACTCAGCTTTTCCCCCAGATAGGGGTGGGTCAGCGTGTCCTGCTTCCGCTCCTGCCAGGTCTTCAGGAATTTCCGGCGGCCGTCATCGGACAGCAGCACCGCACCACTGTCCTGCATCTGAAAGTCCTCCGGGCGCAGCATTCGATTGTTCACGAGGGTCAGCACGAAGCGGTCTGCCATGCAGGGCCGCAGCTCCTCCATCAGATCCAGCGCCAACGACTGCCGTCCCGGCCGGTCGCGGTGGAGGAAGCCTACATAGCTGTCCAATCCGACGCTTTCCAAGGCGTTGGCACAGTCGTGTGCCAGCAGACTGTAGGCGAAAGACAGCATGGCGTTTACCCGATCCAGCGGCGGCCGACGGCTTCGTCCGTGGAAGAAGAATGCCTCCTTCCGGCTCAGGAGCATATGATCGAGGACGTCGAAATACGCGGTGGCGGCAGCGCCCTCTATTCCCCGCAGGGAGTCCAAGTCAGCGGCAGCCAGCACCTGTGGCAGCATGGCCCGGAGGTTGGCAGCGGCTTTTTCCAATCCGCAGTCCGCCACGCGGGGCGCATGATCCCGCAGGGTACGCTGGATGCTGGCGGCACCGTTGCTCAGCTTGCCGAAGATCATGGTGCGGGCTATCTCACAGCTGCGAGCGGGGTCGTCAGCGATACGGTACTGCTCACGGCGGAGCAGTACGTTGCCGCTGCTCTCGCCGCAGGTGCGGGCAAGGAAACGTCCGTGCGGGGAGCAGAAGGCCAGACCGATCCCGGCCTCTGCACATTTGCCCATCAGCGCAGGGGAGGCACCGGCGTAGGAGAAGCTGACGATGGCTTGCAGCGTGTGCAGCGGGTAGCGGGCGACGACGGTCTTGTCTCGGTTTGCCAGCACATTTTCCCCCTCCAGCGAGAGGTAAATGTCCTCGGAGGTGATAAATAGCGTGTTGAGAAGCTGCTTCATGGTGATTCCTCCATGGCCGCCCGGAGATACGCAGAGACGGCTCTGCTTTTCATCAGCTTGGGCAGGCACAGCTCCTTCAAGGAGCAGGCATTGCAGGATTTGGTGGGCTTGACCTTGGGGGTATAGCCCCGACGGTACAGCTCGTGCATTTCCGCCAGCAGCTCCCGCACCCCTGTGCGCAGCTCCGGGGTGAAGGAAACCCTCTCTCGCCGGCGGATCTCCCCGTAATAGAGTGCGCCCTCAGGGATGTCGCAGCAGAGCATGGACTCCAGGCACATGGCCTGCGCACATAGCTGCAGGGTGTCGCCAGTGTCCTCGCGGGGGCGGCCCCGCTTGTACTCCACCGGGTACGGCTGCCACAGTCCCTCTTTCCCGGAGAGGGGGATCCCGACGGAGCCCCGGTGATATTCCAGTACGTCGCACTGTCCGGATACACCCAGCTCCGCGGAATAGACGCTGACGCCACGCGTAATAAAGCGGTCGCCCCGCCGCTCCTGAAGGCCCGTGTCGTGGGCGTTTTCGTGGAGGATCGCGCCGTCAATGGTGCGGTAGTTTTCCGCCCACTGGTGCTCGATGTGGATCAGCGCCCACTGCCGCCTGCAAAACCGAAAATGCTGTAAGCCGGAGAGCTGTAGGAAGTCCTCCTCATTATATGCCATCGATCACCTCCGGCTCCAGACCCGGCAGCGCCTCCAGCGAAATCACATAGTCGTCTGCGGAGGTGGGGATGGTACCCGCGTCCCGCAGCGCGACCTTGACGGAGCGGTGGACCTTTGCGGAGGAGTACTGCCCGTCCTTGCAGCTGTGGCGCCACCAGAACAGCTTCACCACCTCCATGGAGCCGTCGGGCCGTGCGGAGGAGGCATCGTTCACAAAGAGGGTGCGCAGACATTCCTTGACCGTGTCGGCGTCCTCCTCGGAGAAGCCAGTCTTTTCCGCCAACTGGACATTGATGGAGCCCTTGATCTCGTACAGGCCGAAGCGGACAAAGTGCTTCATACCCATGGTGTCGGAGGCGCGGTTCTCGCCCTTTTCCTTCTTCTCACCATTCACGCTCTTGGTGATTTGGAGGGACTCGATCTCCACGGGGGACAGGCTGGACGCCTGATGCACGGAGACCGGCCCGCGCACACCGCAGGAGAAGCCCTTGGCATCCTTGAAGGCGAACACCTGCCCAAAGGCACGCACATCCAGCCATGTCTCGCAGGCGCGCCGGGCATATTCCTCCCGATCCTTGATGCCCTTCATGGCGGCGGAGGCCCGCTCGCTGAGGCTGCCGCAGCCGTCGCTGCACCGATCCTCCGACTGAACGAAGATGGGCTTGCCCAGATCCTGCATCCGGTTGCGGATCTTGCGCTTGATGCACACGTCGGAGATCTCACCAAAGCCGTTCAGGTCGGTGCGGGGGCGATTGCCGTTCAGAGGGTCACCGTTGCTGTTGGCGCGGGTCACGGAGACCAGTGCCACAAAATCGATCTTGTTTTGCAAGCTGCTCATTTATTCTTCCTCCTGACTGTTTTCGGTCTTACCGGATGTGTACAGCGCACTGCGCTGCAGATAGTACCCAAAGAGATAGGTGTCCTTCAGGGCCTCCTCCTGTTCCGCCTGCGGGAAGGAGGAAATTTCTTGGATGATCTGCTCGATGATGCGGTCGTATTTTGTTCTGGCGCCGGGCTTGAGTTTGGGGTAGTACGCCTTTTTCAACTGCTCCCAGATGATCCGGCTGGCGTAGAGTGGACGCTTTGCGAACACGGACTGCATCCGGATCGCGTTGGGCTCTCGCTGTTCATTGGGGTCATAGGTGTCTCGCTCAAGTTTTTCAAACACGGCCAAAAGCCGTCCGTACTGATAGCTGACATCCTTCTTCTGCGGTTCCAGTGCCATGCTCCATTCCTCCTTGTACCAATCATATTTGTATTTCCGAAGCACCGCACAGGCGGTGAACAATACCGTTTCCCGCAGGGCGGTATCCATGATCTGCAGGTTGGACGCCTTGGCCGCTGCAGCACGGGCGATATCCGCCGGCATTTTGCCCCGGTCCACCCGGCAGGAGAGCAGCCGCTGTACCTGCTGGCGCATGACGCGCTCGTCCGTTTCCAGCTTTGTCTGCTTGTCGGAGATGCGCACCGTGCCGAAGGCGCAGTCTGCGATCTGCGAAAGCGAGGGTGACTGTATGCCGAAGGAGGAATGCTCCCAGCAGCAAAGTGCATCCCAGTCGTGCAGGCGCTCCAGAAAATCAGAGACCGGAAGCTCGCTGTAATAGGTGAGGGAAAGTCGTCCGGATGTGGCGGCGTCAAAGGCGGCCACTACGGCGCCGGCGTCCCGCGGGATCGTCTCCTGCCAGCCCCGGAGAGTTTCCGACAACGCTTTTCGATAGTCGGAGTATTTTATCTGCTTGGCGGCGCCCCGCCGCAGGAAGGCGGCCTGCGGTTTGGGGATCTCAATGCCCTGCGGATTCCAGCATAGGAAGGTGCGCCCGCCGATGAAGACACCTTGGGTCGCCGCCAACCAGTGCAGCGCGCTGTGGATCTTCTGCGATGCCTCGTAGCTCATAGTTGCAGCTTGCGAATCGTCTGTGAAGCGGCCCCGATAGGTAAAGCCACTGGTGTCGTTGGCGGAGATCAGCTTGGCGTTGGCGCACAGGTTGATGATCTTCTTGGGGTGCTGGCTGGCGGGCGGGGCGTTTTTACCGGTAACCATGCAAAATGCGGGCTTCTCAGATTTCGTGGATGCATAGTAGTCGATGAAGGCTTGGAAGAGGCTCTGATCCTGCCAGCAGGCGGGCGTCTCATTTTCCCCACCTGTCTCTACACGCCAGCGGACGATCTGCTTTTCCTTGACAGGAAAGCCTTTTTCATCCAGTGCAATCAGGCCGCGCTGAGCCATATCCGCTGCGATTGTTCCCTTTTCCACATAGCGGGCGATGGCGGAGAGCTTGGGGTGGCCGTAGGGTGATAGCTCCCAGCGGTGCAGCTGTGTCAGGTAGCTTTCGTATTTGGCGGGATACAGCGGGGAGAGAAACTGAATCTGGTCGCACAGAGGGTGTGCGCCGGGGGCTTTGCCAGTTCGCCCTGAGGAACTCTCCGTCACAGGGATGATCGTGGCGGCCTGCTCCGCCTCGACGGAACGGGCGTCCAGTAGATGACCGTCCGCATCCAGAGTGAGCTCCAGCTCTGCGTTTACGATTTGGTGCGAAACAGGAACCAGTGGCTCCTTCGCCTTGCCGTAGATACCGGCGTATTGCGACTCCATGGCACAGTAGGTGTCATAGGCTTGCTGCATCAGTCCCATTTACTCCACCTCCCCAAATTCCCGCAGACCGATAAAATTGCCCTCGTCGGCGGAAAAGCTCTTCATAGGCATCTCCCGCAGAGGCTTCTGCCCCGGACAATCCTCCGGTGGGAGAAAGTGAATGACGCCGTTTTTCATGACCGGGTACCAAAACCGGGCAGTCATCCGTCCGCGGGTCTCCTCCGAGTAGGCCTCGTCCGGGTAGGTGATGCCGTGGTACATCAGCCCGAAGCCCAGCTCCGGCAGATCGTCGTAGGCGCCTGCGCCGTTTCCGAATACGCAGGGCTCTACATAGCCCTGACATTCCCGGGTACCCAGAAAAATATCACGCCGCCCGCCCTTTTCGATCATTCGGCGGGCAATGCAGTGATGTTTGTTCTCATTTCGGTCGCCGCACAGCTCTGGGCGGTTGTCGTTCCAGTCGAAGCAGGCCCGCACCTGATACCGGCAGCTTTTCAGATAGGTGTAATACGCCAGATCGTTGCCGCCGCTGTATTTGATGGGGCGGATGCCTTTCACCTCGGTCTGGATCGGGTTCATGACCCGCACGTCCAGGATTCGCCAGATGAAGGTGGGCTTCCAGTATACAGAGGATAAAATGCCCTTCAGTGCCTCATAGGTGGGTACCTGATAGCTGCACTTTTCACCGCCCAGACGCATGAGAGGGTCGGAGAAGAGGGCGTAATCACCGTATACCTCAAATTCTACGATGTTGGGATGTTCTGTTTTCAATCGCTACACCTCCTGAAAATCACGGGTACCGGCCTCCAGGGAAAAACCGGTATGTTCGTTATAAAAGCCATCGGACAACAGCAGTATGCCGCCGTCGAACAGTGAGGTCACGGCGCCGAGGCTCTCAAGCCGCTCCAGCTGATAGCGGTAGACGCTGACGCAGTAGCCCTTTGCCTCGTCAATGCAGCCGCAAATGACCGCCCAATCCTTCTGCCCGTAGACCTGAGCGGCGTTTCGCAGCGTGTTTTGCAGCTCGCGCCCTCTTCCGTAGGGTACGAGCAGGGCGCTCGTGTCCTCGTCGAATACCTGAAAAAGACTGCCTGCCAGACGAAACGCCTGCCGCAGAAGGTAGCGCTCCGCCTGCGCACAGTTGGCGTCTGCATACCGGGGGTTGTCCGCCAGCAGATGATAGAGGGAACCGTGCGCCTGGGTTTGGTCGTCCTGAAAGCCGGGCTCCATCTCTGTGTATAGCCGACGATAGTAGAACCGGATGGACTCCTCGGAGGACAGATCGTGCCGGAAAACCTCCGGCGTTTTGGAAAAGGCGTTCAGCAGCGCGGTGGTGGCGTTCTGTCCGCGCACGATGTCGTCCAGACCACGCAGCCGCTCGTCGGTACACCGGATGAGGCGGACGGGGGCGGGCTTCTTTTGCTCGGCGTGCCGGTTGCACCGCCCTGCCGCCTGCACGACACTGTCCATTCCGGCGGAGAAGCGGATCACCCGCTGGAAGGAGATGTCCACACCGGCCTCGATCACCTGCGTGGAGACGCAGACAACCCTTTGCCTGTCGGCGGAGGGCTTGTCCAGCGCGGACTGTAAGGCTTGCAGAGTCTCCCTGCGGTGCTGCATGCACATGGCGGCGGACAGATGGAAGCACCGGCAATTCTCGGTTTGCAGCGACTCGAACAGGAACGCCGCCTCCTTTTTTGTGTTGCACACCACCAGCAGACTGTCGCACGACGACAGTACCTCCGTGACGATCTGCGAGAGCTCCTCCAGCTTGGCACATCCGGCATTTTGGATGTCGGTGCGCTTAAAGACGTCCCACAGTGCCTTTTGCTGCGGAACCAGATCGACGGGCTGGCGGTGCAGAGGATGGTCGGCTGCCTCCAGACAGGGCTGGGTGGCGGAGCACAGAACAATGGTGGCGCCGCAGACCTCGGACAGGAAGTTGACCGCCAAATTGAACAGCGTCAGCATTTTGCCGGGAACGGTCTGCACCTCGTCGATCACAATGACGCTGCCGCACAGCGCATGAAATCTGCGGATGGCGCTGGTCCTCCCACTGAAGCAGGTGTTCAGCAGCTGCACCAGCGTGGTGATAATGATCGGCGCCGACCAGGAGGCGGTGAGCAGCTCCAGCTCCTGTAAGCGCTCCGGCGTCTCCTTCGGCTCGGCAAGGTTGGAGTGATGCTCTAGTATCAAAGTGTCGTCCCCTATGTAATCGCGGATGACCTGGGCATTTTGATCCAGGATCGACAGCAGCGGTGCGGTGAAGATAATTCGAGAGCAGTTCCACTTTGCCGCGTGGGTCAATGCGAAGCGGAGACTGGCCAGCGTTTTTCCGCCGCCGGTGGGAACATTCAGGCGGTAGACACCTCCGGGCCGGGCGGCACCGGCGGCACAGGTGTCGGAGATGGTGTGGCGCGCCAGATCAATGGGCGTTTTTCGCGGGAATGCCGCCAGCTTCTTCTCCATAAACGCCAGCCGTTCTGTCCAGATTGGCCGCATATCCTCTGGGAACACGGGCGGTTCTATCCCATCCATAAAAGCGGCGGTGTCCGTGCGATCCCCCTCGATCACGGCGGACAGGAGCATCCGAGCCAGAAGACCGATATAAAATGCGGTCTCCCGATCCGCCTCATTGTCGTCCGCTTGGGTGGACAGAGCCGCCAGCCGATCCAGCATCGGGGCCATCTCCCGGACGGCACTGTGGAACAAGCGCTCCAGCTCCTCCTCGTCAGCAACCTCCGCCAAAAAGCCCTGTCGGGATTCATCGTAAAAGATCCCCTCCTTGGTCTGGCGATGAAAAAAGCCACTGTGCTGCTGGGGGTCGATACAGTCAAACAGGCCGTGATGTGAGCCAACGGCAAAGGCCAGCAGCTCTGCGGTCACGTCGGAATAGGAGAACGTACCGCAGCCGCCGTGCCAACGATCCAGCAGAAGGCGCACGCCGGCGAAGGTATGGTTGACACTGCCACGGACGGCGTTCCCGCCGCTGACAGCCTCCGAAAGGTATTGCGCATACTCCTGTTTGTTTTTTCCGGCGTCGTGGAGCAGACCGGCCAAATAGGCGCATTTCTCCAGACCCAGCGGCCGCAGTGCGGCTGCGGCCAGCGCCGCCGTGTTCCGGCAATGCTCCTGGACGGTTTGCCGCTCTCTGGTTTCGCGGATATGGGCAGGATACATGGCGATCACATCCTGTCATATATTTTTTAACGCGCATATGTTGATGCTTTAACCATACCACACTCACCGAGGTTTGTAAAGACTTCAGGAACAAGGATAAGCAACAAAAAACATTGACTTTTTTTGTATGCTATGCCATACTGTGTGGGTCGGGTATTCCCGTGGATTGAAAGAGCAAAAAGGAGAAGCTGCGCAAGGCCTGGCAGGGGAACATCCCCTGCTGCGCCCTGCGCAGCTCCATTTGTCAGATATTGTAAATCTGAGAAATAGTCGGGGGTGTGGATGGTGTCATACATACCGCCTTGCGTTTACGATGCCTCCCGCGTCCCTCAAAGCACGATGCTGCCGGTTTCTTTGCCGTCCAGCGCAAAGTTCAGCAGCGTCCCCTTGCAGACGGCGGCGAAATACTGCGTCGCCTCAAGCTGTGCAGGGTAGTTCTTCTCAATGAGTTCCAGCGTCTCCCTCAGCTGCAGCATGGCTGCGAATTTATGTTTGCACGGCTCGCTGCAGAAGCAGTCGCAAACCAGATTTCTGATCTCGCCGTTAGCATAGTCGCACGCCAGCTCGTAAGGCCGCGATCCCTCCACAATGGCCCGCACATGGGTATTGTCCAGAAAAATGTACCGTATCCGATTGTCCGTGTAGTAATCGTGGCCGCGATCGGCAGTTGCCCTGCTGATGCTCATGGCGCTCAGATCACGCAGCAGGAAGCCGCAATCATCATTGCCGGAAACAAATATCTCATCCTCCGTGGCGGGTGACTTAAACCAGGCGATGACCTTTTCGTAAGGAAGAGTGCTGCGGTCGAACGTGACGAAGTGCGACCCGGCGAAGAAGAACTCGCCCTGTACATTTGTGTCGGACACGCTGATGACCCGCTTGTAGTCATATAGCTTGATCTTGAAATTGTACGCGACATCCACCACACGGCCACGCAGGCCCTCCAGCTTGCCCTCCACAAAAACGATATCTCCGCATTTCAGGTCAAAGGCGTCATTGTAGTAAGACAGATTCATATTCCGCGCCGGAAAATGGACGCGAACGACCGATTTTCTCGGCGTAACTGCGGGGCAAATGGAGTGCGCCTCCCCAGGTGCCTTGCGATGCTCTTCTACGGAACCATTAAAACCGATTTTGAACATGTTGCTTCCTCCCTTTCCGATCTGTATCGTTCTTTACAATACCCATTCTACAGAAAGAGGTGTCCCATAAACTGGACAGTGCCCTGTGCCGGCCCCTGCCGAGTAGACAAAACTTAGGGCACTATCTGTGAGGGGTGCCAAATCGAACTTCCGTAGGGGGCCATTTTTGTAGCAAGCGGTATGTGTTCATGGTTATAAAAGTATATACTCGCCCACCAGTTCGGCAGCAGCTTGAATTGTCCGCGGTTTCGCTCGATAAATGTGCAGGCGCACGGCAGGGCGATGGAGAAGCAGCCTTCCACAGCCTTACCCGGTGAGCTGCCTGTGTAAGGCCGCGGGTGCCGCCGATACCATCGGCAGTGGCATCAGTCAGACCATGTAGCCCGCAAAAAACAGCCGGAGAGGGACGGATGATGCCATCCGCCCCTCTCCGGTGCTTTCCTGACCTCTCGGCTTTTGGGTCACGGAAAAAGACGTAATAAACTGTGTCACTCCTCCACTGCCACATATCGCTGCTTGGAACTGCGGGGTTTATCAGGCAGCGTCATCCGAATCGCTCCACACGCTACGAGAGGATCAAGGTAACGCCGCAGGGCATACTGCCCTGACGCAATATTTAGATATGCAATGATCTCGCTGCGGCTTCGAGGTGTACGGCAGAATTTCAGCAGACCTTTTTCGTCTTGCACGTTAGCTTGTTTTACATCCTCGTCGCCGACACTTCCCGCTGCACCATGCTCACCATTGTACAGCGTCACGACAAATTCGCTGCGCCGATCCGCGAATACCGGCTCTGGCAGGTTGCGGTTTTTCATGGCAAACCGAATCGTAGGAATCCCGGAATAGCGATTCTCAGTTTCCCCCAGGGTCTCCATTACGGTAACAAGAACCGGGTTTCGGGTATCCGGCTGGGCATTGCCCAACTGGTCGAGAGTCAATCTACCATAAAGCCCACCCGGATTTGTGATCTCGATCCGATTGGAATACATGACCAACTGGATCGGCATTCCCTCGGTATGCAGACTATAATCCCGGTGTACCAACGCATTGAGTATCGCCTCGCGGGCAGCGTCCATAGGGTACTGCGGAATATCAATTCTCTCGCCTGTTTCTTTGTCGATCCTTGTGGCCGTCCGCATATTGGCTCGAACAAAGGTCAACGCACCCTCCAGCATATCCGGAAGCGTACCTTCGATCCGCTTTGTGTCGCTGAATCGGTTGCCCTCTGCGTCAAGAACGCCCATTTGCTCTGCGGGTACACAGGTGGCAATGATGCTCAGTTGCGGATAAAACGCCTGCGGGTAGAGTCCGAACAGCAGCAATGCCGCCATGGTGATTTTCCCATCCCGCGTGATGCCGGTCAGTTCATACTGCTGTGCCTCCGACATACCCGCCAAATTCGGACGCGCACATGTTTTTCTCTCCAAATACGTTTTTACCTTAGACATATCCAGCGATTGGAAGGACACCCTTTCCGCTGGACGAATATCGTCTTGATATTTCTTTCGGAACGCCTCGTAGCTGTATACTTCGTACTCCGTCATGGGCTTGTCTCCGTCACCTATGCGGATATAGGACCCGTGTAGCCGTCCCTTGGCTGTTTTGAAGCAAGGGCGTTCAGCAATATCAACGGGTGGGATCTCCGCAGAGACAAATGTAAGCCCATCTTCATCCACCTCGGTAAATTGCGGTCGAACGATCGGCGTCATTTGATCGCAGTATTCCATTACCTTGCGCTCCAAGTCCTGTGCGTCGTAGACGCCCACCTTTGCGAAGCCGTTCTTTTCCTCCAAGCCGAACACAAAGATTCCCCCGCTATTTTGATTGGAAAACGCAGAGATCGTATCATATAACCTTTCAGGACAGCCCTGCCGCGCCGCCTTTACTTCTATGGTTTGTCCTTCACAGCCACGAATCCGAATGCTTTCAATCAGATCGCGAAGCTCCTTTTCTACCATGCAAATCACTCCCTTGCGCCCATTCTAACATATAGAACGCAAGAAGTGAAGAAAATTCGCAAGACATTCCTTGACTTTTTTCGAACTTTTCTTATGTTGTTAAAAATAACATAAGATGTTCTTGCGTTGCTTCTTGGGTTATTGGCTTGCATCTTGCGACAAGTACCGAAAACTACTACGCTGGTCATGGTATGCGTAATTTGACCACGCTGTAACCAAAGAATAGGTGCGGCAGCCGTGCGCTCACAGCTTCTTCAGCCGCGCCAGAAACTCCGCCGTGATCTCCTCCTCTACATCCTCGTCACGCTGCATACGCCGGGCGTCGTAGTCTTTCCAGCGCAGCAGCACCTGCCGCACTGCCTGCTTATCACGCCGGAGCGTGCGGGGGTCCAGTCCCTCATACGCCGCGTGGTAGTCGGGGTAGTGCAGGGCGTAGCACCGATAGTCCTCGATGGCGTTGTCAAATGCCGACAGTTTTCCATCGGGCGCAAGCACCGACGCCGCCATGCACACCAGATGCGCCAGACGCCGCAGATGGTCATCCTCCGAATCAAACCGAATCGCCGACGCGAAGTCCTCCACCGGCGGGTCGGAAATAAAACGGCGGCGGTTATTCCCGTCCGCGTTGTTTCCTCGCAGCTTCATTCGCAGTATGGCTCCGCACTTCTCCAACTCCTTAGCATAGCGGCGGTAGCTGGAGGGTGAATGCTGTCCGTAGTTTTCAAGCCCATATCTTTCAAAGCAGCCCAGCTCCACCTCGCCGCAGCGGGTCAGCCAAAAACAGAAAAACAGCAGCTCTGCCGTCAGCTTATCCGGGTGCTGGCGGTTTTTTCGGCGCGGAATGTCCATGAAACCTCCTCCTCTCAAAAATATTTTACAGAAAAATTTTCGCAAGTCAAGATTTCGGACAGCAATATGCAACGATTTTAGAAACCCGAATGCTATGATGCAGTCCCGCGAGATGCTTGAGATGCCCTCTCATTCATCCCGCCACCCGTTGTATGATATGATATACAAAAGCGTCGGGAGAAACTCTGACGCAATTGGTGAAATGCTGAGAGTTCAAAGAAAGAGAGGTTATGAAAATGGATATCCAGAGGGCGGCAGAACTGCTGGCAGCGCGCAGCGCGAAAGATTTCGGTAATGCACTGAAAGATCGTGACGATCCGTTCAAGGATTTTTATAAATCCTTACCCATCTGCATTTTGGATGCCGTGTTTTCCATCGGCGTTCGGTACACTTCGGTCGTGAACGTTGTCAACAGCTATATCGGGACGTTTGACCTTACCATATCCAGAACGCAGGCGGACGCGACGGAGCATACGATCCGCAATTTCCTTGCGAATGTTGCGAAGTATGATACGATTGAGGACTTTTCCAAGAATGTGCTTCACAACATGCAGCGGACTTCCAGCCGCAGCGGGATTTTGAAGGCGGAAGCGTGCCGGGAGATTGCGCTGGTCTGCCAGAAGCACGGCATCAATACGCTGCGCGACTTCAATGACTATACGGATAAGACCACCCTTGACAAGGACATCAAGTCGGTGCGAGGCCAACGCAGCGGCATCATGCTGAAGTATCTCTACATGCTGACCGGTGATGAAAACCGAGTCAAACCGGACAGACACATTGTGCGTTTCATCAAGGAGACGTGCACCCTGCAGAAACTGACGGACGATGATGCACAGGCAATTATGGTGCGTACGGTCGAAATGCTAAAGCCCGAATACCCGAATATCACAGTTCGCTTTCTCGACAGTCTGATCTGGGAAACTCAGCGGCGGTAACGACAGTGCTCCCTTCGAGGACGCGGAGCGACGGCGCTGCTCCTGATGCTTCATTCTGCGCCGCAGAGTGCGGGCCCGTCGCGCATTAGCGCACAGCATGACTAAATATTTCTTTGCTGACGAAACATGGGGAGGGTGCGGTTCTGCTGAACCGCACCCTCCTTGTATTTACGACTCCTTCAGCCACCGCTGGAAATCCTCTGCGGTGATGATACCCTCGTCGCATTTCTTTTTCTGCTCTCTGGCCTGCTCGCTCCACGCATAAAACTCGCTGTCGCTGATGCGCCCGGCCTTGATCCACGCAAAGCGGCGTTTGTACTCCCTGCGATAAACCTTGAACACCGGATCGTCCGCCTGCTTCAGCGTCCACTGCTGGAATGCACCCATCGCACGGCAGCTGGACTGACCGTCGAGTGGTGTGCGGTCGCAGTACTCCGCGCTGACGCGGCCTGTCTGGGCGAAGTACCGCCCACAGTTCTTGCAGCGGCGCACGGTAATACTGCGCTCCACGCAGGTCTGCAAAGAAAAACTGATCATATCCGCCACGGTATTCGCATACAGCACCGGCGCACAAGCATCGCCATCCACCGGCTCAAAGCGCGTGGTCAGCAGACGGAACGGGAACAACTCCGGGTCGCTGGACTGGTCAGGTTTGTCAAAATGATAATACCGCAAGACTTGCCGGCTGGGCTCGCGCCCGGCCTTGTCTATATCCAGTATCAGCTCAAAGAAGTGCAAGATCTGCTTTTGGTACAGCGGCAGTTCCTCCGGCAGTGACCGCAGCTCGTCTAACGCACAGGTTACTTCCTCTCCGTTGTTCTTAAAACCCTTGGAACGAAGATAGAGCCACTTGGTATACAGCACGCGGAAGAAGCTGTGCGTGTCCGCCAGCCCACCCAGCTTGACCATAGCGTTGGTCACACGCTCACGGTCGAGGCTCTCTAAGTCATCGGAGATGCACCGCAGCGCGACGGCAACCTTCCTGATGTCCAGTTCTGTGAAGGACAGCAGCGACTCCAAAAAAGGAAATGCCTTTCGCTGCGACGGTGCTCCCTGCGTGCCGAAAGCGTCGCTCTCGATGACCTCATGCCTTCCGGGGAAATACATTTTACAGTACCACATAACGCCCTCCGATTATGGACTAATTGTAAATATTACTCGACAGCGTTGATAGATCATGCCGTCTCTGTTATGATAGACTCAAGCTAAATGTCTAATCGATATTGCAATTAGTCTACACCATTCGCACAGCCATGTCAACAAAAATCGGAGGTGTCTATTGAACTTACAAAACAACAAAACGAAAAACTTCACACCACTGCCCAACGAGATATTCTCTCTGCACTTAAGCACCGGCGAGCTGGCGACCTACGCTGTACTGATGCGGCTGGAAGACCAGCGCACCTACGAGTGCTGGCCCAGCTACGAAACGATTGGAAAATCCATTGGCAAAAGCAAGAGTTCCGCCAAGCGCTACGTGGCCGGACTGGTAGAAAAGGGTCTCATCACCGTAGAGCCGACATCGGTCATCATGCGGAACGGGCTGAAGAAAAACGGCAACCTGTGTTATCACATTCGCCCCATCCGCGAAGCGGTGGGGTGGTACACCCAGCAGCAACTGTACCTCGCCGAAGCCGCCGCCGAACGACATCGGGTACAGCGGAAACTGTCGGCGCAAGCCACAGAACCGCCGCATTCGCCCCGGTGAGCCGCTGTGTGGCCTCGCAGGAAGGCGAGAGTGTCGTGGGGCGCCGGAGGTTGGGGGACGGAGCATCGCGCCTTTGGCGCAATGGCAAGTTTCGCATTTGTGGTACGGTTTTCGGCCCCTGGCCGAAACCGCTCCCCAAATGCTCATGCGGGCTAAGCCCACACCCCTTTTCATGGAGGAGCAATGTATGAAGAAAGAAGAATTTATCCGCATCCGCGTGGCGGGGTGGCAGAAGAAATACATCTCGCTGCAGGCGGAGAAGGCGCATAAGTCGCTCAGCCAGTATGTGCGGGACGCGGCCATGGACAAGGATGTGACAGTCATCGACGGCGTGGATGACCTCATCTGCGAGCTGCGGCGGCAGGGCAATAACCTGAATCAGCTGGTCGTCATGGCGCGGCAGGGTCACGTCGAGCTGGTCAACATGGAGCCGTTCATGGAGGTGTATGAAAACACATGGCAAACGTTAAATTCATTGCTGTCTCGCGTGGGCTGAGAGGCATCGTTGACTACGTCACCAACCGGGAAAAGACGGTGGAGCAGCTTATCAGCGGCGTCAACTGCGTTGTGCGGACGGCGGTGCCGGAATTCGAGGCGGTGAAAAAGCAGTTCCGCAAAACGGAGGGCTGCGGCTACTACCACATCGTGCAGGCGTTTGCACCGGATGATCCGCTGGACTTCGCAACGGCGCACGAGCTGGGCGTGAAGCTGGCGGAGCATTTCGAGGGCTACCAGTGCATCGTGGTCACTCACATGAACACCGCCCACATCCACAATCACATCATCATGAACTCCGTCAATTTCGAGACGGGCATGAAATTCCATCAGTCCGCAAGGGAGATGCAGCAGGTCAAAGACTACTGCAGCCAACTCTGTCGGGAGTACGGTTTGTCCGTCACGGAGTCCAAGGCCGACCCGTTCCGCATTCCGACGTGGAAGAGGCGGCTGACGGATCATATCAAAGAGGCCATGGAGCAGAGCCGCACGCAGCAGGCGTTCGTTGCGTATATGAACGCCTATGGCTACGATGTGAAATGGGAGCCGCATCAGAAATACATCACCTACACCACGCCGGAGAACATCCGCTGCCGGGACAGCAAGCTGTTCGACCAGACGCTGAAGCGCGAGAATATGGAGCTGTACTTCCGGCTGGGCGGTGCGGATTATCTGCAAGCCTGCCGGGAAATTGCCTATGACCATCGTGAGCCGACACCCACACTGGAGGATGCCGTCTGCGGCATGGCGGGTACGGTGGCCGCCATCTGCGCCCTGTGTGAGGACGAGAACAGCGAGGTCAGCGACCTTGCCCGTGAGCTGTATTACAGCAGCCTCTTGCTGCAGGAGCTGGTGGAGTGGTATCTGTCCCGCCGGCAGGAGCAGGAAGATTACGAGGAAGAATATGAGCAGTATCACGGTTTCGATATGACCATGATGTAAGGAGGAGCGAATGAACGAGTGTACCTATAAGAATTACGACGAGCTGCCCCTGATGCTGAACGTCGTGCAGGTGGCGGCGGTGCTGGGCATCTCCCGTGCCGGGGCGTATGAATTGGTTCACAGTGAGGGCTTCCCTACGCTGAAGATCGGCAGCCGCATCGTGGTGCCGAAGGACAAACTGCGGGAGTGGATAGACGCCAACACAGCGCAAAAATGACCACGCTGTAACCAAAGAATACCCCCGCTGTACAATTGATAACTTTCTCTTAACTCTGCCCGCCTTCGATAGCTATTAAGGTCGGGTTGTGATATGTGTGTTGGCTACCAAAGAAAAGGAGTTGATACCATGCCGAAGAAACGAGCAAATGGAGAGGGGGACGTTTGCGAGCGCCGCCGGTGGCGGATGAAGCGAGCAAAAAGGAGTGGCAGCCGCGCCGCTGGCGGCCCCGAATGGAGGCCGGGAGCGGCAATGCGGCAACAGGATGAAAGTTGGAGGGTGCATTGAGTATGGCAAAGAAGAAACGTGCAAACGGTGAGGGGAGTCTGCGCAAGCGGAAAGACGGCCGCTGGGAGGGACGCTACACCGCAGGCAATGATCCCACCACCGGCAAGCCCATCCACAAGAGCGTCCTCGCCAAGACGCAGGCAGAAGCCAAGGAAAAGCTCAAGCAGGCCATTGCGGAGGCTGAAAAGCTGGACATGAGCCGTGCAAAATCCTACACGCTGGGCGCTTGGATCAAGCTGTGGTACGAGGTCTACGCCGAGCCGCGCCTTCGGGAGAAAACCAAGGACTACTACCTCAACTACATTGACAACCACATCATTCCCGAGTTGGGCAACACGCCGCTGGAAAAGCTGACCACCATCCAGATCCAGAAGTTCTACAACGACCTGCAAAAATCCGGCCGCATCCAGCGATATACCCACATCAAGCTGAAGGATAAGGGCCTCAGCACCCGCGTGGTACGGGGCATCCACACGCTGCTGAACAACTGCCTGGAGCAGGCGGTGGCGGAGCGGCTGCTCCTTACCAACCCCGCTAAGGGCTGCCGCCTGCCAAAGCTGGAAAAGCGGGAGATGAAGATACTGCCGGAGGACAAGATCGGCCCGTATCTGGCCGAAGCAGAACGGCGCGGACTGCTGGCGGCATTCTATTTGGAACTGACCACCGGCCTGCGCCGGGGCGAGCTCCTCGCCCTGCTGTGGACGGACTTGGACGTGGAGAACATGACCATCTCTGTCAGCAAGCAGGTGAACCGCATCAACGGCGAACTGGTGGTCAGCCAGCCCAAGACGCCTAACTCCATCCGCAGACTGGCCATCCCGCAGCGGGCGGTGGAGCTGCTGGTAGAGGAACACACAAAGCACCCCCACAGTCCCTACCTGTTCGTGTCGCCCAAGACCGGCACCATGTTCGACCCGGACTCCTTCCGGCACACCCATGAGAAGATCCTGAAGGCCATCGGTGCGGAGCACATCAGGTTTCACGACCTCAGACACACCTTCGCCACGCTGTCCCTCAAGTACGGTGTGGACGTCAAGACGCTGTCCGGTGCGCTGGGACACTACGACGCGGGCTTTACCCTCAGCACCTACACCCACGCCACGGAGGGGATGAAGCGCTCCGCCGCCGACACCATCGGCAGCGTCATCAGCCAGACCATGTAGCCCACAAAAATAGTCCGAGAGGGACGGATGATGCCATCCGCCCCTCTCCGGTGCTTTTGCGCGCTCTTGAGCCGGCGGGGCGGCATCATGTATGCCGGAAGCGCCGACGGTATTCTTTCGGGGTCGTGTGGTAGACTCGGTTAAACTGCTGGCTGAATGCCCGCATATCGGGGAAGCCGGCTTCCAGCGAGATATCCAAAATACTCTTCTCTGTGTGGGTCAGAAGGCGGCATGCGTGCGTCAGGCGGATGCTGTACAGGTACTCCTTGAAGGTTAACCCCAGCTTTTTTCTGAAAAGGCGGGACAGATGTTCACAGGAGAAGTTGTATTGATCTGCGATATCCTTCAGCATCAGGGGCTCCGTATAGTGGGTGTTGATATACTGGATCACATCCTGTAAGCTTGACTTTTGTACGGCGAGGCGATGGGAGGCAGTCTTTTGGGGGCGGCTGAAATATTTGGTAAGCGTATAATAGACCATACAGATCAATCCATGGATTTGCAGCAGCTCGCGACTGGCGGCCCCACTGTCCCTATGGGACTCTTTGGCGCAGTAATATGTACAGCTGGCATCATACAGGGCGGTCATCAGCTGTTTCAGTTCCGGGACTCGCTCTGGGCAGATAGAAAGGGAGAACTCCAGCGAATCCAGTTCAGGGCAAAAGTCATGCCAGAAATCCATGTCCGCTACCAGCGAGATGCCCCGGCGTTCCCCAACGGAGTTTTCGCCCACATGGTGGAGCTGGCCGCTGTTGACCAGGATCAGATCCTGGTTCTGCACGGTGTAGCACTGCCCGTCTATTCGGGCACAAAAACCACCTTGGAGAAAAAAGCAGATCTCCACATTGGAGTGCCAGTGAGGCGGCAGATGGGCGTTTTCATCCTCGTTGAAAAGGATTTTCCCGGGAATGCGGGGATCATTCAGTTTTTCACTCAGGAATAGCATACCGCCTCGCTCCTTCTTATGGTCGATAGTTTATTTTACCTGTAAAGCGGCGGGTTTGCAACCTAAAAAAGAGTACCGGCCCATCCAAGATGGGCCGGTACTCTTTTTTGAGAGGGGGGAGGTGGTTGTTTTGTTAATACTGCCAGCAGTTATAGTGGAAAGGCTGTACCTCCGGCTTGCCGGTCATCTCTTTCTCGTGCTTGCAGAATTCAATGTACTGCTCGTGGATGCGGACGATGTCTTCGCCCTCCAGCTGGGGGATGACGCGGCTGGCCTCCGTCAGGAAGTGCATCTCGTCACGGCCCATGGCACGTCCCTTTGCGGTGTGGAGGTCGTAGGCATAATCCGGGACCTCGGGCTTTTTGCCATGCTCCCATTCCTTGATGATCTGGTTTTTGATGTTATCCGTGGTACGTTCCTTTTTGCAGCGGCAGAGATAACGGATCGCGTGCATAAAGAACATCGGCTGGTCACCGTCGGAGTAGGGGAACTCCTGTGCCATCTTGAAAAGGGTGTAGACCTGCAGGGGGGCATGGGTATCACCGAATCCCACATCCTCAACGGAGATGGCCAGCAGCCGCCGCCACATCTTTTCGTGGAACTGAGGGCTGGTGATGTACATCTCGTAGGCCGCAGCCAGAGCATTTTCCTCCAGTCCGCGTCGAATAGACTTTTGCAGCATGGAGATCAGCTCATCACCGGGGATCCCGTTTCTGGACTGGATGTTGGACCAGGGATCATAAGACATAAACGCTTCTTTCGCCATAGTTGACGTCTCCTCTTTATATCAAATAGCTTTACTGAAGGGTGGAGATCAGTTTCTCGAGCTCCGTCCGCACGTCGGCTCCGTTGTTCAGGATGTTGTCCATAGCGATCACCACATAGTCGTGCAGACCGCTGGAGGTGTAAGTATCCGTTTCAAAGCCGGGATAGGTGTAGGCAAAATCCTGCTGCTCAACGCCGGCCAGCTGGGCGGGGGCGGCGCTGTTCAGGAACTCGTCACTGGCAGCCACAGACTTCAGGAAGGGCAGGCGGGATTCGCCGGAGTTGATCTTCTGGCAGACCTCATAGGACTGCATATACTGGATAAAGATCCAGGAGGCCCAGCGGGTGGCCAGATCGTTGGTGTTGTCCAGCATACTGATGAGGAAGCCCTCAGCGTAGTCGGCCTTGGTGCCATCCTCAAACTGAGGAATGGGAGCGCAGGACCACTCGAACTTGGCGCTCTCGGGAATCTTCATGTTGATGAACTCGCCCTCGTTGCCGGAGCTGAGATACATCTGTACCTGCTGGTTGGCAAAGGGGCCGGAGAAGAAGTAGTCCTCGCCGGGGGTGCGAATAATGCCCCGCTGGACCATGTTCTGATACCAGGAGATGACCTCGGTGGTGGCGTCCAGATTGTCAGCGAAGAGCAGATTGCCCTCGCGATCCGTATAGCCGATGCCCTTCTGCTCCACCAGAGTGGAGAAGCACTTCACGCCCTCGTCCCAGCCGGCGGCAGGCTTGCCGGTGATCTCAGCGATCTTGGTGCAGGTCTCCTCAAACTCAGCCCAGGTGGTGGGAACGCTCAGGTTATTTGCCTTGAAGAAGTCCACGTTATAGTACATGACCTCACAGGCCACATAGAGGGGCAGGCTGTAATAGCCGGGGACGGGGTAGTTGCAGCTGTCTTCGATATAGATGTCATAGTAATCAGACAGATCCAGACCGTAGTTGGCATTTTCAATGTACGGGGTCATGTCCACCACGCAGTCAGTCTGCAGCCAGTCCACCACAGAGGCAGCCTCGGTCAGGGTGACGTTGGGCATATTACCAGCTTTGATAGCAGCGGTGACGGCGTTTTCCAGATCGGGCATCTCACCCTTGGCATAGCACTCCACGGTGATGCCCTTCTCAGCGCCGATACCCTTGTTGAAATCATCCACGATCTCGTTCAGGGTCTGCTGCATGTTTTCCTGCACGATGCCATGCCAGAAGGTGATGGTGACGGGCTCGGTTAGCTCCACCTCCACGTCCGTGGGAGACTTGGGCTCGGAAGGGTTGCCGGACGGGCCGCCGCTCTCATTGCCGCAGGCGGTCAGGCTCAGGAGCATGCAGAGCGCAAGAAGAAAACTCAACCACTTTTTCATAATGTACCTCCAAAAATTTTATATATTTGGGCTGTCAGCCCTTGGTACCGCCGGAAGCAACACCCTCCATGATCTTCTTATGGAAGATGATGTAGAAGATGACCATGGGGATCAGCACAATGCAGGCAGCCGCCATTTGATTATGCAGGTTGGAACTGGATGCCTGCCGGAAGCGAAGCAAACCCACGGAAAGCAGTGTGTGCTCATCGGAAAGCGTGACGATCAGGGGCCACATAAAGGAGTTCCAAGCGGTGATGAAGGTCAGGATCGCCACAGTGACAATGGCGTTGACATTCATGGGAATGACCACCTTGATGAGGAACTTCAGATTGCTGCAGCCGTCCACCTTTGCGGCCTTGAACAGGGAGGGCGGCGTCTGCATGAAATATTCCTGCAGCATAAAGATGTAAAAGCCGTTGGCAACTGTCGGCAGCACAATACCGGAGAAACTGTCCAGAAGCCCCAGGCGGCTGCAGGTCACGTAGTTTTGGATGATCAGGATCTCCGAGGGGACCATCATGGTCAGCATGAACAGGTAGAAGCAGAGGTTACGGCCGGGAAAGGAGTAGATGCTGAAGGCGTAGGCACCCAGAATGGAGAACGCCAAGGTTACCACCACGCTGAGAATGCCGACCCAGATGGTGTTGCGGAAAAACATAGCGAAGGGGACCAGATTCCAGGAGTATTCGTAGTTCTTCCACTGGGGAGTCTCGGGCATCCACTGGGGCGGGATGGAGATGGCCTCCGGCAGTGTTTTCAGGGAGGTGAGGAGCATCCAGATAAAGGGGAACATCATCACCAGTGCGCCGATGATCAGCACCACGTATTTGATGACGGTGAGAACCGTCTTGCGGGTATCCCGGATCTGGAGCTCTGTATTTTTTCTCTTCATCGTGTTCCCTCCCTTACACGTAGTGGACAAATTTCTTGGAGACCACCCGCTGTACCACCGTGATGAGAAGGACGGCGATCAGAAACAGAATGGCGGCTGCCGCAGCGTAGTTGACCTTTCCCTGATCGTAGAACATCCAATAAATGTAGTACATGATGGTGATAGCGGCGTTTCCCGAGCCGGCGGCTCCGCCGGAATAGGAGACGAACATGGCATAGACCTCGTTGAAAGTGCGGGCCACGTAAATCACGGACACCAGAATCACCATCCAGATGGTGGGACTCAGCAGGGGCAGCGTAATGCGGAACAGTGTCTTCGTGGGGGAGGAGCCGTCGATCCTTGCAGCCTGATAGACCTGCTTGTTAATCTTTTGCAGACCCGCCAGAAACAGAAGGATCTTAAACGCCAGACCATTCCAGACCGAGAAGATGGAAAGGGTCACGATCATCAGGTTGGGATCGGTCAGCCACTTTTGCGGACTGATGCCAAACAGCTGTAGGAAATAGTTGATGTAGCCGTAGTCTGAATGGAACAGCCACAGGAACGCCATGCCGATGGCGATGGTGGACGTGACGTAGGGCAGGAAATAGATGGTCTGGAACAAGCCCTGAAGCCGTTTGATGGAGTTGATAAGCAGGGCGATGCCCAGAGCAAGTATCAGCGTAATCGGCAGGGCAATGAGCAGCAGGATCGCTGTGTTTTTGCAGGCCATCCAGAAGGTGGAGTCCTTCAGGACCCATGCAAAGGAGGACAGTCCGAAGCCCTTGCCGGTATTGGTGATATAGATATACTTCTGATAGAAAGCCGTGCGAAGCACCATGACCAGCGGATACACGGTGAACAGCAGAAGCAAAGCCATAGCGGGAAGAATGTACGCATAGGCCCATCCACTGCGCACACGGAGGGTACCGTCGGACATTTCCACCAGCTGGTATCTGCGCTTCTTGGCAGCCCCCGGATCTTTTCTCACCTTATCTTTCAGCATAGTGAGCCTCCTTACAGGCGGACGCCCGTCTCGGGGTTGAACAGATAGCAGCGCTTTTCCGACAGACGCAGGTGAACCTCCTGACCGGGGCGTACATACTCCTCCGCGTTGAGGATAGCACGAACCGGCTGGCCCGCCAGAGTGAAGGAGACCACCTGATCCTGACCCCGCATCTCCACGTCGGTCAGTGTGACAGACAGATCACCGCCCAGCGCCCACGCCTCCGGACGGATGCCCATTTTAGCATGTCCGGCGTAGTCAGATCTGCAGGGCAGACGCAGGCCATTTTCCAGAACAGCCGAACCGCCGCCGACCTGCACATCCACATAGGAAATAGGCGGATTGCCCATGAAGGATGCCACAAAGCTGTTGGCGGGATCCATGTACATCTCATGGGCACCGGCGACCTGCTGCACCACACCCTGACGCATCAGCACGATCTCATCCGTGATGCTCATGGCCTCTTCCTGATCGTGGGTAACAAAGATGGTGGTCACCTTGGATTCCTGCTGGATACGGCGAATTTCTGACCGCATTTCCATGCGCAGGCGGGCATCCAGATTGCTGAGAGGCTCGTCCAGCAGCAGAACATCGGGCTTTTTTACCAGCGCACGGGCAATCGCGACACGCTGCTGCTGACCGCCGGAAAGTTGACCGGGCTTGCGGTCCAGCAAGGACTCGATCTGGACCAGCTTGGCAATCTCATCGGTCGCGGCGTTACGCTTGGCACGGGAATACGGCCTCCCGGTTTCCGGATCCTTTATGTTCGACAGAGGGAATGTGATGTTGTCCCGGACTGTCATGTGGGGATACAGTGCGTAGTTTTGGAATACCAGACCGATATTCCGCTTCTCCGGCATCAGGGTGGTCACATCCCGGTCGCCGAACATGATTTCGCCGTCCGTAACACCCTCCAGACCGGCAATCATGTAGAGAGTCGTAGACTTGCCGCATCCGCTCGGGCCAAGAAGTCCCGTCAGCTTCCCGTCCTTGAATACAACATCGATGTGGTTGACTGCGGTGGTCTTGCCAAATTGTTTTGTCAGATTTTTTACTCGAACTTCCATCTCTGCACGCCTCCCCAATGATATTATTTTTTATTATATCTCGGGCGGCATTATTTTTCTCGGCAATATTTGACAGGTTACTTACACAATTTGACACAAATGATCAAAACCGACTGGCCATATACGGTGCCGACATTCAGAGAGCTCAACCCGATGAGGTGGATAAGATCAAGATATACCCGCATCCGTATCGCGATGCTGGCAGCAGCGTCCGGAATGCTATTGGCTGCGGCAGCGGTGCGCCGTTCTAAGCACCGGCAGCCACGGGATAACAGATGAATGCCGCCGGCGCATAGAGTCCAGAACCCTATTGCAATAAGCGCAGTCCCTCATGAGAACATTCCTCATGAGGGACTGCGCTATATAGCGTCACGAAAAGCTCCCTCAAAGAATATGTACACGCTCTTCAAAGGGCTTCTTGGGCTTTTGTGTGACTTTTTCTACCGGCTTGCCGAAGGAGATAATGGTCGCCGCCATGAACACCTTTCGAGGGAACCGAAATAATGACAGATGCAGCCTTACAGCCGGAAGCACTTTTTCAGCGCCGTATACTCACCCAGCACCAGCAGCGTCAGGCTGCTGTCCAGCACGGTTTCCGGCGAGATATTCACATCAGTTTTGTCGTTCCGCTTCACGCCGGGGATGTTGACGCCGTACTTTCGGCGGATGTCCAGCTCACTGATGCTGTGTCCCTGCCAGCTGCCCGGGACGGCGATCTCGATAATGGCGTGCTTTTCGCCCAGCTCTATGTAGCTGAAGATGTGGTTGGCGGTGTACCGGATAGCCGCCCACTTCGCCAGCTGCTTTTCCGGGTATGTCACCGCGTCCGCGCCGTTGCGCAGCAGAAATTTTGCCTGCACATCCCGTTCGGTGCGGGACACCGCATATTTCGCCCCCAGCTCCTTGAGCAGGGACGTCGTTTCCAGCGAGTTCTGGAAGTCTCCGCTGATGGTAACGTAGCAGACGTCGTAGTTTCCAACGCCCAGCGAGCGCAGAAAATCCATGCGGGTACTGTCACCGATCTGCGCGTTGGTGACAAAGGGCATACACTCGTTGATGCGCTCCTCGTCCCGGTCCACCGCCATGACCTGATGCCCCAGCTCGCTCAGCTGCATGGCAAGGTGCCGCCCGAAGCGGCCAAGTCCGATCAATAATACGTTCTTCATCGTGCGCTTCTTTCAGCCTACGGTGATCATTTCCTTCGGATACCGGGCATAGGTCAGATCATGCCCGGAGAATGCGGCGTAGATCAGGGTAAGTCCCCCGACACGCCCGAAGAACATCAGCAGAATGAGAATGCCCTGCGACAGCGTACCCAGCTGCGGCGTCAGCCCCAGTGTCAGCCCTACCGTCCCGGCAGCGGATGCCGTTTCATAGAGACAGGCACCGAGCGGCAGTCCCTCCGCCGCACTGATGACCGCCGCACCTGCGAAGGTCAGCCCCAGATACAGCAGCAGGATGGCGGCGGCGTTCCGCACAGCGGAGGGCTCCAGCCGACGCTTGAAAAGCTGCGGATCCTCTCGCCTGCGGAAAGCGGTGACCGCATTGGAGACCAGCACAGCCAGTGTCGTTACCTTCATGCCGCCCGCCGTGGAGCCGGGCGCGCCGCCGGTCAGCATCAGCAAAATCGTGACCGCCTGTGAGGTATCGCTCATTTTCGTCAGGTCTGCGGTGTTGTAGCCCGCCGTTCGCGGTGTGACCGCCTGAAAGAGCGACGCCAGGACGCGCTGTCCCGCGGGAAGCTCTGCAAAGTCTGTCAGGAAGAAGAACAATGCCGGAAGCGCGATCAGGATGACGGTTGCGCTCAGAATGACCTTGCTCTGCATCCGGTACCGCCGCAGGTGCAGCCGGTGGGTGCAGACATCGTCCCATGTCAGAAGACCGATACCGCCCACGACGATCAGCAGCATGATGACGATATTGATTAGCGGGTCGGCCATGTACGCCGTCAGGGAAGGGTAGAGGGCATCCGCCCGCCCCAGAATATCGAACCCCGCGTTGCAAAAAGCGGAAACGGAGTGGAATACTGCCAACCACACGCCCCGCAGTCCGTAGTCCCGGCAGAATGCCGGCAGCAGCGCAAGAGCCCCGACCAGCCTACCATCCGCCCTTTATAAATCAAATATAGCAGTTCGACCTCAACCGAGGTTCAAAACAGCAGCGCCTGCTTTTTTGCCTTGTAATAAAGCAGCCCGGCTAAATCCGCCAGCCCCCAGCCGATCGGGACAGACCACCAGATACCGGTGACGCCCATGGCGGGGATGGCGGACAGCAGATAGGCCAGCGCGACACGTGTGCCTAATGAGATGACCGTCAGGACAACGCTCATGCCCGGCCGCCCCAACGCACGGTACAGGCCGTAGAGCAGGAACAGGCAGCCGATGCCGCAGTAAAACGCGCCCTCAATACGAAGGTACCGCACGCCCTCCAGGATGACCTCGGTTTCTCCGGCATCCACAAAAATCGCCATAAGGGGTCTTGCAAATACGGAGACGAGTGCGGATATGACCACGCAGAAGGCCATGGAAATGCACACGGCACTTTTCAGCCCCGCACGTATCCGTGCACTCTCTTTTGCGCCGTAATTCTGGGCGATAAAAGTGGAAAAGGCGTTGCCGAAGTCCTGCACCGGCATATAGGCAAAGGCGTCGATCTTCACAGCGGCAGCGAAGGCCGCCATCACAACGGGGCCGAAGCTGTTGACCAGTCCCTGCACCATAAGGATACCGAGGTTCATGATCGATTGCTGCACGCAGGTCAGCGTGGAGAAGGAGACGATCTCCTGGATACGTCCGCACCGCAGACAGCAGAGCTTCCATACCGAGCGCACCTGCGGGAAGCGCATAAACGCATAAGCGGCAATGCCGATCCCCGAAACATACTGGGCGATCACCGTCGCTTCCGCTGTTCCGGCGACGCCTCTATTTAGCCCGATGACAAACCAGAGATCGAGAGCGATATTCAGTACAGCGGAAACAGCCAAAAAGCCCAGCGGGATAACGGAATTGCCGATCGCCCGCAAAAAAGAGGCGAAGTAGTTATACAGGAAAACGGCGGGAATGCCCATGAAAATCACAAACAGGTATTCACGCATATCGCCCCAGACCTCGGCGGGAACCCGGAGGAAGGTGCGAAGCCCGTCCAGGCAGACAAATGATAAGATGTTTAAGAGCACGGTGACGAGCGCGATAAAGAAAAACGATGCACAGAGGTTCTCGCAAAGAGCCCTCTCATCCCGCTGCCCAAAGCGCATGGATAACAGTGCGCCGCTCCCCATGCACAGGCCGAGGATGATGGAGGTCAGAAAGGTCATCAGCGTAAAAGACGAGCCCACCGCCGCAAGCGCATCACGCCCGAGAAATTGCCCGACAATCAGCGTGTCGGCAATGTTATAGTACTGCTGCAATAGATCCCCTAAAATCATGGGGATGGCAAACAGCAGCATGGACTTTGTGACGGGGCCTCGTGTTAAATCACGGTTCATGGCACGCCTCCGAATCGTAAGTTAAAAGCTGCATTTCGCAAGTATTGTAGTGCTTTTGCTTCAATCTGTCAATGCGGCGTTTACTTTTTGAAGGAACGGTGGTATCATCAGAGCTAAAGATCATGGAAAAACCTGATTTGCGGAGGAAACTGTATGTACTTAGATGGGCTGGACGGATTGGATCAAAAGATTGTGAGGCTGCTGATAGAAAATGCACGCATCTCCTACTCGGATATTGGTGAAAAAGTCGGCATTTCAAGAGTTGCGGTAAAGACCCGGATACAGGCTTTGGAGCAAAGGGGCATTATCGAGGAATACACGACTGTTATCAATCCTCAGAAGATCAGCGGGGCGGTTTCCTGCTATTTTGAAATCGAAACAACACCGCGCTGTCTGGCGGAGGTCACAGATATCTTACATCAAAACGATACCGTCACGCAGATCTACCGCGTGACAGGAAAAGACAAGCTGCACGTCCACGCCGTAGCCGCCTCCGCTGAAGAAATGGAGGTTTTTCTGCATACGGTCATTGATGCCTTGCCTGGTGTGGTCAGCTGCAGCTGTAATATGATTTTGTCACGTATCAAGGACATAAAGGGACTGCGTTTGTAGAACCCGTCGATAGAGGACGCAGCGCAAAGAATGCGGCGACTGCCACCCGGCGGTAAAGGGGGGCGAGCGCCCCTGAACACCACCCGTCGCTTTGGGCAGCAGGATCGCATATGGACGAACTCGGAGTTTGGCAAGCTGATCGGCCGCGCCATGGCGGAGGAGAGGCAGGACTACATCCTTGCCCTGTATCTGGCTCGCTACGCCGGGCTGCGTATCCACGAGTGCTTCCGCATGAACGCCGCCGCGACGGAGCGTGCGCTGCGTGAAAACACCCTCACCGTAAGGGGCGAGGGCGGCAAGGTGCGTATCGTCCCCATCGAGGATGACCGTATCACGATGATGCTGCAACGGCTGCTGGAGAAAACGGAACGCGGCCACAAGCTGCTGGTGCCGGACGGCGTACCCACCGACCGGGCTATTGCCGGCATGCAGCAGTTCATCCTCCATCACCGCAACGCCATCTGTGACCCCACCGCACCGGACAGGCGCATTACCTTCCATGGGTTACGACACACCTTCGCCACGCTGTCCCTCAAGTACGGCGTGGACGTCAAGACGCTGCCCGGTGCGCTGGGACATTACGATGCAGGCTTTGCCCTCAGCACCTACACCCACGCCACGGAGGAGATGAAGCGTGACGCCGCCGACACCATCGGCAGCGTCATCAGCCAGACCATGTAGCCCACAAAAAACAGCCGGAGAGGGACGGATGATGCCATCCGCCCCTCTCCGGGGCTTTCCTGACCTCTCGGCTTTTGGGTCACGGTTTGGGTCAAGCGAAAAACGCCAAAATGCCGTGTCACTTTTGAGATCATAAACAGAAAAAGTTCCTGATTTCGTAAGAAATCAGGAACTTTTTGGTGGAGACTGCTGGACTCGAACCAGTGACCTCCTGCGTGTGAAGCAGGCGCTCTAACCAGCTGAGCTAAGCCTCCCTATTCGGCAACCCTTACGAGTTGCCTTGTGGTGACCCGTACGGGACTCGAACCCATGTTACAGCCGTGAAAGGGCCGTGTCTTAACCACTTGACCAACGGGCCGGATAAACCCTTGAGGGGCCCCGGAGAGACGTGGTACATCTCTCCGGGCTTTGGTAGCGGCGACTGGATTTGAACCGGTGACACTGCGGGTATGAACCGCATGCTCTAGCCAACTGAGCTACGCCGCCATATCGATAAGCTCGACAAGCAAGAATAAATATAACACATGCGCCGGTGTTTGTCAACAGATATTTCCCGGAAATCCGGGAAAATCTTCACCGATCTTCGATGACGCCGCCGCCCAGCACCGTATCCCCGTCGTAGAGCACCACGGCCTGTCCGGAGGTGATGGCCCGCTGGGGCTGGCGGAAGACCACCCGCATCCGCCCCTCCGGCAGGGGTGTGACCTCCGCCTCCGCCTCCATCTGGCTGTACCGGGTCTTGGCGGTGACGGCGACAGGCTCCGTCGGCGCCGTGCCGGAGATCCAGTTCACCCGGCAGGCCGTCAGCTCCCGTGCATAGAGCTCCTCGTTGTCCCCCAGCAGGATGGTGTTGTCGGCAGCGTTCTTCCGCACCACATAGACGTGTCTCCCAGCGCTGACGCCCAGCCCCTTCCGCTGGCCGGTGGTGTAGCAGGGGAGACCCTTGTGGCGGCCCAGTACCCGGCCCTCCCGGTCCACAAAGTCACCGGGCGTCATCTCCACATGGCCATACTCCCGCAGGAAGCGGCCGTAGTCCCCGTCCGGCACAAAACAGATATCCTGACTGTCCGCCTTGTCGGCGTTCAGCAGCCCCGCCTCACGGGCGCTCTCCCGGATGGCGGGCTTGTCGAACTCCCCCACCGGCAGCAGCAGGTGCGACAGCTGGTGCTGCGTCAACTGATACAGCACATAGCTCTGATCCTTCCGCCGGTCCCGGCCCCGCAGCAGCCGGTACAGCCCCGTCTCCGGATCGTAGCCCACACGGGCATAGTGGCCCGTAGCCAGATAGTCGTAGCCCAGCACCAGCGCCCGCTCCAGCAGCGCTCCGAACTTCAGGCACCGGTTGCAGTCGATGCAGGGATTGGGGGTGTGACCGGCGCAGTATTCCGCCACGAAGTGGTCCATGACGTCCCGTGCAAACCGTTCCGTCTCATTGAATATATAGAACTTCATCCCCAACCGATAGGCCACGCTGCGGGCATCGTCGGCATCGTCGGCGGAGCAGCAGGTACCCTCCACCTCGCCGCTGTACAGCTTCAGCATGGCCCCGTCGCAGGCGTAGCCCTGCTGCTGCAATAGAAGCGCCGCCGCCGAGCTGTCCACTCCGCCGGACATGGCTACCAGAACTCGTTTTTTCTCCATGCACCGTTTCCTCGTGTATCCTTTCCCGCCAAAGCGGGGATCCTAATATCATATGTGGGGCCGTCAGTCCAGATTTTTCCGGGTGAAGGCCGTATAGGGCAGCGCATCCGCCAGCCCCAGCAGCACCGGATGAAAGCCGCCGCCGTAGGCGAAGGGCGGCTCCCGCAACACCGTTTTGGTGCAGCGCCGATCCGGCAGCGACACCGTTACGGTGGTACCCTCCGGGCCGGACTGTAACAGCAGCCGCCCGCCGTGACCACGGGCAATGGCCTGACACAGGGGCAGGCCCAGCCCCAGACCCTGTGGGGGAGGCGGCATCCGCAGCTTCTCCAGATAGCCGTCGAAGAGGTGCGCCTGCTGCTCCGGGGGGATGCCCACGCCGCTGTCTGCCACCGTCAGCAGCACTTGTCCCGCTGCGGCCCGCAGCGTCACCGTGACCTCGCCGCCGGAGGGCGTGTACTTCACCGCATTGGACAGCAGATTCCACAACAGCCGCTCCAGATAGCTGGGGTGGATGGCCGCCACATGAGCCGTCAGGCTGCACCGCAGGGTCAGCTTCACCCCAGCATGGGCCACCAGCGGCTGGGCGCAGTGTATCAGTTCCGTCAGCCACGCCACCAGCTCCACATTCTTCGTCTCCAGCGGCTCTGTTTGAGAGATCAGGGGGGCGGCGGAGAGATTGTTCACCAGCCGCAGCAGACGGTAGTAGCTCTGGCACAGGATGGCGGCGCTCTGCCCGGTGGAGCCTTCGCCCTCCGGCATCTCCTCCGGCACCAGCCGGGTCAGCGCTGTATGGATGTTGCCCATGGCCACCCGCAGCTGCGCTGCGATCTGCGGCATGATCTGCTCCAGCAGGATCTGGCTGTCCTCTTGATGCTCCACGGCCATCGCCCCCTTCCTCTTTACCATGCCGGGAAACGGGGGGAAGTATCCCCGCCAACTTTCTCCAGCACAGCGGCAGTGGTGAAATTCAACACATTATAGCAGGGTTCCTGTTGAAAAACAAGGCATATCCCCGGATTTGAAAAAAGAAAAAAATTTTATGAAAAAAGGCTTGATTTTTTTGCGGCAGGTGCATATAATACTAAACATACCATATGTTTGATATATTCCATCAGAGAGGAAGTTTTCGTGATGAGCATTAAAGTTGGTATCAATGGATTTGGCCGGATCGGCCGTATGGTCCTGCGCTGCAGCCTGCAGCACCCGGAGATCGAGATCGTGGGCATCAACGACCTTTGCCCTGCCGACTATCTGGCATATATGCTGAAGTATGACACCATGCATGGCCGGTTTCAGGCCGACGTGTCCTCCAACGACAAGGGCATTATCGTCAATGGCCGCAGCATCCCCGTGTACGCCGAGCGTGACCCCGCCAACCTGCCCTGGAAGGAGATCGGCGCCGAGTACGTCATCGAGTCCACGGGCCTGTTCCTGACCAAGGAGAAGGCCGCCGGCCACATCGCCGCCGGTGCCAAGCACGTGGTGATGTCCGCCCCCTCCAAGGATGATACCCCCATGTTCGTCATGGGCGTCAATCAGGACACCTACACCTCCGACATGACCTTCGTCTCCAACGCCAGCTGCACCACCAACTGTCTGGCTCCCGTGGCCAAGGTCCTGCACGATAACTTCGGCATTGCCGACGGCCTGATGACCACCGTTCACTCCACCACCGCCACCCAGAAAACGGTGGACGGCGTGTCCGTGAAGGACTGGCGTGGCGGCCGTGCCGCCTCCGGCAATATCATCCCCAGCTCCACCGGCGCTGCCAAGGCCGTGGGCAAGGTCATTCCCAGCCTGAACGGCAAGCTCACCGGTATGTCCATGCGTGTCCCCACGCTGGATGTCTCCGTGGTGGATCTGACCGTGAATCTGGAGAAGCCTGCCACCTACGACGAGATCTGCGCCGCCATGAAGAAGGCCTCCGAGGGCGAGCTGAAGGGTATTCTGGATTATACCGACGAGGCTGTGGTCTCCTCCGACTTCCTGGGTGACACCCACACCTCTATCTTCGACGCCAAGGCCGGTATCGCCCTGACCGACACCTTTGTGAAGGTGGTCTCCTGGTATGATAACGAGATCGGCTATTCCGATAAGATCCTGTGCCTCATTGAGCATATGTACTCCGTGGATCACAAGTAATCGCATTTTCCCCTTTTCATTTGCTTTCTACCTTTACGTTTTCCTTCTTTTTGTTCCGCCAAAGAAGCCGCCGTCAGGGCGGCTTTTTTGGTGCTCATTTTTTGGAAGCTTTTTGAAGTTCTGAGAAATGCCCCGGCGTGCAGGAAAGACTTTTTTGGACACACAGAGAGCCTGCGGCAAAGCCGCAGGCTCCATCTTCTATGCTTCCTCAATCAAATGCCGGAGCCAACGCCCGGTATTTCCCCAGCGGAGAGGCTCCGTTCCATGTGAGATACCCACCGGTGTTGCCGGTGTCCCGCAGAGCCTTGATCTGGGCCCCTACCTCCTCCGGCCCGTAGGTGTTGTAGGGCTCCCGGATGGCGTTGTAGGCCTGCACCCACGTGCGTACCGCAGCCGGAGACGCCGTCTCCAGCTGTCGCTGGGCAGCCTTCTGGCCGAAGGCATACATGGTCTCGTAGGGGTGCTCCCACGGTAGCCAGTCCCCGGAGGCCCCGTAGTGATCCGGATAGGGCATGGCGCTGATGGCGTCCACCACATTGCTGATGGCGGGCCAGTACTGGCCGTAGGCGGTGACGTAGGCCTCGGCGCACTCCCCGAACACATCGGCGGAGACATACACCCCGGCGTCGTGGAGCCGGTCGCAGGCGTACATCAGGAATCGCTGCACCGCTTGGGCCTTGCTCTCGCCGTTTTCGTTGCGGTAGTCAATGGTCCCCTCCTCGAAGGCCCATGTGCCATCTGGGAAGCGCATATAGTCGAACTGGATCTCGTCAAAGCCCATGAGTCGGGCCGCCTCCAGCCCCAGCTCCACCTTGTACTGCCACACGAACCGGCTGTACACACTGGGCCAGTACATCCCGCCGATCTGCAAAGGCTCGCCCGCCTGATCGGCGATGACGCACTCCGGGTGATCCTCCGCCAGATGGGGGTCGTTGAAGGCCGTGATGCGTCCGATGACGTAGTACCCGGCATTCTTCAGGGTCTTGATGCCCGTCTGATATACCTCCAGCGTGTTGTAGGCACTCTCGTAGGCGGAGGGGGAGTACTGCTTCATCACCTCCGAGGGATAGGCGATGGCTCCGCCGTCCATGATGTCCACCACAAAGGCGTTGATACCGCAGGAGTCCGCCACCTCCACATATTCCGCCGCTTGGGCGATGGATTCGTTGTTGAGATACAGGGCCTTCACCTCGCCGGGCATGGGATGGCCCTCGAAGCTGGCCTTTTCACGGGGGAAGTAGTCCAGCCCCGCAGCGTCACCGCCGCCCCAACTGTCCCCTCGTTCGGCGTGGAGCTGATAGACCTCCTGATCGTACTGCGCCTTGGCGCTGGGCTCGTCCATGGTGACGTACTCCGCCCGAATGTAGCCGCCCTCCACCTGCCAGCGCCCCACGGCGCCGCTGGCGTCCATATCCTGCCAGCCGGTGACGGTCAGGGCCTCTCCCTTCTGCACCAGCCGCCCCGGCACGGCCCCCGCTTCATCCAGCAGATTCACCGCCGTGCGGACATAGATGATTTTCGTGGCCACCACGTCCTTGGGGTCCGTCACCAGATGCTCACGGGCCAGATAGCCGAAGTTGTCCTCCCCCAGCACCAGCCGCACCAGACCGGGATGATCCTTGTCCTCGTCCTCCACCACATAGGTGACCTTCGTCCCCCGCACCGGCTGGGACAGGACGGCTCCCTCACCGTCGGTGATGTCCGCCGTCAGCCCCCCGGCGGCCACATAGCCCTCCGCCAGCGTCAGGGGCTTTTCCGCCCACCGGCAGAAATACAGCGCCGCCCCGGCTGCACACAACAGCACGACGCACAGGATGATCCACAGGGCGGTGTGGGGACGCTTCTGAACAGTTTCCTTGGTAGCTTGCATGGACGTACCTCCCGGATTCATTGTCTCCATTATACGGGAAGCGGCGGCGGAAAGCTACCGGAAAATGCTTACTTTCGACAAATTTCATATTTCCGTAAAAAATCGCCGCCGGAGCGTGGACAGCCGGGCGGCGTGCGTGGTATACTGTACGGAGAATTTGTATGTAAAGGGAGTGGCACGGATGAAAAAAACATACCTTGGCTTGATGGGACTGTTCCTGCTGCCGCAGACGGCACTGGCCGTCGATGCCGCCGCCCCGGCAAGCACCAGTGTAAGCTCGCCGCTTGCCGCCCTGTGGCGGGTGCTGCTGACTCCCATCACCGTGCCCCATCTGCCGTGGCAGCTGCCGCTGCTGGCCCCCGTTGCGCTGGTGCTGGTGCTGGTGCTGCTGATCTTCTGCCTGTTGGCTCGCCGTGGCGGCTATCGCCGTGGCTTCCGGGAGGGGGAGCGTGTGGTGATGCGCCAGATGGCCCGTGAGGAGCAGGAGACCGCCGTGCCGCCCATGCCCCACCGTCCGGCCCCGCAGCAGCCCGCCGCCCCGAAGCCTGCTCCGCAGCCGGAGAAGGCTCCCACGCCCCCGCCTGCGGAGGAGAAAAAGCCCGCCCCTCCGGCAGCGGAAAAGCCGGCATCTCCCGTCCGGGAAACACCGGCCCCCGCCGCCCCGGTCTCTCAGGAGGAGAAGCCGGACGAGCTGGACATCGATCTGCTGTTGGAGGAGATCAAGCGGATGTAGCTCACTTCTTCAGGAAGCCGAACAATCCTTTTTTCTCATAGGGCCGGGTGCTGACGCCCTGCACCTCATAGCCGGTCTTGCCGATGGCGGTCCGCAGGGCCTCCTCGTCCAGCGGCGCCTCGCTGAGGATCACCGCCTGCCCTTTGGTGTGGGAGGCGGTGACTTTTTTCACCGGCAGAGCACCCCGGATGGCATCGCTGACATGGGCCTCGCACATCCCGCACATCATGCCGTCTACCTTCACCGTTGTCTCGATCATATGGATTCCACTCCTTTTGGTTAATGTTATCTAACTGCATCTCAGAAACCAAGCCGCCCGCAGGCGACCTCTGGAACGACTGCATTGTAATCCCCACCGCCGGTTTTGTCAAGAGACGCTCTTGCAAATCCGGCAAGACCCACTTATAATATACTATAGGTCATACCGATCCCCAAGGAGGAAGCTTCCCATGCAGCTCTCTGCAACGAAAAAACTGGTATTCTGCGCCATCTGCGTGGCATTGTGCGTGGTGCTGCCCATGGCCTTTCATGCGCTGGGCTCCGGCACCGTGTTCCTGCCCATGCACATCCCCGTGCTGCTGTGCGGACTGGTCTGCACGTGGCCCTACGGCGTGGTCTGCGGCCTGCTTGGCCCGCTGCTGTCGTCGGTGCTGACCGGTATGCCTGCGGCGGCGGTGCTGCCCTCCATGATGGCGGAGCTGGCGGTCTACGGTCTGGTAACGGCGCTGGTGATGCGTCTGGTGCATACGGGGCGGCTCTACGGCGACCTCTATATCGCCCTGTGCTGCGCCATCCCCTGCGGCCGCATCGTGGCGGGCGTGGTGAAGGCATTGACCTTCCCCGCCGGCAGCTGGTCCATGGCGGCGTGGGTTTCCGCCAATATTCTGATCTCGTGGCCCGGCACCCTCATCCAGCTGGCTCTGCTGCCCACACTGGTGGTGGCCCTGACCAAGGCCCGGCTGGTGCCGCCCCGCTATTAAAATTTTTATAGCTTGCACAAAATGAGGGTGGCATTTTGCCGCCGGATATGGTAAACTATTCCTGTTAACCTGACGGCTTTGGGCCGCAGGTGTGAGGAGGAATGGAAATGAACCGTCAATACCCCAGACTGGTATTGCGTGACTCGTCCTTCCGCAGCAACGCCCGGGAGACTATCTCCCGCTGCGCCGCCTGCGGAATCCAGGTCTGCGGCGTCATCAAGGGCGTCAACGGCCTGCCGGAGGTGGCCCGCCGCTTCCGGGAATGCGGCGTCACGCAGTTGGGAACCAGTCGTCTGGAGCAGGTGGAGCGCTGCCGCCAGGCAGGCATCCCCGGCCCCTATCTGCTGATCCGTATCCCCGGCCCCACGGAGCTGCCGGAGCTGGTACGGCTGTGTGAAATGTCGCTGCAAAGCGAGCGCACGACTCTGGACCTGCTGGAGCAGGAGTGTACCCGGCAGGAGAAGTCCCACGCCGTCATCATCATGGCGGATCTGGGCGACCTGCGGGAGGGCTACTGGGACCACGAGGAAATGGTGCAGACCTGCCTGTATGTGGAGCGCCGGCTGCCCCATGTCCACCTGTCCGGCGTAGGCGTGAACCTCAGCTGCTACGGCTCCGTGCGGGCCACGCCGGAGAAGATGCAGATGCTGCTGGCCATCGCCCGCCGGGTGGAGGACGCCATCGGCCGCCCGCTGGAGATAGTCTCCGGCGGCGCCACCAGCTCCTATCCCATGATCCATACCGGCACCATGCCCGCCGGCATCAACCACCTACGGATCGGAGAAAATATTCTGACGGCGCAGGATATTGCCGATTCCTGGGGCATCCACGATGCAGACTACCTCCGGAACGACGTGTTCCGTCTGGAGGCAGAGGTGGTGGAGGTGAAGGAGAAGCCCACCTATCCCCAAGGGGAACTGGGGGCCGACGCCTTCGGCCGAAAGCCTGTCTATGAGGATCGTGGCCTCCGACTCCGTGCCATTCTGGCGTTGGGCCGGGCCGACGTAGGCGACATGGAGACGCTCCGGCCCACCATGCCCGGCGTCACCGTCATCGGCGGCTCCTCGGATCACTGTATTCTGGACGTGACCGACGCCCCCCAGCCGGTGCAGGTGGGGGATGTCCTGTCCTTCCGGCTGTGTTACAGCCACGTACTCTATGCCACCCAGCGGGACGATGTTCCCGTGGTGATCTGTCCGTGACCTCCGGGCCAAGCCCGCTGGCGATAAAATTCATCTAAGGAGGAACTCCCCTTTGAACAATGATAACTTTATGGTATTCGTCTATAATGCCATCATCGCCCTGTTTGCGTTCTTCGTGGCGGCCCCCATGCTGCTCAACGCCATCAGTCTTTTCACTGTGCAGAAGCGCTTCGCCAAGGTCATGGTGGACGAGGGCGTGGTGAAGGAGGAAACGGTGCGCCGCCTGCATCCGAAAAAGCAGGTGGCCGGCGTCCTGATCTCCCTGCTGGTGCTGGCCGGTCTGGGCTGGACCTGCACACGGGTGGATATGGGCTATATCTGCGGCTGTATCGCTCTGGTGGCGGGCGTGCTGAAGTACCGGAATATCATCCAGTTCAACAGCCTTACCGTCCAGCGCTTCCGCAATACCTACAAGGATGAAATGGATCTCAATAAGTACAATAAGTACGTGGATTCCCATTTCTAAGAGCGAGCGTATCACCTGTAAGCAGGGTGTATTTTTACAAACGAGCCTTAACGGCGCAAGCTGTGCGACGGATTTTAACCGCAAACAGATACTGTGAAGAAGAAGGCCCCCGGCATTGCCGAGGGCCTTCTTCTTGTATTGGCAACCAAAGACAACCCCCGGCTCTGCCGGGGGGAAAAATAGCCTATGGCGAGGGGCAAAGAAGACAAGAAAAAGTCTCCGAGTTAGAGTAAAGAAAGAGCACATCCATATGCTGATAAGCATCCTGCCGAAGTACAGCGTATCCCAGATTATGGGATACCTGAAAGGAAAGAGCAGCCTGATGATATTTGATCGGCATGCCAACCTGAAGTATCAGTACGGGAATAGACACTTTTGGGCAAGAGGGTATTTTGTGGATACGGTAGGCCGAAACAAGAAAGCGATAAAGGCGTACATACAGAACCAGTTGGAGGAGGACAAAATGTCTGACCAGATTAGCATAAAGGAATTTATAGACCCGTTTACGGGTAGTAAGAATCCCAAGGCATAGATAAAAACCCCTTAAGGGTTTCGTCCGCAATAGGCCCTTATAGGGCCCCAATTAACGGGCACGACAGTGGCCGGGAATCGGTTGGCACGACGGTGGGCGGCCGCCCCTTGTGAAATTCTATCGGTAAATGGTGTGTAGGGCGGGGTGCCCTCACCCCGCTGCCCGGCACCCCCCACTCCCGGCAGGGCACACGGGCCCTGCCCTACAAAATGTTGCGTTATCGCACTGGACGGACAGAGCCGTCCGCCCCTACAATATCCATCTCCCCATTCCATCTTGCAATCCCGCCTAAAATGCGGCGTAATAGTCCATGGAAAGGATGTACGCATTATGCTGCTTAAAAAATATACTGTCGGGTGTTTCAGGCCTGCTTCGGTCTGGAGGCCCGGGTACTGCCCTGACGCAGGCCGGAATGCATCACCGGAGCCGGGAGCCTGCAAAGGCTGCCGGAGCTGCTGGCGGACGCCGGGTGCAAAGAGCCCATGATCGTGGCAAGCCGCCGCCAATGCGCCGCACCGGAATTTATTACCATGGCGGAGAGGCTCCCGGCCCGGAGCAGCTTCCACGGCGTCACGGCGGAGACCGGCCTGGACGCCCTGACCCATGCGGTGGAGGCCTACATCGGCCGCTTTTATAACACCCGGGAGACCCGAAGCCTTGCCCGGCAGGCAGTAGAGGCCATTTACCGCATGAACCGGTCGCTGGGCATTCCGGAGTGCTTTCCCTGTATTCAGTCGGAGGACCTGCCTCAAATGGCCGCCTGGGCGGAGGCCAACCCCGTATACCCGGTGCCGGTGATTTTCGGCAAGGAGGACTTTATCCGCATAGTCCGCCGGGTGATGCCGTGAACCTTGGCAATTAAAAACGAAAAAAGGGAGGCGGCTTACGAGACGGTTCTGTTTCATAAGCTGCCTCCCTTTTTAATTCCGGGCGTGAAGAGCATCCTTTAATTTTTACGGTTTCGGTGCGCTTTATTCGGCGGCGGTTGGCACCGTATAAATATTGATGTGATTTCCCGCAGGATCAGCCATGCGGAACATATGCCAGCCGTAGGGGCGGAAGAAAGGCTCCTGGGTGACGGCACCGGCTGCCTGCGCCCGGGGATAGATATCCTCCAGAGTCGGCACCTGCAGCTGGAAATGTACGGCGCCGGAGGTGGGGAACGGATTTTCCTGGGTCAGCAGCACCAGCTTTGTGCCGGCGAGATCGTACTTAACGCCCCGGTCCTCCGGCCCCTCGTCCCAGCCATAGAACGGTTGTGTCGCAAATACCTGCTCGTAAAAGGTGCCCATCACGGATTTGGGGCAAATCGAGATCGGGTATATCTGTAACCCCTCTCGAGTACTGTCAGAATTGGCGCTGGAATATATTGAGTGGCTGAAGATAATTACCGTGTAACAGGCGTTATTCGCCCTATAGGCAAGCCGTATTTACCGCAAGGGCAAGAGCATACGGCCACTTTGCTTCAAGCCCTCACCCATAGAGCAAAAATAGGCAAAGAAGAAGTCCTGTTTTCGAGAGAAAACAGGACTTCTTGGAGCTGCTGGGCGGATTCGAACCGCCGACCTCATCCTTACCAAGTGATAAAATGCCCTCCAGCCGTTGCGGCATAAGGCTTTGTGGGCATTTTTACCGCAAAAAGGATGCGGTCGGAAACTCTTTGTTCCATGTGTTCCACCCGTTCGTTTCCCCGTGTGGGTCAAGGTGTGGGTCAAGCGGAAACCTCTGCGTCAAAAAAACGCGGACAGGTTTCGCCGTCATAGTTTGCTTTGCTGTTTCTCGCTCATAATGTCTTGCCAGTTCAGGTGTTTTCGCATCCAAGGCCACAAGTTCTCCGGCCCATGTTTTCAGGCCATAGATGTCAAATTTACTGTTTGAGATATACTCGCTGGTCCGATCCGTCTGCTACCGGGGTCCTTTTATCGTTGTGGCAGCATCCTGTGGTTCTATTGGTTTAATCGCTACAGGCACCTGCTGATTGGTAGCATCATAAACGAACGGTCGAAACTGCACGATCCTTACCTCTTAAGTAGTATACCATAGTTTTTGCAAAATCTGAAGCAGAAAATTGAAATCAGTGTCGTCAATTTTTATTCCAATATCGCACCGCTGCAAACAAAAAATAAAACCCCCGGAGTCTCTTGTCATGCAAGAGGCCCCGGGGGTGCTGTTTTATTTTGCCGCTTAGGTTTTTCTTTTTGGCTTACGCCTCCCGCTTTTTGCGCTTGAGCACAAAGGCTGCTGCGACCGCCGCCACAGGCAGGGCGATGGCCCACACCAGCACGCCGGTGTCGCCGGTGGCCGGAGTGCCGCCGTTGTTGGTGCCGTTGCCGCTATTGTCGCCGCCGGAGGTGCCGCCGGTCTGAATGGTCACATCGCTCATGTCATAGAGCCGGGTCTGGCCGTTTACGAAGCGGTAGTAGGCCGCCAGGGCGTAGTAGCCCTGCTCGGTGGCCATGTCGTTCCGCTCGCCGCCAGCGGTGTGCCGGAAGCCGCCGCCGGTGACATAGAACCCGGCCAGAGCATCCAGAACGGTGTGGCCGTTCTTCACGAAGCGGCTATCTGCGGTGGGATCGATGCCCAGGGCGGTGAGAGCCACGATGACCTGGGCGCAGGACTCGCTGTTCACGGTGCCCCAGCTGCCAAAGCCGCCGTCAGTGCGCTGCAGGGCGGAAAGGGCCTCCAGAGCCTTATCCACAGCAGCCTTCACGGTTTCGTTGGTCTTGTAGTAAGGTGCCAGGGCCTGGATGGCCATAGCGGTCATATCGGTGTCGGCGTTCTCGCCGCTGAGGTTCCAGCCGCCGTCGGGAAGCTGGGCATCCAGGATGACCTGAATCAGCTTCTCCCGGGTCACATCGCCCATAGTGGGGTAGTTGTGGCTATCCAGGGCAATGAGGGTGAAAATGGGGCCGTTAATGTCCTGGGTCTGCACATAATCCATGTTATCCAGACCCTTCAGCAGATTGTGGCCGCCCACATTGGTGACATCCTTGCCGATGGCCGTCAGGGCCAGGATCACCCGGGCGTTGTCGGTGACTTTGGCCGGGTGCAAACGCTCATTGGCGTCAGCCTTGGCCTTCACATACTCCACCACATTGTCATAGTACCCGGCGGGTACGGTGCGGCCGCTGCGGGCCAGGCCGATGACCATCCACTCGCCGCCGGTGGAGTTCACCGTGGGGGTGCCCAAGGTGGCCATGAAGTCGCCGGTGGTCTTATAGATGGTATCCAGGTTTGCCATGAGGTCCGCGTGCTTGAGCTGGTTGAGCCTAATGATAGCGGCGGTGAGAGCGTCCACCTTGTCAGCGTCCACCAGGGCCTTGTCCTCGTCGGAGAGGGCATCGTAGGCGGACTTGGCGGCGGTGATGGCGGCCTCACTATCCAGAGTGACATTGGCGCCGATGGCGTCAATAAGGTCCTCCACGGTCTCGATGTCGCCCTTCAAAACGGTGATGGTCAGGTCGCTGATCTCCATCTGATAGAACTTCGCGTAGACATCCAGCCACCCATAGCCGCCGCTTCTGTGGGTAACATCCAGATAGCCGCCATGAATTCTGTAGGTGCCCGCCGGGGTGGTCTTGGGCACGGTGAAAGTGATGCTCTTGAGGGCCACCTCGGGGCCGACGGGGGTAGTGCCCTCGCCCTCCCAGGAGTCGCCGCCCTTGGACCACTTGGAGAAAATGTACTCCGCACCGGGAATATTGGTGGAGTAGTTCAGCAGGCAGTACTGCAGCTTATAGTCCTGGGCCAGCTGCTCGATGGGCAGCGTAGGGATGGAGATGGTAAGCTTGTCCCCAGCCTTGACCTGCCCGCCGTTCTCGGCCACGGTCTCATACTTGGGCTCCAGCTTGAAGTTGGGGTTCTCCTCCACCTGCAGCGTAATATCCGCCAGCATGCCGAAGCCATAGCGGGTGGAAGCGGCGATACCGCCGGTGTTGCCCTGATCGCCCTCGCTGCCGGGATTGGAACCGTAGCCCCGGTTATCGGAGCTGCCCTTGGTGAGGGTGATCGTGCCGGATTCCGTCAGATAGGCCGCAACGCGGGGCTGATAAGATACCTGTTTTTTCACACCATTTTCATCAGTACGGTAAATATCGTGCTGGTTGTCTGTATTTACTACGCTCTGCAGAGGCATATCCGTATAGAACACCGTCGTGGTGGCAGGGTTATAAATACGGAGGATCTTATGGATATTGGTAGGCCGCCCGATGATCCAGATACCCGCCGTATCGCCGGTGCGCAGATCCTCACCGGGGCGAGAAATGTTCTCCTGCACATAGCGGGTGACCTTGCCCTTGAGGGAGTAGACCTGCGTGACGGTCTGTCCCTGATAGTCAGCGGTGACCTCGATGCCGTTGTAGCCGTCCTTGATGAGGATGGTCACATTGCCCTTGGCGTCGGGGGTGTAGTCGGTCTTGACGGGGGTGCCGTCTTTGTTGTACTGGAGGTAGTTATAGACGCTGACCTTGGCGTTGGTGCCGTTGACCTTGAAGGTAAAGGGTGCGCCCTGGGTGCCGTAGTCATAGGTCCAGTTGTCGTATTTGCTGGTGTTGTTCAGAGAAGTGAAGTTTGTCAGGTTCTTGTTCAGATCCTGAATAGCCGTCTCCTCGGGGCTATTGACATGGACGGGGATCTCCGGAATCTGGCCGTAGAAATTGCCCGCCTTATCCGTAAAGGTGACGGTGAAGGTGGTGGTGCCTGCCTTTTTAGGCACCAGGTAGTACTTCATGGCCGGGAAAGTACTGCCGCCGCCCAGACCGCCATCCTGATAGACATCCTCCACTTCCTTAATCTCGAAGATGCTGTCATCCTTGATGTCAAATTTCAGAATGCCGGGCAGGGTATAGGGCAGACCTTTTTCTACCGCATATCCAGCAGGATACAGCGTCGTAGGCCGGTTCGTCCAAATCTCCCGGAATACGGCAGGATAATAGGTGTCCTCGTGGCCCAGGTCCAGATTATAGTGGTTGGCCCCCATCATAAAGTCGTCGTAATATTCCGTGGGCTTGCCGATGGAGCTGCCGTCCAGAATGGACTGCTCGTTGACGGTGCGGTACGCACCCTCGTAGGCCGTCTTGACTGCGGCGTTTTCCGTAGAGTTAACGGCCGCAAATTCCGCCCGCTGGGCGTCGGACAGCTCCAGATACTCCACCTGTGCATCCTGCACGGCGTCGTAATACTGGGCATAGTTTTCTGCGGTGACCTTCCCGGCGAACGTATTCACCAGGTCGATCCATGCCTGAACGCCGTCCTCGTGGCGCTTTTTCAGCTCCTCCACCCGGGCCACGGAATCCTGCAGCTTTTTCAACGTCTCCGCGGACAGCTGCTTCTGTTCCTCGTCGGTAAAACCGGCATAGGCGCGCTGATAGCTCATGACGATCTTGTAGTGATCGGCATACGTCAGATTATCGGTGCTCGGCAGAGCGCTGATAAACTCGGTCAGCTCCGCCGGAGTAGTCTTGACCACAATCACCGTAATAGTGGTGTGGATCTCGATCTTGGGATTCTTTTTGTCGACACCGACGAAGTCAATGACCGTCGTGTCCTTCTTCAGCGGTACCGGCTTTTTGGAAAATGCCATCATGGCCGGCTTACCGAAGTTAGCCTGCTTGACATGAACCTCGCCATCCACAAGAATCTGTGTTTTTAAGCTGTTCAGGTCACCGGCCTGCATGGCATCGGTGAATTTATTGATGCCGAAGCTGGCCACCTGCGGGGACACATAGACGATATAATTCCAGCAATTTTGGGAATAACCGGTTTCGCCCGTGCGGTTGCCGTCCTCATCCGCCTGAAACAGCGTACCCTCCGGATAGCCGTAGAACACATTATCTGTATTATAGGCAGGCTTGCCAAAGAAGTTAAATGTACCCCAGACATAATTGCCCGGCTTGGTGAGGGTCAGCTTGTAATTCTCCGTGCGGCCCTGGGCGGTGACGGCGATGTAGAAAGTGGCCGAGCCGCTGCCGGTGAACTGATTCGCCGGGGTGGAAGCCACGCCGTTTTCAAAGTCCGCCAGGACCTTGCCGTCGCTGCTCTTGAGCTGGGCGGTGGCCCCTGCGGGCAGGTCGGAGAGCGTCACGGTGAAGCCGCCGTCGTTATACTGCTTGAGATGGGTATAGTTTGCCAGCTTGCCGGTGAAGGCGGCGGTTTCCTTGTCAAAGGTCAGGGCCACTTTGGTGCCGGCGGAGCCGTCCTGATGGATGGAGGTGAGGGATACATTGTCGCCGGAGAGGAGGGAGCCCGCCGCCTGGAGGGCGATGGTGTAGGTCTCCGGGGCGGCATCGCCGTCATTGCCCACCTTCAGGGTGATGACGGTGCCCGCCTGAACGGGAATGGCATCCTTGCGGCCATACTCCGTGCCGCCCACATAGATGCGGACGCGGTTCTGCTTGTTGCTGGCGGTGGGGGTGACGGTGAGGGCGGTGACGCCCTCGGGCAGAATCATGGTATAGTCATGCACGTCGGAGGAAAAGGCGGGGTTCAGTTCGCCTGCGCTGAGGGCGATGGCCTTCAGGGTTTTGTTGCTATCCCCAAAAGCACCGCCGATGTCCGCGCCCAGATTGCAGGTGTGCTGCACGGCGATCTCGTCCCCGGCCTTCAGCTTGCCGTTGGCCACGGTGTAGGCGGCGAAGCCCTCACTGGTGAACCAGTCGTTGAGGGTGCCCATCCAGCCGGAGCCCTCGGCGGCGGCCTTCTCCTCGATGCCGTTGATTTCGCTGATGTAGCCGGTGTCCGCGCCGGTCTGGGAATAGCCCCCGGCCGTCAGTGCGTCCACGATGCAGCTCATCATGGAGGAGTCATCCTGAAGTGTGACCCACTCGTCCACCAGCATCCCCTCCCAGGGTGCGCCGTCGGCCTCGGCCCAGGTGGTGTTTTCCACCGTCACATGGACCTGACCTGTGTGGTCGTCCGCCGCCAGCACGCTCACGGGAAGCAGTGACAGCGCCATGATAAGCGCCAGCAGCAGAGAAATGATTCTTTTTTTCATTTCTTCTTCCTTTCGTTCTTTTTATTTATGTAAATGCCGAAGCAATCACACACTTTTTGCCATTGCGAGGGCGCACCGCGCCCGTGGCGATCCGTAATACCCTATATCTCACGCCCCCTGCTTCCCTCCCCCCGGGCCGCACTCTTTGCAGCACGGCCCGGGGAGAGGGAACTTGAAAGGAACGACAAATAGCGCAAAAATTTTTCTTGAAAGCGGGGCGGGAAAGGTCTGCCGTCCTCCCCCGCCCCGGCGGCTTGAAATGGCTATCATGCTTTCCATGGAAAGCATGATAGCCATGGTGCCTGGCAGCAAAAAATCACCCGGCCGCCAAAAAGCAGCCGGGTGAAGCAAATTCTATACGACAGCTTCGGCTCCGGAGATGGCGGTGCCCGGGAGCAACGCCTTGCGTATCTGACTTAGCCGAATAAATCGGCATCACAGTGACCGTCTCGCGGGGCCTCTCACCCCATTCCGCCACCGGGATAAACCCGGCTCACGCTGTCCCGTTGTTTGGTTTTCTTTATTATATTACGCAATGCACAATATTTCAACAGGAAAAAACATCATTCCTCCCCATACCACCTCGGCCTGGCCGCCTGCGTGAAACCGTTGCTGCAAGAGAGCGTCACCCCGCCCGCACCGGATGCGCAATGCACCACCAGCAGGCGGCCCAGCCAGTCGCGCCCTGCGGCGATGCCGACGTGTGCATTTACCTGCTGTGCCACGCCGACCGTCGAACGAATCGGTGCCATCCCAGCGAAGCGACTATGGCAAAAGCAAAGGAGCTGATGGAGAGCGGTCGCACCAACCGCAAAAGCGGGCACGGCAATCCGGGTCTCAGCAGCGCCACCGTCCGCAGCCTGCACCTGATGCTCCACAACGCATTGAACCGTGCCGTAAAAGAGCGCTTGATCCTCCGCAATCCTACCGAGGATCGCATCGCACCGAAGGTGCAGAAATTCGAGATGCAGATCCTCCAACCGGAACACATCAAAACTTACCTTGACGCCGCAGAGAAACGGGGACTGCTGCCCATGTTCTATCTGGAACTGGTCAGCGGGCTGCGCAAGGGCGAGTTGACCGCCTTCCTGTGGAGCGACCTCGACATTACAAACAGAACCATCTCCGTCAGCAAGCAGTATGTCAAAAATCCTAACGGAGAGCTGACCCTCTCCCGCCCCAAGACAGAGACATCGGTCAGAAAGATCAGTATTTCACAGGAGGCTGTTGACCTGCTGGTTGCCGAGCATAAGAGACACCCCAATAACCCGTACATGTTCCCCTCACCCATCACAAGAGAGATGTATCACCCCGATTCTACCGTAAAGCTGCACAAGAAAATTCTGAAAGATGCCGGGCTGCCGCACATACGCTCCCACGATCTCAGGCATACCTTTGCCACACTGGCCCTGCAAAACGGTGTGGATGTAAAAACCGTCAGCAGTATGCTGGGCCACTATGATGCGGGTTTTACCCTGCGCACCTACACCCACGCCACTCGCCAAAAACAGGATGAAGCCGCCCAGACCATGGGCAGCTTCATGGCGCAGGTGATGTAAGCCAATCTAAAAGAGATGAGCGGACGGATATTCCGTCCGCTCATCTTTCGACCTTTCCGAGCATTTCCACGTGTGGGTCAGGGTGTGGGTCAGGCAGTTGACCCACACCCTGACCCACAGATTAAATTGGTCAAAAAGTAAAGAAGAAGTCCTGTTTTCTCTCGAAAACAGGACTTCTTGGAGCTGCTGGGCGGATTCGAACCGCCGACCTCATCCTTACCAAGGATGCGCTCTACCGACTGAGCTACAGCAGCATATGGCGACCAAGATGGGGCTCGAACCCACGACCTCCAGCGTGACAGGCTGGCGTTCTAACCAACTGAACTACTTGGCCTGATCTCGCTCGTAGGAATCAAGCTTGTTTATTATAGCAAGCGCAGGCGGGTTTGTCAACACTCTTTTCTAAAAAAATTGCCGGGAACGGGAGAAAAACAGGAGGGCTGTTCCCATGGGGAGTGGATCGGCGGCCAGAACATAAAAGTATACATTTTGCATGGAAAATCACATAATTATCATGAAAATAAACAGTTATCGCCATAGAAAATTGCAATAAAGCAGATAAAATTTCTTGACAGGGGGAGGGCGATATGATACTCTATGGGCGTAGGCCGCTCTAAAGGCGGAAAACCAGAGACAGAATGATAAAAGGAGGACGCATCATGAAGAAACGAGCACTTACCCTTTTACTAGCATTGGCCATGTGCCTGTCCCTGTGCACACCGGTGATGGCGGAGGAGGTGACGCCAGAAAGAACGATTGTTTACACGACTACAGCGGAGGAAAGAGATGCCATTTTTGAAGCGGAAGTGGAAAAAGCTCTCGCAGCTCTTTCCAATGGTTCTGCAAGAGAAGTTAGGTATCAATATAAGAGTGAGAATCTGACTGATAAGTATAAAATAAAAACAGTTGGCGGTTTTGCGGGTAACCAAGTCCAAAATGGATACCGCTTTCCTACAGGAGGAGGTTTCTATTTCAGTGATGTAGGTGGCCCAACTGTTCAGGGAAGTGTAAATCTTGGATTGCCTAAGCCTTTTGATACTGTGTCGTTTACGGTGACGCTGGGAACGAGGAGTACTGTTTCTGGGTTGGTGGTTAATGTCCCCAATACAACAGATTATTTTAAGCTGTATGTCGAGAAAGAAGTTGAAGCGAGACCCTATAAGGTTTATAAGAGACTTCCTGGAAATGGAAATGCGTGGGAGTTTGATCGATATGGGGTTGTTTATGTAACTGTTGGAGTGGTTGCCTATGCAAAGAAAGTCTAAGTATCTTTGGGCTGCATTGGCAGCCTCTCTGTGCCTGATCGTGGCTCTGCTGGTGATGCTGGGCATGAGCCTGCGGCATCAGCCGCTGACGGGCACCTACCTCTGCGAGGGGCTGAGCCCCGGAGCCGGCACCTATCTGGTGTTTGATGGGAAGGGGGACTACACCCTGTACCGGCAGTCCGGTGTGCTGTCCGCCGGGACGTATGCAGAGGACGCCAACGGCGTCTATGTGCTGAAGGGGGAGGGACTGACGGTCCCGTATGTGACCTACGACGGGAAGGACAGCGTGCATTTCTTCTCCGTGCCGGACACCTACACCTACCAGCGCATCAGCGATATCCCCACATATATCAACGTGGAAAAGCCGTAAAATGAATGACCGGGGGCCTTCCGTAAGGAGGGCCTCCGGTTTTTGCGGGATGAAGAAAGAGTGCCTGAGGTCTTGCTGCCTCAGGCACTCTTTGAAGCTTGCGGTGCGGGTCAGCACTCCAGCCGGTCAGCAGCGGCGGAGAGCCAGGAGCCTTGGAAGTCCTCGATGCGCCCGGCGTCCACCAGAGCCGCCAGCGCCGGGTCGATGGGCATCTGAGCCAGCAGGGGCAGGCCATAGCGGTCGGCGGCCTCCTGCGTTTTGCCCTCACCGAAGAGGTAGATCTTCCTGCCGCAGTCGGGACAGGCCAGATAGCTCATATTCTCCACCAGACCGACGATGGGGATGTTCATCATCTGAGCCATCTTCACGGCCTTTTCCACCACCATACCCACCAAATCCTGCGGGCTGGTGACGATGATGACGCCGTCCACCGGCAGGGTCTGGAACACGTTCAGAGCCACGTCGCCGGTTCCGGGGGGCATATCCACGAACATATAGTCCACGTCCTGCCACAGCACGTCGCCCCAAAACTGCTGCACCACGCCGCCGATGACGGGGCCACGCCAGATGACGGGGTCAGTCTCGTGCTCCAGCAGCAGGTTTACGCTCATCAGCTGGATGCCGGTCTCCGTCTGCACCGGGAGGATGGCATCCTCGGAGCCAACGGCCCGGCCGTGGATGCCGAAGCACTTGGGGATGGAGGGGCCGGTAACGTCGGCGTCCAGAATGGCGGTGCGGTGGCCCCGGCGCTGCATGGTGACGGCCAACTGGCTGGTGACCATGGATTTGCCGACGCCGCCCTTGCCGGAGACGACGCCGTAGACCTTACGGACATGGCAGCCCTCATGAAGGGGCTTGATCTGGAAGGGGCTTCCGCCCTGACGGTCAGCGCAGCTCTCGCCGCAGCTGCTGCAATCGTGGGTGCATTCACTCATGGGAATATCTCCTTTATTATAATAGTAGCTTCAAAGGTGCTGAGATGCTGATGGGAATTACTTCTTGTCCTTCTGGCCGGGGCGCTTTTCACGCAGCAGGTTCAGCAGCTTTCTGCTGTGGCGCTTGGAACGCAGATCGGGGTGGGAACGGAGCAGACGGCGCTCGAAGAGGTCCTCGCCGCTGCGGAGCTGGGCCAGATACAGCTCCTTCTCCTTGAGGAAGTCGTCGTTAGCATCCTCTAAGCCGGCCATGAAGCGGTCGGTGACCTCCTCCAGACGGCCTTCATACTTCTGCTGCAGCTGGGCGGCCTTCTCCTCCAGATGGGAGCGGATCTCCTGCCGCACCTTCTGCAGATCGTCCAGACGGTGGGACAGCTGGATGGCGCTGCGGACGGAGAGGACGTTATCCATGAGATACAGGCCGAAGAGGAACGAGGCCACAGGGATGGTGTAGGCGGAGCCGATGTGGAACAGCCACGCCATCACTGGCGGATTCACAACATGGCACAACAGCACGCAGGCCAGACCGAACAGCAGGCTGTTCTGCAGACAGATGCGGCCGTTGAGCTGGATCTTCTTGCGGCTGTAATCCCACCAGCGCATATGGAAGACGGCCTCCATAAACCAGCTGGTGAAGTACTCCAGCGCAGAGGTCAGCGCCATGCCCGCCAGAAAGGTCAACAGGGGATTTTTCAGGCCCCCGTGTAATACATATAGCACCAAAAGGGCGCCGTGTCCATAGATGGGGCAGATAAAACCGTTCAAAAAGCCACGTTTTTCGCAGATGTGGCCCTTGCCCACGGAGCAGTAGAACATTTCGCCCACCCAACCGGCGGCGCTGTAAATCATCAGCAGCAGGAAAAATACACAGAGATTTTCAAAGGTGTTCAGCGGGAACATACAGCACCTCCGTTCAGGGTAAGAATGTGGACGCCGGGGCGGCCCGCCAGATAGGTCCGCTCCCGGTCATGGCAGGTGAACAGCAGAATTTGACGATTCTGACTCTCTTGGAGCAGCCACTCCAGCGCAGCGGCCAGCCGCTGGTCATCGAAGGAGGCGAACACGTCATCCAGGATCAGGGGGACATGCTTCTCCGGCGGCAGCACCAGCTGACAGATGGCCAGCCGCACCGCCAGATACAGCTGATCGGCGGCGCCTTGGCTCAGCACCTGAATGCTGCGGGGTGTGGGGTCACCGGAGGGCTCGGCGGAGAGAGCCAGCGTCCTGTCCAGCAGTACCTTGTCGTAGCGCCCTCCCGTCAGGGCGGAGAAAATTTCCGCCGTACGGGCGCCCAGCGCCGGGGAGAAACGGTTTTGCAGAGTCTGATTGGCGGCGGACAGGGCGTCCATGGCCAGTTGGATCGCTTCGTATTCGGATTGCAGGCTCTCCAGCTTTCGGCGCTTCTCGGCCAGCTGGGCCGTCAGCTCTGAGGGGTCACGGGCCGCCTGCAGCTGGCCGGAGATGGTATCCAGCCGGGTGCGTGCGGCGGCCAATTGGGCTTGCGCCTCCGGGATGGCGGAGCGCATGGCTTCGACGGAACGGGAGGGCCGGGGCAGAGGAATGGCCGGATCCGGCAGCTCCCCCTGCGGCAGACGCTCCTCCAACAGGCGGCAGTACATCTGTGCCTGCTCCTGAGCGGTTTGGGCCGATCGGAGGGCGGCGCGGCTGCGGCGGGCGGCGGACAGGGCCACCTGCACGGCAGGCAGATCCACAGCGGTGGAATGGAAGGCTCGGACCCGTGCCAGCAGCGCCAGCAGCTGGGCCTGATCGTTATGAGCCATGGCTTCGGCGGCGGCTGCGGCGGCATCGGCGCTGCGAGTGGCCTCCTGAGCCTCCGTCAGTAGAGGGAGATACTCTGCAATCTGCCGCTGTAAGGTGCTCCGCTGGTCGTCTGCCTGCTGCTTCGCCTTGGCGTGACGATGGCGGGATACTATATCATATAGCAGAGCGGCGGCACCGACTGCGCCACAGAGAATGGGCGCATACACAGGCAGATGCAGCAGCACACAGGCTACGGCCCCGACCAGCAGAAGAAGTCCCACAGGCAGGGGCAGCTTCGATGGTGCGGGCGGGTCCGTCAGGGCGGACAGGCGGCTTTGCAGCTGCGGCCCGTCGGCGGGAGAGAGGGGGTGTGCCGTGCAGCGGGCCATGGCCTCGTCGGCCTGCCGGCGCAGCTGGGCCGCTTGCTCCGTGGCCTGCCGCCGGGCGGCGATGGACTGGGTCAGAGCGGTAGCTTGTCCCTCCAGCTGGGAGAGTGTCTCCTCGTCCGGTAGGACGTCACAGCGCTGCTCCAGTTGCCGATACTGCTGCTGGGCGGTGGATAGGGCTGCTTGGGCCTCCTCGTATTGGCGGCGGGCGGCCTGACGCTCCAGCTGCTGCCATTGGGCAGCTTGTTGCTCCAGTTCCTCCAGTCGGGTCTGGGTATCTTGCAGTCGGAGCTGTGCGGCGTTGAACTGTTCCCGCAGGCTCTCCTGCCGGGCCAGCGCATCCTCCAGCTGGGCGATTTCCTGCTCCAGTGCCGGGATCTGTCCGGTGGAGCGGTTGGCTCGCCGGGCGTTCAGCTGCTTTTTCAGCCGCTCATAGCTCTCGGAGTAGGAGGCGTCCTCCTCGCCGGTGGAGATCAGAGCAGCGATGCGGCGCTCCAGCTCGGCGTCCTGATCCATCGCCAGAGCATTCTGGCCGATGAAGGCGCTGCGCAGAAACACCTCCCGTGGAATGCCCAGCAGATACTGACCGGCCTCGGCGGCGGGGATGCCGGGGACGGGGTCGGCGGTGCCGGTGTAGGTGAGATGGGCATCACCCATGGGGGCGGAGGTCCGTCTGGTCTCCCGCAGGAGGGTATAGCGGGCGTCGCCGTTCCGAAGCAGTAGCCGCCCCTGCATGGGGGAACCGCTCCACGGGGCGTAGCGGTTCTTGTCGGCCAGCAGCCCCCGCTCCTTGGTGGGGACGCCGTACAGCATATTTTGAAGGAACCGGCACCAAGTGGACTTGCCGGATTCATTGGGGGCGCAGATCACATTCAGCTCCGGCTGAAGGTCCAGCTGGGAGCCGTTCAGTCTGCCAAAGGTGGCGCTCATCTGCTCGATCTGCAAGGGATCACCTCTTTATCATATATGGTTCATGTCGCCGGATAGTATACCACAGAAGCGGTCGTTTGTCACTGGCTTTATGGATGGAGAAAAAACGGAAATTTTTTGAAATTAGGTATTGACAAATGGCGTTTCCTCTGGTAATCTAAACAAGCTGTTTCGCAGAGCGGTTTTCATAGGAGCTTCCATTAGAGTACCAAATGACTGGTAAAAGTTTTTTGGAAAAGATGAAAAAACCTGTTGACAAACTTGGCTTTGCAGAGTATAATAGCAATGTTCCGCAGAAGCGGGCGTGTATCTTGTAAATTAAACAATGAACGAACAAAAGCACCAGACGGGAGCACATGAAAATGTGCGACGAAACTTGGTGGAGCAGGGTTAAGTCAATTACCTGCGAAGCTAAGTATAAAAAGTTTTTGAAGCTATGACAAATAGCTCTGTAACGAGATTAGCTCAGCGGAGACGCTGTGTTGATACGATTTATAGAGAGTTTGATCCTGGCTCAGGACGAACGCTGGCGGCGTGCTTAACACATGCAAG
>ERZ840096.36-NODE-36-length-216966-cov-8.520670_pt1 | contig 216966 bp, 194 predicted proteins | sample MGYA00519878_ERZ840096 | MGnify/ENA primary metagenome ERZ840096 (study PRJEB31850, sample SAMEA3708865) | human gut metagenome | biome: human gut; feature: human-associated habitat; material: faeces | place: China | collected 2014 ... | reverse complement strand
TTTGTGGTATAATTTGCATAGCATGAACCTCCGCTTTAGTATGTTTTGTTTCACACCTTAATTATACTAAATTGGTGCAGTTCATGCTATTTATTTTGCTACAAACATAGATTTCACAAGGCTTTACGGGTGCTCAGCACCTGCGAAGTTTGAGTGATATAATAAAAAAAGGATAAAAGACAAAACGATATTGATTGTATCGAGCTTGTTTGCATTAGATATAGATATATAGATGAGGGGGATTCATTATGCGCAAGACGAGAAAATCAAGTGATCGCCAGAAGGAGATTTTCCAGTTCATCAAGGCTTTTCTGTTGGAGAAAGGCTACCCACCGTCGGTGCGGGAAATCGGCGAGGCTGTCGGACTCAAGTCGAGCTCGACGGTGCACGGCTACCTTTCACGCCTCGAAGCCAATGGCATGATCAAGCGCGATCCGACGAAGCCGCGGGCCATCGACATTCTCGATGAACGCCCCTGGCGCCAGAATGTGCCAGTGCCGATGCTCATGGGCATCCATAAAGGGGCTGCCCTGTTCAGCGAGAGGAACATCCGAGATGTTTACTCGTTCCCGCAGGACATGCTCGGCACCCACAAGAAGACGTACCTGTTGCACATGCCAGATGATGGCCTGCAGGAGGCGGGCATCGCGGAGGGTGATGTCCTTTTCATCACGCCGCAGGAATTTGCCAATGATTTCGACCTCGTCGTCGCAGAGACAGAGGGCCGCACACTGGTCCGCTACTTCCGCCAGGACGAGGATGGCACTTACCTGCAGCGTACGACTGGGGCGTCCGATGGCGCAGAGCCGTGCAAGAATGCTGTCACGATTGTCGCACGCGTGATCAGTGTCTATCATAGGATTTAAGGATTCAGGATTTTAGTCGCCGTAAAAAGACGCCTGTCCGTGAAGATTGCTCTTCCGGGCAGGCGTCTTTTTATATTTCTTATGGTTCTATGAAGTTACTTGTCTGCATCGAGATCGAGGACGGCCTGGGCGGCGCCCATGATGCCGATGATCGCGTGCTCGAAGGTCAGGCCACCCTGCAGATAGACGTTGTAGGGCTCGCGCAGCGGGCCGTCGGCGCTGAACTCAATCGATGCGCCCTGGACGAAGGTACCTGCTGCCATGATGATCTTGTCAGCGTAGCCCGGCATGTCCCAAGGCTCTGGCGCGGCAAAAGAGTCGACTGGCGAATACTTCTGGATACCGCCGCAGAATGCGATGAGCTTGTCGGCACTGCCGAGCTCGATAGCCTGGATGATGTCGCCGCGCACTTCCGTCGGCAGCGGCAGCGTCTTGTAGCCGAGCTTGGCGAACATGCCGGCCGCGAAGATCGCGCCCTTGATGGCCTGCGAGACGACGTGCGGCGCGAGGAAGAGGCCCTGGAACAGAAGGCGGTTGTTCGAGAGGCTGGCGCCGAGCTCATCGCCCATGCCTGGGGCCGTCAGGCGGTACGAGGCGAGCTCGACGAGATCGTCGCGACCGACGATGTAGCCGCCAGTCGGCGCGATGCCGCCGCCGGGGTTCTTGATGAGCGAGCCGGCCATGATGTCGGCTCCGGCCTGCGTCGGCTCCTCGTAGTCGACGAATTCGCCGTAGCAGTTGTCGACGAAGCAGATGCAGTCGGGTTTGATGCGATGGACTTCCGCCGTGATGGCGCGGATGTCCTCGATGGAGAGCGGGCTGCGCATGCTGTAGCCGCGCGAGCGCTGGATCTCGACCATCTTCGTCTTGTCGGTGATGACGTCCTTGATATGGGCCATGTCGACTTTGCCCGCAACCATCGGCAGCTCGTTGTAGAGAACGCCGAATTCCTTGAGGGAGCCCGGGCTTGGGTTGTCGTAGCCGATGACCGTCTGCATCGTGTCGTACGGCTTGCCCGTCAGCGAGACGAGCTCATCACCGGGGCGCAGGATGCCGAAGAGCACGGTCGCCAGGGCGTGCGTGCCCGAGACGAACTGCGTGCGCACGAGCGCGCGCTCCGCACCGAAGATTTTGGCGTAGAGCTCCTCGAGCTTGCCGCGGCCGATGTCGTCGTAGGCGTAGCCCGTCGTCGTGTTGAAGTGTGCGTCGGAGACGCGGCATTCGCGCATCGCGTCGAGGACCTTCAGCGTATTGGCCTCCGCCACATCTTCGATGTGTGCGAAGAGCGGCTCAGATTCCTTGAGGACCTCGCGTTTGAGATCGGTGATTTTCTTGGAGAATGACATGGAAATATTTACCTCACAGTCTATTTTATTGTTAGAATTATTTTTTGTGGATTTCATACGGCTCGAAGCGCGCCCGCTTCGATGCGGGCAGGCTGACCTTGACGCGCGTGCCCGTCTCGCAGTAGTCGGTCTCGCGGACAGCGTGGAGCTTGTGCAGTTCCGTCAGCAAGCGGCCCTGCGCAAATGGAATCAGCAGCTCCATCTGGACCTGCTGCTCCATAAAGAAGTGCTCGATGAGCTGCTGGAGCTCAAGGAGATTGGCCCCCGTCCGGGCGGAGACGCAGATGCCCTCGCGGCCGTGCAGCATCATAGCCTCCTGCGCGGGTGTCAGTCCCTTCCCTGCCTGCCCCGGTGCCGCATCGGGGACTTCGAAGCGGTCGGCCTTGTTGAAGACGTAGAGCGTCGGCTTGTCGACGGCATCGAGCTCCTTGAGGACTTCGACGACCGACTCGATTTGCTGCTCGTAGTTCTCATTGCTGCAGTCGACGACGTGCAGCAAAAGGTCCGCCTCCTGCACCTCTTCGAGTGTTGCGCGGAATGCCTTGACGAGCGTGTGCGGCAGCTTCTGGATGAAGCCGACGGTGTCGGTCAGGAGGATTTCCTGCTTCTCGGGCAGCACGAGGTGACGCGTCGTCGGGTCGAGCGTCGCGAAGAGCTTGTCCTCGGCGAAGACCTCGGAGCCCGTGAGCCGGTTCAGCAGCGTCGACTTGCCTGCATTGGTGTAGCCGACGAGGGCGACGAGCGGGAGGCGCGAGAGCTTGCGGCGCCGGCGGTGCAGGTGGCGGTTCTTCTGCACGGCGTCAATCTGTGCCTCGAGGTCGTGGATGCGCGCGTAGATGCGGCGGCGGTCGACCTCTAGTTTCGTCTCGCCGGGGCCGCGCGTGCCGATACCGCCGCCGAGGCGCGAGAGCACGAGTCCCTGGCCGCCGAGGCGCGGCAGGTTGTACTGGAGCTGCGCGAGCTCGACCTGCAGCTTGCCCTCCCTCGTGCGGGCGCGCTGTGCGAAGATGTCGAGGATCAGTGCCGTGCGGTCGATGACCTTGATGCCGAGCATCTGCTCGAGATTGTGCTGCTGCGACGGCGTGAGCTCGTCGTCGAGGATCAAGAGCGTCGCATCGCGGTTCTGGACTTCCATGGCGATCTCGGCGACTTTGCCGCGCCCGAGGAAGAAGGCGGCGTCGGGCTTCTCGCGGCGCTGGATGAACTTGCCGACAATGACGGCGCCCGCCGTGTCGGCCAGCCGCTCGAGCTCGGCCATCGACTCGTCGATGGGCCAGAGCGCCTTGCCGCAGTCGAGGCCTGCGAGCAGGGCGCGCTCCGTCTCGTCCGCCGTCGTCTTCGTGCTACGGGCGCTGAGCTTCTTGTTGACGACCGTGATGAGATACGTCAGGTTGATCGTGTGCAGCGCGCGCTCGGGCAGCGGTCCGACCGTGCTGAGCGCCTCAGTGCCGTCCTCGGCTACATCGCCCGTGAAGAAGCCGATCGAGCCGACGATCTCCCCTTCTCTATCCGCGTGAAAGCCGATGGCGGCCATGCAGTCGAAGCGCAGGCGGCGCAGCGAGGACAGGTCGGGCTCGCTCAGGCGCGTGTCGCCGCTCGGATGCGTGTGGATGCAGCGGATACCCGTGAGCTTCCCCTCGGCGCGGCGCGACTTGAACTCCGGCAGGTCGACCGTGTCGGTATCGCCGACGGACACCTGCAGGACTTTGCCCTGACGATTCAGGTAGACGGCGACTTCGCGGCCGAGCAGATGCGTGACTTCGAGCATCTCGCTGTTGAGTTCGTGCGTCGAGAGCTGGCCAATCGGCACGGTCTTCTCGTAGAGCCCCTCGAGCCGCTTGACGATGTGCTGTTTGATATTCTGGATGTCTCCATTGATCTGCATAGGATACCTCATGGCGTCAACCGCGGTTGACGATGTTCGAGATGTGCTTGAGCGTGATGGACAGCGTGCCGTCCTCGTTGTTGTTGAACTCGATGAACTCCGTGTTGTCGAAGTAGTCCGTCGGGATGGTCAGCTCGATGCCCGTGTCGGTCTTGAGCTTGTGGCGGCTGACTTTCTTGAGCGTCGCCTCCGGGTCCATCTGGACGGGCTCCGTGATGCCCGCATCGCGGATGGCCGTGTCGAGCTCCTGCTGCATGGCGGGATTGTCGTGGAAGATCTCCTTGCCCGCCTCCTGCAGGTCGAGCTCCGTACCCTGCTGCATTGTCTCGGCCACGTAGCTCTTGACGGCGGCTTCCGTCGCCACCTTGTCCTGGCCGAAGGACTCGGCGACCTTAGCGGCGGCCTTGCTGAGGTTCTTCATCGCCTCTTTCGGCGACGGCGTCAGACTGCACTCTAAGAGCACCTCCGGCAGCACGATGACGGGGTTCCCGTCGAGCGTGTACTTCTTGGCCGCCGTCTTGATCTCCTTCGTCCTGCGATTCACGAAAGCGAATTCGTCGATCTTCTGCGAGAGGTTCGGCATGATGGAATAGTGGTTGATGATCTCGTTCTGGATGCCGTTCTCCGTCTGGTTGACCTGATGCGTGAACCCGATGTGGCTGTTGCTGCGCAGGATGACGAGATGCGGGACCTCGTCGATGCTGACCGCTGCGACGATGACATCGGATGACGGCATCTCCTCGGCGTGCGTGAAGGCGTCTTCCAGCGTCTTGGCGATCTGCTTGCTGAAGTCGATGAAGCTGAGCTCACCCGCATCATACGACGCGATCTGCTTCAAGAAGGCGCTGTCGTCGTAGAACGTGCCCGGCTTGGCATCCTGGCTGCCCCAGGCCCGCTCGATGTGCTTCAAGAGCCAGGTCTCGATGCTGTCCTTGACGGGCAGTTCCGTGTCGGAATAGACCGTCACGCCGGAGTGGAAATCGAGGATGTGAAGGATGGCCTTCTCGATGATGATCATTTCTGTTCCTCCGCTTCTTTCGCTGTTTGACTATGCTCCTGCTTGGCCTGACGCAGGGCGGCTTCTTTCTCGGCGCGCGCACGGACTTCCTGCAGGCGCGGCACAAGGCAGGTCTGCAGGCGCTCCTCGAGCTCCGGCAGGGTATTCGAGTCGAAATCGTAGTTGACGTCCGGGATGTTCCAGATGCGCGCCTCGCTGAAGAACTCGTCTCGGTAGATATTGAAGTAGACCGTCACGCTGCTCTCGAGTGAGAAGTCGACATAGTCGATGATGATGTAAGAGCCGTTGTTGATCTTGACGGGATAGGCCGGCCGGATGAAGAGCGAGAAGCCCTCGAGCGTCTCCGGCAGCTCACTGCCCGCCTTCCACGTGAGGATCTCCTTCTCGCGCACGATGCTCGAGACGCTCGCCGGGTCGAAGGTTTCGAGCTCCGCGAGCAAGGACTCGAGCTGCGCTTTGAGCAGCGCTTCAAAGACCGCAAAATCGGCCGTGATGAACTCGATGCGGCAGAGCTCGATGAGGCCGATCTTGATGCGCAGCTTGTACTCGTGCGTCTCCTCGTGGAAGTAGGCCGTCGCGCTCTTGTGTAGCGCCTCGCTCTCATACGTGAAGATATCGTAGCAGTCCCCCGCCGGCTCCCCGATTTTTCGCAGAGTGAAGCCATGCCAGCTGCTTGGCAGCTCCTCGAGGTATGCCCAGCCTGCGAGCTCCTCTCGTACCTTCTCGATCGTTTCCTCTTTCATCCGTTCCCCGCCCCCTCATGATACCAGAGATGATGTTGACAACTCTTTATTATAAGGCCATCAGCCCAAATTTTCCACAAGAAAATCTTTCTACATCATTCCTGACGGTAGTGGTTGTAGTTTTTTCGTTGACATCCGTTCAAGAGTAGGTTATACTAAGTTTGATTTAAGGCATTGGTGATGCAATTACTACGATATCACATCACCAGAGAAAATACGATAAAGCAAAGGAGAATCGATATGGGTATTCAGGAATCGCTGGCCAAGCGCCGCACCTACTACAACATCAACAAAGAGCTGCCGGTCGCCGAGGCGGACGTCATCGCGCTCGTCGAGAACACGACGGAACTCGTGCCGGATGCCTTCAACATGAAGAGCGCCCGCGTGATTGTCGCGACGAAGGAAAAGCAGGATGCGCTCTGGGATGCCATCTACGATGCGTTTGGCGGCAAGGTCGCGCGCGAGAAGATCGACAGCTTCAAGGCCGGCTACGGCACGCTGCTCTACTTCTACGACGAGGATGTCGTCAAGGGCCTGCAGGAGCAGTTCCCGCTCTACGCTCCAAACTTCCCAATCTGGGCACAGCAGGCCAACGGCATGCTGCAGATCAGCATCTGGACGGCGCTGCGCGAGCTCAACATCGGCGCTAACCTCCAGCACTACAACCCGGTCATCGACGAGACGGTCAAGAAGATGTTCGGCGTGCCGGACTCCTGGAAGCTCATCGCCCAGATGCCGTTCGGCGGCATTGCCGCTGAGCCGCAGGCGAAGGACAAGGAAGACATCAAGGCCCGCGTCAAAGTCTTCAACTGAATCAAATAAATAAGCACATGAAAAAGCTCCGCAGCATGCGTATCACTGCGGAGCTTTTTGTTTGAGAGAATGCCCTATCGCGTCGCTTGCCGGTGAACCGGCACTGTTCCGTTGCCCGACACGATAGTTCCCAACGGCTTCTCTCAGAGGCGGGCCCATTCGCCCGTAGGACCCGTCTGGCCCAACAAGAAAGGAGTTGCAAGGACTATGCGATATCCTTACACTATTACTATAACAGATAACTCAGGAAAAAGCAAGAGCAAAAACTAGCGAACGCGAAGAACAATGCGTATCAATCAATCCTCCAGCAAGGCCTGCAGGCCTGCTTCGTCGAGAATCGTGATGCCGAGGTCCGTCGCCTTCTGCAATTTGCTGCCCGCCGCTTCCCCGGCGACGAGGTAGTCGGTCTTCTTGGAGACGGAGCCCGCGACGCGGCCGCCGTGGCTCTCGATGAGCGCCGCGGCATCCTTGCGGCTCAGGCTCGGCAGGGTGCCCGTGATGACGAAGGTCTTACCGGCGAATTTCTCGTCGACGAGGCCCGTGTCCTCGAGTGTGAAGTTGACGCCTGCCGCGCGGAAGGCCGCGAGGATCTTCTGGCTCGTGGGGTCGTTGAAATACTGCACGATGGCCTTGGCGCTGATTTCGCCCATATCGCGGACCTCGAGGATTTCCTCCTCCGAGGCCTTGGCCAGCGCATCGATGGACCCGAAGTGCAGCATGAGCTCGCGGGCGGCCGTGCGGCCGATGCCCGGGATGCCGAGGCCGGTCAGCAGGCGCTGTGGCTCATTCTCCTTGCTTGCCTCGATGGCCGCGAGGACCTTGTCGGTGTTCTTCTCCTTGCCGATGATGCCCTTCTCAATGAGCTCTTCGCGCTTCCCGCCCAGTCGGTAGAGGTCGGCAATCGTCGCGATGAAGCCGTCCTCGATGAGGCGGTGGATGGCTGCCTCGCCGAGGCCTTTGATGTCCATGGCCGAGCGGCCGACGAAGTTGAGGATGTGGCTCTCGAGCTGGGCCGGGCAGCTCGGGTTCTGGCACTTGATGTCCGAGGTGTCGGGCTCGCGCACGGCCGGTGCGCCGCAGACCGGGCAGGTCGTGCCGATGACGAAGGGCTTCGTGCCGGCGGGACGCTTCTCTTTGACGACTTCCTTGACCTTCGGGATAATCTCACCAGACTTGTAGACGCGCACCGTGTCGCCGATGCGCACGTCGAGGTTGTCGATGAAGTCCTGATTGTGCAGGGTCGCGCGCTCGACCGTCGTGCCGCAGAGCCTTATCGGGTCGAATACGGCCGTCGGCGTGATGCGGCCCGTGCGTCCGACGGAGAGCTCGATCTTGCGGATGACCGTCTCCTTCTCCTCGGGCGGGTACTTGTAGGCAATGGCCCAGCGCGGCACCTTGGCCGTCGCGCCGAGCTTCTCGCGGTCTGCGAGATTGTTGAGCTTGACGACGGCGCCGTCGATGTCATAGGGCAGATTGCCGCGGTTCTCGCCGATGGCTGTGATGGCCTGCCAGACCTCGTCCGCCGTATGGCAGACCTTGTAGCCGTGGATGACCTTGATGCCCTGCTTCTTCATGAAGTCGTACGCTTCGGTATGCGTTGTGAATGTACGGCCGCGGGCCGTCTGCAGGTTGAAGATGAAGAGCGAGAGATGGCGCTCCTTCGTGATGCGGCTGTCGAGCTGCCGCAGCGTGCCGGCCGCGCAGTTGCGCGGATTGGCGAAGGGCTTGAGCCCCAAAAGCTCCTGCCGCGCGTTGACGGCATCGAAGGCTTTCTTCTCCATGTAGACTTCGCCGCGTATCTCGAAGTACGGCAGCTTGTCCTTGAGCTTCTTCTTGACGTCGTGGATGACCTTCGCATTCTCGGTGACGTCCTCGCCCTGCACGATGCCGTCGCCGCGCGTGATGGCGCGCACGAGCTCACCGTCCTCATAGCGAAGTGCCATGGAGAGGCCGTCGATCTTCTCCTCGACGACGAACTCCGGGGCCTCGAGCTCCTGCTGCAATTCCTCGACAAAGGCGAAGATCTCTTCCTTGCTGAAGACGTCCTGCAGCGAGAGCATCGGCACATCGTGCTTGACGAGCACGCCGGCCGTGCGGCGCGCCTGCCCGCCGACGACCTGCGTCGGCGAGTTCTTGGTGATGAGCTCCGGGTACTTCGCCTCGATGGCCTTGAGCCGCAGCATGAGCTGGTCGTACTCGTAGTCCGAGATCTCGGGGTTATCTTCGTTGTAGTAGCGGTTATTGTGGTAGCGGATGACCTTGCGGAGCTCCGTCAGCTCTTTCTTGACCTGCTGGATGGATTCAGGCGCATCGTTCTGTGCCATGCAGAATCCCCTCCTTCTTATTTAATACCTTGACTTATACCTTGGCAATCGGCGCGTACTTCTGCATGAGCCCCTTGACGCCCTGTCCCGGGAAGGCAATCTTGAGCTCGACTTCCTCGCCGCTGCCCTTGACGGAGACGACGGTGCCGACGCCCCACTTGCCGTGGCGGGCCTTGTCGCCGACCTTCCACTTGATGCTCGTGTCGGGACGGATGACGCCATTTGCTGCCGGACGCGCGGCACTCTGGCGCTCGCGCAGTGCCTCCATCGCCTCGAGAGCCGACTGCGGCTTGCCCGCAAAGTGCGTGCCCGTCCCCATCTGGTTCGGGCTCGGCCGGAAACTCATGAAGCCCGAGCGCTGCTGGGCGCCGTAGTGGTTGGCATTGGCGAAGCCATAGGCATTGGCGCGCGGCACGAGGCGCTCGACGTACTCGTCCGGGATTTCCTTGAGGAAGCGCGAGGGCGGGAACGCCTGCGTCTTGCCGTAGATCGTGCGCTGGCGCGCATTCGTCAGGTAGAGCTTGCGCTGGGCGCGCGTGATGCCGACATAGCAGGTGCGGCGCTCTTCCTCAATCTCGTCGGGGTTCATGAGCGTGCGCGAATGCGGGAAGAGCCCCTCCTCCATGCCGATCATGAAGACGATTGGGAACTCGAGTCCCTTGGCCGAGTGCAGCGTCATGAGCGTCACGCGGTCGTCCTCGATATCGGCGTTGTCGATGTCGGAGACGAGCGAGAGCTGCGAGAGGAAGGTCTCGAGGTTCGGATTCTCCTCCGATTTCTCGAAGTCGCGCGCGACACCGATGAACTCCTTGAGGTTCTCGATGCGCGACTCGTGCTCCGGCTTCTTGTCTGCCTTGAGCTCATCGATGTAGCCCGACTCTTTGAGGACCCGGTCGATGAGATCGTCGAGCTTCATGTTCATGTGGGTGTTCATGAAGTTGAAGATGAAGGTCGTGAAGAGCTCGAGTGGCTTCTTGACGCGCGCTGTGATGCCGGGGATGGCGTCGAGGACTTCCGGATTGGAGATGACGTCGAAGAGCGAGAGCTCCTGCTCCTCGGCAAAGGCAGTGAGCTTGGCCATCGTCGTCGCGCCGAGGCCGCGCTTCGGCACATTGATGATGCGCATGAGGCTGACCGTGTCGAGCGGGTTGTAGATGACGCGCAGGTACGCGAGGATGTCCTTGATCTCCTTGCGGTCGTAGAACTTGAGGCCGCCGACCATCGTGTACGGGATGCCCGAGCGCATGAATGTCTCCTCGATGATGCGCGACTGGGCGTTCGTGCGGTAAAGGATGGCGATGTCACCGTAGGAGGCATTGAAGATCGTGCGCTGCTTCATGATGGTCGTCGTGATGAACTGCGCCTCGTCGCGTTCGTCCATCGCCTGATACGAAGTCAGCTTCTCGCCCGTCGCGTTCTCCGTCCAGAGCTCCTTGGGCTTGCGGTTGACATTGTGCTCGATGACAGCATTGGCCGCCGCGAGGATGTTCTTCGTCGAGCGGTAGTTCTGCTCGAGCTTGATGACCGTCGCCTCCGGGTAGTCCTGCTCGAAGTCCATGATGTTGCGGATGTCGGCGCCGCGCCAGCCGTAGATGGACTGGTCGGCATCGCCGACGACGCAGAGGTTGTGGTGGCGCGCCGCGAGAATCTTCGTGAGCTGGTACTGCGCGCCGTTCGTATCCTGATACTCGTCGACGAGGATGTAGCGGAAGCGGCCCTGATACTTCGTGCGGATGTCCTCATTCTCCTCGAGCAGCACGACGGAGATCATCAGCAGGTCGTCGAAGTCGAGCGCGTTGTTGTTGCGCAGCTTGTTGGCATAGAGGCGGTAAACCTCCGCAATCTTCTTCTGGTGGAAGTTGTCGGCATCGCGCTCCATGGCCTTTGGCCCCATGAGCTGGTTCTTGGCATTCGAGATGGCATTCTGCACGCTCGCGGGCGTGAACTGCTTGTCGTCAAGGTTCATCTCCTTGAGGCATTCCTTGATGACCGTCTGGCTGTCGGATGCGTCGTAGATGACGAAATTGCGCTTGTAGATGCCCGTCGCCTCGATCTCGCGGCGCAGGAAGCGCGCGCAGAACGAGTGGAACGTGCTGAGCCAGACATCCTTGGCCGCATCGCCGATCATGCGGTCGACGCGCTCGCGCATCTCCGTCGCGGCCTTGTTGGTGAACGTGATGGCCAGGATGCTGTACGGTGCGACGCCCTGTGCCAGGAGGTTCGCGATGCGGCAGGTCAGGACCTTCGTCTTGCCCGAGCCAGCGCCCGCCATGATGAGCAGCGGTCCCTCCGTATGCGCGACGGCCTTCTTCTGTGCCGGATTCAAGCCACTGAAAATATCCAAAATATCCTCCAATCTGTTTCGATTCCCATATCATCATATCGTCGTATTGTCGTATCGATAGCAAAGCCTTCCCCCCGATGCAGCTGCAGCTGTATCGGGGAGAAGGCTCTGTATTGTTCAAGCATTATGCGCTTTGCAAGGACCCTGGTCCGTAAATCAGTTCTTGCCGAGGCGCTTGACAGCCTCCGAGAGAGGCGGGATGACCTGTTTCTTGCGGCTCATGACGCCCGGCAGGTAGATATGCGTGCCGCTGGCATCCTTCTTGAAAGCCTCGCCAATCAGCGTCTTCGGCGAACCCGTGAAGAGCAAGTACGTCGCTTCCTGCAGGATGTCCGTGACCATGACGAGGCTGAGGTCGAAGCCTTCCTTGTCGCAGATGTTCTGCATGGCTTCGATGAGCTGCGGCTCGATGTCCATGACTTCCTTCGGGTCCATGACGGAAATCTGGCTGACGATGACGCGGTAATCGCCAATCTGGAACTCCTTGAGGTCGTTCTTGGCGATCTCAGCCGGCGTCATGTCGCCGATGCCAGAGCCAGCCTTGAGCATGGCCATGCCGTACTCCTGGATATCGACGCCAGCGATCTCTGCGAGGCGCTCTGCCGTTTTCTTGTCGTACGGCGTGCAGGTCGGGCTCTTGAAGAGGACCGTATCCGAGAGGATGGCCGAGAGCAGGAGGCCCGCGATGGATGCCGGAATATCGACATCGTTCTGCCAGTGCATGTTCGCGACGATCGTGGCCGTGCAGCCGACCGGCTCAGCATGCGTGAAGATCGGCTCGCTCGTCTGGATGCCGCCGAGACGGTGATGGTCGATAATCTCGAGAATCTTGGCTTCCTCGATGCCCTCGACTGCCTGGCCGCGCTCATTGTGGTCGACGAGGATGACGCGGTCGCGCTCCGGCAGCATGAGGTTGTCGCGGCTGACGAGGCCGACGAGGCGGCCGTTCTCGAGGACCGGATAGTTGCGGTAATTCGTCTCTTCCATCGTGCCCTTGATGTCGGAGAGCAGGTCGAGCGGCTTGAAGCAGACCGGGTCCGGATGCATGATGCGGCGAATCGGCACGCACTGGTTGATCAGGCGTGCGACCGTGTAGGTGTCGTACGGCGTCGAGAGGACGAAGATGTGCTTCGCCTCAGCGGCCTCGATGACATCGGCCGAGACGCGGCCGTTGCCCGTGACGATGAGGCAGGAGATGCCCTGGTCGACGATGTCGATGAGCGTCTCATCGTGGCGGTCGCCGACGAGCACGATGTCGTTTGCCTCGACCGTGTCCTGGATCATCTTGATGGAGCCAGCGGCGATGCGGATCTTGCCCTTGATGAAGTCGCTCTCATCGCCCGAGACGAGGACCTCACTGTCCGTCGCTGCGATGATGTCGCGATAGCGCACGCGCATCTCCGAGAGGTCCTGCATGCTGAGCTCCTGGAAGTAGCGCTTCGCGAGGTCGGATACCGTGACGATGCCGACGAGGATGCCCTTGCTGTCCGTGACCGGCACCGACTTGAGGTCATGGCCGCGCATGACTTCGCCGAGGTGGCGCAGCGTGTCGTGCTGCTTGACGACGATCTTGCAGTCGAGCGTGACATCCTTGACGCGCGGATAGAGATCCGAGAGCAGCAGCGGCTGCTCGACATGGAAGTGCTCGAGCGCGTACTTCGTCTCCGCATTGACCTTGCCAGCGCGCGCCGGTACTGCATTGAAGCCGAGGGCCTGCTTGAGATGGGCATAGCCGATGGCCGAGCAGATGGAATCCGTATCCGGATTGCGATGACCAATGACATAGATTGGTTTCGTGCTTTTCGTCATATTCTATTTCCTCCTAAATATGAAAGCGGGAGTTCCCGTTTTTATACGAATTAGTCTATGTATCATTATAATCAATATTTGCGCGTGCGTCTAGGGGGCGGCAGTGAGAAAAGAAGAAGCTGCCGGGATGGGAAGGCGGAAAGGGCTGCCCCTAAGCTCCGCGTGGCCGGCTGCTAAACTTATTTTTTACCTTTTAACGCATCCTTGCGGGAAGCTAAACGCGCTCCGCTTGAACGACGCTTCCCTGCAAGGGTTCTGGCTGGCAAAAAATAAGTTCTTAACGCAGACGGCCAAAGCTCCGCTTAGTGACAGCCCTTTCCTTACTTCCAGCAGACTGGCTTCACGCTTCTTTGTTTTCTTCGTTGCGCAAAATTCGCTGCGCTCTTTTGCGAGGGGAAAGAGAGGGGGCAGGCCGGCGCGGAGCGTTTGACATTCGGCGTAAAAAACGGATTTTTTGCCCGCCAAAAACCTTGCCAAAGAGCGTCCGTCCAAACGAAGTGCGTTTAGCTCTTTGGTAAGGATAAATTATAAGGCAAAAAATCCGTTTAGCCGAATGTCACCGCGGAGCGCAGGACTGTCCCCTCTCGCCTTCGCTGCTGTCAGCTTCTTAGACGCTAATTTTACTTAGAACGTATACTTCAAGCCGCCTCTCCAGACGCGTCCGTCGTTAAAGAGGTTGACGTTACGCTCATCGAAGATGTTGTCAACGCCGACGTAAGCGCTGAGACCGCTGTGGAATTTCTTGTTGATGACGAAGTTCGTCGTGGAAAGATGCGTGATGCCGCTGTCATTGCCGAGCTCGTAGCGGTAGTTGATGAGCCAGTCCTGCCAGAGTGTGGCGCTGAGGCCGGTCTTAGCCGTATCATCGTACGTCAGCATGAGTTTGGCGTTGTGGCGGGCACGGTTGGCAAGGCGTTCGTCCGTTTCGCTGTTGACGGCGTCGAGGAACGTGTAGGATGCACCGAGTGTGAGCTTGTCGCCTACGCGCTGTTTGGCCTCGGCCTCGATGCCCTGAATGACGGCATGTTCAACGTTGTAGTATTTATAGGAATAAAGATGCGTCGTCGGGCTGACTCCCTGATATTCGTAGTCAATCAAATCCTTGACGCGGTTGTGGAAGTAGGAAACCTTGCCGGACGTTCTGCCCTTCTCTGCCTCAAAGCCAAAGTCATAATCGATGGCCGTTTCGGGGCGCAGATTCGGGTTGCCCTGGATGTAGGCGTAGCTCGAATGCGTCCAGTCCATGTAGAGCTCGCTGGCCGTCGGGGCGCGGTAGGCACTGCCAAAGTTGGCCTTGAAGCGCGCATTTTTGCTGAAGTTGTACGTCGTGCCGATTTTGGCCGTGACTTTGCTGCCAAAGACATCATTATAATCCCAACGTACGGACGGAATCAGCAGCCAGTTGCGCTGCGGCGTATATTCATCCTGCAGATAGAGGGCTGCGTAACGCATGCTCGAATCGCTGGTCAGGCGCGTGGAATCGTAATCTTCCCAGCGGTATTCGCCGCCAAAGGTCAGAAGGTTCTTGTCGTCGGCCTGATAAGAGCGGCGGCCGTCAATCGTCGTCGACTTGAACGTCATGTCCTCCGAGCTCGAGAGGTCCCCCGCTTTATGCAGCTTGCCCGTATAGCTCGTATAATAAATCTTCTGGTCCTTATCGAACTGCGTATGGTAAGCGCGAATCTCATAATCGCCGCGGCTGTCCTTGCCCTTATAGCCCACGCCCGTCGTCCAGCGTTCATGGTCGAAATCATTGCGGTAGCCGGCGCTCAGAACCGTGCGGTTGAAAGTCGGTGAACTGACAATGTGATCGGTAGTCGAAAGGGCCTTGAGGTCTTCCTTCATATAATCAAAAAAGATATCAAATTCCTTGTTTTTATCGATGGCATAACGTCCGTCGAGGTCGAAGAAATAACGCTTGCCGTACTGATTTGTCGTCTGCGTCAGCATCGTGTACGTGCTGGCAGGTCCCATGCTGATGACCTGAGCCGTCGAGCCAAGAGTCCCCCAGTTGCGCGTATCGCTGTAACGCGCATCCATATCAAAGGCCCATTTCCCCTGTTGGCCCGAAGCGGCATGGACATATCCGTCTTTTTCATGCGTCGTCCAGTCGCCGCCGACCGTGATTTCCGGTTTTTTGCTCTTTTTCGTGATAATATTGATGACACCGCCCATGGCATCCGAGCCGTAAAGGGCACTGGCCGCACCGCGGACAATTTCGATATGGTCGACGTCGGACATATTGACGCGGTTGAGCTCGTATTTATTGGCCGAGTCATTCGTATCTTCCGTGCGGACGCGGCGGCCATTGACAAGAATCAAAGTCTGGTTATTGTTCATGCCGCGCAGGCTGACGTTATTGCCCATGGCACTCTGCGTGATGTTGAGATCCGTGGCCGTCTTCAGGGCCTCTGTCAGGGTATTGGCGCCCGTGCGTTCGAGGTCCTTCTGCGTGATGACCTCGACGGCCGTCGGCGTCTGGCGAATTTCCTGCTCCGTGCGCGAAGCCGTAACGACGACATCCCTTGCCTTGATGGTGCCTGCGTCCGCGCTGTCTGCCGCGGCAGCCCTGCCCATATAAGCAGGACAGACAAGCGTGCTGAGCACGGCAGCGGCCAGCAGGGATTTCTTTTTCATGGCAATATTTTTCTTCATCTTACTTTCTCCATTTCTATATTTTGTAAAGGACCTTATTATGCTGTTCAAAGCTCTCGAACAAGCTTACTGAAATAATCACGGGCCGCGGCAAGGTCCTGCTCATCGGGATGCGTGGCACCTTCCTGAAAGAGTTTTGCCCAGGCAGGAGACATCGCGTGCGTATGGCCGGCCGGGAACTGCTTGAACATGGCTTCGGCGACTTTCTGGTCGACTTTTCCCTGACAGATAAACTTACCGACGACTTTACTGCCCTTGCCCACAAGAGCAGTGCCCGCTTCGAGGCAATGGGCAGCATGTTCGGAATCCGCCTTGGCGCCAAGCGTGGCAAAAATGGCCACGCGAACCTCTCTGAGGCTTTCGAGATAAGCCTTCATCTTGGCATCGGCCGTGCCGCGGTCGACCCAGAAGCCCGCGATGACGAGGTCAAAGTCGGCAGCTGCGGGCTTTTCTTCGACCGGCACGGCCGAAATCCCCAATTCCTCGCCGATGGCTTCGGCGACTTTTTTCGTATTGCCGGTACGGCTGGAATAAACGAGTAAGATTTTCATAAAAACCTCCTTCTCAAGATATCTGATGCATGATTTTCGATATCTATTCATTCAAATTGAAATAAATGGTTTCGACAATATGAATGCTGTGTCCGGCTCCATGCGGAAACGGACACGAGGCGCGCACGGCCTTCAGGGCACTCTGGTCGAGGCTGCTGATGCCGGATGACGAAGATATGCCGCAGCCCTCGAGTGCACCGTCGGCGGAAAGATCTGCCCAGATGGTCACGCTGCCTGTTTGGCCAAGGCGGACGGCAGAATACGGATATTCTTTATTGGCCTCGACGCGGGCGGCAAAACGCGAGGCGATGTCGGCGTCGCTTTCCGTACTGCCGGAGCCAGCAGAAGAATTCGGAGAATCGGAAGAACTGCCGGCAGCAGCTGCAGAGCCATTGTCACTGCGGCTGCTGTCCGCCGTGCTGGAAGGACCTGCCTCCTGTCCTTCTCTAGTGCCAGCCGCTGCGGACGGAGCCGTACTGCCCGCGGCTGAAGGAGCGGCCGGCCCTGTCTGCACCGGAACGCCGCCTTCCACATGCGCAGCCGTCGCCGGCGCCGAGTCAACGGGCAGCGGTGATGATGCTGCGGGCTTGGCCGTGTTGGCAGCTTTAGCAGGTTTCGGTACTTCTGCATTCTTGGCCGGTTTATTTTCTGCCTTAGCCGATTCTGCCTTTTTTGCAGGCTGCGCGGCCGGTGCCGGCTGACTTTGCTCAGGACTTTGCTGAGGTTCAGGAGATTCCGTGGGCTCAGGTGACGCAGGCTTCGGCGTTTCCTGCTGCTCAGATGATGAAGTATCCTGTTTTTGCTCCTCTGGTACAGCTTCTGGCGGCATCTCTGCCTCTGCTGTTTCCATGACGATTTCAGCCTCGGGCGGCTGTTCTTCGGACTGCACGGCATTATTATGAAGCACGAGTCCCAAAAGGATGAGTCCGATAAGGTGCAGCAGGCAGGAAAGAGGCAGCGGACGCAGCAGGAGCTTTTTGCGCCTCCTGCCGCTTTTTTCATCATTTCTGCACTTTGTCTTCCTAAGAAACATCTTCTTCATCCTATCCTTTACGTCTTTTACGCTGTTCATCCTATTCATCATTTCTTGGCCGCCAGACTGATGCGCGAGATGCCGGAGGTCTTGAGCTCATCCATGACTTCGATGAAATGGCCGTAGTCCACGTCCTCATCGGCGCGCAGGGAGACGGCGACTTCCGCCGAGCGCGATTCTTCCTGCAGATGCTGTTTGAGCGCGGCAAGGTCCATGCGGTCCGTGCCCAGATAAAGCGCGCCGTCTTTGGCTACTGTTACCTGAAAGCTCTTGACGATGTCCTGCTGCGCGCTGGCCGCCACGGGCAGATTGACGGGAATGCTCTGCTGATTCGTCATGTAGAGCGTGCTCATCATGAAAAAGACCAGCAGAAAGAAGATGATGTCAATCATCGGGATGATCATGATTTGCGGGCTGTGCTCCATTCTTGCATTACGCAGCTTCATGTTTGCATTTCCCCCGTTCCTGATGAATCTGCCCCCTATGCTCCTGACTCATCATTAAATCATCCATCAGGACGCCGCCGGTCTGCTCCATGTCCGTGACCATGATATCGAGGCGATAGCCAAACCAGCTGTGACCGAGCAGGGCGATGGTAGCCACGCCAAGGCCCGTGACCGTGGCAACAAGGGCCTCGCCAACGCCGCCGGTGATGGCCATCGGCGCGCCGCCGGACTGCAGGTTGAAGACACTGAACGACTGAATCATGCCGATGACCGTGCCCATGAGGCCGAGAATCGGCGCCAATGTAACGAGACATCCGAGAAGCGGCAGACCGCGTTTGAGCTTGGCCGCTTCGAGCTGTGCGGCACTTTCAATGGCAATCTCGACGCTGCGGCCATTTTCTGCCGCATGGCAGGCGGCTGCCGCTAAGCGGTTCAGGACACGGTGACTTTTGCCGTAGCGCACAGCAAGCTCCGAGACATCATAGACAGCGGCATCCTTGCGCCACTGCTGTATGAAAAAATGAAAACGCTGGCGCTTGCGGCGGTAATAACGTGCCCGCTCGATGATGATGCTGACGGCACCAATCGAAGCCAAAAGTAAGAGGTACATGACAAAACCACCGCGTCCAAACCAATGAGCCGCTGTTCCGAATAAATCCATTTTTATACTCCCTTCAAATGTTTAGGCATTTATGATACTCATTATCATTTATAAAAGCAAAAAAGAAATACAGACTTGTTTTGCCCATGGCACGAAAAAGCTTTTTCAGCAAAACAGAGTCTGTATGCAATTCTCTTCTATATTTTCTATATAAGCTGCTGACTTCAGGAACTTGCCTTGCTCAGCATGCGTTCGAGCATGGTCGGCGGCAGGCCGGCCAGCATGGTTTTCAAGGCGTCCTTCGAGGAACGCTTGAGCATCATGCGCACGGGCATCGGGATTTTTTTGACCATGGCACTGCGCTCTGCAAAAGTCGAGTCCGGCATCATCTCCGCAAGGCAGGCATCAAGAGCATCTTCGCTCTGCCCCTCCTCTGTCGGCGACGAAGCTGTATCTTCTGACTGACAGATGGCCTGCATGCATTCAATCAGGCTCTGCGTCAGGCTGATATACCAGAATTCACCGACCTTCGTCAGGCGGTAAATGCCAAGGTCTTCTGTCATCAGGCCGCGTTCCTTCCATAGCTCCAGCACTTCTTCGAGCTCTTCAAAGCGCGAATCTACAAGGCAGAGCTGACGGAAATCAACGAACCCCTTCTCGAGGTTGGCGATAACCGTATCGCTGATCATCTGCAGCTTCTGTTCGACCTGATGGGCCATCATCATGATGGGCTTTTGGCCGGCGCGGACCGCCTGACTGTAGGACTTCAGCCCGCGCTGCTGCATGAAGCTCAGGCCGCCGCAGTTGCCGCCGGCACCGCAGCCGAACGGATAAACGACAGCACCCGTCTTGGCCATGGTATTGTAGCGGCTGTGCTCTCTCTTATGGCGGCGCCAGTGACAGAGGCTCAGGCGTTCAATGCCCTCACCGAGCAGTAAGTCGCGTGCGGCCATGTAAAGGTCAGCCTGACCGGCAATATCCGCACAGGCTGGGATTCTCCCCGACTGCAGGGCCTTGTCGAGGTCGCCGCCAGGGAAAATGTTGAGCTGATAGAGATCCATGCCGTCAACATCCGTCGCCAGCAGCGTCTTGATATCTTCAAGCCAGAGTTCTTTTGTCTGACCCGGCAGTCCGTAGATGAGGTCGACGATGACCGTCACATCGTACGATTTCAGCAATTCAAGGCGACGCAGGACTTCTTCACGCGCATCGATGCGGCCGACACGGCGCCGCAGTGACGTATCAAAGGACTGCACGCCGAGCGAAATACGGTTGACGCCGTATTTGAGCCATGTTTCGATTTTTTCGGGTACGAGGTCGTGGATGCGGCCCTCAAGCGTCAGTTCGCAGTCAGCGGCCAGATGGAAGCATTCTTTGATGCCCTGCAGCAGTCTCGCCGCATTGGCCGGGGAAAGCGAGGTCGGCGTACCGCCGCCGATGAATACGCTGTCAATCACGGCCGTCTGCAGCTGCTTCTGCTGAGCATCGCGCTTCATCTCCGTCAGCAAATCATCGATGTACTCGTCCTCCACCGACTGACGGCTCGCATTCTGGAAAAAACTGCAGTAAAGGCATTTTGTCTGGCAGAACGGGATGTGGATGTAGACGGCATGCTGGCGTCTGGCATCGGCCGGCTCCGCCATGACTTTTGCCCAGGCTTCCTGCTGTGCGTCCTTCATGACAGGCGTGCCGAGCAGGCCCGCATGGACAACGCGTTTTGCCGCAAAGGCCTCGTGCAGGGCATCTTTTGTCTCCCTGCCCAGCAGGACTTCGCGTTTAGCAGGTTCGAGGTCTTCGAGATATTTTTTCAGAGACATGTTCTATCCTCCTTTATAGATTCTATTGACTATTGATTCTCATTTTTATATTTGATATTCATTATCATTAATGATAAGCATATTCTAGCATGCCAAATATACTCTGTCAATGAATATATTATGAACCATATTCACTTTTTGAAATTAAAATTCTCTGCGGCGCAAAAAAAGAGAGCTGAACGGCTGTCAGCTCTCGAAATATTATTTCCTTTTTATGGAAGTTTAATGGTACCTTTATTCCGCTTTTGATGGAAGTCATCGGGGCTATCACAAATATTTTATTTTACGCGTAACGATTTTACGATAATGCCCGCAGCCTCCGCCACCAGGGCATCGTCTGTTTTGGCATCGCGGTCTTTATGTGTCGTCAAAATCGCCAGTACGATGGGCTTTCTGTCCGGCGGATAGATGACGGCGATGTCATTGCGCGTGCCGTAGGCCCCGCTGCCGCTTTTATCCGCGACTTGCCAGCCCTCAGGGACGCCGGCGCGGATGAGATTGTCGCCGGTCGCATTGCCCTGCATCCAATCGAGCAGCAGGGCTTTTTTCTCGTCAGTCAGGACGTCGCCGAGCGCGTAGGCCTGCAGGTCGAGGGCGAGCTGACGCGGGGTGCTCGTATCCTTTTTGCCGTCCCGCGTATTAAGCTCCGGTTCCAGGCGCACGGGTCTCGTGGTCTTATCCCCGATTTCCTGCAGGCAGTCCTTAAAAACTTTCGGGCCGCCTAATTTCTGCATCATCAGGTTGGCCGCGGTATTGTCGCTGACGCGTATGGCTGCCTCGCAGAGACTGCCGAGGGTCATGCCTTCGCTGATGTGATTTTTCGTCACCGGCGCATAGGACAGGATGTCATCTGTGCTGTAGTGGATGACTTCGTTCAGGTCAGCTAGGGAAAAGTGCTGCAGGATGGCTCCGGCCAGCAAAGCCTTGTGCGTCGAGCAGTAGGAGAAGCGCTTGTCTTCATGATACGCGATGGTCCTACCCGTTTCGGTGTCGATGGCATACACGCCGACGACGGCTTGATACTGCTGCTCTAAGTCCTCAAGCTCATGAAGATAGGCCGGCTGCTCCGGGGATTCGGCCATGCCCATGCTGCAGGACAGGCAAAGACAGAACAGCACAAGCAGAACTATGTGACGAAACTTTTTGGCGATGCCGCTGTTTCTTTCTTTTGTACGCATCATCAATTCTCCATCTGATTAATTCAGGTAAGGTCTTTTATTTCTGTGCAGACTTGGAAAACAAAGGTTTTTCTTCGTCCGGGTCCGGCGCGTCGCGCAGGAACAGGTTTAATATGATGGCCGTGATGCTGCCGATGGTGATGCCGCTGTTGCAGATGATCTGGACCCAGGTCGGGAATTTGCTGTAGAAGCTCGGCACGCCAATCGGAATCAAGGCAATGGCGACGCTGATAGCAACGACCATGATATTGCCCTTTTTATGCAGGTTTGCCTTCGAAAGAGCCTGAAAGCCGCTCGCAGCGACCATGCCGAACATGGCAAGGCCAGCACCACCGAGGACCATGGTCGGCACACTCGCGACGACGGCCGCCATTTTCGGGAACAGGCCGAGAATCATGAGCATGACGCCGCAGGTCGCGACGATGTAGCGGCTGCGCACGCCCGTCATGCCGATTAGGCCGATATTCTGGGCAAATGCCGTGTACGGGAAGGTGTTGAAGACGCCGCCGAGAGCCGTGGAGAAACCGTCGGCGCGCAGCGCCTTCGTCAGCATGCTCTCCGTCATCGGCTTGCCGACAATCTCTGTGACGGCGACGATATCGCCCGTCGTCTCCGCCATCGTCACGAGCATGACGAGCGTCATGGCGAGGCACGAAACCGGCTCAAAGACCGGATAGCCGAAGGCGAACGGCGTCGTGATGCCGAGCGCTGCTGCCTCCCCCACCGCATGGAAGTCCGCCATGCCGAGCGCGTCGGCAATCAGCGTGCCGATGACGAGGCCTAAGAGGACCGAAATCTGGCGCAGGAAGCCGCGGCAGACGCGGTAGATGACGAGGATGATGGCGAGCACGACAGTTGCCATGAGGATGTGGGCCGGATCACAGTAATCGGGTGCCGCAGGATTCGCGCCGGCGATCCAGTTGACGGCGACCGGCATCAGCGAGAGGCCGATGACCGTGATGACCGAGCCCGTGACGACCGGCGGGAAGAAGCGCAGCATCTTGCTGAAGAAGTTGCTGATGACAAAGCAGGCGATGCCGGCGAAGATGGCGGCACCGTAGACGACCTGCAAGCCGGCCGCACCGCCGCCGTGCGTGTTGGCGATGATGATCATCGGTGTGACGGCCGTGAAGGTACAGCCCTGGACAATCGGCAGCTTCGAGCCGATGAAGTTGCGGATGCTCAATGACTGCACGAGCGTCGCGATGCCGCAGGTGAAGAGGTCCGCATTGATGAGGTAGATGAGTTCTTCGGTGCTGAGATGGACAGCGCCCGCGAGCACGAGCGGCACGGCTACGGCACCTGCGTACATGGCGAGGACGTGCTGGAAAGCGTAGATGATTGTCCTGCCCCAGGGCAGCTTCTGGTCGACGGGATGGACCGAAGCAGCAGTAGTAGTCACGATGACCGCCTCCTTCAGTCTTCCGCCGTGAAGCGGACCTTGCCATTATCGAGCGATGCGATGCTTGCGAGTGACTCAAGACGGTAGCCTTTGTCGAGCAGGCGCTGGTGGCCGGGTTGGAAGGCCTTCTCGATGGCGATGCCGATGCCGGCGACCTTCGAGCCTGCCTCCTCGACAAGCTTCGCGAGGCCGAGCGCCGCCTCGCCGTTGGCGAGGAAATCATCAATGATCAGGACGTTCTCGCCGGCTGGCAGGAACTTCTGCAGCACGAGGATGTCGGAGTACTCCTTCTTCGTATAAGAGAAGACGCGGTGCGTGTAGATGGGCTCGTTGATCAGGGCCGACTTCTTCTTGCGTGCGAAGACGAGCGGTACGTGGAGCGTAAGCGCCGTCATGACGCCGATGGCGATGCCCGATGCCTCGACCGTCAGGACGCGGTCAATGCCCGCATCGCCGAAGAGGCGCGCGAACTCCTCGCCCATCGCCTTCGAGAGCTCCGGATCGATCTGGTGATTCAGGAATGAATCGACCTTGAGCACATTGCCCGGCAGCACGATGCCGTCCTTCTTGATTCTCTCTTCCAACAGTTTCATGATTGACTCTCCCTTAGCAAAAACAGATACGGGTAACACGGCTATCTCAATCCTCAAGACGGAATAGAGAGATCAGAGCTGGCCGATCATCTTGTGGGTCTGCGGGATGACGCGGACATCCTTGAGGTGCTTGAGTGCATAGGACTGACAGGCGAGGATTTTCTCGGGGCTCGCCGCTTTGCAACCGCCGTACGGCGTGACGGGCTGGATGATGAAGAGCGCGTCGGGTGCCTGCTCTTCGAGCAGGGCGACGCTCTTTGCAAACTCCTCCTCTGTCGTCTCGGCCGAGACGACGAGCTTGACGTAGAGGTCCTTCGTGCGCGCGAGCTCGAGGAAGCGCGCATGTGCTTCCCACTGCGGCCGCGAGACGATGCTCGGCAGTTTGATGTCCATGCTGATGATGTCCGTGATGTCGAGGATGGAGGCAAGCTCGCGGTAGAGCGTGCCATTCGTCTCGAGGAACATCTTGCAATGCTGGCCGAGTGCGCGGAGCTGGAGGACAACGGCGCGGATGAAGGCGGCATGCAGCAGCGGCTCGCCGCCGGTGAAGCTCACGGCCTCATGCGGGACTTCCCGCAGCAGGTTGGCGATGACGGAGGCCGTCTCCGTCGCGGTCATCGGATTCTTGATGGTCGCGAACGTGCGCGAGCCGGCAGCCGTCTCGACCTGGCAGGCGGGATGCGAGCCAGGCTTGTTCTCCGTGTCGCAGTAGCTGCAGTCGAGGTTGCAGCCCTCGAGCCGCACGAAGACCTGACGGCAGCCGACATACTTCCCCTCGCCCTGTATCGAGGAGAAGATCTCGATGAGGTTCTCGTTTATGGCGTTCATCGTCAGTCCCTCGTGTAGGTGACCGACGACGTCGGCGTCTCGTAGACCGTGATGGCGAAGAGCTCGCTGTCGCGCACGAAGGCGTCACTTCCCGCAAGCTCCCCGAAGATGATGCGCGCGAGGTTCTCTGCCGTCGGGTTGATGCCCGCAGAGAACGGCTCGAGCTCGTTGAGGAAGCGGTGGTCGAAGCGTTCGAGCACGCCCTTCAGCGCATTCTTGATGGCCTTGAAGTCGACGAGCATGCCGAGCTCGTCGAGCTCCGTGCCGCGCACGACTGCCTCGACTTTCCAGTTGTGGCCGTGCAGGCGGTCGCACTTGCCCGGGTAATTGACGACGCGGTGTGCCGCTTCAAAGGCACCTTCGACTTTGAGTGTGTACATGGTGATTCCTCCTAAAAACAAACCTCCCTGCATAGAGAGGGAGGTGATTTCTTACTTCTTGATCGACTTCTCGATCGACTTCGTGTTCTTGACGTTGCCGACGATGTCGTTCATACTCATGGCGCGCGTGTGCTGCGTATGGCTCCACTCGTGCTCGTTGCGGTGGATGAAGCCGAGGAAGATGATCGGGATCCACGAGTAGATGAAGACCGGATACAGGAGCATGTAGAGCCAGGACTTCCACTTCGCGCGGATCTTGATCAGGATGATCATCGGCAGGATGTACTGGCCGAGCATGATGGCCGTCATGAGCTGCGACGGCATGAAGTTGTAGATATTCGTGTAGAACGGTGGGAAGGCGAGCTGGATGTAGCTGATGACGATGAAGATCGTCGAGATCATCAGGAAGTGCGGCTGCATGAGGTAGATGCACTCATCCCACATGCGGATGTCCTTGTGCTTCCAGCCAGCCTTGAGCATTTTCGGGATGAAGCGGTTGCCGACATCGAACTGGCCCTGCGCCCAACGACGGCGCTGGTTCCACGACTGCTTGAACGTCAGCGGCTTCTCGTCGTAGATGATGGCGTCGTGCGCCCAGCTCGTCTTGATGCCTTCGGCCATGCACTTCATTGTGAACTCCATGTCCTCCGTCAGGCAGGTCGCCTGCCAGCCGTGCTTCTTGAGGATCTCAGAAGCAAAGCACATGCCCGTGCCGCCGAGGCAGGCCGAGAGGCCGATGTTCGACTTTGCGAGATGCGAGATGTAGCAGATGACCCAGAACGCGATGGCAAACGTGCCAGAGACCCACGTGTCGTACGGGTTCTTCGCGTCCATGTAGCCCTGGATGACCTTATCGCCCTTGCAGAGCCTATTGTTCATCTCCATGAGGAACTGCGGATGCACGAGGTTGTCGGCATCGAAGACGCAGACGGCATCGTACTGCTTGTCCATCTTGAACAGGCGGTCGAACATCCACTGGAGCGCATAGCCCTTGCTCTTCTTCGTCGGATGCGTGCGCACGTGGACGAGCGCGCCCGCCTTCTCCGCGATCTCCGCCGTGTTGTCCGTGCAGTTGTCGGCGATGACGTAGATGTCGTACATATCCTTCGGATAGTTGAGCTGCTTGAGGTTCTCGACGAGCTGGCCGATGACGGCATGCTCGTTGTGCGCCGCGACGACGAGCGCAAAGGTCTTGCGCGGCGTCTTGATCTTGACCTCTTTCTTGCGCCACATGCCGCAGAAGCCGATGACGAAGAAATAGAGCGTGAAGAGGAAGATCAAGATCTGCATTGGCACCATGATGATGTCAAAAGGATGTGTGAACAAAAACAATCAGCCTTTCTTTGCAAAACTTGCCAGCAGAGAATTGACGATGCCAAGGACCGCATACGTGGAGAAGATGGCGACAGCGAGAGCCGCGAGGAGCGATGCGTGGCCGAGCCAGAGGATGGCGAGGAACATGACGAGTGCGACGACCTTCGAGAGCAGGTAGATGGGCTCTGCCCCATCACCCTTGAAATTCGGGTAGTGGACGTGGCTGACCATGAGCCAGCCGACGAACGCCATGACGATCGGGTACGCGATGCCAAACGTCATCGGGTCGATGCCGAGCTGCACGAAGAGCAGCGTCGTCATCGCGACGATGTTGCCGCCGGCCGGAATGGCGAGGCCCATGAAGTAGCCGTGCACGACCGAGGCGTTGACGTTAAAGCGCGCGAGGCGCCACATGCCGCAGATCGCGAAGAAAATCGCAACGACGATGCCGAGGATGCCGTGGTTGTGCAGCACGAAGGCCCAGGCGAGGAATGCCGGTGCGATGCCAAATGAGCCGAGGTCGCAGAGCGAATCCATCTCCTTGCCCATCTCGCTGGCCACGCCGAAGAAGCGCGCCGTGCGGCCGTCGAGTCCGTCCGCGACGAGTGCGAGCAGGATGAAGATCGAGCCCCAGACGAGATTGCCACTGTACGTGGAAAGAATCGAACACATGCCGAAGACAAGGTTCGATGAAGTACACATATTCGGTATTAACCTGCGATAGTCCATCAGTCTTTTATCCTCCCGATAATGGTTTTGCCTCCCATGACCTTCTGGCCCTTCTCGACCGTCACGGCGACATCTTTCGGCATGACGACCTCGAGGCACGAGCCGAACTTGATCATCCCGTAGAGTTCTCCCTGCTTGAGCTTGTCGTCGAGCGTGACGTAGGAGACGATGCGGCGGGCCAGGATGCCCGCGATCTGCTTGACGGTGATGCGCATGCGGCTGTTCTCGATGCCGAGCAGGTGATGCTCATTCTCGAAGCCCACCGTGTCCTTGTAGGCCGGACGGAAGCGGCCGCAGTAATACTTCTGCAGCTTGATTTCCCCGTCGATGGGGCTGCGGTTGACGTGCACGTTGAAGACCGACATGAAGATGATGACCTTGTTGCACGGCTCCTGGAGGAAGCCGTCCTCATCCGTCTCGAGCGGCACGATGTCCGTGACCGTCCCGTCAGCCGGCGAGAGCACGACAGAGGGGTCCTGCTCGATATGGCGGCGCGGATTGCGGAAGAAGTAGCAGAAGTACAGCATGAGGATGAACGGCACGACGGCGGCCAACGGATGGAACGACCAGCCAAAGAGCAGCGTCAGCACAAAACATCCCCCGATGAACGGGTATCCTTCTGAAATAATCGGAGTCAAACCTCCACCTCCTGATCGCGTTGATTTCATTGCTCCTTCCTGCAGGTCAGTGCCTGCATAAGGAGAAGGCCAGTTTCGCCACTGGCCTGTCTGCTAATTTACAATTATAACGGATTGCCCTGCCTTTGTCCATACGAGATGGCCATCAAGGCGCACGCGCCCGTGACTTTTCTCAAAGGCAGGGTCCGCGCATCACTTCTTGGCGTGATGGACCTTGAGCACGAACTTCGGCAGCGCCATGAGGCGGCCGGCGCGCTTCGGCTGCAGCATGCCGCGGAAGAGCCATTCGAGCTTGGCCTTCTGCATCCAGCGCGGCGCGCGCTTCATGACGCCGGCCATGACGTCGAGCGTTCCGCCGACGCCGATCGAGACGGGTACGCCGAGTTCGTCCTTGTGGGCGTAGAGCCACTTTTCCTGCTTGGGCACGCCGAGCGCGGCGAGCAGGAGATCGGGCTTCGCCTTGCGGATCTCCTCGATGATGGCCGGCTCGTCCTTCTCCGAGAAGAAGCCGTTGCGCGTGCCGACGATCTCGATGCCCGGGTAGAGCGTCTCGGCCTTCTTCTTGGCGAGTTCCGCCACGCCGGGTGCCGAGCCGAAGAAGAAGATGCGGCGCTTTTTCTCCGGCGCGCGGCGCATGAGCTCCTGTGCGAGGTCGTAGCCGGCGACGCGCTCCGGCATCTCGTGGCCGAGGTGGTGCGCAGCCCAGACCGTCCCCGCCCCATCCGGCACGACAAGAGCGGCATCATTGAGAATCTTCATGAGCTCGTGGTCATGCGTCGCGCGCATGATCATCTCGGCATTGGCCGTGGCGACGAGCACGCCGCTCATCTCATCCATATACGTCTCCACCTGGGCGACGGCTTCATCCATCGTGACGGGGTCGACCTTGACCCCGAGGATATCGATCTTCTTCGGCACGTTGTTACCCTCCCATAGACAAGACCGCAGACCGCGGCCTTCATGATATAAGATAGATTCTATCATAAATTGGGCCAATATGCAAAGAATCCCGGGCACCTCGAAAGGTACTCGGGATTCTTTCAGAGAGCAGATGCCTCTGAATACGCAGGAGACTCAGTTCTCCTTCTTCTCTTTTTTCTTGACGGCCGTGCGGATGGAGAGCTCGCGGAGCTGCTTCTCATCGACAGGCGACGGAGCGTTCGACATGACGTCGCGCGCGCTCTGCGTCTTCGGGAAGGCGATGACGTCGCGGATCGACGGGCGCTTCGCCATGAGCATGACGAGGCGGTCGAGGCCGAATGCGAGACCGCCATGTGGCGGCGTGCCGTACTGGAAGGCATCCATCATGAAGCCGAACTTCGTATGAGCCTGCTCCGGCGTGAGGCCGAGGGACTCGAAGACCTTCTCCTGCAGGTCGGCGTTGTAGATACGCAGCGAGCCGCCACCGATCTCGACGCCGTTGAGGACCATGTCATAAGCCTTGGCCTTGACATCGCCCATGCGGTCCGTGTTGAGGAGGTCGATATCCTCGTCGCGCGGTGCCGTGAACGGATGGTGCATAGCCTTGAAGCGGTGCTCCTCGTCGCTCCACTCGTACATCGGGAAGTCGACGACCCAGAGGAAGCGGAGCTTGTCCGGATCGATGAGGCCGCGCTCCTTGCCCATCTCGAGGCGGAGCTGGCCGAGCGCCGTGTCGACGACGAGGCGCTTGTCGGCGACGACGAGCAGCAGGTCGCCCGTCTTGGCGCCCGTTGCCTCGGCAATCTTGGCGAACGTCTCATCCTCGTAGAACTTCTTGAACGGGCTCTTGATGCCGTCTTCCGTGTACTGGATCCAGGCAAGGCCTTTCGCACCGTAGACCTGGACGAACTTGACGAGGTCATCGAGGCGGCGGCGCGGGATATCCGCATAGCCGTCGACCTTGATGCACTTGACCATGCCGCCATTCTCGATGACGGAGTTGAAGACCTTGAAGCTCGAGCCCTTGACGTACTCGGAGATGTCCATGAGCGGCATGTCGAAGCGGAGGTCCGGCTTATCGGAACCGTACTTGTCCATGGCCGTATCCCACTCCATGCGCTCGAACGGCGTCGGGACGTCGGCGCCGATGGACTTCTTGAAGAGCTCCTTGATCATCTCCTCCATCAGCGTCAGGATATCATCCTGATCCATGAAGCTCATCTCGATATCGAGCTGAGTGAACTCCGGCTGGCGGTCGGCGCGCAGGTCCTCATCGCGGAAGCAGCGGACGATCTGGAAGTACTTTTCGAAGCCGGCGACTTGCAGGATCTGCTTGAAGATCTGCGGGGACTGCGGCAGCGCGTAGAACTCGCCCGGGTTGACGCGGCTCGGGACGAGGAAGTCGCGAGCGCCTTCCGGCGTGCTCTTGCAGAGCATCGGCGTCTCGATCTCGAGGAAGCCGTTGCGGTCGAAGAAATCGCGCATGATCTTCGTCACGCGGTGACGCAGGATGATGTTCTTCTGCATCTCCGGGCGGCGCAGGTCGAGATAACGGTACTTGAGGCGGACCATCTCGTCCACATCAACGCCGTCCTGGATGTAGAACGGCGGCGTCTTCGACGGATTGAGGATGCGCAGCTCGGCGCAGACGACCTCGATCTCGCCCGTCTCGATGTTCGGGTTGATCGTCTCCTCGCTGCGCGCACGGATCTTGCCGCGGACGGCGATGCAGAACTCATTGCGCAGGGACTCTGCCTTGTGGAACGTTCCTTCGTTCATGGCAGCCTCGTCGAATACGACCTGGACGAAGCCAGAGCGGTCGCGCATGTCGACGAAGATCAGTCCGCCGTGGTCACGACGGCGGGAGACCCAGCCGCAGAGCACGACTTCCTGGCCGACGTCTGTCTTGCGAAGGGCACCGCAATGATGGGTGCGCTTCATACCTTGTAATGTTTCCATTAACCTTTCACCTCAGCACATAGCTTTTCTATAATTGCATCAAAAGAAACCTTCTGCTGCTCACTCTTTTCCATATCCTTGAGCATGACACAGGATTCTTTGACTTCATCTTCACCGATGATCAGCGCAAAGCGGGCGTTTGCCTTGTTTGCCTGTTTCATCTGGGCCTTCATACTGCGGCCCGCATAGTCCATCGAAGCCTTGAGGCCGGCGCGGCGCAGCTTCGTCAGGAGCGTGAACGCCGGGGCCTTGGCCGCCTCGCCGAGCGCGACGACAAAGGCATCCGTCTTCTTCGGCTGCTCAGGGATCAGGCCTTGCTTCTCGAGGGCCAGGAGCACGCGCTCGAGGCCCGTCGCAAAGCCGACGGCCGGCGTCGGCTTGCCGCCGATCTCCTCGATAAGGCCGTCGTAGCGGCCGCCGCCGGCGACAGCGCTCTGCGCGCCGAGCGGCGCGTACTTGATCTCGAAGGCCGTCTTCGTGTAGTAGTCGAGGCCGCGCACGAGACGTGGGTCGAGCTCAAACTCAATGCCGGCATTCGTCAGGTAGCTCTGGACCTTCTCGAAGTGCTCGCGGCACTCGTCGCAGAGGCAGTCCGTGATCTTCGGCGCATCGGCCATATACGGCTTGTCGGCATCGACCTTGCAGTCGAGGATGCGCAGCGGGCTGCGCTCGAAGCGGTCCTGGCAGTCCTCGCAGAGATCATCGAGCTTGTCGCGGAAGTAGTCCTGCAGGACCTTGCGGTAGACAGGACGGCACTTCGGGCAGCCGACCGAGTTGAGGCTGAGCTTCAGGTCCTTGAGCCCGAGCGACTGCAGGAAATCGACGGCCAGCATGATGATCTCAGCATCGGCCATCGGATTCTCCTCGCCGAGCGACTCGACGCCGAACTGATGGAATTCGCGCATGCGGCCGGCCTGCGGGCGGTCGTAGCGGAACATCGAGCCGATGTAGAAGAGCTTGACGAGCGAGGAATCGCCGTAGAGCTTGTTCTGCAGGTAAGCGCGCACGACTGACGCCGTGTTCTCCGGGCGCAGCGTGATGCTGCGTCCGCCGCGGTCCTCGAACGTGTACATCTCCTTGTCGACGACATCGGTGCCTTCGCCGATACCGCGATGGAAGAGCTCCGTGTGCTCGAAGAGCGGCGTGCGGATCTCTTCAAATCCGTAACGGCCGCAGATCTCGCGGATTTTCCCTTCGATGTAGTTCCATTCGCCGACAGTGTCGGGCAGGATGTCTTTTGTTCCCCGAGGGGCATTGGTGAGCATGAATCGTTCCCCCTGTATGAATTATGATGGATTGCCGTACGCTTCGTCGAGAAGTGCGCGGCGCTTTTCGATGTAGATATCGATGTCGCGCAGGTACGTCACGAGGTCCTTCGCGTTGAACGAGGACTTCATGCGCTTCCTGCGGAAGTCGACGACCTTCGTCGTCGCCGCGCCGCCGATGCCGATGATGGTCTGGTGCTCCTCCATGATCTGGATGTTGTACATGCCTTCCGCACCGGCGCGGCAGCAGCCGACGTTCTCGAGGTCGCCGCTCATGTAGCCCTGGCGGTAGAGGTAGTACGGGCGCATGCCGAGCTTCTCGACATAGGCCATCGCGACTTCCGACATGCGGCGCGTCTCCTCGTCAGACGGCAGCTCGACGTGCTGGTCCTCCATGAGGAGGCGCAGGCGCGAGCCGCGCTTGAGGGCCAGGGCGTGCAGCGTGATGTCGTCCGGGCCGAGCGCCGTGACCTTCTCCATCGTGTCGCGCACATCTTCGGCCGTCTCGCCCGGCAGGCCGAGGATGAGGTCCATGTTGATGTGCGGGATGCCGGCCTCGCGCAGTGCGTGGAACATCGTGACGACGTCTTCCGGCGTGTGCTGGCGGCCGATGCGGTGGAGCGTCTTTGCCTGCATCGTCTGCGGGTTGACGCTGACGCGCGAGACGGAAAGGCGCTTCATCGTCTCGATCTTTGCCGGCGTGATGCTGTCCGGACGGCCCGCCTCCACCGTGAATTCCACGATAGAGGGCCCATAGAAAGCATTATATACCATATTGAGCATTTCGGCAAAGGCTTCGTCCGGCAGGCTCGTCGGTGTGCCGCCGCCGACGTAGATATTCTGCACGTGGAAGCCGTAGTGGTCGATGGCTTCCTTGGCCGCGAGCAGGTCTTTCTCGAGGACAGTCATGAACTCCGCAATGCGCTTCCTGCCCGGCAGGATGTTCGACGGGAACGAGCAGTAGAGGCAGCGCGTCAGGCAGAACGGGATGCCGACGTAGACACTGACCGTCTTTTCGTCCGACTGCGCGAGGAATGGCAGCTGGCGGAACGCCATCGGCACGATGACGCGCGCCTTCGCCTCGCTGCAGGCGTAGTCCGACTGCAGGCGCTCGATGATATCTTCTTCCCCCATGCCGCCGCGGATCCAGCGGTGCACGATCTTCGTCGGGCGCACGCCATGCAGAATGCCCCAGGGTGCCTGGGGCATATCGAGTTCTTCGCAGAAGATATGGTAGAGATTGAGCTTGATCAGGCGGTTGACCGCCGCGCCCTCGCGCTCGTCGAGTGCTCCTGTGCCGCGCCGCACAAAAGAAGTGGCGTGGCCTGCGAGGTCAAAGAGCATGAGATTCGACTCGATGACGACGCGCCCGTCCTCGGTGTCGGGCAAGCGGTGGTTGATGACGGAGAGCTGCAGGTAGTCGGCCTCGCCCTGGCGCCCCACGATCTCCACCTTGAAGAGCACGAGCACCTCGCGCACGATTTTCGAGATGATCTCCTTGCGGTTATTGAGCGTGAACGTCCGGACCCTCAGCTTTGCGTCTTGATTCACTGCCGTCACTTCTGGGCCTCCTGGCACTCCTTGCAGAGGCCAAAGAACTTGACCTGATGGTCGCTGACCGTGAAGCCGAGCTTTTCCTTGATGTCGTCCTCGAGCGGCTCTAAGAGATCGTCCTGGAACTCGATGACTTTGCCGCAGTTCGTGCAGATCAGATGGTGGTGATGATGCTTCGACGGGTCCGTCCGGTTGACCTCATAGCGGCTGCAGCCGTCGCCGAACTCCATCTTCTGCAGGATGCCGAGCTCCGAGAGCAGCTCGAGGCTGCGGTAGACCGTGGCGAGGCCAATCTCGGATTTGTTGTCGCGCAGGATGCCGTGTACATCCTCAGCCGAAAGGTGCTCGCCCGGATGGTCGAGGAAGATCTGGAGGACGACCTGGCGCTGCGGCGTCATCTTGTGCTGGCGCTCCTGCAGCATGCGCTTGAGGTCGTCCATCGTGAAAGTCTGTGACATAATATAGTCCCCTTTTCTATCGTCTATTGATTCTTGATCCCTGCTACCCCTCTGTATCATTGTTTCATTTCATTCACAGGACATCGTAACATTTCAAATGCATATATTATAACAAAAATGTGAAAAAAATACAATCAAAAGAGAACTGAAATCAACTGTTCTAGACGCTCTGTACTCACTGTCCCGTGCGGCTGCTCAGGGCGCGGGAGACGCTGTAGACGTTCTTGAGACGGCGCATCTTCGTCATGATCTGGGAGACCTGCGTCGCGTTCTTGACGTCGAGGCCCATGATGATGGTCGACGTCTTGTTGCTGCGGTTCGGATTGGCGTTGACACTGTGGATGTTGATCTTCATCTCCGACGGCACAGCGAGGAGCTCCGCGAGCACGCCGCTCTTGTCGTTGCAGACGATCTCGATCTCGACCGTGTAGTCCTTGTCGAGGCCGATATCCCAGCTGACCTCGATCATGCGCGAGAGGTCGTTGTCGCGCAGGACGTTCGGGCAGTCCGCGCGGTGGACGGAGACGCCGCGACCCTTGGTGACAAAGCCCGTGATCGGGTCGCCGGGAATCGGGTTGCAGCAGCGGGCCAGGCGGACGAGCAGGCCGCTCTCGCCCTCGACGAGCACGCCGTGGCTCGAGCGGTTGCGCTTGCCGACGTGCTGCGGCGTCTTGAGCTCCGAGAGCATCTTCGAGACATCGGGCGGCGTGGCCTCCTTGAGGTCCTTTTTGTAGAGCTCGATGAGCTTCGTCATGACGCTGCGCACCGTGATGCCGCCGTAGCCGAGTGCGGCGAGAAGGTCTTCCTCACTGAGGATGTTGAGCTTGTCCGCAACCTGCTGCAGGCGCCCTTCCTTGAGCAAGGATTTGGGCGCATAGCCGAGGCGCTTGGCCTCGTCCTTGATGAGCTCGAGGCCCTGCTCGATGTTCTCCTCGCGCTTCTCCTTCTTGAACCACGAGCGGATCTTGCTGCGCGTCTCCGACGAGGCGACGATGTTGAGCCAATCGCGGCTCGGGCCGTTGTTCGCCTTGTTGGTGATGACGGAGACGATGTCGCCGTTCTTGAGCTTGTACTCGAGAGGCACGAGTTTGCCGTTGACCTTGGCGCCGACGCAGTGGTGGCCGACTTCCGTGTGGATGCGGTAGGCGAAGTCAATCGGGATGGAGCCCTTCGGCAGGTCGACGACGTCACCCTTCGGCGTGAAGACGAAGACCTCGTCCGAGAAGACGTCGACCTTGAGCGCCTCGAAGTACTCCTTCGGGTCGCTGAGTTCCTGCTGCAGGTTGACCATCTGGCGCAGCCAGCTCATCTTCTGGTCGACGGCACCCGTTGCCTTGGCGCCCTTGCCCGCTTCCTTGTATTTCCAGTGCGCGGCGACGCCGTACTCCGAGACCTGATGCATCGCAAACGTGCGGATTTGGATCTCGAGCGGATAGCCGCGCGTCATGACCGTCGTGTGCAGGGACTGGTAGCCGTTCGACTTCGGCATGGCGATGTAGTCCTTGAAGCGGCCCGGGATTGGCTTCCACATCGCGTGGATGACGCCGAGCACACCGTAGCAGTCCTTGACCGAGTCGACGAGCACGCGCACGGCCGAGAGGTCGTAGATCTCGCTGAGCTCCTTGTTGTCGCGCTTCATCTTCTTGTAGATGCTGTAGAAATGCTTCGCGCGGCCGCTGATGTCCGCCTTGATGTGCGCCTCGGCGAGCTTCTCCTTGATCTGCTCGATGGACGTATCGATGAACGTCTGGCGCTCCTTGCGCTTCTGCTTGACGTTCTCGACGAGGTCGTAGTAGATCTCCGGCTCGAGATAGCGCAGGCAGAGGTCCTCGAGCTCCCACTTGATGCTCGAGATACCGAGGCGGTTCGCGAGCGGCGCGTAGATCTCGATGGTCTCGCGCGCGATGCGCTTCTGCTTGTCCTCGCGCATGTACTTGAGCGTGCGCATGTTGTGCAGGCGGTCCGCAAGCTTGATCATGATGACGCGGATGTCCTTGGCCATCGCGAGGAACATCTTGCGGTAGCTTTCGAGCTGAGCTTCTTCCTTCGATTTATACTGCAGGCGGCCGAGTTTCGTCACGCCGTCAATGAGCATCGCGACCTCGTCGCCGAACATCTCCTTCATCTGGTCGTTCGTGTAGATCGTGTCCTCGACGACATCGTGCAAGAGAGCCGCGCTGATGGTCGCATCGTCGAGGTGCAGCTGCGTGAGGATCTGGGCGACGTGCAGCGGGTGGATTATGTACGCCTCCCCCGACACGCGCGTCTGCCCGGCATGGGCCTTTCTCGCGAGTTCATAGGCGCGCCGGATGAGGTCGAGGTCGGCCTTCGGCGAATACGATTTGACAGCGTCGAGGATGTTCTCGATCGTCACCGGTTCTTTCTCTTTGTCATTCATACATCCCACTCCTTTTTGTCATCACGCATAGACTTGCCGCGTGATGCAAGGTCTTTCTGTTTCTCTATCCCTGTCAGATGACCTTGTGCCGCCGGTACGTCGGCGAAGCGTCCAGTTCCATCTTTCCCTGCTTGCCCTGAACAGGTGGCAAATAATAGCGATTTTCATTGAGATTCTCTCTTAGGATACCTAATTCTTGGAAAATGCGCAAGGCCGCACCCATCGTATACTGCGAAATATGATGGAACGACTGGCAAAAACCTGCTGTGAGCACCGCTGTGTCAAAGGGAATCAGTCCCTGTCCCCTCTGCATGGCGTAGAAGTAGCGGTAAATATCGCGCAACAGTTCCTTTTCGGGGAAGACGCGCTCGCTCGCTGCAGGGCTCAGGTCCTCGACCATGCACTGCAGGCTGCGGCGCCCGTTCCACTCATTGATGGCCGGCGCGTAGACGACGTCGAGCGCCTCGCGGTTGACCGCGGCGGCGAGGTCGGCACGGTTCCACATCAAGCTCGTCACGGGTGCTTCCTCCGTGCCGAGCTTGAAGCGCAGGTGGTTCTGCTCGCGCCCGATGGCCATCGCTTCGCGGCCGCGCACATTGCGGCAGCCGAAATACGGCTTGGGGTTGCCCATGCCGTACGGTTCGAGCAGCGAAAGCTCCTCGACGAGGTCAAGCGTCAGTTCCTCCGGCATCATCTCGAACTCGACCGAGACCTTCGGCTCGTAGTCCTCCTCCGAGAGATGCGCACCCGCATAGGCGGCAAACGCCGCGCGGAACGCGGGCAGCTCCTCCTCGCGCAGCGAGAGGCCCGCCGCCATCGCGTGGCCGCCGAACTGCAGCAGGTGCTCCTTGCAGGCCGAGAGCGCTTCGTACATGTTGAGTCCCTCGATGCTGCGGCACGAGCCGCGGCAGATGCCGTCCTCCTGCACGGAGAGCACGATGGTCGGCTTGTAGAACTTGTCGACGAGCCGCGATGCTGCGATGCCGATGACGCCGGGATTCCAGCCCTTGCCCGCGACGACGATGGCTTTCGTCTCCGCCATGTCGAGGGACTCGAGCTCCTGCTCCGCCGTCTGGCAGATGGTACTCTCAATCTCGCGCCGCTCCGTGTTGAGCGCGTCGAGCTCGAGCGCGAGCTTGTCGGCCTGCGCGCGGTCCTCCGCCGTCAGGAGTGCGACACCCGTGCGCGCCGACTCGATGCGCCCCGCCGCATTGAGCCGTGGCGCGAGCAAGAAGCCGAGATGGCCCGCCGTGATCTTCTTGTCCTTGAGCCCCGCGACCTCGACGAGCGCCGCGACGCCCGGCAGTGCAGTCGCCTCCATGCGGGCCATGCCCTGCTTGACAATGCGGCGGTTCTCCCCGCGCAGCGGCACAATGTCTGCGACCGTGCCGAGCGCGACGAGCTCGAGGTCATCCGTGAAGGCCGACTGGCCGTCCCACAGCTTCCCCGACCGCGCAGCGGCAAGGGCCTGGCAGAGCTTGAAGGCGACACCGACGCCCGCGAGGTCCTTGTCGGGATACGGGCAGTCCGCGCGATGCGGGTTGAGCACCGCGCAGGCGGGCGGCAGCTCACTGCCCGGCAGATGGTGGTCTGTGATGATGATGTCGAGCTTGCCGGCGCCCTGTATCGCCGCGACGTCCGCGACCGAGGCGATGCCACAGTCCACCGTGACGAGCAGGTCTGACTGCTCCGCAATCTCCTCGAGCGCCCGGCGGTTGAGGCCGTAGCCTTCCGTCATGCGGTCCGGGATGTAGAAGTCCACCTTCGCGCCGAATTTGCGCAGCGTCCGCGTCAGAAGCGACGTCGCCGTCATGCCGTCGACATCGTAGTCGCCGTAGACCGTGATGTGCTCGCCCTGCGCCAATGCCTTCTGGATGCGCGCGACGGCCTTATCCATGTCGCGCATCGCGAACGGATCAGCAAAGGGCAGCCGCTCTGGATGCAGGAAGAGTTCCGCTTCCTCGCGCGTGCGGATGCCGCGGTGCCAGAGGAGCGCCGCCACCGTCGTATCCCGGCCAATCTCCCGCGCAAACGCCGCTAGCTCCGGCACCGGCTCATACAATTTCCACTTCTTATACAACTCGTATTCCTCTTTGTTATCTTGTGTATTTACGTTATCTATATTATATCATAGTTTACAATGTTTCTCTCTATCATACAGGAAAAGCCAAAACATGACAACTAAAATTTATATGGGATTCGCGGCATTGAGATTCTCTCATCGAGAAACTATTGGCAATGGGCCGGGGGATGTATTTCAGCTTCGTTGCGGACGCACCAGACTCGTGAAAGATTATCGTAGCAGGGAGGGTACCATTCCGGTTTCGTCACTCTGTTAAATGGACCGCATGTACCTTTCGCATCCCAAAAGCCCATTTGCCGCCTGCCGCGGCGTTCCTTCATCCGTGGCCCTGCAAGTGCGCGGGGCGGCCCATCCCTGCGGGCAATCACGCCGTTCCTGCAAGCGGAATGGTACCCTCCCTGCTCAGTTCCTTTCGAGCCCCGAGCCGCTCTCAAGCGCAGACCTGCATCGCACAGGAACTAAGAGAAACGCGACTGCATGGAACTCAAAGCGACTGTCACGCATGGACTCAGGGGCGGGGGCTGTATTTCACCTGCAGGAGCGAAGTGACTGCCCGCAGGGCTGGGCCCCGACACAGCTTTTTCTTGATACGGCGATGTTAGAACGCCGCGGCAGGCGGCGAAATGGCTAGGATAGAAGACGCATCATGGGGCCCATTCAACGGAGCGACGAAGCTGAAATACAGCCCCCGCCCCTACTACAATGTTAATCGAATCAAATGGTGCGATATCAATAAGACAGCAAAAGAGACCGCCAAACAGCAGTCTCTTTAGAAATCCAATATGCGATTTTACGCAGCCTCTGGTTTCGGCTGGTGCTTCTTCTTCTCGCCCCAGTTGCGGAAGACAATCCAGAGCGGGCTCGCGATGAAGATCGACGAGTAGCAGCCGACGGTGAAGCCGACGAGCAGGGCAAACGCGAAGTCTTTCGTCGTGTCGCCGCCGAAGAAGTAGAGGGCGGCCGTCGTGAAGAGGACGGTGAAGACCGTGTAGAGCGAGCGCGTCAGCGTCTGGTAGATACTGCGATTGACGAGCTGGTTGATGTCGCCGCCGCGGCGGAAGTGGAGCTTGAGGTTCTCGCGGATGCGGTCGAAGATGACGATCGTATCGTTGATGGAGTAACCGACGATCGTCAAGAGCGCCGCGATGAACGAAGAGTCGATCTGGCGCTGCGTCAGCGAGAAGACTGCGAGCACGATGAGGATATCGTGGATGAGCGCGAGGACGGCAGCGATGCCGAAGCGCAGCTCAAAGCGGTAGGCGACGTAGAGGATGATCAGTGCCCACGAGACGACGAGTGCCAGGATGGCATTCGTGATGAGCTCACCGCCGATCGTCGCGCCGACTTTCTCCTCACGCAGGACCTTGTAGTCACCGACATCGCTCTTGAGCGTCGCCATGACTTCCTTGCGCTGGTCCTCTTCGAGGTCGCGCGTGCGGATCATGACGTCTTCCGACTCCTTGACGTCGGACTGTGCGCCCGACAGCTGGATGGTCGCATCGTCGAGGTCGTACTTTGCGAGGCTCGTGCGGACTTCTGCGATGCTGACCGGCTGGTTGAACTTGAGGTCGATGATGGTGCCGCCGGTAAAGTCGATACCGAAGTTGAAGCCGCGGACAGCCATGCAGATGAGTCCCGGGATGATGATCAAAGCGGAAATGAGGAACCAGATTTTCCGATGACCTGCTATATCGAACTTAAGCATTCTTCTTCAAATCCTCCTTTTGCAAATCCTCTTTTTTCCAGAGCATGAAGCCCGTGACACCATAGGCACCCGGCTTCTCGAAGAGCTTGGAGTCGACCATGAGGCGGAGCATGTAATGCGTCAGCGTGATGGCGGTGAACATCGAGAGCAGTGTGCCGAGGCCCAGCGTGATGGCGAAGCCGCGGATCGTGCCCGTGCCGAGGAAGAACAGGACGGCTGCGGCGATGATCGTCGTGATGTTCGAGTCGAAGATCGTCGTGAAGGCGCGCTTAAAGCCCGACTCCATCGAGAGGCGCAGCGTCTTGCCTTGGATCTGGTACTCTTCCTTGAAGTGCTCGAAGATGAGGACGTTCGCGTCGACGGCCATACCGATGGACAGGATGATACCGGCGACACCCGGCAGGGTCAGCGTCGCATCGAGCAGGTACAAGAGGCCGAGCAGCATGAGCGTGTAGGCCATCAGGGCGATGTCGGCGATGAAGCCCGACATGCGGTAGAAGAGGATCATGAACAAGAGGACGGCGCCGAGGCCGACGGCAAAGGCGAATTCCGACTTATCCTTGGAATCCTGTCCGAGCGTCGGGCCGACCGTGCGCGTCTCGATGATGTTGACCTTGACCGGCAGTGCGCCGCTCCTGAGGACGACGGCGAGGTTCTGCGCCTCTTCGAGCGTCTTCTGGCCCGAGATCTCGGCCTTGCCGCCGAGGATCGGCTCGCGGACATTCGGTGCCGTCAGCACCTCACCATCGAGCAGGATGGCGATCGTGCGGCCGACGTTCTTCGTCGTGAGGTCGGCGAACTTCTTCGCGCCCTCATCCGTGAATTCGAGGTTGACGACGTTCTGGCCGTTCTGCTGGTTCGTCGCGGCCTGTGCGTCCTTGAGGTCGGTACCCGTCAGCACCGTATTGCCCTCTTCATCCTTGAACTCGAGCATAGCCGTCTTGCCGATGGTCTTGATGGCGGCATCCGGGTCCTTGACGCCCGGCAGCTCGATGATGACGCGGCGCTCGCCCTCACGCTGGATGATCGGCTCGGTGAGGCCCAGCGCGTTGACGCGCTTCTCCATGATGGTGACGACGCGGTTCATCGCATCATCGTTGACTTTTGCTACATCTGTGTCCTCGGCTTCGAGCACGACATGCGTGCCGCCCTGCAGGTCGAGGCCCTGGCGTATGGAGTTGGCCAAAGGCTTGACGAAGGCAAGGAATATGCCGACGATGGCCACGATGCAGACAATGAGTTTGATGAGACTATTCTTTCTCAACGTTTCACAACCCTTTCTACGTGGTCTATTTATTTGGTTCAATCCGACGCGTTTCCGTCAGGATCAGATTGACTCTTGCATCATGCGCTTCCATCGGGACGCTCGGGACGACCTGGCCATCAAAGGTCAGTGCTGCACGGTAAGCCTGTGGTGCCTTTTCCGCAAGGTAGCGGTCGTAGTAGCCGCCGCCGAGGCCGAGGCGGTCCCCCGCTGGCGAGAACGCCGCACCGGGCACGACGACAAAGTCGACTTCAGCGGCCGGGATGATGGACTGTTCCTCCTCGCGGACCGTCAGGATGCCGAACTTGCCCGGCACGAGCGAGTCGAGCGACGGCAGGTTGACGACTTCCATGAGCCCCTTGCCCGTAATGAGCGGCAGGCCGACGCGCTTGCCCGCCTTGAGTGCATGGGCGAGCAAATCATAGAGCTGGACTTCGTCGGGCATCGAGGCGTAGGCGAAGATGGTCTTCGCCTGCTGAAAGCGCGGCTCCTCGTAGAGTCTTGCGAGGATGGCCCGGCTCTTTTCCTCATGCTGCTCCTTCGTCAGCCCCTTGCGGAAGGTGAGCATCTTCTGGCGAAGCGCCTTCTTCTCGGCGAGCTTTTTCTCGTGCAGCGTCGTCATCAGGCGGCCTCCTGCTGCGTGACGTTGGCGTTGACGCTCGAGCGCACGACTTCGATGACGACACCGTCGGCAATCTTGAGCTTCAGCGACTTGTCGCCAATCTCCTCGATCGTACCGTAGATGCCGCCAATCGTGATGACCTGGTCACCCTTCTTGAGGCTGTCGAGCATCGCACGGCGGCGGCTCTGCTGCTTTTTCTGCGGACGATAGAGCAGGAAGTAGAAAATCGCGACCATGACGACGATTGGACCGAGCGTCCCAAGTGTTTCTGGACTCATAATGAACAACTCCTTTTACTTTGACATCGTTTCTCTTGTATTTGTAATTTCACACACAGCGCACTCACTGCTTGCCATGCATCTGGTAATGGTTGAAGAAATCGCTGCGGAATTCCGTGAAGCGGTCATCGAGGATGGCCTGGCGCATGCGGCGCATGAATTCCTGCAGGAAGTAGAGATTGTGCAGCGACAGGAGGCGCAGGCCGAAGATCTCGTTCGCGCGCACGAGGTGGCGAATGTAAGCGCGCGTGTAGCCATTGCGGCAGGCGTAGCAGCCGCAGCCCTCCTCGAGCACATGGTGGTCATGCGTGAACTGCGCGTTCTTCATGACGAGACGGCCCGTCCAAGTCATGGCCATGCCATTGCGCGCGACGCGCGTCGGGTAGACGCAGTCGAACATGTCGATGCCGCGCTGCACGCCCTCGACGAGGCAGTCCGGCGTGCCGACGCCCATGAGGTAGCGCGGCTTGTCCTGCGGCAGAAGAGATGTCGAGTACTCGAGCATCTCGTACATGAGCTCCTTCGGCTCGCCGACCGAGAGGCCGCCGACCGCGTAGCCCGGCAGGTCCATCGCCGTCGTCTCACGGGCACTCCACTCACGCAGCTCCTTGTACATACCGCCCTGCACGATGCCGAAAAGGCCCTGATTCGGGGCTGTCATCGCCTCCTTGCAGCGCTTGAGCCAGCGGATCGTGCGCTCCGTCGATTTCTTGGCATAGTCGTAGTCGGCCGGATACGGCACGCACTCATCGAAGGCCATGACGATGTCCGAACCAAGCGCCATCTGGACTTCCATCGAGACCTCCGGCGAGAGGAACTTCTTCGATCCGTCGATATGCGAACGGAACGTCACGCCTTCCTCCGTGATCTTGCGCAGGTCACCGAGGCTGAAGACCTGGAACCCGCCGCTGTCCGTCAGGATGGCGCGGTCCCAGTGCATGAACTTGTGCAGGCCGCCGGCCTCGCGGATGAGGTCCATGCCCGGGCGCAGGAAGAGATGATACGTATTCGAGAGAATGATGCCGGCGCCAAGATCGCGCAGCTCATCCGGCGAGACGCCCTTGACGGACGCCTGCGTGCCGACCGGCATGAAGATTGGTGTCGGGAAGCTGCCGTGCGGCGTGTGGATGATGCCTGCGCGCGCCCCCGTGCGCTCGTCCTTCTTGACGAGCTCATATGTGATAGCAGTCAAATAAAAACCTCAACTTTCACTGTTTTTTTGATTATTTGCCCTGACTCAAGTCGAGTTCTTCGCGCAGAGCGCGCTTCATCAGCGCAAGGTCCGGAGCCACACCCGTCCAGAGTGTGAAGGCCGCCGCCCCCTGGCCGGCCAGCATGCCCTCGCCGTTGATGATGGCGTGGCCATGCGCCTGCGCCTCACTGAGGAAGCGCGTGCGCTCCGGCGTGTAGATGATGTCGTAGACGAGCGCGTCTTTCTTGAGCTTCGTCCAGTCGACGGGCGGCATGCCCTCGACATGCGGGTACATGCCGAGCGGTGTCGTGTTGACGAGCAGGTCCGTCACCGCGAGGTGTTCCGCAAAAGCGCTGTCCTCCCAGTGGAGCACCTGTATCTCGCCGTAAGCTGCGAACTCCTCAGCAAGGCGCGTGGCCTTCGCCGGGTTGCGCACGCCGAGCGTGATGCGCTTGACCTTGGCGCGCAGCAGGCCCCAGATGACAGCGCGCGCAGCGCCGCCGGCGCCGAGGATGGTCGCTTCCTTCCCCTTAGGCAAGAAGCCCTGCTGGGCGAGCGGCTGCATGAAGCCGATGCAGTCCGTGTTGTAGCCCGTCAGGTGACCATCCCGGTTGACGACCGTATTGACCGCCCCGATGATGCGGGCATCCTCATCGACCGCGTCGAGCTCCGCCATGATGGCCTGCTTGTGCGGGATCGTGACATTCCAGCCCGTGAATTGCATGGCTCTGAGGCCCGCCACCGCTTCCTTGAGTTTCTCCGGTGGCACGGGCAGCGAGATATAGACGTAGTCGAGCCCCGCCTCCTCGATGGCTGCATTCTGCAGCACCGGCGAGAGCGAGTGCGCGATGGGCCAGCCCATGACGCCGAGATTCTTTGTCGTTCCTTTGATCATTGCTACTCCCCTGTCATCAGCCGTGTGCGCGACGCGTCTTCGTCAAGAGGTCCATCTTGAGCTCGTAGTAGTCCGGTGTCATATCGAGGTAATGGCGGTGCGGATTCTCAAAGCGCTGCTCCTCTTCCCAGATCTCGTGGTCGAGCTGGTTCTTGACATAGTTGCGGATCGCATCGAGTTTCGGCAGCTCTTCCGTGCGCTTGCCCTGGCGGACATAGCACTTGCGCAGGTTCTTGAACGTGCAGTTCTCGAACGAGCGGTTCTTCCACGGTTTCTGCGGGTCAACATAGCGCAGTGGCTGCGAATCGTCCAACTGCTCGCCGCACTTTGCGATGAGGTCTGCGACCGCATGGCCATTCTCGTCGTAGACGCGGTAGAGGTCCTTGAGACCCGGATTCGTGATCTTCTCGACATTTTCCGAGACCTTAATGCGCGGCGCGAAGTGGTCGTCCTCGCCGACGGCCGCGAGCTTGTAGACGGCGCCGAATACTGGCTCTGACTTCGCCGTGATCAGACGCTCGCCGATGCCGAACGAATCGATGCAGGCGCCCTGTTGCGTCAAAAGTGACGAGACCGTGAACTCATCGAGGCTGTTCGAGACGACGATCTTGCAGTCCGGCAGGCCCGCCTCGTCGAGCATCTTGCGCACGCGCTTGGAGAGGTACGCGAGGTCGCCCGAGTCGATGCGGATGCCGAGGAGGCGCTTGCCCATCGGTTCGAGGACTTCATGCGCTACGCGGATGGCATTCGGGATACCCGAATGGATGACATCGTAGGTGTCGACGAGCAGGATGGTCGCATCCGGATACGTCTCCGCGTACTTCTTGAACGCCTCGTACTCATCGCCGTAGAACATGACCCAGCTGTGCGCCATCGTGCCCGAGATGGGGATGCCGAACATCTCGCCAGCCGAGCACGTCGCCGTGCCGACGACGCCGCCGATGTAGGCAGCGCGTGCGCCGTACGTCGCTGCATCCATGTTATGGGCGCGGCGGGCGCCGAAGTCCGATACCGCACGGCCAGCAGCCGCCTTGCAGATGCGGCGCGCCTTCGTCGCGATTAGCGACTGGTGGTTGATCTGCGCGAGAATGGCCGTCTCCACGAGCTGCGCGTCGATGAGTGGCGCGACGACCGTCAGGATTGGTTCATTCGGATACATGACCGTGCCTTCCGGCAGCGCGTAGATGTCGCCCTTGAAATGGAAGTTCTTGAGGTACGTCAGGAATTCCTCCGAGAACATGTGCTGCTGGCGGAAGTACTCGACATCCTCGTCCGTGAAGGTCATGTTCTCCACATACTCGATGACCTGCTCGAGACCCGCGAAGATGGCGAAGCCGCCTTCGTCCGGATTCTGGCGATAGAAGACATCGAACGCCACCTGGACGTCCTTGTCGTGGTCCTTGAAGTAACCATTGGCCATGGTCAGTTCGTAGAAGTCCATCATCATCGTGATATTGCGTTTATCAAACTGTGTTTGCGTCAATGAAGCCAACCCCTTTGATGCCGCACCGGAGCGCAGCCGTACTAGTATAGAAGTATCTTGGACATTCGGATATGGATATACGGTAACAATTATATCATCTTAGCCAGTGGTATGCAAAACGTATCCCGCGAAAAAGACTGAAAAAGCCCGAAAAAGAGCAGAAATACAAGAAAAGAGAGCCGCCGCGCGCCGCGCAGCAGCTCTCCTCCATCATTTGAACACAAATACACGCTCTACAAAAGCAGAAGACAGTCAATAGCCGAGGTCGCGCTTGACCTCGTGCTCGAGCGGCTCCTGCTTGACGAAGTGCTCGAGGTCCTCGCAAAACATCTCGACCGTCTTGTCACGCGTGTACGCGAGCGTCATCTTGCCCGAGCAGTGCGGCGTCAGGATGACATTCTTCGCCGTCCAGAGCGGGTCGCCCTCCGGTATTGGCTCCTTGGCCATGACGTCGAGCGCCGCGCCCGCGAGATGCCCCGCGTTGAGCGCCTCGACGAGCGCCGCCTGGTCGATCGAATTGCCGCGGCCGACATTGATGACGAATGCATCTTCCGGCAGCATGGCCAGGCGCTCGCGTGAGATCATGTTCGTCGTCTCCTTCGTGCCCGGCAAGCAGAGAACGAGGATGTCCGTCTTTGGCAGGTACGACTCGAGCTCCTCCTGCTTGACGACCGTGTCGTAGACCGGACTGCGCTTGCGGCCCGTGCGGCTGACGCCGATGATGGCCGCCGGCTGGAACGACTGGATGCGCTCCGCATAGCGCGTGCCGATATCGCCCGTGCCGACAATCGTCACGCGGCTGCCCTTAATGGAACGCAGCGGCAGGTTGTTCTTCCACTCGTGGTGACGGATGATTTCCGCGTACTCCGGATAGCGGCGCACGAGCATCAGCGTCACCATGACGAGGTGCTCCGCAATCGTCACGCCGTACGCACCCGACGAATTCGACAGCAGGCAGCCGTCCGGCAGCACGCCCGGCTTCAGCACCGGGTCAACGCCGGCCGACACACTGCAGAACCACTTGAGGTGCGGCGCCGCCTCCGCAAGCTTCGAGCCGCCACCCGTTGCCGCCGCATAGATGATGTCGACATCCGCGAGGTGCGGCAGCGCCTCGTCATTCGTCTTGTAGTACGCAACTTCCATACTGTGCTGTGCAGCCGCAGCCGATATCTTCTCACGATGCGCATCGTTCATAAAGGAATTCACAACAGCGATCTTCATGAAAAAAGCCCCTTTCTGTCGTCAAGCTTTAAGTTACCGGTATTCTATGTTACATTTCTTGAATTCGCCAAAACTCTCCAGAAGCCTTTTCCAAAAAGCAAAAAGATGTTACAGAGTTACAGCAGACCAAAAAAGACATCCCCAGAGAAAGGATGCCTTCTATACTTATCGTCAGGCCGCGCCGCCTTCGTTGTTGGCCTCGCCACTGTTCCAGACTTTCTGCGCGTAAACCGCGTTAAAGAGCAGAGCCGCCTGCAGTGCGACCTGCGAGAGGTTCGCGCCGAGCGTGCCGATCGTGTTGTCGCCCATCATCATCTGGACCGACAGGATCGACCAGTAGACAAAATTCGCGATGTTGACGAAAATCCAGAGCGACCAGTTCTCGTTGTACTTGAGCACGTAGAGGACCTGCGCGATAAAGCTGATGACAAAGTTGATCGAGTCGAAGTACGGCAGCTGGCCGCCGACACCCGCGAGCACCCACCAGCCGATGGCCCAGGCGAGGAACGCGCCGAAGAACACCTTCTTGCGCGTGCCCGGCTGGAACGAATGCGTCTGCTGCTGGCGTCCCCAGAGGTACCAGCCAATCGGCTGCGAGATGACGTAGACGATGTCCATCGCAAACGAGCCGTACGCATGGCTGATCCACGCGACGTACGTCATCGCCACGCACTGGATAAAGCCAAAGATAAACGAAATCTTGCGCCCTTTCATGCCGTAGACGAGGCAGATGACACCTGCGACGCCCGAGATCATGCCGATCGGGCTGTCCGGCACGATGGCAAAGACCGCGAGCTGCAAGAGAATCAGGATAGTCACGTAGATGACCTCAAAGCGCTTCCAGTTCGTGAAGAGCTGGCTGTAGAACCAATTGTGTTTCGTCATGTCATTTCTCCATTTCCTTGTCCGACAGGATATTCAGCGCCGTCAGCAGCGAGTCGCGCTCGCCCTGCGCCACGAGGTCCGCACTGTTGACGAGACTGTTGACACCCTCCGCGAGGTCACCCTGATAGAGTACGACGTTGTTGAGGATGGACAGCGTCTCCATACCGCGCAGCCTGCCGATGACCATGAGGATGCCCGACTCCATGTCGTCCGCCTTGATGCCCTTCTTCGACCAGAACGACTCGACCTCGGCATTGTCGTCGACATAGAAGCCGTCATGCGAGCGCACGATGCCGTAGACCGCCTGCGGTGCATAGCGGTGTGCGAGGTGCAGGAGCCGGTACGACGGCACAGCCGGATAGATCTCCGGCACGTACTTGCGCGAGAGACCGTCATCGCGCACGACGCCCTCGGCGATCACGAGCCGGCCGAGCGCGATGTCCTTCTGCATCGCACCGGCCGAGCCCACGCGGATGACGTACTTCACGCCGACGTTGTGAAGCTCCTCGACACCGATGCCAGCCGACGGCGCCCCGATGCCCGTCGACATCGCCAGGATGCGCTGCCCGCGGTACGTGCCGACAACCGACTTGTACTCGCGGTTGAACGCCCACGGCTGCGGATCATCCATGAGCTTCGCAATCGCATCGACCCGCGCCGGGTCCCCCATGATGATCGCCCGGTCCGTCCCAATCGCATGCGTCAGCTGCGTATGCGGCTGCGGAGCCTCAGCCTTCATTTCATCTGCCATGATAAGCCCTCCCTTTATCAAAAATCAGAATCTGCAATCTACAATAGTATGAATCAATTCCAAATTTTAAGTGCTATATCAGCTAGTTCTTTTTGACGATCCTCAATTTGTTTTGGCGTCCATTCATCATACTTCACTAGTTCTGAATTCGGTTTAATAAGTGATTTTTGATACTCTATTTTTTTATCTTTGAATGACTTATTGGATATCTTTTTATTTATACCATCATCAAGTAAAATAAGATTCCCTAATCTCCAAAGATATTTATCATGTATAGCTGGATTAATATCCGGCCATGCCTTTTTTGAGATACGTTTAGGCATAATATGTTCAATATTGACCTGTTGAGAGTTACGATTGATTTCATGATTTGAATCAAGAAAACCATGAATTGAAAGTAAGATATACCTGATATAGGGTTGCGTTTTTTTAGAAAACGTACAAAAGCTATTATAAAAATCTTTATCAGAAATCATTTCGCTTTTTATTTCTGCAATAATTTTATTCGTTTTAATCAACTTTTCCTCATAAATATCATGAGCTATTTTCGAAAAGAATACTTCTGTTGAATTTGCTGTTTTCCCGGCTATCGTTGCATTTCTGAATATATACACTTCAATAGCACGAAGAATTTTAGCCTTATCTTTATCCGTAAAATTACCTTTTCTGAGTTCAAGCGAAAGCAAAATCGGAATAAAAGAAGTTGCTTGTAATGTATGAATTGCTAAAAGCCTATCTGTGATATCTTTATCATCATAAACATCGCAACTGTCAGGCATGCAGGCGTCATGGTAATATTCTGCATTATCTTCAAGTTCAGTTACCAGATCATAACTGTCTTTAGAATTTTTAATTCTTGCACTAATTTCACGATATAAATCTCTTTCCCTAACTAATCCGTATTTCGCATTCCAATAATAACGAATATATTTAGTTAAATCTAAGCCAGATAAAGAATCTGTCATCTTTCTCCATTTACTTTGCACATCATACAACTTTTCCCTAGCTTGGCTAAATACATAATTTTTTAAGAGGTCAGCAGTTTCCAAATCCTTACCACGTGCATTCAAGGTTTCAAAAATTACATAAGATTCTCCTAAATCATTCGTTTCCAAATACATTACTTCAAATTTTTTGAGTAAGGCATTCCTAAAATCATAGAGTGTACGAATTTTTTCGTCCATGATAAATGTATTAATTTCGCTTTTCAGTTTTTTAACAAAATACCAATAGGCAATTCTCATATTTTCGCATGCAGGCTGATCTTTCATTTTTACAGAAGAAGGGGCTTCCGCTATAATGTGTTTTGAATAGAAGTCATTTTCACTAATTTCGTTTTCAAAAGTCAAATGCAAATGCGAAGAGCTATCATAGCAATTATCGGTACGGCCTAAAGGCTCCTCGAGCGAATGATTGAGACTTTCTAGTCCCTTTTTTTCATCAGCAACATCGGTCTCTTTTACTAACTCACCACTAAGATACTGAATTGCTCTCAAGAAAATCATTGAAGTAACAGTCCTTTGCTGCCCATCAATAATATATTTCTTCTTTTCATTATTTTTATTATCTTCATAAACAACAATTTGTCCGAAAAAATGTTGTCGTCCTTGATTATTTTTAACTGAAAGTAAATCTTGCCAGAAATCTTCAAGCTGATCTGTCTCCCAAGTATAATCTCTCTGGTTCATTGGAATATAATAAATATTATTTAAATACTCATTCATGGTTTTCTTTGTCGCGCTTTGAATTGCCATATGAATCGCTCCTTGCTTTGGTTCCTATTACAGCAGTTTGCAAATATACTGAGAAAAAGAAGTCCTGTTCTCCATGAATCCCCCTCTTTCTTTATCAGCACGTCAAGATTGTTTTTTTGACGGAAAGTTTCTGCTGGGGCGTTTCCACATCATTCGGAAATAACTCTTTGACATACGTCCACAAATAAAAAAGGCCGTCCTTGCCGGGACGACTTTTTCGGGATGTACGGCGGCCATCAACGTCTGCAAACGCTGTTTGTATGGCCCAAATACTTTTAGTCACCAGATATGCTGAACCGACCATCTTAGATTCGCTCTTTTTATCTATGCAAAGCATACCATAAAAATAAAGAAAAGTCAATCAGATCTCATCTGTCGATGCTGCTGTTGCCAAGCAGGAAAATCTGCGTTATACTACAGACATCGATGCAAAAGAATAAGCAGAGTAAGTGCGTGCGCGTTAAGTGCCGGGTATACGGGGAGTTGATAGCCGGACGAAAGCCTTCGGGCTGCGGTGCAAGCATTGCATCCCGCTGCTGCAGGCATGGAAGGCGTTCAAAGACATTCCGTGTTGCAGCAACGCTGCGACACATTGGTACGCAGCTTTATGTGTACCACAATGGAAAGGAAGGTCTTTTTTTATGTCCAAATTCTCCGTCAAGCCCCTCGTTTATGCCGGTGTCTCCGTGGCCCTGGCTGTGCTTTTCTCCTATGTCTTTGCCATCCAGACGATCTTCGTGCGCATCACGTTCGGCTTTTTGCCGATTGCCATCTATGGTGCAATGTACGGGCCCATGAAGGCTGGCCTCGTCGCAGCAGCCGCTGACTTCATCGGCACGACACTGCTTGGCACGAGTATCTTCTTCCCGGGCTTTCTCATCTCCGGCTTTCTCACAGGCTATATCTACGGCTGGTTCTTCTATCGCAAGCGCGTCACGCTGCGGCGCGCCTGCGTCCCGTTTTTCCTCGTCATGGTCTTCATCCACCTGGGCCTCAACACGCTCTGGCTGACCGTTTTCTACCACAAGGCCGCTTCGGCCATCTTCCTGAGCCGTCTCATCAAGAACCTCCTCTGCTATCCGATGGAAGTCGGTCTCTTCCTCGCTGTCTATCGGCCATTGTTGCGTTTCCTGCCCGAGCAGTTCCCACAGCCTGAAGCCAGCAGTCCAGCGCCCTCTACGGGAGCCTAACGAGCAGTAGGGTATAACACACCCTATTCCATAGAATCCCCTACACGATTCCTTGCTGACATCTTGTATTCCTGCTATACTATACTATGTTTTAGAGCGAACACAGCAATTGCTGTCATCTACGATGCAATTGATGGTCATCGGTAGTCGAGCCGTCTGGCTCTGGCATAAATCCAAAAAAGAAAGGGACGTGATGCCTCTGGTGTCACGTGACGAATGCCTGCTTCCATGGAAGCATTTCTCTCCTCGGAGGTCGCAATCCTCACGGTCTGCGGACTGGCTGCACTCTCTGTGCTAGTCTTTCTCGCCTTGATCGTGCTGGCTTCCTTCGGGGTCATTGACGGGAAGTTCTTGCTGGAACTCCTCCGCATCATTCGGAAATAACCCTTCGGCGTACGTCCAGAAACAAAAAAGCCGTCCCGCTACGGACGACTTTTTCAGGATGTACGGTGGCCATCAGCGTCTGCGAACGCTGTTTGTATGGCTAAAATCTTTTAGACAACAGATATGCCGAGCCGACCATCTTAGGTTCGCTCTTTTTATCTATGCAAATCATACCATAAAAATAGAGAAAAGTCAATCAAGCCGTGCCTTGCCGGAGACAGCTATTATTTCAATGCATTAGATTGCATTCATCAAGCTGAGAAGATTCTCGTACGAATCAACTTGATCGTAGACAACGTCATCTGTTGAGAAACGCACCGTTCGTGGCCATTGGGAAGCGGATACCGTGGTCGGCAAGCAGGGAAGAGCATACCTTGTCACGCTGGTGGATCGCAAGAGCCGGTACTTGCTCGGCGGAAAAGCCACGAGCAAGACTGCTGCTGCGGTCAACAAGGTAATGGGTGAAGTGCTCTGGGGACAGCCTCATCGGTCCGTGACGCCGGATCGTGGAAAGGAATTCGCACAGCATGCTCAGCTCAGCAAAGAGCTGGACCATGTGCCATTCTAAATTCAATTCCTCAAAAAACTGTAAACTGCTGTATCATCACAATACTATCAGCTCCATCAGCCGATGTCATCGATGGGTTCGATTTTCTTGAAACCGTCATCTAGCGTGAAGTCCATGCGGTGTTCGAATGACTCTACGGTATCGGATGCGTCGAGGTGGGCGAAGTCGAATTTGTCGAATTCCTTCCGCTTGAAGTCGACGGAAAGGATATCCCCTACTGTGTCCCATGCGTCGATGACGATGTGACGTATCGGCAGCAGGGCGAACATGTCGCGGGCTATGCGTATGGAGCAGCCGCAGACGTAGTACTGGAGCAGGTCGTAGTACTGGCTTCGGGGCAGTTTGCGCGCTTCGCCGAGCACGGCTTTGCTGTTGACATGGAAATGCACGGCCAGCATGCGCGGGTCATCGGTGCCGCACTCGAATTCACTGCCGTAGCTGATCAGGTCGTTCAGCGGGTTGACATCGTTGATAACTTCGAAATACGTGTCGATATCGCCCTCGAGCACTCGCTCGGCCCGGTTGTGGAAGTAACTGTCTTCCGGGTTGTCGGAGACCAGCATCTTCTTCCAGTTGATGGGCTCGTCGGCCACGCGGTAGATGCTCTCGATAGTGTCTTTGATGGCCGCTACGTCGACCACAGGAACCGCCGGTGCTGCAGAGGCCGCAGCTACGGCGTACGACGGCTGCGTGTACGTCCGCCCCGCTGGCTGACGGCTGCGCGCCCTGCTGACACTCGTCGTCGTATTCGTGTAATACAGCCCTGTCCCCGGGATGCCGACTGACGTAGTCCTGCGCCCCGTCGAACTGAATGTCTTGTGTATGCCATGCCCACCTATCGTCAGGCTGGTGCTCTTGCGGTTCAGGTTCAGCTTCACGCCGGGCAGTATCTGGATGCTCTTACGGAATCTCCAAGACATTTTTCGTCACTCCTCTTCTTTTTTCGCACGGAAATCGACAAGAACGGCGGTAGCGTCATCGCGTGAGCCATTGACAATTGCCTGTTCTGTCATCATCTTCACGGCCTTCGGCCAGTCGCCTCTGACATCGTCCAGGATGTCTTCCATCTCGTCCGTGCTCAGGTGCTCGTGGATGCCGTCGCTCGTCAGCAAGAACTGTACCGGGGATTCTTCCCGCATGTGTATCTCGTCCAGCTGCAGCAGGCTTTCCTTACCACCGCCGAAGCAGGCCGTGATCTCATTGCGCGCCGAATAATGCTCGGCTTCTTCCTCGGTGAGCTTGCCGGTCTTCAGCAGGTGCTGCACGACCGTATCATCCTCGGTGAGCTGCCGCAAGTACTTCCCGGCCTGTATCGCGTATACGCGGGTGTTGCCTACATGGAAGATGACTGTATCGATTTTCTCCGACGAGACATACAGCCCCGAAAAGGTCGTCGCCATATTGCTGTGTTTAGGATTGACCGAACTCTTCTCCACCAGGAGATGGTTGATGTGCTGAAACATCTCCTTGGATGGGGCTCCAGATGTCGCCAGGACCTGGCAGACGAACGACGCTGCTTCTGCCCCGCCGTAATTGCCGCCTACGCCGTCTGCGACAGCGACAAAGCCGTGGTCAAGCTCTGCCTGCGATGTTTCCTCGCTAAAAACCTTCTGGCCGACAAGAACCCGATCCTCGCTCTCTGCCTTGTCGGTCCCCTTGATCGTGCTCCAATATACCTGCATCAGTCGGCACCTCCGTTCTTGGCGATCGTCCCCTTGATTGACACGGGCGATGTTGTCTCATCAATCTCATCTATCGAGACGGTTGCATTCTCATACGCATCGTTGTCGAACAAGAAGCGGGCCAGCGGATTGATGAGATGGCTTTCAACGATGTTGCCGATGCCGCGTCCGCCGTTGTCGAGATTGGCAAGCGCTGCCTGCAGCAACGAGTCGTGCGCCTTATCTGCAATCGTCAGCTCAATGTGCTTATCTGCCCGCATCGTCTTGATGATCTTCTTGATCTGGGCATCCAGTATCAGCTTGGCGACGTCGGGCCGTATGAAGTCGAACACGACGACGTTCTCGCCAATGCGGTTCAGAATTTCCGGGCGCCCGAGTTCCAGCTTGAAGTAGTTCTCGATGGCTTCGCGCACGCGCTTCGATACCTCCGGATAAGCCATGTCGCTCGTGACATTGGCGTGGCGCTGCCCCATCTGGTCGCGCGTGTAGATGCCCAGGTTGCTGGTGAAGATGATGATGCACTCCGAGAAGTACACCGTCTGGCCCTGCCCGTCCGTCATGCGCCCATCCTCCAGGATCTGCAAGAACTTGTCCATGATGGTCGGATGAGCTTTCTCGATCTCATCGAACAGCAGAATGGAGAACGGCTTGTTCTTGATGGCATTCGTCAGCTGGCCGCCAGCCTCATAGCCGACGTAGCCCGGAGGCGCGCCGAGGAGCTTCTGGTCGCTGTGCCCCTGGCTGTATTCGCTCATATCGAAGCGGATGCAGGCATCCTCACTCCCGAACAGGATTTCCGCCAGTGTCTTGGCCGTCTCAGTCTTGCCGGTGCCGGTCGGCCCGGCGAAGAACAGGACGCCTTTCGGACGACCGTGCGACGAACCCTGCAGCCCGGACAGGCCCGTGATGGCTCGCTTGATGATGTCGAGCGTCTTCGTCTGTGCATACGGCTGCCCCTTGACGCGCTCCTCGAACCGCTCCTTGGCGTGCTTGATCTCATCGAGGTCGAGCTCGCGCCACGGGTTGTCGCGTATGCCGTACTTGAACAGGTCGATGACGTTGCACATCTCATGGATGTGCAGCTTCTCTTTCTTGCAGAGCTTGCGGAGTCCATTGAGCTCGGTGAAGCTCATGCCGTCTGTCAGCGCCACGAACTTTTCTTGGATCTTCTTCAGTTCCTCTGGCGCATCATCGTACTTGGGGAAATCCTCCTGGTATATCTCGCGGTCGAAGAATGACGAGAAGTTCTGCCCCAAGACAAGGTTCTCGCGCTCCTCTTTGGACGGGAAGCCTATCGTGATGTTCTTGATGTTCGGGTTCTGCAGATAAAACCATGCCGGTAAGTCATTGAGCTTGTTGGCGATGATGACGAGCAGGTTCTTGCGGATTTCATGGGTCTCCTTGTCCATCACGTCCTTGGCAGACAAGGAGGCCTTGACGAGCCCCGTGAAGGAATCCACCTCGTCCTGATTGAGCTGGTCTGGCGACGAGATGTAGCGGGATGCCATATTCATGACGGTGACCGTCGCTTCCTGGTTCTGCTTCAAAGCCTTCTGCACCATCCGCACAGCGCCGCCATCGCTGTCACCCTTGAACACGGCCTTGATGGTGCCATCGTATTCCTTCTGGTTCACGAGCTTTGCGAAACGCTGTACCATGCCTGCCTCGCAGTCGTTGTAAAATCCCTGAAGGCTGTCGTAGAAGATGATGTCCTGGTAGCCAGCATCCTTGAAAAAATAGTACAGGTAATCCGGCAGGCGGATGATCGAGCCCTTGGAGAGGCTTCCCTCCACGGGGTACTGATAGACGTCCAGCACATTGCCGTCCAGTATCAGCACAGGCTTGATCTGCGAGAACAGGTCAAGTTCCCTGTGCCATTTTGGTATGAACTCTTTTTCCTCACTCACTCAATATGACACCTCTCTTCCTCGCCTCAGATGCAAGTTCCTGGCTGAAGCCGGGTGAATGTATCCCGACCGATACGATGCCATCTGCGACAGTGAAATTCTGTATCCTGTTTGGGCCATCTGCCATATAGGCTTCATACCGCTCCCTGAGCCCCGGGTCCAGGTAATGGATATGCTGGTTGGATGAGCCGCGCATGCGGCATCCGTCATTCCGGCGTTCATCGTAGGGGCCGTCGATCAGGACGCCGATATGGTCAAGGCATAGCTGCATGTATCTGTCTCCTTGCCGCAGTTCCTCAATCGTGTAGCCTGTGTAGACTAGTATGTCATCGGTGTGCTGACCGAGGGACAGCAAGAGCGAATACAGCTCGCGCGGATTGAAGAAGGGGTCTCCACCTGTGATGATGACGCCATCCGTCTCCCTCCTGTTGAGCAGCGGCATGAGCATTGTCATCAGCTTGGGAACGGCCACCTCATACTGCGGCCTTGACTCCCACAACTCCGGGTTGCTGCATCCATGGCAGCGGCGCGGGCACCCTGCCGTCCATATCCCGATGCGGTTGCCGGGGCCGAGCACTTTCACGGGATAGAGTATCCTGGCGATATTCATGGCACCAGCCCCACCAGGAAATACGCGGCATTGTCCTGACGCTTGCCGTTGATGACTGCTCCGCCAAGCCCGACCTCATTCCCGGGTTTCAGTTCCACGCGGCCATCATCCGGGATGCGCTCGTTGTTGACGTACGTGTGGTTCGTCGTGCTCAGGTTCTCGATGTATAGCTTGCCATCGGCAACCGTCAGCTTGGCGTGCACACGGCTGACGTACGTCTTCCCCCTGAGCGCGTCGCGCATCTCATTCTCCCGGCCGATCACCAGGGTGCCGCAGGGAATCGTGTAGATGTAGTCTGTGCCAATCTGCTCGAAGCGGTAGTGCAGCTTCTTCTCGGCTTTCTGCGGCCCTGGCAGGATGTCGGATATGTCCTCATGGCATTGCTGGCATTTGCGAGCCTGGGGAGGGTTTACCGCCCCGCATGCCGGGCAGACGCGGACGATTCCGGTAGTCTGCACACTGCCGTGGTCGGCGGCCTGTCCGTCTGCTGCCGCGTCTGGGTCTAACTGATCTTTTTCCTTCTGTTTCTGCTCTTCCGCCTTGCGCTTCTTTTCCTCCGGGTCTACCGCTGGTACGCCCATGAGGTCATATCCGCAGCTGTCGCATTCCATGGAGCTCGGCGCATTCTGCGTCCCGCAGGCGGGGCATATCTTGCATCGCATCGCATTCACCTACCTTCACGATATCTTTCAGCTGAGTGCCGAGGCTTTCGGATGCGTCGCTTTGCGCTTTCCCTCGGACTGCTGTTTCGTTTGGTCTTGCTCGGCCATCTCATAGTCGTTCACGTTGATGATCTGGGCATAGTCGGCCGATGGCGGGGCCAGGGCAATCCTGTTGCCGACGATGACGCCCTTGCCGGCCAGCCGCGCTTCTACCTCTTTGAAGTGGTCGCAGAACGCCATCATCTGGTTTTCGAGGTAATTGCACTCGTCGGAAGAAGGGAGCCTGTCATCATGGTCCATCTTGCCGAGTTCCAGTGCGATCTGGCCGCTGTCATCATACGTGACGTTGATGGCTGTGTCGTAGCCGTACCGATAGAGCTCGTTCTGGAAATGCTTGCCCGTGCGCTTCGTCACGTCGCGGTGCCCCAGCACGGAATAGCCCATATCCTCCATGACTTCGCTCAGCGCCTGCTGTATGTAGGCTTTCTGCGCCTGTTCTCTTGTCTTCTGCTCCTCAATCACAATCATGGCTTTGAGTTTCGTGAGGGCTTCTTTGTCGAATACGAGCGCCGTCCTCTCGGTGGTGCCGTTCATGTCGCAGAGCGCTTCATACTGGGACATGAGCTGCTGGTATTCTTGGCCTATTCTGTCCCAGAGCGAGAGGAATGACTGGCACTTCTTCAGGACCTCCGGCAATTCGACCTCACAGAACGCTTTCAGCTGATGCGCTGCGTTGGCTTCTCTCATGCGGGCCAGCGCCCTGTCCACTTTTTTCCGATACGTCATCGGCAGGTATGGGTTGTCCTTCAGGTCGAGGAGCTCCTCTATGCATTTCGCGGTGAAAGGAGAGGCCTCCTGTTCCGATGAGCTGCTCTTATCCGCCTGCGCTTGCCCCTGCGCCGCTCCCGCCTTATCGTCGAACAGGCCGAATATCTCATGGTCGAGGGCGTGCTCAAGACGGTCTTTTAGCTGTGCTTCCTGGCTGTCAGCTATCCCCAGCTGCTGATGGATTTCGCCCATGGCGGTGCTCACATCACTCAGTCTGGACTCAATCTCGTCATTGCTGAGTAGATTCGGCAGCCCCGCAAGGATGTGTTTCGCATCGCTGACCAGCTGGCTCACACTCTGCAGCCTGCTCTTGAATTCGTCATTTGACACCCAGCCCTGAGTTTCGCGGACGGATTGCTCCATGTTCTTCAGCTGCTGGCTATGCTCTTTCAGTGCTGCTTCGCATTCCCTGCCCTTCTGGAGCAGCTGTGCGCGCCGCCGGGCCATTTCCTCGCGGTGGCGTATCTCCTCCGCAATGGCCGCCATCTCCATGGCTGTCAGGGTGTATACGCTGACCTTTGGACCACTCATTGTATTACCTCCGTATGCTCATTGCAGTGCATCTGCCTTGCCCTGCACCACAAGCCATGCATAGAACTGTGCACTCGGGACTTCGTTATCGATTGGGTTATCGGACCCGCTGTCCACATGCACCATCAGTTCTTCTGCATACGCATCCATATCGGGTTTCGACAGCAGGAACGATGTCAGCGACTTCACATCCGTGAATCGGCCGAACGCGGTGATGAGATCGTGCTGGCCGCTGTAGTAGTAACCCAGCAGGTAAAGCTGTGCATCTGCCATGCGCTCGTCATGAGATCGCCAGGCCGTGTTGTGGCGGTCTTCTATGGCGCTGATCTGCCTGATGATGTTCTGGTTGTTGCGGTGCACGACGCTCTCGCGAATCGAGAACAATTTATTGGCAACCATTTCCCGGATGAGAGCCAACGCGTCCCCCTCCTGCATGCCGACACTTTTCAGGATGGACTGTCCGAAATTCTGTATGTCCGGATAATAGTGGGTATCCCACGAGAAGCATGGCAGCTCAGGATACAGGCGGTACAGCGTCCGGAAGTACTCCACGTTCTCCTGATCTGGATGTACCCGGACGATCTCCTCTGCATCGAGGCAGGCATTGGCGAGGTCTGAATCGAACTTGCGGAAGTAATCCGACAGCGTGGAGCGGTACAGCCTCTTCTTGCCGTTCTTCCAGTCGTGCGACAGCGCGTCGACGAGTTGGGCAAGGTCTGTGTACTTCTTGTACATGAACGTAATGGACGGTATCTTCTGCGACTTGTCGGCAGGAGCTGTCTTCGTCGCTGCTCCGCCTGCTCCCATGCCCGGAACGGGAACGTCCTCACCCTTGCACCAGCGGTCTACTTCGTCATACGTCCACCTGCGGTTGGGGTTGGCCTTGTCCTTGCGGTTCGTGATGTCGTTGTACGTCAAGCCAAGGATCAGCTGCTTCAAACGTTCTGGGAAGCCATTCGGGAACGGGATGCGCTGGATGGCAACGTATTTTTCCAATGTCTCGGGATCGACACCCTGGTACGGCGTATGGCCGCAGAAGAGCTCGTATATCGTGATGCCGAGCGAGTAGTAGTCCGACTCCTCGAGGAACAGGTTCTTGAACGTCTCCGGGGCCGAGTAGTCCGGCGTCATGCCAGTCTTGGTCAGGACGACCGTCTGCCCATTGTCCCTTATGGAGCTAATGCCGAAATCGATGATGGCTACCGTCCTCTTGTCGTCGCATATCATGATGTTGGATGGCTTCAGGTCTTTGTGTATGATGCCAGATTGATGCAGCACCTTGAGCCCGTCATTCAGGCACGGGATGACCCTATTGCGCAGTTCGTCGAATGAGTACTGCTTGCCCTGCAGGCTCCCGTTGGCATAATACGGGATAATCTCGAACGGCATGCCCTGCCATGTGCCTGAGTCATACAGTCTTGCGACGTATGGCGAGTCGAGCTGTTTCAGTACCTCGACGATATCCGGCTTGATTGCGGCAGCGCGCCGGTAAACTTTGGCAACGTATTCCCTGCCCTTGCAGGTGCAGATATACAGCACGGCCTCGCCGGTGCCCGTAGAGAGGACCCTCTCTACTTTGTACTTGCCGCACAGTTCCGTGCCCATCGGCACGGATACGCCATAGTACTTGAGTGCCGGGTTGACCGAGGTGAACGTGTCCTCCTGCAGAGACGTGTTTATCATGGTGCCCTGCGATATGCTGGTATTGATCTGGGTCGTCCCTCCAGAAGTCTCAGCAGTCAACGGATTGATTACAGTCCTGCTTCCGTCTGACCCGCTCTGGGCTATCGGGTTGATCTGCGTAACAGATGAGTCTCTTGCATCTCTATCGGCCATCACTCAACACCTCCTATCTTCACCAAGCGCATGACTGTCTTGCTATCCGCATCAGCTGCATAGCATATGCCGTAATAATTCCCCGCATCATCCTTGGCGATGGAGCTGTACATCGTCCCCTGCGGTGCATCCAAGGTCTCTGATTTGCCAGCGTGGACGGCGAGGAAAGAGCCGCCTGCCTCGATGAACAAGGTATCTCCTACCATGCCTGCCAGGCGCATCTCCTTGTCTAAGGACTCATAGAGTTTATGCGCCGTATTCCCGTTGGGCCGGAAGCTCACGACCTTATTCTGGGACTCTGCGATGATGTCGCCATTGAGGTAGAAGCGCTCAACCTGCGTCATGAGCGTTTTGCGGGACTTGCTGCCAAGCTCCTGGCTGTTTAGGTTGTGCAACGAATCGATGTAGAGGACAGTATCGCCACAAACGGCGAACGATGACACTTCTGTATCGACAACGACAGACTTGTCCGAGCTGCCATCAAGAGGCATCTTCATGACATTCGAACCGCTGTCATAGTCGATGAAATAGACACTGTCCTTGGTGCACAAGACTTCTCCGCTGTTTCCTGCGTACAGAACTGTCTTCAGCTTCGTCGACGGACTGATTGTGTAGATGTGGCGGTCCTTGTCATCCCTGTAGACGATGATGTTGCCCACCTTGTTGAGATACGATGCCCCTGGCAGGACGAGGAAGCCGCTATCCGGGTCGGCCGCAGCACCAGTGACGTGCATGCCATCGCGTATCAATATTTTGCCGCCAGTGAGCAATGTGTTCATGTCGTTACCGATGGATTCCGCGTTCCATTTCGTGAACATGCCATCGGCATACATGAACTCATAGGGCAAATTGCCGCTGCTCTGGAATGCTTCGGCTGCATTGCTCTCCTGTATGGACGTAACGGCAGCTCCTGCACCAGTCGCCACAGCGAGGACGATAAAGAGCTTTGCTCCGTTCACCAGCATGCGCTTCATGCCATGGGAGCGGATATCCTCTATCTCTGCCGCCTTCTGCTGGAGTGCCTCCAGATATCCGGCCTTTGTGTTCTTATCAGCCATCAAGATCACCCCTTCACCCAATAGACGATTACTGCGATGAGCATGATGACCGTCACCATGGTCTGCATCGACGAATCCAGCCAGCCTGTAGCACTTGCTACGATGGCAGGGGCCACGATGAACAGCAAGCCTATGACGGCCTTGATGACACGGTGCCTGAACCGGATGAACTTACCTTCCCCAATCGTGCGGTTGAAGCGGTCCAGCTTGCCGGCGTACTCCTGGTCCCGCGACTTCAGCTCTGCTTCGCTGATGCAGTACCGGGTATTCCCAAACAGCTTCTGCAAGGCTGCGCCGTAGTCCGCGCAGGGATGAGGCAGCACATCAAATTGATTGCCGATGCTCTTCACCGTCGCATCGTCGAAGATGGCCATGAACTCGTCCAACGGGATATTCGTATAGTTCTTCCCGGAGCTGTCTTCCAGCCTGCTGCTGAGCGCATCGACGGACGCCTTATCCGTGAAGTCCGGCCTGTCGTCCGCCGTCAGCTGTGGTCCGTCACCGTTCTTCAGCGAGTACATGATGTTGTCGATGCAGTCCGGTATGGACGGCAGAGCCATCTGGATCTGGTTCAGCTGTTCTGCGGTAAAGGATGTGAGTTTCTCTTTCGTCAGGAATTTATCGAATTCTTCCCTGAAGTTGTTCCTGTGTGCGAGCTCCTGATATGCTGGCATCTGCTCTATGACAGCGACCTTGCTCATCTTCGCCAGCCCCTCATCTTCCGGCTGGCAGGCAGACAGTATATCAAGCAGCTTGATCGATTTGGCATTCATGCGATTTCCTCCTTGTCAGGATTGTCAGGATATCAGGCTCATTTCCCTGTCCCTTTTCCACCAGTTGTCGTGGGCACATCTGCCGGTGATGTATCCGCATTCTGGATTGCATTGAGGTCCACATTATCTGCCTGCGGGACGGACTGCATGCTCTCCATCGTTGCCGCATCCGGGGCGACATTGTTGTGCGAAGCATGGGCCGGAGCCGCTGCAGCAGTGCTGCTGGCATCGTCATCGTCATAGCCGCCACCGCCCATGCCTGATTGGTGCGAGCTATGGGAACTATGGGAGACGTGGGAGCTGTGCCCATAGCCGCCACCGCCGCTCGAGTGCGATGAGTGCGACGAATGTGAACGGTGCGAGCTGTGTTCCGCAAAGACATCCTCTGCAAACAGGATGCCCAGGATCATGATCATGGAGCCGATCGTCAGCACCTTGCTCATCGGTATATTGCCCTCTTCATCGCTCAGGAAGTCATCGACCGTCTTCTGTACGTGCGGGAATTCGAACTTGCTCATTGTTATGCCTCCTGACTCATTTCACCTGATTGTTCGTGCAGGCGCCGTTCTGCCACTTCGTCTTGAATGACTTGCCAGCTTCTTTGTAATACGTGGCATCGCCATTGAGCTTGCCATTCTCAAACGTGCCAGAAATATGCGGGTATTCCTGCGCCGTGTAGTAATACGTCCCACTTCCCTGCATCACGCCCTGCTTCCATTCGCCGACATACGACGCGATCTCGGTCGTGCCGGACATCCACTTGAACGTGCCGCTGCCGTCCCGGACGCCGTTCTTCACATTGCCGGTATAGACATTGCCATCGGCATACGTGATCTCTGCATAGCCGTTAACATCGCCGTTGAAATGCGAGCCGCCGGTCTGCTGGAAGGAAACCGACGATATCGCGCCGTCCTTGATGTCTGCGTCGAAGAATGCAAATCCCTTTGCTGCGGCGCTCTTGCCAAGCGAAAACGTTCCGGCGAGGAACTTATTGTCCTGGAACGTGCCCTTGAAGACTCTGCCATCTGCAAACGTATAGGTACCTTCCTGCATCTGATCGTCCTTCCACGTCCCGCTGTACGTGTCGCCGTTCTCGAAGTGGAATGTGCCATTGCCCTCGCGCTTCGAGTTGGTATACTCGCCCTCATAGACGCCTCCATCGAGGTGATGGAACTCGCCATTGCCCTGGTAGCAGCCATCGATCAGCGGCCCCCAATATGTACCACCTTCACTCTCGACGACGGCGAATTTCTGTGAGATTTCCTTCCCTGCATAATGCGATGGAGTGGTGAATCCATAAAGCATGCTCGCCGTAAAGACAAACACGGCCGCTCCTGCCACGGCCGTGGCAATGTACTTCAGCCATGGGTTGTGCCCCGATTCCTTGGCTTCTTTGAGCCCTTTATCCTTCAAAATCTTCATGGTAATGCCTCCGTCCATGAAAACAAAACATGTCTCTCGGCTTCAGAACCGTTTCTGAGGATATCAAACAGGATATCCAGCATGCCCTTGTAGATCCTGCATCGGTATCCATTCGGTTCCTGCGGGAATATGCTCCCATGCAACGCGTATTGTATGACAGGACAAACGCCGCAGTAAGGCTGATAGACGCAGTCACAGCAGCCCGGCAGCGACTCCAATACCGAAGCAGCAGCTGTCGCTTTGCAGACGCGCGATGACAGCAGCGTCTTGTAGTCGTCATCGAACACGTTGCCCAACCGAAAGGCCGAGTTGCCCGCCTCGGCTACCATCCGGGCCTCGTCGCATGTGTAGACGTTGCCGTCATAATAGTACGCCAGCTGGCCAAAAGCCGCTCCACACGGCGACCTAAGCTCCATGTAGTTGTCCGCAATGCCAGTGTGCAGCTTGCGCAGGAAGAACCGCGCATGCTGCTCGACAAAACGCGTGCCCTGTAGATTCAGATTGATGATGATGCCAAGCGCCTCGCGGTAAAACTGGAGGAATTCTTCCGGCGTATAGCCTATGGCCTCCCAGTCCGACTTGGCAAAGCCAAGCGGCGTCAGCGGACGGATGAATATGCCGTTCTGCCCTTCGCTGACGTATTCCTCGATGATTTCCCTGGCATGCCCCAGCGAGTTGCGCGTCGTCGTCTGGATGGCGCTGGGATTGAAGCCGCGTCTCCGCAGAATCTCCCGGCCGCGCATCATGGCCTTGTAGCTGTTCGTCTCTCCCAGTGACACGCGGTTCCTGGTGTGCACCGTCTCCGGACCGTCGAGTGACGTGCAGATATTGACCTTGTGCGACAGCAGGAAATCTGCCATCGACTCGGTCAGCAGGGAAAGATTAGAGACCAGGGTATAGCAGATCTGTTTGTCTCCACGCATCGCTTCGGCGTACTCAATCATCTGGCATATGACATCGAAGTTCAGCAGCGGTTCACCTCCCTGGAACTCGAATGTCAGCTGGCGGTGCGGCGACTGCAGCGCGATGTCGACAGCCTTCCTGCCCGTCTCGATTGTCATCTTGCCCTTTTCCACGGCTGAGTGGTCCTGTGCCTGACAGTAGATGCACCGCAGGTTGCACGCATTCGTCATGACGAAGATATGGAGGCCTGTTCCCTCCAGCAGGTAGCCCTTCATGCCGCGCAGGCGGTCGGCAACCTCTTGGTCGTACAGTTCCATCGGCTCCAGCAGGAATCCCTTATCGTGCATCTCTTTATCGAAATCAGTGCCTTTCTCCACGCGGTTGTTCGCCAGCGCGGCGAATTCGTCCTTGCTGGCAAAGGCGTATGCTCCGAAGTCGTTGGTGATGAGAAAATCACCATCATCGAGCTGCTTGAAGTTAAAGTGGTTGAGCAGTGTCATGCGCCAGCCTCCTTTCGGGCCAGAATCGGTTTGACCTGCGGCTTCGTCATCGAGAGTGTCGTGCTGAAGAAGCCGCCACACTCCTCCTTGGCCGCGCATGCATCACATGCAGCCGGGAATCTGATTTTTTCCGGGCTGATGCTCTTACGGCATATGCCCCAATATCCGGTATCGACGGCACATAAGGGGAAGTTGTATATCGATGTGTTGATACCGGCCTCGATGAGCGCGTCAATTGCCCCCTTCATGGCCTCAAATGCCTCTCTATAGCCGATGTAGACCTCCTTGAAGTTCTTGGCGCAGTTGCCGCGCGTCTCCAGGCCGATGAAGTTCACCGTGTGCACCGTCGGATAATATCGGATGATGAGGTCAGCTATGCCACTCAGCGCGGCCTGATTGAGTCTAGTCACCACGATGCGTATCTCTACAGCGATGCCAGCGGCGAGGAGATTGCGTATGCCCCTGTCCGTCTGCTCGAAACTGCCCGGCGCCCTGGTGATCCTGTCATGAAGTTCTGGCGTATCGCCATGCAGCGGTATGGCTGCACAAAGGTACGGCGGGCAGTACGCTATCAGCTTGTCGAAGAACGAGCTCACCGACAGCGAGCGGCCATTCGTGAGCAGCAGCGTCTCGATATGCGGAAACCGGTCCGTCAGCTTCCGCATGACCTTCAGGAAGAGTCTAGGACGAAGCGTCGGTTCACCGCCGGTGACCACGACGTGCGACACGTCTGCTGGCAGCATGTCAATATATGCCAGGAGTCTCGCGTCTGGCAAGCCGCTGTCCATCTGCCTCTCTCGGTCAGATGTCGGGCACATGATACAGTTGGAGTTGCAGTTCCCTGTCATGAACACCGTCGCATCGTGCTCCTCGTTCGAGTAGAGGCGGTATCCCCTGCCTCGTTTGTCTATGGTCAGGATATCGCCGGTGCTGAGCCTTTCGGGCGATTTCACGCTCCCCAGGCGCGTTGCATAGCCATCGTCCCCCAGCAGTACGATATCGCCATCGAGGCTCACCCTTGCCAGCCTGAAACCGCCTTCGTAGCCTTCTATGAATAGATTCATTGGGATATCACCTCGACAGCAAAAAATAATATCGTGCCTATTGCCAGGAAGATGGCGAACGGTATCTTTCTCACGATTACCACGGTATCGCTGCCATACTTCGACTTCTCCCACCTGTGCACGCTGTCCGCCTCTTCTTCCGTCAAGCGGGCCTCCAGATCTTCGGTCATGCAGCAGGGAAGCCCCTTGACCCGTGAACGCTGGAATTCCATGATGGTAGATGCCGCCAGGATATGGCCTTTTTTCACCTCAGACGTCGGTATCGTCTGGTAATTGTATTTCTCGACCAGCACACGAATCCCAAGCAGGAGACACGCCCAGGCCAATATAGAGAGGCTCACGGCGTATTGCAGCGCATACACACCGCTCATACTCAGCGCCAGGACGGCCAGCCACGACACGGCAGTTGCATAGCCTATATGGCGCGACGTCATGCGGCCGCGGATGTAGATCAGCATGAGGACGAGTATGCAGTACATGGTCTGCGCCAGCATCCAGTCGCCCTGCACCACCGATGGCACGAACCGCCGCATGGCACAGTCAAATACCTGCACGATTCCGACCAGCATCGCATAAGACGCCAAGATGCGTCCTGCGTCCAATCGCATGGTCGTCCGTACATGTAGCAAATCTCCGTTGCGCACCCCGATGGCAAGGCTGTGCAGCACGACCACCAGAAAAGCCGACAGGAAAGCGAATACGATGATCAAGATGCCCGATACATCCGCGCCGCTCAGCGCATACAGGCGGCCCGGTATGGCAATGGCAATCAGCAAGAGCAGCTTGCTGTCGCCGCCAGTCCATATCTTGAATGCGTACAACAACAGGCTCACCACAGCAAGCAGGCCAGCATTCATCAGGAATGTCGGCAGGTATTGTGAACCATATGCCACATAGTAAATCGTATCCAGCACGGTTACGGCAGTAGCTGCCTTCACCAGCGTGCGGTTCCGGATAATGCTTTCCCTGCAATCTGTATACGAACAAAAGGCCAGCGTCATCACGAGGATGGTGAGCATCAGTGCTTCGATGATAATCATGATTTGCCTCGCTTGTTGATGAGCTCAATCAGGTAATTCGAAAACTCGTGCATGGTCAGTTGCAGCGGTGCCTTGCTGGCCGAGAACCTACATCTCGTTACGGTATCATCCGGCTTTATGGATATCGTACAGATATCGGCATAATCCCTGGCAGCCTGTTCAATCACGGCCAATGGATAAAGAGACCGCACATAATCACATTCTACAAAATCATTTTCCATGTTTGTCAAACCAATCCGTCAATATATCCGATAATGCGTCATCATTATCCTGATTCTCCTGCGCTGCCTCAGTCTCTTTGAGCACATCATCATGGCTGATCACGGATGACGCCATCGCTCTGGCAAGTATGATATTCCTCAGATTGCTGGTCTTGCGGTATGTGATTTCACGCACCGCTTCCGCCAGCAAGGCATTCTCGAATTTCTGCCCGATATTCTCCGGCAGAGCGTCTTCCTTGCTGGTGAGATGCACAATCCATGAAGTGCTGTCCTCTTGCAGATGTATATATGCCTGTTCCAGAAATAGATACGCCGTCTTCATTACAACCTCTGGCGGGTACACCGATTTCAAGACCACAAACTCTTTTTCGCGAATCATAATTTTTCCCTTTGGTTAGCTGTATATTACGAAATCTAATGCCTATTTCGACATTGACGGCAAATATCCTGCCATAAATATAATAATCACCTAATTTTATATCATTTTTAAATTTACACTCAAACTTCACACACCAGAACCCCGCATGAATCAAGGCTTCATCGTGCTTCTGGACACCAATCATCATCACTTCATGCATACTGTTTCAGGCATCTCTGCCAAAGATCCGGCAGTTTTGCGAGGAACAGATCCAGCAGCTGATTCAGCTGCTCTTCATTAAGAATCTCTGTACCCCTTGCGCAGTCTATCAGCAGTTTCAACAACATGGTCAAAGGTAAACGCTAAATCATCCGGTGTATGATTATTGCCATTGCATCCCAAATAGAAAAGCTCCGTTGCGCGAGCAACGGAGCTGGGAATTGTCATTTGCAGTTTTGCTGGCTAGTCTCATTCCATGGCAGGAACGCATCGAGCTTTTCGGGATGCCGCTGGATGTCGGCATTCGGCAGCTGCTCGAAGAGGTATCTGAGGTACTGAAACGGATTCAGGGCATTGGCATTGGCCGTCTCGATGATGCTGTAGACTGCAGCGCTGGCCTTTGCTCCTTTCGGGGAGTCGCTGAACAGCCAGTTCTTGCGACCGATGGTAAAGTTGCGGATGGCGCGCTCGCAGATGTTGTTGGACAGAGCGGCGTTGCCGTCCTCTAAGAACGCCTGCAGCTCTTCCTGATGCGCAAGGGAATACTGGACGGCCTTGCCGAGCTTAGATTTCGGCAGGACTTTGGGCATGACGTCCTGAAGCCATGCGAAATAAGCCTCGAGCTTGTCTTTTTCAAGCTGGAGACGCTTGCTTTTCCGTTCGGCGGCAGGGAGCCCCGCCAGCTCTTTGTCGATGGCAAAGAGGGCATTGATCCGCTCGATGGCTTACTTCGCCAGCAATTCTGCCATGAACTGCGGGTGGACTTTGCGGACCAGTCTCGATGGCGAGATGGTGAGGCCTTCCGTGAGCCAGCGGAGCTGCTGCTCGGAGATCTCCAGCAGGTCTTTGGGCTCATCTGGCCATTGGTATCTGCCATCTTCCAAGCGCTTGTAGAGCAGCAGGAATCCCGTCTCATCCCAGAGCAATCCCTTGATGCGGTCTTTGTGACGGCCACAGAACAGGAAGAGCGCAGGCTGGTGCGGATCCAGATGGAACTGCGACACGACCAACGCCGCGAGCCCGTCGATGGACTTGCGCATGTCCGTGTGGCCACAGGCCAGATAGATATGGTCTGCCGTGAGCTCTCGGATTAGCATGACGGAAACACATCCCGGAGGACGCAGAGCGTCCGCTTGAGGAGCTCCGGTGAGGTGTGTTCTGTCACCGTGATTCGCAGCATGCCGCAGGAAATCTCCAAGGTATGATGTGAGGATGATGCCTCTGCGCATCTTCCTTTGGCTGTGCCGACTCAGATGATGCAGGTGAACCAATCTGTTGTTACTTGCTTACAAGAAGCTCTTTTTGGATGACATTCTGCCAGTAGTAGAATGTTTTGGAAGAGATCCCTGTCTGCAAGCAGTATGCTATGCCAGAAAGACCGCTGGCTCGTTGCTATGAGACGATCTGCGTCCATTTCTGCACATTATGCTGGTGCTTTGCCTGACGAACTGACACCATATGGATACCTCCTATGTCCATTGAATCACGCACCGCCATTTCTGGTGGTTCCCGAAATTCCTGAGTTTCCGTAATTTCCCGGATTTCCTGATATTACCGAAATTCTCGTCGAGTGCTTCGATGAATTCTTGCGAGACCATTATCTCACAAGGCGGAGGCGTGGTACATACACTGGATTATTTAGCGCTTACGATTGTGCTGGCTTCCTTCGGGGTCATTGACGGGAAGTTCCTGCTGGAACTGATCCGTGCACTTAAGCGTTAACCCTTCGACGTACGTCCACAAATGAAAAAGCCGCCCCGCTGCGGACGACTTCTTCAGGATGTACGGTGGCCATCAGCGTCTGCAAACGCTGTTTGTATGGCCGAAAAAACTTTGTCATACAGATATGCCGAGCCGACCATCTTAGGTTCGCTCTTTTTATCTAGGCAAAGCATACCACAAAAATAGAGAAAAGTCAATCATAGTGCGCCTCAGGCAGTATTCTCCTGACGAGTCCATGGAAGGCGGGCTCCTACCCTGCTCACTACATCACAATCATCCGGCGGCGTACTCGCGCGCTTAGGCGTTAGCCCTTCGATGTATGTCCGTAAATGAAAAGGCCGTCTTTGCCGAGTTGCTCCAAGCACCAGCTGAAGCCCTTGGCGCAGCGAAGCTCTGGCTGCTGGAAGTGGTTACCGGGGTTCCAGGCTAGGGTGGTCTTGATGCCTGCTTCTTGCAGCAGGTCGTGCTGCTCCTGGATGCAGGTGCTGACGGTGCGCATGACGGGGTTGCGGGTCTTGGCTTCGCGGTCGCCTAGGCTCAGGTAGATGATGCCTGCGTGTGGCTCATGGGCCTTGGCGTAGTCGAGCCAGCCGGGGAACCAGACGGATGGCGAGGCGGCGGCGATGGCAGCGAAAGATTGGCTCTCGTAGGCGCTCCAAAGCGAGAAAAGCGCGGCGAGCGAGTAGCCACCAAGCACAACAGGGGCATTCTCTGGCAGATTATAGCAGCGCTCGATTATTGCAGGGAGAATGGTTTCGATGGCGCCCAGCGTCTCTTTGGCGCCTGCACCGAAGTCCTGCTTACCAAAGACGGCTGGTGCTGGCCATGGGGAGAGCTGCTGATTCCAGTCCTCGACCGCGAGGAAGACGATGGCGAACGGCATGTCGACTGCATCGCGGATGGTGCTGACCTCTTCGAAAAGGCCCTCACGTGAGCGGAGCTCCTCCACTTCAACGGGCTGTATGAGCAGGGCACGCGGCCCCTGCTCGCACAGGCCGAGGCCGTGTATTTGTTTCTCTTTCGAATGCGGATCGGAAGAAAATTCAGCGAGAAGATCGTCATACCGCCACGTCCTGCCCTTTATCTCGATAAGCCGCTTCTTATCCGCATCATTCATCTTTTTCATCTTCTTCGACCTCACTTTCACATTTCACACTTCAGGCAGGATTTTCCCTGTCGGCACAGAAGTATCTACAGATAACGGTACAGGTAAGAAAGGAGCAATCAGTATGGCTCTCTTTGCAATCGGTGACTTCCACCTCTCGTTCCAGACGCCGGAGAAGTCGATGGACGTCTTTGGGGCGGCGTGGCGGCACCATGAAGAAAAAATCACGCGGAACTGTGAGGCGCTCGTCGGGCCGCACGATACGCTCGTCATCACGGGCGACCATTCGTGGGGGCGCAAGCTGCCGGAGTGCGAGCAGGACCTCGCGTTCATCGCGGCGCTGCCGGGGCGCAAGATCCTGCTGCGCGGCAACCACGACATGTTCTGGGATGCAAAGAGGACAGCCTCCCTCAACCGGCGGTTCGAGGGGCGGCTGTCCTTCCTGCAGAATAATTTCTATGCCTACGAGGACTACGCGCTCGTCGGCACGAAGGGCTTCACGTTTGAAGGGCCCTTCTATCTCGACGGCGAAGGTCATGTCGTCGGCTGGGATGAGGAATGCGAGGCGCATGCCAAGAAACTCATTGAGCGCGAGTGCGTGCGGCTGCGCCGCTCGCTCGATGCAGCCGTAGAGGCTGGCTACAAGAAGTTTCTCCTGTTCCTGCACTATCCGCCGACGAACATCCTCGAGCAGAAGAGCCCCTTCACCGACATCGCCGAGGAATACGGCGCCGAGCAGGTCATCTACTCACACTGCCACGGCGAGGAGCGCTTCCACGACAGCCTGCAGGGCGTCGTGCGCGGCATCACCTACCGGCTTGTCTCAGGCGACTATCTCGATTTCAAGCCGGTCAAGATCCTTTGACCATGACATAAGCTGGGCCGTGGTCATGCCTCCGTCTCTTTGCCGGGCCTGCGGTACTTCAGGAGCTCCTGCGGCACGCGCCTGCCCTTATGGTAGAATTCCCAGTCGCGTTCGCCGAGCTCGCGCTGCACGCGGCACGGCACGCCAAAGGCCAGCACACCCGCGGGGATGTCGCGCGTCACGACGCTGCCCGCGCCGATGACCGTGTTGTCACCGATCGTGACGCCGGGCACGACGATGACGCCTGCGCCGAGCCAGACGTTCTTGCCGATGCGGATGGGCAGATTGTACTGATAGCCTTTCTCGCGCAGCTCCGGTGCCAATGGATGGTTCGGCGTCGCGAGCGTGACGTTCGGCCCGATCATCGTGTAGTCGCCGATGAAGATCTCGCCGTCGTCGACGGCCGTGAGGTTGTAGTTGGCGTAGACCTGCTTGCCGAGGTGCAGGTGATGGCCGCCCCAGTTCGCGTGCAGCGGCGGCTCGATGTAGCAGTCCTCCCCGGCTTCGGCCAGCATCTCTTTGAGCAGCTTCTGCCGCTTCTCCCATTCATGCGGCCGCGTGGCATTGTAGTCGTAGAGCTTTTCCATGCAGTCGAGCTGCTGCTTCATCAGTTCCTCATCCCCCGGCCAGTAGATCTCGCCGTTCATCATGTCATCGTACACCTTGCTCAACAGAAATCCCCTCTCTTTTGCGTCTTTGCGTCAATCATTCCTTAAGTTTTCTTAAGATAACGATTCGACAGCACGTTTGTTTTTTCCTGCCAAATAAATACAAGACAGTAAAAAGCAGCATCGTCAGGCCATTCCTGAGCGATGCTGCTTTTTGACGCTTAAAACCGCAGTCTTATTTTTTTCCAGTGCTGCCACACACGGTCGCCTTACTGGTATGCCTTTTGCCTTTAGCGACCAGTCCGTCCGCGCTTTGTCATCGGGATGCCCTGTTTGCAGAGCGGGCAATCCTCTGGCTTGTAGGTCTCGACGTTGAGGTGCAGCAGTGCGGTGCAGGGAACGTCGCCGAAATTGACTTTGCCGCCGCTGCGGTCGACGAGCATGCTGACGGCGACGGGGATGCCGCCATTTGCCTTGACGACGTCGATGACTTCCTTGATGGAGCCGCCGGTCGTCACGATGTCTTCGACGATCAGGCAGCGCTCACCCGGATGCAGGTGGAAGCCGCGGCGGAAGGTCATCTTGCCGTCGACACGCTCCGTGAAGATGGCGCGCGTGCCGAGGGCCTTGCCCGTCTCGTGGGCGAGCAGGATGCCGCCGGTCATCGGGCCGACGACGGTCTCGATGTCAGCGTCCTTGAACTTCTCGGCCATCGCCTCGCAGAGCTGCTGCGTGTACTTCGGATGCTGCAGCACGTTGAATTTCTCGACGTAATGCGGGCTGTGCAGGCCGGACGTCAGCAGGAAATGGCCATTCATGATGGCGTTCGTCTTGACGAGCAGGTCTTTTACTTCTTCTTCGGTCATTTTCATTGTACCGTCTCCATTTCTTTCAAGATAGCCTCGGCTGCGGCCTTCGGGTCTTCGGCGGCGCGGATTGGGCGGCCGATGACGAGGTGGCTCGCGCCGTTCTTGAGCGCTGCCGCCGGCGTCGCGATGCGGCTCTGGTCATTGATGGCCGAGCCTGCGGGGCGCACGCCCGGCGTCACGATCAGGAAGTCTGCGCCGCACGCTTCGCGGATGAGGGCTGCTTCCTGCGGCGACGCGACGACGCCGTCAAGGCCGGCCGACTTGGCGAGCTTTGCGAGGCGCACGACGGCGTCCTTGATGGGAAGGGTCTGGCCGACGCCCGCCCAGTCCTCCTGGTTAATGCTCGTCAGCACCGTGATGGCGATGAGCTTCGGGCAGGGGATCCCCCGCTCCTCTGCTGCCGCGTGCAGCCGGTCGGCCGCCGTCTTCATCATCGTGTAGCCGCCGCTCGCGTGGACGTTGAGGATGTCGGCACCGAGGTCCATGAGCGAGCAGAGCCCGCCAGCCACGGTGTTCGGGATGTCGTGGAGCTTGAGGTCGAGGAAGACGTGCTTGCCCTGGCCGCGCAGCCAGCGGACGACTTCGCCGCCGACGCTGTAGAAGAGCTCCATGCCGACTTTATAGTATGAGACGCTTTCCCCGAGCTTCTCGACGAGGGACTTGACGTCCTCCATCGTGTGGAAGTCGAGGGCCACGATCAAGCGGTCATCCGCTTTGATTGCCATGACGTGCTTCATCCTTTCTGAACATCTTTCTGGGCTACTGAGAATCCGAGATAGCCCGGGTTGGCCTTGCCGACGATCTCCTCGATGCTCGAGAAGCCGTGCTCGGCAAGGTACGCCGCGAGGCCGTCGCAGATCTTCATCGTGATCTCCGGGTCAGTGAAGTTGGCCGTGCCGACGGCGACGGCGCTCGCACCGGCGAGGAAGAATTCGACGGCATCCTCTGCACTCGCGATACCGCCCATGCCGATGATCGGGATGCGGACGGCCTGCGCGACCTGCCAGACCATGCGCACGGCGACCGGCTTGACACAGGGGCCGGAGAGGCCGCCTGTGATGTTGCCGAGCACGGGGCGGAATCTGTGGATGTCGATCTCCATGCCAAGCAGCGTGTTGATGAGCGACACGGCGTCAGCGCCGGCAGCCTCGACGGCCTTGGCCATCGCGACGATGTCGGTGACATTCGGCGAGAGTTTGAGGATGACGGGTTTCTCCGTGTGCGCCTTGGCCTCGCGGACGACGGCGGAAGCCGCCTCCGGATCCGTGCCGAAGACGATGCCGCCTTCCTTGACGTTCGGGCACGAGACGTTGAGCTCGATGGCCGCAACGCCCGGCACGTCGAGGAGACCGGCGAGTTTGCCGTACTCCTCTGCCGTGCTGCCCGAGATGTTGACGATGACGTTCATGCCGTACTGCTGGATGCGCGGCAGCGTCTCATCGAGGAAGTGCTCGACGCCCGGATTCTCGAGGCCGATGCAGTTGAGCATGCCCTTCGGCGTCTCTGTGATGCGCACGCCGTCATTGCCGCGGCGCGGCAGGAGCGTCGTGCCCTTGACCATGACGCCGCCGAGGCGCGAGAGGTCGACGAAGTCTTTGAATTCCTCGCCGAAGCCGAACGTGCCCGAGGCCGTCAGCACCGGCGTCTTCATGGCGATGCCGAGCAGGTCCGTGTGGAGTCGTTCGTCGCTCATGCAAACACCTCCTCTGCGGGAAAGACAGGGCCGTCCTTGCAGACCTTCTTGCGCTGGCCGTCCGTCGTGTCAATCGAGCACGAGAGGCAGGCGCCGAGGCCACAGGCCATGCGCTTCTCGAGCGAGACTTCGCACGGGATGCCGTGCTCTCTGGCGATCTTGGCGACGCCGCGCATCATGACCTCCGGGCCGCAGGTCACGACGACATCGTAGTCGCCCTTCTCGAGGATCTCGGGAAGGACGGTCGTCGTGAAGCCCTTGGTGCCGCGCGAGCCGTCATCCGTCGTCAGGAAGCAATGGCCGCAGAGGTCGTCAAAGAGGCCCGACCAGAAGAGCTCTTCGGCCGTCTTGCCCCCCATGAGGACGTCGGCTTTGCCCTGCATGGCTGCCGCGTAGTAGAGCAGCGGCGAGAGTCCCATGCCGCCGCCGACGATCAGCGGGTGCTTGTACGCCATGGCGAAGCCGTGGCCGAGCGGGCCGAGCACGTTGACCATCTCCCCCGGCATCAGCTGCGAGAGCGCTTTTGTGCCCCTGCCGACGACGCGGTAGATGAAGGCGATGCTGCCCTTCTTCTCGTCGACGGCGGCCACGCCGACCGGGCGGCGCAGCGTGAAGTCCCCCGAGAGGATGCGCAGCTGCACGAACTGCCCGGCCTTGGCCCGGCGCGCGATCTCCGGAGACTCGACGACGAGGAAGTAGACGTCTGTCGCGAGCTCCTGCTGTGCGAGGACTTTGGCGTCGCGCACAATCTTTTTCGTATCAGGCAAGGTCATCACCACCACCTACGTAGTCCTGGATGGCCAGCGAGTAGACGAGGCGGCGCTCACGCATGAAGGAGAGCACGCGCAGGACTTCCCAGGCCGTGTCGAGAGACGTCAGGCAGGCGATGCCGTGCTCGACCGTCGCGCGGCGGATCTTGAAGCCGTCCTTGGCCGAGTGCTTGCCCTGCGTCAAGGTGTTGATGACCATGTTGATCTTGCCGTTCTTGATCATCTGGATGATGTCGGAGCTGCGCTCGTGGACCTTGCCGACGACCTCGGCGTCGATGCCCATCGACTGGATGGCCTTGGCCGTGCCCTCCGTCGCGCAGATCTCGAAGCCGAGTTCGGCAAAGGCCTTGGCGAGCTGCTTCATCTCTTCCTTGTCCTTGTCGGCAACCGTGAAGAGGATGCAGCCCTTCGTCGGGACGTGGATGCCCGAGCCGATGATGGCCTTGTAGAGGGCGCGTGCGTAGTGATAGTCGATGCCCATGACCTCGCCCGTCGACTTCATCTCAGGTCCGAGCGCGATGTCGACGTCCGTCATCTTCGCGAACGAGAAGACCGGTGCCTTGACGGCGACGTACGGTTTCGGCGGCACGAGGCCCGACTTGTAGCCGAGTTCCTTTAAGGTATGGCCCATGGCGATGCGCGTCGCGAGGCCGACCATGTCGACGTTCGTGACCTTCGAGAGGAACGGCACCGTGCGCGAGGAGCGCGGGTTGACCTCGATGATGTAGACCTCGCCGTCGACGACGACGAACTGGATGTTCAGGAGGCCCTTGACGTGCAGCGAGAGCGCGAGGCGCTTCGTGTAGTCGATGATCGTGTAGATGACCTTCGAGGAGAGCGTCTGCGGCGGGTAGACGGCGATGGAGTCGCCCGAGTGGACACCGGCGCGCTCGACGTGCTCCATGATGCCCGGGATGACGACGTCGACGCCGTCGGAGATGCCGTCGACCTCGACTTCCGTGCCCTGCATGTAGCGGTCGACGAGGACCGGATGGTCCGGCGTGACCTTGACGGCGCGGCTCATGTAGTCGCGCAGCTCGGCCTCATTGTAGACGATTTCCATCGCGCGGCCGCCGAGGACGTACGACGGACGGACCATGACCGGATAACCGATCTTCGCGGCGCCCGTGACGGCCTCGTCAAGGTTCGTGACGCTGATGCCCTGCGGACGCGGGATCTGCGTCTGCGTGAGGACTTCGTCGAAGCGCTCGCGGTCCTCCGCGCGGTCGATGTCGTCGACCGACGTACCGAAGACCTTGACGCCGGCCTTCTGCAGGGATGCGGCGAGGTTGATGGCCGTCTGGCCGCCGAACTGGACGATGACGCCCTCTGGATTCTCTTTATCGATGATGTTGAGCACATCTTCCGTCGTCAGCGGCTCGAAGTAGAGTCGGTCGGAGATGTCGAAGTCCGTCGAGACGGTCTCCGGGTTGTTGTTGATGATGATGGCCTCGATGCCCATCTCGCGCAGAGCCCAGACGGAGTGGACCGAGCAGTAGTCGAACTCGACGCCCTGGCCGATGCGGATTGGGCCGGAGCCGAGCACGATGACCTTGCGGGCATCGGATACCTTGACTTCGTCCTCCTCTGCCTGGAAGGTCGAGTAGTAGTACGGCGTGGCGGCCTCGAACTCGGCTGCGCACGTATCGACCATCTTGTAGCGCGGCAGGATGTGCATTGTCTTGCGGACCGTGCGAATCTCGTCCTGCGTCTTGCCCGTGATCTCGGCGATGGAGCGGTCGGCGAGGCCGATGTTCTTCGCCTCGAGCATGAGGCTCGGCGTCAGGGCTTCTTCCTTGAGCTTGTTCTCGACGGCTGTGATGTTCTGGATCTTGTAGAGGAACCACTTGTCGATCTTCGTGATCGCATGGATCTCGTCGATCGTCGCGATGCTGCGGCGCAGTGCCTCAGCGATGACGAAGATGCGCTCGTCGTTGATGCGCGCGAGGTTCTTCTTGACGCGGGCATCGTCCCACTCGTCCATCTTGTCCATGTGCAGGCGGTGCACGCCGATCTCGAGCGAGCGCACGGCCTTGAGGATGGCGCCCTCGAAGTGGCGGTCGATGCTCATGACCTCGCCCGTCGCCTTCATCTGCGTGCCGAGCGTGCGGTCCGCGTAGACGAATTTGTCGAACGGCCAGCGCGGGAACTTGACGACGCAGTAGTCGAGTGCCGGCTCGAAGCAGGCCTTCGTCTTCTGCGTGACGGCGTTCGTGATCTCATCGAGCGTGTAGCCGATGGCGATCTTGGCAGAGACCTTGGCGATCGGGTAGCCCGTCGCCTTCGAAGCGAGTGCCGAGGAGCGGCTGACGCGCGGGTTGACCTCGATGACGTAGTAACGGTTGCTGTTCGGGTCGAGGGCGTACTGCGCATTGCAGCCGCCTTCGATGCCGAGCTCGCGGATGATACGGAGCGATGCACTGCGGAGCATCTGGTACTCGTGGTCCGTCAGCGTCTGCGACGGAGCGACGACGATGGAGTCGCCCGTGTGGACGCCGACTGGGTCGAAGTTCTCCATGTTGCAGACGGTGATGCAGTTGTCGTGGCCGTCGCGCATGACCTCGTACTCGATCTCTTTCCAACCGGCAACGCTGCGCTCGATGAGCACCTGGCCGATCATGGAGTACGTCAGGCCCTTGATGACGATCTCGACGAGCTCTTCCTCGTTCTCGGCGATGCCGCCGCCAGTACCGCCCATCGTGTAGGCCGGGCGGACGATGACCGGGTAGCCGATCTCATTGGCAAACTCCACAGCTGACGGCACGTCCTCGACGATCGTGCTCTCAGGGATCGGCTCGCCGAGCTTCTGCATCGTCTCCTTGAAGAGCTCGCGGTCCTCGGCGCGCTCAATGGCCTTGAGCGGCGTGCCGAGCAGCTCGACATGGTACTTCTCGAGTACGCCCTTCTCCGAGAGCTGTACGGCGAGGTTCAGGCCAGCCTGACCGCCGAGCGTTGCGAGCAGTCCGTCCGGGCGCTCCTTCGAGATGATCTCCTCAAGGAACTCGACCGTCAGCGGCTCGATGTAGACGCGGTCGGCGATGTGCGTATCCGTCATGATCGTCGCCGGGTTCGAGTTGACGAGCACGACTTCGAGGCCCTCTTCTTTGAGCGCGCGGCAGGCCTGCGAGCCGGCGTAGTCGAATTCAGCGGCCTGGCCGATGATGATTGGGCCAGAGCCGATGACCATTACTTTATTGAGATTCGCTTTCTTTGGCACGAGTCATTCCCCTTTCTTCAGCATTGCCCAGAACTCGTCGAACAGGTACATATTGTCGTCCGGTCCCGGTGCTGCTTCCGGATGATACTGCACGGAGAAAATCGGCAGCGTCTCGTGGCGCATGCCTTCAACCGTACCATCGTTGACATTGATGTGCGTGACCGTCAGCGGCAGGTCCTTGAGGGATGCCTCGTCGACGGCGTAGCCGTGGTTCTGCGAGGAGATGTAGACATTGCCCGTGCGCAGGTCCTTGACCGGCTGGTTCGTGCCGCGGTGGCCGAACTTGAGCTTGTAGGTCTTCGCACCCATCGCGAGTGCCAGCAGCTGATGGCCGAGGCAGATGCCGAAGATCGGCTTCTTGCCGATGAGCTTCTTGACCTCTTCGACGATCTCCGGCACGTCCGCCGGGTCGCCAGGGCCGTTCGAGAGGAAGATGCCGTCCGGATTCATGGCGAGCACTTCCTCTGCCGTCGTGTGCGCCGGCACGACCGTGATCTTGAAGCCGAGGTCGTGCATCGACTTGATGATGTTCTGCTTGACGCCGAAGTCCATCGCGACGACAAACGGCGCATCTTCCTTCTCGCTCTCGAGCGTGTAGGCCTCAGGCGTCGTGACTTCCATGACGACGTCCTTCTTGATGGGCACGGCGAAGAGCTCGTCGATCTCCGTCTGCGCGGCGTCTTCCGGGACAATGATGCCCTTCATCGTGCCGGCGTTGCGGATCTTGCGCGTGACGGCGCGCGTGTCGACATTGTAGAGGCACGGAACGCCCTGCTTCGTCAGGAAGTCCGCGAGGCTCGTCTCATAGTGCCAGTTGCTGCCGTGCTCGCAGAGCTCGCCGATGACGAAGCCATTGACGAACGACTTGCGCGACTGCATGAAGATGTCGGCGATGCCGTAGTTGCCGACCATCGGGTAGGTCAGCGTCAGGATCTGGCGGCAGTAGGACGGATCCGTCAGGCTTTCCTGATAGCCGACCATGCCGGTATTGAAGACAACCTCACCCGTTGCCTTGATATTGTTCAAGAGTTCCCCGTGGAATACGCTGCCGTCTTCCAGGATCAATTTTCCTTTCACTCAAAACACCTCGCTAATCAGAGAACCACGCCGTCTTTCATGACGACCTTGCCATCGACGATCGTCAGGACCGGCTTGCCCGTGAGCTCGCGGCCGACAAACGGCGAATGGCTGCCTCTCGTGTAGAATTTCTTCGGGTCGACCGTCCAGACAAGGTCCGGGTCGATGACCGTGACGTCGGCGTTCGCGCCGACAGAGAGCGTGCCGGCATCGAGCTTGAACGCCTTAGCCGGGCCCCACGTCATCTTCTCGATGATCGTCGGGATGTCGACCTTGCCCGTCTTGCAGAGGTCCGTGAAGAGCACGCCGATGGCCGTCTCGAGGCCCGGGAAGCCGCTCGGAGCGTAGATGTACTCGCGGTCCTTCTCCTCCTGTGCGTGCGGGGAATGGTCCGTGACGATGGCGTCGATCGTGCCGTCCTTGAGGCCCTCGACCATCGCGTCGACATCGCTCTGCGAGCGCAGCGGCGGGTTCGTCTTCGTCGAGCTGTCGTAGAGGTTGACGCACTCGTCCGTCATCGTCAGGTGATGCGGCGTGACCTCCGTCGTCACGCGGATGCCGTGCTTCTTGGCCTCGCGCACGAGCTCGACCGAACGGCCCGAGCTGATGTGGGCGACGTGGACGCGCGCACCGGCGTACTCGGCGAGCAGGATGTCGCGCGCGACGGCGATGTCCTCGGCGACCGTCGGACGGCCCTTCATGCCGAGCATCGCGCTGCGGTGGCCCTCATTCATGACGCCGTCCTCGACGAGCGACGGCTCCTCCTCGTGATTGATGATGACCTTGTCGAACGTGTGCAGGTAGTCGTAAGCGTTCAAGAGGACCTTGGCCGTCGGGTCGAAGTGGCCGTCATCGGAGAACGCGACGGCACCTGCTGCGACCATGTCGCCGAGCTCTGCGAGCTCCTGGCCCTTCTGCCCCTTCGTGACCGCACCGATGATGCGGATGTGGACCTTCGCGACGTCCTCGGCGCGCTTCTCAAGGCTGCGCACCAGAGCCGCCGTGTCGACGACCGGCTTCGTGTTCGGCATCGTCGCGACCGTCGTATAGCCGCCGGCTGCGGCTGCCTTCGAGCCGGACTCGAAGTCCTCCTTGGCCTCCTGGCCTGGCTCGCGGAAATGCGTGTGCATGTCGATAAGGCCCGGCGTGACGATCTTGCCGGCTGCATCGTAGACTTCTGCACCTTCTGCAGAAAGATCCTTGCCGACGGCTGCAATCTTGCCATCCTCGATCAGCACATCAGCGACTTCGTCAAAATGCTCTGCCGGATTGATGACCCGGCCACCTTTGAGTATCAGTTTCATTCCTGTTTGCCTCCCGTCAGAACCAAGGTAAAGAGTGCCATGCGGACGGCTACGCCATTCTGGACTTCTTCCTGAATCGCGGAGTTGTCGCCGTACGCGACGAACGGTGAGATTTCCCATCCTTTATTCATCGGGCCCGGATGGAGGACGAGCACATCGTCCTTCGCGAGGGCGAGGCGCTCATTGTTGAGGCCGAAGATGCGGGCGTATTCGCGCGTCGTCGGGAAGAGACCGCCCTTCATGCGCTCGAGCTGGATGCGCAGGACTTCGATGACGTCCGCGTCCTTGATCGCATCCTCGATGCGCTCGTGCACGACGATGCCCGGCTCCTCCGAGAGGAAGCGCGGCAGCAGAGTCTTCGGGCCGGCGATGTGGACTTCCATGCCCATCTTGCGCATGCCGTAGATATCGGAGCGCGCGACGCGGCTGTGCAGGACGTCGCCGAGGATGGCGACCTTGAGGCCTTCGAGATGACCCTTGTGCTGCTCGATCGTGAAGAGGTTCAGGAGACCCTGCGACGGATGCGCATGGGCGCCGTCACCAGCGTTGATGATGACCGGGCTCACGACGCGCGAGGCGTACTCTGCTGCACCCTCTGCCTTGTGGCGCATGACGATGGCATCGACGCCCATCGCCTCGATCGTATAGAGCGTATCGCGCAGGCTCTCGCCCTTGACGATGCTCGAGGACCCCGCCGTGATGTTGACGACGTCCGCGCCGAGGTACTTGCCGGCGAGCTCGAACGACGTGCGCGTGCGCGTGCTCGGCTCGTAGAACAGCGTGACAATGGATTTGCCGCGCAGCGTCGGGACCTTCTTGATGTCACGATGGATGATGTTCTTCATTTCCTTGGCCGTCTCGAGCACGAGACGGATCTCCTCCGCCGAGAAGTCAGCGAGTCCGAGGACGTTCTTGCCCCGTAAGGATACATTTGTTTTCCCCAAGTTGATCACTCCTTAAAGAATCCGCTAGAAATGGTCCATTGTCTTTTTCAGCCCCTGATATGCAGAAAAGGAGCTCCCTATGCGTATGCATAAGAAAGCTCCTGGCTTTACGTAAGCTTATGACGTTACTTTGTGGCTCCCTTTATGCGCATCGCAGTACGCATCTTAAAAAGGCAATTTTCCTTTTTCAACTGTGTCATTTGACTGTAGCTATTATATCGTATCTTGAACTGAAACGCAAGGCAGATGAGAAGATTTCCCTCTGCCCTTTTGCGTTTCCTGCGGTATATGTTCGATACGATCTGCTCGCGCTCAGATGTTGAACGGCGTGAAGAGTTTGCGGATGTAGTTGCGCGCCTTGCTCATGACCTTGATGACCGGCTCCATCATCTTCGGCTGGCGCACGACATAGTGCATGACGCGGCGGCGCAGCTGACGGTAGTCGGAATCGAAGTCGCGCAGCACGTCCTCCATCTCCTTCTCGACCGAGACGGCCGGGATGTTCGACGGGATGATCTCCGCCGTGCGGCCCGTGATCTTCGCGAGGTCCCCGCGGAACGGCACGTAGCACTCGATGCCGAGCTCCTTCTGGATGCGGCTCTTGAGCGCGCCCTGCGCCGTCGATTCGCCGTGGACGATGAAGATTTTCGCGGGCTTCGGGCTCGTGATCTCGCCGAGCCAGCTCATGATCTGGTTGGCGTCGGCATGAGCCGAGAAGCCGTCGAGGCTCTTGATCTGCGCCTTGACCGCGATTTCCTCGCCGAGCACGCGCACGCGCGTGATGCCGTCGATGAGCCGGCGGCCAAGGCACCCCTCCGCCTGATAGCCGACGAACAGGATCGTCGACTCCGGACGCCAGAGGTTGTGTTTGAGATGATGCAGCACGCGGCCCGCATCGGCCATGCCCGAAGCCGAGATGATGATGGCCGAGCCTTCCGACGAGTTAAGCGCGCGCGACTCCGCCGCCGTCTCACAGAGACGGACCTGCGGGAAATCCGGCACCTTGCCATTCTTGCCGAAGACCTTGAGCGCATCCTCGTCGAAATCGCGGAAGTTCTTGAGGAAGACGCGCGTCGCATTGATGGCCAGCGGACTATCGATGATGATCGGGATGTCCGGATCGAGGCGTCCCTCACGGTGCAGCCGGAAGAAATAGTAGAGAAGCGTCTGCGTGCGGCCGACGGCAAACGACGGGATGATGAGGTTGCCACCGCGGTCCATCGTCTCATTGACGATCTCGATAAGAGCCGTCTCCTTGTCGTAGAGCTGGTGCAGGCGGTCGCCGTACGTCGACTCCGTGATGACGAAGTCGGCGCCGTGAATGACGGTCGGGTCGCGCAGGATCGGCTGGTCGGGCTGACCGAGGTCGCCCGAGAAGACGAGCTTCGTCTCCTTGCCGTTCTCCTTTACGTAGATTTCGAGGATGGCCGAGCCGAGGATGTGGCCCGCATCGCGGAAGAAGACGCGCAGGTTGTCCGACAGACGCAGCTCCTGGTCGTACGGGACCGGCGAAAACTGCTTGAGCGCATCGAGCGCGTCGTTGATGCCGTAGAGCGGTTCGACCGGCGCATCGCCGCGGCGCTGTCCCTTGCGGTTGAGCATCTCGGCATCCGACTCCTGGATATGTGCCGAGTCGGGCAGCATAATCTTGGCGAGGTCGCAGGTCGCCTGCGTCGCGTAGACCGTCCCCTTGAATCCCTCGCGCACGAGCTTCGGCACAAGGCCGCAGTGATCGACATGCGCATGCGTCAAGAGCACGCCGTCGATGTCCGCTGGATTGAACGAGAACTCCTCGTAGTTGTACTCACGGATGCGCTTTGAGCCCTGGAACATGCCGCAGTCGATTAGATAGCGGTCCTCGCCCGTCTCGAGCAGATAGCAGGAACCCGTGACCGTATGAGCCGCACCTAAGAATTCGAGTCGCATAGAAATGCCCCCTTATACAGTTGTAATACATTTGTATTGGTTGTCTTCCTATTAGATACACGTTACTCTTATTGTCTCTTACCTGTAGTATTCGCACCCATACGTTCGGAATCCTCTTTTGAACAGAAAGATTTTTTATTCTCCCAAAGTCCTGCAACAGCAAAAGCCCTCGTACGGATCCCCAAAGGAATCCATACGAGGGCCAGTCTTTATGCAATCTGCTTAGCGTTTGACATTCTTGAGCTCAGCGCGGAACTCACTTGCGAGACGGTTGAGACCATTGTCCTTGTTGAGGGCAGGGTTCTTCGTCGCGCCATTCTTGAGCGCCGTGTAGAGGATCTGGGCGAAGTCGTTGCGCGTGAGCATCGGATTGTTCGCCGGGTCTTCGACGCGGCAGTCCTTGAGCGCGCCCGCCTGTGCGAGCTTCGCGACAAAGTCGTACGCCCAATGGTTCTCCGGCACATCGGGGAAGAGATCCTCGCCGCTGACAGGAGCAGCCGCCTGAGCTGGTGCCGTCTTCTGGTCGGCGAGTTTCTCGAGGATGGCCGTCTGACGGGCCAGGAGCTCCTTGAGCTCGTCATTCTCCGCCCGCGTCGAATTGTCGACCGACGGCAGATAAGCCGCCACAATCGGCACCTGCTGGCCGCTGGCCGTCGTCGTCACCGCCGTGACAGGCTGCGGCATCTTCGTACCCTCTGCCTGGCCACTCGACTGCTGCGTCTGCGTCGGGGCCGCTACGAACTGTACCGGGACAGCCTTAGTCGCTGCCTGCGTGCGCATGTGGCCGGAGTCCTTGCCCATCTTCCAGGTGATGCCGGCGTTGACCATGTTCTCGCCGCCGCCAAAGCTTGCGCCGACCGACATCGTCGTCGTCTCATCCGGATGGTAGTACATGCCGACAGCCGCCGCACTCGCGCCGCGGTAATTGCCGAAGCCCGCCGCGAAGTCGACCTTGTCGTCCGGATCATAATTGCCCGGATGCAGGGCCGCCAGAGCAGCCGCCCCCGCGCCGACGCGGTTGATGCGCGAGTCGAGACGGTTGACCGCCCGGTCGAGCTGATTGATGTGCGCCGCATTCTGGCCGATGACCTCGCCTTGTCTTGCCGCCAAATCATTGACCTGCTTGACATTGACCGCATCACCATCGTCCTTGCCGTCGCCGACATTGCGGATGACCTGACCATTGGCATCGACGCCCTTGTCATCGACATACGTCTTGCCGTTAACCTTGAGTGAGTCGCCCGTCAGAGCCGACTGATTGCCGACTTTGATACCGTCCTTGTTGACGACCGTGTCGCCCGCCGTGAAGGAGTCGGACTTGATGGACTTCGTCTCAATCGAGCCTTCATTGCCCTTGATCGTCAGGTTACCGAGATTGATCTGGTCTTTATTCAGACCAATCTTGTAATCCGTGCCGCCCGAAGCATTCTTGCTCTCGCTCAGCGTCAAGTTCGTATCCGCCGTCGACACCGACGAATGCTGTCCAGCCGTCGTGTAGATGTCGTTCATGCGATTGTTGAGCTTGCCAATGGCTGTCGTCGCACTGTCGCCGTCGGTGATTTCCTTGCCCTTGACCCCACTATACACATTGTCGCCGACTTTCGTCTCCACGCGCTTGTCAAGGTTGTTGATGGCATCGACCGTCGAAGTCGGACGACCGTCTGCATTCTTGACCGTATCGTTGAGCTTCGCGACATCGCCGAGCTCGTCAGCCTTGGCCACGTTGTTGATGACAACCTGACCCTTGACATCCCCCGGCTTCGTCCCGTCGCCAGAGACGACATTGATTGCGACGCTGTTCTTGTCGATAGCCTTGCCATCAAGGCCCTTGCCCTGGCCGACATTATAATTGCCAGCCTGGATGTGCTGCTCATTCTGAGCCGCCGTCGCCGTCGCATTCTCGACCGCCTGCTGCAGCTGGTCCTCGGTAGCGGCACGGCCGCTGACAGCTCTGCCATTCCAAGTCTTATTAGACAGCCCCGAAATCGTCTGCTGGTCACCGTTAGCCTCAATCTTGATGCCATTGTCGCCACCGACGACAACGCGGCCATCTGCCACCGTCGTATTGCCCGTCTTGACCGTCTCTGCCTCGACATCTTTAGCCGTCACTTTGCCCTCAGTACCATAGATATGGACCTTGTCAAGGTTCATGTGCTGCTTATTGAGGCCAAGCTTATAGACCGTACCGCCATCTGCATTCGTTGTCTTGCCATCGATGGTCACATTGTTGTCACTATCGACAGACTGCACTTCCGTATGCTTCTTGGCTTCCGTCACGGCATTCGTGACATCGCCGTTGACCTGCTTCAGGCTATCGTCGACCTTCTGGTTGACCTTGTTGACGGCCTGCACCACGGTAGTCGGACCGCCGTTAGGATTCTTCAGGTTATCCGCCAGCTCACCGACCGTACCGAGTTCCGATGCCTTGGCCACATCATTGATGACGACCTGACCGTCGACTGCACCTTTGGCATTGACCACATCAATGGAGACACTGTTCTTGCCCTTCGGATCCGCGAGATCCTGGCCATCCTTATCCTTGCCGACACCATAGGTGCCCTTCCGGATATGGAGCTCGCTGTTAGAAGCCTGTGTCGAAGCATCCGAGATAGCCTTGGCCAGCTGATCCTCCGTTGCAGCGCGGCCGCTGACCGCCGTACCATCCCAAGTCGTATTGGCAAGTCCCATGACAGTCTTTGCTGCGCCGTTTACCGTAACATCACCGATAGAAGCTGTGCCAGCAGTGCTGTTCAAGGCAATCTTCTTGGCCGCATCGCCCGTATTGTCCAGTACGATGCTGCCAGCCGACACTTTGCTGGCGCCAATCGTCAACGAACCTGCCTCACTGAGGTCGATATCATTGTTGAGCTTGACCTTGATGGCACCCGTCGGGCCGGCATTATCGGTGTAAGCCACCGTCGAGATATTGCCCTGCTTGACAACCGTACCGTCTGCACCATAGGTGCCATCACCCTGGATAGCAATCGTACGTCCCAGCGTCTGGGTAACCTTCGTTTCGCCACCATTGTTGGCGCCATCGTCAGCTGTCAGGCCGAAGCCGCCCGTTCCCGTAGCTGCCGAAACCTTATCAATGGCTTCTCGCAACTGGGCTTCCGTAGCCGCCCGCGTGCCTTCATAGTTGGACTGATCCCATTTTGTATTCGAGAGACCCGTGATGTAATAGCCCTTATCCGGATTGGCACCGCCGCCGTTCTGGAGGCCGATGGTCAGATTGCTGGCACCATTGCCGAGGCCAGTGAAGGCAATCGTATTCATGCCGGTGAGACTTGAATTCAACGCATAGGTGAAATTCGTGCCATCCTGCGTCAGGATCATATTATTCCCTGCAATGAAGCCGACTTTCGAACCAGCCGTAATGGACTGTAAAGTACTACCATTATTCTGGCCACTGCCAACCTGCGAAGACTGTGCCGTCCACGAAAGACTATTCAAGACGCTCGTCAAGTTCATTCCAGTGACAAGGCCATCCGTCGTGCCAGTCAAGGCAGCCTTTCCATCTGTAGTAGTCAGACTGGCCGTCTGTGCTGTATAGGATACCGTAGCACCCGTATTGGTCGTATCCACCTTCGCTTTGATGTAGCTGTTATCGCCATTGACAAAGGAAACTGTCTTGTCATTGCCGATATTGCTGGCTTTCGTCGTGTCATCGCCGGTAATCTTCCAACCATTCGTGACCTTCTGCTGCAATTCGTAGAGCTGGCTGCCATTGATAGCATCCTGCGAATTGGCATCAACCGTTCCGTTAGCTACACCAGTAATCGTATGACCGCCGTTCTGCAAGCCCTGCTTATTGAGCACCACATCGGTGGTCGTAACTGTTGCAGCTTTCGTTGCATCGTGGAGCCGGATTTCTGTAGCATGCTGGGTCAGGCTATTGCCATCCTCATCGGATACCTTCAGTCCCTCGCTATTGAGAACAGCCGTGTTCTTCTTATCATCCACCGCCGTCACACTGGTCATACCCGTCAGCGTCTTATTGAGCTTATAGGTGAACCCCTTGCCATTCTGGTCAAGGCTCAGGTTGTCGCCTGCCTTGAGGGAAACCGTATTATCGCCAGCCCCAGCCTTGACCTGCTGTGCATTGCCTGGGTTGTTTCCGTCCTGGATAGTCCAATATGCACTGTTGATGGCATTGGCCACATCTTGTGTCGTTGCCAATCCATTGGCCGTGGCAGTAACCGTTCCGGCCTTGTCGCCAGTACCGGAGCCAAAGGTGCCGGTAGTCACATCCACATTCACCGTGGCATTGTTGCTGTCATCTTTCGTAACTACAGCCTTGGTGTAGTTACCATTGTCATAGGTCACGGTCTTGCCAGCGCCGATTTTGGCCGTCACGGCAGTCCTATCCGAATTCTTTCCGGCAAGGTTCCAGCCACCATTGACCTGGTTCTGGAGAGCATCCAGCTGATCCTTATTGACGGCGTCTGTACCAACCTGACCAGCACCTACATTATGGATGACATTTCCGCCCATGGTAACATTACTGCTGGTAATTACCACCTTGGGTGCTGTTCCTTCTTTGATGGTCAGACCATGTGTATCCAATGTGCTGTTGCCAGCAGTGACACTGGTCAAACCGGTCAGGGTGGAGTTCAGATCATACTTTACTTCACCATTGTCGCCTACAGAAGCAGTGGTGTTAGTGCCGTTGTTGAAGGTCAGACCATTCTTCAAGGTCACGGATTTCGCCGCTTCCTTGTTGGCCTTCACCGACAGGTTGTCCACATTCACCGTGTAGGTCATCTGATGACTTCCATCAGTAGCTTCTGAAGAAGTGACTCCCTTCACGTTGTCACCCTGAGCCACAACTGTCCGGGCATTTTTCACCTGTCCCAGGGTAGCAGCATCAGTATCCTGCGTAGCATCGGCCACATTCTGGATACGCTGGCTGCCCATGGAAACGCCACTAGTAGTGACAGAGACCTGCTTGCTGGCATCGTTATTCTTGATAACCAAGCCGGTATTGGTAAGGCTCATATCACCGTTGGAAACGCCACTGGTATTCAATGTAGTACTGCCGGTGGTTACAGAATCAAGCGCGATATTCTTATTCAGCTTTACCGTCAAGATAGCATTGCCTTGTCCATCATCTGTAGTTATTACACCGATGTTGCCATCCGACAGATTGTTGGTATCATTGGTTCCGCCTACCACATTAAGCTGCTTGCCAAGTTTCACTTTCTTAGCAGTTGCATCATCGCCCTTGACGTTGAAGCCGGTTTCAGTCGTGCCATTAGCCGACGCCTCTACCAGCCGTTTGACATCACTGATATTGGCTGCATTGGTATCTGTATCGCCACCACTGGCTACATTCTTGATTACATGGTTGCCGTTATCCAATCCTTCAGAGGTCAGGGAGACGGACTGAGTCCCTGTGCCAGTCGGGGTGATGGTTACACCAGTGCCGGAAACTGTAGTGATATTTCCATTGGCATCCTTTGCCGTTACGGTCGTGAATTCTGGCGTATCCGAAAGAGCGACCTCAATAGACTTCGAATCTGCCGTAGTAGAGATCTGGACGTTCTTGCCAGCCTGGAAGTTCAAGGTCTCCCCTGCTTTGACGGTACTCTTCGTATCTGTCTTGCCATTTGCGGTGACGGTGAAGCCCTGCTGTAACGTGGTGATATTGTTGGCATTTGTATGAGCGGCATCCGATACGCTCTGGAGCTGATTTTCCGTTGCCGCCCGTCCACTTACTGCTTTGGTCGTACCTACCACCCAAGTCGTATTGCTCAGACCCGTAACAGTCTGGTCACTGCCGGACTTGCCAATGGACACGCCACCAATGGACGCCGTACCGGCATTGCCATTGATAGTCGCCAGATTACCGACCGTAATAGTACCATTTGTACCATTGACAATAATGCGGTTGGCTTCATCAGTAGCGGTACCAAGCGTAATAGAACTCTTGAGGTCATAGGTCACACTGCCCTTCGTACCGACAGTGGCATTGGTATTCGTTCCATCTTGGAAATTCAAGCCGTCTGCCAGCTTGACATTCTGAGCAGTGCCATTATTGTCTTTGACAGAGAGATTATCCACAGAAATAGTAATCTGCTTCGAGTCTTTTGTCGTCGTGACTTTCGCATTGTCCCCTGCTGTGAAGTTCAACGCATCGTCGGCTTTGACCGTGCTTTCGGTCGTCGTATCACCATTGGCCTGAACTTTGAATCCGTGCTGCAAGGTGGCGATATTGGTATTGGCGGTATTCAGATTTTCTGCGACGCTCTGCAGCTGATTTTCTGTAGCCGCCCGTCCATCCACAGCCTGCGTGGTTCCAACCGTCCAAGTCTTGTTGGTCAAGCCTGTGATGACCTGATCAGACCCCGACTTACCGATAGAAACACCGCCGATAGATGCTGTACCGGCATTGCCGTTGATAGTCGCGTCCATGCCAAGGGTAAGCAGCCCCTTCGTGCCGTCCACAACAATATGGTTGTTACTGTCTGTTTCAGACCCCAGTTCAATCTTATCATTCAGATTATAGGTAATGGTGCCGTTATCACCTGCCACAGCCGTGGTGTTCTTGCCGTTCTGGAAAGTCAGGCCGTTGGAAAGGGTGACACTTCTTGCCGTCGTATCCGTACCAGCCTTGTAAGAAAGATTATCGACATTGACTGTATAAATCTGATGACCATCATCAGCAGTCGTGCTACTCAATTGGGTATTATTTCCCTGTGTCAGGATAGTCTTTGCCGCTTTTACCTGACCGTAGTTGGCCGCATCAGCATTGGCTTCGCCATCAGATACGTTCGTAATCTTCTTGCTGCCTGCATTGATTCCCGTCGCCAATACACTTGGGCCATTTGTAATGGTCAAACCATTTGTATTCAATGTGCTGTTGCCGGATGCCACAGTGTCCGCAGTCACAGCAGTTGCCGTTACCGCACCGGTAGTCAAGCTACCGTCTGTGCCCAGGTTGACGTTCTTATTGAGTTTCACTGTCAGCGTGCCGCTGCCATCGGAAACGACGCCGATGTTGCTATCAGTCAGCTTGCTGGTATCTGTCGTGCCGCCCTTGACGTTGAGCTTATTGTTCAATTTCAGCGCAGAGTCGTTCCCTGTATCACCACCGAACTTCAAGCCGTCGTCGGTGGTGGCTACGGTCTTGTCGTTGACGAGAAGGCGTGTCGTAGCAGTCCCGTTCACATCAGCAGTCGTAGTGGTGCCGCTGGTACGAAGGGTAACACCATTCGCGCCGGTGGCATCTTTCAGTTCGAGTGTGCCGCCGTTGGTTGTATCCGTCCCATCCAGCTTGATGGTTTCTTTATAACTATCTCCACTGCCGGAACCTAACTGAGCGGTGTTCAGGTCCTTGAGATTGCTGGCCAGCTGGACATGGAGTGCGTTGGCATCTTTATCGGCTACGACAGCGATGTTATTGCCGGTGAGCTTGGCAGCATCCACGGTATAGGTCGTGGTGCCATCCGCAGTCGAGGACTTGACGGCGTCACTGCCGCCGGTGATGGAGATGGTCTCATTGGATCCCCGGGCCACTACGTTCTGGTCCTCTGCTGCAGTGGTCTTGCCAAAGGAGGAGTTGTCCCCGCCAAAGCGGATCTGGCGAGTCAAAGCGTAGAGCTGAGAGCCATTGACGGCGTCAGTGCTCGTGGCGCTCACCAGGCCGGCCGCTACATTCTGGATGCGGCGCTCAGCGCCAACGCTGCCGACAGTGATGACACCAGCAGGGTTGCTGCCGGCATAGGTGTAGTTCGTACCATTGCCATAGGTCTCATCTGTATTGTTGCCATAGGTCTCATCTGTATTGTACGAATTCATGCCGGCAGTCGTGCCCTTGGCTTCCATGGCCTGCACTCTCAGCTTGTACAGGTATTTTGCTTCATACTGGGCCTTGATCGTCGCTTTGTCTTCATCCGTCGCAGCAGCTTTGTATTCATCCGAGGCTTCAGCTGCGATATCTGCCTTTGTCCTGGCTGCATCGATGGCATCCTGGGCAGGCCCATTCGGCTGGACATAAGCGGCGTTATTGCCCAGGTAGACCGAGTTGCCCAAGGCAGCTGTCACATTGTTGCCGAGAATCTGGGTGTTGGAGAAGTCGACGGTCGTATCATTGTTGGCATCCACTGTGTTGTTATAGCCAAGGATAGTCACATCCTTGATATTGTTGGTCTTGCCGTCATCCGAGCTCTTGCTCTTGCCCTGCACCGTATTGCCGGAACCTACAATGGCAATCTGTGACAGCGTATTTTGATGGCTGGACGTGCCGCCTGCCCCGCCATCGATTGTATTGCTGTTGCCCTGCACAGTGATGTCCTGCATGACGTTGTATTCGACATTCTGATTTAAGGTGTTGCTATTGCCAGTCATATAGATGCCAGTCAAGGCATTCGTCGTATCCTGGTCGGATACCGATGTGATGATATTCTTGTAGCCGGAAACGCCGCTCTGGGTGATAGCTCCCCATTTTCCATTCATCTCATTGCTGCTGCCCAGGCCATAAACATTATTACCGGTTATCGAGTTATCCTGACCGACAGCCGTGGAATCCGTGCTGTAAGCCTTGCTGCCCTTGCCAATAGCCACTGCATCAACACCAGAAGCCAGAGCCTCTGCACCAATGGCAGTACCGTAATTGTATTTGACGGTAGCATTATACCCCAAAGCCACGCTCTGGTTACCGGCGGTAGTGGCCATATTGCCGATAGCCACAGAGCTTACACCGGTATTACTGGTGGTATCCGTGGTATAGGTCTGTGCGCGGGTGCCGATGGCGATAGAGTTAGCAGCCTGAGCGGTAGTGGATGTTCCCAGGGCAATGCTGTTTTCCCCGTCAGCAGAGGTATTGTGTGTTGTCGTTGTGCCGGCAGAATCCTTCGTCGGATTCGGTGCCGTGCCGATGGCAATGCTGCGCAGTCCATTGGCATAGACGTTATTGCCCACTGCCAAACTCTTTACATTCGTCGCATTGGCATTCGGACCGATGGCCATAGCATCCGCCTTATTGGAAATAGCACCTTTATTATCTTTATTCGCACTCAGGTTATCACTGGACTCGCTGATAGAGAAGTAATGTGTCTTCGATGCATCAATTGTCGTATTCAGATTCGTGAACTTCTCTTCGAAATATTCTTTATTCAGCCCGACTTTTGTATCGGTTGCCTGCAGGAGTTCATTCAGGGAATTCAGTTGGCCTACCGTAGCCGCATCGGAATCAAACACACCATCTGCCACATTGGAGATTCGCCGTGTCAAAGTACTGCTACCCACGGAGATGTAATGAGAATCTGCTTGAAGCGGTTTATAGGTAAATGCTGATTTAAACTGATTACCATTGGCATCATAAACATAATTGACAGTTGTTCCATCCACCGTAACTGCCTTTACCGTTCCCAAAGTTGAGACAGCTGGCGCTGATGAGCCGTTGCCGATGGCAATATTTCCGTCCGCAGCACTGGCATTCTGCCCCAGGGCAATACTGGATGCATCGGTTGCCTGCGCATCTTCCCCGATAGCCACGGTGTGCACTCCTCCAGCCTTGGCACGGTTACCAACAGCTACCGAATAGTTCGACGCATTCGCTTCGTTGCCAAGTGCCGTAGAATACATGATATTGGCTGAATTTGCCTGATAGTTGGCCCTGTAACCAACAGAGACGTTGAAGCCGTTCTGAGTCTTATCGTCACTTGCATAGTTGATGCCATACCCGGCCTGCGTGCCGATGGCAATATTATAACTACTCTTTACATTGCTACCTGCTTCTTCGCCAATGGCCACGTTCTGCATACCGGACACTTTGTTGCCGGAGCTGGTACCGATGGCAATCAGCGAGCCCGCATTCTGAGTTTCGCCCTTTCCTTCACTCGTGCCGACACCGGCATTATAGCCGAGCGAAATCGATTTGTCGGCATTGGCCGTGGCATTGTTGCCGATGGCTACCGCATTATAGTTGTTGGCCGTAGCAGACTGACCAATGGCAGTAGAGTTGCCGGATGCAGCAGAGCCCGAGCCAATGGCATTGCCTCCTTCTGTGGTTGTCTTGGCTTTTTTACCAATAACTACAGAATTTGCACCTTCTGCGCTGGTACTCTGGCCGATGGCAATGGTGTCAGCAGAAATTGTTGTGGCACTGGTACCCATGGCGATGGAATCGGCAGCGCTGCCTGCATTTGCCCCTTTACCAAAAGCCATGGCATTATTGGAAGTAGACACTTGAGCACCACTGCCAAAAGCCAGGGCATCGGTGCTCTGAGAGACTTTTGCTCCCTTGCCGATAGCTGTAGAAGAATCAGAAGCACTGGTCTTGGCCTCTGTACCGATGGCAATATCGTCCGACTTCACCACAGCCTGATAGTTTCCATCTGTGTCATTCTCTATGGTTGCTCCCTTGCCCAGGGCAACGGATGTATTGCCTGCATTGGACGTACTGGTACCGATAGCAACACTATCTACACCACCGGCAGCTTTGACATTATAAGTCACATTGTCAACTGTTTTCGTTGTATCTGCCGAACCGGTCACCGCACCGTTACCAATCGCTACACCGCTGGTAGCGGTTTTATTAATGGTTGCACTCGTGCCAAGCGCCATGGCATTCGAGGCCGTATCTACTTTTGCGCCATTGCCGATGGCGGTACTGCCACTGACGGCAATCGTCGAACCAGAAGCGTTGAGCACCTGAGAATTGTAGCCAAGTGCTACCGACTGATCGCCGTTAGCTTTGGCGCTGTCACCAATGGCCGTACTGCTCGTGCCGCCAGTAACGGTTGTTGCGGAAGTCGTCGCATCGGTCGTCTTTTCGCCGGCCTGGGCACTTGGGCCGATGGCGACAGAGTTGGTGCCGTTGGCAGCCGCATCCGGTTTATACGTTGTCGTAGTATCGGCTGTTGTCACTTCCGGATTGACCTTGAAATACTTGTTCAGCTTCGAGGTATAGCTCTTTGAAGTGTCATCTGCATCCAGGCCAAGGGCATTGACAACGTTCAGCAGATTTTGATCCAAAGAAATCAAATTCTCTGCAGTACTTTGACCTGCACTGATATATTTGCCTTTGCCGCTGGTTGGGCGCAGTTCCTTGTACATCGTGCCGCCCGAAACGAGATTCGTATCCCCAGAAATAATCGTACCATCATTGTTGGCGCTGATGGTGTACGTCGTCTGTCCCGTCGTTGCATCACTAGTCGATGTGATAGTCACACGATCCCCCTGCGTGATTTTCGTGGAGAGTCCTGTGATGACTTTCTTGCCTGCGTCCGTGATATTGCTCAGTTCCTTCAAACTGGTGATAGCACTTGTGATGGACGTAATCTTAGTATTGAGATTGGTATTGTTTGTCGACACAGTATTAGACAGAGCGGACAATCCAGCTGCATTATTTTTGACCTGTGTATCCAGGTTGCTCAGGTTGCCCGCTACTGTCGTGCCAGATGTGATTGTTCCAATTGTAGTGTTCAGCGTAGAAATCGCTGTCGTATTAGTTCCAAGCTGGATGTCCAATTTCTTCAGATTGTCGGCTGTAGATTTATCTGGGCTGACATAGGTCAACGTCTCAGATGTAGCAGCGATAGGACGCAGTTCTTTGTAGATATCTTGACCAGCAATCAATTTTGCATCACCTGCTGCAACTTTTCCGCCGCCTAGAGCCGTCCTCCAAGCGGCCTTGTTTTCGTTGGACAAGTTGGACGCATCGACTTTTGCATCTTCGACAGTTGTCGGGTCTGTCGCTGGAGTCGTTGTGCCAGCCGTGTCATCCGCCCATCCGACTGGCAGGCTGGTGCCCATGGCCAGGAGGGCGATGAGGATGGAGGTCGTGAGCCGTTCGTGTCGCTGACGTGCAGTGACAGTCCGCGCCTTGCCCCGGCTATGTGTGATCTCGGAAACAACTTGGTAGAGATTCCGTGCACGGTTGTAAATGACTTTATAGACTCTGTTCATACATTTCATCCTTTGCCAAACATCTAAAGTATCCCGTCAAATGCCCGATGTACATAAATACTTAAAACCTAAGATATTTTCTCAGGTTCGACTAATTCGAGTTCTATTTTAGCACCAATTGTTCTATTTTCAAAGGCAGTCGGTGAGAATATTGATCAAAAATAAAAGCAGCTGCTCGAGTGGAGCAGCTGCTTTGTCGATGATGTGGACGGTGTACCCGTAAAATAGGCTCAGGCCGGCCGGCGGGCGAAGCGGTAGCCGACGCCGCGGACGGTCTCGATGGCGTCGCTGACGGTCGGGTCGTCTTTGAGCTTGGCGCGCAGGTGGCGGATGTGAACGTCGACAGTGCGAGTGTCGCCATAGTACTCGTAGCCCCAGATGCGCTCGAGCAGTTCGTCGCGCGAGAAGGCGCGGCCGGGGTTCGTGACAAGGAGCTTCAAGAGCTCGTACTCCTTGGGCGTCAGGGCGATGGGCTTGTCGTGGAGCCATGCCTGATACGAGGAGAAGTCGAGCCGCAGGCCGCCGATGGTCAGGCTCTCTTCTCGCTCCTTGTTCTCGCGGCTGCCCTTCTGGACGCTGGTGGAACGGCGCAGCACGGCCTTGACGCGCGCGAGCAGCTCGCGCATGGAGAAGGGCTTGACGACGTAGTCGTCGGCGCCGAGCTCGAGGCCGAGCACGCGGTCGATCTCCTCGGCCTTGGCGGTCAGCATGATGATGGGGATGCCGCTCGTCTGCGGGTCGGCCTTGAGCTGGCGGCAGACTTCGAGTCCGTCGACTTCGGGCAGCATGATGTCGAGCAGCACGAGGTCGGCCTCAGGGGCCTTTTGGAGGGCGGTCCGACCGTCGGCGGCCATCTCGACTTCATAGCCGCTCTTCTTGAGGTTGAAGCTCAGAAGTTCGCGGATGGGCGCTTCATCGTCTACGACGAGGAGCTGCATGGTATCATCCTTTCTGGATTTCGGGGTATATGAGGGTATCGAAAAAAACGGCAAGCTCTCCCATCCCGCATTTCGCATTCTGGGGGTGCTGCCGCATGTGATTAATAGTAATGCTCGGTCAGGTCGATGAGGTTGTCGCGGACCTGGCGCAGGAAGTCCCAGCGATTGACGTTCTCCGCACCGACGGAGAAGCAGACGCCGTCCTTCGTCCAGTAGGCGACAAAGGAGGATTCGCTGACTTCGGCCAGCTGGACGGTGGTGCTGCCAATCGTCATATCCTTCCAGTCGGCGCCGTAGACGCCGCTCAGGGCCTCGGCCGTCATCTGAGTCGGGTCGGCGACCACCGTGCGCACGGTGAACTGGGCGCGCTTCTCGGGCGCACCATAGCGCGAGGCATAGCGAAGGTCGGCGACCGTGCCGCCGATGATGAAGCGCTGCTGCAGCTCGAGGCCGGAGCTCAGCGGAAAGTAGAGCGGATGGACGGAAATGGCCTCAACCATCTCGCTGTAGCTCGCAGCGGGGACCATCGGGTTCGGCATGCCGACTGCGGCCGTTACCTGCGCTGCGCTGTCGTTCGTGGCCTGCACGGGCGTGGCGGCCATCTGCGCGGCCTCGATATCGGCGTTATCGGCAAAGCTCGTGGCTGGAGCGAGCAGGATGGCACCGGCAGCGGCCAGGGCCATGAGGTTATGAGAAAAATGCATAAAGATTCCTCCAGAATCAAAGTGTCATGAGTCGTACCGTCAAGATACGGTCAAGAAATGAGGGAAAGTCCTATGCTTTCCCTCATGCTTGACGCTTTATGTTTATTATAGTACAGATGGCAGGATCAGTACAAGACCCCTGCTCCGTTCTCTGCACCATCCTGCAGCGTGCTCTCGTATTCTTCGAGCTCTTGGTCGGCGGCGGCCTTGACCTCGGGCCAGACGCTGTTGACATAGGCGCCCATCAGGGCCTTGCCGTTGGCGTCGGGGTGCAGTCCGTCAAGGGCGTACTGCGTCGGCAGAAGGCCGTCCTGTGTCGGGATGGCGGTGGCCATGTCGATGTAGGCATGCGTGCGGATGTAGGCGTTGACTGCGTCGAAGCGCTCCTGCCAGTCGTCAGCGGTCGGCTCCTGAAAGACGTGGTCGATGTTGTCGGGGTTGATGGCCGGCAGCGTCGCGAAGATTGGGCGGATGCCATTCTCGAGACAGCGCTGGCGCATGGACTCGAGGTCGGCGATGACGGCGTCCGTATCCTCCCCTGCCCGCAGGCTGTTGCTACCCGTCATGATGATGAGGTAGGCCGGATGGAACGGCAGGACGTCGCGGTCGAAGCGCTCGGCGGTCATGCCGCTCGTGTCACCGCTCTGCGAGAGGTTGATGGCCGGGAAGTCGAGGTAATGGAGCCAGCTGAACGAGAAGACGGCCGGACTGTAAGAGAAATGGCCGCCGCCGTGGCTGATGCTGTCGCCGAGCACGGCGACCTGCCACCCGTCGGCGGGGTCTGTGCGGAAGGAGCGCACCTGCGACCACTCGCCGAGCGGCTGCCCCTCGCCGTCAAAGGCGCGCACGCGCCAGTAGAACGGCGTCGGACCGTAGTGGGCCTGCGGGTCGTAGATCTCGGCCATGTCACTTCGCAGTGTCTCGATGGGCTCGGCTGCGGGGTCTTCCTCGGGGTTCACCTCGTAGATGGCGACCTCGTAGCTCGCGGCATTCGCCTGGCCAATCCAGGTGTAGACGGGATAGAGCAGCGTCTCCCCTCGCCTACCGCCGTAGGAGGCCGTCAGTACGGGCGCCGTCATCGGCGGGATGTCGGGCGAGGTGTAGAGCGGCACGAGGTCGCTGTACGGCGTGTAGGGCGTGCCGTTGAAGTCGATCGCGCGCACGCGCCAGTAGAGCGGCTCGGTCTTGGAGCCGAGCTGGTCCGCGGCGAATTCGCGCAGGGGTGCGTTGTAGGCGTTCTGGTAGACGCTGCGCGTGCGGAAGACGGCGGCCTCGGAATTCTTTGCGGGCGAGAGATGCGCAGGCCGCTCGGTGAAGAACTCAATCTCGTACATGACGGCCTCGTCGTCCGTGTTCCAGGTCAGGATTGGCGAATACGAGCGCGGCGTCTCGGCCGTCGTCGCGCTGAGGCCCGCGGGCGGCGGCGTCAGGAGCTGCGATGACGCCTCATGGCGCTGCGTCAACAGCAGCGCCGCAAGGACGACGACGAGACACGAGAGCCCGACACCGACGGCGGTGAGGTGCTTATGGCCGATGCCGTTCTTGTTTCCTTTCTCTTTTCTTGCTTCTTTTCTTAATAACATGGGGATTCCCCCCTTTCGTGGATTCTATGAATGATTTCATGCATTGCATTATAGCACAAATCTGCCCTATAATAGAAGAAAATTACGGTATATACGGTATACATGATGAAAGGGCAGCTATGCGGGCAAAGAAGAATTTCCTGCTGGTCAAGAACCAGCGCATTGAGCAAAATGAACATCTCTCGGAGAAGGCGAAGGCGCGCCTCGGCAAGTCGAAGGCGGACAACACGCTCAAGGCGTATTCTGCGGACTGGAGCGACTTCTCGGACTGGTGCCATTACCACGGGGAGCGCGATCTGCCGGCGCGGCCGGAGACGATCGTCAACTACCTCAATGACCTCGCAGATGACGCGAAGGCGAATACGGTGGCGCGCCGCGTGACGGCCATCTCGGAGAACCACATGGCGGCCGGCTACACGGGCAAGAACAATCCAGCGAAGGATGCGCTCGTGCGGACGGCGATGGAGGCGATACGGCGCGAGAAGGGCACGTTCCAGCAGGGCAAAGCGCCAATCCTCATGGAGACGCTCTACGTGCTGGCGGACTGCTTCGGAGATGACATCGTCTCGCTACGCGACCGCGCGCTGATCTTCCTCGGCTTTGCGGGGGCGTTCCGCCGCTCGGAGCTCGTGGCGATACAGGTGGAGCATCTGACGTTCACCTCGCAGGGGCTCGTCATCCTCGTGCCACAGTCGAAGAGTGACCAGCTCGGACGCGGCACGGAGATCGCGGTGCCGTACGCGCCGGACCCGGAGGTCTGCGCAGTGCGCGCGGTGCAGGCGTGGCTGCAAGCCGCGGACATCCACACGGGGCCTCTTTTCCGGCCATTCACGCGCAGCCATTCGCTCCGGGACTTGCAGCTCACGGACAAATCGGTGGCGCTGATCGTGAAGAAGTACGCGGCGCTTGCGGGTTTCAATCCGGCGAGCTTCGCGGGGCACAGCCTGCGCAGGGGCTTCGCGACGAGCGCGGCGCAGCACGATGTCGATGCGCTGACGATCATGCGGCAGACGCGGCACCACTCGGAGAAGATGGTGCACCGGTATATCGAGCAGGGCAATATCTTCAAGGAGAACCCGCTCAACAAGATGTATAAAAAGTAAAAAAGGCTTCCCTTCTCGATTGAGAGGGGAAGCTTTTTTGAATGACGTGCTTAGAGCACGGCTTTGTGGCTGAGGTTGATGCGGCCTTTGTCGTCGATCTCGACAACTTTGACCTGGAGCTGGTCGCCGACCTGGACGACGTCTTCGACTTTCTCGACGCGGTGGTTGGCGAGCTGGGAGATGTGGCAGAGGCCTTCTTTGCCCGGCAGGACTTCGACGAAGGCGCCGAATTTCATCAGGCGGGTGACGCGGCCGGTGTAGATCTCACCGACTTCGACTTCGCGCACGATGTCCTCGATCATCTGCTTGGCTTTCTTCATGCCCTCGGCATCGTTGGAGGTGATGAAGATGTTGCCGTCTTCGTGGATGTCGATGTCGACGCCGGTCTCGTCGATGATCTTCTTGACGACTTTGCCGCCGGAGCCGATGACGTCGCGGATCTTGTCGACCTTGATCTTGATGGTCTCGACGCGCGGTGCGTACGGGGAGAGCTCAGCGGCCGGCTTGTCGATGCACTCGAGCATCTTGCCGAGGATGAAGGCGCGGCCGCGCTTGGCCTGCTGCAGGGCGGCGGACAGGATCTCGCGGGAGAGGCCGTCGACCTTGATATCCATCTGGATGGCGGTGATGCCTTCGGTCGTGCCGGCGACCTTGAAGTCCATGTCGCCGAGGGCGTCTTCCATGCCCTGGATATCCGTGAGGATCGTGTACTTATCCCCTTCTTTGACGAGGCCCATGGCGACGCCGGAGACGGGGCGCTTGATGGGCACGCCGGCGTTCATCAGCGAGAGGGTGCTGCCGCAGACGGAGCCCATGGAGCTCGAGCCGTTGGACTCGAGGACCTCGGAGACGAGGCGGATCGTGTACGGGAACTCCTCGATGGACGGGATGACCGGCACAAGGGCGCGCTCGGCAAGGGCGCCGTGGCCGATCTCGCGGCGGCCGGGGCTGCGCATCGGGCGGGCTTCGCCGACGCTGTAACCCGGGAAGTTGTAGTGATGGATGTAGTGCTTCGTCGTCTCGGGTCCGAGGCCGTCGATGACCTGCTCGTCGCCGAGGGAGCCGAGCGTCGTGACCGTGAGGATCTGGGTCTGGCCGCGCGTGAAGAGGCCGGAGCCATGCGTGCGCGGCAAGAGGCCGACTTCGCACGATACCGGGCGGACTTCTTCGACCTCGCGGCCGTCCGGACGGATCTTCTCATGCGTGATCATGTGGCGCACGACGGACTTCTCGAGGTCGTGGATGGCGATGGCGATCTCTTTATCCATCTCCGGGTAGAGCTCGAGGAAGTGCTCCATTGTGTCGGTCGTGACCTCGGCGATGTGGGCGTCGCGGTCGAGCTTGTCCGGGTTGCGCACGGCGGCGTCGAGGCGGTCCTTGGCGTAGTCGCGGATGGCCTCCTCCATCTCATGCGGGACGAGGAAGAGCTTCGGCTCGCTCTTCTCCTTGCCGCAGTCGGCCTGGATGCCCTGCTGGAACTCGACGAGGCGCTTGATCTCCTCGTGGCCGAACAGGATGGCGTCGAGGATGACGTCTTCCGGCAGCTCGTTGGCGCCGGCCTCGACCATCATGACGGCATCGTGGGAGCCGGCGACGGTGAGGTTCAGCGTCGAGACTTTGCGCTGCTCTTCGGTCGGGTTGATGACGAACTCATCGTTGACGCGGCCGACGCGCACGCCCGCAATCGGTCCCATGAACGGGATGTCGGAGACGGTCAGGGCGCACGATGCGCCGATCATGGCGGCGAGCTCCGGCGCGTTGTCCTGCTCGACGGAGAGGACGGTCGCGACGATCTGGACATCGTTGCGGAAGCCTTTCGGGAACAGCGGGCGGATTGGGCGGTCGATCAGGCGCGCGCAGAGGATGGCGTCGCTCGACGGGCGTCCCTCGCGCTTGATGAAGCCTCCCGGGATCTTGCCTGCCGCATACATCTTCTCTTCATAGTCGACCGTCAGCGGGAAGAAGTCGACGCCTTCGCGCGGCTCAGCCGAGGCTGTGGCCGTGACGAGCACGACGGTATCGCCATAGCGCACGAGGACGGCGCCGTTGGCCTGCTTCGCGAGCTGTCCGTTCTCGATGACGAGCGGGCGGCCTGCGAGTTCCATCTCAAAGCGATTCATATGTACCTCCTTGGATCTTGAATCTCAATTCCTCTATATCTCTTGTATATCTCTATTTTTCCAGAAAAAAAAGCGGGATTGCTCCCGCTTTCCGCTTCAGGATCGCTCGCCAGCAATCAGCGCTCAACCGTGGAACGCAGACCAAGCTTTGCGATAATCGAACGATAACGCTCAATATCCGTCTTGTAGAGGTAGCTGAGCAGACGACGGCGATGGCCGACCATCTTCAGCAGACCACGACGGGAATGATGATCCTTCTTGTGCTGCTTGAGATGCTCCGTCAGATAGTCGATACGTGCGGAGAGGACAGCGATCTGTACTTCCGGCGAACCCGTATCACCCTCGTGAACGGCATACTTCTGCATGATTTCCTGTTTTGCTTCCTGAGTCAGCATTTGTTGAATTCCTCCTGTTTGTTGTTCAATCTCCATCAGCCAAGAATACGTCGGAGTTCTTCGCAATCTGGGCTGAGGTTTGCCATTTGGCACTTTCAATAGTATATCACAGTCGTCAATCGCTTGTAAAGCAATTGCGCCAGATTTCTTTGGCACGCTCGCGGTCCTTGTGCATCTGCGCGATCAGGGCATCGACCGAGGCGAACTTCTCTTCATCGCGAATCTTCTGCAGGAAGCGCACCTCGAGCAGACGGTCGTAGATGTCTTCAGAAAAGTCCTGGATGTTGACCTCGATGCGGCGGTTGCAGCCCTCAAACGTCGGGTTGTTGCCGATGTTGGCAAGCGCGGCAAAGTCCCTGCCCTCATAATGGGCCGTCGCGGCGTAGACGCCGTTCGGCAGCATGACCTGGGCGTCGGGGATGGCGAGGTTGGCCGTCGGGAAGCCCAGCGTGCGGCCGCGCCTGTCGCCGTGGATGACGCGGTCGAGCACGGTGAACGGGCGGCCGAGGCACGCCTCGGCTGCGGCGAGATCCCCGCCTGCAATCAGGGCGCGGATGCGCGTGCTGCTGACGGGCCGGCCGCTGAGCTGGACGGCCGGACAGATCTCGGCGCGGAAGCCGTAGTCGCTGCCCACGCGCTGCAAGAGTCGGTGCGTGCCCTTGCCGCGGCTGCCGAAGGTGTAGTTCGGCCCCGTGACGAGGATGCGCGGCGCGAAGGAATCGCGCAAGAGCGTGAGGAAGTCTTCCGGCGAGCGGCGCGCGAGGTCCTTCGTGAACGGGATGGCCATGAGCACGTCGACGCCGAGCGCCTCGATGAGCTGGCGGCGCAGCGCGTTATTGCTGATCTGCGGCGGCACGGCCTGCGGCGCGAGGACGGCGAGCGGATGGTTGCTGAAGGTGAAGACCATGCTCGTGCCGCCAATCTCGTGTGCGAGCTCGACGGCGCGGCTTATGATGCTGCGGTGGCCGCGATGGACCCCGTCGAACATACCGAGCGCAATGACGAGCCGCGGGTAATCGTCGCGCAGCGTGGTGAGTCTTGAATAAAACTGCATAATGCTCCCCTCTCAGTTCTTCGTCGCAGGCTCGCGGCAAACGACCTTGGCCGGGATGACTTCCTGGCTCCGGCGGTCGTAGCGGCCAATGCCGAGGAAGCGGCCCGCGCTGTAGACGCGCAGGATGTCCGTCTCGGGCACATGGCGCCGCTCGCCCGTGCCGAGGCCGTTGCAGAACGGCTTCTCGCGGCGCGGGTCGAGGTCGTAGCGCTCGAGGTGACTGAGGAAATGCGCGGGCTCTAAGATGGCGCGCTCCCCCGCCTCACTGAGCTCTTCGAGCGTCAGCGCGTCCGCGAGCGCGAAGTCGCCGACGCGGCTGCGCACGAGGAAGCTCATCGTCGCGGGTAGGCCGAGGGCCGCCCCGATGTCGAGGCAGAGGCTCCTGATGTAGGTGCCCTTCGAGCACTGGACATCGAGGAGTATCTTCTTCTCCTCGGGATGGTAGGCGACGAGGTCGAGCGCATGGATCGTGACCTCTCGCGAGGGGATCTCGACGTCCTTGCCCTCGCGCAGGAGGTCGCAGGCGCGCTTGCCGCCGATCTTGATGGCGGAATGCGCCGGCGGCGTCTGCCGTATCTTGCCCGTGAAGCCCAAGAGCGCATGCTCGACGGCCTGCTGCGAGGGCATGGCGAAGTCCGCGACCTCCTCGGTGATCTCCCCCGTATCGTCGCCGCTGTCCGTCGCAAAGCCGAAGGTCAACTCCGCGCGGTACGTCTTGTCGGCGAGCTCGAGGTATTCGATGAGTCGGGCGGCCTGGCCAACGGCAATCGGCAGCACGCCGGCTGCCGCGGGGTCGAGCGTGCCGGCATGGCCGACGCGCTTCATGTGCAGCACCCTGCGCACGGCGCCGATGACGTCGTGCGAGGACATGCCGGGCGGCTTGAGGATGTTGAGGAATCCATCCATTGGCATCACTTCTCCCCCTGGCTATGGTAGGCGCGGATGGCCTTCGAGATGGCCTCGCAGATCGTGCGCTTGGCATCCTCGAATGGCATCGCGAGCGTGCAGCCGGCCGCGCGCGTGTGGCCGCCGCCGCCGAATTGCACGGCAATCGCGCTGACGTCGAGACCTTTGGAGCGCATGCTGACGCGGCAGATGCCCTCCTCCTTCGTCTTGAGGACGACGGCGATGTCGACGCCCTCGATGACGCGGATCATGCCGATGAAGGACTCTGTCGACTTCATGCGCGCCGTCGTCTCCAAGTCGAGGAAGATGCCGGCCGCATGGCCGTCGGCAAAGAGCTCGGCGCGCTCGATGGCCTCGCCAATGTCGCGGACGGTCTGGTACGGCTTCTGCTCGAGCGCCTCCGAGATGACGTTCGGCTCGACGCCGTGGTCGAGGAGGTCTGCTGCGGCGCGCATCGTGTGCGACGTCGTGTTCGAGAAGCGGAAGAAGCCCGAATCCGTCGCGAGGCCCGTGTAGATGCACATGGCCATTTCCCTGTTGAGCGTCACGGGCAGCTCCTGCATGAGGTCGTAGATGATCTCAGCCGTCGCCGCGCGCGTCGCTGCGATATAACTGTATTCTGCCGAGCCGTCGTTCGTCTGATGATGATCGATATTGAGGAGATGCGCCGCGTGGACGGCCTTCATGGCGCAGCCCGTGCGGTCCGTCGCCGTGTCGAGCACGACGAGCAGGTCGGCCTCTACGGGCTTTTCCTCGTCGGGTCTCCCAATAATATCATATCCCGGCAGCACCGAAAAGATGGCCGGGATATCATCATCGAGCAGAACGGAAGCTTCCTTGCCGAGCGAGCGCAGGATGTGCATGAGCCCGAGCGAGGACCCGATGGCGTCGCCGTCGGGATTCTGGTGGGCTGTGATGACAATCCGCTGAGCGCTCGACAGGATGGCTGCTGTTTCACTCAATGTCACTATCATGTCAATGTTCTTCTTTCTTAACGTTATCGGTCTCTGGAGCCTTCTTCGCCTTGTCCTCGGCCTCGATCTTCAGCAGCAGCTCCTGGATGTGTGCGCTGTAGTCGAGGGATTTGTCCACGACGAAGGAAAGCTCAGGCGTGAAGCGCAGGCGGATCCTCTTGCCGATTTCGCGGCGGATGAAGCCGAGCGAACTCTGAAGTCCTGCCCAGCAGTCTTTCACCTGCTGCTCACTGCCCATGAGGCTCACGTAGATCTTGGCCTCGCGCAGGTCGCCCGTGCATTCGACGGACGTGACCGTCACGAAGCCGATGCGCGGGTCCTTGAGCTCACGCAGGATGATCTCCGAGATCTCCTGCTTCATGAGCTCCTGGACCTTCTCTACCCGGAGCTGGCTCATGGCATTCCCTCCTTTTCTGATTCATCTTCTATTTATCGTATCGTTTCTATTGCTCTATTGCGATGCGCCGCGGTTCAGTCCTTGGCGTTCTCTTTTGCCTTGGCAGCAGCGGCCTTGGCCTCTTCTTCGCGCTTCTTGGCGGCAGCCTTGTTGGCGTCGGCGATCGTCGTCGCGATCTCCTCCATCGTGTAGGCCTCGATGATGTCGCCTTCCTTGAAGTCGCGGAAGTCGACGATCGAGATGCCGCACTCGTAGCCTGCGTTGACTTCCTTGACCTCATCCTTGAAGCGGCGCAGCGAGTCGATCTCGCCGTCGAAGATCTCGATGTTGTCGCGGATGATGCGGATCTTGGAGTTGTTGCAGATCTTGCCTTCGAGCACGTAGGAACCAGCGACGAGCGCCTTCGAGAACTTCATGACCTGACGAATCTCGACGCGGCCCTGGATGACTTCCTTGTACTTCGGCTTGAGCATGCCGCTCATGGCGTCCTTGACGTCGTTGATGGCATCGTAGATGACGCGGTAGGTGCGGATATCGATGTTCTCGGTGTCGGCGAGCTTGCGCGCATTGGCATCCGGGCGGACGTTGAAGGCGATGATCAGCGCGTTCGAAGCCGATGCCAGCATGACATCCGACTCGTTGACGGCGCCGACGCCCGAATGGACGATGGAGACGCGGACCTCGTCGTTCTTGTTGAGTTTCAAAAGCGAGCTCGAGAGCGCCTCGACAGAGCCCTGTACATCGGCCTTGATGACGATGTTGAGGTCCTTGATGTCGCCTTCCTGGATCTGGTGGAAGAGGTCGTCGAGCGAGACCTTCTTGCTCTTGATGAGGTTGTTGCGCTGGCGCTCGATGCGGGCCTCGGCGATGGAGCGGGCCTGCTTCTCCTCGAGCACGGCGAGGATGTCGCCGGCTTCCGGCACGTCGTTGAGGCCGAGGATTTCAACCGGCACGGACGGGCCGGCCTTCTTGACGTTCTCGCCGCGGTCGTTGACCATGGCGCGGACCTTGCCGTACGTCGTGCCGCAGACGACGGAGTCGCCGATGCGCAGCGTGCCGTTCTGGACGAGGACCGTCGCGACAGGGCCGCGGCCCTTGTCGAGCTTGGCCTCGACGATGACGCCGCGCGCATCGCGGTTCGGATTGGCCTTGAGCTCCTTGACTTCGGCGACGAGCAGGACCATCTCGAGGAGGTCATCGATGCCGATCTGCTTCTTAGCAGAGACCGGGACCATGATCGTGTCTCCGCCGTATTCCTCCGGCACGAGACCCTGCTCCATGAGCTCCTGCTTGACGCGGTCCGGATTGGCGCCCGGCTTATCAATCTTGTTGATCGCGACGATGATCGGCACGCCTGCCGACTTCGCGTGGTGGATGGCCTCAATGGTCTGCGGCATGACACCGTCATCTGCGGCGACGACGAGGATCGCGATATCCGTGATCTGGGCGCCGCGCGCACGCATGGCCGTGAATGCCTCATGGCCCGGCGTGTCGAGGAAGACGATCTTCTTGCCCTTACAGTTGACCTGATAAGCACCGATGTGCTGCGTGATGCCGCCGGCCTCATGCGTCTGGACATGCGTGTTGCGGATACAGTCGAGCAGCGATGTCTTGCCGTGGTCGACATGGCCCATGACCGTGACGACAGGCGGGCGGAGCTTCAGCGTCTTCGGGTCGTCCTCGATCTCCGGGATTTCCGTCGGGTCGACCTCTGGCGGCAGCTCTTCGCACGTCACGCCGAATTCCGAAGCCACGAGGGCGGCCGTATCAAAGTCGATTTCCTGGTTAATCGTCGCCATGACGCCCATCATGAAGAGCTTCTTGACGACTTCCGCCGCCGTGTAGCTCATCTTGGACGCGAGGTCCTTGACGGCAATCGTCTCCGGCAGCTTGATGTGCTTCGGATGCGCGATCTCGACCTTCGGTGCCTGCTGGCCGCCGCGCTTGTTGTTGCGGCCCCTGCGGTTGCGGTCGTTCTTGCTGCCGAAGCGGTTGTTACGGTCATTGCGGTCGTTACGGCCGCCGCGCTCGTTGCGGCTACCGTTGCGGCGGTCGTTGCGATTGCCGCCGCGGTTATTGTTGCCACCGCCATTGCTGTTGCGGTTGCCGCCGTTATTGCCGCCGTTATTGTGGCTCGGGCGGTTGCTGCCCGAAGCGGCGCGGTTGCCACCATTGTTGCCACCATTATGATTGCCGTTGCCGTTATTGCGGCCCGCATCGCTGCGGCGCTCGTTGCGCTCGTTACGCTCAGTGCGGCCGTTGCTGCCGTTATTGCCGTGGTTCTGCTTGCCAGCCTGCGGCTTCTCGGCGCGCTTCTCTGCCGGCTTTGCGGCCGGCTTCTGCGCAGCCGATACTGCCGGAGCCTTTGCCTGCGGCTTAGCACCCTTGTTGCTCAGCGAATTCTTGATGGCCGTGCGCTCTTCTTCGCCGACGCTCGAGAAATTGTTGGCAGCCTTGAACTTATTGCGCTTGAGGATATCCAGAATGACTTTGCTATCCGTATTGAACTCTTTCGCGAGTTCGTAAACTCTGTATTTGGACATTAATCCACCCCCGGTTATTATTTCATACTCATGGCTCCTTCATCAGCTCGCGCAGCTTCTTCGCGAACCCCTTATCAGTCAGGGCCGCGACAGCGCGGTACTCCTTGCCGAGGCACTGGCCGAGCGTCTCCCGGTCGAGCCCCTCAAGGTAGGGAACCTTGTATCGATCCGCTAGGATCGTGTAATCTTTCTTTGTTTCATCTGAGGCATCCGCCGCCACGAAGACGAGTACGGCCTCGCGGCCCTTCAGAGCCTGCTCCACGGCAAAGGCGCCCGACACGATGCGGCGCGCCCGCTGGGCCATGCTCAGGAGGTTCGTGATGCGCTCTTCTTGGGTATGCGCCATGACTCAGCCCTCAGCCTTGTCCTCGAACAGCTCGCGCTCGAGGAGATCGTAGACGGCAGCGTCGATTGGCGACTTGAACGAACGCTCGAGGCCATGACTCTTCTTGGCCTTGTCGAAGCATTCGCGCTTGTGGCAGATGTAGGCGCCGCGCCCAGGCTTCTTGCCCGTGAAGTCCACGGAGAACTCGCCCTCGGGGCTGCGCACGATCCGCACCATTTCTTTTTTCGGGCGGCTTTCCTGGCAGCCCAGGCACATCCGCTGCGGTATCTTCTTGATCTTCATCATTCAACCTCAGCCGTGAAGGCGGCATCGCCCGTGACCTCGACCTCGTTCATGTTGGCGTCGAGCTCTTCGTCAGCGGCTTGCGACTCGCTCTTGATGTCGATCTTCCAGCCCGTGAGCTTGGCAGCGAGGCGGGCGTTCTGGCCTTCCTTGCCGATGGCGAGCGAGAGCTGGTAGTCCGGCACGACGACGCGCGAGACCTTCTCCGTCTCATTGACGGCGACGGAGACGACCTTGGCCGGGCTCAGCGCATTGGCGATGAACTTGGCCGGATTCTCGCTCCACTTGACGATGTCGATCTTCTCGCTGCCGAGCTCATCGACAATCGACTGCACGCGCAGGCCGCGGTGGCCGACGCAGGAGCCGACCGGGTCGACGTTCTCGTCCTTCGAGTAGACGGCGATCTTCGAGCGGTTGCCCGGCTCGCGTGCGACCGACTTGATCTCGACGATGCCTTCCTGGATCTCCGGCACCTCGAGCTCAAAGAGGCGCTTCAAAAGGCCCGGATGCGTGCGCGAAACGACGATCTGCGGTCCCTTGTTCGTCTTCTTGACCTCGACGACGTATGCCTTGATGCGGTCGCCGTGTGCGTACGTCTCCGTCGGGATCTGCTCCGCCGGCGTCAGCACGGCTTCCGTCTTGCCGAGATCGATGTAGACATTGTGGTTCTCAACGCGCTCGACGAGGCCCGTCAGGATGTCACCCTCGCGGCTCATGAACTCCTCGTAGATGATGCCGCGCTCTGCCTCGCGGATGCGCTGGACGACGACCTGCTTGGCCGTCTGCGCAGCGATGCGGCCGAAGTTCGCCGGCGTCACTTCGATCTCGATGACGTCGCCTACCTCATAGTCCGGCTTGATCGTGCGGGCCTGCGCCAGCGAGATCTCCGTGATCTCGTCCTCGGGGTCCTCGACGACCGTCTTGATCGCGTAGACGTGATAGTGACCCGTTTCTCTGGAAAGCGTGACGCGGACATTCTGTGCCGAGCCAAAGTTGCGCTTGTATGCCGAGATCAGGGCAGCCTCGATGGCCTCGAAGAGGACTTCTTCATCGATGCCTTTCTCCTTGCCGAGCTCTTTGAGCGTCGTCAGGAATTCCTGACCGTTGTCCTTCGCTTTCGTCGTTTTTCTTGCCAAAATAATATCCTCCCAATGAACGGGGGAAGCCCCCCCTTTTTTGCTATGTCAAAAGTCGATATGAAGGCGGACCTGTGCAATATCCGCCAGCGGGATCTTCGTCTCGCCGTCGAGCTCGATCGCATCGCCATCGAAGCCCGTGAGCTCGCCGACGAGGAGCTTCTTGCCCTCGCGCGGCGCGTAGAGCGTGACGTCGACCTTCTTGCCCTGCTCGCGCGTGAAGTCGCGCGGCTTGCGCAGGACGCGGTCGATGCCCGGCGAGGACACCTCCAGAATGTACGAATCCGGCACGACATCCCCCTTGTCGAGCGCCTCCTCGAGCTTCTCGCTCAGCGCCTGGCAATCCTCGATATCAATGCCGCCTTCCTTATCGATGTAGACGCGCAGATACCAATCGTGTTCCTTGACATACTCGACATCGACGAGCTCGATGACGTCCTGATCCTTCAGGAGCTCCTGCACGATTGCCTCTACGGCATCCTCAACCTGCTGCTTTGCCATACATCCACCTCCAGCTTTCTGCTTTTGAATCACGGTGATGCGCTCATCCGTGTCTTTCTCGCATAAGATTAAAGAGTGGGCTTGCACCCACTCTTCACTAAACAACCTTAAATTAACTATTTCATGATACCACAAAAGCCTCTGCTTGTAAAATGGTATCTGAAAAAAAGTCAGGAAAGTCACATGCTATGTTCCCGGCGCGCTTTCTGGAGCTTGCGCAGCTTATGCAGCTTGCTGCGGCGCCAGAGGAAGTAGAGCGCGGCGTTCAAGGCGATGATGGCCGTGCTGACGACGCCGTACATGAAGGGATAGCCGCACTGCGCGGCGACGATGCTAAGGAGCACGGCGGCGAGACCGACGCTGATGTCGAGCGACCAGAAGTACGTGGCCGTCGCGACGCCGGCACGCGATGCGGGGGCACTCTGAACGGCGAGCGTCTGGAAGGCCGGCGACAGTGCGCCGAAGCCGATGCCGAGCAGCGCGGCCGCGCCGAGCAGGCCGACGAGCGTCGTGACCTGGCTGAAGAAGACCATGCCGGCCGCGAAGAACGCGAAGCCCGGCCAGACCGTCCAGTCCGGCCCCTTCTCGTCGAAGAGGCGGCCGATGACGGGGCGCGTCAGGATGATGACGAAGGCAAAGACGACGAAGAACAGGCTCGTCTCCGCCTGCAGGCCGAGGCTCTTGGCGTAGAGCGGGATGAAGGTCAGGATGCCGCCGTAGGCAAAGAAGACCATGCCGCCGAGCAGTGCCGGTGCGAGCGAGCGCCGCTCGATGAAATCCGAGAGATGGAAGCCCTTCTTCGGGCGCTTGGCCGGGCGGATGACCTCATCGGGCAGGCGGCGGGCATTGGCCGTCAGGAAGGTCAAAATCGCCAGCGCCGTCATAAAGACGAAGAGCGCCGTGCCGCCGAGGTTGCCGATGATCAAGAGGCCGATGAGCGGGCCGACGACCATCGCGAGGTTCGTCGAGAGCGCGAAGTAGCCGATGCCCTCTCCCTTGCGCGAAGCCGGCAGCACGAGTGCAGCCATCGCCGCCGCAGCCGTCGTCGCGAGCGCGAAGATGCAGCCATGCAGCAGGCGCAGCACGTAGATGGCCTGCTCCGAGTGAAACCAGTTGAACGCGAACATCACGAGGAAGAACGCCGCCGTCGCCCCACGCATCAGCTTCTGCTTGTTGACGGCGTCAATGATGCGGCCGGCCAGAGGGCGGCAGCTCACCGCGCCGATCTGGAAGGCCGTCATCGCGAGGCCCGCCTCCATGTCGCCGCCTCCGAGCGTGTCCATGATGAAAATCGGCAGCGCCGCCACCATGATGTACTGCGACATGAACAAGAAGAGGTTGCTGCCTCCCATCCCCAGGAATTCCGGTGTCCATAGCTTCTCTCTCTGCATGTGATCTTCCTTTCCTATCTTAAACCCCATCAAATTTCTCTGCGGCTCAGAGCTTTGCCTCGATCTTGCGCAGCATGCGGCGCAGCTCTTCCTGCTCGTCCGTGCTCAATGCTCCGAGGAAGTCGAGGTTGGCGTGCTCGTCGAGCGCGCTGAGCCGCTCGACGCAGTCGCGCCCCTTCTCGGTCGTCCGCAGGATCATGTGGCGCATGTCGCTCGGGTCGGGCGTGCGGTCGATGCAGCCCTTGTTCTCCAGATGCGTGACGAGCGCCTTGACCGTGTTCTGGTTCTTCTCGATCCGCTCGGCGAGCGCCTTCTGGCACAGCGGCTCGTACTCCGCAATCGTCTTGAGCGCAACCCACTGCTCCACCGTGATGCCGTATTCCTTGAACATGCCATCCACCCGATAGTGAATCTTGCGCGCCACGCGGCTGATCATGTAGCCAATCGTATCATCAAGTGTCATGATCTCATCTCCCTTTTCCTATCGTAAACCTATGTATTGTACAACCAGTCCGCTGGCTTGTCAATCTTTGCGGAAAAAGAGAACGAGCTGACGCGCAGCACGGCGATCCCGAAACGGCTTGTCTATTATAATACGATATCGTAGTATAGTCAACAAGCCTGACAAGAAGGATATCCTCTGTTCGCGTGCGCATGCTTTATGGATAGGTGTATAATAGAAGCATATTAACCGACAGACCGGTAAACGACAGGAGGAATCACGATGGACATCAGCAAGACTTACCTAGCTGCCGACTCGCGTTACGAGACGATGGCCTACCCGCGCTGCGGCAGGAGCGGCCTGCGCCTGCCGCGCATTGCGCTGGGCTTCTGGCACAACTTCGGCGACACGGCAGACTACGGCACGATGAAGGCGCTCTGCTGCACGGCCTTTGACCACGGCATCACCTACTTCGACCTCGCCAATAACTACGGGCCCGCCTACGGCAGCGCCGAGCGCAACTTCGGCCAGCTCATGGACGGGCTCTTCCGCCCCTACCGCGATGAGCTCGTCATCGCGACAAAGGCCGGCTACGACATGTGGCCGGGCCCCTACGGCAACTGGGGCAGCCGCAAGTACCTGATCGCGAGCCTCGACCAGAGCCTCATACGCATGCACCTCGACTACGTCGACATCTTCTACCATCACCGCATGGACCCCGAGACGCCGCTCGAGGAGACGATGGGCGCACTCGCGCAGATTGTCAGGAGCGGCAAGGCGCTCTACGTCGGCCTCTCGAACTACGACGGCCCGACGCTCCTGCGCGCGGCGACCATCCTGCACGAACTGCACGTGCCGTTCATCGTCAACCAGAACCGCTACTCCATCTTCGACCGCACGATCGAGAAGAACGGCCTCAAGGACACCTCCGCCGACCTGGGCCTCGGCATCGTCGCCTTCAGCCCGCTCTGCCAGGGCCTGCTGACCGACCGCTACCTGCACGGCATCCCTGAAGACAGCCGCATCCACCGCGATGGCCGCTTTCTCAAGGAGAAATCCTTGACGCCCGAAAAGTTGCAAGCCATCCGCGCCCTAAATGATCTAGCCGCCCAGCGTGGCCAGACGCTCGCCGAGATGGCCCTCGCCTGGGACCTCAAGGACACGGACGTCACCACTGTCCTGATTGGCGCCTCCAAGCCCGAGCAGATCCTCGACAACATCAAGGCGATCGAGAACACGAGCTTCAGCGCCGAAGAGCTGCAGGCCATCGACGCCATCTCTTTCGCCCCCGGCGTCCAGGGACTCATACGCTGAGACACCTCCCTTCTCACTGATGCAAACAAAAAGCCGCTTCACAGCACAGGCTGCGAAGCGGCTTTTCGCTTACTCCCAGACAATCTTCATGAGCTCTGGGTAATGGTCCTCGAGCTCTTGCAGGAGGACGCGGAACATCGCGTAGACGAGGTCCCCGTCGATCTTCTCCTCACCGCAGAGGATGCAGGTGTCGAGGACGAGGTTCTCCTCGTCGTCGAGGTAGTATTTGCAGGTCTTGTATTTCTTGTTGTAGCGATTGAGCATCTCAAGCAGTTCCTCGCGGTTCTGGCCGCGCACAGCGCGCGGTACGACGAGGATGCGAATCATCGCGTAGATGCTCGTGTCGAGGATGACGACGAGCGGCAGGCGGTTGCCGCGCACTTCGGCAAACGACCGGAAAACCACCGTCTCATAGGCGTCATCGGGAATTTCCTCAATTGTGAACGTCTGAGGATGCGTCTCTTCTACATAAGCCTTGAATTCTTCTGCTTTCTTGTTCATGCTGCTCACCTTTCCTTATCTTTGGGAATGATATCGTTCGTGACTGGAAGATTTGACTTATCGATTTTTTTACGACCATGATGGCTTCCCTGGCTGATCTTGTATTTCTTTGCGGCATCGTCGAGTGCCTTGAGTACCTTGCTCTCCATATCGTCATCGCCATTGCTGTCATCGCCATCGTGATCAAGTGAATTGCCCATCGTGGCGCAGAGCGTGCGGATGAGCTTGGCGAACAGCATCTCGCGGCAGTCGACGCCGAATTTATTGAAGATCATGCGCACGTGGTACTGCACCGTGCGGTAGGTGATGTTGAGCGATGCGGCGATTTCCTGATACGTCTTGCCGTGCATCATGAGCACGAGCACCTTGCGCTGCTGTGAGCTCAGATGCGGCATCTCCTTGAGCTCGAGCTCGGAGAGTAGCTCGAGGAAGTAAGTGTAAGTCTGCCGACCGAACTGCTCCGGCCAGCGCTCATCGCCCTTCATCGGATACCAGGGGTTCGAGGTGTGAATCTGGCAAGCCAGCAGTTTACCGCCGTGCGCGCGCCGTATCGTGATGGTCGAGCGCTGGCGTTCCTGCATGACATTGCCCGTCTCAGGTCGGGCAGTCAACAAATACTCGCAGAGCACAATGCAGACCTGGTTCGTCACGAGCTGCGCATCGTAGTGCTCCTCGGATATCTCGATGAGCGGCACAGCGCCAGCATAGCGCTGCTCCGCGAAGTAATGGAGTGCCTCGTCGTAGCTGCGCAGGTATTCCCCGGGACCCACGCCAATCCAGCTGAAGCACTTCTCGTCCATCTGTTCCATGATCTGCCAGATGCTCTTGCGCTTCTGGTAGAAATCCCAGATAAAGCCCTTGGCCATCGCCTCTGCCCGATGTAAGAAATCTTCTTGTTGCATCATATCGTTCACCTCTCCTCTTTCTCCCCTTCATTTTAACAAAATAAAAAGGGGCTGACCCTGTCATATCCGACAGGGTCAGCCCCGAAATGCGAAAAAATATCATAAAATGCCATAAAACATCAGGTAACCGCCATGAAAAGTCAGGTGGACACCGCGTGTTTCTTGTGAAATCCAGCAAGACCGAGAACCAAACATATTATCGAGTTATCGGGCCGGCCCGTCTTCCTCTTTGGTTTCCGCCTTCTCCGCGCCTGACGTATCCGGCGTCTTGTCTTCCTCTTGTTCCTCCGGCTCATCCGACGGTACAATCTCTGCAGAGTCGGGCTGCTCTGATTGGTCGGACGGTCCAGATGGCACCGACTGCTCATCCGTCACAATCGGTGCTGCCTGCACTTCTGTGTCCGACGGTCTCGCGAGATCAGCAAAACCGTTCATTTCGAGCGTCCCGAGCGTCTCGAAATCGTCGGGCGTCCACGGCTTCGGCGGACGTGCGAGAATAAGCTTGGCCAGGCGCGTGCCGTCTTCGCGCGCGAGCTTGCCGTAACTGAAGCGCGGGTCCTCCGTGACCTCGCGGCCAAACCAATACGGCGGTTCGAAGGTCTTAGCCTCTTCTTCTGAACGGAACTCCACTTCGACGTAATCAAACCCCTTGAGGTGGCCGCTGTGGCGGTGGTACTCCGCGACGTGGCCGCCTGCGAGCGGCAGGCGGTAGCGGCGCTTCTCGATGAACCAAGTACCCTTCTCGAGACACTCGACGAGATGCGAGAATTCGCGCGAGCTGATTTCCGTCTCCCACTCATCGCGCACAAGACCCTCGCCGCGCTTCACCGTCAGGTAGAATTTCTCAGGCCCTTCTGAGGGGCGGACACTGCGAATGCGGATCTCAGGGAACAGCGAGACATACCCTTGCAAGATGGAATCGAACGTATCCGGCAATGCCGGAATGATATCAACAAGAAACTGACGTTCTATTTCCATATACAGCCTCCTTCCCGGTCATGATGCTCTGGCTGACCCTATCTCTTATCGTATTCATATTTCTATCACCTTCATTTGTCATGCATCATCTGTATGACATATCTTAGCATAAACTGTATTCTATCACAGAATACCTTGTTTTTCGCTTAAAAAAAGAAAATGTTCTCCCGTTTTCTACAGGAGAACATGATGGATTGATTACGAGATTAATTCTTATTTATATTTTTATATTCTTCTGCGAGCTTCTTGAAGAGAGGCAGGGAACGTTCAATCGTCTCCGTCTTGATGCAGTAGGCCGCGCGGAAGTAGCCCGGGCAGCCGAAATCCGTGCCCGGTACGAGCAGCAGGTCGTACTTCTTGGCGCGCTCACAGAACGCATAGTCGTCTTCTTCGAGCGCTTTCGGGAACAGGTAGAAGGCACCCTGCGGCTTGACGCAGGTGAAGCCTGCCTCGATGAGACCGTCGTAGAGCAGCTGACCGTTCTTGCGGTACGTCGAGATGTCGGACGGCATGCCGGCGCAGCGCGCGACGACAAGCTGCCAGAGTGACGGCGCGTTGACATGCGTGAGCACGCGGGCGGCACCGGCGATGGCGCCGTAGACCTTCGCTGAGCCCTCAAGCTCATCCGGCACGACGATGTAGCCGATACGCTCGCCCGGCAGCGAGAAGGACTTGCTGTAGGAATAGCAGACGAGCGTGTCGCGGTAGTAGAGTGGGATGTACGGGACGGTGTTGCCCTCGTAGGCGATCTCGCGGTACGGCTCATCCGAGATGATGTAGATCGGGTGGCCGTATTCCTGCTCCTTGCGCTTGAGGATAGCGGCGAGTTCCTTGATGGTCGCCTCGGAGTAAACAACACCGCTCGGGTTGTTCGGCGAGTTGACGATGACGGCCTTCGTGTGCGGCGTCAGGAGCGACTCGAAGGCCGCGAAGTCAATCTGGAAGTCCTCGACGCGCGCCGGCACGACAACGAGCTTGCCGCCGACCGACTCGACGAAGCAGCGGTACTCGGGGAAGAACGGCGCGAACGTGATGAACTCATCGTCTTCCTCGCAGAGCGCCTTGAAGCAGATCGTGATGGCGGCAGCGGCGCCGGCCGTCATGAAGAGGTTCTTGCCGGCAAAATGCGTGCCGAAGCGGTCGTTGATGCTCTTGGCGAGCGCCTCGCGGACCTGCGGATTGCCCGGGGCAATCGTGTAGCCGTGGACGGCCTCAGGCGGCATCGTCTGCAGGATATCGATAGCCGCCTGCTTGACGAAGTCCGGCGTCGGCACATTCGGGTTGCCGAGACTGAAATCATAGATATTCTCCTCGCCGACCTCCGCCGCTCGCTTGCGGCCAAATTCAAAGATCGTGCGGATCGTGGATTTTTTGGTGCCGAGCTCGTACATTTTTTCAGAAACCATTTGATAACCACCTTTTGTATCTCATGTCTTGCTTTATTTTCATGGACAGAATTCTTTCATGCTAGAACATAATTAACATTTTACCACAAACAAAGCCGAAAAAAAAGATGCCGAACAAAATTCCGGCACCTCTTCTAATGTTTGAGATGTGTGTAATATGTATAGGACAGGAATCAGGATTCCTGAAAATACCTCATCGAAACCTTCTTCCACTCGCGTTTGGTGTAGAGCATGGCGCGCTCTTCGACGCCTGTCTCGGCGGCGAGGCCGGCGACGATGCGCTCGCACTCCTCGCGGCTGTGGCCGTGGACCATCGTGTAGAGGTTGTAGGGCCAGTCGGGCGCGGTCGTGCGGTCGTAGCAGTGCGAGACGGACGGCGAGGCGGCCATCTGCTTGGCGACTTCGTCGAGGCGCTCTGGGTCGACTTTCCAGGCGACGAGCACGTTCGACGAGAAGCCGACTTCGCGGTGGCGCAACACGGCGCCCATCTTGCGGATCTTCTTCTCCTCCTCCATCGCCTTGACGCGCTCGAGGAAGAGCTCCTCGCTGACGCCGGCCTTCTCGGCCAGGACCTTGTAGGGCTCGGCGACGAGCGGGAAGTCGCCCTGCAGCGCGCAGATAATCTTCTTGTCTAGTTCATTGATTGCATTGTTTTCGTGATTCCCGTTAGTTGTGCGGTGTTCTGCCATCAGCCGGCTCCCCCTTGCTTATCCCTTTTATCAGGCCAGCTTGAACTGGACGTTGATCTTGTACTTCTTCTGCGATTTGAGATTGAGCATGCTCTCGACGCCCGGCAGAGCCCGGATCTCCGTGAGAATCTCATGCTCCTTGTCGAGTCCCGGCGTCAGCAGCGTAAACCAGAGGTTGTAGCGGCCCTCGCGCTCGTAGTTGTGGGTGGCACCCGGATAGCGGTTGATGGCCTTGGCGACGGCCTCCATCTTCTCGGGGTCGACGCGCAGGGCGACGAGCGTTCCCTTGTAGCCGAGGCGGTTTGAGTTGAAGAAGGTTCCGATGCGGCGCAGGTAGCCCTCCTCTTTGAGGACCTGCAGGCGGTCAATGACAATCTCCTCCGTCGTGCCGAGCTGCTCAGCCAAGGCAGCGAACGGGCGGCTGCAGACGGGCAGGCTGCCCTGCAGCAGGTTCAGTAAGGATTTGTCAAACGATGTCAGCTCCATGATATCTCCCCCAAGATTTCTCTCTACACAGTCTTTATGCTCCTAAAAAAATTGGACCCACGCGAAACGTGAATCCAATTCATCTTTCGTTATCTCTATTATACTAGAATCTCACGGATGACGTCAAGTAAATCTGAACGTCCTTCATTTTTTACGGAGGAGTACGGCAGGATGGAGATTTCCTTGACGCCGAGCGCGCGACGGATTGCAGCAATGTTTTTCTGGCGCGCGTTCTTGCCGATCTTGTCGGCCTTCGTCGCAATGATCAGCACGGGCACATGGTGCTCGACGAGCCACTGGAACATCTCGACGTCGGAGGCCATGGGCTCATGGCGGATGTCGATGAGCTGGCAGACGAACTGCAGTTGCGGTGAAGTCAGCAGATACTCGTCGATGAACTTCTTCCAGATCTTGCGGCGCTCCTTGCCCGTCTTGGCGTAGCCGTAGCCGGGCAGGTCAACGAGGTAGAAGTCCTTGCGCCCCTGCTCTTCCCCGCTCTCTGGGTCGCGCAGCTTTGCCGTCAACTCAAAGAAGTTAATGGTCTGCGTCTTGCCGGGCTGCGAGGAGACGCGCGCGAGGCCGCGGATGCGTGTCAGGGAGTTGATGAGCGACGACTTGCCGACGTTCGAGCGGCCGATGAAGACAACTTCCGGCAGCTCGCGCTCGGGATACTGGTCCTTCTTGACGGCCGAGGCAATGTATTTGCCCTGCGTGATGACGACCGGCTCTGCGGTCTTGGCCTTCTCATCGCTAGCTTCTGCCGGCTTTGCGTCAAGCGGTCGGTCTGTCTTCTGCTCCGTCATGGCTCTCGCCCCCTTCCTCATTTATGGATTGTGTGGATTCTACGGATGATACAGTCTTTGTATCCTGCGCGGTCTGTACCCCCTGTGGTCCCTTTGCGGCCGGAGCGGCTTTGGCCGTCTCCTTCGGCAGCAGTGCGGTCTTCAAGACCTCGTCCATGTGCGAGACCGTCACGAAGGTCAGCTTTTCGCGCACGCTCTCAGGGATTTCCTCAATGTCGCGCTCGTTTTCCTTCGGCAGGATGATGGTCTTCATGCCCTCGCGGTAGGCGGCGATCACTTTCTCCTTGAGGCCGCCAATCGGCAGGACATTGCCACGCAGGGTAATCTCGCCCGTCATGGCGACATCGCTGCGGACCTTGCGGCCCGTCAGAGCCGAGATCATGGCCGTAGCCATCGTGATGCCTGCGGACGGGCCGTCCTTCGGCACGGCGCCTTCAGGCAGGTGGATGTGGATGTCGTCCTTCTCGTAGAAGTCCTCGGGCAGACCGAGCGCTTCAGCGCGACTGCGGATGTAGGAAAGAGCGGCCTGCGCCGACTCCTGCATGACATCGCCGAGCTGGCCTGTCAGGATGAGCTTGCCCTTGCCCTTGAGCACGGTGACTTCCGTCGGCAGGATGTCGCCGCCGATTTCGGTCCAGGCCATGCCCGTGACGACGCCGACCTGCGGCTTCTTCTCCGCCTTCGTCTCGATGAACTTCTTGCGGCCGAGGAAGTCGGTCAGGTTGTGGCGCGTCACGCGGATGGGCGGTTCTTCGCCCTCGACGATCTTGCGCGCGGCCTTGCGGCAGACCTGACCGATGAGGCGCTCGAGCTCGCGTACGCCCGACTCGCGCGTGTAATATTCGATGATGTCCTGCAGGACGCCCGCGCCGAAGCGGATGTCCTTGCCCGCAAGGCCGTTCTGCTCGCGCTGGCGGGCGACGAGATAGCGCTTCGCGATCTCGAGTTTCTCGTACTCCGTGTAGCTCGAGAGTTCGATGATCTCCATGCGGTCGCGCAGCGGGCGCGGGATGGGGCCGAGACTATTGGCCGTGACGATCCAGAAGACCTTCGAGAGGTCGAACGGGATGTCGATGTAGTTGTCGCTGAACGTCTTGTTCTGCGCGGGGTCGAGGACCTCGAGGAGCGCCGCTGATGGGTCGCCGCGATAGTCGGTGACGAGTTTATCCACTTCGTCGAGCAGGAAGACTGGGTTGCGCGTGCCGACATTGCGGATGCCCTCGATGATGCGGCCCGGCATCGCACCGAGATACGTGCGACGATGGCCGCGAATCTCAGCCTCATCGCGCACGCCGCCGAGCGCAGCGCGGATGAACTTGCGCCCCGTCGCGCGCGCAATCGAAGCCGCCAGTGACGTCTTGCCGACGCCCGGCGGGCCGACGAGGCAGAGGATGGGCGCATTCTTGTCTGGCACGAGCTTGTGCACGGCGAGGAAGTCGAGGATGCGTTCCTTGACCTTCTGCAGACCGTAGTGGTCGTGATCGAGGATTTTCGCCGCCTTCTTGATGTTGACGGTGTCCTTCGACTCCTGACTCCACGGCAGGGAGAGTAGCCATTCGATATAGTTGCGGATGACACTCGCCTCGGCGTTCGTGTTGCTCATGTTCTCGAGCCGGTGGAGCTCGCGGTTGACGGCCTGGTGCACGCTCTCAGGGTACTTGCCGTTGAGGAGCGTCCCTTGGTACTCTATGATGTCAGACATGACGTCATCCTTGTCGCCGAGCTCCTTGCGGATGACCTTGAGTTGCTCGCGCAGGTAGTAGTCACGCTGGGCTTTGTCCATCTGCTTGCGGACCTTGACGTCGATGTTCTGCTCCATGCGCAGGAGCTCGATCTCATGCGAGAGGTCGTATGAGAGCAGCTTGAGGCGGTCCCGTATGTTGATGCTTTCGAGCAGGTCCTGGCGCGAGTCGATCTTGAGGTTCAGATGGCTCGCGATGAGGTCGGCCAGCCGGCCGGCGTCGTCGATGATGGCGACGGAGACGAGCGTGTCGGGCGGGATGCGCTTCGAGAGCTTGACCCACTCCTCGAAGAGGTGGACGACGGAGCGCGTCGCGACCTCGATGTCCATCGAGGTGTAGATTGGGTCGGTGTAGACTTTGGCCTTGACTTCATCGTAGTTCTCGAGCCGGTGGTAGTCATCGATGCGCGCGCGCTTCTCGCCCTCGACGAGCACGCGGACCGTGCCGCCCGGCAGCTTGATGAGCTGGTTGATGACGGCGACTGTGCCGTAATTGTAGAGATCCTCGCGGCCCGGGTCGTCCTTGTCGGCGTCGAGCTGGGCGACGAGCAGGATGCGGCGGTCCTCCACCATTGCCCTTTCCAGGGCGGCAAGCGACCGCTCGCGGCCGACGTCGAGATGGATGATCATGTAGGGAAAGACCACCATGCCGCGCAGCGGCAAGAGTGGCAGGGTCTTCATCTCGGGCGGCATGCGTTTCGTCGGTGCAACGGGTGCCTTTTGTTTCTCGTTCTTTTCTGGTGCTTCTGACATATTATCCCTCCCCTTATCGATATCTTGTATCTTATATTCTATGGATCTTGTGGATAAAAAGACAAGGCGCTGCTATTGCAGCGCCCTGTCTTGCATCGTATCAGGCCGATGCTTCCTTGCCACCCTTATCGTCCTTGTCGGGCTTATCGGTCTTGTCTTTGTCCGTATTCCCGCTCTTGTCGATGGTCAGGATGGGTTCTTTCTTGGATGTGATGACGTCCTTCGTCACGCGGCAGGCGGTCACGCCCTCGATCGACGGCACATCGTACATGACGTTGCGCATGATGCCTTCGATGATGGAGCGCAGGCCGCGAGCCCCTGTCTTGCGCTTGAGCGCCTCCTTGGCGATCTGGCGCAGGGCGTCGTCGTCAAACGTCAGCTTGACTCCATCGAGCTCGAGGAGCTTCTGGTACTGTTTGACGAGTGCGTTCTTCGGCTTCGTCAGGATGTTGACGAGTGCCTCTTCGTCGAGCGCGTCGAGCGTCACGACGACAGGCAGTCGGCCGATGAATTCTGGGATCAGGCCGCTCTTCAAGAGGTCTTCCGGCAGCACCTTGCGCAGCGTGTCGCCGATGTTCCTCTGGCGCTTCGACTTGATCGGCGCACCAAAGCCCATCTGCTTCTGACCGAGACGCGACTCGATGATCTTCTCGATGCCGTCAAAGGCACCGCCGCAGATAAAGAGGATGTTTGTCGTATCGATCTGGATGAGTTCCTGATGCGGATGCTTGCGGCCGCCCTGCGGCGGCACGGAAGCCGTCGTGCCCTCAAGGATCTTTAAGAGCGCCTGCTGGACACCCTCGCCCGACACGTCGCGCGTGATGGACGGGTTCTCAGACTTGCGCGCAATCTTATCGATCTCGTCGATGTAAATGATGCCGCGCTCCGCCTTCTCAACGTCGTAGTCCGCAGCCTGGATGAGCTTCAGGAGGATGTTCTCGACATCCTCGCCGACATAGCCGGCCTCCGTCAGCGCCGTCGCATCAGCGATGGCGAACGGCACATTGAGGATGCGGGCGAGCGACTGGGCGAGCAGCGTCTTGCCGCTGCCCGTCGGGCCGATCATGAGGATGTTCGACTTCGAGAGCTCGACATCCTCACCCGGCTTGCCCTGACCCATGTTGATGCGCTTATAGTGGTTGTAGACAGCCACGGACAAGGTCTTCTTGGCCTCGTCCTGTCCAATGACGTACTGGTCGAGGATTGCGCGGATGTCCTTCGGTTTTGGGACGTCCTTGAGCTCGACCTCGACATCATCGTTGAATTCCTCTTCGATGATCTCATTGCAGAGCTCGATGCATTCATCACAGATGTAAACACCCGGACCAGCGACCAGCTTGCGCACCTGGTCCTGCGTCTTGCCGCAGAACGAGCACTTGAGCTGGCCTTTCTCATCCCCAAACTTCAACATGACATCACCTCTTATGCCTTGGTCTCCGATTTCTTGCCCTTCTTGACAGGACGAGTGATCACTTCGTCGACCAGGCCGTACGCCTTGGCTTCTTCTGCCGTCATGAAGTTATCGCGCTCCGTATCCTGCACGACCGTCTCGCGGTCCTTGCCCGTCGACTCCACGAGGATGTCGTTGATGACCTCGCGGATGCGCTGGATCTCGCGCGCCTGGATCTGGATGTCCGTCGACTGACCCTGAGCGCCGCCGAGCGGCTGATGGATCATGATGCGGGCATTCGGCAGCGCATAGCGCTTGCCCTTGGCGCCTGCCGTCAAGAGCAGCGCGCCCATGCTCGCTGCCTGGCCGATGCAGATCGTCGACACGTCCGGCTTGATATACTGCATGGTGTCGTAGATGGCAAGGCCTGCCGTGACAACGCCGCCCGGGCTGTTGATGTACAGATGGATGTCCTTGTCCGGGTCTTCCGACTCGAGGAACAAGAGCTGCGCAACAACCGTATTGGCGACAGCGTCGTCAATCGGGCCGCCCAGGAAGATGATGCGGTCCTTCAAGAGGCGCGAGTAGATATCGTACGCGCGCTCGCCCGTATTGGAACGCTCCACTACCATTGGTACATAACTCATAGGTATACCCCCATATCAGGGATCTTATTTGGCGATGTTATCGATGATGAACTGAGCCGTCTTCTTGCGGAGTACGGATGCAGCCAGATCGCCAATACGACCCTGTTCCTTGATGATCTTCTGGACCTGCTGCGGCGTAGCACCGTAAGCAGCTGCCATAGCAGCGACTTCTTCGTCGAGGTCCTTTGCTTCTACTTTGATGTCCTCAGCCTTGGCGACTTCCTCGAGCATGAGGTCCGTCTTGACGTTCTTCTCAGCCGTCTCGCGATACTGCTCACGCAGCTTGGCGATATCCGTGCCAGCGTACTGCAGGTACTGCTCGAGCTTCATGCCCTGCTGCTCGAGGCGCATTGCCATCTCCTGGATCATAGCCGTGACGCGGTTGTCGATCATGACAGCCGGGATGTCGACCGTGATGTTGTTCGTCGCCATCTCGATGGCAGCGCTTTTCTGGTCGTTCTCAGCCGTGCGCTCAGCGTTCTCCTCGAGGTTCTTGCGGATGTCAGCCTTGAGTTCATCGAGCGTCTCGAACTTGCTGACCTTCTTGGCGAGCTCATCGTCGATAGCCGGCAGTTCTTTCGTCTTGATGCTGCGGATCGTGCACTTGAACGTAGCGTCCTTACCAGCGAGCTCTTTTGCATGGTACTCTTCCGGGAACTTGACGTTGACGTCGCGCTCCTCGCCGATCTTTGCGCCGACGAGCTGATCCTCGAAGCCCGGGATGAAGCTGTTGGAGCCAATCTGCAGCGGGTAATCCTTGCCCTCGCCGCCATCGAATGCCTCACCGTCAACGAAGCCCTTGAAATCGAGCGTCGTGAAGTCGCCGTCTTTTACCTCAGCGCCTTCCGGTGCATCGACGAGCTTGCCCTGGCGGTCCTGGAACGTCTTGAGCTGCTTCTCGACATCCTCATCCGTGATGTTCACTTCGTTCTTCGGCACGTTGAGGCCCTTGTAGTCACCGAGCTTGACTTCCGGACGCGGCGTGACCGTTGCCTTGAAGACGAGGTCCTTGCCCTCTTCCAGCGTCTCGATGTCGACGCTCGGACGCGTTACCGGATCGATCTTCTGCTCATCGAATGCCTTGCTGAGGGCCTTCGGAGCAACGATGTCGAAAGCCTCCTGCAGGACAGCATCCTTGCCGACGTGGCGCTCGACGATCATGCGCGGAGCCTTGCCCTTGCGGAAGCCCGGGATGCTGACGCGATTTGCGAGGCGCTTGCACGCCTGCTCGACTGCCTTGTTGACCTCTGCTGCTTCGACTTCAATCGTCAGAGTGACCTGCTGGTTCTCTCCATTTTCTACCGTAACTTTCATTGTGTGAAATGACCTCCTGTATCATCTTATTGCAATCATGATTGGCCAGTTCCGGCTTATCAGCCACAAAAACATGCCATATGGATTTTATCATAACATAAAATGCGCAGAAATACAAGGATTTCTGCGCATCAGAGAGCGATAAAGTCAAAATATCAAGTTCAACTCACTTCAAGAGATCCGTCATGCGGGTCAGCGGCTGCGAAAGGTCCATGTGGCCGCCGAGCGACTCGACTTTCTTGCCGTCGATGAGAATCTGGACCTTCTTGACCTCGGGGAACTCGGTCAGCGTGTCGACGATCGAGCCGACGAGCATCGTCTCACCTGTCGAGCCGCCGACGAAGTCCTTGCGCAGGTCACCCGTGAAGTCGACCGTCGCCGTGCCGTTCGCGACCTTGACGCTGCGGAGCTTCGTCTGCTTCGGGATGATGTTCGTCTGGCCCTTCTCCGTCGTGCCCTCCAAGAGCGACTCCATCGCCGCCGTGTACTTCTCCTGCTGGTCGAGCGTGATCGTACGCTTGTCGGCGATGAGCTTCATGCCCTGCTCATCTGGATAGTAGACCTTGATCGTGAGCTTCTGCTCTTTTTTCTCGGCGCTTGAGCTCGAGGACGAAGCGGCCTGCGGGGCGCTCTCGCTCTGGACTGACGCCGAGGAACTGCCATCCGGCGTGCCCTTGCCCGTCGTCCCTGAGCCGCAGCCGGCGAGGAGGGCGAGCGCGAAGATCGCGAGCCCCAGCATTGCGTAACGGACATATTTCTTCATCATAGTTCATCTCCTGTTCCGTCTATTCCATCTGCTTCTTGATACTTCTAGATTCGAGATTTGCCGTGCGATTCCCTGCCTCAGTTGCCGCTGAAGTAGCGGCTGATGGCGCGCGCGATGCCCTCGGCGAGCTTCATCTGGTACGCAGGGCTGGCGAGCAGCTGCTCTTCCTTGGGATTCGTGACGAAGGCGAGCTCGGCGAGCGTCGCCGGCATGCTCGAGTGCTTGATGACATAGAAGTTTGCCGTCTTGACGCCGCGGTTGAAGAGGCCGCCGGCCTGCTCAAGCTCCTCATTGAGCAGGGTCGCGAGCCGCTCGCCCCTCGGCGAGCCCGCGTAGTAGTACGTCTCCATACCGTTCGATGCCGGATTCGAGAAGGCATTGCAGTGGATCGAGACAAAGATCTCCGCGCCCGGCGTGTACTCGCCGACATTGACGCGCGCCTGGAGCTCCTGACGGTCCGACGCATACGGACCGTAGACGTCAACGTCCTTGTCGCGCGTCATCGTGACGCGCGCGCCCGAGTTCTCGAGGATGGACTGCAGGTCCTTCGAGACGGCGAGCGTCACCGAAGCCTCCGTCACGCCCGTCGGCCCGACGGCACCCGTATCGCTGCCGCCGTGGCCCGGGTCGATGACGATGGAGTGCCCGCTGACACCCGCGACGCGCGAGCTGTTCGCCGTGCCGCCCGTGGCGAAGATGTCGATGACGAGGCGGTAAGGCTTCTTCGCCTTGCGGTCGGCCGGCTCCGCATGGACGGCGTAGCTGCCGTCGATCACGGGGTTCTTGCAGTCGATGCGGACCTGCGTGTGGCGCGCCTCGAGCTCACGGATGTGCAACGCTTTGGCGAGCTTGCTGCTGAACCTGTAGTCGGACTTGAGCTTGCCCGGCTCCGTGTTCGAGAGGTCGATGACGAGCTGCTTCTGCAAGTACGGATGCGCCGTGACGTCATACGTCACATTGTCGCGGTCCATGCCGATCTCGATGCGCAGGGCCTGCCGCCCGTCGACCTCGGTCTCATACGACTGGAAGTAATTGAGTTTATGCACCGCTTCGCGCTTCGCGGCCTCACTGCTCTGCGGCAGGATGGCCGAGAGGCACGCGAGCAGCATGAAGCATAGCGCTGCTGCGCGGCATATCTTGCTGAACAAAAAGGGTTCCTCCTTCTCTAGTCCTTCATGTATGTCTTGATTCATGCATCAATCGTCTTTGAGAAGGTCGAGCGCTTCCTGCTCGGCTTTCTCCGTCGCTTCCTTGTCGTAGGCGATGTCGATCTTCAAATAATCGCCCTCACCGACGCCCTCGGGCAGGAAGCACTTCGGGAAGTTGACTTTCTTCATCTCATCGCCGAGCAGCAGCACGGCGAGGTCGTCCTCAAAGCGGTCGAGATATGCAGAGATCATTGTGCATCGCCCTCCTCTGCCTTGATGCTGTAGTCCTTGCCATTCGTCGTGACGGTGATTGTACCGTTCTTGTCGGTCTCGTAGACCTTGCCCTTGTAGACTTCACCCTTGTCGTTCTTGACGAGCTTCGTCTTCTTCTGCGAGCCGTCGCGGCGGTCCTTGTAGGTGCTCTGGCCGAGGTAGCGCGCGAGCACGTCTGTGTGCGGATGGCCGTAGTCATTGCCCTTGCCACAGGAGATCAGCACGGCCTCCGGCCAGACGGCCTTGAGGTACGGCACGGAAGAACCCGTGCTGCTGCCATGATGCGGGCTCTTGAGAATCGTGCTCCTGAGGTCCTTGGCGTCCGACTTCAGCAGCTGCTCCTCGACCGGCTGCTCGGCGTCGCCCGTGAAGAGCATCGAGAAGTCGCCATAGGTGAGCTTGCCGACGATCGACTCATTGTTCGGGTCGTGCTTGTAGCCCTTCTGCGTGCCCTTCTCGACGAGTTCCTTCGTCGGGTAGAACACCTTGAACGAGACGCCGCCGCCAAAGTCGAGCACATCACCGGCCTTGAGGGCCGTGTGCTTGATGCCCTTCGACTTGAGCTGCTTCATGTAGCCGATGTAGAGCTTCGACGTCGACGGCATGCCGTTGTCGTAGACCTCGCCGACCTGGTAGTCCTTGAGGAGAACATCCATGCCGCCGATGTGGTCGGCATGCGGATGCGTCAGGATGACCTTGTCGATCTTCTTGACACCCGCCTTGTCGAGCTCACGCTTGAACTTGTCGCGCTCGTCGACATCGCTCGTGTCGATGAGCACCGTCTGCTCCGCTGTCTGGATCAGGATGGAGTCACCCTGGCCGACGTTGAGCATCTTGATCGTGACATCCTTGCCAGCCTGTGCCGCCGATGACGATGTGGCGGACTTGGCTGCGCTCGAGGACGAAGTCCCCTGGCTACCGCCGCAGCCCGTCAGCACGGCGATGGCGAGCATGAGGATGCCGAGAATCATGCCGATTTTCTTTCTCACTGTCTTTCCCCCTAAAAAGCAAACATTCTTTTCCTAAATAAATATAGCATGGCGTCAGAGCAGGTAGTGCTCGATGCCAGCGGCCACACCATCTTCGTCGACAGACGGCACGATGTGGTCGGCAATCGCCTTGAGCTGCGGCCGCGCGTTGTCCATGACGAGGCTCGTGCCGACCGTCGTCATCATCTCGATGTCGTTGAGTCCGTCGCCGAAAGCGAAGCTGCGCTCGACTGGGATGCCGAGGTATGCGAGCGCGTGCAGGATGCCCGAACCCTTCGTGACGTCGCTGGCGTAGAGCTCCATGTTCTTCTTGTGGTACGGGTCCATGAGGCCCGTGAGCCCCGGCCATGCGAGCAGCTTGTCGAAGAGACCGTGGCCGCCCGGGTCTTCCGAGGCGAATTCCATCTTGGCGACGGGAACTTTCGCAAGGTTGTAGTCGCGCACGAACTGCGTGACATCGACATCGATGCTGCGGTAGAAATTCTCCGTCAGCTTGTATTCCGGCTTGAGATAGACGTTTCGCGGCCCCTCGAGGATGTACTCGACGCCATGCTGTTCGGAGAGCGCGGCAATCTGCTCGACGGTCGACTGTGGCAGCATCTGCTTGTAGATGGTCTTATCGCCGAGCAGCACGACGGCGCCGTTCATGAGCACATAGCCGTCGAACAGGTCCTGCTGCACGAGCTCTGGGTCGAGATAGGCATACGGCCTGCCGCTCGCGATGAACGTGCAGTTGCCCGCCGCGCGCAGGGCGCGGATGGCCTTCTTGACGGCCGGCGCGATCTGCGTCTGTCCCTTCATGATGTTGATCAGCGTGCCGTCGATGTCAAAGAAGACGGCTTTCTTCTCCTGTGTCACAGGCAGTCCCCCTTATTCCCCAGTCAGTTCATCGCGATTTGCGGTAGTAGATGTAACAGCGGACGAGCGTCAGCACAAACCAGATGACGATCGTCACCGTGAAGATCCAGTCGACGGTCTCCATCTTCGAGAAGTCCATCACCGAGAGGATGCAGATGGCCGCGATGGCAATCACGCCGTCCATCGGCTTGAGAGCCGCCGAGAGCCAGCTCTCGCTTTCTCTGTCGTTCTTTCCATTCATTCTGCTCAAATCAAAGACTCCAATCTCGTGTATTCTTGCTTTTATACTACTCGAGATTGGAGTCAGATTCAAGTTATTTCAGAACCTCGATGGTGCATTTTTTGCGTTCATCAACGGTATTCGAGGTCGCGCGTGCCGCGGCGGATCTCCTCGGAGACGGGCAGGCTCGCCTCGTAGCGGCGCACGATGACGGATGTCGTCAGCACGCCGGCGAGCAACACGATGGCAACGAGCAGGATGACGCGCGCCGTCGAATTGTCGCTGTCGCCATCATCCGAGAACAGGCCGCCGAGCCCCTGCTGCACGCTGTCGAGCGCCGGGCCGAAGCTCTGGATCGCGTTGTAGGTGTTGTAGGCCTGCGCGAACGTGTTCCAGCCAGCCACGCCGAGATTCGAGAGCGACTTGTCGCGCGCGAAGGCGATCCACGACTGGATCGTGATGAAGATGCCCGAGCCAATGAGCGGCACGATCAGCATGATGTAGATGAGGTTCATCATGACGCCGAGCATCGCGGCAGGCAGGTAGCCCGTGCTCACGGCGATGTAGCCGACGACGACGACGTAGACAAAGGTGAAGCCGGCCGCCGACTGGATGGCGCCGCACCAGGCCAGCAGGCGGACCCAGCCGCCGACGGCCTTCGATTCGGCCCAGATGCGCCCGACGTTGCGGGCATTGAGGAAACTGATGACGAGATTGAGTCCGAGGACTAAGAACAGCATCAGCATATCTATCACTCCTTCTGTAATCTGGCTATCAGTATACGAGGCATTTCTGAAAAGTAACGGAAAGACGACGAAATATCACGAAGCCTTTCCGTCTGCTGCCGCGCTCTGCTTGGCGGCGAGCGTCTTCTCCATCGTGTCGTGGATGAGTTTGGCGTAGGCCGCCGTGCCCTCGTCGTTCGGATGGATGCCATCGCCGCCGAGCCAGTCGGTGTGCTGCGAGATGAGTCCGTACCAGTCGACGATCGTCACGTTCGGATGGTCCTTGACCATGTTCGCGAGGTAGTCGTTGTTCGTCTGCTGCCATGAGAGCTCCGGGCAGTAGACATTGACCCAGAAGATGTTGCGGTCAGGTCCGAGGTACTCGAGCAGAGCGCGCGTCTGGACTTCGTACTTCTCATAGCCGGCAATCGGGCCGTTCGTGCCGAGCGCGATGACGACGTTCTTGCCGAGGCGTCCCTGCGCATCCATCTGCTTGGCCGCATCGAGACCGCCGCCGACGTAGCGCGAGACCTCCGCGTCGATGATGCAGCCCGGCAGGACCTTGCGCAGCTCGCCAGACGAGCCGAGCATGACCGAGTCGCCGATGCAGGCGACGCCGGAGAGGTCGACATCCGCCGGTGCCGCGGCATTTTCGCTCTGCCCGGCCGCTCCCGCTGCGGCCTGATCATTGGCCGCCTGCTGCGCTGCGGCGTTGGCTGCGAGCTTTTCCTGCAACTCGCCCGTGTCGCTGACCTTCTGATCGGCCGAGACAGCAATCGCATGGCCGCCGAAGCCCATCATGGCGAGGCCCGGCAGGGTGAAGACCGTCAGGAAAATGCAGGCCGTGACGACGTGGCGGCCGTTGATGGCCGGCAGGCGGCGGCTCGTGATGACGTTTGCGAGCGCGTCCGACCAGACGGTCAGCACGAGGATTGCGGCGATCTCAAGCGCTATGTAATACGGCAGCTGCGTCCAGCCGAGCTTGGCGAAGAGGTAGATGACGGGGTACTGCCAGAGGTAGATGCCGAAGCTGCGCTTGCCGAGCCAGCCGAGCCAGCGCAGTTTCGGGCTCTCGAGCGCCGCGCCGATGAAGAAGCGGTCGTCAGCCGTCAGCAACAAGAGCGCACAGAAGAGCACAGTCATCGCGAGCATGCCCCACTCGTAGACGTAGGCGGACTGGCCATCAAAGATGAAGTACGCGGCAATCGAGGCACCCACGAGCACGGGCCAGGCGAGATAGCCGAGCAGCATCCTGTACTTGCCGAGGCGCGCGCGGATGGTCGACCCACCAGAGGCCGAGCACGGCGCCGAAGAGCAGCGCGTAGACGCGCGTGTCCGTGCCGTAGTAGAGGCGCGTGACGTCCATGTCCGGCTCGTACAGCAGCGGCATGACGACCGCCGAGCCGAGCGCGAACACGGCAAGGACGAAGAGCCCCGCGCGGCGCCCGACGAGGATGTCGAGGAAAGCGTAGAGCGCGAAGAGCAGCGGCCAGACGAGATAGTACTGCATCTCGATGCCCATGAACCAGAGGTGCGTGAACGGCGAGGCGTTCGTCAGGCGCGTGAAGTAGTCAGCGTTCTGCGCGATTTGCCACCAGTTGTTGTAGCCCAGGATGACCGAGAGAAACTCCGGCCGGATGGCCGCGACCGCCTTTGGCAGCACGAACTGATAGATGCCGATCGTCGTCAACAGCACGATGAAGAGCGACGGGTAGATGCGCTTGATGCGCTTCCAGTAGTATGCTTTCACGCGGAAGCGGTGCTCGAGCCAGCTGCGCTTGCTCGTGTAGGCGAGCAGGAAGCCCGTGAGCACGAAGAACAGCGAGACGCCGAGGTAGCCGCCCGGCAGCCGCTCGGGGAACATGTGAAAGAGCGTGACGCCGACAATCGCCAGTGTGCGCAGCACATCGAGGCCGTCGATGTGCCGCCTGCCCGCCACTTCACGTCCAAATAATGACAAGGTGATCAACTCCTAAAACAGATTGATAGAATGGGTTTCCCGGAAGGGCTTCAGGCCTGCCCCTCACATATAGTTAATAATATAGAGTGAGAAGAAGGAAAAAGCAAGCCCAAAAACGAAAAACACAGGGAAAAAGCAACATCACAATGCTGGTACCAATCCCTTCTATAAAATAAGAAAGGAAACGAGGAAGAAGAACATGAGAAAACGAAATCCATCCGCGCTGCTCGCCCTGGGCCTCACCCTGCTGGCCCTGCCAGCCTCTGCCCTCGCCGCCTCCTACCCTGCCACTGATCCCGCCATCCACTACGAGGGGCGCTGGCAAGAGGCGGCGGACGGCTGCTATGAGACGGCGCAGGGAGCCGTCTACCTTGAGACCATCTTCACGGGGACGAGCGTCGCTGCAAAGCTCGATGACACCGCGAACCGCTGGCTCGTCTCAATCGACGGCGGCCCGGCGCGCAAGATACGCGCAGCCAAGGGCAGTCCGACCGTACTTGCCGACAATCTGCCAGCAGGGCGCCACGTGCTGCGCCTTGAGCGCGCGACCGAGGGCTCGTACGGCGTTAGCCGCTTTGCGGGGCTCGAGGCCGACTCTATCGAAGCGCCCATGCGGCAGGCCTCGCGCCTGCGTCTCGAATTCGTCGGCGACTCTATCACGGCGGGCTTCCGCAATGACGGCAGGAAACACGGCAAAAACGATGCCGACATCGAGGACGGCTCCATGTCCTTTGCCCCGCAGCTCGCGCGCCTGCTCGATGCCGACTACAGCGTGCTCGCCAAGTCCGGCGAGGGCGTCGTACACAACTGGGGCGCCGGCTGGCCAGACCGCGGCCTCCATACAGCGGAGCGCTATCCCTGGACTTTCTACGGCGCGCGCAAGACCGCAGGCAACACCATCTGGCAGTCTGAGCGACTGCCCGTCTCGGCCGTCATCCTCGCACTCGGCACGAACGATTTCAGCGACGCGAAGCGCCGCCCCTATCATGAGGAATACGTGCAGGCGTGGACAAGCCTCATGCGCCGTGTTCATGCGATGAACCCCGAGGCCCCCATCATCTGCCTCGAGCCCGTGCCCGCTGCCATCTCGCCGCTCGCGGGGCTCTGGATCAAAGAGGTCTGCGAGCGCATGCAGGGCGAGGGCATCGCAGCGCACTACATCGCGCTCAATGCAAACAGCCCGCTGCTCGCGCCCGAAGACTTCGTCGGCGACGGCACGCATCCGACAAAGGCGGGCTCCGCGAAGCTCGCCGCCTACCTCGCCCCGCGCATCGCGCCGCTGCTGCCCAAGGAATGAAGCCACTGCAGACAGGAGAAGCCCGCTTCCCCACCGCTCGCAAGAGCGTGGAGAGAAGCGGGCTTCTCTTTTATCTATGAACTTGTTAGAGTCTGTTCTGGTCTTACTTGACCTGGATCTGCTTGTCGGCAGCCTTGTCGGAGACCTTCTCCTCGGCTGCGAGCAGGTCCTTCGCAGCGTGGAGCTGGAGCTCCACCTGCTTGTAGGACGTGCCGCCGAGCGAGTTGCGGTTCTTGACGCACGTCTCGGGGCTGATGGCCTCCTTGATGTCGGCGCCGAAGAGCGGCGAGAGCTTCTGGAAGTCCTCGAGGCTCATGTCCTCGAGGTAGATGCCCTTCTCAATGCAGTCGTGGACGGCCTGGCCCGAGACGGCATGCGCCTTGCGGAACGGCATGCCCTTCTTGACGAGGTAGTCGGCGAGGTCGGTCGCATTGGAGAAATCCTCCGTGACGGCCTTCTTCATGACATCCTTGCGGACCTTCATGCCGCGGATCAGCTGCGCGTAGACGGCGAGGCTGAACTTCACGGTGTCGATCGCGTCGAAGATGCCCTCCTTGTCCTCCTGCAGGTCCTTGTTGTAGGCAAGCGGCAGTCCCTTGACGGTCGTCAGCATGGCCATGAGGTGGCCGATGACGCGGCCCGTCTTGCCGCGGACGAGCTCGGAGACATCCGGGTTCTTCTTCTGCGGCATCATCGAGGAGCCCGTGCAGTGTGCATCGTCGAGCTCGACGAAGTGGAACTCGCGGCTGCACCAGAGGATCGTCTCCTCCGAGAGGCGCGAGAGATGGACCATGAGGATCGAGGCTGCGGCGAGGAACTCCATGATGTAGTCGCGGTCGCTGACAGCGTCGAGGCTGTTCGTATAGATGTTCTCGAAGTTGAGTTGCTTCTGCACGAACTCGCGGTCAATCGGGAACGTCGTGCCCGCGAGCGCACCAGCGCCGAGCGGCATGATATCCGCGCGCTTGTAGACGCCCTCGAAGCGGGCGAAGTCACGCGAGAGCATGCCGAAGTACGCGAGCAGATGGTGCGAGAACAGGATGGGCTGGGCGCGCTGCAGATGCGTGTAGCCCGGCATGATGACATCGCTGTACTTCTCCGCCGTCTCGACGAGCGCGCGCTGGAGATTCTCGATCTCCTTCTGCACGGCCACGATCTCGCGGCGCACGTACATGTGCGTGTCGAGCGCGACCTGGTCGTTGCGGCTGCGCGCCGTGTGCAGGCGGCCGCCGGCCTCGCCGATGGCGTCGGTCAGGCGCTTCTCGATGTTCATGTGGATGTCTTCGAGGTCGACGGAGAACTCGAAGTTGCCCTCCTCGATCTTCTGCAGGATGTCCTTGAGCCCCGCGACGATCTTATCGCGGTCCTCGTCCGTGATGATGCCGCATTTCGCGAGCATCGTCGCATGCGCAATGGAACCAGCGATATCCTCGTGGTACATGCGCTTATCGAAATTGATGGAGGCCTGGAACTCGTTGATCATCTCATCGGTCGACTTGGAGAAACGGCCTCCCCACATTGCTTTGCTCATTTACCGGTCTTCTCCTGCATCAGGGCACGTACCTTGAGCGGCAGGCCGAAGAGGTTGATGAAGCCCGTGGCGTCAGCCTGGTTGTAGACATCATCGTGCTCGAACGTGACGAATTCCTTGCTGTAGAGGGAATACGGGCTCGTGGAGCCAGCGGAGATGATGTTGCCCTTGTAGAGCTTGAGCTTGACCGTGCCCGTGACGGTCTGCTGCGTGCTGTCGACGAAAGCGGACAGCGCTTCGCGCAGCTGGCAGAACCACATGCCATCGTAGACGAGCTCGCCGAAGCGGACGGCGACGTGCTGCTTGAAGTGGAACGTCATGCGGTCGAGGCAGAGGTACTCGAGCTCGCGATGTGCGTAGTAGAGGATCGATCCGCCCGGGTTCTCATAGACACCGCGGGACTTCATGCCGACGAGGCGGTTCTCGCAGATGTCGACGATGCCGACGCCGTTGCGCGCGCCAATCTCGTTGAGCTCGGTCAAGAGAGCGACCGGGTCCATCTTCTTGCCGTTGACCGCGACCGGCTCGCCCTTCTCGAAGTCGACCGTGACGTATTCCGGCTCATCCTTCGCATCTTCCGGTGCCTTGGAGATCAGGAACATGCTGTTGTGCGGCTCGTTGGCCGGATCCTCGAGGTCGGAACCCTCATGGGAAAGATGCCAGATGTTGCGGTCCATGGAGTACGTCTTGTTCTCCGTCGCGATGGGGATGCCGTGCTTCTTGGCGTACTCGATTTCAGCGGAACGGGAATCGAGGTCCCACTCACGCCACGGAGCGATCAGCGTGATGTTCGGTGCGAGTGCCTTGACCGTCAGCTCGAAGCGGACCTGGTCGTTGCCCTTGCCCGTAGCGCCGTGAGCGATGGCGTCAGCGCCCTCTTTCTTGGCGATCTCGACGAGCTTCTTCGCGATGATTGGGCGTGCAAACGACGTGCCGAGCAGGTACTTATCCTCGTAGACAGCACCGGCCTTGAGCGTCGGCCAGACGTATTCTTTGAGGAACTCTTCCTTGAGGTCCTCGATGTAGACCTTGGAAGCACCGGATTTCAGGGCCTTGTCGTGTACGGCGTTGAGCTCGTCACCCTGTCCGACATCGGCGCAGACTGCGATGACTTCACAGCCATCGTAATGCTCCTTGAGCCACGGGATGATGACGGAGGTATCGAGACCGCCCGAGTATGCGAGTACGACTTTCTTGATCTTAGCCATGATAAAAACCTCTTTTCCTATGATTCCTTCCCTCTCCCACTGTCATTGTGAGACCGGGACGATGTTACACGATATGCAGCAGTGCGTCTCTCAATCTGCCATGGTCAGCGCCATGATGGCCTTCTGCGTGTGCAGGCGGTTCTCCGCCTCGTCGAAGATGACATTGGCGTTGGCCTCGAGGACCTCCTCCGTGATCTCCTCGCCGCGGTAAGCCGGCAGGCAGTGCATGACGATGACGCGCTTGTCGGCGCCCTTCAAGAGCTCCTTGTTGACCTGGTACGGAGCGAAGATCTTCTTGCGCGCCTCATGCTCGGCCTCCTGGCCCATGCTGGCCCAAGTGTCGGTGACGACGATGTCGGCATCCTTGACGGCCTCCTTCGGGTCCGTCACGAGGCTGAGCGCTGCGCCCGTCTCCTTGGCATCCTCGAGTGCGTTCTTGAAGACCGTCTCATCCGGGCGGTAATCCTCCGGCGTCGCTGCGACGAACGTCATACCGACCTTTGCGCATCCGTAGAGGAAGGAGTTCGTCATGTTGTTGCCGTCGCCGACGTAGGCCATCTTGAGGCCCTTGAGATTCTTGCCCTTGTACTCCTCGATCGTCAGGAGGTCGGTGAGCACCTGGCACGGATGCAGCAGGTCCGTCAGCGCGTTGATGACGGGGATGTCCGCCCACTTGGCGAGCTCCTCGACGCGGTCATGGCCGAACGTGCGGATCATGATGCCGTCGAGGTAGCGCGAGAGCACGCGCGCCGTGTCACGGATAGGTTCGCCTCGCCCGAGCTGGAGGTCACGGTTCGAGAGGAAAAGCGCCTGTCCGCCGAGCTGGTACATGCCCGTCTCAAAGGAGACTCGCGTTCGCGTCGAGGATTTCTCAAAAATCATGCCGAGCGTCTTGCCCTTGAGAATCTCGTGCGGCACACCCGCTTTCTGTTTTGCCTTGAGTTCCTTGGCGAGTGCCAGGATTTCCTGTACCTCATCCACGGATAAGTCGTGGATGGATAACATGTCTTTTCCTTTCAGCATTAGATGACCTCCCTACTGGACTTACTGGAACAACTAGATTTCTTCGTCCGTAACTATTGCATATTATACATCAATTTCTGCCGCTTGAAAAGTGTAGATATACATTTTTTTTGTATTTCTATTCACATCGGCTGGAATCGCTGAATTTTTTCACTTATCGTACTTCGCGAGCACATCGTCGAGCGTCGCGATGACGGCATCGACCTGCTCCTGCGTGATGATGAGCGGCGGGATGAAGCGCAGGACCTTGCCGGCCGTGCAGTTGATGATGGCGCCCTCGGCGAGGCAGTCGTTGACGATGTCGCGGCCGTGCTCAGCCGAGGCGAGCTCTGCGCCGAGAATCAGGCCCGTGCCGCGCACCTCGGTGATGAGCGCCGGGTGCTTGGCCTTGAGCACCTCGAGCTGCTGCTTGAAGTAGCTGCCGACTTCCTCGACATGCGCGAGGAACTCCGGCTTCGGCACGGTGCCCAAAACGACGTTGGCCGCGGCGCAGGCGAGCGGGTTGCCGCCGAACGTCGTGCCGTGGTCGCCCGCGTGGAAGGCCTTGGCGACCTCGTCCGTGACGATGAAGGCGCCGATGGGCACGCCGCCCGCGAGACCTTTGGCCAGCGTGACGATGTCCGGCTTGACGCCGTACTTCTCGTAGGCGAAGAACTTGCCGCTGCGGCCGATGCCGGCCTGGATCTCGTCGAAGATCAAGAGCGCATGGTACTTGTCGCAGAGTGCGCGGACCTTCTTGAGGTAGTCGTTCTCCGGCGTGTAGACGCCGCCCTCGCCTTGGATGGTCTCGAGCATGACGGCGGCCGTCTTCTCGCTCATCATCGACTCGAGCTCCTCGATGTCGTTGTAGTGGACGTAGTCAAAGCCGTCCGGCAGCGGGCCGAAGCCTTCGTGGTACTTCGGCTGGCCCGTCGCCGTCAGCGTTGCGATCGTACGGCCGTGGAAGCTGTCCCAGGCCGTGATGATCTGGGATTTCTCCGGGTCGAACTGATGCGCGTACTTGCGCGCGATCTTGATGGCGCCCTCATTCGCCTCAGCGCCCGAGTTGCCGAAGAACGCCTTGTCGAGGCCCGAGAGTTCGACGAGCTTCGCCGCTGCGTCGGCCTGCGGCTGCGTGTAGTAGAGGTTCGAGCAGTGGATGAGCTTCTTCGCCTGCTCGGAGATGGCCGTGACGAGCGGTTCGTAGTCATGGCCGAGCACGTTCACAGCGATGCCGCCGAGAAAGTCGAGGTACTTCTTGCCGTTGTTGTCCCAGAGGTACGCGCCCTCGCCGTGGTCCAGCACGATCTTGTAGCGGTTGAACACCGGCAGGTAGTCCTTCGCATCCTTCTCGAATATATCTTTATCTGTTTCCTGCATGAAATCGCATCCTTTTTTATTGAATTCAGCGCACGACCTGCGTGCCGATACCCTGCGAGGTGAAGATCTCGAGGATGATCGAGTGGTCGAGCCGCCCGTCGATGATGTGCGTCTTGCCCGTGCCCTTCTCGAGAGAAGTCAGGCAGGCTTCGACTTTCGGGATCATGCCGCCTTGGATGATGCCCGACTTGATGTAGTCGCGCGCCTCCTGCATGTGGAGCGTCGAGATGAAGGAGGACTTGTCTGTAAAGTCCTTGTAGATGCCCTCGACGTCCGTCAGCAAGAGCAGCTTCTCGGCGTTCAGGGCGCCGGCGATCTCCGCCGCGACATAGTCGGCATTGATGTTGTAGCTCTCGCCGTTCTTGCCGACGCCGATTGGCGCGATGACCGGCACATAGTCCTGATCCAAGAGATCCTCAATCAGGGCGACATTGACCTGTTCGACGGCGCCGACGTAGCCGATGTCGACTTTCTTCTTCTCATCACCATCGTAGACGGTCGCGAGCTTCTTCTGCGCGCAGATGAGGTTCGCGTCCTTGCCCGAGAGGCCGACGGCGCGCACGCCGCGGTGGTTGAGCAGGTTGACGATCTCGGAGTTGACCTTGCCGTCGAGCACCATCTCCGCGATCTCGACCGTCTCCGCATCCGTCACGCGCAGGCCGGCGACGAAGGACGACTTCTTGCCGACCTTCTTGAGGAAGCCCGTGATCTCCGGGCCGCCGCCGTGCACGATGACGGGGCGGATGCCGACGTACTTCATCAGCGCGATGTCCTGCATGACCTTCTCCTTGAGGTCCTCGTTGATCATCGCATTGCCGCCGTACTTGATGACGATGGTCTTGCCATAGAATTCCTGGATGTAGGGCAGCGCCTCGACGAGGATGGCTGCCTTATCCTTGGCTGTAAATACCATAGTGTTATCCTTCCCCTATCGTTTGTACTGCGTACTGCTGCCAATCAGGTGTGATACTCGCCGTTGATCTTGACGTATTCGTAGGAGAAGTCGCAGGTCCAGACGCTCGCCTCTTCCTCGCCCTGGCCCATGTCGATGGAGATCGTGATGTCGTGCTGCTCCATGACCTTCGCCAGAGCCTCGGCATCATGCTCGGCACCGACGCCGTGTGCATAGACAGGGACATCGCCGAACTTGACGACGACATCTTCGGGGTCCATCGGCACGCCGGCGTAGCCGACGGCACAGATGACGCGGCCCCAGTTCGGGTCAGCGCCGAAGAACGCCGTCTTGACGAGCGGGCTCTTGGCGACGCTCATGCCAATCGTCTTAGCGTCAGCGAAGGTCTTCGTGCCCGTGACGTGGACCGTCAGGAACTTCGTCGCGCCCTCGCCATCGTCGGCGATCTCCTTGGCGAGCTCCTTGCAGAGCTTGTCGAGCGCTTCCTTGACGATGGCGTAGTCTTCGTTCTCCTCGGTGATCGGCGCATTGCCGGCCGCTCCGTTGGCCATGACGATGACCATGTCGTTCGTGCTCATGTCGCCGTCGATCGAGATCATGTTGAACGACGTCTCAACGATCTCCGAGAGGGCCTTCTGCAAGAGCTTGCCGTCGATGGCGAGGTCCGTCGTGATGAAGCAGAGCATCGTGGCCATGTTCGGCTGGATCATGCCCGAGCCCTTGGCGATGACGCCGAAGCGGACTTTCTTGCCGCCGACCTCGATCTCGAGCGCGGCCGACTTCGGATGCGTGTCCGTCGTCATGATGGCCTGGCTCGCCGCGCTGCTGCCATCTTCGGAGAGTTCGCTGACCGCCTCTTTGACGCCGTTTTCCATCTTGTCCATCGGCAGCGTCACGCCGATGACGCCCGTCGAAGCGACGATGACGTCAAGCGGGTCGCAGCCGAGTGCCTTGGCCGCGATCTCCTGCGTGGCCTTGGCGTCTTTCTCGCCCTGCTCACCCGTGCAGGCATTGGCACAGCCGGCATTGGCGACAATTGCATGTGCCGTGCCCGTGGCGACGACAGCCTTCGATGCGAAGACCGGTGCTGCCGCTACGGCGTTCTGCGTGAAGGTGCCGGCGACGACGGCCTCTTTCTCCGTATAGATGACGGCGACATCGAGGTTGCCGCTCTTCTTGATGCCGGCCTTGACGCCAGCTGCCTTGAAGCCCTGCGGGAACGTGACGCCCGCTGCGTTCTTGAATTCATTTACCATATCGGATTCCTCCTATTGTATGCTATATAAAGTCTATCTCATAGATTGCTCAGGGGTACATCGGCACGAAGTCGAGCCCCATCTTCTCATCGAAACCGCAGGCGATGTTGAAGTTCTGGACGGCCTGGCCAGCCGCACCCTTGACGAGGTTGTCGATGGCGGAGAGCACAATCACGCGGTGCGTGCGCTCGTCGATGTGCCAGGCGATGTCGCAGAAGTTCGAGCCCCGGACTTCTTTCGTCGACGGATAGCCGCCGCGGCCGAGCAGCCGGATGAAGAACTCCTTGCTGTAGGCCTTCTCAAAAGCCGCATCGACGAGTTCCGGCGTCACGCCTTCCTTCAGGGTCGCATAGCAGGTCGAGAGGATGCCGCGCGACATTGGCACGAGATGCGGCGTGAAGTTGATGACGGTCGCCTCGCCCGAGAGGTCGGTGACGGCCTGTTCGATCTCCGGCGTATGCCTATGATGCGCAACATTGTAGGCACGGAAGTTGTCGTAGAGCTCCGGGAAGTGGTTCGCCTGCTTCGGCGAGCGGCCGGCGCCCGAGACGCCCGACTTCGCATCGACGATGATGGTGTTGACATCGATGAGATGCTGCCGTGCGAGCGGCGCGAGTGCGAGGATGCTCGCCGTTGTGAAGCAGCCGGCGTTGCCGATGATTTTGGCATCGCGGATCTCCTCGCGGTAGAGCTCGGCGAGTCCGTAGACGCGCTTGGCGTCGGGATGCGTGTGCGGCACGTGGTACCAGGCCTCGTAGACGCTCGTATCGTGGAAGCGGTAGTCAGCGCCGAGATCGATGATGCGCACAGGCAGATTCTCAAGTGCTTTGCCGACTTTCATCGCGTGGCCGTGCGGCAGGCCGATGAAGACGAAGTCGCTGTCCTTGCCGATGGCCTCGATGTCCTTCATGCTCTCGAGCACCATATCGTAGCAGCCTCGCAGATGCGGGTAGAGATTGGCGATCTTCTCGCCCGTATGGCTCTCGGATGTGATATGCACGACTTCCGCCTGTGGATGATTGTAGAGGATGCGCAGGAGCTCTGCCCCCGCGTACCCCGTTGCTCCCAGGACACTGACTTTCATAGCGATTTCCTCCTCTGGGTATGTCTCGAATTGATGTTTATAATTATACAACTGTGATGTATAAAATTGCAAGCCTTTTCTTTACAGATTTACAGATTTTTTATCTTTTCTTGCCGCAGCGGAATCAAGAGGAAAATTTGTCGGTGGCAAATCCGGGGCAATGGCCTTATAATAGGATGTACATGCAAAGGAGTGTTTTTCATGGCAACGAGACGACGGCGGTCGCCGAAGCGGCTGATCCGCTTTCTTTTTTTCCTCATCATCCTGTTCCTCGCCGCCTACTTCCTATCGGGCGGGCTCGCCGTCTTCTCCTCGAAGACGTGGCAGAGCGCGGGCGCCTTCCTGCCGCGGCCGACACAGAGCGTGCCGGCCAATGAGATGACGGACGAGGTGCACCACCCGGGCTTCTCGGACCGCCTGAGCCGCGTCATCTTCCTGCGGCGCGCGGTCGAGAGCCGCGTCAACGTGCACGACCCGCACTACGTCAAGCTGCAGGACACGCCGGAGTCGCTGCAGCAGGCCGTCATCGCCGTCGAGGACCGGCGCTTCTACAGCCACCACGGCTTCGACTTCGAGGGCATCGCGCGCGCGACGCTCGTCAACCTGCAGTCGGGCACGATCGAGGAGGGCGCGAGCACCATCACGCAGCAGCTCGTCAAGAACCTCTTCCTCTCGCACGAGCAGTCCTTCGGCCGCAAGGCAGAGGAATTCCTCCTCGCGCTCGACATGGAGTGGAACTACTCGAAGGACGAGATCCTCGAGATGTACCTCAACACCATCTACTACGGCTCGAACTACTACGGCATCGGCGCGGCCTCCGAGGGCTACTTCGGCAAGCGGCCGCGCGAGCTCGCCCTGCCCGAATCCGCCATGCTCGCGGGCCTACCGAACGCGCCCTCGCTCTACTCCCCTTACGTCGACTTCATGATGGCCAAGAAGCGCCAGTTCATCGTGCTCGATGCGATGGTCAACTGCGGCTACATCGACAAGACGATGGCCGAGGACGCCAAGATCAAGCCGCTCTACCTCGCCCACTGATAGGGCACCTGACCGCAATCCAGATACAAAAAAAGACAAGGCATCAATCACATGCCTTGTCTTTTTTCATGCATTATTTCTTTTTGCTGTTGTCCTTCTGCTGCTCGACAGCCGAACGCTCGAAGTGCTTGTAGAACTGCTCCGCCATGTTCGTGTAGGTGGCAACCGTATCGCCTTCGTTGCGGTTGGCCTGAATCTGATACGTGTAGAGAAGCTCATTCGTGCCGGCCTTGTAGACGTCGAAGAAGAACGTCGTGCGGCTGTCGTTGGCGACCGTCAGGATGACGTAGGCATCGGCGTAGTTGCCGACATACTGCTTGAAGTCCTTGGCAGCCGTGCGGCGGTCGAGGGCCTTGAGGTCGATGTTCTGGTCCGCCTTGATGTTCTGGGCGATCGTGTCATACGAGATGACGTAGCAGCGCGCCACGCGGCTCGACTCGTAGACAATCTGCGTGAGCATGTCCTTGTTCGGAGATTTCGGGTCGACCTGCATGTAGAGCGGCGAGCCGATGGCCAGGCGATGGACAGCCGTGAGGTCTGCGCCTTCCTGGACCGTTACCTTGTCCGAGTTTGCAAAAGCGACCTGCGTGCCGAGCACCACCAGGCAGGCGATGAGCAGCATCTGGATGATTTTCTTCATATAACAATCTCTCCTTGCACTATATATTGCGAATCATCTCGCATTGTTATTTTCATTTTACACTGCCTGGCAGAGATACGCAAGGAAAAAAGCACAGAACCGCCGTCAGACTGGTCTATAGCGGGCGGAGAGGGCTGCCCAACAGTCGGCCATGCGCAGCGTTGGGCAGTCTCTCCAGCGACGAGGCTGCGTACGCCGTCAGCAGGAGAGGGCTGTCCATTAGCGGAGCTTTGGCCGCCTGCGTCAAGAACGCATTTTTTTGCCGACCAAATCCCTTGCCGGGAAGCGTCGTCCAAGCGGAGCGCGTTTCGCTCCCCGGCAAGGATGTATTCTATGGCAAAAACATGCGTTCAGCAGCCGGCCATGCGCAGCGTTGGGCAGCCCTCTCCTGCGGCCAAGCTACGTCCTCCGCCCTCTCCATCCCTCAGTCGGGATAGACGCGCTTCTCGATGGCCTTGGCCGTCGGCGTGACGGCGAGGCCAGCTTCGCTCGTCTCGCGCAGGGACTTCGGCAAGGCCCGGCCGATCTCGTTCATTGCGGCGATGACCTCGTCGACGGGAATGACGCTCTCGATGCCAGCGAGCGTCATGTCAGCGGCCGTCATGGCGACGACAGTCGCGAAGCCGTTGCGCTTGACGCAGGGAACCTCAACGAGGCCGGCGACGGGATCGCAGACGAGGCCTAAGAGGTTCTTGATGGCAAGCGCCGCCGCCGTGCCGATCATCGCAGGCGTGCCGTCCGCGAGCTCGACGAGCGCCGCCGCTGCCATGCCGGCTGCCGTGCCGCACTCCGCCTGACAGCCGCCCGCCGCACCGGCAATCGAGGCGTTTTGGTCGATGACCATGCCAATACCGGCCGCCGTCAGCAGGGCCAGCACGATGTCGGCGTCGGCAAGATGGCGCTGCTTCTTCGCCGCGTAGAGCGCGGCCGGCACGATGCCACACGAGCCGGCAGTCGGGCACGCGACGATGCGGCCCATGACGGCATTGACCTCGCTGATACCCACGGCATAGGCTGCCGCTGCAACAGCCGCTTCACCCATATAGCCCTGCTCGCGGTAGGCGTAGAGCTTCTTGGCGTCACCGCCCGTCATGCCGGAGAGTGACCGCTCCGTACTATGGATGCCGCGTTCGATGGATTCCTGCATGACCTGCCAGTTCCTGAGCATCTCCTGCAGGATGTCGCCGCGCGAGCGCTGGCTGTCGTGCATCTCGCGCGCCAGCACGATCTCGTGGACGGGCACCTGCTGGCTCTCCGCGAGAGCCATGAGTTCCGCGACCGTATTGAAATTCACCTGTATCATCTCATATCCCTTTCTCATGCTCTCGCCCGCCGGTCAGATGGCCGGGATGGCGAAGGCATGCTCGACCTCGTAGACTTCACAGCACTCTGCGACAACATCCTCATCGAGCGGCTCGTCGAGCTCGAGGATCATCATAGCCATCTCGCCGCGGCTGTGGCGCGAGACGCGCATGAAGGCGATGTTGTATTCGTAGCGCGCGAGAATCTGCGTGACCTTCGTGATGATGCCGGGCCGATCGTGATGGATCGTGATGAGTGCTGGGTACGTGCCCGTGAGCTCGACCTCGTAGCCGTCGATGTTCGTGATGCGGATGTTGCCGCCACCGACAGACGAACCGCGCACGCGCGCCGTGCGCCCCGAAGCTCCCGTCAGGTGGATGACGGCCGTGTTCGGGTGCGCCTGCTCGAGATTGACCTTCTGGAAGCGGTAGCTGAGGCCCTTCTCCTCAGCGAGCTGCAGGGCCTCGCGGATGCGCTCGTCGTCGGGCGCAAAGCCGAGGATGCCCGCGATCAGGGCCTTGTCCGTGCCGTGGCCGCGGTATGTCTGCGCGAACGACCCGTGCAGGTTGATGTCGGCGCAGACCGCCGGCTCGCCGAGTATCTTGCGGGCCATGAGGCCGAGCCGCACGGCCCCTGCCGTATGCGAGCTCGACGGGCCGATCATGACGGGCCCGACAATGTCAAATACACCGTGCATAAAAAAACGCCTGTCTCCTATCTCTGGTATCTCCAAAAAAGAAAGCCCTCGGGGCAGTAGTCCCGAAGGCTTTGATCTGCTGAAAAAAGGCAGCGCCGCAGTGGCTTACTTGATCAGGCCGTGGTTGCGCAGGGCCGTCTCGAGTTGCTTCTCGTGCTCCGGCTCCATCTCGGAGAGCGGCATGCGCAGCGGGCCGGCTGCATAGCCGAGCTTGCGCATCGCGACTTTGACCGGAATCGGGTTGACCTCGCAGAACAGTGCGTCGATGAGGTCGGCATACTCGATCTGCATCTTGCCGGCTTCTTCTGCCTTGCCGTCGAAGTAGAGCTGGCACATGTCGTGCGTCTCTTTCGGTGCGACGTTCGAGAGGACGGAGATGACGCCCTTGCCGCCGAGCGAGAGGATTGGCACGATCTGGTCGTCGTTGCCCGAGTAAACGTCGAGGCTGTCGCCGCAGGCAGCGCGCAGGCGCAGGATCTTCGAGAGATCGCCATTGGCTTCCTTGACTGCGACGATGTTCGGGATCTTGGCGAGCTCGACGTACGTCGGGATCTGGATGCCGACACCCGTGCGCGACGGCACATCGTAGAGAACGATTGGGATGTTGATGCTGTCGGCGATGGCTTTGTAATGTGCGATGAGGCCCTTCTGCGTGCACTTGTTGTAGTACGGCGTGACGACGAGGACGGCGTCTGCGCCGACTTCTTCCGCGTACTTCGAGAGCTCGATGGCGTACGACGTCTCATTCGAGCCCGTGCCAGCGATGACCGGGATGCGGCCCTTGACCGTATCGACGGCGCACTTGATCGCTGCTCTGTGCTCCTCGTCCGTCATCGTGGCCGACTCACCGCTCGTGCCCGTGATGACGATGGCATCCGTGCCACCCTTGATCTGGTCTTCGATGATGCGGCTGAGTTCCGCAAAGTTGACGCCGTCCTCCGTGAACGGCGTGATGATGGCGACACCTGCACCCTTGAAAATTGTCTTCTTCATCCAAAAAGCCTCCTGTCGCGATAGCTGCCGCATAGCAGCAACATAGACTGAATTTATGATGTCCTCTTCATTATCCCATGTCCATCTAGGAAAGTCAATCCTTCCATGTGTGTACATATGTCCTGTAACACGGCAGCCGTCTCTTATTCCGCCTCGTCGAGTGCTGGCAGCGCCGGATGGATGCTGTCAAAGACATCCTTGGCCTCGGCAATCTTCGCGTCATTGCCGAATACGCAGAGCACGTTCTCCTTCATGCAGGCCGCGATGAGCGGTGCGAGCGCGCGGATGTCCTCCTGGCGCGTCGAAAGGATTTCATCACGGCGCTGCTGGCGGTCCTCCTGCGTGATGCCGCGCAAGTAGCAGGTCGCGGCGGCATCGCCCTTCATCATCGGGGTCAGCGGCGTGTCGACGCCGCTCATCGTGCCGATGATGAACTTGTCCATCTCGCGCTCCGATGCCGTAAAGTGCGCCGCATAGTCAGCCGTGCCGTCGAAGACGTCGAGTGTCTCGCAAAGGTTCGGGTCGCGATACGAGCCGAAGTACATGAAGCCGTTGCGATTGAAGCCCGTGAAGGCGCCGTAGGCGCCGCCCTGCACGCGGACCTTCGTCCAGAAGTAATCGTAGCGCAGGAGCGTCTCGAGGACGGCCATGCTGCCCGTGTAGCGGTAGCCGAGGCGCAGGAAGTTCGCGCCCTTGCCGACGTACTGCACGCGGCTCGACGACGTCAGGCCCTCGTTCTCCGGCTTGATTTCCCAGTCAAGCGAAGCGGTCGGGAATACCTCCTGCGAGAAGCTCTGCTGCAGAGCTCCGAACGCCTCTTCAAACGCAGGATACTCCTCCTGCTTGAGCGTGACGCTGACAATGAGGCCATGGCGGTTGAAGAGCTTCGGCAGCAGGCCAGCAAAGACCTGCTGCATCTTCTCGAGGCTGCCCGCAAAATCTGCCTCGAATGATTTGAGGAACGGGTAGAACGGCAGGCCGCCCTCATCGGCATAGCGGCCCGCGCGTGAGAGATAGGCAGCGAGGCGAGAGACGATGATCTGGTTGGCGGCGCGCTGCATGTTGAGCTCGATTGACGCCTCCTCCTGCTCGATGAGCTCGCGGATGCGCTTCTCATCCGTAAAGCGGCTCTGCGTTAAAATTTCTTGCAAGAGGTCCATAAGCTCGGGCAGCTTCGCGACGAGCGCCTTGGCGCGGACGCGCAGCTTCGGCATCATGGAGTCGGGCTCGTTCTTCTTCGTGTAGACGACGACGTCCGAGGTGATGCCGCCCGTGTGCAGATTGCGCAGGTTCGCGAGCTCAGCATACGTGTGCTGCTCCGTGTCGACCATGCCGAGGAGCTCACTCAAGAGGTAGAGGTACGGAAGCTCCTCCTCAGTCACGGCGCTCGCATCGAAGTAGAGGTTGAGGTAAGCGATGCCATTCGTCGTGACGTCGCTCAAGAGCACCTCGGTGCCCGAGAGGTCGCGGACCTCGAGCGACAGCGGATACGATTCCTTGCGGATGTCGGAGAGCTTGAGGACCGGTATCGTGCGCAGGGCCTCCTCCGTCTCCGGGCTCTGCTGGCGCTCCTTGAGTGCGCGCGTCGCCGCGATCGTCGCCTCGATCTCCGCCTCGCTCATCGAGGCCTTCTTCTCAGCGAGCTTTTCCTGCTGCTCCTTCTCGCGGCGCGCGGCCATCTGCGTGTCTGGCACCATCGCGAGCAGGCTGCGGTGCGGGTTCGCGAGGAAGTACTCCTCAATAAGCGACTCGAAGTAACGGCTCGAGAGGCCATCCTTCATCTGCTGCAGCAAGTCCTCATAGCGCAGGTACGTCTCCGGTGCCCCGCCGTAGAGCCAGCTCTTCATGATGCGGATGCCGTAGATGAGGCCCTTCGGCGCCGAGCCGAAGTCCGCTTCACGCAGGCGGAACTCCATGAGGTTGATGGAAGCCTCGAGCAGCTGGCGGTCGATGCCGTTCTCGGCGAGCTGCTGCAGCTTCGTCATGGCCAGATGGTAGAAGGTATCGAGGCGCTCCGGCTCCGCATTGTTGACGACGATGCTGAAGAACGGCTGCAGCATGTCCGTCTCGAAGATGGAGTCGACATCCTTGCCGAGCTTTGCATCGACGAGTGCCTTGCGCAGCGGCGCGGCCGGCGTGCGCAGGAGTGCGTGCTCGAGGATCTCGAGGCCCATCATCGCCTTGTGGTCGAGCGACTGGCCCGTCGTCCAGCTCAGTGCGAGGAAGGTCTTCTCGGCCGTGCCCTCCTCCTCGCTGACCGGATAGGCGACCGTCTCGCACTCGAGATGCGAGAACTCCGGCTGCAGGTCAATCTTCGACGGCACGGGGATGCGGTCGAAATGCGAGAGGTATTCCTCGTCGAGGTAGCGCAGCTTCTCCGCGATGTCCATCGCACCGTAGAGGTAGATGTAGCTGTTCGACGGATGGTAGTACTTCGCATGGAAGGCGATGAATGCCTCCTGCGTGAGGTCCGGGATGGCCTCGGGGTCGCCGCCCGACTCATGGCCGTACGTCGTCGCCGGGTAGAGCGCGTGCATGATGCGGCTCTCGAGCAGGTCATCCGGCGAGGAGAGCGCGCCCTTCATCTCGTTGTAGACGACGCCGCTGTACGTGAGCGGGTCCTCCGGCTTCTCGATCTCATAGTGCCAGCCCTCCTGCATGAGGACCTGCGAGTTCTCGCGCATGTTCGGGTAGAAGACGGCATCGAGGTAGACGTCCATGAGGTTCTGGAAGTCCTTGTCGTTGCGGCTGGCCACCGGGTACATCGTCTTGTCCGGATACGTCATCGCGTTGAGGAAGGTGTTGAGCGAGCCCTTGACGAGCTCGACGAACGGCTCCTTGAGCGGGTACTTGCGCGAGCCGCAGAGCGTCGAGTGCTCGACGATGTGCGCGACGCCCGTATCGTCGACCGGCGGCGTGCGGAACGAGATGGAGAAGACCTTGTTGTCGTCACCGTTCTCGAGGAAGAACAGGCGCGCGCCGCTCTTCTCGTGCTCGAACGTGTAGGCCGTCGAGTCGACTTCCGGGATGTATTCCTTATGCTGCAGGCAAAAGCCATGGATTCTGTCGTTTACTTCCATATATTCTGATTCTCCTTTATGCCTTTATGCGATCTGTCATTGTATGGTCTCGAGCAGCTTCTGCCGCAGGAGAGGGAGGTTGTTGTTGGAGGTCATGATGATGGCCGCCGACTTCGGTGCCGCATTCTTGGCCTTCTCAGTGCAGGCGTGCGAGACGGCATTCGTGTTGATGATGACGTAGTCGGCCTGCGCGAGTGCTGAGCTATCGAAGTTCTTCTCGCTGCCGAGGAAGTGCATCGTCGGGAAGACCTCGGCGGCCTTTTTCTGCCACTTCTCGGTACCGCCGACGACGTAGATGCGGAAGGCCGCGAAGAACTCATCCTCCTCCCGTGTCCCAGCCGATTCGTCTGGTGTATCCGGGCTCGATGCCTCCTCCGCTCCTTCCGCTGCCGGCTCGGCAGGCGGCTCATACTCTGCAAGCCGCTTTCGCAGTCGGCGGTTCTCCTCGCGCAGGGCGTCGATCTCTTCCTGCCGCTTGATGCGCTCGACAATCGCGTCTTCGATTTCCTTGCGGCACTGCGCGAGCCGCGCGGCCTGCTCGCTCAGGCTCTCCTTCAGTGCGGCAATCTCCTGCTCGAGGGCCGCTTTCTCGGTGAAGACGTTGCGCGTCTTCTTCTCTCTGCTGTTCACCATATCAACACGCTCCACTAAAAACACATGCCTTTATTATAACACAGGGGTGGCTCCGTCCTCAATGTCCCGTCTCTTCCCGATTCCCTTTTGGCACAGTATCCTGTATAATAAAAGAAAATGAAAACGAAAAGGAGGGATTCTCATGCCGATTGAGATCCTGCAGGGACTTGCCATCCCATTCCTCGGCACGACGCTCGGCGCGGCCTGTGTCTTCCTGCTGCGCGGCGAGCTCGACCACCGAATCCAGAAGGCGTTCACGGGCTTTGCGGCCGGCATCATGGTCGCGGCGTCAGTCTGGAGCCTCTTGATTCCCTCGATGGAAGAGAGCAGCGCGCTTGGCTCTTATGCGGTGCTGCCGGCTGTCGTGGGCTTCTGGGTGGGCACGCTCTTTTTGCTCTTGCTCGACCACATCATCCCGCATCTCCATCTGAACAGCGATGAGGCGGAGGGCCCGAAGAGCGCGCTCTCGAAGAACCTCAAGCTCGTGCTCGCGGTGACGCTGCACAACATCCCGGAAGGCATGGCGGTCGGCGTTGTGCTCGCGGGCTGGCTCACGGGCGGCACGGAAGTCTCGCTCGGCGCGGCGCTCGCACTGTCACTCGGCATCGCGATCCAGAATTTCCCGGAGGGCGCGATCATCTCGCTGCCGCTCGCGGCCAATGGCGAGGGGCGCACGAAGGCATTCGTGCTCGGCACGCTCTCGGGCATCGTGGAGCCGATTGGCGGCGCGCTGACAATCGTCGCGGCGAGCTTCGTCGTGCCGGTGCTGCCCTACCTGCTCGCGTTCGCGGCGGGTGCGATGCTCTACGTCGTCGTGGAGGAACTCATCCCGGAGATGAGCGCAGGGCACCACTCGAATATTGGCGTCATCGCGTTCTCGGTTGGGTTCACGCTGATGATGGCGCTCGATACGGTGCTTGGATGAGGAAGTTTGGGTTTACATCGTGGCGTGGGCGGGGAGCGGCTGTTTCGGCTTCGTCGCTCCGTTGAATGAGCCCCATGCTGTGATGTATGTGTCTAGGGAGTTCGCCGCCTGCCGCGGCGTTCTGACATCGCTGGATCTAGATGTGGCGGCTCGGGGCTCAGCCCTGCGGGTGGTCACTGCGCTCCTGCAGGCGAAACAGTCGCTCCCCGCCCCAGTTCTTGCTCGCATTCTGGAACTTAGCCAGGATCTGCTGCGGGCGGACGCTTTGCTGCGCCCTGCTCGGTTCGTCGTATGGTCTTAGTCCATCTAAAAGTACACCATGAGACATGCGTTCGGGGCGATTGCTTTGCTCCGCCCCAGAGTTTGCATGATGTTTTCTTGTACAAGAAAAAGACTGTCACTTTACTGTGGCAGTCTTTTTTTGATTCCTATATGTTGCGGGGCTTATGCTTCGCCGATGATGCGGACTTCGGGGTGGAGCATGACGCCGTGCTTCTTGTAGACGCGCTGCTGGACTTCGTGGATGAGGCCGCGGACGTCGGCGGCGGTGGCGTCGCCGGTGGCGTTGACGACGAAACCGGCGTGCTTAGTCGAGACCTGGGCGCCGCCGACCTGGAGACCTTTGAGACCGGTCTCCTGGATCAGGGTGCCGGCGAAGTAGCCTTTGGGGCGCTTGAAGGTGCTGCCGGCGCTCGGCATCTCGAGGGGCTGCTTGCTCTCGCGGCGCTCGGTGAAGTCTTCCATCTTGGCGCGGATGGCTTCTCTGTCACCGGGCTGAAGCAACAGTTCTACTTCAACGATGGCCTCGCCGTTGTCCTGGAAGCGGCTGTGGCGGTAGCCGAGGTCGAGCTCGTCGCGGCTGTAGGTGTGGATCTTGCCCTCGCGGTCGACGGTGCGCACGGTGTCGGCGACGTTCTTCATCTCGCCGTCGTAGGCGCCGGCGTTCATGAAGATGGCGCCGCCGATGCTGCCCGGGATACCGCAGGCGAATTCGAGGCCGGTCAGGCTATTCTGGGCGGCGGCTTCGGAGACGTCCTTGAGGAGGGCGCCGGCACCGGCGATGATGCGCGTGCCTTCATGGCGGATCTTGGCCATCGGGCGCGCGAATTTCACGACGACGCCGCGAATGCCCTTGTCCTGGACGAGGACGTTGGAGCCATTGCCGAGGATGGTCAGCGGCAGCTTGTACTCGCTGACGAGGGCGAGGACCTTCTCGGTCTCCTCCATCGAGGCGGGAAAGATCAGGCAGTCGGCGGGGCCGCCGATCTTGAAGGTCGTGTGGAGTTTCATCGGCTCATCGAGGCGGAAGCGGTTCGGCTCGATGAAGGCCTGGCATTTCTGGATAAAGTTTTTATCAATCATCAGTCGTCATTCCCATCTATTTTCCCACTATATCGGTCTTCTCAGTCTTCTGCTGCGCTCAGTGCTGGTCCATGCGCAGGCCGGGACCGGCTTCTGCGAGGTTCTGGAAGTCCATCTGACGCATGGCCTCGTAGGCCACGACGGCGACGGAGTTCGAGAGGTTGAGGGAGCGCGCCTCGGGAATCATCGGGATGCGCACGCAGTGCTCCCAGTTCGCCTTGAGGATGGGTTCGGGGATACCCGCGGACTCCTTGCCGAAGACGAGCATGTCGTCCATCGTGTAGTGGACTTCTGTGTAGGAGCGCGGCGCTTTCGTCGACAGGTAGTAGAAGTTGTGGCCGGCGTAGCGCTCCTGGACTTCGGCGAAATTGTCGTGATAGTGAACCTTGACGAGCGGCCAGTAGTCGAGGCCGGCGCGCTTCAAGTGCTTGTCGTCCGTCGAGAAGCCGAGCGGACGCACGAGGTGGAGCTCGATGCCCGTGCCTGCGCAGAGGCGCGCGATATTTCCCGTATTGCCCGGGATCTCTGGTTCAATCAGTACGATATGCAATGGTTTCAACACCTCGGATATGGATATGTGAAGGAAATCTCATTTATTTCTTATAGCCTACTCATTATAACGAATCCCGAAAAAAATTACAAGACTTAAGGCGCATCGGGGCACTGCATACCAAAAAGAGAAGCGGCAGGCATGTCGCTTCTCCTTTATGGGAAGGGGTGTGTTATTTATCGTACTGTGCTTACTTGAGTACGGCGCCCGTGCTGGCGGAAGTCGTGAGCTTAGCATAGCGGGAGAGATAGCCCGTCTTGATCTTCGGCTCTGGCTTCTTCCAGTTAGCCTTGCGCTTTGCGAGCTCTTCGTCGCTGACGGCGAGCGAGAGGCTGCGGTTCGGGATGTCGATGGTGATCTCGTCGCCATCTTCAATGAGGGCAATCGGGCCGCCCTCCATGGCCTCCGGCGAGATGTGGCCGACGCAGGCGCCCTGGCTGGCACCGCTGAAGCGGCCGTCGGTAATCAGGCCGACCTTGAGGCCGCGGCCCGTGATTACGGCCGTCGGGTTGAGCATCTCCTGCATGCCCGGGCCGCCTTTCGGGCCCTCGTAGCGGATGACGACGACGTCGCCGTCGTGGATTTCGCCAGCCATGATGGCATCGCAGGCCTCAGTCTCAGAGTTGTAGCACTTCGCCTTGCCCGTGTAGGTCAGCATGTCGGCTGCAACAGCTGAAGCCTTGACGACAGCGTAGTCCGGTGCGAGGTTGCCCTTGAGGATGGCGATGCCGCCCTCTTTGCGGTACGGGTCATCGACGCTGTGGATGACCGTGCGGTTGAGGACTTCGGCGTTCTTGATGCGGTCGCCGACCGTGCCCGTGATCGTCAGCGCGTCGAGGTGGATCAGGCCCTTCTTGGAGAGCTCGTGCATGACGGCCGGGATGCCGCCGGCCTCGTTGAGGTCCGTCATGTGGTGCTTGCCGGCCGGGCTGAGCTTCGTGATATACGGCGTGCGGCGCGAGATCTCATCGAAGAGCGGTGCCGGCAGTTCGATGCCAGCCTCGTGCGCGATGGCCGTCAGATGAAGGACGGTGTTCGAGGAGCCGCCGATGCCCATGTCGACCGTGATGGCGTTCTCGAAGGCCTCGCGCGTCATGATGTCGCGCGGCTTGATGTCCTTCTTGATGAGGTCCATGAGCGCGGCACCGGCGCGCTTGGCAAGTAGGCGGCGTGCGCCCGTGTAGGCGGCCGGGATCGTGCCGTTGCCCGGCAGGCCCATGCCGAGGACTTCCGTCAGGGAGTTCATTGTGTTGGCCGTGAAGAGGCCGGCGCAGGAGCCGCAGCCCGGGCAGCACTTCGACTCGAGGTCGGTCATCTCAGCGATATCCATCTGGCCGGCAGCGAACTTGCCGGCTGCCTCGAAGGCCTGGCTGACGCTGACGTCATGGCCGTGGAAGCGGCCCGGCAGCATCGGGCCGCCCGAGACGACGACGGCCGGGATATTGAGGCGGGCTGCTGCCATGAGCATGCCCGGGACGACCTTGTCGCAGTTCGGGATCAGGACGAGGCCATCGAAGCCCGAAGCCATCGCAACGGCCTCGATCGAATCGGCGATGAGCTCGCGGCTCGCGAGCGAGTACTTCATGCCCGTGTGGCCCATGGCGATGCCGTCGCAGACACCGATGGCGGGGAACTCAAAGGGCGTGCCGCCTGCTGCTGCGACGCCGAGCTTCGCAGCCTCGGCGATTTCGCGCAGGTGGATGTGGCCCGGGATGATCTCGTTGAAGGAATTGCAGATGCCGATCAGCGGCTTCTGGAGGTCCTCAGGACCGTAGCCATTTGCATGGAACAGGGAACGATGTGCACAGCGTGTAGCACCTTTTTTGACAATATCGCTTCTCATAAGCAACTCTCCTATCTATCTGTATTATGCGCCCACACATGACAGGCGCATCAGATGCAAAGATGTAATGTGATACCTAGTTTACAACATTACGAGTCAAAATTCAATGCCTTTTTGTGCTTTTATTCCCGATTCGAATGGATGGCGCAGGCCGCGCATCTCCGTGATGAGGTCGGCCCGCTCTAAGAGCAGTGGGCAGGCATCGCGCCCCGTGCAGACGAGATGCAGATTCTTCGAGCGGCGCTCGAGCAGTGCGCCGAGCTCCTGCTCCGCAATCAAGCCGAACTTGACGGCGTAGTTGATCTCATCGAGGATGACCATGTCCCAGCGGCCGCTTGTGATCTCTTGCTCAGCCATCGTCAGTGCCTCGCGGGCCGCACGACGGTGTTCTTCTCTAGGCTTCTCTCCTTTTCGCGTAAAGCCGAGGCCGAGCGCACGCAGCTCGATGCGCCCCTCCGCGCGCGCGAGCACTTCGATGGCATGGCGCTCGCCCGTCGTCCAGCTGCCCTTGATGAACTGTAGAATCAATACGCGCAGGCCGTCGCCCCAGGCGCGCATGGCGAGCCCCATGGCCGCCGTTGTCTTGCCCTTGCCCGCTCCCGTGTGCACGATGAGCAGGCCCTGTCGCTTCGTCTCTCCCATCTTTTCCCTCTCCTTCCAGGCAGTTATAAAAAAGCCTGCCAGAACATTTCCAGCAGGCTCTCTGTATTCTCTTATATTCTCTTATTTGAACTTCTGACGCAGCTCGACGAAGAAGGTCGTGCCCTTGCCGAGCTCGCTCTGGATCCAGATGCGGCCCTTGTGCAGATGGACAATCTCCTGCGCGATGGCGAGGCCGAGGCCGTTGCCGCCCATCTCGCGCGAGCGCGCCTTGTCGACGCGGTAGAAGCGGTCGAATACCTTCGCCTGGTCTTCCTTGGCAATGCCGATGCCCGTGTCGCTGACGGCGAAGCGGACCTTGCCCTTCTCCGTGCTCTCGTAGCGCACGCTGACCTTGCCGCCATCCGGCGTGTACTTGACGGCATTGTCGACGAGGATCAGCACGAGCTGGCGGATCTTCTGCTCGTCAGCCTGGATCTCGACCTTCGGCAGATGCTCCGCCTGCAGGTCGATCTTCTTCTGGTCGGCGAGCGGCTGCATGAGACGCGCCGTCTGCTCGATGAGCGCCGAGAGGTTGAACTTCTGCGGCTTGAGCTTCAGGGCCTTGTTGTCGCTGCGTGCGACGACGAGCAGGTCGCTGACGAGCTTCGTCATCTTCTTGACCTCATCGCGCACATCGTCGATGACCTGCCGCAGGAACGGCGACTTAATCGACGGGTCGTTCTGCAGGAGCTCTGCCGAGGCCATGACGACCGCGAGCGGCGTCCGGAGTTCGTGCGAGGCATCTGCCGCGAATTGACGCTGCTTCTCGTAGGCCTGTCGCAATGGGATCATCGCCTTGCCTGAGAGCAGGTGGCCGACGATCGTCGCGATGATCAGCGCGATGGCACCGAGGAAGGCCAGCGCGTACGTCGCCTTCTCCATGCCGTTGTACATGGCCGTGACGTCCTTGCCGACGTAGACCGTCTGCGTCGCATCGCCCTCATCGTCGCGGACCTGCTGGGCCGTCAGCATGATGCGGGCCTTGCGCGTGTTCTCGGTGCCCGGCTTGCTGAAGACCCGGACCTCGCCCGGCTCGACCTGCCCCTGCGCGATCGTGCCGAGAATAAAGGGCTCGATGCGGAATGAAGCCCGCGCGAAGTTCAGCAGCCGTCCATCTTCATCGAAGACATAGAAGAAGAGGCGGTCGTTCGTGCTCTTGTAGGCGGTCGCATCGTCGAAGACGATTTCGGGATGCTGGTTGAAGTACTCCTGCGCCTCCGCGACATTGCTGGCCGTGTCCATGAGCTCGCGGGCCTGCTCCGAGGTGATGGCCCACTCCATCGTCTTGTGCATCGCGAAGAGCAGCGTTACGAGGAAGATGGTCATGACGATCGAGTAAAGGAGCGTCAGCTTGCGCCGGCTGCTGCCGAAGATGTTCTGCGCCATCAGCTCCGGGCCTCCAGCTTGTAGCCAACGCCGCGGACCGTCTTGATGACCGTGCCGCCGTCGCCGAGGTCAAGCTTCTTGCGCAGGATCTTCATGTACGAGTCGATATTGTTGGAGCTGACGTCCGACTCGAGACCCCAGATGCGGTCGAGGATGATGTCGCGAGGCACGACGATGCCGATGTTCTGTGCGAGCAGGTCGAAAATCTGGAACTCGCGCGGCGAGAGCTGGATGACCTTGTCCTTCTTCTTGAGGACCTTCGCCGTGCGGTTCAGCGTGAACTCGCCGACCTCGACGACATCCTGCTGGATCTTCTGCGTGCTGCGGCGCCCGAGCGCGCGCAGGCGCGCCATGAGCTCCGCGAACTCGAACGGCTTGACGAGGTAATCGTCTGCGCCTGCATCGAGGCCCGTCACGCGGTCCTCGACCGAGTCGCGCGCCGTCAACATCAGGATGGCCTTCTCATAGCCGTCCTTGCGCAGGCGGCTGCACGCCTCCACGCCCGTCTCCCCCGGCATCATCCAGTCGAGGATCAGGATGTCGTAGTCCGTGTACATCGCGTACTCATAGATATCACTGCCGTTCGTCACCCATTCGACCTGGATGTCATTCTGCTCCAGCATGTACTGGATGAGCTTGCCAAGACGCTTATCGTCCTCTGCCAGCAAAACCCGCATCATAACCACTCCTCAAATAAATCAATTGCTTCTATATATATACACGCATTCCGTGAAAAAAGGCTGAAGCCCACCGGCTTCAGCCTCTTATCCTTCCGTTCTTTCTGCTTCTTCCTCCACGTTTCCCGCTGCGCCGGACTTCCTCCGCAATGGCTGAATCTCGCCGGCGCGGAAACGCGTCTCGAAGTCTGCGACGGGAATCGGCCGCGAGAAATAAAATCCCTGGAAGATGTCACAGCCGATCTTCACGAGGTCGTGGACCTGCTGGCTCGTTTCGACACCCTCGACGACGGTCGGCATGCCGAGCTCGCGTGCAAGCGCTACGATGGAGCGCAGGATGATGCGACTGCGTTCCTGATGCTCCGTTTTGCGCAGGAAGCCCATGTCGATCTTGAGGATGTCCGCCTGGATGTCCTTGAGGAAGCTCAGGCTCGAGTAGCCGCTGCCGAAATCATCGATGGCGATGCGGAAGCCGAACTCCTTGAGCCGCTGGATCAAGAGGATGGCCTCCTTCGGCTTGTCCATGAAGACCGTCTCCGTGATCTCGAGCTCGAGCTTCGCGGGGTCAATCTTGTACTCGTCGACCAGATGCGTGAAGACCTCGTAGAGGTCGAGGTAGTAGATGTCCTTGACCGAGATGTTGACCGAGATGCAGTAGTCCGCAAAGTCCTCGCTGCCCTGCCACGACTTCAGCAGGCTGCAGGCCAATTCCCAGATGTGATAGTCGAGCTGCCAGATCTTGCCGTGCTCTTCGAGTATCGGGATGAACATCGCCGGCGGGATCACGCGGCCATCGTCGCAGACCCAGCGCGAGAGCGCCTCCGCGCCGATCACGCGGCGCGAGTCAGCCGCGACCTGTGCCTGCAGGTAGATCTGGACTTCCCCTCGGCTCAGCGCATCCGAGAAGCGGCTCAGGATGGCGCGGTCGCGGATCTTTTCGGACATCATGTGCTCCGAGTACCAGACGTAGCCATTGCTCTCCTGCGTCTTGAGGACACTGGCCGCGAGGAACGCGCGGTCGCAGAGAATCGAGATAGGCGTTCGGTTGTCCTCGACGCGGCAGATGCCGACCGCAATCTGCAGGTCGAAGTGAATGGCCGCGAGCCCGTGCATGATCGTCTCGACCGTCTTGAGATAGGCATCCGGGTCAAAGATGATCTCGGGAATCAGCATCGCGAAGCGATCCGCGCGGATGCGCCCGTAGGCCGTCCGTGCATCCGTGCCGTAGTGGCGGCGCAGCATGCTGCCGACGCGCATCAGGAGCTCATTGCCCTTCGTCATGCCGTAGAGGCCGTTCAAGAGCTTGAAGTCGCCAAAGTTCAGGCAGACCATGAGGTAAGGAATGCCCGGATTCTCCTCCATGACGCGGCGTGCCTGCCGGTAGAAGCCGTACTTGTTGTAGATGCCCGTCAGATTATCGTGCATCGTGCCAAAGTGCTCGAGGTCCATGTTCTTCTGGTCCTGCGTGCAGTCGCTGATCAGGAAGTACATGCCGACCTCTGCCCCCGCCCCATCGTTGAGCGGATAGCGGCAAATCTGGAATGAGGCCGGGGCCCCCGCCCGCTCGTACTGCTGGAGCCAGACGGCTGCCTCCGAACTCCGCAGGGCATCCTCCTGGAACCAGTTCGTCAGGATGGCCTCAAGTTCCTGCAAATCATCGGGAACCTCAAAGAGGCGGAATGCCTCGCTGTTCGCGTAGATGCAGTGCTGCTCTGTATCAAACCAGATGACGCCGGTCGGCAGGTTCTGCATGGCCATGCGCAGCGTCTCAGCAAAGGCCCGCTTGTCAAATCCGTCCTGCAGTACCGCATGATGTCCGTCTCTCTTCATTCCCTTGCCCCTCTCTATGTGGATCATCTCGATGACACACGAGAACGTCGTGTCATCCGCGCGCAAAATCTCGATGGGACGCGAGGTGATGAAATACAGGTCGCCGTCTTTGACCTCCGTCTTGCGGAGCTCCATGCCTGTCTTGAGCGCACGCAGGCTCGTGCAGTTGCGGCAGCGGTTTGTACTGCGCCAGACCGAATAGCAGCTCGGTCCGTATACATATGAATTATCCTCCCCGATTGTGAAGGCATGGCACTCCTCCGGGTCGACGAGTCGCACGATGTCGTACTCCTTCGTTAATCGCGCGACCTCCTTTTCCACTTCATTCTCCTTGAATTGCAGTATCATGTGCAATCCTCCCCCTGCCCCTGACGCATGATTGCCGTCCTATAGTTCCATAATCCCATAGTGGGGCTCGTTCTATGCTCTTCTATCTTTCATGCACAATTTTATCATGATGCCATGCATTGTCAATATCCCATATATTGAAGTACCATATTGCAGTACTTTCGTGCTATATTGGAATACTTTCGTGCCGAAGTGGGAAAATCCTGCCAGCATACTCATTTTATGCAAAAAAAATGACTCAGGACCCGCGAGTCCCAAGTCATCTTAGTCATTCTTATATATCTGACGCGTGATCGTCCATCAGTCGCGGCCGAACTTATCCTTGAGGATGACATCATGCGAGCCGCCCTCGACGATGCTCGTTGCCGAGACGAGCGTGATTTTGGCCTTCTCGCGCAGCTCCGGCAGCGTCAGCGCGCCGCAGTTGCACATCGTCGAACGGATCTTCGACAGCGTGATGTTGACGTTGTCCTTGAGCGGGCCAGCGTACGGGACGTACGAGTCGACGCCTTCCTCGAAGGAGAGCTTGCGCGCGCCGCCGAGGTCGTAGCGCTGCCAGTTGCGGGCACGGTTGGAACCTTCGCCCCAGTACTCCTTGTAGTACGTGCCGTTGACCTTGACTTTGTCCGTCGGGCTCTCATCAAAGCGCGAGAAGTAACGGCCGAGCATCAGGAAGTCAGCGCCCATCGCGAGGGCCAGCGTCATGTGGTAGTCGTGGACGATACCGCCATCGGAGCAGACCGGGATGTAGACGCCCGTCTCCTCATAGTAGCGGTCACGCTCGGCGCAGACATCGATGAGTGCCGTGGCCTGGCCGCGGCCGATGCCCTTCGTCTCGCGCGTGATGCAGATGGAGCCGCCGCCGATGCCGACCTTGATGAAGTCCGCACCTGCCTCAGCGAGGAAGCGGAAGCCCTCTGCATCGACGACATTGCCGGCGCCGACCTTGACGTCATTGCCGAAATGCTCGTGGATGTAGCGAAGCGTGATACGCTGCCACTCGGAGAAGCCCTCCGATGAGTCGATGCAGAGCACATCCGCGCCAGCCTTCAGCAGGGCCGGCACGCGCTCTGCATAGTCGCGCGTGTTGATGCCGGCGCCGACGATGTAGCGCTTGTTCTCATCGATGAGCTCGAGCTCATGTTCTTTGTTGTCCGTGTAGTCCTTGCGGAAGACCATGTAGCGCAGGCGCTGGTTCTTGTCGACGAGCGGCAGCATGTTGAGCTTGTGCTCCCAGATCAGGTCGTTAGCCTTCGTCAGCGACGTCGTGTCAGCATCCGCATAGACGAGTTTCTCGAACGGCGTCATGAACGTCTCGGCCTTCGTGTCGAGGCTCATGCGCGAGATGCGGTAGTCACGGCTCGTCACGATGCCCAAGAGCTTGCCCGTCGGCGTGCCGTCTTCCGTGACGGCCATCGTCGAATGGCCCGTCTTCTGCAGGAGGTCGAGAATCTCGCCGAGCGTCGTCGTCGGCTTGATGTTGGAGTCACTGCTGACAAAACCGGATTTGTAGTTCTTGACGCGGGATACCATGGCAGCTTCTGCTTCAATGCTCTGCGAGCCGTAGATGAAGGAAACGCCACCCTCTTTTGCAAGTGCGATTGCCATCTTGTCATTCGAGACTGCCTGCATGATGGCAGACGTCATCGGGATGTTCATCGAGATCTTCGGTTCTTCACCCTTCTTGAACTTCACGAGCGGCGTCTTGAGAGATACATTATTCGGGATACATTTATCCGACGAATACCCTGGGACGAGAAGATACTCTCCAAACGTGTGTGATGGTTCCTTGAAATAGAATGCCAACGTAACCCCTTCTTTCTTGATACTATGAGACCTGCCTCAAATATATTGCTACCAGTCTACTATAAAGGATAACGGCTGTCAATCTCTTTTCCAGAACTCGGTTTACAATATTACAAGAGGCAGGTCATCATCTGCAAAAAATCTACGGTTTTATTATAGCACCGGCAGAGGCGTGGTGCAAAGGATTTCCTCTGCAATCCACCGCCATCCGCATCCGGTATCAGTACTGCCAGCGCGCCATGGCCGTCGCGAAGACATCCTTGTCCGTGCGGTCCGTGTAATCCGCATTCTCGATCTTCGCAAGGCCGAGCGAGCCGTCGAGGAAGAAGTGGTCCTGCAGTTTGAGGCGTCCCGTCAATGCGGCTTCATAGACATTCGGGTGATTGCCCGCGCTGCGGTCCATCTGTGTGCGCATGAAGTACGCGCCGATCTGGTTCTCTCCCGGCAGGTAGTGGTTGACGCCGAGGTAGTACTTCTTGGCGTTGTTGCCCATCGAATCGCCGATGATGTCATCGCTGTACGTCCAACCATTCTGGTATTTCTGGTGCTTATACCAGAACGGGTTCGTCGAGGCGTATTCGAGCGTCATGTCCCATGAGCCGTCGCGCGTGAGCTGCGGCAGGTATGTACCGAAGCGGTAGCCACGCTCTGTCGGCTGCAGGCCGCCTGCATCCTCACCGTAGACCTCGCCGTAGAACTGGACACCCGGCAGGCGCACGCGGAAGTCACCGCCCGCAATGTCGTTCCAGCGGTCCCCTTCCGCATCGGAATTGTGGCCCGTCACCCAGTGGCGCCAGTCTGACTTCGAGAGTGCGTTGCCATCGCCGCCGAGCATCGAGACGCGCATGAGGCCGAACGTGAAGGCATCCGACGGCGTGAAGTCGGCGCGCAGGCCCAAGAGACCCGCATGATCGTAATCCGTATGGCCCTTCGCCACGCGGTCCTCGCGGTCGCCTTCAAGCTGTGCATAGAAGACATGGTAATTCTGCTTGCCGAGGAAGCGGAAGAAGCCGCGCACCGGCATGTCGTCCTCGAGGTGGACCTGTGCCATCGTCATCGGCTTCATCGTGTTGTCGAGCACGAGCTTGCCCGTCTTGCCCTGGCCGTAACTCAGCGCCTGGCGGCCTGCGAGATACTCGACGATGCCCGTCTTCGTCTTGACGTAGCCCTCTTCAAGCTTGAGCTCTGCATCATCGTCGTCGTTCCAGCTCAGGCGCGGCGTCAGCGAGATGGCTGTCTTGTGGCCGATGTTGCCCGAGAACTCCGCCTTGGCGACGGCATTGAAGCCATCGGCGTAGTCGTAGCCATTCGTGCCCTGGCCAAACGGCTGCCACTTTGCATTCGGCTGGAAATCCTTCTTGCTCTGCTTATAGGAAGACTGGTCGCTGTTGTAGCTCGCAAGCTGCAGGGAAGCCTGGCGCAGCGCGAGGTCATCCTGATCACTCCGACCCTTGAGCACCTCGATCTCAGAGGCAAAGGCCGTGCGCATCGAGGCGAGCTCGTCGGCAAGGTAAGCTGGCATCGGCTTATCCTTAGCGTTCTTCTCCGCCTGCAGCACCCACTTGGCCATCTGCATGCGGCTGTACGGGCGCGCGCCATCCGGCAGCGAATCGATGTAGCCCATGCCGCTGAGCTTGTCGACATAATCGTAGTAGACACTGCCGACCGGCACATCTGCCGTCACGGCCTCTGCTCCAGCCAGCCCCGGCACCATGACCGAAGCTGCCGCTGCCATCATTCCAGCAACCAACGTTTTCTTCATCATCATCTCTCCAAATCATTCCAACTCATCATAGTTTGCCATAAAATTATTGTAAAAATGGAAATACATGAGAATTCTATCATGAATCCATAGTCAAACGCAAGACTTCAGTCCATCTTGTTCCTGCGCCAGCTGCGGTAGCCGTAGACCGTCCCCGCCGCGATGAACACCACGGCCGCGAGCGCGAGAAGCTGTTCCCAGAGCATCGCCATCTCTCCCTTCTCTCGAAATCATTCTCTATTATACCATATCCCGCCCTCTCTGTACCAAAGTACGCTTTCTGGAAAAAATAACAAAATATGAAATTTTGTACGTCATATTAGAAGGATTTCCCTGTTCAACAGCGAAAAGGGTAAGGTGGATAGTGGTGATAGACTATCCGATCCCTTTCGGGCAGTTGATATCCTTTCACTTCCTCAACTGCCCCAGCGGCTGACCCCCCAATTGTCAGCCGCTTCTTTTTTTGCTTTTTTGCACCATCTCCGCCGCTGCTGCCGGCTCGTCAAGCTCCTGGACTTTACGGATTGCGACAAAAGTAGTATAATAAAGAAATATTAATAGTCCTAGTAATCGTATTCTATGCATAGGACCGCAGGAAATTACCATGAGTATGTTGTTTATGTTGTTTGGAGGTCTTTCTATTGATGAGCAGTAGTCACAGTAGTCGCAAAGTGAGAACATTTTTTGCCGCCGCGCTCCTCGCGTGCGCAACAGCCAGTGCCGCAACGGTCTCGGCATCGCCGGTCGTCAAGCCAGCTGTTGTCGCAGCCCATGTTTCCGCACATGCTGCCACGCCAGTCTCGTATGAAGCAAAGTCCGCCGCGCTCAGCGATGTGCAGGGCATGACCAAGCATGAAGCTGCTGTGACAGCACCTTCGGCCATGCGCCGCCATCTGCCGGCCGCCGCAGAATCGGGCTACGACACGAATGCAAGGACCGAGAACAAGATCTCGCCACTCTCACCTGTGACGCCGACTTCGCCCATCACCCCGTCGATTGACCTGCCCTCCATCATCCCGTCTCAGCCTGCACCGGGTGCCGGCCAGACGACCGACGCCTACGCCGTCCGCACGGATTTCGGCAAGAGTAACCTGCACAAGTGGAGCAGCGTCTACGGCATGGACACGCCGTGGGATGAGAACGACGTGACCGACACGAAGAACTTCAAGAGCTCGACCATCGCCTTCCTCGACACGCTCAACACGCTCGCGCAGTCGGCCGGCGTCTCCTTCGTCCTCACGGGCGGCGCGGAGTACGGCTACCATGCCCATGGCACCTACTCGCACGAGAACGGCTACAAGGTCGACATCTCCGACTCCGGCGTCTACGCCGGCACGACGGCCTACCGCGTCCTCACCGAAGCCCTCGCCCCGTTCAAGCACCACCTCTCCCATGAGTGGAGCAACAACCACTACGACATCACGATCTACCCGGCCGACTACAAGGGTTCCTACTCCGGCGCCGACCACGACAACTCCGGCGACGACGAGTAAGACAGCAGACAATCTACCATACAACGCAACAACATAAAATCACGCTAAAAGGCCCGCATCCGAGCAGCTTCTCTGCTGGATGCGGGCCTTCTTATTTCTCATCACGTGCCATGCATCAATTGTCAAACAGGCTCATCTCGTCGTGATCTTCCGCCTGCTGCTGCGCCGAGATGCCGCGCGCCGCCCGATAGGCTTCCCTGAGCTTCTCCGTGAGCTGCGGCAGGCCGCGCAGCACTTCCTCTTCCGTGCGGAAGCAGTTGCCCGCCGCCGCATGCGCGTAGTCCACGAACGTGCCATGCCAGTTGCGCCCGTGCACCGCCTCGTCGTCCGCCATATAATAGTAGTAATCCGGCTCCACCGGCACGAAGGGCTCCATGTGGATGCAGGCCGCCCCGCTCAGCAGGTCGCAGAGATGCTCCTTGTCCAGCACGGCTTCATCCTGCATCTCTGCCATCGTCATCTCCGGCGCATCCGCCGCCATCCGGACGGCATAGAGGCCGTCTTCCGAGAAGAAGAATCTCGTATCCGCGACCCCTTCAATGCTGAACGGCTCGCGCATGCCGATGTGCAGGAGTCCCGCGACTGCCTGCATGCAGCCGTGCTGTCCCAAGTTCACATTATCCATACTATCTCTCCCTGTCATCTTCTCCGGCCCATCCGCGCCGGGCAGGATTGCATCAAAAAAGGCTCCGCAGAACCCCGCGAAGCCTCACATAGCAAGTGGTGCCGAAGACCGGACTTGAACCGGTACGTTGTTGCCAACGGCAGATTTTGAGTCTGCTGCGTCTGCCAATTCCGCCACTCCGGCAAATGACACAGATGCGTCATCAACATAAGATATTTTAGCAGAGTATCTGCATCTTGTCAATGCCTTGTTAATGTATGGATTCCATGACATGCATGTCATTCATGTCATCCATGTCATTCAGGAAAGCTCTGGCGCAGCTGCCGGTCGATTTGAAAGAACGGTCCCGTGCCTTTATAATAGAGATAGTTGTTTATTAGGAGGGATATGATGCGGAAGATTGCAGTATACGGAAAGGGTGGCATCGGGAAGTCGACACTGACGAGCAATCTGGCGGCAGCGCTGGCGGCTCTGGGGAAGAAGGTCATCCAGATTGGCTGTGACCCGAAGGCGGATTCGACGATCAACCTGCTCGGCGGCAAGCCGCTGCAGTCGGTCATGGGCTACATGCGGGAATTCGACGCGGAGCCCTCTTCGCTCGAGGAGATCTCAGCGCGCGGCTTCGGCGGCGTGCTCTGCATCGAGACGGGCGGCCCGACGCCGGGGCTCGGCTGCGCGGGGCGCGGCATCATCGCGACGTTCAACCTGCTCGAGGACCTCGAGCTCTTCGAGCGGGAGCAGCCGGGCGTCGTGCTCTACGACGTGCTCGGCGATGTCGTCTGCGGCGGCTTTGCGGCGCCGATCCGCGAGGGCTATGCAGAGGACGTGCTGATCGTGACGTCGGGCGAGAAGATGGCGCTCTACGCGGCCAACAACATCGCGACGGCCGTCGAGAATTTCGCCGACCGCGGCTACGCGAAGGTCCGCGGCGTCCTCTTGAACCGCCGCAATGTGCCGCGCGAGGAGGAGAAAGTCCGCGCCTTCGCCGAAGCGCACCAGCTGCCCGTCCTCGCAGACATCCCGCGCAGCGATGCGATCAGCGAGGCCGAGGAATGCGGCATGACGGTCGTCGAGGCGGCGCCTGAGGACCCTGTGAGCCAGGCGTTCTTCGCACTTGCGCGCGAAATCGTGCAGGAGAAGGCTGAGGGTTGACCAGATGATGCAACAGCAAGACAGTACTTCAAGAGCTGCCTACTCGATCACCGTGCAGGAGCTCGCCCGCCGCATCGAGGAAAATGGTGCCGGTGGCATCCCGCCCGAGCTGCGCACGGACGCGCATCTCATCTGCAACACGCCGGCGGCCATCGACTTCAACTCGCCGGGCGCGCAGGGCTTCGGCGTCAAGCGCGCGGGGCTCAGCGTGCCCGGCAGCATCATGCTGCTCGTCTCGCCCGGCTGCTACGGCCGCAACACCGCGGCACTCTCGGGCAACGGCCACTACGGTGAGCGCTTCGCCTACCTCGCGCTCGATGAGGCGGACATCGTCACGGGCAGCCATCTGCAGCGCATCCCCGAGGCCGTCTGCGCGTTCGTCGCCAGCCGCAGGGAGCGCCCCTCCGTCGTCATGGTCTGCCTGACGTGTGCCGACGCACTGCTCGGCACCGATATGGAGCGCGTCTGCCGCAAGGCCGAAGCGGCCGCGGGCGTTCCCGTGCGCCCCTGCTACATGTACGCGCTGACGCGTGAGAGCCAGCGCCCGCCGATGCAGGCCGTGCGCGAGACGATCTACGGCCTGCTGCAACCGCGCCAAAAGTGGGCCCGTCAGGCCAACCTGCTCGGCTTCTTCACGCCGGTCGCAAGAGACTCGGAGCTCTTCTCGCTGCTCGGACAGGCGGGCATCCGCAAGGCCGCGGAGCTCGCGCGCTGCCAGACGTACGAGGAATTCGCATCGCTCGCGGCCGCCAACTTCAATCTCGTGCTGGCCGACGAGGCGATGGGCGCCGCCCTCGCGCTCGAGAAGCGGCTCGGCATCCCCGCCATCCGCCTGCGGCGGCTCTACGAGACAGCCAAGATTGCAAAGCAGTATCAGGCGCTCGCCCATATCCTAGGCATCGCGCCAGAAGATTTTACCGCCGCGGAGGTACGCGAGCAGGCCGAACAGGCTGCTGACGCATTCTGCCAGCAGTACGGGCGCGAGACAGTGCTCGCCCTCGGCAGCCGCCTCAACGCCAACCCCTTCGAGCTCGCGCTGGCCCTCGTCAGGCGCGGCCTCGCGGTCCGCGAGATCCTCGCCGTGCCGTCAGCCGCCGATGCCTTCTACCTGCGCGAGCTCGCGAGGTGCTCCCCCTCTACGCGCATCTACTCGCTGCTCGAGCCGACCATGCTCTGCTATCGGGAGGACCGCGCCGTCACGCTCGCGCTCGGCGCCGACGCCTGCCTCTGCCATCCGCATGCCAAGCACGTGACATGGAACGATGAGGAGCAGCCCTTCGGCTATCAGGCTGTCCGCGCGCTCTTCGAGCGCATGGCGGCGGCAATGTCCAGCGATGAGGATAATGATATAAATGCAGCAGATAAAGAGGCAGCGGAGAGTTCGGATGAGCTGCCGGTCCGCGAGAGCCCCCACACCGTCTCCTCCCTGCCGCGCCTCTCGCTCGCCCTGCCGCCGTTTGCGCCTGACACGGCCGGCGCGGCCGCCGTGCTCTACCCGCTCGGCGGCATGACGGTCATCGTCGATGCGGGCGGCTGCGCGGGCAACATCTGCGGCTTCGACGAGCCGCGCTGGCAGGAAGATGCGGAGCCGTCCGCCGTATTCAGCGCGGGCCTGCGCGACATGGACGCCATCATGGGCCGCGACGCGAATCTCGTCGCCAAGATACGCGAGGCAGCCGCCGAGCTCACCGTCTCTTTTGTCGGACTTGTCAGCACGCCGGTGCCCGCCATCATCGCCACCGACTTCCGCGCCGTCTGCCGCATGGTCGAGAAGGAGACGGGCCTGCCGACCATCGCCGTGCGCACGGACGGCACGCGGCTCTACGACAGAGGCGCCAGCGCCGCTTGCGATGCGCTCGTGCAGAAGTTCACGGCGCCCATCCCGCACGATGCAATGCGCACAGGGCTCGGCGTACTCGGCCTGACGCCGCTCGACTTCTCGAGAGAGGAACGCGCCTCTCTACACGCCCTGCTCGGCAGGGAGGATACTCCGATCCGCTTCTTCGACCGGCTCGATGACTTCCGCGAGGCCGCGCGGCTCAAGGAGTTTCTCGTCGTCTCGCCGGCAGGGCTCAAGGCCGCCCGCCGCCTGCAGCGCCAATGGGGCATCCCCATCCGGGCAGAGCTGCCGCCCGCCTTTATCCACGAAGCGTTCTCCGCTGTACTGAGCCGTCTTGCTGCCCTGCTTCAGGACGGACAGCAGCGAGAGATTCTCATCGTGCACCAGCAGATCCTCGCCAATGGCCTGCGCCTTGCCATCTGCCAGCGCTTCCCCGCGCTGCCCGCGGGCGCCGTGACGGTCGGCAGCTTCTTCCTGCTCGACCGGGAACTCCAGTGGGAAGGCGACCTGCACTTCCGCGGCGAGCAGGATTTCCACGCTTACCTGCAGGCACATCCCGATGCAATCGTCATCGGCGATGCTCTGCTCGCGCGCGCCGTGCCAGAGCCATTTGGCGGCACCCTCCTTGACCTGCCGCACTTCGCGCTTTCCGGCCGCAAAGCACCCATGCACCCATCGAGAACACTTGAATACGCCAAGAATTCTATCAGCAACTGAGGATTGAGTCTATGAAACGTTTGAACATCAAGATCTACGGCATCGTGCAGGGTGTCGGCTTCCGCCCGTTCATGAGCCGGCTCGCCGACGCCTGCCAGATACGCGGCACCGTCTGCAACAAGGGCCCCTATGTCGAAGTCTTTGCCGAGGGTAATGACGCAGCACTGCAGCAATTTGTCGAGGGCATCCCAAAGAAGGCCCCCGAGCGCGCGGCCATCCTCAAGGTCGACGTGCACGAGGTGACCGATGATGCTCCGCCCTATGCGGATTTTGCCATCATCGAGAGCGCCAAGGAGCGCGGCGACATCTTCGTCTCGCCGGACATCGCGACCTGCGACAAGTGCCGCTCCGAGCTCTTCGACCCCAAAGACCGCCGCTACCTGCACCCCTTCATCAACTGCACGGCCTGCGGCCCGCGCCTGACCATCCTCGAGTCCATGCCGTACGACCGCGAGCGCACGAGCATGAATGAGTTCCCGATGTGCGAGGCCTGCCACGAGGAGTACGTCTCGCCGGAGAGCCGCCGCTACGATGCGCAGCCCGTCTGCTGCAATGACTGCGGGCCGCAGGTCTACCTGCTCGACCACGAAGAAGTCCGCGGCGCCGATGCCATCCGCGCCGTGCGCCGCGTCCTCGCATCAGGCGGCATCGCGGCCATCAAGGGCATCGGCGGCTTCCACCTCGCCTGCGACGCGACGGATGAAGCGGCCGTCCACCGCCTGCGCGAGCTCAAGCACCGCCCGCAGAAGCCCTTTGCCGTCATGATGCGCGACGAGGAGACGGCTCGGCGCGCCTGCCACCTCGAGCCGGGCGAAGCTGAGATGATGATGGGCCACCAGAAGCCAATCCTGCTGCTGCGCCGCCGCGAGGACAGTCCGCTCGCGCCGAGCGTCGCGCCGGGCAACCCAAAGGTCGGCGTCATGCTGCCCTACGCGCCCGTGCAGATGCTGATCTTCGACTACCCCGAAGACCATGAGACGCCCGAAGTCCCCGCCATGCTCGTCATGACGAGCGGCAATCCCTCGGGCGCGCCGATCTGCCACAATGACGAGGAGGCCGAGGAGACGCTCGCGCCGCTCTGCGACGTCATCCTCTCGCACGACCGCCGCATCCGCCTGCGCGCCGACGACTCCGTCATGGACTGGTTTGAGGACAGGCCCTACATGGTGCGCCGCAGCCGCGGCTTCGCCCCGCTGCCCTTCATGCTCAGTGCCCCGCTCCAAGGGCAGGTGCTCGGCATCGGCGGCGAGCTCAAGAACACCTTCTGCCTCGCGAGCAGCCACCTCTTCTACCCGTCTCCATACATCGGCGACATGAGCGACCTGCGCACCGTGCTCGCGCTCAAGGATTCCGTCCAGCTCATGGAATCCCTGCTCGAGAACCGCCCTGAGGCCATCGCCTGCGACCTGCACCCGCGCTACAACACTTCGGCCGTCGCCGAAGCGCTCGCCAAGGAAGCCGGCGTGCCGCTCTTCAAGGTCCAGCACCACTACGCGCACATCCTCTCCTGCATGGCCGAGAACGACCAGCAGGCGCCCGTCATCGGCGTCTCGTTCGACGGCACGGGCTACGGCACCGACGGCACGATCTGGGGCGGCGAGTTCCTGCTCGCCGACTACAAGGGCTTCCGGCGGCTCGGCTCCATCGAGCCCTTCTCGCAGGCCGGCGGCGACAAGTCCTCGCGCGAGGGCTGGCGCATCGCCGTCAGCCTGCTGCGGGATACGCTTGTACGCATGATGGCAGGCCGCAGCGCAGCCGAAGTCGATGCGACCTGGAAAGAACAGTGCCTCGCGCTCGGCCTCTGTGACGAAAGGGAATTCGCGGCGCAGTCCTTCATGCTGCGCCAGCACGTCAACTGCATCGAGTCGACGAGCGCCGGACGCCTCTTCGACGGCGTCAGCGCCCTCCTGGGCCTGCGGCGCGAGTCCACCTTCGAGGGCGAGGCCTCGATGGCCCTGCAGTTTGCCGCCGAACGCTGGACGGGGACGGCTGACTCGCTCGGCCTGCCGCTGCATGAGGCAGCAGACGGCCGCTTCCTGCTGCCGACGACGGCGCTCTTTGCCGCACTCCATGCGCGCCATCAGCAGGACCGGGCGGCTGAAGAGCTCGCCTATCTCTTCCACCAGTCCCTCGCCGAGATGATTGTCGCAGGCTGCGAGCGCGCCCGCAAAGAGACAGGCCTCAGCACCGTCGCCCTGAGCGGCGGCGTCTTCCAGAACCTGCTGCTGACGCGCCTAGTGAAAGAACGCCTCGAGGCGGCGGGCTTCCAGCCCCTGCTGCACAACCTGCTGCCGCCCAACGACGGCGGCATCTGCGTCGGGCAGGCCGCCTTTGCCATGTACGCCCTGCAACGGTGACGGACCACGCAAGCCCGTCTGCCCATATCATTTTGCCCCTTTGACCCATTGAACATAGAAAGGAAGTCTTATCATGTGTGTCGGTTTACCCGCTAAAGTCGTGCGCATCCAGGATGGCATGGCGCTCGTCGACGCCTCCGGCGCCCGCCGCGAAGTCTCTGCCGAGCTGCTCTCCGACATCGACCCCGGCGACTACGTCATGGTCCACGCCGGCGTGGCCATCGCAAAGATCACGGAAGACAACGAAGACGAGGAGGAGGTGCAGGAATGAACGCAGCTGCCGCAAGGGACCGCGCAATCATCACCGGCTATCGGGGCCCGAAGGTCCGCATCATGGAAGTCTGCGGCACCCACACGCACGAGATCTTCCGGCTCGGCATCCGCAGCCTGCTGCCCGAGGCGGTCGAGCTCATCTCAGGCCCCGGCTGCCCCGTCTGCGTGACGCCCGTCTCCTACATCGACGAGGCGCTCTACCTTGCCGAGAAGTGCCATGCCACCATCTGCACGTTCGGCGACCTCGTGCGCGTGCCGGGCACGGCGGGGACCTTAGCCGAGGCGCGCAGCCGCGGCGCCCGCGTCCAGGTCGTCTACACGCCGCTCGACGCCGTGACCTACGCCGCCGAACATCCCGAAGAAGAGACCGTCTTCCTCTCCGTCGGCTTTGAGACGACGACGCCCGCCGCCTGCCTCGCGCTCCGGCACGCCGAGGCGCAGCGCGTCGCGAACTTCTCCCTGCTGACGGCCAACAAGACGATGCCCGCCGCCTACACGGCGATGGCCAGCCACACGGACGCCTACCTCTACCCCGGCCACGTCTGCGCCATTACGGGGACGAGCCTGCCCGAATCGCTGACACGAGAGGGCATCTCCGGCGTCGTCGCGGGCTTCACCGCCGGCGAGCTCTTGCGCGCGCTCGCCACCATCCTCGAGAAGGTGCAGGCGGATAGGCCCTTCTTCGCCAACTGCTACCCGCGCGTCGTGCGCCCCGAGGGCAATCCCGCCGCGCAGGCGCTCGTCGCAGCGTACCTAGAGCCTTGCGACGCCGAATGGCGCGGGCTCGGCGTGCTCAGGGAAAGCGGCCTGCAGCTGCGCGAAGCCTTTGCCGCGCGCGACGCGCGGAAGCGCTTCGCCCTGCCCGCGATGACGGGCCGGGCCAACCCCGCCTGCCGCTGCGGCGCCATCCTGCAGGGCCTCGCAAGGCCTGTGGACTGCCCGCTCTACGGCAAAGCCTGCACGCCGGACCATCCCGTCGGCGCCTGCATGGTCTCGCGCGAGGGCGCCTGCTCGGCCTATTATCTCTATGGAGGGTTATGATCATGACTGCTGAATTCCCAGACGATGCCCGCATCACACTCGCGCACGGCGCGGGCGGCCGCCAGACGGCCACGCTCATCGCGCGCGTCTTTGCGCGCCACTTCCAGAACCCCGACTTCACCGCCGACGACGCGGCCATCCTGCCCGTCGGCGACTTCGCCACGGGCCGGGCTGCCTTCACGACGGACGGCTTCATCGTCTCGCCCTGGCAGTTCCCGGGCGGCAACATCGGCAAGCTCAGCATCTGCGGCACGGTCAACGACCTCGCCTGCATGGGCGCCGTGCCACGCTACCTCTCCTGCGCCTTCCAGATTGAGGAGGGCTTTCCGCTGCGGGACCTCGACGCCATCGCCGCCGCGATGGCAGAGACGGCAGCAAAGGCCGGCGTGCGCATCGTCGCGGGCGACACGAAAGTCGCTGGGCGCGGCCAGGTCGACGGCGTCTTCATCACGACGACGGGCATAGGCGAGCTCTTGCCAGGCGCAGAGCCTTCAGGCTCGCGCGCCGAAGCCGGCGACGCCATCATCGTCACGGGCGATGTCGGTCGCCACGGAGCCGCCATCCTCGTCGCGCGCCGCGACTTCGCCATCGACGCCGCCATCACGAGCGACTGCGCGCCGCTTGCCGCCACTGTCAAGGCCCTGTTCGAGGCCTGCCCCGACAGAGCGGCCATCCACACGATACGCGATGCCACGCGCGGCGGCGTCGGCACCGTGCTGCACGAGATCGCCGCTGAGAGCCACGTCGGCATCGAGCTCTATGCCCCCGCCATCCCCGTCGCGCCAGAGGTCCGCGGCGTCTGCGGCCTCTTGGGGCTCGAGCCGCTCTACCTCGCCTGCGAAGGCCGCCTCGTCCTCTTCGCGCCGCAGGCCATCGCGCCTAAGCTCGTCGAGGCCCTGCGCGCGCTGCCCGACTCGCGGCAGGCGGCCATCATCGGCCATATCACGCCGGACTTCTCGGGCCGCGTCGTCCTGCGCACGGAGATTGGCACGAAGACGCTGCTGCCCGAGCCGTCTGGCGAGCTGCTGCCGCGCATCTGCTGAGCCCATCCCCGCCAATGAATCCTTGCCACTGACCAATGATCAATGAACTGAGGTGAATCCCTTGCTCAAGCGAATCTCTCCTGCACCCGAAGCGGACGGCATACCGGCTTCGCCCATGCTGCACGCGCGTGAGGCCGCCTTCCCCGCGCCTTTTCCGCACGGGCTCGAGTACTCGCCGCCCTGCCGCGGCACCTGGAACATCGTCCACACGGGCATGCTCGTCCCCGAGTCCCACCATATCTTCATCTGCGCCTCCGGCTGCCTGCGCGGCGTCGTGCTGACCGCCGCCGAGATGGGGCTCATGGGACGCTTTTCTTCCATTGAGCTCCGCGAAACCGACCTGACGGGCCGCGACAATGAGCGCCTGATCCTCGCGGGCGTCGCCGACATCCTCGCGCGCCTGCCGAAGAAGCCGCGCGCCGTGCTGCTCTTTCCCGCCTGCGTCCACCACTTTCTCGGCTGCAACCTGCGCTACGTCTACCGCGAGCTCCGCGCGAAGTACCCGGACATCGACTTCGCCGAGTGCTTCATGGACCCGATCCGCCAGACGCGCCACCTGACGCCCGAAGAGCGCCTGCGCCGCGCGATCAGCCGGCTATTGCCCGAACGCCCCAAGGAGAAGCAGGTCGCCTTTTTCGGCAACAATCTAAAGACCGCCCCCGAGAGCGACGCCTGGCGGCTGCTCAAAGAGAGCGGCTGGCAGATCCGCGATATGGCCGGCTGCACGAGCTACGCCGCGTTCCAGGAGCTCGGCGCCTCCTCTCTCAACCTCTACACGAATCCCTTCAACCTGCCCGCCGTGCGCGACCTCAAGGAGCGCCTGCAACAGGATTATCTCTACCTGCCGCAGGTCTGGGCAGAAGATGATATCGAAGGACTGCTGCAAGAGCTCGCCCGCCGCATCGGCGCAGACGCGCCGGACTGCCGCGCCGCCCGCGAGCGGGCCGAGCAGGCACTTGCCCGCGCACGAAGCATCATCCAAGAAACGCCGATTGCCCTTGACCTGACCGTCACCTTCCGCCCCTTCTCGCTGGCGCGCCTGCTGCTCGCGCACGGCTTCCGCGTCAAGGCGATCTACGCCGATGCGATAAGCGCAGAAGAAGAGGCGGACTTCCGCTGGCTGCAGGAGAACCATGGCGATACTGAGCTCTGGCCGACCAAGGCCCCTGCGCTGCGCCTTTTACCGCGCCCGTCCCATCCAGCTGGTCCCCCCGTCCTCGCCCTCGGCCAGAAGGCGGCATTTTTCCAGAACACGCCACACTTCGTCAACATGGTGGAAGGCGGCGGCCGTTGGGGCTTCTCTGCCATCGAGGCGCTGGCCAGTGACATGGTGACGGCCTACCGCGAGCCCAAGGACATCGAGTCAAACGTCCGGCGCAAGGGATTAGGAGGCCCATCGCTATTATGAAACAGACTGCCCGCATCCTCTCCACCTACTCCGCCGATACCTTCGGCGTCTGCTCTGCGCTCTACGAGCTCGGCGGCATGGTCGTCATCCACGACCCCTCGGGCTGCAACTCGACGTACACGACGCACGACGAGCCGCGCTGGTTCAGCGAGCCGAGCCAGATCTTCGTCTCCGCCCTGACCGAGCAGGACGCCATCCTCGGCAACGATGCCAAACTTATCGCGGATATCGAAACAGCAGCCAAAGAGCTCCAGCCGCGCTTTATCTGCCTGATTCCCTCCCAGATTGCCCATATGATCGCCACCGACTGCCGCGCCATCTGCCGCATCCTCGAGAAGAATACCGGCATCCCCGCCTTCACCCTGCCGACGAACAGCATGCACTACTACGAGCGCGGCATCTACTTCGCCTTGCAGAAGCTAGCGGGGCTTGCCTGCCAGTCCCTGCCAGAGCCGGACACCCCCCCAGCGCCAGCAGCGCCCGACTGGCTCAGCGAGGAAAGTTTCGCCCGCTTCGTGCGGGCCAAGGCCCCTGCCCCGCTCCGCGTCAACGTGCTCGGCGCGACGCCGCTCGACTTCGCCATGAACGGCAGCATCGGCTCCATCCGTCACTGGCTCGAGGCGCGCGGCTGCCGCGTCACGAGCTGCTGGGCCATGGGCTCTGACCTCGATGCCATCCTCGCCTCGCACCGCGCCGACCTCAATCTCGTCGTGAGCTATGGCGGCCTCGGGGCCGCGCGCATACTACGCGAGCACGCCGGCATCCCGTACCTCGTCGGCGTGCCCTTCCCACACGATGCATCCCCCATGGCATCTGCGACCAGCTTGATCAATAAGCCCGCCTACATCATCGGCGAGACCGTCTTTGCTGAGTCGCTGGCCCGCGCCCTCGAAGCGGTGCTCGGCCTTCCTCAAGCGGCCATCACCGCCATCGTGCCGATGGAGACCGACAAAGCGCTCCTGCAGCCCGGCACACTCTGCCTGACGGACGAGTGCGAGCTCATGCCACCCCTGCGCAAGGCCGGCCTCATCATCGCCGACCCGCTCTACGAGCCCATCTGCCCACCGAGCGCCGCCTTCATCCCGCTGCCGCACATCGCTTTCTCCGGCCGACTCTACGAGAAGGACATCCCCAATCTTATCGAGGCCGCCCCCTTCGCAGCTTTCGTGCAAAAAATCCTGCGCACACTTCGGCAAAATGATGTATAATGATGCATATCACAAGCGAAATCATTTCTCATTTGCAAAGGAGTCCTTATGCTGCTGACCATTGCCCGCACCTTCGCCTACGCGCTCATCCAGACGTTCGGCTTCTCGATCTTCACCCTCGCCCTGCAGCGCCTCGGCCGCCTCAAGCGCCTCTACCGCCTCAAGGCCTTCTTCTTCCTGCTGCTCATGAACACCGCCGGCACGATGACCTACGGCGAGACCGCCTGGCAGCAGGTCACTACGCCCATGGCCGCCGCCCTGTTCCTCATCGGCATGGCCTTCTTCTTCGCCAGCCACCTCTACCTCGGTTGGAAGCGCCTGCAGCGGAAATAAGACAAATCAACATCATACAAAAAAGAGCCGCATGTTCCGATGACATGCGGCTCTTTCGCTATCATAAAGCAGATTATGCTTTTCCCTCGGCCTCGCGCTGGCGGTCGAGCTCCTCAAGTTCCTTGAGTTCTTCCGCGCGCTCCGCGTCGGGCTGCTTGCGGCGAATGAACATGGCGTCGCCAAACGAGAAAAAACGGTACTTCATCTCGACGGCGGTCTTGTAGGCGTTCAGCACAAAGTTGCGGCCGGCGAAGGCGCTGATGAGCATGATCAGCGTGGACTTGGGCAGGTGGAAGTTCGTGATGATGGCGTCGACGATCTTGAAGTCATAGCCCGGGTAGATGAAGATGCCCGTCCAGCCGCTCTTACCGGCAATCTCGTTCTTGGCCGTGGCAGCGGACTCGAGCGTGCGGATGCTCGTCGTGCCGACGGCGATGACGCGGTGGCCGGCTTTCTTCGTATCCATGATGAGCTTGGCGGTCTCGTCGGGGATGCAGTAGTACTCCTTGTGCATCTCGTGTTCCTCGATGTTCTCGACATTGACTGGGCGGAAGGTACCGAGGCCGACGTGCAGCGTGACAAAGCCGAGGTTGACGCCCATCTCGCGCAGCTCCTGCATCTGCTCCTTCGTGAAGTGCAGGCCGGCCGTCGGCGCAGCGGCCGAGCCCTCCTCGCGGTTGTAGACCGTCTGGTAGCGCTCCTTGTCCTCGAGCTTCTCGTGGATGTATGGCGGCAGCGGCGTCTCGCCGAGGCGGTCGAGGATCTCCTCGAAGATGCCCTCGTAGTGGAACTCGACAATGCGGCCGCCGAAGTCCGTGTGCTCCGTCACCGTGCACGAGAGCTCATCGCCGAAGCGGATGACATTGCCCGGCTTCGCCTTCTTGCCTGGCTTGACGAGCGTCTCCCAATGGTTCGCATCGAGGCGGCGCAGCAGGAAGACCTCGACCTTGCCGCCCGTCTGGTCGCGGTGGCCAATCAGGCGGGCCGGCATGACGCGCGTGTCGTTGAAGATCAGCGTGTCGCCCGGCTCGAGGAATTCCTTGAGGTCATAGAAGTGGCGGTGCTCAATCTCCTTCGTCACCGGGTCGAGCACCATGAGGCGCGAGGCATTGCGCGGCTCGATCGGCACCTGGGCGATGCGCTCTTCTGGCAGGTCGTAATCAAAATCGGATAATAACATAAATAAAAACCTCTCATCTATTTTCTATTTTCAGTACAGTTGCTGCAATTTGGTGCCGGTGTAATAGTGGTGCAGGATATCGGCGTACGAGGCACCCCTGGTGGCCATGCGCTCAGCTCCCCACTGCGAGATGCCGAGGCCGTGGCCGGAGCCATAGCCCGTGAAGGTGACCATGTCCTTGGCGAGCTTCGCATCAAAGAGCGTGCTCTTGAGGCCGAGCAGGCTGCGCCAGGTCGTGCCGCTCAGCGTCGCCGTGCCCTTCGTGCCCTTCACCGTCATCGTCTTGACGCGGCCCGACGCCGTGCGGTCCTTGGCGGCGCGGCCGATGGCGAGCGGCGAGAGCGCAATGGAGCGGACCTTGCCGATATCATGGCCCTTGGCCGCGAGCTTGCGCTCGAGGTCGGCCCTGCTGATCGTCTTTGTCCACGGCATTGTCTTTGCCGGCGTGTCCTTGGCAGCGCGCAGGTATGGCACATGGCTGCCCCAGACATCCTCGCTGTTTTCCGTCATGCCGCCGCTGTCCGTGTGGAACAGCGCCTCAATCGGCTTGCCGCCGTACGTCAGCACCTCGCCGCGCGTCGCCTTGATGGCGGCGTTCGAGGCAGACTTCTCGGCGGTAGTGCCGGTGTAGAGCTGGCAGTGCGTCGTCGTGCAGAGGTCGTAGCCCTCGCTGGCATGGCGGCCGCGGCTCGCGAGCGCAAAGCTGCGCGCCGCGACACTCTGCGCCTTGATGGCCTCCGCCGGCCAGTCGACCGGCATCTCCTCCGGCACAACACTCCGCAGGTAACCGTCGACCGGCACGACGTTGACGGCGGTCAGCCCCCCGCCCTTGTGGCGCAGCTCGAGCGCACCGCGGTAGCGGCGGCCGTTCAGGGTGAATTCCCCTGCCCCATCTGCTTTGGTGGATGGCCGGACGGTCAGGACCTCGCCACGCAGCTTCTCGCGGCCGACGAGGAACGCGCCGTTCTGCCAGCGCACATCATAAGACTGCCCCGCCGCCAGCGAAGCGCCCTTGCCTCCCGCCGTCCGGGCCGTCCCCTTGCCGCCAATCAAACTGACCGTCACGCTCCCCTGCTTCACCGCCAGCCCGACGCGCAGATCAGGCTCCTGCTTTACGGACTGGCCCCCTGTCACAGCCGCCTTAGCCGAAACCGGCGCCTGCCGCGCCATGGCCGGGGCCGTGGTTGACAGTACCAATGTGCCAACTAGCGCGGCTAACAAAAATCTTCGCATTCCGTACACTCCCTTCACGATTGCAACGAATTCCTGACGATTCCATGGGCCCCTTCCGCCTCACAAGCTCGGCACCTTCCCCGTGCACGGGGAGGGCTTTTAGGCTTTTAGGAGTTGGCAGCGGCGGCTTGTGCCTCGCGGGCCTCGCGCTCTAGGCGGGCGCGCTTCTTGGCTTTGTTCTCTTTCTTGCGCTGCTTGCGGATCTCGCGGGAGTAGCGCTCTTCTTCGCTGAAGATGCAGCCGCAGTAGGGCTGACGGTAGAGGTCCAGCTCGTGGCTGATGTCGATGCCCTCCTGCCAGCCGGGGCGGAAGTCCTCGTAGTGGAAGGCGACGCCGTACTCTGCCGCAAAACGCTCGGCCGTGCGGCGCATGAGGTCGTGCTGCTGGTAGATGCTGTAAAAGAGCGTCGAGGTGAAGGCGTCGAAGCCGTTTTCAGCGGCGTAGCGCGCGGTCTCTTCGAGGCGCCAGGTGTAGCACATCTGGCAGCGGCCGTTCGGCAGGGCTTCGGCGGGCAGGGCCTTCTTGAGGAAATCGCGCAGCCGGTAGTGTTCGTCGGCGTGGAATTCCATGCCGACTTTCTCGGAGAATTCCTTTGCGGTCTTTAGGCGCATATCCCATTCTTTGTATGGATGGATGTTCGGGTTGAAGAAATAGCCGACGGGCTCGATGCCCTCCTCCCGCAGTTTCTTGACGGGATAGCAGGAGCACGGGCCGCAGCACATATGGAGTAATAGGCGCACAGGGCTCACCTCTTTCTTGAATTATTTACGATCTATCGGGATACGGGATGCCGAGGTGGCGGTAGCCGGCCTCGGTGACGACGCGGCCGCGCGGCGTGCGGTTGATGAAGCCGAGCTGGATGAGGTAGGGCTCGTAGACATCCTCGATGGTGTCGCGCGCCTCGCTGATGGCGGCGGCGAGCGTGTCGAGGCCGACGGGGCCGCCCGCGAACTTCTCGATCATCGTGCGCAGCATGCGGCGGTCGGTGTGGTCGAGGCCAGCCTTGTCGACCTCGAGCATGCGCAGGGCCTTGTCGGCAATCTCGTTCGTGATGGTGCCGGAGCCCTCAATCTGGGCGACGTCGCGCACGCGCTTCAAGAGCCTGTTGGCGACGCGCGGGGTGCCGCGGCTGCGGCGCGCGATCTCGAGCGCGCCCTCGTCCTCGATGGCGATGTCTAATATCTCGGCGGCACGCTTGATGATGTGCACGAGCGCGTCGGGCGTGTAGTACTCGAGCCGCGAGATGACGCCAAAGCGGTCGCGCAAGGGGGCGGCGAGTGCGCCGGCCTTCGTCGTCGCGCCTATGAGCGTAAACGGCGCGATGTCGAGCCGGATGGAACGCGCGCTCGGTCCCTTGCCGATGATGATGTCGAGCGCGAAGTCCTCCATCGCGGAGTAGAGCACTTCTTCGACGCTGTGCGAGAGGCGGTGGATCTCGTCGATGAAGAGCACGTCGTGCTCCTGCAAGTTCGTCAGCAGCGCCGCGAGGTCGCCGCTACGCTCAATGGCCGGGCCGGACGTCTGACGGAAGTTGACACCGAGCTCATTGGCGATGATGCCGGCCAGTGTCGTCTTGCCGAGGCCCGGCGGGCCGTAGAGCAGCACGTGGTCGAGCGCCTCGCCGCGCGAGAGCGCCGCCTGGATGAAGATGGAGAGGTTCGCCTTGACCTTCTCCTGGCCGATGTATTCATTGAGTTTGCGCGGGCGCAGGCTGTACTGCCAGTCGTCGGCGCGCTGCTCGTCCATCGCGACGATGCGGTCCTCGTCGTAGGAATCGAATCCGTCCAATTTTACACCTCCTTCTTTCTATCCGAATTACATATGGCTGAGTTCTTTGAGCGAAGCCTTGATGATAGCCTCGGTCGTCTTGTATTTCGCCGTCTTGCGGATGACGGGCGCGATCTCTGCCTGCGTGTAGCCGAGCGACTGCAGGGCGGCCATGGCTTCGGCGACGGCGTCATCGCCGACCTCTGCCTCGTTCTCGATGGTCAAGAGCTCCTCTTCGCCGCTATCCGCGAAGGCGACTTTGTCCTTGAGCTCGAGGATCAGGCGCTCGGCCGACTTCTTGCCGATGCCCGGCAGCTTCGTCAGGACGCTCGCCTGCTTGTTCTGGATGGCGCGGCAGAGGCTCTCGACCGTGATGGCGGAGAGGATGCCGAGCGCGACTTTCGGGCCGATGCCCGAGACGCCGATAAGCTGCAGGAAGAGCTCGTACTCCTCCTCGGTGGCGAAGCCGTAGAGCACGATGGCGTCCTCGCGCACGCTCGTGTAGGTGAAGAGGCTCGCCTCTTCCTTGAGGCGCAGTTTCGCCCGCGTCGAGTTCGCGAGGAAGACGCGGTAGCCGACGCCGTGGACGTCGAGCAGGCAGTAGTCGGTGTAGAGCGCGATGACCCTGCCGTGCAGATAACCGATCATAATTCGTTCCTCCAAGAGATGCTGTTGAGGCAATGCGTCGTGCAGATGGCGATGGCCAGGGCGTCGGCCGTGTCGTCGGGCTTCGGCGGCTCGGGCAGATTGAGGATCTTCGTGACCATGTAGATGACCTGCTTCTTGTCGGCCTTGCCATAGCCCGTGACGTCCTGCTTGATCTGCATCGGCGTGCGCTCGACGAGCCTGAGGCCGTTCTTGGCCGCCGTCAGGAGCACGATGCCGCGCGCCTGGCCGACCGGGATGGCCGTCGTGACGTTGCGGTTGAAGAAGAGCTTCTCGACGCCCATGACGTCGGGCTGGTACTTCTTGATCAGCGCATCGAGCTCGTCGTAGATCTTCATGAGGCGGTCCTCCATCTTCATCTTCGGCGAGGTGAAGATGGAGCCGTACGCGCGCGGGATCAGCCGGCTGCCGCGCGACTCGACGAAGCCGAAGCCGCAGATGGCCGTGCCCGGGTCAATTCCTAATGCTAACATATGTCTCCCTAAATACCTGATAGATATAACCAAAACAAGCCTCTACAGATCGAAACGTTCGAATCGTTCGAATGTAGAGGCTTGCCTCAAAAGCCTGCTTGCAGCATGGCGCGCCGAGGATGACGATTACGCTTCGTCGTCCGACTCGTAGTTGCTGTAAACGTTCTGGACATCGTCGTTCTCTTCGAGTGCGTCGATGAGGTTCTGCATCTTCTCGGCATCCTTGCCGGCGAGGTGGACCGTCGTGTCCGGGACCATCGTGACCTCGGCCGAAGCCGTCTCGATGCCCTTCTCGCCCAGTGCCTTCTCGATATCGTCGAAGGCATCCGGCTCAGCCGTGATCTCGAAGACCTCGTCCTCTGCCTTCATGTCCTCGGCACCGGCGTCGAGCACGATCTCCATCAGCGCATCCTCGTCGTCGAACGTCTCTTTCTCGACGATGAAGACGGCCTTCTTCTTGAACATCCAGGCAACGCAGCCGTCCTGGCCGAGGTTGCCGCCGAACTTCGAGAAGAGGTGGCGCACATCAGCAGCCGTGCGGTTGCGGTTGTCCGTCAGGATGTCGAGCATGACGGCCGTGCCGCCCGGGCCGTAGCCCTCGTACATGAGCTCTTCGTACGTGCCGCTCTCCGAGTTGCCGAGGCCTTTCTCGATGGCACGCTTGATGTTGTCTTTCGGGATGTTGTTGGATTTCGCCTTCGAAAGAGCCAGCTTCAGGCGCATGTTGCCCGTCGGGTCTGCGCCGCCCATGCGGACAGCAATCGTGATCTCACGGCCGATCTTCGTCGTGATCTTGCCGCGGATGGCATCGTTGGCACCTTTCTTGCGCTTGATATTGGCCCATTTAGAATGTCCTGACATAAAAGAACGCTCCTTCAATCTAGATTATTAACTTACTTATCTTATCATAAAACGCGCCATCCCACAACAGCATGGCGCGTTTTTCTCACTCGTAATGCTTCTTTCTTATTTGACGAGCTTGAAGTACTTCTTCTTGCCCTTCTTGACGATGGCCTCGCCGTCCGTGAAGTCGCTGTCCTGCAGGATGTAGTCGACGTCCGTGACCTTCGCATCATTCAGCGAGAGGCCGTTCTGCTGGATCAGGCGGCGGCCCTCGCTCTTGGAGGCGAAGACCTTGCCGGCCGTCAGCACGTCGAGGAGCTTCTTGCCCGTCTCAGCTGCGACGGTCGGCATGTCCTGCGTGTTGCCCGCGCCGCCGAACAGTGCCTCGGCGGCCTTCTTGGCCTTGTTTGCCTCTTCCTCGCCGTGGACGATCTTCGTGACCTCGTAGGCGAGCACCGTCTTGGCCTCGTTGATGGCGGAGCCCTCGAGGCTGCTGAGGCGGTGTACCTCCTCCATCGGCAGGAACGTCAAGAGCGAGAGGCACTTCTCGACGTCGGCGTCGTCGACGTTGCGCCAGTACTGGTAGAACTCGTACGGCGAGGTCTTCTCGGCGTCGAGCCAGAGCGCGCCGCCGGCCGTCTTGCCCATCTTCTTGCCGTCGCTCTTCGTCAAGAGCTTGTTCGTCAGGCCGTAGACTGCCACGTTGTTCTTGCGGCGGTTGAGCTCGACGCCGGCGATGATGTTCGACCACTGGTCGTCGCCGCCCATCTCGAGCTTGCAGCCGTAGCGGCGGTTGAGCTCGAGGAAGTCGTAGGCCTGCATGACCATGTAGTTGAACTCGAGGAAGGTCAGGCCCTTCTCCCAGCGCTGCTTATAGGCCTCGGCGGCGAGCATGCGGTTGACGGTGAAGCAGGCGCCGACGTCGCGCAGGAAGTCGATGTAGTTGAGCTTCCTGAGCCAGTCGCCATTGTTGACCATGATGGCCTTGCCATCGGAGAAGTCGATGAAGCGGGCGATCTGCTTCTTGAAGCACTCGCAGTTATGCTCGATGTCCTCGTCTGTCAGCATCTTGCGCATGTCGGTGCGCCCCGTCGGGTCGCCGACCGTGCCCGTGCCGCCGCCGACGAGGCAGATGGGGCGATGGCCGGCGCGCTGCATGTGCGCCATCGCCATCAGGGCGATGAAGTGGCCGGCGTGGAGGCTGTCCGCCGTCGGATCGAAGCCGATGTAGAATGTCACGCGCTCCTTGTCGAAGAGCTCGCGCAGCTCTTTCTCGTTCGTGCACTGGGCGATGAAGCCTCTCTCTTTCAGAGTGTCAAATACATTTGCCAATAAACTCTCTCCTTTATCTCAGACAGCGGCAACTGCCGCTGCTCTAATCCTGTCTCGCTGCACCTGGTATCAGTTGCGGCCCTTGGAGACGCTGCTGCCCGGCTCAGGCGCCGCGCCGCCGCCACCGCCAGCTGCTGCCGGTGCCTGAGCGGGTGCCTGGCCCTGCGGCGCTGCTGGCTGCTGGCCCGGCTGCTTCTTGCCATCATCCTTGGCCTTCGTCTCGGTGGACTTCGTCTCTTTCTTGGCAGGCGCGGCGCTCTTCTTCGAGACGGCCGTGCTCTTGTCGTCCTCGAGCGAGCCGATGGAGTCGCCGCCAGACGACTCGGCGCCCTCGAAGTCCTTGGCCGGGATGCCCTTGAGGGCCTCGGTCATGAAGTTCTTCCAGATGGTGGCCGGCACGGTGCCGCCGTAGATGCCGCCAAGCGAGGTGTTGTCGTCGTTGCCGATCCAGACGCTCGCGACGAGGTCCGGCGTGTAGCCGACGAACCACGCGTCGTGGTAGTCACTCGTCGTGCCCGTCTTGCCGGCTGCCGGACGGCCAATGTTGGCGCGGCGGCCTGTGCCGGCACTGATGACGTCCTGCAGCATGCTCGTGAGCTCGGCTGCGCTCGACTCGCTGATGACGTTGTGCTGCTCGGGGTTCGCCTCATCGATGACCTTGCCGTTGCGGTCGAGGACCTTGACGATGACGACGGGGTCCACATGGACGCCCTTGTTGGCAAAGGTGCCGTAGGCACTCGTGAGCTCCAAAGGCGTCACGCCCTTCGTCAGGCCGCCGAGGGCCGACGAAAGGTTGTTGTCGTTGTGCGGGCCGTCCTTGACGAGCGTCGTGATGCCCATCTCCTCGGCGTAGTAGAGCACCTTCTCGATGCCAATCTTCTGCGCGATCTTGACGGTCGGGACGTTCATCGAGTGCTGGGCGACCTGGCGCATCGTCACGGGGCCGCTGAAGGTGTGCTCATCGTTCTGCGGCTCCCAGTCGCCGATCTTTATCGGGCTGTCGTTGATGACGGTCGAGGGCGTGAACTTGTTCTCGAGTGCCGCCGCAAAGACGAACGGCTTGAATGCCGAACCCGGCTGGCGCTCGGCCATCGTCGCGCGGTTGAACTGGTCGGTGCCGCGGCCGCCGACCATCGCCTTGACGTAGCCCGTGTGCGGGTCGATGGCGACGAGCGAGCCCTGCGGCTGCATGACGCCGTTGGAATCCTTGCGGCCATTCGGTAGGCCCTTCATCGCCTTCTCGGCGGCGCGCTGCATGTCCATGTCGATGGTCGTGTAGACCTGCAGGCCGTCCTTGTAGACGGCGTCCGCACCGTACTTGTCGATGAGCTTCTGGGTGACGTAGTCGACGAAGTACGAGGCCTCGCCCTTGTCCTCCGACTTCGGGTCGGGCTTGACGAGGTCGAGCTTCTCCTTCTTCGTCTTCTCCGCCGTGGCCGAGTCGAGGTAGCCGTACTTGACCATCTGGTCGAGCACGGTCGACTTGCGCTCCTGCGCCGCCTGCAGGTTGTTGAGCGGCGAGTAGTAATTCGGGCTCTTCGGGATGCCGGCGAGCATCGCGCACTCGTTGAGCGTGAGGTCCTCGACATCCTTGCCGAAGTACGTGCGCGCCGCGGCCTGCACGCCGTAGGCGCCCTGGCCGAAGTAGATCTGGTTGAGGTAGAGCTCTAAGATCTCGGATTTCGTGTACTGGTGCTCGAGCCTCAGGGCCAGGAAGACTTCCTGGATCTTGCGCTTCAGCGTGCGGTCCTGCGTCAGGTAGGCATTCTTGGCCAGCTGCTGCGTGATGGTCGAGCCGCCCTCTGAGACGGTGCGGCCGCGCAGGTTGGCCCAGATGGCGCGCGCGATGCCGCGCGGGTCCACGCCGATGTGGTCGTAGAAGCGGTTATCCTCGACGGCGACAAAGGCATCCTGCAGGTTCTTCGGGACCTGGTCGAGCTTGACGGGCATGCGGTTCTCCGCCGCGTGGATCGTCGCAATCTCGTTGCCGTTGCTGTCGTAGACGAGCGAGGATGCAGGCGGCCGGATGTCATCCGCGAGGTCTGACTTCGTATTCATGCTTGCGGTCAGGAAACCGCAGCCAATGCCGGTCAGCATGACCAGTAAGACAATCGCGATGCCGAGCAGGGTCTTGTGCTTCGTGGTATTGCCCTTCTTCGGACTGCGTTGTTGTTGATGGCTTCGTTGAGAACGTTTTTCCATTTAGGCGCCTCCTTCAAACATATACGGCTCCTATTTTACCACACTTTCGCGGAAAAGCCTATGCCCGATGTCATTCCCATCATTATTTGAGCGTGACGACGGTCGCGCCCGTGCCGCCCTCGGTGATGTCGGCGAACTGGAAGCTCTCGACATTCCGGTGGCGCCTGAGGTACTCGTGGATGCCCTTCCTGAGGGCTCCCGTGCCCTTGCCGTGGATGATCAGGACCTGCGAGAGGCCCGCCATGACGGCGTCGTCGAGGAACTTGCCGACTACGACTTCTGCCTCGTCGACCATCATGCCGCGGATGTCGATCTCGCGGCCAATCGTCTGGGTCTTCTGCATGAAGGCATTGGACTGACGTCGGGAGGATGAGGCAGCAGGTACGCCCGCCCCCTTCGGCTCCTTCGGCACATGGTCGAGGAAGCGGCAGGCCGACGCCTTGACCTTCGTGTGCAAGGAGCCGATCTGGACGGTCAGCTCCTTGCCCTGCACCTCGAGCACCGTGCCCTTCTGGTCGAGCTTCTTGACGTAGACGATGTCGCCGGGCTTGATGCTCTTGAGGCTCACGGCCTTGCCGACGCCCTTCTGGGCCATGATGCCCGGGCGCGACTTCTCGAAGGCCTCGTTGAGCTTCGCGCGCGCGTCCTGGATGGCCTGCTGGCGGCGCTTGATGCCCTGGTCGTCGAACTGCTCCTTGAGCTCCTTGATGATGGCCTCGGACTCGCGGCGCGTGCGGCGCACCATCGCCGCGCTCTGCTCGCGCGCCTTGCGGATGAGCTCGCCCTTCTTCTTGGAGAGCTCTTCCTTCGTGCGCGCGACCTTGGCCTCGAGCTCGGTGACGCGCTGCTGGCGCTCGAGGATGTCGGCATTGCGCTGTTCGTACATCATCTTCTCGTTCTCGAGCTCGTTGATGACGTGCTCGAACTGCGCGTGGTCGGCCTTGACGAGCTGCTGCGCCCTGAGGATAAGCGACTCGGAGAGGCCGAGCCGGCGGCTGATGGCGAAGGCGTTGCTCGCGCCCGGCATGCCGATGAGCAGCCGGTAGGTCGGCCGCAGGGTCTTGACGTCGAACTCGACGCAGGCGTTCTCGATGCCCTCGCGCGAGTAGGCGAATGTCTTGAGCTCGGAGTAATGCGTCGTCGCGATCGTCGTCACGCGCAGCTGCAGGAGCTTCTCGAGGATGGCCATGGCGAGCGCCGCGCCCTCCTCCGGGTCGGTGCCCGCGCCGAGCTCATCGAGCAGCACGAGGTCATCCTCCTCGACTTCCTGCAGGATGCGCACGATGTGGGTCATGTGCGCGGAGAAGGTCGAGAGGCTCTGCTCGATGCTCTGCTCGTCGCCGATGTCGGCGTAGATGTTCGGATAGACGGCGATGACGGGGTCCGGCGCCGTCGGCAGGTAGCAGCCCGACTGCGCGAGCAGGACCATCGTGCCGAGCGTCTTCATGCTGACCGTCTTGCCGCCCGTGTTCGGGCCGGTAATCAGCAGCATGCGGTAGTCCTCGCCGATGCGGATGTCAATCGGCACGACCTTGTCCTTCGCGATAAAGGGATGGCGCGCCTGCTTGAGGTCCGTGCGGCCCTCGCGGCTCAGCTCGGGGCGATTGGCATCCATGTCCTTGGCTAGCTTTGCCTTGGCAAAGGCGAAGTCGATCGCGCCGAGGATGCGGCAGTTCTCCTGAAGGATGGCGCCCTGCTTGCTGATCTCCGCCGTGAGGTGGCGCAAGATGCGCTGGATCTCCTGCTGCTCGGCGAGCGTCAGCTGCTTGACGTCGTTGTTGAGCTCGACGACGGCCATCGGCTCGATGAAGAGCGTCGCGCCCGTGGCCGACTGGTCGTGGACGATGCCCGGGAAGCGCGAGCGGTACTCCTGCTTGACGGGGATGACGTAGCGCTCGTCGCGGACCGTGACGATGGCGTCCTGGAAGAACTTCTGGTACTCGGCATTGTGGAGGATGCTCGAGATGCGCTCCTTGATGTGTGCCTGGGCGGCGTGGAGCTCACGGCGGATGCGCCGCAGCTCGACGCTCGCGTCCTCGCGCATGGCGCCGTGCTCGTCGACGGTGTTGTCGAGCAGGCGTTCGAGCTGGCCGAGGATCTCGATGCTGCGCGCCCACTCCTTGAGCGTCGGCACGTCTAGCTCGATGTCGCGGAAGAAGCGCTTGACGCTGCGCATGGCCGCGAGCGTGCTCATGGTGTTCATGATCTCGTCGAGGTCGAGCACGACGCCCATCTTCGCCTTCTTGAGCAGCGGGCGGATGTCGAAGATGCCGCCGAACGGCGGCATGGCCGTCTCGAGGACGGTCACGGCCTCTGTCGTCTCGGCGAGCCATTCGGCGACTTCGTCGAAGTCGCTGCTCGGCTCCAGCGTCTCTGCCTGCTCCTTGCCGATGCGCGAGCTGGCCCGGTCCGCGAGCATCTCGCGGATCCGGTCGTATTCCATGATCTTATAGGTTTCTTTTTCCATTATCTACCTCTATCTTAAAGGGTCTTGAAGACTTGACGGATCAGAGCACGCCGCGGAAGTAGTGGCCGCGCGTGATGTCCTTGCCCTCCTGTTCGTGGATCCAGGCGAGCTGGGCCTCCGTGGGCTCGCTCGGGAAATCCATGGCCTTCTTGTAGGCTCTGATGATTGCCGTAATCTCCTTCTCCCCCATGGCCTTGGCCTCGATCTGCAGGGTCGCGATGCCCGCGGGGCGGAACTTCATCGCGTGCGGCAGCATCGAGAGGGTCTTGCTGTTGAGCACGTGCATGTGGCAGAACTGGTCCATCGCGAGCGGGAACAGCGCGTCCTTGCGGTCCTTGAGCGCAAAATGGCCGCGCGTGCAGGGCTGGCTGCACGGGCCCTCGCCGCAGCCGCCTAAAAAGCTTCCTGTCACGCAGTACTCCGAGACCATGAGCTCGAGCCGGCCGTGCACGATGCACGCGAGCGGCAGGTCGGTCTCAGTCGCGAGCCTGCGGATCTCCTTGGCCGTAAGCTCCGGCGAGAGCGTCGCGCCCGCGACGCCGTAGTCCTTGAGGAAGGCGAGCGTCTGCTTGTTGAAGGAGATCAGTGAGTAGTCGGCGTGGATGGCGAAGTCCGTCAGGCGCCGCACGAGCGCAAGCGTGCCGATGTTGTGGACGTGGACGGCATCGGGCGGGAAGGCGGCAAAGGCGGCGAGCAAGGTCTCGAGGTGCTTCTGCTGGCCGTCGTGCACGATGCGCGGCGTGTTGAAGTCGATGCGCGCACCGGCCTCCTTCGCCAGCTGCCAGGCCTTCTCGTACGCCTCGGCCGTGATGGCGTGGTGGTCATACGAATCGCCGCCAAACAGGATACCGTCGGCACCGGCCGCGAGCGCGGCCTTGACCTGCGCGAGCGTCGCGACGGCGACGAGGAAGGTCGCCTTCTTTGGGGTCGGCCGCTCCTTGCTATCCTTGAACCGCGGCTCGGGACGGTGCTCGCGCGCCTCAATCTCCTTGAGGCGCAACTCGTCGAGCGCTTCGACGGCCTTGCGGCGCGCCTCGTTGATCTCGCTCATCGGCACCATGACCTCGCCCTCGATATCGCAGGAGAGCGACGTCATCTCGTAGACGCTGGTGCCGAGGCGGCTGACCTGCTTGCGGATCACATCTTCTGAGAGCGGCCGCTTGCGCGCGGGCTCGCCGATGAAATCGGTCTTGCCCTCGGCCCTATGACCCTCGGCATCAGCGATCGTCACCGTCAAAGGCTCGCCAATGGCGGCATGAACGGCGATCTCCACGGGGATGCGGCGCACGGGCGCGCCAGAGGCGTACGTCTCCTTGGCGCGCTCCATCAGGCGCGCGTCGTAGACCTTGAAGACGCGGTCGTGGTCGCGCACGGCGGACGGTATCGCAAACGAGACGGTGTCGCCCGCCTCGCCTGCCTCTACCTCGCGGCCCTGCGCATCCTTCAAAGCGTCGATCGTCGCCGTCACGCGGCCGCCGACCTTGACCCAGAAGTCGACCTGGTCGCCGAGGCCGAGTCGGCCGCTGAGCTTGACGGTGACGATGCGCTCATCCCAGTCGTAGGCCGTGACGCGGCCGACGAGCAGGCCGCGGTTGTTCGGGCGGCGGTCGCTCATCATCGCCTTGCCGGGGCGGCCCTTGAGGTAAGCTACCGTGAAGTCGCGGTTGAAAATCTGCGCGAGGTCGTCGCGCTCTTCCTGCGTGACGGCATAGCCCTTGCCCGCATAATGGGTGTCGATGGCCTCGCGGTAGGTGCGCACGACGGTCGCGACGTACTCGGGGCGCTTCATGCGGCCCTCAATCTTGAGCGACGAGACGCCCGCCTCAATCAGGTCGGGGATGACGTCGATCGTGCTGAGGTCGCGCGGCGAGAGCAGGTACGAGCCCGCCTTGTCGCCGAGCACGTCCTGCCCCTTCTCATCGACGAGCGTGTAGGGCAGGCGGCAGGGCTGCGCACAGCGGCCGCGGTTACCGCTGCGGCCGCCGATCATGCTGCTCATCAGGCACTGGCCCGAGTAGCAGACGCAGAGCGCACCGTGCATGAAGGTCTCGATCTCGATCGGCGAGTGGGCGCAGATGCTGCGGATCTCCTTGAGCGAGAGCTCGCGCGCGAGCACGGCGCGCGTGAAGCCGAGCTCGGCAAGGGCGCGCACGCCCTCGATGCTGCTGACGGACATCTGCGTGCTCGCGTGGAGCGGCAGGTCCGGCACCGTCTCGTGCGCGACTTTCGCCACGCCGAGGTCCTGCACGAGGATGGCGTCGGCGCCGGCCTCGTAGAGGAAGCGCAGGTAGTCTTTGAGGGGCTCGAGCTCCTCATCGGCCACGATCGTGTTGACCGTCACGTGGATTGCGACATTCCTGAGGTGCGCGAAGTGGATGGCCTCGCGCAGTTCCTCGCGGTCGAAGTTGTTGGCATAGGCGCGCGCGCCGAAGGCATTGCCCGCCAGATAGATTGCATTTGCACCGTTCTCCACCGCAGCGACAAGTGCCTCGCGGCTGCCGGCTGGTGCCAAGAGTTCAACCAATTTCATTTCCTCCAATATCTGAAAAAACAGCACGAGAACCCCCGTGCCGCTTTCATTCTTCTTACATTCTTTCTTCTTGCCTGTCAGGGTTTTGCATTCTCCGCGGGGCTGCCCTTCTCCGCTGCTGCCGCCTCGAGCTCGAGGCGCACAGCGGGGTCTTCGGCGGGCAGCTGCGGCAGGTCGTCGAGCGAGTCGAGGCCAAAGCAGCGCAAAAACACCGCCGTCGTGCCGTAGAGGATGGGGCGTCCGATGACCTGCTTGCGGCCGAGCTCGCAGATGAGCCCGAGCTCTAGGAGCTTGGCGAGCGCACGCTCGACGCGCACGCCGCGCAGTTGCTCGATCTCGGGCTTCGTGATGGGCTGCTTGAATGCGATGATGGAGAGCGTCTCCATCGTCGGCGCCGAGAGGTGGCGGTCGGTGACCTGGCTCAGCCGCTCGACCGTCGCATACGCCTCGGGCCGCGTGACGAGCTGATAGCCGCCCGCGACCTTCTGGACGGTCAGGCCGCTGCCCTCGGAGGTCAGCTTTGCCTGCAGGCTGCGCGCCAGCTCGACCACTTCCGACTCCTCGCAGTCCATGACGGCGGCGATGCCCGAGAGCGGCAGCGGATTGCCCGCGGCAAACAGCACGGCTTCAAGCGTCGCCTCGCGGCTGAGTTCCCCCTGTAGACTGGATTCGTTCTCTTTCATCATTTTTTCTCCCCCCGCCAGGCAATGGTGATGGTCCCGAAGAGATGTGCCTGCTCGACGCTGACGCTCTGCTGCTTGATAAGCTCAAGCAGGGCCAGAAAGGTCACGACGAGCTCGCCGCGCGTGCCGCGCTCGAAGGCATCCTCAAAGCGCATGCGGCCGCCATGTGCCTCAAGCGCCGCCTTGATATCCTCCATCTTGTCCTCGATGTGGTAGGGCTCGGGCTTCACGATGGCGGCCGGCAGCCCTGCCTCCTCCTCTTTGATCTGCATGACCTCGCGGAAGGCCGTGACGAGCAACGAGAGGTCGAGGCTCGCAGGCGGCAGATGGTGCACGGGCAGGTCGAGCGGCGCACGGCCGACGAAGTGCTCCTGCAGGTCGGCCATCGAGCCGAGCACCTCGCTGACCTGCTTGAAGCGGCGATACTCGAGCAGGCGCTCGACGAGCTCCTGGCGCGGGTCCTCCTCTTCCTCGCTCGCCTCCGCCTTCTTCTTCGGCAGCATCATGCGCGACTTGATCTGCAGGAGCGTCGCGGCCATGACGAGGAAGGAGCTCGTGACTTCCATGTCCATCTCGCGCATCGCCTCGAGGTAGTCGAGGTACTGGCGCGTGAGCTCCGCGATCGGGATGTCGTAGATGTCGATCTTGTTCTTCTCGATCAGGTGCATCAGGAGCTCGAGCGGGCCGTTGAACGCCTCGAGATGGAAGGTGTACTTCTTGTTTGTAACGTCCATGCTATCCCACTCAGAAGAACGGCATCAAGATGAGCACGAAGAGCTGCCAGATGAGGCGCTGCAGCGGGATGAAGATCATGCTGAGGACAGGCGTCATGATCAGCACGATGAGGATCAGGAAGCTGTAGCGCTCGAGCCGCGCGTACGCGTAGGCCATCTTCGGCGGCAAGAGCTGCACGAGCACGTGCGAGCCGTCGAGCGGCGGCAGCGGGATCATGTTGAAGATCGCGAAGTTGATGTTGTAGATGATGATGAGCTGGAAGACCTGGTAGACGCCGACGCTCAGGTGGCCCATCGTGCTCTTGATGACGAGCAGGGCGACGAGCGAGAGGAAGGCCGTCACGAGGTTGGCAAAAGGCCCTGCGAGCGAGACGAGGATGTCGTCGCGGCGCGGCTTCTTGAAATTGCGCGGGTCGATGATGACGGGCTTGGCCCAGCCGAAGCGCACGAGGAACAGCATGATGAGGCCGACCGGGTCGATGTGCGCGGCCGGGTTCAGCGTCAGGCGCCCCATGAGGAGCGGCGTCCTGTCGCCCAGGGCAACGGCGACGCGCGCATGCGCGTACTCGTGGATGACCATCGCAATGATCAGGCCCGGGATGCCGGCGATGAGGTCGAGCAGGTTGAAATCAAACATATAGACTCCTTTGAATCTCCTTTACTTCTATGTTTACTTTGCGGCGTTCTGCTGCGCGGCGAGCATCAGGATGGAGATGACGGATTTCGCATCGACGATGCGGCCATCCGTGGCCATGGCGACGGCTTCCTCGAGCGGCACCTTGACGACGTTGATGAACTCATCCTCATCCGTGTGCTGCTTGCCCGGCGTCAGGCCCTCGGCCGCATAGAGGTGAATCTTCTCGTTCGAGAAGCCGACCGTCGTCGCGATCGTCGTGAGCTTCGTGATGTGCTCGGCCGTGTAGCCGGTCTCCTCCGAGAGCTCGCGCTCGGCGCAGACGAGCGGATCCTCGTCCGGCGCGTCGAGCTTTCCGGCCGGCACCTCGAGCGTCACCGCATCGATCGGATAGCGGTACTGGCGCACGAGGATGATGCGGCCGTCCGGCAGCAACGGGATGACAGACGAGGCGCCCGGATGCTTGATCCACTCGCGCGTCGCCTCTTTGCCGTTCGGCAGCTTGACCGTGTCGCGCTTGACGTGGAGCAGGACACCGTCGAAGATCGCCTCGCTGCTGATTTTCTTTTCGATCAGATCCTCATACATACCAAAAACCCCCTAGAAATCATATCCTATTTACCAGTTTTACCATTCGCCCTATTCTATCACGTTGGGCGCACTTATGCCAGACTCAGGAGAGCACATCTCTCTTGAAGGCGTCTTTCTTCATCTTGGCATGCGAGACCATCTCGCGCGCGTTGTCGAGCGAGGCGGTCGTCATGTCGGCACCTGAGGCCATGCGCGCGATCTCGCTGATGCGCTCGCGCTCGGAGAGCGGGCGGATCTGCGTCGCCGTCGTGCCCTCGACCGTGCGCTTCGAGATGTAGAGATGGGCGTCGGCCATGCAGGCGATCTGCGGCAGATGCGTGATGCAGAGCACCTGTTTGTACTGCGCGACGAGCGCGATGCGCTCCGCGACCATTTGGGCCGTGCGACCGCCGATGCCCGTGTCGATCTCGTCGAAGACCATGCTCGGCACGGACGAGTCACGCGACGAGGCGACCGTCTTGATGGCGAGCGCGATGCGCGAGAGCTCGCCGCCCGAGGCGACCTTCTGCAGGGGCTTCTCCGCCTCGCCCGGGTTGGCCGAGAAGAACATCGCGACATCGTCGTGGCCGTTTGCGCCGTAGTCCTCAGCCTGCTCGACGCGGATATGGAAGCGCGCCTTCGGCATGCCGAGCGCAAAGAGCTGCTCTTCGATGGCGGAGGAAAGGTCGTTTGCCGCCGCTGTGCGCAGTTTCGTCAGAGCGTCCGCCTTCTGCCCGAGCTTCTCCTCGAGCACGGCAATCTCCTTCTCAAGCGCGGCGATGTCCTCGTCGTAGTTCTCGATCTCCGAAAGCTCCTGTTCAACTTTTGCCTGATGCGCGAGCACGTCGCCAAGTGTCGCGCCGTACTTCTTGCAGAGGCGGTAGATGACATCCATGCGACTCTGGAGCTGATCGAGGCGCTCGGGGCTGAACTCGACGCTCTCGCCGTAGTCGCGCAGCTCGTACGAGGCCTCCTGCAGGGAGATGTAGGCCTCCTCGACCATCTTCTGGGCATTCGCGAGCGCATCGTCGAAGCGGCCGATCTCCTCGAGGTCCTTCTTGACCTGCGAGAGCGCGGGCAGGACGCCGAGGCCGTTGCCGCCACCCCCTTCTAGGAGCTGATACGACTCCTCGACGGAGCCGACGATCTTCTCGGCGTGCGAGAGCTTGCGGATGTCGGCTTCGAGCTGCTCGTCCTCGCCGGGCCTTAAGTTGGCTTCGGAGATCTCCTTGTCCTGCCAGTGCAGCATGTCGAGGCGCTGCGCGTACTCGCGCGAGGCCTGCTGCTTCTCGGCATAGGCCTTCTTCTTCTCGCGCCACTCGCGGTAGACGCACTCGTAGGCGGCCAATGCCTCGGAGACGTCGGGGTCGTAGCCGTCGAGCAGGTGGAACTGATTCTCCTCTTTCAGGAGGGCGAGGTTCTCATTCTGCCCGTGGATGTCGACGAGGTAGGCGCCGATCTGGCGCAGGACGGCCAGCGTGACGTGGCAGCCGTTGACGAGCGCTGTGCTGCGGCCCGCCCGCGTGAGCTGCCGTGTGATGATGAGCTCCTTGTCCGAGTCGTCGATGGCCTGCTGCGTCAGGAGCTCGTGCAGGCCGAGCGATTCGTCCTCGAGTGAGAATACCGCCTCAACGCGCAGCCAGTCGCAGCCCGAGCGCACCATGTCGGCCGACATGCGCGCGCCGAGCACGGCGCTGAGCGAGTCGATGAGAATCGACTTGCCCGCGCCGGTCTCACCGGTCAGGATATTGAGGCCCGGCTGGAACTCCACCTGCACGTGCTCGAGCAGCGCGAAGTTCCAGACCGTCAGTGATTTCAACATGAATGTTTCTTCCTCCTATGGCCCCGCTCAGTCCTGCAGCATGTCGAGGATGCGCTTGCGGACGACGGGGGCCGTTTCCTTTGGCTTGATGACGACGAGGATGCTGTCGTCGCCGGCGACCGTGCCGATGATCTCCGGCCACTTGCAGTAGTCGAGCGCGGCGGCCACGGTGTTGGCGCCGCCCGGCAGGGTCTTGACCACGAGGATGTTCTCGCTGTAGTCGCAGTCGATGATCGTGTCATTGAAGATGCGCCGCATGCGCTCCTTGGTGAACGCGTAGTTCTCCTGGGCCGGCAGGGCATAGCGATAGCGGCCGTCGCCCGTCGGCACCTTGATGAGCATGAGCTCCTTGATATCGCGCGAGACGGTCGCCTGTGTGACGGCAATGCGCCGCTTGCGCAGCTGCGCCGCGAGCTCATCCTGTGTCTCGATGATCTCGTGGCGGATGATCTCGCGTATCAGCTCTAGTCGTCTTTCTTTCATCAATATACCTGCCTTCCTTCTATGATTGATTTATCGCACCTGCTGCCTTACTGTTCACCGCCCTGGCGCCAGAGCTTCGTGCGCAGGATCTGGTAGTAGTCCTTGTCCTCGAACTTGATGATCTCCGCCTGCGCCTCGGACTTCTTGACGATGACCTCGTCGCCGGGCAGCAGCCGGTAGCAAACCTGCCCGTCGAACGTGATGATGGTGTCCTGCGGGATGGAGGCAATCGCGACGTGCACGGTGTCGTCCTCCTGGATGATTAGCGGCCGAATGTTGAACGTATGGGCGCAGATCGGCGTGACAATGAGCGCGCGGACGTTCGGGTTCACGATCGGGCCGCCGGCCGACAGCGAGTAGGCTGTCGACCCCGTCGGCGACGAGATGATGATGCCGTCGGCCTTGCAGTCGAGCAGATGGCTCTCGTTGATCGTCAGCCCAAGGTGCAGCATGCGCGCGACGCCCCCCTTGACGACGATGTCGTTGATCGCATGACCGAGGAAACGCTCTTTCCCCTCTTTGCCACCCGAGCGAACAGAGCCCGCCAAGAGCAGGCGGTGCTCGATGTGGTAGTCGCCGTCTACGAGCTTCTGCAGCTTCGTCTCGAGCTCGTGGAGCTCGATGTCAGCCATGAAGCCGAGCGTGCCGATGTTGATGCCGCAGACGGGCACGGCATGGTGACTGTAGCGGCGGCAGACGCCTAAGAGCGTGCCGTCGCCGCCGATGCTCAGAGCGATGTCTGCCCTGACGTTCTCGATGTCCGTGACGCCGTAGCCCGCGTGCTGGAAGAAGCGCGCCTCCTCCACGGGCATGATGACGCGCACATCCTTGTCCGCGTAGAACGAGAGGATGCGCTGCAGGACGGCCGGTGCCTCCGGCTTATTCGTATTCGGGAAAACCGCTATCGTTAACATAGAGCGCCTCCTTCCCCTGGGTCAGTGGTCGAGATCCGCATGGGCGTCGGAGACAACCTGCTGCAGACGCTCTTCCGTCACGGTGTCCTCGCCCTCGGCGCGCGAGAGGTAGATGAGGTACTCGATGTTGCCCTCGGGACCCTTGACGGGCGAATACGTCAGCGCGAGCGGGCAGAAGCCGAGCTCCCGCGCGAAGGCGGTGACCGTGCGGATGACTTCTTCGTGGACGGCCGGGTCGCGCACGACGCCCTTCTTGCCGACCTTCTCGCGGCCCGCCTCAAACTGCGGCTTGATGAGCGCGACGACTTCGCCCGTCTCTTTCAAGAGCGTGTAGGCGACCGGCAGGACCTTTGTCAGCGAGATGAAGGCCACGTCGATTGAGGCGAAGTCCAAGGGCTCACTGATCATCTCCGGCGTGACCGTGCGGATGTTCGTGCGCTCCATGTTGATGACGCGCTCGTCCGTGCGCAGCTTCCAGGCCAGCTGGCCGTAGCCGACATCGATGGCGAAGACCTTCTTCGCGCCGTTCTGCAGCATGCAGTCGGTGAAGCCGCCCGTCGAGGCGCCGATGTCAGCCGCGACCTTGTCCTGCAGGCGCACGCCGAATTCTTTCATCGCCTTCTCGAGCTTGAGGCCGCCGCGGCTCACATAGGGGATGTCATGCCCGAGCAGCCGTATCTCTGCCTCAGGTTTCACCGTCGTGCCGGCCTTGTCGATCTTCTGCCCGTCGACGAGGACCTCGCCCGCCATGATCATGCGCTTCGCACGCTCACGGCTGCCGGCCAGTCCCCGCTCGACGAGCAGGATGTCCAAACGTTCTTTTGCCATTGTCTACCCTTCTGTCTATCTACTGTCTCTCTTACTATCTCAATTCATGCCTCTGGGGCCAGATGGCTCAGCCGCTCGCGCACGCACTCAGCCATCTGCTCGGGCTGCAGGCCGCAGAGCGACAAGAGCTCCTTACGCGTGCCCTGTTCGATGAAGCGGTCGGGGATGCCGAAGCGCACGAGGGGCACCTGCTGGCCGCTATCCGCGAGGTACTCGACCACGGCCGAGCCGAAGCCGCCCGCGAGCACATTCTCCTCCGCCGTGATGATGAGTTTCTTCGTCTTGGCCATCGCATCGATGAGCGCTGTATCGAGCGGCTTGATAAAGCGCATGTTGACGACGGTCGACTCGATGCCCTCCTCGGCGAGGATGGCGGCAGCCTCTTTCACCTGCTCGACCATCGTGCCGACGGCGAGGAAGGCGATGCTGCCGCCCTCCTGCAAGACCTCAGCCTTGCCGACGGGCAGCTTTTCAAAGAAGTCCGTGAGCGCAACGCCGAGGCCGGCACCACGCGGATAGCGCACGGCGGCGGGGCCCGGTATCGCGATGGCTGTCGCGAGCATATGGCGGAGCTCCTCCTCGTCCTTTGGCGCCATGACGCACATGTTCGGCATCTGACGCAGGTACGAGAGGTCGAAGACGCCGTGATGCGTCGGGCCGTCCTCGCCGACGAGGCCGGCGCGGTCGAGGCAGAGCGTCACAGGCAGATTCTGCAGACAGACGTCGTGGATGAGTTGGTCATAGGCGCGCTGCGCGAACGTCGAGTAGAGCGCGATGACGGGATGCATGCCGCCGGCGGCCATGCCGGCCGCGAGCGTCATCGCGTGCTCCTCGGCGATGCCGACGTCGAAGAAGCGCTTCGGATAGGCCTTGCCGAAGGCCTTGAGCCCCGTGCCCGACGGCATGGCCGCCGTGATGGCGAGGATGTCGGGCCGGTCCTTCGCGAGCTCGATGAGCGCCTGACTGAAGACGGAGGTGTAGGACGGCGCACAGCCCGCTTTCTTCGCGGACTTGCCCGTACTTGGGTCGAAGCAGCCGACGCCGTGGAACTTCTCCGGCGCCTGCTCGGCCGGCTGGTAGCCCTTGCCCTTGACCGTATGGATGTGGATCAGGACGGGCCCCTCCATCTCCTTGGCGCTCTTGAATACTTCCTCCATCAGCGCGATGTTGTGGCCGTCGAGCGGGCCGATGTAGTGGAAGCCCATCTCCTCGAAGAGGCTGCCCGGCACGAGGACGGAGCGCACGCCGTCCTTGAGGTGGCTCGCCGTCTTGTAGACCTTGTCGCCGATGTGCGGGATGCTCATGAGCAGGCTGCCCATGTCGCGCTTGGCGCGCGCGTACTGCGGCGCAATGCGGATGCGCGAGAGGTACTCGCTCATGGCGCCGACATTGGCGTCTATAGACATCTCGTTGTCGTTGAGGATGACGATGAGCTTCGTGCCGAGGTCGCCGGCGTTGTTGAGCGCCTCGAACGACTCGCCGCCCGTCAGCGCGCCGTCGCCGATGACGGCGATGACCTGGTTCTTCTCCCCCTTGGCATCGCGCGCGAGCGCCATGCCAAGCGCCGCCGAGATGGACGTGCTCGCATGGCCGACGCCAAAGGCGTCGTAGACCGACTCAAAGCGGTTGGGGAAGCCGGTGATGCCGCCCTTCTTGCGCAGCGTCGAGAACGCCTCGCGGCGTCCCGTGAGGATCTTGTGGCTGTAGGCCTGATGGCCGACGTCCCAGACGAGCTTGTCTGCGGGGAAGTCAAAAATGATGTAGAGCGCGAGTGTCAGCTCGACCGTGCCGAGGTTCGGCGCGAGGTGCCCGCCGTTCTGCGAGACCGTATCGATGATGAAATGGCGCAGCTCCGATGCCAGCTGCTCGAGCTCGCGGACCGTGAGCTTCTTGACGTCCTCCGGGTTCTCTATGCGATTGAGCAATGGATACATGGAAACACTTCCCATCAATGCAATTTAATTCTTTCGTTCGAGCATATAGCGGATGAGCTGGCGCAGGAAGTCAGCCTCAGGTCCGAAACCATCAAGTGCCGCGACGGCGGCGTCCACCGTCTCCTTGGCGAGGCGCTGGGCCTCCTCAAGCGAAGTCAGCGTCACGTACGTCGACTTCTCGTTGCGCAGGTCGCTGCCGACCGGCTTGCCGATGAGTGCCTCATCGCCCGTCACGTCGAGGATGTCGTCCGTGATCTGGAAGGCGAGACCGAAGCCCTCGGCATAGGCGGTCAGGGCAGCGAGCTGCTTTTCGCTTGCGCCCGCGAGGATGGCGCCGCTGCGCAGGGCCGCGCGGAAGAGTGCCCCCGTCTTGCCCATGTGCATCTTGCGAAGCGTCTCCATCGGGATGCGGTGGCCCTCCGACTCGAGGTCGATGGCCTGGCCGCCGACCATGCCGTTCATGCCGGCCGCCGTGCTGATCTCCTGCACGGTGCGCAAGAGCGTCGCGGGGTCCGTGTGCTGCTGGCGACCGATGACCTCGAAGGCCAGCGTCAAGAGAGCGTCGCCGGCGAGCACGGCCATGCCGTCGCCAAAGACCTTGTGGTTCGTCAGCTTGCCGCGGCGGTAGTCGTCGTTGTCCATCGCGGGCAGGTCGTCGTGGATCAGGGAATACGTGTGGATCATCTCGAGCGCGCAGGCCGTCGTCAGGTAGTCCGTGCCCTTCGCGCCAACGGCATCCGCGGCCGCCATCAGGAGAATCGGGCGCAGGCGCTTGCCGCCCGCCATGAGGCTGTAGCGCATCGACTCCGCGAGGCGCGCATCAAGAGGCGGCTCCTTCTCCAGTTCCTTGACGAGCTGCTTCTCGACCAGCTGCTGACGCTCTTTCCAAATTTCCTTCAACATAGTGTTCAATCCCCTCATCCCTCAATATCCAACTTGCTCTCCTCGACTTTTCCTGTCGCTTCCTCTTCTTTGACGAGCAGGTCCATCGTCTGCTCGGCGCGCTCGAGGGCGCTCATGCAGTTCTTGGCAAGGCCGACGCCCTCCGAGTAATGGCTCATGAGGTCCTTGAGCGTCAGGTCGCCGCCCTCCATCTCCTTGACGATGCCCTCGAGCTTTTCCAGAGATTCTTCAAATGAGAGCTCTTTCTTTCTTGGCATGCGTAACATCCTTTCTATCTCTATCGTCTCGATCGCTTTATTGCTATGGTCATGCTCTGCCCTCTGTGCCAGCGGCTGATTCGACGCGGGCCGTGAGGCGGCCGTCCTTCAAAGTGACCGTCAGGCGGTCGCCCTCATGCACAGCGCAGACACTCGTGACAGGGCTGCCCTCTTTCTCGACGATGCCATAGCCCTGGCGCAGGATGTGCACAGGGTTCAGGTAGTCGAGCTGCTGCAGCGCGATCTCGAGCGCGTGGCGCTTCTCCTTCATCTGGCTCTTCATCAGCGCGTCGAGACGCGCCGTGGCGTGGTCGAGCCGCTGCGTGCGGCTCGCGAGCAGGAGCTGCGGCTTCTGCAGGGCCGCGCTGCGGCGGCAGGCATCGAGGCGCAGCCGCTTCTCCTGCAGCTGGCGCTTTGCCTGCTGCGCGAGGCGCGCCATGAGGCTCTCCGTGTAGCGCAAGAGCTCCGCGCGGTCCGGCACGGCGAACTCCGCCGCCTGCGACGGCGTCGCGGCGCGCTGGTCGCTCGCAAAGTCAGCGAGCGTGAAGTCCGTCTCGTGGCCGACGGCCGAGATGACGGGGATCTTCGAGGCATAGATGGCCCGCACGACGGGCTCCTCGTTGAACGCCCAGAGATCCTCCATCGAGCCGCCGCCGCGGCCGACAATCAGCACGTCGACGGGGTACTTCTCATTGAAAAAGGCGATGGCCGCCGCAATCTGCGCGGCCGCCTCCTCGCCCTGCACGAGCACCGGCTTCAGCACGAGCTGCACCGAAGGCCAGCGGCGCTTCGAGACGTGATAGATGTCCCGCAGTACGGCGCCCGAGATTGAGGTGACGATGCCGATGCGCTTCGGGAAGCGCGGCAGCGGCTTCTTGTGCGCGGCGTCGAAGAGACCTTCGGCCGCAAGCCTCGCTTTGAGCTGCTCAAAGGCCAGCGCGAGGTCACCCGCGCCCTCCGGCACCATGCGGTCGGCGTAGAGCTGGTAGACGCCGTCGCGCTCGTAGACCGAGATGTTGCCGCTGACGACGACCTGCATGCCGTTCTCCGGCCGGAAGCGCAGGCCCTGCGCGCGGCTACGGAACATCACACACTTGATGCACGAATTGGCATCCTTGAGCGTGAAGTAGCAGTGGCCCGAGGCGTAGCAGCGGAAATTCGACAGCTCCCCGCGGACCTGGATGCAGCCGAGCACGGGCTCGCGCTGGAACATCCGCTTGATAAAATTCGTGACTTCACTGACGCTGTGGATCTCCACGGCAGCACTCCTCCTCCATCTTGCTTTTTCAGATTCCCGTATGACAAGAAAGAGCCAGACAAAAGTCTGGCCCCCTTCTTATGTCACTGCGCGCTTTTCATGATGGCGCCGAGAATCCCGTTCACATAGCGGCTGGAGTCATCCGTACCATACTTCTTTGCCAGTTCTACCGCCTCGTTGATGGCGATGTTCGGTGTGAGCTTCTCCTCGGCAAAGCACATCTCGTACGTCGCCATGCGCGTGAGGTTGCGGTCGACGGCCGCCATGCGCTCCACCTTCCACTCGCGCGAGTTCGCCGCGATCTGCGCATCGATCGCCTCGAGGTTCGCGCGCGTGCCATGCACGAGCTGCGCCACGAACGCGCGGTCATGCGCGCTCATCGCCTCGGCCTCGCCGAGCGCCGTATCGATGGCGAGCGTCTCCTGTATCTCTTCCTGATCGGCCGACTCCGCCGGATTCAGGTCTAACTGGAAGAGCGCCTGCAGCGCGACTTCCCTTGCTTGTCTACGACTCATTCTAACCTTCTAACCTTCCTTATCGTTACTGTTCACTGGTCACTGGCCGCTGGTCTCTGTTCCTGACGCTGACCGCGCCGTCAGCGCAGCCGGTTGATGCGGTCGAGGAACGCATCGGCAATCCTGCCGAAGAAGTCTTCCTCGCGGTCGGCCTTCCTGCCGATGTAGAGGCCGACTCCGCCGCAGAGCACGATGAAGGCCGTGCGCCAGAAGCCGATCAGCAGGATCATGAGTGCCAGGACGATGCCGGCAAAAAGGCCGAGGCACTGCCCGCGGTCCTCCTGCCAGACCATCGCCAGCCATTCCTTGAATTCTTCTTTCATCTTTCCACCGCCTCACGCCTCAGACGACACGGCGCTTGCCCTCAGGCAGCGCATCGGTGATGCCCGTGATGTGCGATTCGACTGCGACACCTTCAAGGCCCATGGTCTCCTGGAGCTGCGCGCGGATGGCCGCGGCGGCAGTCTCTGTGAGCGGGCCGACCGGCGTATGGCTGCCGACCGTCAGGTCGAGCACGAGGCGCAGCGTCTCCGGCGCTTTGCTCGTGGCGCGGACGCGCTGGACGCGCACCTTCACCATGCGGACGCCGCGCATGCCTATGAGCGTCTGCTCCGCCATCGCGCGGATGGCAGGCAGCGCGACGCGGACGCCGCCCTGCTCATTCTGCAGCAGGATGAAGTCGCCGCTCTCGCGCGTGCGCTCCGCACGGCCTCGCAGCGAGACGCCGAGCAGGTGGAGTGCGAGCACGAGAACGACGACGGAAGCGGCGACCGTCTCGCGGCGGGACAGGATGTAATGGAGTTCATTGAGCCAGACCGGCTCTGGCACGGCCCCCATGCAGAGCAAGAGCATGAGCACGGCGAGCAATGCCAGCCCGATCATCAAGACAAACAGCAAAAAACGGTTGATAATCCCCATAGTATCCGCCTCGCTCCAGGTCAGCGCACGCGTACCTCATCCTGCTTCGTCGTCTCCTCGGGGAAGCCGACGCCCTGTACATGGACATTGACCTCGACGACCGAGAGCCCCGTCATCGTCTCGATGGCCTGCTTGACGTTCTCCTGCACCGCGAGAGCGATGTCCGGGATGCGCACGCCGTACTTGACGATGATGAAGAGGTCGACAGCGGCTTCCTTCTCGCCGACTTCGACCTTGACGCCCTTGGCGAAGTTCTTGCGGCCGAGCATCTCCGCGATGCCGCCCGCGATGCCGCCGCTCATGCCTGCAATGCCATCGACTTCCGTTGCGGCCAGGCCTGCGATGATGCTGACGACCTCATCCGCGATGCGGATGGCGCCGAGACTCGAATCCTTCTTGACGATTTCTTTTTCGTTTGCCATGATAAATGCCTCCTGCCTGATATAGGTTGTATCGGTTGCGACTCAACAGATGCACAGCAGGCGCATAACACGCTCCCGTCATGCATATTTATACTGTATTATTCGCTGGCTCAAACGCTTTTTCCTGCCCAAACAAAAAATAAAATGAAAGAAATGCAGCTGCCACACCAGTTGCATGAGATGCCTGACGTGACAGCTGCTCAAAAAAAGCAAATTATGCGCGCTCGATATAGTTGCCCGTACGCGTATCGATGCGGAGCGTATCGCCTTCGTTGACGAAGAGCGGCACGCGGACTTCGTAGCCCGTCTCGACCTTGGCAATCTTCGTAGCGCCCGTTGCCGTGTTGCCCTTGACACTCGGCTCGCACTCGACAACCTTGAGGCTGACGGAATTCGGCAGCTGGATGCCGATGATGCGGCCCTTGAACGTCTGCAGCGAGACTTCCATGTTCTCCATGAGGTAGTTCAGCGCATCGCCGAGCTGCTCCTTGTTGAGCTCCGTCTGCTCGTACGTCTCCGTGTCCATGAACGTGTACATGCCATCAGCCTCGTAGAGGTACTGCATGTTGCGCGTCTCGAGGTGAGCTGCCGGCATCTTTTCATTCGGATTGAAGGTACGCTCTACCACTGCACCCGTCTCAACATTCTTGATCTTCGTGCGAACGAACGCAGCGCCCTTGCCCGGCTTTACATGCTGGAAATCAACGATCTGCCAGACACCGCCATCAATTTCAATCGTCAAGCCCGTGCGGAAATCAGTACTATTAATCATTCACTTACGCCCTCCAAAAATTCCATAATTTCATAGTCGAATTCAAGATACAAAACGTATCATAACATTCTTTATTATAATCAACTTACGGTCCATCGTCAAGCACTGCGGCTCAGCGGATCTCGCGGAGGGCCTTCGAGGACTTCGTCAGGCGCTCGCTGCCCGTCTCCGTGACGAGCACGGTGTCCTCGATGCGCAGGCCGCCCCAGCCCGGCAGGTAGACGCCCGGCTCGTCGGTAATCAGCATGCCCGGCATGAGATGCTCGCAGGTGCTCGACGGCGAGAGCCGCGGCTCCTCGTGGATCTCGAGGCCGAGGCTGTGGCCGAGACCGTGGTCGAAATACTGCGCGAGGTCATACTTCTTGAGGAATTCGCGCGAAGCGGCGTCGATCTCTTTGCCGGATTTTCCCGGCGCAATGGCCGCTAGCACCATCTCCTGCGTGCTGAGCACGGCCTCGTAGACCTCGCGCTGGCGCGCCGTCGCCTCGCCGACGCAGACCGTGCGCGTGATGTCGGAGCAGTAGCCCTCGAACTTCGCGCCGTAGTCCATCGTCACGAAGTCGCCTGCTTCGATGATCTTCTCCGTCGCCGTGCCGTGCGGCATGCTGCCGCGCAGGCCCGAGGCGACGATCGTGTCGAAGGACGGCTTCTCCGAGCCGGCCTCGCGCATCACCTGCTCGAGGCGCGCGGCGACCTCGATCTCCGTGCGGCCCGGGCGGATGAAGTGCACGATGTCCTCAAAGGCCTTGTCGGCAATGGCGCAGGCGCGGCGGATATAGCCGATCTCCTCTTCATCCTTGACCTGGCGCAGGGCGTCGAGGTCGAGGGCTGTCGAGAAGTCGACGCCCGTCAGCCAGCCCTTGAGCGCCGCATAGTCTGCATAGACGATCGCGCGGCCCTCGAAGCCGACGCGCTGGCAACCGAGCTTCAAGAGGAGCTCGGCTGTCTTCTTCAGGAGGCCGTGGCGATGCTCGACGACGGTGAAGAGCGGCGCCTGCTTCTCGGCCTGCTCCGTGTAGCGGTTATCCGTGACGAGCAGCGCCTCGTCCTTCGTGATGACGAGCGTCGTGTCGTCGCCGCGGAAGCCGCTGAAGTAATGAAGGTTCACGTATTTGGTCACGACGACTGCGTCGAGCCCCTTCTGCTGCAGAAGAGCGCGCAGTGCCGTCAAACGGTTGGCATGCAAAGGATCATCCCCCTATGGAATACGAGATTACTCGGCCCGGTTGAGCTTGTAGATGATGGCCTCGAGCGCGGCGAGGTAGCTCTCGACGCCGAGGCCGCAGATCTGGCCCATCGCCACCGGCGCGAGCACCGACGTGTGGCGGAACTCCTCGCGCTGGTGGATGTTCGAGAGGTGCACCTCGATGACTGGCACGTCGATCGCCGCGATGGCGTCGCGGATGGCGATGCTGTAATGCGTGAAGGCCGCCGCATTGAAGATGATGAAGTCGAACTTGTGGTTGGCCTGCTGGATGGCGTCGACGAGGTCGCCCTCGTGGTTCGACTGGTAGAACGCCGTCTCGATGCCCGCCTCGGCGGCGCGCGCCGCGATCATCGTGTTGATGTCGTCGAGCGTCGTATAGCCGTAGATCTCCGGCTCGCGCGTGCCGAGCAGGTTGAGGTTCGGCCCATGCAGTACAAGGATACGTGGCATAAAAATCCCTCCATTTAAAACATATTTCTATAAAAAAATAAAGCGGGTCAAAAGACGGCTGCGCCGGCTTTTCCCGCCTCAAATCCTGCCAGATGGCCCTCTATGCGGGCCATACAGCTGCTCAGTAACGGACGACAAAGCGCGTCTCATCGGACACGGCCTCAATCGGCTCGAACTTCAGCTCTTTGACCTTGATGAAGTAATTGCCTTCACGGATCAGTACCGAGAGCTTGTCGACCTTCTCGGGGGCGCCCTGGATCTCCATCTCGACGCTGCCGTCCTCCATGTTACGGATCCATCCCGTCAGGCCGAGCTCGGAGGCGTGCTGCTGCACGAACATGCGGAAGCCGACGCCCTGGACGCGGCCAGTGGCTCTGCCAAAGTAACGAACGATTCCTGTGGATTCTGCCATAGAAAGCCCTTCTTTCCTCTGCCCTGCGCGCGGCTCTGCTGCTCTATGCTGCTATACCATGTATCACGGCATCACGGCCTGCCTCAGATATCGCGGCGCAGGATCGTATACGGTTCAACCGGCTTGTCCATGCGGATCTTGATGATCTGCTGGGCATGAGGGGCAACCTCGATGGGATTGCCCTCTTCGTCAAGCATATCAGAAAGTTTCTGGCGATACAAGGGGGCATTTGGCTGAAATACTTCAATTTCTTGACCGAGTTTCATGTTATTACGCTGCTCGACCGTGGCGTATTGCGTATCCGGGTCGTACGAGCGCACGAGTCCGATGAACTCCGACGTCTGCTGGTACGACGAGGTGCCGTAGAGCTGGTCGTCGGCGTCGGGCTGGTGGTAGTAGAAGCCCGTCGTGTACGGGCGGTGCGAGACCTTCTCAAGCTCGTCGAGCCACGACTGCTCGATCTGGAAGTGCTCGGGATCCTCAAAGTAGGCATCGATGGCGAGGCGGTAGGCCCGGGTGACGCTCGCCACATAGTGGACGCTCTTCATGCGGCCCTCGATCTTGAGGCTCTCGACGCCGCTCTCGATGACGTCGGCGATGTGCGGCAAGAGGCACATATCCTTCGAGTTCATGATGTAGGTGCCGCGCTCGTCCTCCTCGATCGGGAAGTACTTGCCCGGCCGCGTCTCCTCGACGAGCGCGTACTTCCAGCGGCACGACTGCGCACAGCTGCCGCGATTGGAATCGCGTCCCGTGAAGTAGTTCGAGAGCAGGCAGCGCCCCGAGTACGAGATGCACATCGCGCCGTGCACGAACATCTCGAGGTCGGCCTGCGTCTTCGCGCGGATCTCGCGGACTTCCTTCAGGGACATCTCGCGCGCGAGCACGACGCGCTTCGCGCCGAGCTTCTGCCAGGCATTGACCGTCGCCCAGTTCGTGTTGTTCGCCTGCGTGCTGATATGCAGTTCCATATCGGGAATCGTCTCTTTCGCCATCATGAAGACGCCGAGGTCGGCGACGAGCAGTGCGTCGACGCCGATCTCCTGCAGGTAGCGCAGGTAGTCCGGCAGACCCGCGAGGTCGCTGTTGTGCGGGAAGATGTTGACCGTCACATAGACCTTCTTGTGGAGCTTGTGGGCGAACTCGACCGCCTCGCGCAGTTCCTCCTTGGTGAAATTGCCGCCAAGCGCGCGCAGCCCGTAGAGCTTGCCGCCGAGGTAAACGGCATCGGCGCCGTAGAGCAGCGCCATCTTCATCTTCTCGAGCGTCCCGGCCGGGGCCAGGAGTTCCGGTTTCTTCAACATGGATTTCCTCCGATTCTCATTTCTTATCTGTGCAGGCGGTATGGCGGCGCGAGACGGCCAGCCCGTCGCCGCGCGCAAAGATCTCCGTCGTGTAGCCCGCTGCATGGCTCGTGAGCTCGATGTACTGGCGCAGCCGCTTGACGATTGTGCGGTAGCGGCGCGGCGCCTTCTCCGTGCCCATGACGTAGCCGCGGAACAGGACGTTGTCGGCCACGATCGTCGCATCCTCCGTCAGCAAGGGCTGTATCTTCTCGAAGTAGTCGACGTACTGGCCCTTGGCCGCGTCGATGAAGACGAAGTCATACTTGCCCGTGAGCTCCGTCAGGAGCTCGCCCGCATCGCCCTGCAAAATCTCGATGCGGTCTGCGTAGGGCGAGCGCGCGATGAACGCACGCGCAAGTGCGGCGCGCTCCTCCGAGAGCTCGAGCGTCGTGACGCGCGCGTTCTCCGCCCCGTTTGCCGTGAGCAACAGGGCCGAGTAGCCGATAGCTGTGCCGATCTCGAGCACGCGGTGCGGCCGCAGCTCGCGGATGACCGAGAGGAAGACCTTGCGGCCGTTCTCGTTGATGATCGGGACATGGTGCTCGGCCGCATACGCTTCCATCTCCCGCAGCAGTGCTGCAAATTCACTTGTATCGCTTGTATCTGTCATATGTACCTGCCTTGTTCACGCGCCGCGCCTCAACGGACCTGCTCGACGATGGCGAGGTGCTCGTCATACGTCTGCGAGTAATGGTTGTGGCCCTGGCGGTCGGCGACGAAGTAGAGGTAGTCGGTGTTCGCTGGGTTCAGCACCGCGAGGATGGACTTCATGCCCGGGCTCGCAATCGGTCCGGGCGGCAGGCCCTCGTGCTGGTAGGTGTTGTAGGGCGAGTCGATCTTCGTATCCTCGATCGAGACGTCCTCCTTCGGGCCGGCCATGAGGTACTGCAGCGTCGTGTCCGACTGCAGCGGCATGCCCATCTGCAGGCGCTTGAAGAAGACCTGCGCGATGATCGGGCGGTCCTCATCGTAGCGCGCCTCCTTCTCGACGAGCGAGGCGAGCGTAACGAGGTCGTGGATGGAGAGGCCCTTTGCCGCGGCCTGCTGGCGCAGCGCCGGCGTCAGGCGCGTGTCGAAGTCCTCCGCCATCATCTTCATGATGCCTTCGGCGGAAACATCGCTGTGGATCACGTACGTGTCGGGGAAGAGATAGCCCTCCGCCGCATAGCGCACATTCGGGCGCTTCTTCATGTAGTCATAAGGCGCGAAGTCCTTCGCCTCGGCGAGGAACTCCTGCTCGTCGACGAGGCCCTCGTCAGCGAGGCGCTTCGCGATTTCCTTGATGCCGAAGCCCTCCGGTATCGTGAACTTGACGACCGTCGTGTCGCCCGCGACGAGCTTGTCGAGCACGACCTGCTCATCCATGTGCGGCGCGAACGCGTACGTGCCCGTCTTGAACTTGCTCGCATCGCCCTGCAGCTTCATGAGCCACCAGAAGCGCAGGCGGCTGTCGATGACGCCGAGCTGCATCAGGCGGTCCGAGATCTCCGACGCCGTCGTGCCCGGCTTGACGACCATGTAGATGTTCTCCCCGGCATCGCGGTCCGACCGCTCGATGGTATGTGAGGTGCCAAAGGCGAGGAAAAGACCAGCGCCGAGCAGGACGGCTGCGACGACCGCAATGGCCGTCCACTTCTTCCAACCGAGATTGAGCACCGCCGCGCGGAGCTTCTCAAAGCGTGCGGGCTCCGCCAGCACGTTGCCCTTATCACCCGTGTCTTCCTTATTTTCTTTTGCCCCTTGCTTCTCAGCCTTGCCCTCCGGCTTTGCCTTGTCTGCCGTCTCTTTCTTGACAGGCTCAGCAGACTGCTTCAGCGGCTTCTTTGCGGCAGTCGCTTTCTCCGCCCCATCAGACTCAGCTTTTTCAGCTGTCGGTTCATCTTTGGAGGCCCCGTCCGACTTTTCATGATTGGCCGCCTCTTGATCCGACTGCTGTTCATCCGGCTTGACGGCAGGCTCTGCCGACTGCGTTCCAGCCTCTTGAGCCTCCGATTCCTTCGGCGCCTTCGGTCCCTCTGCTCCTGCACCTTCGGATGCTTCCGGCCGCTCTGTGCTCTTTGCCGGCTGCTCGCCGGCCGACTGCTCGGTCAGCGACTCCGACGCGTTCTTCTTTCCATCCTGCATAAATTTTCTCCGTACATGAAAAAGCCGCCATCCAGATGGATAGCAGCAATCATTTCGTCATTCAGTCCTTTTCGGCTTCGTCGACCAGTGCGTTGTACGCCTGCTGGACGGCCTCGAACTCCTCGTCCGTCGGCTCGACGTACTCATCCTCACCGTCCTCGTTCGTGACGATCTTCGCGATGATGACGTCTTCATCGTCGTCTTCGCAGCCGCAGCCACATGTATGCGTGTGCTCCTCATCTTCATCGTGGATGCCGACGAGCAGCGCGTATTTCTCTTCCTCCACCGGGATGATCATCTCTTCACGGTAGTAGTATTCGTTGCCGTCCTCGTCCGTCATGACGACGACGATGTCGTCTTCATTCATCATATCATCTGCCATAGGTCTCGCCCTTCTTTCTGATTCCTATCCAATATAAACGACTGTAGATAACTGCTTTCATTTTAACGTATCGCGGGAAGGCTTGTCAACGCTTGCTGTCCAAAAAGCCCTGCAGGATGAAGACCGCCGCCATCTTGTCGATGACCTTCTTGCGCTTGCGGCGCGAGACGTCCGCCTCTATGAGCGAGCGCGTGGCCGCGACCGTCGAGAGGCGCTCGTCCCAGAAGAAGACCTCCACGTCGGGATACGCCTTCTTGACCTCCGCCATGAACTCCTTGACGATGGCGCAGCGGTCGCCTTCCGTGCCGTCCATGTTCTTCGGGAGCCCAGAGACGAGTGACTTCGTCTCGTATGCATCCATGAGCTCGCCGAGCCGCTTGAGGTCGTCCTCGAGCGACTTGCGCCGGATTGTCTCGACGCCCTGCGCCGTGAGCCCTAGAAGGTCGCTGACCGCGATGCCGATCGTGCGGTCGCCGATATCGAGTGACATGTAACGCTTCATTTCTTGTTCCCTTTTTCCAGATACGAGCGCACGAGCTCCTCTAAGAGCTCATCACGCTCGAGCGTGCGGATCTTGCTGCGTGCATCGTTGTGGCTCGTCACATAGGCCGGATCGCCCGAGAGCAGATAGCCGACGAGCTGGTTGATCGGGTTGTACCCCTTCTCCTCCATCGCCGCACAGACCGAACGGATGATCTTCTCCGCCTTATTCTCATCGTTCCCGAAACGGAACATCATGGTCTCTTCATTGTTTGCCATAGTTCATTCCTCCAAAAGCACTGCTGCGGGCTCGCCCGCTCTGTTGCTTCTATCTTACCACATCTTGGCTTTGAAGACCATCATACGCCCTCTTCCTATAGTTTTCCTGAAAGAGGCCCACATTTCGATGATTCAGCAGCCCGAATCCCGTTCGGCGACTCTCTTGCCCTGTCGGCGCCGTGCCCGGCGTCTCATCGCGGTCGAGATTGTACCCACAAGCGTTCGCGTACCGAGGCAGGAAAGCTGCAGAGCATGACATCCGCCATGATGGCATCTGCATCTGCCCGCCCAAGGCTCTGCACCGTATGTAACGAATCATGTGCCATCATCTCCTAAAATTTGGTAACAAAAAGCACTTTGCATGATTCGCAAAGTGCTTCTATGCGATTATGCAATTCAGCATTCTTTAAGCAAAGATATCCTTCAATCTCTGTCGAATCGGATTATTTTCGAATTCCTTCTGAATCTCTTCTCTGATTTTTTTGCGTTCTTCAGGATCTTTCGTTTTATCCAAGAAGTCCCACAGTTCTGACTCGCGTTCTGTCGGCTGAATCATCATTGTGCATCCCCTCTTTCATCCTCTGTGTCAGCTTCTTAGCATACAGATTTTTGTACGACAGATTCTCAGGTTTATCGTTTGTGCTTTTTACATATCACATAGCCAGCTTGCGGAACGCTTCTTCCGTCATGCCGGCACGCTTAGCCGCTTCTTTCACCGTGATGACGCCGTCATGCACGAGTTCCATCAATACTTTCCAGCGGCCTTCAGCATTTCCTTCAGCCTTTCCTTCTTCGCGCCCTTCTTTACGGCCTTCCTCACGGCCTTTTTCCTCACGGCGGCGTAATTCCATATAGAATGTCATGTATTCCACCTTCATTTCTTTGTTCTCTTTCGCTGCTTCTACAGCATCTGCGATGCTCTCGGTAAACTTCCCTTGCGGAGACTTGCCCTCGATATAGTCGAGGAATGCGGCGAGATCATGGTTGATGCCTTCGCGCCTGCCTTTGCTGTTCAGGAAAATTTTCGTCGTTTCATCACCCATGAGGAAATGCGGCTCTTCCTGGCACGTCTCACGGAACGTGTAGAGACTGCGGCCTTGTCCCAGTTCAATCCGTTCGAACGGGTCGAACGCACAGATGAAGATGATGTATGTCCGGCGCAGTTTCGTGTAGAGCTCGCCTTTGTTCAGCACGTCCATGTCCATCATCGCCTGGTAATAGCGCGTGCGCTTCGGCAGCTCGTCAGGGGTGGCGTAGTCCGTCGTCTGCATCTCGATGTCATAGAGCGTTCCCTGCTCATCTTCGACATAGACATCGAGCCGCACGCTCTTGCTGTCACGGCGGATGCGGATGTCCTTCTCCGTCTCCGGGAAGGTAATCTTACGGATCTTGATGTTCAGGATATTCTCGATCAGCCGCTTGCAGAGCCGCTTTTTGCGCATGACCTTCTGGAAGATGAAGTTGTCCGCGATGGTCAGGTTCTCCCAGGCTTTCAACGCATTCATTCGATCCTGTCTATCCTGCTGCTTCATTGGCATGCCCCCTCTCTATTTTCTTCTCTATTATTATACCCTACTAGCCGAAAACGTGACAAGCAAAAAGCACAGAGGCCCCGTCAAGTGTCATCTGTGCCTTTGAAATTCACTGTTCGTTCAGGGCATCGTTCAGCGCAATGGCGAGCTGGTCGGCGCATGAGGTGCCGCGGCCGCCGCAGTCGTTGCCCTTGAGCAGGACCGCTACGTTCTTGGGGTCAGCACCTTCGAGGAGCTTGCTGATGGCACTGAGATTGCCCGGACAACCGCCGATGAAGCGCACATCGTGGAGCTTGCCCTGCTCGTCAATGGCAAACGTGATCTGCTTGGCACAGACACCCTGCGGGGTAAAGGAATACGTCTTCATGATTTCACTTTCTTTCCCAAATATTCTCCTTCATTATACGCCATCCACATGCCATCCGCCAAGTAGTGGATGATTCGTCACGATACTCAGCAGGACTTCATGGTGCTACATCGAAATCTAAAAATAAGAAAACCTACTAAGGAGATGCCTAATCATGTACAAGCCGCTTACCGTCACTGCGATATATCCGTTCGACAAGAATCCCACGCGCGCGGAGTGGGAAGACTACGACTACATGATGCAACGGGCGGGCACTTCCAACAAGTACGTGCTCGTGCAGGAAGGGTCGTACGACTACTACATCTACTTTGCCGAGGACGATCCGCGGTTCCCGGACTACCTGATCGGCAAGCTCGACGCAGAGTCGGTGCAGAAGCTGTTGCGCAAATGCCCGGCCAACCGCTACAAGGTGAGCTGGCGCCAGAACTACTACGGAGATTTCATCTTCCGGGATGGCAGCCGGAAGCTCAACGTGCGGGCCGGCGGCATCTTCACGCTGGAAGTCAGCCACTGGGTCTGTCCGCACTGCGGCCAGATGCTGCTCGACAAGGATACGACCTGCAAGTACTGCGGCAAGCCGCGGCCCAGCGAGACGATTCCCACGGAGCAGCACGGCAAGGGCCCGGTTGACTCATTCGTAGTCCCCTCGTACGATGAATGGGTCTGCCAGGTCTGCGGCACGCGAAACACGACGCACAACTACTGCGGTGAATGCGGTGCCCGCAAAGGAACGAACCGCCTCGTCGTGCCATCGCGCTGATTTCGCTGTTATCCAACCGCATAATCGCATAAACGCAGAAAGCACAAACGACCTCTATGGATCGTTTGTGCTTTTTGTCGCGCCGTCTCAGAGCGCTCCCTTGTCCAGGCGAGCCCGAATCAAGGGCTTGATGCCGCCGTGCTGCAGGATGTCCATGATGTAGTCGCTCAGCGGCTCTGCCTGCACGGAGGTGCCGGCGGTCTCATTGGTGATCGTACCGGTGATCAGGTCGACGGCTGCCGTATCGCCATTGTGGAAGAACGTGCCGATGCCCTTGCAGGTAATGACCGGCAGGCCGAGGTTGATGGCGTTGCGGAAGAAGATGCGGCCGAACGATTCCGCGAGGATCGCGCCGACGCCGATGCCCTTGAGGGTCATGACGGCATGTTCGCGCGAGGAGCCGCAGCCGAAATTGCGGCCCGCGACGATAATATCGCCGGGATGGAATCTCTCGACGAGGTCCGGCATCGCGCTGCCGCTCATCGCGTACTTGCGGATGTCTTTGATTTCCGTGTACTCCACGTACTTGCCCGGGTAGATCTGATCCGTGTCCACATTGTCACCGAACACGAATACCTTTCCACGGACCATCTGCGTCATTGCTTTCTTTTCTTCTGTGTTCATCATGCCTGCTCCCCTTTCTCATCCAGATACTGGCGCGGGTCTGTCACCACGCCGTTCCTGGCCGCTGCGGCAACGGAGGCCGGCGAGCCAAGATAGATACGCCCCTTGACGCTGCCCATGCGGCCGGGGAAGTTGCGGTTCGTCGACGACAGGCAGACCTCGTCAGCGGCCAGCAGGCCCTGATGGATGCCGAGGCAGGCGGCGCAGCCCGATGCCGTCAGCGTCGCACCGGCGGCCAGCAGTGTCTGGATGTAGCCCTTCGCCAGGCACTCCGCAAGCACAGCCTTTGAAGCCGGCACCATCACCATGCGCGTCCCCGCGGGGATGTGCTGGCCAGCGAGGATTTTCGCCGCCACCGCGAAGTCTTCGGTGCGCCCGCCCGTGCAGGAACCTAAGTAGGCCTGGTCGACATGCATGCCAGCATAAGCCGACAATGCCTGCACATTGTCCACGCTGAACGGGGCGGCCAGCTGCGGCTCGACCTCGCTCACATCGAAGGTGAGGTCCGCCGCGTAGGCGTAATCCGCATCGGTCTCGTAGACCGTGAAATCCTGACGGCCGCGCTCCTTCAGGAACTGCAGGGTAATTGCATCCGGCTGGATGTAGCTCGTCTTGGCGCCCATCTCCGTCGTCATGTTGCAGAGCGCCATGCGCTCCGAGATGCTCAGCTGCTGCAGGGCGGGGCCAGCGAATTCCACGGCCTTGTAGACCGCGTAGTCGGCCTTGAGCTTCCCGATGATGGACAGGACGATGTCCTTGGCGTACACGCCGGCGGGGATCTTTCCCGTCAGGTTGATGCGGATGACCTCCGGCACCTTGAACCAAAGCCGGCCCGTCGCGAGGATCACGGCAAGGTCCGTCGCGCCGACGCCCGTGCCGAAGGCGCCAAAGGCGCCGTGCGTCGTCGTATGCGAGTCCGTGATGACGATGACCTCGCCCGGCGCCGAGAAGCCGTGGTCCGCCATGACCTGATGGCAGACACCCTCATTGATATCCATCAGGTGACGGATGCCCTGCTCGCGTGCAAAGGCGCGGAAGCGCTTGTGGTTGTCCGCCTGCTTCTCGGTCGCGCACGGCGCGTAGTGGTCGAAGAACAGGACGACGTGCTCCGGGTCGACGACGCGCTCGCCGCCCATCTCGTAGAACGACTTGACCGTCTGGTAGTAGAGATCGTTGATGCCCGCCCAGTCCACGCGGCAGTTGACGATCTCACCCGCATGGACGGAGGATTTGCCGGCCTTTGCCGCCAGTATCTTTTCAATGGCATGCATGATGTTCAGCCCTCTTTCTCGTTTATGACGTATCTTCTATCTGCTGTCTGACTTGATTTTAGCGCACGAATCATATAAACTCAAACTTCGCAGGTAAAAATCCCCTGCACCCCTTGAAAGTCCAGGCTTTGTAAACAGAAAAATAGCATGAGTCTTGCCAGTTTGGTATAATTATGTTGGCTCAAAAACATACCAAGCACCGGAGGCTCATGCTATGAAAAGTATATCACAAACCACCCAGCAGATGGAATCCATCTCGAAGAAAA